>Ga0214472_10000007_pt1 | contig 385043 bp, 361 predicted proteins | sample RVTome_6_FD_207662 | JGI IMG/M metagenome (GOLD analysis project Ga0214472, IMG submission 207662) | Soil microbial communities from uranium-contaminated site in the Upper Colorado River Basin, Wyoming, United States - RVT140D175 | ecosystem: Environmental > Terrestrial > Soil > Contaminated... | reverse complement strand
CAAAGAAGCCATCCGTTCGCTTCAGCGGCATCTCAGCAACGTCGTCTATCGCACTCTGGTGCAAGACGCCGAGAGGGTGAAATCGATGACTTGACGGAATAGAAGGTTGCTTATGCAGACCGGGATAACACCCGGCTCGGGTCAGGATAACACCGCGCGCACGAACCCCAGCAGTTGCTTAACGACCCCTTGAGCAGCGACTTTGCGTTGGTCCGGTCGTGAGGTCGGTTTGTTATCCCGCGGGTTGGGTCGGGATAAGTCGCCGGATGGTTGGTCGATCGCAGGTCGCCATGTCAGGTCACCACCACCGCGTCGCCGACGCGCGCGACGCCGGGCTCCAGCACGCGCGCGTAGATCCCGCAAGCGTTCTCTGTTTCACGCGCGATGGTGCGCAGGATGCCGCGGTCGGTCGCGAGCTCGCGTTGCTCGCTCGTCGTCATCACGCACCGAGTGCACGGCTTCGTTATCTGAAGAACCGCCTCACCCAACCGCAACGTCCTGCCGATCCAGTCCTGCTCGACGAGACCTTCGGCCAGGCTCTCTACAACCACGTTCGGTCGGAACCGGCGCGCGTCGTACTCGCCCTCGGGATGCAGGCCGGCGAGGTGACGCAAGCTCGCGGCCGTCACCAGATGCACCGGCGAGGAGTCGAAGAACGAGCCGGAGCGTCCCAGGAACGTGCCGTCTTCTGCTTCCACCACCGGGCGCGCATCCGAGCCTTCTGCGCGCGCAAGGATCACATCACGGCCCAGCCACTCGGAAACCAACGCGGCGGCCGCGTCCAGATGCGCCGAGCGCCCGTCGGGCAGCACGATCACGGGGCCACCGGGCCGGGCTACCGCGCGCGCGGTCAGCAACATCTCGAGCCGCTTACCGCTGAGCACGTGGCCGCTCGCCGCGTCGATGACGGCGACGCCGCGATCGCCGGGAACGCCGTCGGGGGTGATCCAGGTCTGCTCGAGTGATTCGCCCTGCATCGACTTGACGGGGTACCGCCACAGCGCCCCGATCACCCCGGCTTCCATGCAGGTGACCCTAGCGCGAGAAGGAACCCGGCGCGCGCGCGCCGAACCAGGCGGCCATGAACAAGCCGCTCGTCTCGATCGCTACATGCGTTGCCGCGCTGGTTGCAGTTCTTCCCGTCCGCGCAGCCCACATCCCCCCTGCCGGCTGCGACGGTGTCGCCGCGGCGAACCATCGATACGAGGGCGTGGACGGGGTTGCCGACCCGAACGGGGACGTGCGCGTGTACGCGATCCAGTACAAACACGAGATCCGCCACGTCGTCAGCTACGGCTCGTTCCGGACCAAGATGCGCTGCCTGGTCGATGAGCTGGTGATGCCCACCGCGGACGCCGACAACGACGCGAAGGCGGACCGACCCACCATCGTCGCCTTCAACGAGGACGCGGGCCTCGCCACCGTCGCCACCGGGACGCGAGGAGCGCCCGCGCGCGCGATCGCGGAGTTCGGCCCGAAGGATCCCGACGGCATCACCGGCGCGCTCGCGTCCTTCGCCGCGCTCGCGCCGACCTACGCGCCGGCGATCGCCCACTACGCGCTGCTCGAGCCGGACACCAGCGCACAGCGTCTGATCCTCGCGGCGGCGACCGATACGTTCGTCCGCGGGTTCATGCAGGTGAACGCGGAGATCGCGCGCGACTACGGCGTGTACGTGGTGTCGTCGAACAACCAGGCCGAGTTCCGCGAGACCGGCGATCCGGCGACCGTCGCCGCGCTCGCGGATCCGGATCTGGCGGCGGCGTATGCAGCCGGCGAGCGTACGACTGTGTTCGAGGCCCTCGACGTGCCCGGCGAGGGCGAAGGGCGCGCCGGCATCGACGTCTACAACCAGGCGTGGATGTGGGCGCCCACGGACCCTCCGGCCGACCATCCCGTGCAACAGCGGTACGCGCAGCTCAACGGCGGCGCACTCTCAGACGACGACCCCCGACGCAACGTGATCCACGTCGTGCGCAAGACGCCTCTGACCGCGATCGAGCGCGAGGTGCTCGACCTGTCGGACGACCGCGACATGTCCGAAGCCAACACCGGACCCTTCTGTCTGCTGGAGGCCGACGACCCGACTTGCCGCATCAAGATGGGCTACGGCATCAGCCTCCCCTCGTTCAAATGGGGCGGGCCGGGCCGCGGGGGCGAGCCCTTCGGCACGCCGCTCGACGAGGACGTCGATCCCTGCGAGGTCCCCGAGACGTGGATGCGCTGCCTCGACTACCGAGCCGTGAACCTGTTCCTGCAGCCCGAGGCGAACCCTGGGCGATGGGGCGACTACATCGATCTATCGTGGAACCCGCCCGCGCTCCAGTCGCTGTCTTGGCTCGACTCGGCGTGGCGCGCGGTCGCCGATCCAACCGTCGTCAACATCCGCTACGCGGTCACACCGCACCTGGTGGGCAATCTCGTCGACCTGACCTTCGATGGACAATCGGTGATCCTCGAGCGCTGTCTGCCGACCGACACCGGCGATACCTGCGACGGCAACACCGCGCGCACCTTCGTCGGTGCTTCGACCTTCCAGCCGTGCGCGGCCGGACAGACCCGCTGTGACGATCCGCTCCTCGAGCCGTACACCGGCCTCAAGCGCGAGGTCATCGCGCTCGCACCGTGGGTGATGGACGATGCCGATCGGGAAGCACTCGCCGCTCGCACGCAAGCGATGCAAGCGGGGACCGGCTCGACCTACGAGAACGAGTACCTGGAGACCGCGATCTGGGCCGACCTGGACTTCGACTGATTCAGCAGCTCTTCTTGGTGTCCCTGCCGGGACCACCGTTGCACGTGTCGCGGCCGGCGCCTCCGTTCATCGCGTCGTTGCCGGCGTTGCCGTACAGCGTGTCGCGCCCGTCACCCCCACGAAGGACGTCGTCGCCGCCGCGGCCCTTCAAGACGTTGGCCTTGCCGTTACCGCGCAAGGTGTCGCCGAACCCCGAGCCAAGGATGTGCTCGATCCCCTTCATCGTGTCCGAGCCCACACCCGTGGCCGTCCCCGCTGCCAGATCGGCCGTGACTCCTTGGGTGGCATCGGTGAAGTCCGCCCAGTCGGCCCCTTTGCCTCCCAGCAGGCGATCGTTCCCCGAGGAGCCCACCAACCGATCGGAGCCTGCGCCACCTTTCAGGACGTCGCTGCCGCCACCACCGATGAGGACGTCGTTGCCTCCCCGGCCCTCCAGAACGTTGGCATCGGCGTCGCCCACGATCTTGTCGCCCGCGCTCGAGCCGATCACGTTCTCGATGCTATTGAACGTGACCGTGCCGTAACCGGATGCGATCCCCGACGCCAGGTCGACCACGACCCCGCCGGGCGCGTTGCTGAAATCGAGGGTGTCGTTCCCACCCGCGGTCACGACGTCGACGTCGCCTCCGGCGAGCCGGATCACGTCGTCCCCACCGAAGCCGTTGACGGTGGTGGTGTCGGCAGTCGCGCAGAGGACATCGTTCCCCGGCGTCCCGCTCATCAACCCCAGGATCGCATCGGTGATCGTGCACGCCGCGAGCGCCCCGGCTGGGGGCGCACCGAACGACGGAACCATCGAGATCACGGCAAGCATGGCGAAACGGACGACACGTGTACGCATGGCTGGGATCCTTCTGCTCGGTCCGCCGCATCGACGGACTCCCTCCGTCCTTGGGCTCGGCTCGACGAGCGGTCGGGTTCGTAGCCCGTTCGGAGGAAAGGATCCAGCCCGAAGGGAGGTTGGAAATGCCGAAGGGCGGCGCCCGGCCGCCCTTCGAATGTCGCGAAAGTTTCTTAGTGGAACGAATCGCCGCACGCGCACGTGCTCTGCGCGCTCGGGTTGTCGATCGTGAACCCAGATTGCTGCAGCGAGTCGAGGTAGTCCACCTTGGCGCCCTTGAGGTAGGGGGCGCTCATCTTGTCGACGACCAGCTTCACGCCACCGAACTCACCTACGACGTCGGTGTCCTTGATCTCGTCATCGAAGTACAGGGCGTAGCGCAAGCCCGAGCAACCGCCGGGCTGGACGGCGACGCGGAGGGCCAGGGGCGTCTCGGCCGCCTCGCGCTCGAGCAGCTGCTTGACCTTGGCGGCAGCCGTGTCGGTCATGGCGATGTTCGTGGTCGTCGTTTCCATATCGTCCTCCGGATGGGCCAAGGCCCCTTCGACGTCTTCTCATGATACCAGGGGAAGGCATCGGCCTCAGGCGACCTCGGCCAGGTCCCCGACCTGCGCGCTCGTCCCGCGAACCAGGGTCCCGGGCCCGATCCAAGCGCTCACGCGCGGCGCCGGTTCGAGACCAGGCGCGCAGCGAGCGCCTGCAGCCCTTGGCGCGCGCGCGCGGTCGCTTCCTCGACCGAGCCCGAATACTCCGCGAGGGTCCGCACCTCGTCGAAGGGAGATTCGAGCCCATCCTCGACCTGACCCACGAACGCGACGCAGGGCACGCCCGCCTCGGCTGCGAGCCGGGCAACCACCGCGGGTCCCTTCCCGGCAAGCGTGCTCCGATCGAGCCGGCCTTCGCCGGTGACCACCAGGTGCGCCTCCTTCACGCGCTCCGCGAACCCAACCGCCTCGCAGACGACCTCCGCACCGCTGCGAAGGTCCCCTCCGAGACCAATCAGCATCGCGCCGGCACCGCCGGCCGCGCCCGCGCCGGCGCGCTCGAAGACGTTCACGTGCAGGTCTGCCTCGATCCTGTTGCCCAGCACCTCGAGGCCGCGCTCGAGGATCGGGACCATCGCCGCCGTCGCGCCTTTCTGCGGGCCGTAGACGCGCGCGGCCCCATCGGGCCCGATCAACGGGCTCATCACGTCGGAGGCCACGATCATCGGGGTCGCGATCATCCGCGGATCGAGCCGGGCGTTGTCGATCGCTGTGATGCGCTCGAGCCCTTCGCCGCCCTCGGCCACGTCGTTCCCGGACTCGTCGAGGAACCGGAGCCCAAGCGCACGCGCCAGACCCGTCCCGCCGTCGACCGTCGCGCTGCCGCCGATCGCGACCAGCAGGCGCGCCGGCCGCCGCGCGAGCGCGGCCTTCATCATCTCGCCGGTACCGACGGTCGTCGCGCGCATCGGGTCGCGCTCGCGCTCGGCGACCAGTCGTAGGCCGCTCGCTTGCGAGAGCTCGACCACGGCGGAGTTGTCCGACAGCAGCGCCACATGCGCGCGCACCGGCACCCCCAGGGGGCCGCGCGCGATCACGCCCATCACGCCGCCTCCCACGGCGGCGACGAGCGCATCCAACGTCCCCTCGCCGCCGTCGGCGATCGGTGCGATGTCCACGTCCGCCCCGGCGGCCTTCAACCCCGTCGCGATCGCATCGGCTGCCTCAGCGGCAGACAGCGACCCCTTGAACTTGTCGGGACAGACCAGGACGCGCATCGATCAGCCGAGGACCTTGCCCGCGGTCTCGAGCTGCTCGACGTACCCGGCGCCGTCCTCGAGCGCGGCGAGCGCCGCCTTCGCGTCGGCGATCCCTGCCGCGTCCCTTCGAGCCAAGGCCGCGAAGCCGCGCGCGATGTGCTCCTGGCCGGGATCGGCTGCGCGCGCGGCGAACCGTTGCGCCTGTTCGAACGAGGCAACGGCGCCGTCGCGGTCGCCGGACGCGAGTTGCTGCGCGCCCATGAGCCAGTGCGCCATCGCGACCTTGTCATCGGAACGATCGAGCTCGAGCGCCAACGCCAGGTTCCGCTCCGCCGCGCGCAGCCCGGCGGCGAGCTCGGTCGGGCTGATCGCGATGCCCGGCTCGTCCCAGCCCGGCCATGTGAACGAGCCGAGGTCGTAGGCGAACGCTTTCGCGATCGCTTTGGTGTCGTCAGATGCCGATCCGCGCTCGATCCCCTCGGTCGCAAGCCGGACGACCTCACCGAGGTCCTTGCGCTCCCAGTAGGCGGCGCGCATCTCGGCGTGGAGCGCGATGAGGTCCTCTCTGTCTCCCACGGCCAGGGAAGGATATCCTGCGACGCGTGCTCACACTCGGGGCCTACGTGGACGCGCTCCGGCGAGACTCGTCCGCGCTCGCAGACGCCGCCGAGCGGGACCTGACCGCGAAGGTGCCCTCGTGCCCGGACTGGACGATGGCGGACCTCGTCTGGCACGTCGGCCAGGTCTACGAGTTCTGGCGCCAGATCGCGGCCGGGCAGCTGCAGGATCGCTCGAAGGTCGCCCGTCGGGAACGACCCGCCGACCCCGAGATCGTCGCGTGGCTGCGTACGGAGGCATCGGCTCTCGCCGAGGTCCTCGCCGCGGCCGATCCGAGCACGCCGGTGTACAGCTGGTCCGCGCAGAAGGACATCGCGTTCATCCAGCGGCGGATGCCGCAGGAGACCGCAGTGCATAGGTGGGATGCCCAGAACGCCGTCGGCGTGCCTGAACCGATCGATCCAGCGCTGGCGGCCGACGGCATCGATGAGTTCTTCCAACTGATGATGCCCTCCGATCCTTTCACCGTAGAGCGCACGACGGTCGCGCTGGAAAGCACCGAAGGCGACGCGTGGACCGTCACCGCCCAAGCAGGCGTCGAGCTCGTGCGCGGCGCTCGTACCGCGGATGCGAGAGCACGCGCCTCCGCCTCTGACCTGTTGTTGCTGCTTTGGCGACGCCGGACGCCCGACGGCATCGAGATCGACGGAGATCGCTCCGCGCTCGAACGGTTCCTCGCGATCACCGACCTAACCTGACCGTCCGTCAGGTCGTGAAGTAGGATCGCGCGCGATGCCGACGCACCAGGGGAGCCTTCCATGAGCCTGCGTACCGTGCTCGTCAGCGACACGTTCGCGTACGCGTTCTTGCAGCGCCGCCCGTATCCGTCGTGGGAGCCGTACTGGAAGGGGTATCGCGACCGCGCGATCATCACGCCGGAGTACGGGCTTCTGTACATCGCCGCCATGCTGTCGCACACCGGCCTCGACTACGACCTCGTCAACATCGTGGCCGATCACTGGACCGATATGCGGTGGTTCGAAGTGTCCGACGAGCACCAGACCAACGAGGCCGCGCGCGCCGAGTTCGAAGAGTTGCTGGCCCGCATGCGGTCCGATCTCCTCGCCCGCGTGGCCGACGCCGACGTCGTGATGATCCCGATGTCGTACTACTACATGGTAGGCGGCGTGAAGCGGCTGATCGCCGATATGCGCGCGGCGGCCCCCGACGCGGCGTTCGTCGTGGGCGGCAACTACGCCTCGCTGCACGCGTTCGAGCTGATCGCCGACGGCTACGCCGACGTCGTCGTGCGCGGCGAGGGCGAGGACACGGTGCTGTCGCTGCTCGCAGAGATCGAGGAAGGCAAGCATCGGACCGGCACGCTCGACACGTTGGGGATCTCCTACCAGGTCGGCGGCGGGCAGCCGGGCCACAACATGGACCAACCACGCATCAACGACCTCGATCGGCTGCCGCACATGTACTACGCCGGCGACCGGTTCGCCGTGGCGATGCGCCACCTGTTCTTGAAGACCCTCCAGCCCGACGGCGATTACTTCATCGGCTCCTCGTACGTCACCAGCCGCGGCTGCCCCGAGAAGTGCACGTTCTGCATGGACCCCACGATCTGGAACCGAAAGGTTCGCTTCCACTCCCCCGCCTACGTCGAGGAAGTGGTGCGGTTCTGCTACCAGAACTACCACCGGGTCGGCGAGCCGAAGTTCTACTTCGGCGACGCGACCTTCACGTTGCGCAAGCCCCGCCTCTACGAGATCTGCGAACGCGTCGCGGACATCGGCTGGAACTACAACGTCCAGACGCGCGCGGACATGGTCGAGCGCGAAACGCTCGAGCGCATGAAGGCGGCGAACTTCAAGAACCTGGCCTTCGGCTCGGAATCGTTCAACGACGAGATCCTCGAGAACGTGGTCCTGAAGCGCCAGACCTCACAGCAGGTCCTCGACGGCGCGATCTTGGCGCGAGAGCTCGAGCTCGAGCCGATCCTGACGTTCATCGCCGGGCTGCCGGGCGAGTCCAAGGAATCGCACCTTCGCACCGTGCGAATCCTGCGCGAGAACGGGTTCACCGAGGCGACGTTCTTCCCGCTGGTTGTGTTCCGCGGGACGCCCCTGTACGACCAGTTCGCTCACGGCAAGACGCGCGCGCAGATCGAGGCCGCGCGCTTCGACGAGGATTCCGAGGAGTACTGCTACCTATCCGAGGAACTCCCCACGAAAGAGGCGCTCATCGGGTGGGCCGGCTTCCTCAACGCCGAGATCCGCAAGGGAGCGCCCGGGGCCGCCGACGACATGAGCGGGTCGGACGTGGGTCACCTGCTGGCCGGCTGAGACAAATCGGGCATCAAGCGAACCGGCGGGCGCGTCGATATCGTCTCGGACATGCCTGAAGCGATCGTTCGGCTCGACGGCGTCTCACGTCGTTTCGGGTCCGTCGTCGCCCTGGAAGACTTCGACCTGAGCGTGCCCGCGGGAACCGTCACGGCGCTGCTCGGCCCGAACGGCGCGGGGAAGACGACGACGGTGCGCGTGATCACCGGAGGGCTCCGGCTCGACAAGGGGTCGGTCCGCGTCTTCGGCATGGATCCCAGCGAGGATGGTGAGAGTGTCCGGAGCCGGTGCGGCGTGGTGTCGGCGAAGCCCGCGCTGTACGATCGGCTGTCCGGACGCGACAACCTGCTGTACTCGGCGCGTCTGTTCGGGATCGGCGACGATCACGAGCGCATCGAGAAGTCCGCCGCGCGGTTCGGCATCGAGCACGCGCTCAAGCTGAAGGTCGGGACGTACTCGACCGGGATGAAGACGCGCCTCGCCTTGGCGCGCGCGGTGCTGCACGACCCCGAGTTGTTGCTGCTGGACGAGCCCACCGCCGGGCTCGACCCCGAGTCGTCGCGCGCGGTCCTTTCCCTGATCAATGAGCTCGCGCGCGGCGGCAAGACCGTCCTGCTGTGCACGCACCTGTTGCTGGAGGCCGAGGGACTGGCCGACCAGATCGTGATCATGGATCGAGGACGGCACGTGATCTCGGGCGCGCCCGCCGACCTGGCGAGGAAATACTGGCCGAACCAGGTCGTGCTGATCGACGCTGAGAACCGCGAGGGTCTCGAACAGGCAGCGAGCTTCGCAGGCGTGCTGTCGTTCGAGCGCAACGGACACGCGCTGGTGCAACTCGACGACCTCGCCCGCGTCCCCGACCTGATCAAGTACTTGACCGATCGAGGGCTCCGTCTGACGCGCGTCGAGCCCAAGATCCCGTCCCTCGAAGAACTGTACTTCCACGCCAGAGGGAGATCGGGATGAACTGGCAGCGGATGCTTGTAGTCGCGCGCACGGATCTGCGTCAGCTTCGCCAGAGCCGAGATTTCTGGATCCCGATGGCGATCCTCGCCGCGCTGTTCTTTGTGTTGTTCCCAACGGTGCTGCTTCTCGTGCTCGGCGCCGCGCAGCGCAGCGAGGTGGTCCGCCAGATCGGCGCGACCCTTGACATCCTGCCCGACCGCGTGAAGGACAGCGTGCAGGGACCCGATCCGCTGACGCAGGCCCAATACGCCATGGCCGTCTACCTGTTCGCACCGCTGGCGGTGGTCGTCCCCCTGACTATCTCGACGGCGATCGGCGCGAATACCATCGTCGGAGAGCGCGAGAAAGGCACCGGCGAATTCCTCGCGCACACGCCGGCCACGGAAAGCGAGATCTACGTCGGGAAGCTCATCGCGTCGGTCGTGCCGGGCTTGTTCGCCACCTACATAGGGTTCGCCGTCTACGCGATCATCGTGAACTCCATCGTCGGACCCAAGCTCGGAAGGATCTTCTTCCCGACCACCCAGTGGTGGATCCTGATGTTCTGGGTCGTGCCGCCGTTCATCGCGCTGGCCCTGTCGGCGGTCCTGCGGATCTCGGCCCGGGTGCGCTCGGCGACGGCAGCGCAGCAGGCTTCGGGTCTGGTGACGCTCCCGCTGATCCTGCTGGCGTACTCCCAGTCGTCCGGCGCGCTCGTCGGCGGCTCGATGGTAACGTGGATGCTGGGCCTGGTGGCTTGGTTGGGCGCCGCGCTCGGTTTGATGCGCGGCACGCACGCGGTGACGCGCGAGCGGTTGCTCGGCGTCGACCAGCAAGCGTAACGCCGCTCCCAGCCCTCCACACGTCGGGGTTCCTTTGACGGGCGCGCCCGCGCTCCGTAGCGTTCCGGTCACAACGGGAGCAATCGGGAGGTCGCGGCATGCAAAGCACGATGATGGACTATCCCCTCACCATCCGATCGGTCTTCGACCACGGTCGCAAGGTCTACGGCGACAGCAAGGTTGTAACGATCCGACCGGACGGGAAGACCGAGGCGCGCTTCGCCGACGTGGCCGAGCGCGTCGAGAAGCTGGCGGCGGCCCTCAAGAAGCTGGGCGTCGGCGAGAGCGACCGGGTCGGGACGTTCGCCTGGAACACCCAGGAGCACCTCGAGGCGTACTTCGCCGTCCCCATGATGGGCGCGGTCCTTCACACGCTGAACCTCCGGTTGTTCCCCGACCAGCTCACCTATGTGATCAACCACGCCGAGGACAAGGTGATCATCGTCGACGACTCGATCGTCCCGCTGCTGGCTCGTGTGAAGGATCAGCTCACCACGGTCGAGCACTTCATCGTCGTGGGCTCGGGAGATGCCTCGGCGCTCGGAGACGTCCTGCGATACGACGACCTGCTCGCGGCCGAGTCCACCGGGTTCACCTGGCCCGACGTGGACGAACGCTCGGCAGCTGCGATGTGCTACACGACCGGCACCACCGGCGATCCCAAGGGCGTCGTCTATAGCCACCGATCGATCGTGCTGCACACCTTCGGGACCGGCGTGGCGATCCACCTCGACGAGGGCGATCGGGTGTTGCCCATCGTCCCAATGTTCCACGCGATGGCCTGGGGTCTCCCCTACGGCTGCTGGGCGGTCGGCGCCACGTTCGTGATGCCCGAGCGATTCCTGCAGGCCGAGCCGCTGTCGACGATGATCGGCAGCGAAGCGGTTACCTACGCCGCGGCGGTCCCGACAATCTGGAACGACGTTCTGCGTTACTCGGACGGCAACGAGGTCGACTTCTCATCGCTGCGCATGGTGACCTGCGGAGGCTCGGCGGTGCCGCGCGCGCTGATCGAGCGCTTCCAGGAGAAGTTCGGCGTCAAGATCACCCAAGGGTGGGGCATGACCGAAACCTCGCCGGTCGCGGCGCTGGCCTTCCCCCCCGCCGGCGTGCGCGAAGACGAGGAGATGGACTGGCGAGCCAAGACCGGCCGCATCATCTCGGGCGTCGAGCTTCGGATCGTCGACGACGCAGGTATCGAACTGCCCTGGGATGGGAAGGCGATCGGCGAGATCGAGGTGCGCGGCCCATGGATCACCGCCTCCTACTACAAGGACCCCGCGCCCGAGAAGTTCCACGACGGGTGGCTCCGCACCGGCGACGTCGGCACCGTCGAGCCGAACGGGTTCGTGCAGCTGACCGACCGCGCCAAGGACGTGATCAAGTCCGGTGGGGAATGGATCAGCTCGGTCGAACTCGAGAACGAGTTGATGGCGCACCCCGACATCGTCGAGGCGGCAGTGGTCGGTGTGCCGGACGAGCGATGGGACGAACGACCGCTGGCCTGCGTGGTCCTCGCCGAGGGCACGGAGGTCACGCCCGAGGACCTTCGGTCGTTCCTGACCGACCGGGTGGCGAAATGGTGGCTGCCCGAGCGCTGGAGCTTCATCTCAGAGATCCCGAAGACCAGCGTCGGCAAGTTCGACAAGAAGGTGCTGCGTGCCGAGTACGCCGACGGCAAGCTGAAGGTCGCCGAGATAAGCGACTAGCGTCAAACGATCTCGACGCCGCGCTTGAACACGCGCGCGGCGAGGTTCACGCCGTAGTGGTACGCGAGCGCAAGCTCGGTCGCCTCGTCGAGCACTACGAGATCGGCGGGGGCGCCCGGCTCGAGCGATCCTGCTTTCCCTTCGCGCGCGACCGCAGCCGCCGCGTGCCGGGTGATCCCCAGGATCGCCTCCTCGGGGGTCATCTTCAGGTGGATGCACGCGAGGCCGACCATCAGCTGGAGGTTTTCGCTATAGCTCGAGCCGGGGTTGAAGTCGGTCGACAGCGCCACGCGCGCGCCGCGTTCGATCAGCATGCGCGCCGGCGCGAACGGAGCGCCGGTCATCAGCGAGGCGCCGGGCAAAAGGACCGCGACGACAGCGGCTTCGGCGAGGGCTTGCGCGTCCTCCCACGTCGCGTGCTCGAGGTGGTCGGCGGACGTCGCCTTCAGCTCGGCCGCCAGGTGCGCGCCACCCGTGCGCTTGAACTGCTCGGCATGGACCTTGAGCTTCATCCCCGCCGCGCGCGCGCCCTCGAGGACCCGTCGCGACTGCTCGACCGTGAACGCCCCGCTATCGCACCAGACATCACAGAACTCCGCATCATCCGCGACGTCCTCGATCTGGTCGCACACCAACCCGACATAGTCGTCGGGCGCATCGGCGTACTGCTCGGGGATCACGTGCGCGCCCATGTAGGTCGGTACGATCTCGACCGGGTGATCCAGCGTGCGCGCGATGTCGAGCAGCCGGCGCTCATTGTGCGGCGTCAGCCCGTATCCGGTCTTCGCCTCGACCGTGGTGACGCCGAACGAGGCGAACCGCTCGAGCCGGCGCCACGCCAGCGCGCGCAATTCGTCGTCACCTGCCGCGCGCGTGGCTGCGACGGTCGCGGCGACCCCGCCAGCCGAGTACGGGGATCCACGGAGGCGCGCGGCGAATTCCTCGCTGCGATCGCCCGCGAACACCAGGTGCGTGTGGCAGTCCACGAACCCCGGCAGGACGGCCGCTCCGCCTGCATCGACCTCGATCGCGTCGGGGGTGACCTCGACGCTGCCACGGAGGTAGTGCTCCTGGCCGACCCAGACGACCTCGCCCTCGGCGGCGGCGAACGCGCCGTACTCGATGACTCCCAGCAGCCCTTCCCCGAACCGGCGCGAACAGGTGACGAGCCGTCCCGCGTTGGTCAGCAGGAAGTCGGCGCGCGGGAGCTTGGCGCTCGTCGCCACTGACGCTAGGCGGGATCGTCTTCCATCGGCAGACGGACGCCTCGTTCGTGCGCGACCTCGATCGCGCGCTCGTACCCCGCGTCCGCGTGGCGCATCACACCCGTTCCGGGGTCGTTCGTCAAGACGCGTTCGAGCCGGTGCGCGCCGTCGGGCGTGCCGTCGGCGACGACCACCATCCCGGCGTGGATGGACTTCCCCATCCCGACGCCTCCGCCGTGGTGGACGCTCACCCACGAGGCGCCGCTGGCGGTGTTCAAGAGCGCGTTGAGGATCGGCCAGTCCGCGATCGCGTCCGAGCCGTCGGCCATCGCCTCGGTCTCGCGGTACGGGCTGGCGACGCTGCCCGCATCCAGATGGTCGCGCCCGATCACGATGGGAGCCGCGACCTCCCCGCGCGCGACGAGCTCGTTGAACGCCAGCCCGGCCTTGTCGCGCTCGCCGTAGCCGAGCCAGCAGATCCGAGCCGGAAGCCCCTGGAACCGCACGCGCTCGGACGCGAGCCGAAGCCAGCGCTGCAACCCGTCGTTGTCGGGGAACAGTCCGGCCACGACCCGGTCGGTGGCTGCGATATCCGAGGGCTCGCCGGATAACGCCGCCCACCGGAACGGACCCTTGCCTTCGCAGAACAAGGGCCGGATATAGGCAGGCACGAAGCCGGGGTAGGCGAACGCGTCCGCGAAACCGGCCTCCTTGGCCTCGCCGCGCAGGTTGTTGCCGTAGTCGAACACCTCGGCACCGGTGCGCTGCATCTGCACCATCGCCTCGCAATGCACCGCGATCGACTCGCGCGCGGCCTTCAGGTACCCATGCGGATCATCGGTGCGCAGCACGGCCGCCTCCTCGAGCGAGACACCGCGCGGGATATAGCCGTTCAGCGGATCGTGCGCCGAGGTCTGGTCGGTTACCACGTCGATCGGGTGCGCGTGGCGCGCCAGCTCCGGGAACACCTCGGCCGCGTTCGCGCACAGCCCGATGGATAGGGCTCGTCCGTCCGCGCGTGCCTCCTCCGCATGCCGCAGCGCGCCGCTCAGCGAATCCGCCGTCTCGTCCAGGTAGCCCCCCTCAAGCCGGCGCTGGATGCGCGCGGGATCGACTTCGACGCACAGGGCGATCCCCTCGTTCATCGTGATCGCCAGCGGCTGTGCGCCGCCCATGCCCCCCAGGCCGGCGGTCAGCACGACCCGACCCTTCAGCGAGCCCCAGCCGCGCTTGGTCGCCAGCGCCCCGAACGTTTCATAGGTGCCCTGCAAGATGCCCTGGGTTCCGATGTAGATCCACGAGCCGGCCGTCATCTGCCCGTACATGGTGAGACCTGCGCCCTCGAGCTCCCAGAAGTGTTCCCACGTCGCCCAATCGGGAACCAGCAGCGAGTTGGCTATCAGCACCCGCGGCGACATCCGATGGGTGCGGAAGACGCCGACCGGCTTGCCCGATTGGATCAGGAGTGTCTCGTCGTCGGAGAGCGCGCGCAGGCTGCGCACGATCGCGTGGAAGGAGTCCCAGTCGCGCGCGGCCTTGCCGGTGCCGCCGTACACGACCAGATCCTCGGGGCGCTCGGCGACGTCGGGGGCGAGGTTGTTACAGAGCATCCGCAGGGCGGCTTCTTGGTGCCAGCCCTTGCAGGAGCGCTCGGGGCCGCGCGGCGCGCGGATCGGCTCGCTCACAACCGACAGCGTAGCGCGGCGCACCTCCGCGGCGTTACAGGCGTCGGAGCGCGATGATCCGGACGTGCCCGATGTGACCGGCCAGAACCTTCAGGTCTTCGGGGTCCGTCGTGAGGACGTCTTCTCCACTGAGTCGGGCACTGACCACCACGGCGGCGTCCACGACGTCGCTCGTGCCGGTCGACGCGCAGAGCTCCCCCGTCAGCTTGGCGATACGCTCATCCATCTCCACCAGCTCGCACGTATGCAGCAGCTGCGAGAGGCGGGCGCTGTGAGACCCGCGCCAGGCCTGCGCGAGTGCGGGCGTCGGGATGCTCCACCGTATCCCGCGATGCAGACGGAGTCGATGCAAGGACCACAGCTGCCGGTCGTTGCGCGCGGCAGCGATCAGGGGGCCGGCATCGAGCGTCATTCCTCGGGCCACAGCGCCTCGGCCCTCGCGAGCTCCTCGTCCGTGATCGGCCCGTGTTCCGCCTCCCACTCCTCCTGGAGCCGGGCGGCAGCGGCAAGCCTGGCCTCACCTTCGGCTGCCCTAGCTACCCACGCCGAGACACTCATCCCGGCACGCTTCGCTTCCCGCCGGATGAGTTTCGCCAGCTTCCGATCAAACGACACGGACATCTTCTCGACGCTCATCGTCTCATACTACCGCGGTAGGAACGACGGCCGACGGCCGGTTCCTTCCGAACGGGTCGAACTAGGGGATCTGCCAGGGCAGCGGCCCGAGGACGGACTCCGCCGCGCGCACCAGTTCGCCGTCCCGCACCAGCCGCGCCACGGCCTCGATGTGCGGAGCGAGCGGCTCGTCGCGCTCGAGGAACGGGACCCGTTCCCTGATCGCACGAACGACAGCCGCGGATGCTTCACTCGGCGACACGTCGCCGGCGTCCTCGTGTCCATCGCGCGCGCGCAGCTCGAGCGCCTGCGCCGCGCACAGCGCCTCGATCGCCACGACCGCGGCGGCATGTTCGAGCGAGATCCGCAGTTTCATCCCCGCATCCCACCCCATCGAAACGTGGTCTTCGGTCGAGCCCGACGTCGGGATGGAATCCACGCTGGCCGGCACCGCGCGCCGCTTGCACTCGCTGACAAGCGACGCCTGCGTGTACTGGGCGAGCATGAGCCCCGAGTTCACGCCCGGGTCGGGGATCAGGAACGCCGGCAAGCCGTGTGAGTGCGCCGGGTCCAGCATCCGGTCGGTCCTGCGCTCGCTGATCGACGCGAGCTCCGAGGTCGCGATCGCCATGAAGTCCAGCACGAACGCGAGCGGCTCGCCGTGGAAGTTGCCGGCCGATTCGATGCGCCCGTCCTCGTGCAGCACGACGGGGTTGTCGACCTCGGAAGCCAGTTCGGCCTCGATCACCCGCATCGCGTGCAACGCGGTCGACCGGCAAGCACCGTGCACCTGGGGCGCGCATCGCAGCGAATAGGCATCCTGCACCGCGTGCGTCAGCGACCGATGCGAGGCGATGATCGGCGACCCTTGGGTCATCCGGCGGATCAAGCGCGCGCTGCGGACCTGGCCCGGTTGCTGTCGCAGCAGATGGAGATCCTCCGCGAAGGGGCGGTCGGTCGCCAGCAACGCTTGCACGCTCAGCGCGCACACGAGGTCGGCGGTCGTCAGCAGCAGCGCCAGGTCACGGAACGCCAAGCACGCGATCGCAAGCATCCCCTCGGTCCCGTTGACCAGCGCGAGCCCTTCCTTGGCCGCCAGGCGCAGCGGCGTGATGCGCGCGTTCGCAAGTGCGTCCGAAGCGGCGCGCCGAGCCGCTCCGTAGGAGATCTCGCCCTCGCCGATCAACACCAACGCGCAGTGCGCGAGCGGCGCGAGGTCGCCGGATGCTCCGACCGAGCCGTGCGCCGGGACGATCGGCGTCAACCCTGCGTTCAGGAGCGCCGAGATGTGCTCGACCACTTCGGGGCGCACGCCGGCGTGCCCGGCCGCGAGCGTGCGCGCGCGCAGCAGCATCATCCCGCGGACGATCTCGTCGTCCACCGGATCACCCCACCCCGCCGCGTGCGAGCGCACGATCGCATGCTGCAATTCTTCGACGCGCTCGGGCTCGATGTGGACGTTCGCGAGCGCGCCGAACCCCGTGGTGATCCCGTACACGGGTTCCTCGCGCTCGATCACGTCCTCGACGAGCGCGCGCGCCGGCGCCATACGCGCGGCCACGCCCGAGCCCACCTCGACCGGCTCGCCGTCGCGCGCGACCCGCACGACCTGGTCGATCGTCAGCGGGTCACCAGAGATGGTGACGCTCACCGGCTCGCGACCCCGGCCGCGAACGCGAGCAGCACGGCGCAGGCGGTGCGCACGGTGATCGAGGCGACATCGGCTTCGGGATCGAGCTCGGTGATGTCCATCCCGACGATCCGCGGGTCCTTCCCCAAGGTGTACGCCGCGTCTTCGAGCTCGGTCGGACTCAGCCCACCGGGCATGGCGGCCGGCGCGCCGGGCGCGAACGCGCGCCCGAGAACGTCGAGGTCGACGTCCACCCAGATCCGCCGCGCGGTCGACATGAAACGCAAGCCTCCGGCGACCGCGCGACCGATCCCCTCCCGCCGGACGACGTCGGCGGTCACCCAATGGACCTTGTGGTCGAGCGCCCAGCGCGCATGTGGCTCGGCGTTCGCGAAGCCGTGGATCCCGATCTGCGCGACGCTGGTCAGGCCGCCCTCGACCAGTTGCCGAACCGGGGAGCCGTTGGTGATGCCGATGGCCGGATCGCGGCAATCGTGATGCGTGTCGAAAGTGAGTAGCCCGTCGGCGCGGGCGCCTCGCGCGCCTCCCACCGTCACCGAGTTGTCCCCGCCGAGCAGGATCAAAGGAACTTCGGCCGCATCCATGAGTGCGCTGATCGCTGCCGCCACCCGATCCTGATTCTTCCCCGGGTCGGGATCCGGCTCCACGTCGCCGGCGTCGAGTGAATGCAGGTGCTCGAGCGATACGGCTTGATCGCTGGACCACACCGAGAACCGGCTCAGCTCGCTGCGGATCGCCGCGGGCGCGAGGTCGCAGCGCGCGCGCGAGATCGAAGCCCCCGAGAACGGCGACCCGAGCACAATCATGGCCGGGTCTTCGGGCGTGCGCGCGAGCCACTGCGAGGCGCGCAGGAACTCTGGGTCAACGTGTGTCAGCGCCTCGACCGGAGGCGCGGGGCGGAGGTGCGGGATGCTCGTGAGGTCCATCAGGCGCCTATCCATACCGAGGCGGGGACGTGCGCGTCCAGCCGGGTAAGGTAGGGACATGGCAGCCGAGGCGCCGACGGTGCAGCTGCCGCGCGCGATCGACGAGTGGCTCGAGGCGCTCGAGCCGGCTTCGCTGGCCGAGATCGTCGGCGATCCTCGAACCACAGCGCTGTTCTCCGCCGACATGGTCGTGGGCTTCTGCGACCACGGGGCGCTCGCCTCGCCGCGGATCGACGCGCTGACGCCGGTCGTCGTCGAGGTGTTCGAGCGCATGCATGCGCTCGCTGTGCGCGATTTCGTGCTGTTGCAGGATGCGCACGATCCGCACGCGCTGGAATTCGAGGCATTCCCTCCACATTGCATCATCAGTACCGAAGAATCGCAGACGATCCCCGAGCTGCAGGCGTTGCCGTTCGCCGAACTGTTCACCGTCATCGAGAAGAACACCCTCAGCCCGGCGCCTGGGACCCGGTTCGATCCGTGGCTCGATGCCCACGCCGACCTGCGCACGGCAGTCATCGTGGGCGACTGCACCGACTTCTGCGTCTATCACGCGGCGCTGCACCTGCGGATGCGCGCCAACGCCCACCGGATCGCGGGCTTCCAGGTGATCGTACCGGCGAACGCCGTGCAGACCTACCACGTCGACGAAGGCGTCGAGGGCGCGATGGCCCACGACGGCGACTTCTTCCACGCGGTGTTCCTGTACCACATGGCGCTCAGCGGCGTGCGCGTCGTGCGCGAGCTCACGTGATGCCGACCGGCCTGCGGCTCGACCTGTACCACCTCGACAGCGCCTACATCGCCTGGCGCGCGGGACTGAACGAGATCGCGACCTTCGACCTTTACACGCGCTCGCACCCGTTCGGCGGTGGCTACATGCTCGTCGCCGGGCTCGAGCCAGCCCTGTCGTTCGTTCGCGACTTCGGCTACACCGACGACGACATCGCGTACCTGCGCGCGACCAAGGGGTACGACGATGCGTTCCTGCACGAGCTGGCGCAGACGCGGTTCACCGGTGAGATCCTGGCGATGCCGGAAGGAACGGTCGCGTTCGCGGACGAGCCGCTGCTGCGCGTCACCGGTCCGTTCCGCGAAGCGCTCCTGCTTGAGTCGGGGTTGCTGCACGATGTGAACCTGTCCACTCTGGTGGCGACCAAGGCCGCGCGCGTGGTGACCGCGGCGGCAGGCCGTCCCGTCGCCCAGTTCGGCCTGCGCCGAGCGCACGCGCCGTTCCCGGCCGCGCGCGCGGCGTGGATCGGCGGGTGCGCGAGCACCTCGTTCGTCGAGGCCGCCAAGCGCCTGGACATCCCGGCGACCGGGACCATCCCGCATGCGCTCGTGCAAGCATTCGACACAGAGGAAGACGCGTTCCGCGCGGTGGCCGAGGCGCTGCCGGAGTTCACGCTGCTGCTCGACACCTACGACGTCGAGCGCGCGATCCACGTCGCGGTCGAGGTCGGCCGCGACGCCGCTCAGCGGGGTCACGTGCTTCGCGCGGTCCGGCTCGATTCCGGCGACATGGCCTCCCAAGCGCGGTTGTGCCGCAAGGTCCTGGACGACGCCGGCCTCACCGACGTCAGGATCTTCGCCAGCGGCGACCTCGACGAGTTCCGCATCTGCGAGCTTCTCGACGACGATCCACCGATCGACGCGCTCGGCGTGGGTACCTCGATCGCGGTGGGCGCAGGGTCCGCCGAGCGCGGCGTCGAAGGGGGCTCGCTCACGTGCGTCTACAAGCTCGCGTGGGCGGGTCGGCACGCCGCCATCAAGCAAGCCGGCGCCAAGAGCACCTTGCCGGGGCGCAAGCAGGTCTGGCGCGTCGGAGACTTCGACCACGACCTGATCGCTCTCGAGGACGAGACCGCTCCGCCCAGCGCGCATCCCCTCCTCGAGCCGGTCTCGCCCCAGGAAGGCGCGGCGCCTCTGGACGAGATACGGGAGCGCGCGCGCGAACAGCTGGAAGCGTTGCCCGGCGCGGTTCGCCGGAACGTATCGCCCGATGTGTACCGGGTCGAGCACAGCACAGCCCTTGGGGAGCTTCGTCGAACGACCCTTCGCGCGCAGGGGCTCGGGTAACCAAGTCGCGGGTCACAGAACGGCCCCGTACAATCGAGGCATAGAACGTTTGTTCTGATGGAGAACGCTGTGGCCGAACAGACCCCTGTGCTCATCCTGGACCGGAAGCCCGCACCGGACCGGTCCGAGCGCGGCACGTTCTGCACCGATCTGCCGGCGGCGGCAGACCCGGCGTTGGTCGCGCGCGCGGCGTCGGCCCGCCAGGCGTTGGAGGACGAGGTCGTGATCCTCGGCCACCACTATCAGAAGCAAGAAGTGATCCAGTTCGCGGACGCGCGCGGCGACAGCTACAAGCTCGCGAAGTACGCAGCGGAGACCGGACGGCCCTACGTGATCTTCCTCGGCGTGCACTTCATGGCCGAGTCCGCGGACATCCTCACCGGCGACGACGTCCAGGTGATCCTTCCCGACATGGCCGCCGGGTGTTCGATGGCCGACATGGCCGAGCTCGGTCAGGTCGAAGAGGCCTGGGCCGTGCTGCAGGACATCGCGCCGGGCCGGGTCGTGCCCCTGACGTACATGAACTCCGCCGCCGACATCAAGGCGCTCACCGGCCGCGAGGGCGGCGCGATCTGCACATCGTCGAATGCGCAAGCGGCGATGCGCTGGGGCTTCGAACAGCGCGACAAGGTCCTGTTCCTGCCCGACCAGCACCTCGGGCGCAACACGGCTGCCTGGATGGGCCTGTCGCTCGACGATTGCGTCGTGTGGAACCCGCATCAAGACCAGGGCGGGTTGACCGAGGACCAGGTCGCGCGCGCCAAGGTGATCCTGTGGCGCGGGCATTGCAGCGTGCACCAGCGCTTCCGGCCCGAGATGGTCGACGCGGTGCGCGAGCGACTGCCCGGCGTGAAGGTCATCGTCCACCCCGAATGCAGGTACGACGTCGTCTCCAAGGCCGACGTGGTCGGCTCGACCGAGACGATCATCCGCACCGTCGCCGAGTCCGAGCCCGGCACGAAGTGGGCCGTGGGCACCGAGCTCAACCTGGTCACCCGGCTCGGGCTCGAGAACCCGGACAAGACCGTGGCGTTCCTCGATCGGACCGTGTGCTACTGCGCGACGATGAACCGCATCGACCTGCCGCACCTGGTTTGGGTGATGGAGAACCTGCTGAACGGCGTGGTCGTGAACCGCATCTCCGTCGAGCCGGACACCGCGCGGTGGGCGCGCGTCGCGCTCGAACGGATGCTCCAGATCACCTAGCGCGCAGCGCGATCATCGCGGCCACCGCGCTCCACCCGTTGATCATCGCGTACGCGACGAACCCGGCAGCGATCGATCCCGTCTGGATCCGCAACCATGCGAACCCGAGTCCCGCGGCCGTGGTGAAGACCACGGCGCCGACCACGGCAACGGCTGTCGCCCGCGTCCGCGCGCCGGGCCGATTCGCGCGAACGAGATCGATCGTGGGCATGACGTGCCACAGCCCGAACGCCATGCTCGAGCCGACCGCGGCCTGGAACGCTCCGTGCGATGACAGAGCGCCGAACAACGCTCCGCGGAACGCGACTTCCTCGAGCACCGCGGTACCCAGCGGGATCCGCACGACGACGTAGTACAGCGCCGCCCATCCCCGCACCCCTCTCGAGCCTGCGATCAGCGACGAGCGAGCGAGCGCGCGGATGGATCAGCGCAGCGATGGGGAATGCCGCGATGGAGGCGCCGAGGCCGAGGCCGAGGCCGAGGCCGAGGGCAGCTCCCTCCCACCGGAGGCCGATCTCGGCTCTGTCCAGATCCAGAACGCCGAACCCGGCGAACAGCACCACGGCCGTGGCGGCCAGGTTCGCCGGAACATAGGCCCACCCGTGGAACGCGCGCCATCGGCTCGCGAGCGCGTTGTACGCGATCAGCGCCACGGCAAGTACCGCGCCACTCATGTGCTCGGAGCGTACCCACGGAACGCAGAAGGGGCCCTGCGCCGGGCCCCTTCTCGATCGCGTTACGAACGGCTAGCCGTTGCCCTTGCCGTTATTGCCGTTGCCGTCGTTCCCTTCGGTGTTCGGGTCATCGGGCTGCCCGCCGATCCCCTTAGGGTTGTTCTCGCCATTGCACCAGTCCCAGATGGCGAGCGGGTCGGCGACCTCGCCTTCCTCATCAACCTCGTCGTCGCCGTCGTTGTCCACGTGGTCGTTCTCACCCACGTAGGACGCGAACTCCTGGAACGCCGTGGAGTTCCGCTTGTTGTTCTGACCGTTCTCTGAACCGTTGAAGTACGCGGTGCACTTCCCGTGCGTGTTCGACTGCTCGGCGTCGTGGTCTGCTTGAGCCACGCCTCCGGCGAGCGCCAGTACTGCGACGAGCGCAAGGATCAACCTGCGCATCCTGCCTCCTTCACTCGGTGTCCGCCTACTCCGGGACAAAGGTCCCATATCAGGCGGATGAACCTACCATCTCAGGAAATAGTGTCAAACCCGGCTATCGCTCCCACTCGGGCGGCGGGTAGGGCTGGCCAACCGCGGCCAGGTCGAACTCGCGCGCGAAAGTCTCCGTGGCCGGCTCGACCAGGACGCCCATGTCCCGGACCGAGTTGTTCCACCCGCAGACGGCCACGTCGGTCACGGCGCTGCCGCTGCGGATCACCGTGCGCAGGATCTGAAGAGGCGCGCCCTTGTGGACGAACCACTGCACCCCGCGCTCGAGGCCGGCGAACGTGCCGAGCACGTCGGTGACGTCGAACTCGTCGATGGGGAAGGCCGGACCGTTCCGGCGCTTGGCGAACCGCGTGATGAACCCCGGCTCGAAGCGCGTCACGAAGTTCAGCAAGTGAGCCTCGAGGGGGTCGAAACGCTCGCCAGGGGGCCGGGTGAGCTGCCCTGCAGCCACGTTCGAGACCGACAACCCGATCGCGTCGGGGTCGCTGCGATCGAGATAGAGCAGCTCTACGGTGTGCAGCTCGCCGCGCGCGCGGCCGGCGCTCCCCACGAAGGCGGGGCCGCTCCAGTGCCGAGGATGGATCCCGAAGAGCGGGAACGCCGCGGCAGGTACGAGATCGGCGAGATCGATGACACCCTCCTCGTTACCGAGGGTTCGACGAGCCCTTCTTCTTCCCTGCCGGTCCCTTGTACTTCTTGCCGGCCGCGCGCTGGAGCATCTGCTCGCGCGCGCGCGCCTTCCGCTGCGCGACGTAGGCGACCGTGGCGCCGCCCGCCGCGAGGACGCCAAGCACGATCGCGATGATGTTCCCGAGGCTCGAGCCGCCGGGGGATCCGAACTGCTGCTGGCGCGCGCGCTGACCGGGCTCGGCCACCGCGACGAAGGTTCCGAGCGCGTCGGAATCGGCGTAGATATCTGTCCCCCCCGCCTCGTTGCCCCCCAGAAGCGTCCACGCCCTGCCGTCCCAGCGGGCCATGTCGGACGCGCCGAACGGCGTCCGCAGGATGATGGTCACGCATGTGAACGCCCGTGCTTCCTGGACGCACTCGGTCGGCGCCAGGCGCGCGCTCTTCCCCGCTCTCGCGTACCCCGCTTGGATCCGGTACCCGTTGCCCTGATACTCGAGCCCTTCCGGCGCGGCGCCGAGCTGGTCCGGATCCAGCGGTTCGAACGTGAGGTCGACGAACCGCTCGCGTTCCCGCGGTTCGAAAACGTCTTTCGGGATGCTGATCTGCGCCTGCAGGTCGTTGGTGAAGAACCCGTTCCCCTCCGAGCCTTTCTTCGTCAGCTCGATCCGGCCGCTGCCCGACTGCGCTGGTTCATTGGTCGGCGCAAGGTCTTCAGGGGGATCGACCCACCGGTACGGCTGCAACGTGTGGGGTCCGTCGAACAAGGGCCGCACGGGAAGCCGGCCCGGTCCGAACGTCGCCCAGGCAACCACGAGGTAAAGCCCGAGCGCGAGGCCCGCGGCGGCGAGGTGCTTCGTCGTCTTCACAGGAACTGCACGAGGTTGGCGGCGAGATGGGTCACGGCTGGGGCCGTCCACGTGCCCGTGGCCCAGCGCTGCCAGCCGAGCAAGGCGCCGGCGGCCAGGTCGAGCGGCAGGACCACGACCCCATAGATGGGCAGATGGATCAGCGCGAACAGAAGCGCCGGGACCGCGATCGCGATCAACGCTCCCCTGCGCCGCTCGAGCCAGCCGTACATGAACCGGCGGAAGAACGCTTCCTCGGCGATCGCCGCGACGGCCACCGCCACGACCGGGCCCGCCGCGACGTACGCGGGGAAGGTGGTTCCCATCGCGAGCGAGGACGAGAACGCGGCGATCCCCGCGACGACGACCGCGATCCACCGAAGGATCGAATGGCGTTCCCGTGCGCGCTCCCATGCCAGCATGCCCGTCACGCCGACCAGCGCGGTCGCTGCGACCGCAGGCGCCGAGATCGGCCGCACCGCGAGCGCGACGGTCCCGAGCGCAAGGACGACGGGCGCCACGCGATCACGATCGAGCGCTCGAGCGCCCACCATCACCCCGCCACCCGGAACTGAACCGTCTGAACGACCGGCGGGTCGAACGGTCCGTGGTCGGCGGCCGAGAACTCCGCTTGCAATAGATGCGGACCCGACTCGACGTCCTCGATGATGAACTCCAACCCGGCGAGCAGCGTCACAACCTCGCCATCGAGCGTCAGGTGCATGTGCCCGGTGTCCGGCCGCACCTCGCGCTGCGCCTCCTCGAGCAAGCAAGCCCCCTCGAGTTCGACCCTCACCGCGACCGAGTCGCCCTCCACGAGTTCGCCCCGTTCCGGCTCGACGATGGTGATCGAGCCGGTCGAAGTCGGACGCTTCGACGTCGGAAGCTCACCTTCGGTCGGGCAATCCTCACCCGCCCCAACGATGTCGGGGGTCTGGTTCTCACCGCCGCCCCCGCAGCCGGCGGCGAGGACCGCCAATAGCGCCAGCGCCGGCATGAGCCGCTTCAGTATGGGATTCACTCTTGGATGACCTCCTCGAAACACAGTCTGATCCGTTCGTCGTCCTCGGTGCGCGCACGCACGTCGAACCGCCACGTTCCCGGCTCGAGCTGCGCGTCACCGACGAAGTGACCCGGGCTGAACCTGCGAACCACCAGGTCTTCCACCCTACCGCCCGAGCGCTCGGTCGCACCTACCCCTGCCTCGCTCGGGATCTGCATCTCCTTGCCCTCCGCATCGAAGAACGTGATGTGCACCTCGTTGAACCCTTCGGTGCCGGGATCCACGTATCCCTGCGCGACACGACCCGATCCGTACTCGATGTCGTACAGCGTCGGCCCGCCGTCGATGGGGAATGCGCGCGCGCGACAGCGTGTCGCCGTCTGGAGCCGGATCTCGGCCGAGTCGGTTTCCTGCTGGATCAGCGCCGTGATCTGCCAGCGCCCGTCGAGCGACAGGTTGCCGCCCGCGGCCTCGTAGACACCCCCGCCGGCCGGCTCGAGCACGAGCCGGCTCTCGCCCACCGAAGAGTCGTCGAGGAACGTGAAGGTCAAGCGCACGACGGCCTCGATCGGCTCACCGGTGTCGTAGTCGCTGACGCGCGCCTGGAAATCGTTCGCACCGGTGAACCCGGGCTCGATATCGAGCTCGAGGCGCACGGTCGTCGCGAAGTCCGAGCCGGCGAGCTGGATGGGTCCCGCGACCGACGCCGCCGAGGCGATCGAGCGCGGAGGCGTGAGGCTCGCCAGCAGCGCGGCGGCGACCAGGACGGCGACTGCCGTCACGAGCTCGGCGCGCGAGATACGGCGGAGCCCGGCGAGAGATGCGCGCGCCTCGGGAACGTTGCGGTACCGGTTGATCGCGCCCAGCCCAGCGAGCACACCGAGCAGCGCGATCTTGGTGAGCACGAGCGCACCGTACAACGAGGTGAACAGATCGCCCCAGGACGGGATCTCGTTCAACGCGCGCAGGATGCCGGTCCCGGCGACGGCCGCGAGCGCGAAGGCCGCGACCGTCGAGAAACGCTTCACGGCTCGCGCCTTGGCCTCGCCCGGCTCACCCCGGACGCCGGCGAGCAGCGCGGCGAGACCCCCCAACCACACCCCGACCGCGACGAAGTGGACCCACTGCGCGGTCACCTTCCGCGGCCAGCCGTCCCCCACGCCCGCGTGCCCGGACGCGACGTGCGCGTACATCGCCGCGGCGGCGCCGATCCCCCCGACGACCACGATCGCGCGGCGCGCGCGTCCAGACGTGTGGTAGGTGCCGAAGGCGGCCAGCGCCGCGATGCCGACGCCGACCGCGCGTGCGATCAGCGCCCGGCCGAGCGACGTGCCGAACAACTGCCCGTACCCTGCGTCGGCAGCGATCCGCTGCGCCTCGGCCAGCAGCAACAATCCGATCGCCGACGTCATCGTCCCGAGCGTGACGAGCCGTCGCACGCCGCCTGGGAGCTCGCTGAATCCCACCGCACCGAGCCACGCGGCCCCGATCACCAGGCCGAGGCCCACGAACAGCGCCCAGCGGGCCACGACCTCCAGCGGCGACGGCGGTGGGTTCTCGCTACCGAGGTCGCCGACGTCCAGCGGGGGGACCGAGCCGGGATCGACCCCGACCCCGAACGTGAACGCCCCGCCGGTGGCGTGCCCGTCGACCTTCGAGACGACCTTCCATGCCACCGTGTAAACGCCCTCACCCAGATCCCCCACCGGCACGCGCAGCATCAGCGGCTCGTTCGCGTCGTGCTCGAGCCCCGCTTCGAACGAGGAGCCGGTCTGATCGAGCACCTGGATCCTGGAAAGCGATAGCTCCGGCTCCTCGGTGAACGTCGCCGTCACCAGCGTGGGCGCCGACTCGAGTTTGGAGCCGTCGCGCGGGTCCGATGACTTCAGCAGGGCGTGCGCGCCCGCCGGCGGCGCGCTCGCGAGGAGCCAGAGCCCCGCGAGCAGCGCCGCCGTGCCGATGCGCGCGCGCGCCATCGTTACGATCCGGCCGGGCCCTTGCGCGCGACAGCGATCCCCGCGACCAGCAGGCCGATGCCCGCCAGGATCAGGGCCAGTACGGTCATCGTGTCGGTCCCCGTGGATGCCGCCAGGCGCGCGTCGAGCCGGTCGAGCCTCTCGGTGACCTCGCCCCCGGTCAGATCCCTCTCGGGGAACTGGACGTCCGTGGGATTCTGCATGTCGTTGAACGTGCCCTCGGATTCCTCGTTCGCACCGGCCTCGCCGGAGGTATAGACCTCATCGATCTCCTGGCCACCGGCGGTGCCGAAGACGTGAAAGGTGTAGGTACCGGGTCGGGTAGGCACCAGGAACGCGCGATACTCGCCTGGGCTGCCAAAGGCCGCGGCCAACTCCATCGGGCCGATGGACTCGCCGGCCATCCCCGCACCGAAGAACACCTCGACCTCGAGCTCGGCATCCTCTATCGGAGTGCCTTCCGCGTGCTCGTCGGAGCCTTCGTCGGCGTGGTCTCCTTCCCCGGCAGATCCCTCGATGATGAACACGACCGCGTTCTTGAACCCCGAATACGCCGGCTCCTCCGACCAGCCCACGGTCGTGTCGAAGCCGTTGACATGACGGTGCTGGTGCGCAGACGCCGGCCGCGTCGGGGCGACGGGCAACGACACGGCCAGTCCAACGATCGCGATGCGCGCGAGCGCGCGGATGGAACGACGCATTGATCCCTCCTCAGCTTCGCGGGCCGCCCGATCAGGGACGGCTTCGATCTACGGCGTGCTGAGGAGAAGCGGCGGACCTCGGCTGGAACGTGGAGAGGGCGCGGATCGCGCGCGCATCAGGTCGACCGGCCCAATCGGGATCGGTTCGAGCCGCGCGCGAGGCCTGCGAACGAACAGTGCTACGGCGATCGCTTCGCCGGCGCGCTCGAGCAACCGGACGAGCGTTGCGCCGACGCATGCGACCACCACCTGCACGAGCACTCCGACGACCGCGACGGTCCACGTGCGCCGGTCGGGCACCGCGCCGACAAGCATCCGCTCGACCGCCTCGAGGATCAGGAAGCCGCCGGCCTGGACGACCGCGAGATGCGCAGCGGTCGCGCGCAAGCTTGGCGCTCTCGCCGCATCGGCCGCGCGACCACGTGCGAACCCGATCGCGAATGACGCAACGGCCGCGATGGCTCCCGCCACCAGCGCCACGAACACCGCGCGGCCGACGTAGCCGTGGCCGGTGCGGAACAGGAGATCGTGACGGTGCTGGGGATCGGGAACGACCAGACGGTAATCGAGCTCGTGGGCGGCGAGGATGCCGGCAGCCGCCGTCCCGGTCAGGACGAGGGCGCGCACGATGCGTCCTCTGAATGCTCCCACGGTCGTTCGATTCTACGTGAATCGGGCGCGCCCCTGCCGGGCGCGCGGGCTCATCGGCCGGGATGTCCGGAAGGGGTTCCTTCGTCCTTGCGGGCCCGTCGCGACTTGATCGCGTCGCGGAGCGTCAGGACCAGGACCCACCCGACCGGGATCGCCACCATGATCAGGATCTCGTCCCAGCCTCCGGCGTGCGCGATCATCGATCCCAGGGTACGCCCGCGGGAGACTTCAAGCTTGCTTCGCGAGCGCGCGCAGGTCGGTGCTCTCGTCGGCGAGCACAGCGGGATCCATCTTCGCGCGCTTCTCGATCAGAGGACGCACCGCGCGCGCATCCTTGGCCCGGTTGCACGCGAACGCCTGGGCGATCGTGCCACCGGACATGTAGAACGCGGCGAAGTTCCTCCCCTCCACGTCGCCGCGGAACACGATCTCGTCCCACGCTGTCGTGTGCCCGTACATCTGGATGTTCGCGTCGAACTGATCCGACCAGAACCATGGGAGATCGGCGAACGGCTCGGTGCCGCCCATCATCGCGCGCGCAGCGGCGGCGGCCTGCTTCTGCGCGTTCTGCCAATGCTCGAGCCGAAGGCGGTGACCCAGGATCGGGTTGGGATGGTTCGCGACGTCGCCGGCTGCGTACACGCCGGGCGCGCTCGTTCGGCAGCGCTCATCGACGACGATGCCATCGTTGCAGGCGATCCCGGCCTCGCGCGCGAGCTCGTCGGCCGGCTCGATCCCGACACCCATGACCACCACGTCGGCGTCGAACGTCCGTCCGTCGGCGAGGACGACACGCCGGACGCCCCCATCGCCTTCGAAGCGTTCCGCGGTCGCCTTCATCTCCAGTCGCACGCCGTTGTCGCGATGGAGCCCGGCGACGGTGGCCCCGATCTCTGGGCCGAGCACGCGCTCGAGGGGTGTCTCGAAGACCTCGAAGACGGTCACGTCGCAGCCGAGCGTGCGCGCGCTCGCCGCGACCTCGGCGCCGATGAAACCCATCCCGACGACGGCGACCGTCGCGCCGTCTTTCAAGCGCTCGCCGATCGCCCGCGCATCTTCCATCGTGCGAAGCGTGAAGATCCCCTCGAGGTCGGCGCCCGGCACGTCGAGCCGCCGCGGACGACCGCCGGTGCACAGCAGCAGCGCGTCGTAGCCCACGAGCTTGCCACCGGCCATCACCGCGCGCTCGGCCGGATCGATCTGGGTCACCCGCGTCCCGAGGTCGAGCTCGACCTGGTTGTCGGCGTACCAGGACTCGTCGCGCAGGAACGCCTTCGACTCCTCGTGCTCGCCGCGAAGGACCTCTTTCGACAGCGGCGGCCGTTCGTACGGGCGGTGCGGCTCCTCCCCGAACAGCACGATCCGGCCGTCGAAACCTTCCTTACGCAAAGCCTCGACCGCGCGCCCGCCCGCGAGGTTGGCGCCGACGACGGCGAACGTGCGGTCGGCCACCTATGAACCGACGTGGGCCGAGATGCCCTCCTGGAGCGCATCCCAGGCAAGCACCGCGCACTTGATCCGAACGGGGTACTTGACGACCCCCTTCAGGGCGACGAGGTCGCCGAGCGCGTCCTCGTCGGGGCCCTCCTCCCCCGCCATCATCTTCCGGAAGCCGGTCACGAGGGCGTCGATCTCGTCGAGCTTCTTGCCCGTGATCTGCTCGGTGAGCATCGAGGCCGACGCCTGCGAGATCGAGCAGCCGACGCCCTCGAAGGCCACCTCGGTCGCGATCCCGTCCTCGACCAGGACGTGGACGGTGATGTCGTCACCACACAAAGGATTGTTGCGGTGGACGTCGATCGTGGCAGCCTCGAGCGCCCGCTTGTTCCGGGGCGAGCGGTAATGATCGAGGATGACCTCGCGGTACAGGTCGTCGAGGGACATGGCCGCAGGATATCGCACCGCCCCCCTACGGGGCGTGGATCAGAACGGCAACCCGCCCGAGCCCATCCGCGAGCGCGCCGTATCGATCGCGGTGACGAGCGCATCGACGTCGTCGTGGGTGTTGTAGATGTAGAAGCTCGCGCGCGTCGTGGCCGGCACGCCGTACCGGCGCATCAGCGGCTGCGCGCAGTGGTGCCCGGCTCGAACGCAGATGCCGTCGCCGTCGATGATCGTGGCGAGATCGTGGGGGTGCACGTCGTCTGTCCAGAACGAGACGACCGCACCGCGCTCGGCCGGATCGGTGGGGCCGAAGACCCGAAGGCCGTCGATCTCGGCCAGGCGCTTCAACGCGTATCCGGTGATCTCGATCTCGTGCGCGCGCACCTCGTCCATGCCCAGGTCGTTCAGGTAGTCGATCGCCGCGCCCAGCCCGACGGCCTGCGCGAACGGCTGGGTACCGGCCTCGAACTTGTAGGGGATCTCGTTGTAGGTGGCGTGGTCCATCCAGACCTCGAGGATCATCTCGCCGCCGCCCAGGAACGGCGGCATCTCCTCGAGGATCTCCGCGCGCGCCCACAAGCCGCCCGATCCTGTCGGTCCGCACATCTTGTGGCCCGTGAACGCGTAGAAGTCGCAGCCCAACTCGGCGACGTTGGTCGGCACGTGCGGCGTGCGCTGCGCGCCGTCGCACAGCACCATCGCGCCGACGGCGTGCGCTGCATCCGCGACCTCGCGTACCGGCGGAATCGTGCCGAGCACGTTCGACATGCCGGTGATGCACACGATCTTGGTGCGGTCGGTGATCACGCGCTCGAGCGCGTCCATGTCGAGGTGCCCGTCGTCGGTCACGGGGAAGGCCACGATCGTCGCGCCCGATACCGCCGCGGCCTGCTGCCACGGGATCAGGTTCGAGTGGTGCTCCATCTCGGTGACGACGATCTGATCGCCCTCACGCAGGTTCGCGCCACCCCACGCGCGCGCAACCAGGTTCGTCGCCTCCGTGCAACTCTTGGTGAAGATGACCTCGCGCGAGCCGCCCGGCGCGCCGATGAACGCGGCGGCCTTGGTGCGCGCGCCCTCGTAGGCCTCGGTCGCCTCGGCGGCGAGCTCGTAGACGGCCCGATGGATGTTCGCGTTGTGGTTCGCGTAAAAGTCCGACAGCGCCTCGATCACGCGGCGCGGCTTCTGTGAGGTGTTCGCCGAGTCCAGGTAGACCAGCGGCTTGTCGCCGTGAACGCGGCGCTCGAGGATCGGGAAATCCTTGCGAACGACCTTCGCGTCGAGCATCGGCCTTACGGCAGCGGTCCCGGATCGTCGGCCGCCGTGTCCTCCTTGAAGGAATCGTACCCGGTTCGCTCCAGCTCGGTCGCTAGCTCGGCACCCCCCGAGCGCACGATCCGCCCGTCGATCATGACATGCACGACGTGCGGCGTGATGTAGTTCAGGATCCGCTGGTAGTGGGTGATCAACAGCACGCCGGTCTCGTCACCGGCGACCGCGTTGATCCCCTCCGACACTGATTTCAACGCGTCGATATCCAGGCCGGAGTCCGTCTCGTCCAGGATCGCGAGGTCCGGCTCGAGCACGGCCATCTGCAGGATCTCGTTGCGCTTCTTCTCGCCCCCCGAGAACCCCTGGTTGACGTAGCGCTTGACCATCTCCTCGGTCATCCCGAGCAGGGCCATCTTCTCCTTCAGGAATTTGAAGAACTCGATCGGCGAGTGCTCCGTGCCGGTGACGGAGTTCCGAGCCGCGCGCAGGAAGTTCACCACGCTGACGCCGGCGATCTCCTGTGGGTACTGGAACGCCAGGAACATGCCGGCGCGAGCGCGCTCGTCGGCCGGCATCTCGATCAGGTCTTGCCCCTTGTAGCGGATCGAGCCCTTGGTCACGACGTAGCCCGGCCGGCCCATCAGCACGTACGACAGTGTCGACTTCCCCGAGCCGTTCGGTCCCATCACCGCGTGCACCTCGCCGCGGCGGATCGTCAGCGAGACGCCCTTGAGGATCTCCTCGCGCCCCTCCACGCCTGCGTGCAGGTCCTCGATCTCGAGCAGCGCCTCGCCGGCGCGCGGTTCGGTCGTCTGATCTACGGTCATCGTCTCAGCCATCGTGATCCTCCACGAACAGTTCGTTCCCCTCCACGCGGGTGCGATACACAGGCTCCGGCCGCGTGGCCGGGAGCGCGCGCACCTCGCCGGTGGGGATGTGGAACACCGCGCCGTGCTTCGGACACTCGACGGTGTCTTCGTCGATGAACCCGTCCGACAGCGATGCTTCCTCGTGCGTGCATGTGTCCCCGATCGCGTAGAAGGAGCCCTCGATGTTGAACACCGCGACCGCGGTCCCGTCCAGGATGACACGGGTCGCCATGCCCGGCTCCAACTCGTCCACCCTGCTCACGCGCACCCTCACGACACGTCCTCGAGCGCCAGCTCTTCCTCGATGGCCTCTTCCAACGTCGCCCGGGTCTCCGGCACGTGCACCCGATCGATGACCTCTTGGAAGAAGCCCTTCACGAACACGCGCTCGGCCTCGTCGGCGTCCAGGCCGCGGCTCTGCATGTAGAACAGAACCTCTCGGTCGGGGCGACCGACCGAGACCCCGTGCGTGCACCGCACATCGTTCGCCTCGATCTCGAGGAACGGTTTCGGATCGGCGGTCGAGCCTTCCGAGAGCAGCAGGTTGCGGTTCGCCTGCTGGGCGTCGGACTTCTGCGCGCCCTTGCCGATGTGCACGAGCCCGGAGTACACGGAGCGCGACGTCCCCTTCAGGGCGCCCTTGTAGTACAGGTCGCTCGTCGTGTACGGCGCGCGATGATCCTGCAGTGAGCGATTGTCGATGTGCTGGTCGTGATCGCCGAAGTACAGCCCGAGCATCTCAGACGTGGCGCCCTGCCCGTCGAGCAGACAGTCCACGCGCGAGCGCGACACCTTCGCGCCGAACGTCGCGGCAAGGGAGCGCACCGTCGCGTCCCTGCCGATCAGCGCCCGCTGCACGTTGAAGTGCCACGCGGTCTGCGCCCAATCCTGCAGGGCGAAGTAAGACACGCGCGCGCCCTGCTGCGCGTAGATCTCGACGCCGGCGGCCGCAAGCACGGGGCCGGCGAGGTCCGCCGACCCGTAGTGGTCGATGTAGGTGACCTCGGCGCCCTCGTCGGCGACGATCACCACGCGCGGGAACACCGCGAGGCCCGCCCGGGTGATCCACCGGACCGACTGGACGGGAAGTTCCAGGGCGACACCGCGCGGCACGTACAGGAACGTTCCACCGCTGAAGAACGCGTGGGTCAGCGCGGCGATCTTCTCGTCGGACTCGCTGACGCCGGCTCGGCCCAGCGCTTCTTGCACCAGATCCGGATGCGATCCCGCCGCCTGTGACAGCGGCGCGAACACGACGCCCTTCTCTTCGAGCGCCGGCCGCAGCCGCGAGTGCACGACGTCGGCATCCACCTGGATCGCCAGCCCATCGCGGTCACCGCGCCTCCCGATCGCCGCCTGCTTGATCGCCGACGGCACCGCGTCAAGCACCGCGACCGGCTCGTGCTGCGCCGGCACAGGATCGAACGCGTCGATGTCCAACGGCCGCAGGTCGGTATGGCGCCAGTCCTCTTCCTGGCCGGTCGGCCACGCCAGAGCATCGAACCGGGCGAGGGCTTCCTCGCGGCGCTCGGTCAGCCACGCGGGCTCGGATGCGCGCGCGGCCAGGCGCGCGAACGCATCGGCCGTGTACCTCGTCGTCATCGGTCGTGCGAGCGGCTCGATCAGCCGACCGCGCCCTCCATCTGCAACTGGATCAGCCGGGTCAACTCGACCGCGTACTCCATCGGCAGCTCCTTGGTGATCGGCTCGATGAAGCCGTTCACGATCATGCCCATGGCCTCGGTCTCGGAGATCCCGCGGCTCATCAGGTAGAAGAGCTGATCCTCGCCCACCTTCGACACCGTCGCCTCGTGGCCGATGTCGGCGGTCTGGTTCTCGATCTCCATGTACGGATAGGTGTCCGAGCGCGAATCCTCGTCCAGCATCAGCGCGTCGCAGCGCACGAAGCTGCGGCAGTCGCCGGCGTCGGGCTCGACCCGAACCAGCCCGCGGTACCCGGTGCGCCCGCCGTTGGCCGACACCGACTTCGAGATGATCTGGCCGCTGGTGTTCGGCGCAACATGGACGATCTTGCCGCCGGCGTCCTGGTGCTGACCCTCGCCGGCGAACGCGACCGACAGCACCTCGCCGCGCGCGCCCTCACCCATCAGGTAGATCGACGGGTACTTCATCGTGATCTTCGAGCCGATATTGCCGTCGACCCATTCCATCACGGCGTTCTCATGCGCGACCGCGCGCTTGGTGACCAGGTTGTAGACGTTGTTCGACCAGTTCTGGATCGTGGTGTATCGCACGCGCGCGTTCTTGTGCGCCACGATCTCGACCACCGCCGAGTGCAACGAGTCGGTGGTGTAGATCGGCGCCGAGCAACCTTCGACGTAGTGCACGTAGGCGCCCTCGTCGACGATGATCAACGTGCGCTCGAACTGGCCCATGTTCTCCTTGTTGATGCGGAAGTAGGCCTGCAGCGGGATCTCGACCGACACGCCCGGCGGCACGTAGATGAACGACCCGCCCGACCAGACCGCGGTGTTGAGCGCCGCGAACTTGTTGTCGTTGGGCGGGATCACCGTGCCGAAGTACCGGCGCACGATGTCGGGGTGCTCGCGCAACGCGGTGTCCATGTCCGAGAAGAAGACGCCCTTCTCCTCGAGATCCTTGCGCACCGAGTGGTACACGACCTCGGATTCATATTGGGCGGTCACGCCGCCGAGCAGCTCGCGCTCGGCCTCGGGGATCCCTAGCTTCACGTAGGTGTTCTTGATGTCGTCGGGCAAGTCGTCCCAGGACTTCACCTGCTCGGCGAGCGGCTTGACGTAGTAGTAGATGTTGTCGAAGTCGATCTCGCCGAGGTCGGCGCCCCAGTTGGGCATGGGCCGGCGGATGAAATGCTCGTAGGCCTTGACCCGGATCTTGGTCATCCAGTCGGGCTCGCCCTTCGAGCGCGAGATCTCCTCGACCACATCGCGCGAGAGGCCTCGCTTGGGCACGTTGATGCTGACCGACTCGTCGTGCCAGCCGTAGCGATAGCCCTTGCCGAGCTCGAGGTCTTGCGGTTTGGTCGCCATACTGAAGAGAACCCCCGTCCACCTGCGGTTCTTCCGAATTCCTAGTCTATCAGGCGGAATTCAGCCGACCAACCGGTCCCCCAGCGATCGGCTCGGGCCCCCTCACCAGCAGGAATCTGGGCAATCACGACGAATCTCTTCGTCATCTACCGGGACCATGACCGGCGCGCCGCCACGAGCCGCGGCCGGCAGAAAGGACCATGAGTCATGCGCAGGATCGCTCGTCTCCTCCCCCTGGCCGTGCTCCTCGTGCCCGTCCATGCCCAGGCCGCCACCACGACGGCCACCTACGTTGCCGCGGCAGGGGTCTCCAGCTCAACCCACCTCACCCTGCCCGAGGCAGGGAAAGTGGCTCCGCTGGGTGGATTCACCGTCATCCCGAGTGGGAACACGGTCGGCGTCAAGATCGAAGACTTCTCGAGCCCGGGTGACATCTCCTACAGCGTGTGCCAAGCGAACGAGCCCGAGGACACGCCGGGCTTCTGTGGGGATGGCGCCGACGACGTCAGCTACCGCGCCTGCACGGACGGCACGACGAAGAAGACCTTCAGCGGCTTCAAGCCTGGGAATTCGGTCTCGATCTTCATCTTCAGCGCGAGCACGAGTTGCGAAGGCATCGGTACGGCCGGGATCGCCACGATCACCCACTAGGGAGAAGCCATGACGAGATCGAAGATCGCTCTGCTCTCAGCCCTCGCGGCGCTCACGGCGCTTTCGATGCAGCCAAGTTATGCAGGAAGTCAAGAGATCACCTACGTCGCCGGCCCGTTCATCCGCATATCGAACGCGAGCGTGCCTGTCGGTGTCGGTGGATACGCCTTCACCCCACCATCCAAGCCGACCAAGGTCACCGTGACCGATTCGAACGGAGAGGGCGTTCTTTTCACACTCTGTCAGGAGAACGAACAGACTGAAGGGGAGATCCCGAGCAACTGCGGCGGCGAGGGCGACGATGTTTCGCTCAGCCTGTGCTCGAAGAACGCCGGAACAGTCCTCGGCACGAACGGAGCCAACACGTTCAAGGCCAATAGCTCGATCACGGTCTTCGTGGCGACGATCGATCCGGGCGGTGACTGTCCGGCCATCGGTACCGTGGGAACGTTGAGGCTGCAGTGGTGAGCCGCAGCCGCTGATTCAGTGCGCAAGGAGAGTTAGGAGGCGGAGGCGGGTGCTTGGACCCGCCCCCGCCACGATTCCGCGACTCAGCGCTCGATCGGCGCGCCCACCAGCGAGCCCCATTCGGTCCAGGATCCGTCGTAGTTGCGGACCTTCGGGTAGCCCAGCAGCTCGTGGAGCACGAACCATGTCAGGGCCGAGCGCTCGCCGATACGGCAGTACGCGACCACTTCCTTGTCCGGGGTCAGGCCCTCGGCTTCGTACAGCTTCGCCAGCTCGTCCGCCGATAGGAACTGGCCGGTGTCGGCGTTCACGTTCTTGCCCCACGGGAGATTGATCGCTCCCGGGATGTGCCCAGGCTTCTGCGACTGCTCCTGCGGTAGATGCGCGGGCGCGAGCAACTCCCCGCGAAACTCCTCGGGCGACCGCACATCGACGAGCCCGTACGACGATCGCCCCACCACATCGCTTGCGATGTAGTCGCGGAACGCCCGGATGTCGTCGTCTGCCCCGCGGATCGCGTACCCGCTGGTCGGGTCGGCCTTCGGTGCGTCCTTGGTCAGCTCACGCCCCTCGAGCTCCCACTTCTTCCGCCCCCCGTCGAGCAGCTTCACGTCCCGGTGCCCGTAGTAGCGGTAGTACCAGTAGGCGTAGGTGGCGAACCAGTTGTTGTTCCCCCCGTACAAGATCACTTGCGTGTCATCGCCGATGCCGATCCGGTTCTGCAGCGTGGCGAAATCCTCGGGTCCGATGAAGTCGCGCCGAAGCACGTCCTGGAGGTCGTCGCGCCAGTGAAGGCCCACCGCATTGCGGATATGCCCGCGCTGGTAGGCCTCGGTGTCCTCATCGACGTCCACGATCCGGATGTCGGGGTTGTCGATGTTCTCGGCCAGCCAGTCGGTCGCGACCAGCACGTCTTTCGCAAAGCCCATATCTCACGCTCCTTTTCCGCAGCCCTCACCCGGCTCGGCGCGGCCATCACCATGGCAGACCACAGTTTCTAAGTCAAGCCCTATTTTTACCGCCGCTCTAGTGTTTACCCCTGGACAGCAGGCCGGATGACGGTGAAGGCCGAAGGAGTCACCGACAGCGGGAGGGAACGCTTAGAACATCCCGAGCGCCATGCGCGCGTCTTCGCTCATGCGCTCGGCGCTCCAGGGCGGCTCGAAGACCATGCGCGCGTCCACTTGGTCGATGCCCGGAAGCTGGGTGAGGATCGCCTGCATCTGCTGCTCGATCAGCGGGCCGATCGGGCACCCCATCGCGGTCAGCGTGAAGGTGATCTTCGCGACCTCTTCCTCGACCTCGACGTCGTAGACGAGCCCGAGGTCGACGATGTTGATTCCCAGCTCGGGGTCGATCACCACTTTCAGCGCCTCGAGGACGTCCTCGGACGTGGCCGGGCCATCGCCCTCGGTCGGGGCCTGCCAGCGTTTGGCAGTGGCTTCGTTCTGCGGCACGTCGCTCATCTCGTCCACTCTAACGCGCCGGGCTCGACTCGTCTTCCGGCTCGACGTCGATGCTGGTCACGATCTCGACGACAGGGCTCAGGGTGGCCGCGACCGAGCAGTACTTGTGTTCCGACAGATCAAGCGCCTTGCGCGCCTTCGTCACGTCCACGTCGCCGCGGGCGACATAGCGGATCTCGATCTTGGTGAACGTCCAGGGGGCCTCGGGCTCCTGTACAGAGTGGATCTCGGCCTCCAGCGCGCGCAGGTCCTGCCGCTGTTTGCGAAGGATGTTGACGATGTCGTAGGCGGTACATGCAGCCAGCGATATCGGCAGCAGGTCCGCGGGCTTGGCCCCGGTGCCCGAATCCTCGTCGGCGTCCAGGCCGACCACGTTCCCCCAGGAATCGACGCCGGTGAACCGGAAGCCGTCCTTCCAGATCAGCCGCTGGGTGCTCACTTCGGGGACCGGTCCACGAACGGTGGATCGACAACTTCTGCGCTCCCCATCTTGCCTCGGACGTCGACGGTCAGGTCGTCGCCGACCGCTGCCGAGCCCGGCTCGACATGGGCGAGCGCGATCCCGACGCGCAAAGTCGGCGAGAACGTGCCACTGGTGATCGAGCCGATCGCCCTTCCGTCGCGCAGCACGTCTTGTCCCCGGCGCGGGATGAGTCGGTCGGTCATCCGCAGCCCGATGAGGCTCTTCGCGGGTGCGCGTTCACGCAGGGCGCGCGCGCCTGGGAACTCGCGGCCCTCGAGCTTGACCGCCCACGTCAACCCCGCCTCTGCCGGGGTCGTGAACGTATCGATGTCGTTGCCGTGAAGCGGGTATCCCATCTCGAGCCGGAGCGTGTCGCGCGCGGCCAACCCGGCCGGCTCGCCGCCCGCCGCGCGCACGCCCTCGAGCAACTGGTCCCAGATCGCGCGCGCATCAGCGAACGACGTGAAGATCTCGTAACCGACCTCACCTGTGTAGCCAGAGCGCGCGATGACGACGTCGGCGGCTCGAACGATGCGCATGTACCGAAGGTCCTTTGCCTCCGGGAAGATCGCTCCGACGATGTCGGGCGATGCGGGGCCCTGGACGGCCAGGGTCGTCAGGTCGGGACGGTCGACCGCCATGTCCTTGGGTGCCGCATCGACGAGCCGGGCGGCGACCTCGTCGACGTTCGAGGCGTTCGGCACGACGAGCAGCTCATCGCGTGCGATGGCATACACGATCAGGTCGTCGATGATGCCTGCGTCGTCGTTGCAGATCAGCGTGTAGCGCGCGCGGCCCGGCTCGAGCGTGGTCATACGGTTGGCAAGTTGCCGGTCGAGGAACGCGCGCGCGCCCTCGCCGCGCACCAGCACTTTGCCGAGGTGCGAGACGTCGAAGATCCCGACGCGCTCGCGAACGCCGGTGTGCTCGGAGACGGTGCCTGCGTAGGAGATCGGCATGTCCCAACCGGCGAACGCGCCCATCTTGGCGCCGAGGCCGCGGTGGGCATCATCGAGGGGGGACGTCTTCAGCATGAGCCGCAACGCTAGGGCGCGCGGCTCGGCTCCGTCAACGCGCGGCCGTGTCGCGGCCGTCGAGCGCGACGAGCGCGGCTTCGATCGTCGGGGCGAGCGCGCGGCGCTCCTCGGGCCAGCACGGTCTGATCAGGCGCGCTTGGGTCGCGCCGAGAGCGGTCCCCCACCAGAGGTCGCCGAACTCGTCGAGGAACAGCCGGTCCTTCCCGCGCGCGCACAACTCCCACCCGCGGGTGTCCTGATCGACGAGTGAGATCGGGGGCCGCCGGCCGCGCGAGGCGGCTCGGGATACGAACGGTCCGGTGACCGTCTCGAGCCCTGCCATCGCTGCCTGTCTCCCCTCGTGCGGCGACCTCTCCGATAAGGACAAACGCCGCGCGCGCCGGGAGGTTACGCAGGGGCGCAGTCGTGCTTTGCCGCTTCGCACCGCTTTGGTTGCCGCCGCTCGGACATTGGTCCCGCAGGAGGCCACGACCTCCGGCAGAAACCACTCGTTGAGGTCATCAGCACACACAACGTGGGCGTGCCCCTTCGGGGCCCGTTCACGACGGAAGGAGGTGAAACAGATGAAGGAATCCCAAAAGGGGATCAGGGCTGCGGTGTTCGCAGTCGTCCTCGCTCTCCCCATGGTCATATCCGGGACCGCCCTGTCCGCTCCGCCCGAGGCTTCGGGCTGCAACGGGATCTTGAACGGCGGGACCCCGGCGGACATCATCAAGTCCGCCGACGTCACCCAGATGGTGGCCGGGGGCACCGTTAACATCACGGCGCTCTGGACATCGACCGGCTCCGGCGACGTCACGGTGATCGATTGCATCAAGATCATCGACTCGACCGGCGACTGGGTCGACACGCTCCGGATCGACGTGGAGACGGTGAACGCAGGACCGGCCGGCACGCCTCAGAGCGTGACGTTCCCGATGACGATCCCGTCGGATCTGCCGGCGGGCTACGTGCTCGAAGATCGTGTGAAGATCACGCACGGGAGCGCGGAGTCTCGCAGCAACCCGGTTTCGGTGACGGTTATCAACCCACCGGACCCGACGCCCGATCCGACGCCCGATCCGACTCCGGATCCCACGCCGGACCCGACGCCGGATCCAACACCGGACCCGGATCCAACCCCGGATCCGACGCCCGACCCGACGCCGGACCCGACTCCAGATCCAACGCCTGATCCCACGCCGGACCCGACACCGTTGCCAGCGGACGAAGTCTGTGACGACGGTATCGACAACGACCTCGATGGCGAGATCGATGAAGACTGCGCCACCGAGGATCCGGGCCCCGGCCCTGAGGATGATGTCACCCTTCCGCCCGGCGGCACGATCGTCGACGACGTCACCGTCGTCAACGACACCGACACCTCGGCTCCGTCCGAGAGCACGGTGCTGGACTCCACGGTGCGACGCAGCCGCGTCAACGCCAAGCCCTCCGGTCGTCTCGCGACGACGGGAGCGGAGACCACCGCCGCCTGGCTCGGCACGCTGTTCCTCGCGATCGGACTCGCGTTCCGATCCGTGCGCGTCAGCCCCGTGCGGGAGGTGTTCGCCGGACAAGGTTCCGCCGCAGCAGCGGTGGAGGCCAACGTCCGGACGATCATCATCGGTCGTCCTCAGCGCAGGTCCTTCCTGAACGCGGTGCTCGCACCGCCTCGACGGAAGCCCGGACCCGGCTGATCAGGTAGCACGACTCCCCCCCCAGAGGAGCGGTTCCCCGGTGGAGCCGCTCCTCTACCTTTCGGGCAGCATCTGTGCCGCCGCCCAGGACCTTTCTGGGGAATCTGGCGACCGGATACCGCCACTCATCCTCCCCAGAACCGCCACGGGTCGGGTTTCGGTCGGCGGGTAGGATGACATCAGACGTCGATCGGAAGGGGCACCGGCTGTGGCAGACCAGTTCGACCTCGTGGTCCTCGGCGCCGGCACCGGCGGGTACGCGACCGCGATCCGCGCGGCATCGCTGGGGATGAACGTCGCCCTGGTCGAGCGCGACGAGCGCTTGGGGGGAACCTGCTTGATCCGCGGATGCATCCCGACCAAGGCCCTGCTGCACTCCGCCGACGTCTTCGAGACGCTGCGCGATTCCGAGCGGTTCGGCGTCAAAGGAGGGGACCCGGCGTTCGATTGGGGTGGGGTGCAGGCGCACAAGGAGAAGGTCGTCGCCAAGATGACCTCGGGTCTGGCCACGCTGGTGAAGCACCGCAAGATCGAGGTGGTGAAGGGGACCGGGACCCTAACCGGCCCGCGCTCGGTCGACGTCGACGGGCGCGAGTTGCGCGGCACGAACCTGGTCGTCGCGACCGGCTCGAAACCCAAACGCTTACCCGGCCTCGAGGGTGACCGCGTGATCACCAGCGACGAGGCCCTGTCGATCGGCGTGCCGAAGTCGGCGATCGTGCTGGGGGCCGGCTCGGTCGGGGTCGAGTTCGCGAGCATCTGGGCGTCGTTCGGCTCGCAAGTGACCATCGTCGAGATGCTGCCGACGCTGGTCCCGCTGGAGGACGAGACGCTCGGCAAGGAGCTCGCGAAAGCGTTCAAGAAGCGAGGGATCACGTGCCTGACCGGCGCCAAGATGGAGGACGCCGACGTGGGCGACGACGGGGTGAAGGTGACCGTGTCGACCAACGGCAAGACCGAGACCATCGAAGCCGAGATCCTTCTGGTCGCCGTGGGGCGCGCGCCGGTGACCGACACGGCCGGCCTGGACGCGGTCGGCATAACGCTGGACGAGCGCGGGTACATCAAGACCGACGACGTGCTGCAGACGACGGCGGAAGGGGTATATGCCGTCGGGGACGTGATCCCGACGCCGGCGCTGGCGCATATGGCCTTCGGCGAGGGGATGTTCGTCGCCGAGCGCCTGGCCGGCAAGAACCCGCCGGCGATCAACTACGACGCGGTCCCTCGGGCGACCTACTGCGTCCCCGAGGTTGCCGCCGTCGGGCTCACCGAGGCGCAAGCGCGCGAGCGCGGGATCGACGTCGTGATCCAGAAGGTGAGCCTCGCCGCCATCGGGAAGGCCGCGATCCTGGGCGAGACCGCCGGGTTCTGCCGCATGATCGCGGCCAAAGACGGCGAGATCGTCGGGGTCCATTTCATCGGTCCCCGCGTGACCGAGCTGATCGCCGAGGCCATGCTGGTGGTGGGGTGGGAGGCGTTGCCTGAGGAGGTCGCCCAGTTGATCCACCCGCACCCGTCCCTCAGCGAGGTCTTCGGCGAGGCGGCGCTCGCGCTGGCCGGCCGCGCGCTGCACACAGGGTAGGGAGGCAGATTTTGAGCGTCAGCGTCACGCTTCCACAGATGGGTGAGAGCGTCACCGAGGGCACGATCATCCGGTGGCTGAAGTCCGAGGGCGAGCAGGTCCAAGAGGACGAGCCTCTCGTCGAGATCTCGACCGACAAGATCGACACCGAGCTGCCTTCTCCGGCGAGCGGCGTGCTGAAACAGATCAAGGCGCAGCCCGATCAAACGGTCGAGGTCGGCGCGGAGCTGGCCGTCATCGAGACCGACGGCGTCGCTGCCGGGGGCGAGGAGGAGCCTAAAGAGCCGAAGGCTCCTTCGCGCGAGGAGGAGCCCGAGCCCGAGCAACCCAAGGAGCCTCCGAAGGAGAAGGAGGCGCCGGCTGCGAGGAAGGATCCGGCTGCGAAGGCGGCCGCCGCCGCGACGGGCCCCGCCCCGGGAGCGACCACGCCGCTGGTGCGCAAGCTCGCGCGCGAGCGCGGTGTCGACCTCAGCGCGGTCCAAGGCACGGGTCCGGGCGGACGCATCACCAAAGACGACGTGCTCGCCGCAGCCGAAGGAGGCAACGGCAAGGCGCCTGCGCGCGCGCCCGAACCTGCGCGCGCGGCGGCCTCCGCGTCGGTGTTCGAGGTGCCGAGCGAGGAGTACACCGACGTTCCGTTCTCGCGCATCCGCACGGCGATCGCCGAGCACATGACCCGCAGCCTCGCATCCGGCGCCCAGCTGACGAACACGGTCGAGATCGACATGACACGCGTGGCGCAGTTGCGCGCGCGCGCCAAGGACGAGTTCAAGCGGCGCGAGGGACCCTCGCTGACGTTCATGCCCTTCATCGCGTCGGCGGTCGTGCAGACCCTGCGCACGTTCCCCGAGTTCAACGCGCACATCCTGGACGAGGCGAAGGCGGCGCGGCTGTTCCGAGAGGTCCATCTGGGCGTCGCTGTCGGACGCGACGAGGGGTTGATCGTGCCGGTGATCCACGGCGCCGACGGGATGAACCTGATCGGGCTGGCGCGCGCGATCTACGACGTCGGGACGCGCGCGCGCGCCAAGGGTGGCCTGAAGCCCGACGACGTCGTCGGCGGCACGATCTCGATCTCGAACTACGGCTCGATGGGCGCGATGCTGGACACCCCGATCATCTCGCAGCCGCAGGTCGCGATCATCGGGACCGGCTCGATCACCAAGCGTCCGGCGGTGATCTCGGTCGACGGCGCCGACGCGATCGCGGTGCGCCACGTGATGTTCATGAACCTGACCTACGATCACCGCTGGATCGACGGGCACAAGGCGGCACAGTTCTCATCGAAGGTGCGAGAGATCCTCGAGGACGCCGACTTCGAGCACGAACTCGGGCTCTAGCCCGGTGCTACCGTGGAGAACGTGAGAACGATGCACGCGACGTGGCTCGGACGCATGCCCTATGCGCCGACGTTCGCCCTGCAGCAAGCCCTGGCAGCGCGCCGGGCGGCCGGCGACATCCCGGACACGATCCTGCTCCTCGAGCACGAGCCGGTCTACACGCTGGGACGGCGCGCAACCGAGGCCGAAGTGCTTCTGGATGCTGATGCGCTTTCCGCGCGGGGGATCGCCGTCGAGCACACCGACCGGGGCGGACGTGTGACCTACCACGGGCCCGGGCAGCTGGTCGGCTACCCGATCGTTGATCTCGGCCGGACCAACGATCTGGTCGGCTACGTGCGCGCGCTCGAGCGCGCGCTGATCGCGACGGCGGCGTCCTACGATGTCGAAGCCGGGACGGTCGAAGGCCTGACCGGCGTCTGGGTCGGCGACGCCAAGCTCGCCGCGATCGGCGTGCACGTATCGCGCGGCATCACCACGCACGGCTTCGCGATGAACGTCACCACCGACCTGGACGCGTTCAACGGCATCGTCCCCTGCGGCATCGTCGACAAGGGCGTGACCTCGCTGTCGGCGCTGATCGGTGAGCGGCTCGACGTGCGCGCGGTCGGGATGCGCGCGGCCGAACACCTCGCTCGCGAACTCGACCGAACGCTGGCGTTCGTCGAGCCGGAGTTCGGTGCGCATGTCTGAGGTGCGGCGCCTACCGCTGGCGACGGTGCAAGGACCCGCGCGCAACCTCGAGATGGACGAGGTCGTGGAGGGACGCAAGCCGCCGTGGCTCAAGGTGCGCTTCAAGACCGGTCCGAACTTCCAGGATCTGCGCCGCATCACCACCGAGGGCGGTCTGCACACCGTCTGCGAAGAGGCGATGTGTCCGAACATCTCCGAGTGCTGGGAGATGCGCGAGGCCACGTTCCTGATCGGGGGCGACCATTGCACCAGGCGCTGCGCGTTCTGCGACGTCACCACCGCTCCCCCGCTCGGCTACGACACCGACGAGCCTCGCCGGCTCGCCGAGGCGGTCGAGCGCATGGGGCTGCGGTACGCGGTGATCACCGGCGTGGCGCGCGACGACCTGGTCGACGGCGGCGCGTGGCTGTACGCGGAGGCGACCCGCCAGATCCGCGCGCGCGTCCCCGGGTGCGGCGTCGAGCTCCTCACGCCAGACTTCAAAGGCGATCCGGACGCCCTGCGCCAGGTCACCGACGAGGCGCCCCAGGTGCTCGCGCACAACATCGAGACCGTGCCGCGCCTGATGCGCCGGGTCCGTCCCGCGTTCACCTACGAGGGGTCGCTCGAGTTCCTCCGGCGCGCACGCGACTGGCTGCCGCCTTCCAGTTTCACCAAGTCCAACATCATCGCCGGGATGGGCGAGCGCCACGACGAGGTCGTCCAGACCATGCGCGACCTGCGCGACGCCGGCTGCGACCTGCTGACGATCGGTCAGTACCTACGGCCGAGCGACCTGCAGATGCCGGTCGCGCGCTGGGTACACCCCGACGAGTTCGCCGAGTGGAAGCGGATCGGCGAGCAGCAGCTCGGCTTCGCCTGGGTCGAGTCGGGACCGTTGGTCCGAAGCAGCTACCACGCCGGCAAGCAGTACCGCGCGGCAGGTGAGCGAGCGCCGTCCTGAGGAGGCCACGCGATGACCAACAGGAAAGCCTCAAAGAGTTCCTCGCGGAAAGCCGTCAAGAGCACCTCGAGCGGCAAGAAGTCCACGGGATTCACCGACGCGGAACGAGCCGCGATGAAGGAGCGCGCCCAAGAGCTGAAGGCGGAAGCGCGCGCGAACAAGAGCAGGGCGGAGGGGGAGCGCGACGTCCTCGCGAAGATCGCCGAGATGCCGGGACCCGATCGCGCGATCGCCGAGCGGCTTCACGCGATCATCAAAGCCAGCGCGCCAACCCTCTCGCCGAAGACGTGGTACGGGATGCCCGCGTACGCCAGGGACGGCAAGATCGTCTGCTTCTTCCAGAGCGCACAGAAGTTCAACGCGAGGTACGCGACCGTCGGCTTCAACGACGCGGCGAACCTCGACGAAGGCCACATGTGGCCGACCTCCTTCGCGCTGAAGAAGTTGACCGCCGCCGAAGAGGCGAAGATCGGCAGACTCGTGAAGAAAGCGGTGAGCTGACCTAGGTCGCCGGACCCAGCCGCCGCATGACCCTACGCACCTCATCGACGCGGTTCGGAAAGGACCGCGTGGGCTATTGCGCCCAGCGCCGAGCGTGGTCATCATTGCTACCGACCCGCCCTCCCGCAGGGTCCCACTTCCTGGAAGAGGTTCTCCTTTGTCGCGCGCGCACCGTTGGATGGTCCGGATCGGAGCCGCCACGATGGCTGCTGTGCTGATCCTCCCCACCGCCGACGTCGCCGTCGCGCGTCGAGCCGGCAAGCACCGGGTCCCTCGGCCCTATCAAGTCACGCAGCGCCAGCAGCTCGCCAAGGGTCTCTCGCACCTCGCATTACGCAAGACGCGCGGAGCCGATCAGGTGGTCCACGTCGCGCGCTTATCGCCGAGCTCGAAGCTGCAGATCCGTCCCGTCCCCTCTCGCGGGAACGCCACCGGACACGGTCCGAACCTCGAACCCACCAGTCGCCTGTGCCGCCGCGTCAGCTGCCTCGTAGCGGTCAACGGTGACTTCTTCCGTGACGGACAGACCGTCGGAGGGATCGTCGTCGACGGCCGGATCGTGAAGAAGCCGCGAAGGGGATGGCGGCAGGCCGCGCTGGATCCAGACGGCATGCTCGCGTCGACCAGGATGGTGGTGCACGCGACGCTGATGACCTCCGATCTCGAGCGAGTCCAGATCCGAAGCCTCGATCCCGAGCGCTTCCGCCGGCGTCGCGTCGCGATGTACACGCCCGCGTTCGGGCGCCACACGCCGAAGCTGCGTCGCAAGACGGCATTGGTGTTCGGGCTGCGTAAACCCGCGGGCCCGCTCCGGCTCGAGCAGACGTCGGTGGCGCGTTTGGAACGGGTACGTCGCGCGCGTAACCGCGTGCAGATCCCGTCGCGCGGGTTCGTCATCGTGGTGCGCGGCGATGGTCCCGGCTGGCTGCGGCGGTACCGCGAGCATCTCCGTCAAGACGTCGCATCCCGAGACATGCTGGTCCGCCTCCGATCGCACGCCGCGGTGTGGGACAGCATCGGCGGCCGGCCCTTGCTCGTGCGGAAGGGCCGGGTCGCGCTGCCGCGTGACCGTTCCTCGTTCGCGCGTGCGCGACATCCTCGGACGATGATCGGGCGCGCGCGAGACGGCTCACTGCTGCTGGTGACCGTCGACGGCCGGCGGCCCGGCCGTTCGGGGATGACCCTGCGCGAGGCCGCGCGCTTGATGATCCGGCTGGGAGCGGTGGAGGCGATGAACCTCGACGGCGGAGGGTCCACCGCGTTCGTGACGCGCGGGAGGGTCCGCAACCGCCCAAGCGACGGACGAGAACGTCCCGTCGCAGTCGCGCTCGCGGTCGTGCGGAAGTCCAACGGTGGTCTCGCGGCGCCGCGAACCCCCAGACTGTCTTCGATGAACTTGCCGCGTGGCGACGGCGAGGCGATGCGCCCGTCGGCGCGCCCGACGCAGGAGGCACCGAGCCCGGCCCTCGTCCTGGCAGCGGCAGACCCGGTGACCCCCGACGGCTCGTCCCAGCTCGCCCTGATGCTCGTGATCACCGCGGGCCTCGTGCTGGGACGTACTGTGTTCGCACACCGATCAACGCGCCGGAAGCTCGCCGCTGATCACGGTCCCTCGTCCGGAGGCTGACTCAACGCGCAGGCTGCCCCCGAACGCGTGCAGCCGCTCCTGCATGTTCCGGAGGCCGGACCCCGGCTTCATCGTCGACACATCGAACCCCACTCCGTCGTCGCGAACCACGAAGCCCACACCGTTCCCCGCCTCGCTCAGGTGGATGAGCACACGCTCGGCCCGTGCGTACTTCGCCACGTTCTGGAGGGCTTCCAGACAGCAGAAGTAGATCGTCGCCTCGATCTCGGGCGCATACCGGCCGATGCGCGCAGCATCCACCATCGCCGGCAGCCCGTGCCGCCCGATGTGCGCCTCGAGCGCGGAAACGAGCCCCTGTTCGGTCAGCACCGGCGGGTTGAGCCCGCGTGCGAGCTCACGCAGATCATCCAGCGCCGCGCGCACATCGGCTTCCAACTCGGTCAATAGATGCATCGCCGCGGTCTGGTCGTGCTCGAGCACCTTCCTGGTCAAGCCAAGCTTGATCGCGACCGCGACGAGTTGCTGCTGCGCGCCGTCGTGCAGGTTGCGCTCGAGCCGGCGGCGCTCCGCGTCGGCCGCCGTCACGATCTGAAGCTGAACGGCTCGTTGCTCCATCTCGAAGCGATCCCGTCGCCGAACGATAACGACCGCCCCCGCGATCGCGACCGCCGCGTACGCGGCCTGCGCCGTTCCGCCGAACAAGCCGGTCGAGCCCTCGACCCTCCACACCACGATCACGCCGGCGACCCACACGCCCGCAACCACGATCGCCGCGCGCAGCGGATCCATGAACGTCCCGAGGGTAAGGCCGGCAATCGTCACCGCCAGGGACGGGAGGATCCAGGCCGCGATACGCCAGCCGTCCGCCGGCGCGAGCACCGATCCGATCGCCGCGATCAGCGACGTAGCCGCCAGCACGGCCGTCGCACGGATCAAGATCATCCGGAAGCTCGACATCGGAGCGGCACGGGTGATCTCGAAGATCGGGTCCGCAGCGGGTCCGTACGCAGCAGCGACCCCGGCCAGCGGCAGCAGCGGCGCGAGCACCAGGAACGGTGTGGGTCCCGTCGTCTGGCTCGAGCCGACCGCGGCGAGGATCAGGATCGAGCCGACCGCCAGCGCCCACGACGCGCGCAGCGAAGGCGTCGCCGCGATGAGGCGTGCGACGTGCTCGGGGACCCGCAGCGCCACCAAGGCGCGCTCCGCTCCCCGCAGGACCTCGAGCTCCACAGGAGGGCCGCCAAGCACGCCCTCGGCCGCCCCACCCGGCTCATGACCCATCGACAGGCCTGTCGCTCGGGGGGGCGGATCCGGTTCAGCCGTTCTCGCTCAGGTCATTCCAGAACGTTGCGATCGATCACCCCGCGACATCCGGGACGGAATCGGACGCGACGGTGTCGGTCCTGGTGGTCTGCAAGAGCGCGCCGAAGTAGACACCCACCAGCACCAGGACCGAGCCGCCGAGGAACGCCCAGCTGATGCGCTCGTCTTGCAGCCACACCGACAGCACGATGGTCACCGGCGGGATCAGCACGAACTCGTACGAGACCGCGCTCGCCGTCCAGCGCTGCAGCACGAACACGTAGAGACCGAACACCGCGATCGAGCCGCCGATCACGAGGTACACCTGCGCCGCCCAGGTCGTGACCCCCTCGGGGACGATGAAGGGCTCCCCTTGAATAGCACTGAGCGCCAGAAGGAGGGCGCCACCCGCACCCATGCCGACCGCGTTCATCGCCAACGGATGGACCGGCGGGAACCGCTTGACCACCAGCGCGCCCTGCGCGAAACACACCGCGCTCCCGATCGCGGCCAGCAGTGCCGTCAGCGGCAGTCCTTCATCCAGCCCATCCAGGAAGATAACCGCCGTCCCGCCCACGGCGAGCGCGGCGCCCACCAGACCGTTCCAGCGGAAGCGCTCCTGGCGCTGAACCAGCGCGAGGATGAACGTGATCAGCGGCACCGTTGCCAGCAGCACCTGCCCCAACCCGGCGTGGATACGCACGAGCGCCCAGTAAGCGAACGCGAACGCTCCGCCGAAGGTGAACGCCCCGTACAGGATCGAGCCGACCAGCGCGCGCCCGCGCGGGAAGGTGGCGCGCGCGGCGCGCGCGATCACGGCGAACAACAGCGCGGCGAGGAGGAACCGCGACGCCGCGGCCCAGAAGGGCTCGAGCTCGCAAGTCTCGCACGAGATGTAGCGGACCGCGACGGCGTTGCCGCCCGCGGTGACGACCATCAGCACGAACGCGATCAGCGTGAGCCTGTCGGGAGTGTTCGCCATGTCCCGGCGTTCGGTTGCCGTGTCCCCCGTCCCCATCAACGGGACTGTAGCGCGCCTCGGCACGGTTCCCACCATGGCATCATCCAGTATGGACTCATTGCGCTACGTGAGGGTTCCTGGCGAGAGCACAGCACTTCGTAGCCTTGCGCGAGCACATGCTCCTGGGCGCGATCCGTCAGATCCCGTCAGTGGCTGGGAGTCCTCCACGGGGGAAGAGGACACGCGCTGACCCGTCGGAGTCCGAAGAACGATGCCCCGCTCAGGAACAGCGCGAGGAGGATCAGCACGGCGTCGCCCTGCACGATCCCGGCCACAACAGCGACCGGCCCGAGGACGAGTCCGATCCTTTTCGGCCAACGGCTGGCCGCGCACAAGGCGTACGCGGCCCAGGGGCGCGCGCGACGACCTCGGTCTAGCTTCTCGCGCTCCATTCCAAGATCCTATCGCGAGCCTGGTCGCACCGTGATGCTCTCGACATAGCCGACAGCTGCAGCCTCGGTTATCCCCTGGCTCGCCCCGGCCGCCAGATAAAGGTCAAGCCCTGCCGACGCCATGATCCACCGTCCGATCGGCTGTTGCGAAACATCGACCGTGACAGAAAGCATGACTCGCTCGTCTTCAACAGGACCGCCGGAGGACACGTGTTGCCAGTCGGGTTGGAAGATGCAGGAGTCACCGCATCCGTCGCTCTGAACCCAGAGGAACGCCATGAGGCTGTACGAAGGGTACCCACCCGGCATGAGTCCCTCCTGATGCGCAACGCTGCCCTCCAGTCTCGTGATCCGGACGACCGCTTCGTAGATCAATGTCGATGCTTCCTCCGGGATCACATGACTGATGATCATGGCACCACCCGCGCGGGCCTGGGGCTCTTCGATGGCATAGGCCCGACGATCGATCGACGCTGAAGCTTCGAGACGTCCGGTCGAAGGATCCGCCGACGAATCGGTGTCCACGGTGAACCCCACTGGTGGCAGAACAGTGAAGTCGAAGCGATACGCCCACGCGTCGAACCCCGGGAACGGTGCCGAATGAGTCGTTGAGGCCCCGGCTCCCCCTGGCGCTTGCGAGGCGATGACCGCAAGCGTCGAAAGAAGCAGGGCAACGTGAAGTCTCGGTCGCAAGGCCCCCCCTTTCCGTCGGTGGATTCGACGCCCCGGGAAAGGAACCCTTTCGCGAGCCCACACGGGAAGGTGGTCACTCCACCGGAGACCAGCACTGCCGCCTTTCCGGCTCTCCCGTGCTCCACTCTCCCACCGCCTGCTCGGGTCGGTGGACCTATCGCGACTCAAGGCGGACCACGCGCACCCTAATCTTCAGTCATCCCGGTGCGAGTCTGACTCGAATTCACCGGAGCCAGGGGAACCTCCAGGAGGCCCCATCTCCTCGTTCTCCCGTCGTATTGCTTCGTCGGTCTCAACGTCTCCGAGATCCGGAGCGATCGGCTCGCCGTCGGGATCAAGCTCCTCCGATCCCAGCTACTCCTCGACGTCGGCGGCTGGCTTCTCGACACGGGCCAACAACTCCGCCCATGGCAACAGCTCAACAGGCCTGAGCGGCTTCTGATCCCTGGCGCGCTGCTGCAGCGCTTCGATGTCTCCGGGATAGTGACCGATCCTTCGCGCCAAGGGACTGTAGACCCGGAGAGCCGCTGCGCCAGCGATGCCCGTCACCTGTGTACGCAAGTAGGTTGCAGAAGAAGAGAAGGCAAACGCCTCACCGTAGGTTCGTGTTCCATCGACGCTGACCACCCCACGCACACGGCCACCAACGAACAGGAGGGTCTTCCCGACCGCGTCCGCGGGGAGTCTCGCGTCAGGCCCCACCAATCGGCCTCGAGCGCGATGATCAACTGACCCACGTCGTAGTCGCCCTTCAGAGCCTCGGTCACTGAGATATCTATCTCACGGTATCGAACCCCTCCCGCATCGAACGGTTCGGGGTCGTTGACCGCCGACAGGGTTCCGATGAAGACATCGGAGGCTGCGCGAACCGATTGCTCAAACGTCAGCGTCACTGGGTTGCTGCCGGAGAACGAGCTCGCTGGCGGCCCAGCGGATGGGATAGAGCAGGAAACAAGCACTATGAAGAGAACGGTCCAGTACCTTCTCGCCATTCGACCTCCGGCTACTGAGTGCCTGGCTCCCGGCCCATTCAACCTGCGACCACGCAGGCGCGCGTAACGCGGAATTTACAGTGCGGAAACGCTCGGGCAACGGCCCGTTGCTAGGGTTCTACCAGCGCCGGAGCCCCGTTTGGGCTCGGCGCGCGCCGGGCGTATGCTCCCGGCCGAACAGGGGGCGACCCAGAGGGAGGACCGCACGTGCCCGACACACCCAAGGAAGTGATCAAGTTCGCCAAGGACCAGGGAGCCTTGATCGTGGACTTCCGGTTCACCGATCTGCCGGGGCTGACCCAGCACTTCTCGGTCCCGATCGACGAGCTCACCGAGGCCGGCTTCGAGGACGGCTACGGATTCGACGGCTCGTCCATCCGCGGGTTCCAGCAGATCCAGGAGTCCGACATGCTCCTGATCCCGGACCCGGCGACCGCGGTGATGGACCCGTTCCGCGACGTGCCGACCGTCAACATCTTCTGCTTCGTGCGCGACCCCATCACCGGCGAGAGCTACTCGCGCGACCCGCGCTACATCGCCAAGAAGGCCGAGGACAACCTCGTCGCCTCCGGGATCGCCGACGTGAGCTACTGGGGGCCCGAGGCCGAGTTCTACGTCTTCGACGAGGCGCGCTTCGATCAGAACCAGTACGAGGGCTACTACCACCTCGACTCCACCGAAGGCGTCTGGGGCTCGGGCAGGCCCGGCTCGCGCGGCTATCGTCCGCGCTACAAAGAGGGCTACTTCCCCGTCCCGCCGATGGACCAGTACCAGGACCTGCGCACCGAGATGGTCCTGAAGATGCAGCAGATGGGCATCCAGATCGAGGTCCAGCACCACGAGGTCGGCACGGCCGGCCAGGCCGAGATCGACATGCGCTACGGCACGCTGCTGGCCACGGCCGACAAGCTCATGAACTACAAGTACGTCGTCAAGAACGTCGCGTGGAACGCAGGCAAGACCGCGACGTTCATGCCCAAGCCGATCTTCATGGACAACGGCTCGGGCATGCACACCCACCAGTCGTTGTGGAAGAACGGAGAGCCGCTGTTCTACGACGAAACTGGATACGCACAGCTGTCGGACATGGGCCGCTACTACATCGGCGGTCTGCTGGCGCACGCGCCGGCGCTGCTGGCGTTCACGAACCCGACGACGAACTCGTACCGGCGCCTGGTGCCGGGCTACGAGGCGCCGATCAACCTGGTGTACTCGCAGCGGAACCGCTCGGCCGCGTGCCGCATCCCGATGTACGCGAAGTCCCCGGCGGCAAAGCGGGTCGAGTTCCGCACGCCCGACCCGTCGTGCAACCCGTACCTCGCGTTCGCGGCGTGTCTGCAGGCGGGCCTGGACGGCGTGCGCAACAAGATCGAGCCGCCGGATCCGGTCGACAAGGACATCTACGACCTGGCGCCGGAGGAGAAGTCAGGGATCGCTGCGGTACCCGGCTCGCTCGAGGAAGTGCTCGACGCGCTCGAGATCGACCACGACTTCCTGCTGGAAGGCGGGGTGTTCACCGAAGACGTGATCGAGACGTGGATCGCCTACAAGCGCGAGCACGAGGTCGATGCGATCCGGCTGCGCCCGCACCCGCACGAGTTCTCGCTGTACTACGACATCTAGGATCGGTTCGCATCGTGAGGCCGCCTTCGGGCGGCCTCACTGTTTCTCAGGCCGCGGGCAACGTGAACACGAACCGCGCGCCCCCGCCCTCGCGGTCCTCGGCCCAGATGCGACCGCCGTGCGCCTCGACCAGCCCTCGCGAGATCGCCAGGCCGAGCCCGGTGCCGGTGTCGGGCGAGCCGGTCCGCGATGCGTCGGCGCGCCAGAAGCTGTCGAAGACATGGTCGCGCGCGCCCTCCGGGAGCCCGTCCCCGGTGTCCTCGACCGCGATGGTGACGGCGCCGGCGGCCGAGCGAACGTGGATGGCGACCGACCCGTCGCTCGGGGTATGGCGCAATGCGTTCGCGAGCAGGTTCATCAACACGCGCTCGATCTTGTCGGGCGCGCAGCGCGCGCGACCGTCGCCGTCGGTCGCGACCTCGAGCCGGACCCGGCGCGCGTCGGCCTGCGGACGAAGGGACCGGATGCATCCGGCGGCGAGCTCGGCGAGCGGAACCTCGACCAGGTCGAGATCCAGCGAGCGCGTCTCGATACGGGACAGCTCGAACAGATCGTCGACCAGACGCGAAAGCATCGCGACCTGGCGCTGCATCTCGGGGAGGTACTCGCCGGTCGCCAGGCCGTCCTGCATCGCCTCGACCATGGCTTGCAGTGATGCCAGCGGCGCGCGCAGATCGTGGCTCGCCCACGCGACCAGGTTGCGGCGTGTATCGATCAACCGAGCGAGCGACGAGACCACGTCGTTGAACGAGCCGGCGATCGCGCGCAGTTCGGCGGACCCCTCGTCGGGGAGGCGCGCGCCGAGGTCGCCGGCGGCGATCCGACCGGCTGCAGCGCGGAACGAATCGACCGTCGCCCCGAGCCGCCGGGACAGGACGTAGGCAACCGCCGCGGCAGTGACAGCCGACGCGCCCGATACCAGCGACAGGACGATCGCGTCGTGCGCGCTGAACATCACGGCGCCGGCGATCAGCACCGCAGCGACCGGCGCGGCCACGGCGCCGACCGACAGCAGGACCAGCTGGCCGCGCAACCGCGACACCCGAGGCAGCAGGACGGCCATCACCACGCCCGCGCCGAGCACGCCGGCGATCGCAGCCAGGGTCGCGGTGATCATGGCAGGAACCGGTAGCCGACGCCCCACACGGTTTCGATGTGGGTGGGCTTGGACGGATCCGGCTCGATCTTCTCGCGGAGCCGGCGGATGTGGACGGTCAAGGTCCCGGTGTCGTTGGCGGCTGTGTACCCCCACACGTTGTCCATCAACTGCTCGCGCGTGAACACCCGGCGTGGGTTGGACGCCAGGAAGTACAGAAGGTCGAACTCGCGCGCGGTCAGCTTCAGCGCGCGGCCGTCGCGCTGTACCTCGCGCGTGCCCGGCTCGATCCAGAGGTCACCGAACACGAGCCGCTCGCCCGGCGTGACGGTTGCCTCCGCGCGCCGCAGCACCGAGCGCACCCGCGCGACGAGCTCGCGGGGTGAGAACGGCTTGGTGATGTAGTCGTCGGCGCCGAGCTCGAGGCCCACGATCCGATCGGATTCCTCGCCGCGCGCGGTCAGCATGATGATCGGCACCGCCGCGCGCGCGCGCAGCCAGCGGCACAGCTCGAGCCCGTCCATGCCGGGAAGCATCACATCCAGGATGACGAGGTTCGGCATCCCGGCCTCGAGTTGTGCCTTCGCATCGAGCCCGTCGTCCGCTTCACGCGTTTCGTACCCCGCTTCGCGGAGGTAGCGCACGACGACGTCGCGAACGACCGGCTCGTCCTCCACCACGAGCACCGAGGGCATGGCGTGACGATAGCGCGCGAGATCGACCGCGGCCTGCCCCATCACGCCTCCAGCGGGGCGACCGCGAAGCCGACGTTGAAGCGCCGGCACCACACCACGACGCTGCGGTAGGCGCTCAGATCGACGTCGTCGGGGAGTCGGTAGTTCTGCGAGCCCTGGTTGCCCTTCAACTGCCCCAGCAGGATGAAGTCGCGCGCGAAGGTGCTCGCGTCGCTGGAGGCGTCGTGTTCGGACAGGTAGACGACCAGGTCGGGACCGTTCAAGACGCGGAAGTTCCCCTCGAAGCGCACGTAGGTATCCCCGTCGACCTCGACCAGGGACGCATCCCCCGCGGCATCGTGATCGAGCCCTCGGAACGGCCCGTGCGCGAGCACCTCGATCCGGCCGGCGGCGGTCGCGTCGGGAGGAAGGTCCTCCGCGACGGTCGTGTCCACGAACAGCTTGTGCGGCTGGAACCACACGATCGCGAAGACCAGCAGACCGAGCGCAACGATGGTGATCGTGGCGGCGGGGGCCGGGTGCGTGCGTGCGAGATCGAGCGCCCCGCGGAGCGGTGCGCGTGCCGACTGGGGACGCGTCGCCTCCGTCGTCGACTTGTCGGGCATCACAGCACCTTCATCCCCTCCCCGAGCGTAGATGGTGTTCCTTACGAGACCCTTACGGGTGAGCAACCACGCCCGGAAGGTCCGTCTCTGAGCCTGTTTCAGTGACCCCGGGCGACCGGGATCACCGGACACTCGAACATCTTGAGGACCCCTTCCTCGGTCGCCGCACCGGCCGCGATCGCAGCCCACACCTCGGCGGCACTGTCCAGATCGCCGCTGCCGTTGGCGTCGAACGAAGCCACCGCAGCAGGGTGGTCCGTGAATGTCAGGCCTTCGACGATCCAACGGCCGCCGTTGAAGCCGGGATCGCCGGGCGCCGCCGTGGCGACGTTGGGCTGGAGCCCGTGGAATTCGTAGATCGTGTCGTAGGTGTGCGCGGGAGCACCCGTCTGCGAGAAGTCGGTCGGGGTTCCCACCGTCCGATACAGCTCGCCGTCGACGTAGAACGCAGGACCGGTCACACCGGCCACCCCCGACGCCCCCGTCAGTCCGACGATCATCCCCGCCACCGCGAAGACGGTGATCACTCTCCGTCTCATCGTTCCTCCCTCCTCGTTGTGCATGGTCGAGAACGATGATGCCGTCGGGAGCTTTCGGCGGCGTTACATAGACCTTGCTCGTTCCTTACATCTCGCGCGTCAGCGAAGGTCCGAGCGAGGGTTCCACCTTCTGGGATTCGAGCAGTTCACGCACCTGCTGTGCGCGGAACCGGCGATGGCCACCGGGGGTGATTATCGAATCGAGCTTGCCGGCGCGCGCCCAGTCTCCGATCGTGCGCCGCGAGACCTGGAACAGCGCCGCGACCTGTCCGGGGCGCAGCAGTTGCTCGTCGAGCCAGTCCGGCCGAGGGCGTTCGTCGTACAGCTTGCGCGCGACCTCGCGCCTGAGCTCGGCGTCGGGGATGAAGCGGTAGGCCATGGCCGCTCGATGCTAGACGCGCCCCCCGCGAAGTCCAGTGCGCCGAACGCGCCGAACGGCGCTCAGGGCTCAGCGCGCGCCCTGTTTGGCGAGCCGGCCGCCGTAGAACAGATCCTCGCAGACCTGACGCGCGCGCCTGGTCGCACGTCGGTGATCCTCGAGCAGCGCGTTGCGCGCGCCCGGCGAGGCGTAGCCGAGCGCGCGCGCCAGCCGCTCGAGCTCGGCCGGCTCCGACGGAAGCACGTCGGTGGGACGTCCACGCATCAGCGTCAGCATGTTCCGGACGCGGTACAGCAATCGATACGCCTCGATCATCCACCGGCCGCGCTCGATATCGAGCAGCCCGGCGTTGGTCGCAGCGACGAAGGCCGCGATGGTGCCGTGCGCGCGCAGCTTCGGAGTGGCGTTCCCGTGCCGCAGCTGCAGCAGCTGGATCGTGAACTCGATGTCGATCAGGCCGCCGGGCCCTGCCTTGAGGTGGCTGCGCACGTCCTCCCGCGGCTTGACGCGTTCGCGCTCGATGCGCGCCTTGATCCGACGGATCTGCTTCACCCACTCGGGGGGCAGTGGATCGGGGAACACGCGTGGCTCGATCAAGTCCTCGAAATCCTGGGCCAGGGTCTGGTCGCCGGCGATGGGGCGCGCCTTGATCAGCGCCTGGAACTCCCAGGGCTCGGCCCAGCGCTCGTAGTAGGCGCGGTAGCCTGCGAGCGATCGCACGAGCGCGCCCTTCTTGCCTTCCGGACGGAGTTGGGTGTCGACCTTGAACGCCTGTCCTTCCTCGGTCGTGGCGGCAAGCCGATGGATCAAGCCCTCGGCGATGGTGTTCGCCCAAGGGTTCGCGCGCGCGTCCTCCGGTCCGTCGTAGACGAAGATCACGTCCAGGTCGCTGCCGTAGTTCAGCTCCTCACCGCCGAGCTTGCCCATCCCGATCACCAGGAACCGTGCGCCGCGAGGGGGCGGGTACTCCTCCTGGAGCGACGCGAGCGCCGCGCGCACGGCCCCTTCCGCGAGGTAGGTCAGTTCGCGTCCCACGTCATCCACCGATGCCACGTCCGCGAGGTCACGTGCCGCGATACGGAGTACCCCCGCGCGCTTCATCCGCCGGATGGCCGTGTCCCGGGCACCGGGATCGCCGCGCCACTCCACGTACTCGGAAGCTTCGCGCAGGTAGTCCTTGCGCCCTCGCTTCTCGAGCGTGCGCGGATCGGCGAGCTGGGCGACGAGGTCGGGAACGTGCAACAGGTAATCCCCCAGCAGGCGCGACGTGCCGAGCATCCGGCACAGCAGCTGCACCACCGGCGGTGAGTCGCGCAACGCCGCGAGCGCCGCGGGGTTGCCGCCGACCTGCAGCGCGATGTCGCGGAACGAGGACACCGCCAGGTCGGGGTCGGGCGACTCGCTCATCCAGTCGAGCATCACCGGCAACAACGAGCGCATCAGCGTGGCTCGTCTGGACAATCCGGCGGTCAGGTCGCCGAGGAACTTCAGCGCGCGCCCCGGCGAGCGGAAGCCGAGCGCATTCAACCGCTCCTGCGCGGCATCGGGCGCCAGAGCCGGCGCTTGCGCGAAGCGCTCGAGCAGCGGACGGTAGAACAGCTTCTCGTGGATCCGCCGCACAACTTTCTGCGTCCCGCGCCACGCGGCGTCGAACTGTTCGAGCGCGGTGCGCTCGGGCGTGTCGCGGAATCCCATCGCGCGCGCCAGCCGCTTCCGCGCGACGTCGTCCTGAGGGACCGTGTGGGTCTGACGCTCCTGGGCAAGCTGCAGCCGGTGCTCCACCTGGCGCAGGAACCGGTAGGCCGCGGTCAGCTCATCGGCGTCGGCGTCACCGACGTACGCGCGATGCGCGAGCGACGCGAGAGCGCGGAGCGTGTTGGGGCTCCGAAGATCGTCGTCGCGACGTCCGTGGACGAGCTGGAGCAGCTGAACGGCGAACTCGATGTCGCGGATCCCTCCGTGCCCACGCTTGACCTCTCGATCGGCGAGCCCGCGCGCCGCGATCGCGCGCTCGGCCTTGGCCTTCAGATCCCGGATCTCGCGGACCGCTTCAGCCGACAGGCGCTCGGGGTACACCGACGGCCGGATCATCTCCATGAACTCGCCGGCCAGCGCCTCGTCGCCGCCGACCGGCCGCGCCTTGATCAGAGCCTGGAACTCCCACGGGCGCGCCCAACGTTCGTAGTAGGCGCGGTAGCCGGCGAGCGAACGGACGAGAGCGCCGTCCTTGCCTTCGGGACGCAGGTTCGTGTCGACGCGGAACGCTTGGCCCTCTTCGGTGGTCGCCGCCAGCATGCGGATGAGCGACTCACCGGTCTTCAGCGCCCAGGTGTTGGTAGCACCGGTGTCCGCGGCGTCGTAGACGAACATTATGTCGATGTCCGAGGCGTAGTTGAGCTCCTCGCCGCCGAGCTTGCCCATGCCGATCACGCAGAATCGCGCGCCGTGCGGCGGCGGGATCTCCTGAGCGAGCCGGGCGAGCGCGGCACGCACCGATGCCTCAGCCAGGTGCGCGAGCTCTTCGGCGACCTCGTCGACCGAGGCGCCTGCGGCCAGATCGCGCGACGCGATCCTCATCAACTCGCGCCGCTTCCACACGCGCAGGGCGTTCATCGGATCCTCCGCGCGCAGCAGCACGCGCTGGGCCTGCTCGATCAGCGCGCGCGCCGATCGAGGATGGTTGGCGGTCCTGCCGTCGAGCAGGACCGACGCGTGGTCGGGGTGGCGCGCCAGGAACGCGCCGAGCGAGGTCGACACCCCCAGCACCGCGGCCAAGCGCTCCAGCGCTTGCTCACCCGGCACGCGACCGGCCATCGCGATCCATCGACAGATCTGGGCGACGGCGAGGTCAGGATCGGCCGCGCCGGCGGCCGCGCGCGCCACGCGCGCGACGCCCTGGCGATCGAGCGCCACCGCCTCGAGATGGCGCGCAGCATCGGAAGGGGCCTCGAAGCCCATGCGTGCGAGGGCGACGGCGAGGTCGCCGGCCCGGGGGACGGTCGCCACGGACCTAACCCTACGGCATCACCGGAGCCGCCCGTTCCGCCTACGTCGAGACCGGCTCGAGCACGACGTCGTCGAAATACGCCGTCCCGGTCTGACGGGAGTAGCGCGTGAACAGGTTGATCTGCTCGTAGGGTTTGCCGACGGTAACCAACGTCTCCTTGCGTCGCCAGGCGTGCTCGCCGCGCGCGAACTCGATGATGAACGACCCCCTCGTGCCGTCGGTGTAGCGGACCCGTGCCCACACCCGCACCGGGCCTCCGTCCGGATCCGAACCCACGGTTCGGTTCCATCCCGAGAGGCGGAAGACATCGCCTGCCTCCCCGCCCAGCGGCAACGACTGGCGTGCGTAACGGTTCTTGGCCGGATCGCCGGGGATCGTCAACGCTGCGTCGCCCGACGCGGCAGCAGAGGCCGTGGCCTGGCCGGTGAGGCGCACGAGGGTCCACTCGCCGGGCGTCGGGCTTCCCAATTCGAAGCCCGGGTTGCCCGACAGCGACTCGCGAGCGGCCGGCGGCGTCAACACGAGGTCGTCGAACCACGCGGTCCCGGTCTGCCGCATGAACCGAACCATCACATCGATGCGACCGAAGGGCGCAGCGGTGGTGAAGACCGCTTCGCCGTACAGCCACGGATGCTCCGAGCGCGGGAAGTGGATGACGGTGCGCGCCCGCGTTCCGTCGGTGTGATGCACGACGGCCAGCACCTGAACGCCTCCCCCCGAGACGCTCGACCCCTTGGTCGCGCTCCAGCCCCCGATACGCCAGGTCTCTCCCGTCGCACCCGAGATCGCGACGCTGCGGACGGCGGCGACCTTCTGGGCGGGTCGTCCGCTCAGCCGAAGCGATCGCCATCCGGCGCGCGCAAGCGTGGAGTCGCGTCCGTCGTCGGCTCGAGCGCGGACGAGGCGCCAACCCGACGGGACCGGCTTCCCCGATTCGAACGATGCGTTCGGCAGCGCCTGGGGCGTCAGGCGCAGATCGTCGAACCAGGCCTTACCGGTCTGGTTCCGCAGCGACACGGTGACGTCGATCGCGTCGTACGCTTGGGGGGCCGACACACGCGCCTGACGGAACGTCCAGCGGTGCGGTCGGAGTGGGAAGCTCACCTTCTTGACGGTCATCGAGCCGTCGAGATGCCGGAGCCGAACCACGGCGTCGATCGTCCCGCCCGAGGTCGAGGTCCCCTCGGAACGGTTCCATCCGGAGAACACGTACCGATCGCCGGCGGCGCCGGAGCGCTCGATGCGCGCGCGGTACGACGACCGGCTGCCGGTCGCCCCGGTCAGCATCAGGGCAGCGTCCTCGTCCACCGCATGGGTCGCATCGAGCCTGTCGAGGGCCGGATCCCCGCGCACCAGGGTCCAGCCGGCCGGGGATCCGTCGGCAGCCGCTTCGAACGAAGGGTTCCCGATCAGGTTCCCGCCCAGGTGTGCTGCGCCCGCGAACGCAACGCGCATCGAGATCGTGATCGATGGTCCGAACCAGGTCGCGTCGCCGGCTCGAAGGCGGAACACTTCGTCGTACGTGCCGCTGGCGATGTCGGGCGGCGCGGTGAGAGTGAATCGGAACTCGGCGAGCTGCCCGGGAGCCACCCGCGCGTTCCCATCGGAGAGATCGGCCGTGACCCCGGTGACACGCGTGCTCGATATCCAGGACGGATCCTCGAATGCGCTCGTCCGGTTCGCAGGCGAGTACGTCCCGAGCCGCACGGTGTCACCGACGGGCCACGAGATGGTCCCGGTGTTCCTCAGCGTGACGACGATCTGGTGGGAGGCGCCGGCATCGATCACGACCTCTTCGGGCGCCGTCTCGAGGTCGGCCGCGTACACGTAGATCTTGAACAGGTCGCTGCGCAATCCGAGCGCGTACCGGAAGGATGCGCCCGAGACGGTGGCCGACCCGTCGGTCCCGACAAGCTTCATGGACTCGACCCGTCCGCCCCATGCACCGAAGCCGTTGCGCCGAACCCCCGTGATCGCGCTCAGCCGGCCGATCGAAGGCCACGCCCTCTCGATCGCCGACGCCTTCACGGTCGTCTCCCAACGATGGTAGGGGGAATATTCCTCGTCCCATGGATCGGGTCGGGGCGCGAGGTACGGTTGACTTCCCTGCCCGGTGTATCCACCGCTCGATGAATGGAACTCGGCGAATATCGGCGCGCCGCCCGCCGTCATCACGTTGCCCGACGTCGCGTCGATCGCGCCGTTGGTAAGTGGATGCTCCAATACGATCATCGGCGAGGAGGGCGAGGTGCGGTAGCCGTAGCCGCGATACACCTGACACATGGTCGTGGCGCAGATGTGATAGCTCGCCGCCGAGCTCGCATTGCTGCGTTTCCACAGCGAGTAGGTACGGGCGGCGACCGCCTGCGCGCGCAGCGCCCGTCCGTGCCAGCTCGCGGGCATCTCACGCGGCACCACACCGTAGAGGTACCGGTCCATGCGCAACTCGTTGATCGCGTACATGGTCGAGCCGCTGCGCCGGTAGGCCTGGACCGCGTCGCGGTAGTACTCGAGTCGCCCGTTGAGGGCCACCGGCAGGATGGATCCATCGACCGGGGTGAACCACACGTGCCCCGAGCCGGTGGCGACGGTGTCCCAAGGCCCGTCGACCGAGGGACCCTTCGAGACTCTGACGCCGGCATCCGTGGCGCGCACACGGGTGAACGGGTCTTGGTCGGTGCGCGCACGGATGATCGCGCCGTTCCCCCATCGCGCCTCGTAGGTCTCGGGCCCTCCGACGACCACGTTGCGACGAGCGTCGATCAGCACACGCATCTTCGGGTTGCCGCGGCCCTCGATCGCGACGTCGGAGTAATAGGATCGCAGGATCGTGCGCCAGCTCCTGCCTTCTTCGGCTTGCGCGCGCGCGCCGTACTGTCCCATGCCGTGGCCGTGACCCCAGCCCCCTCCTCGAACCAGCAACTGGAGGTCGGCGGGGTACGGCTCGGCGGCACGCGCCACCGGCGGCGTTATCGCGGCCAGCGCCGTGACGAGCATGGCGACGGCGAACCGTCGGGGTGTACGGATGCTGATGTCGCTCCCCCTCGACCGAACCGGACGTTTCGGCTTCTGCCGTTAGCCTCGGCAGCGGGGGAAGGCCCCTTGAGGGCATCGCGCCATCGCCTAGCCTGCGCCTGGTGTGGCCAGAGATGCAAGTGTGACGCCCATATCAGGGCGAGCCGGACGCGCGGCTCAGAGCTGAGGCAAGTAGCGCTCGAGCTCGAACGGCGAGACGTAGGAGCGGTAGTCTTCCCACTCGAGCTGCTTGTTGCGCAGGAATTCCTCGAACACGTGTTCCCCGAGGGCGTCCGCGACCAGCTCGCTGCGCTCCATCTCGCGGATCGCCAGCGACAGATCCTCGGGTAGCGATCGGATCCCGAGGACCTCACGCTGCTCGGGCGTCATCGCGTCGACGTCTTCGGTGACCTCGTCGGGCAGCGGGTACCCCTCGTCGATCCCGCGCAGGCCTGCCGCCAGGATCACCGAGAACGCGAGGTACGGGTTGCACGCCGGGTCGGGCGATCGGATCTCGATGCGCGCAGAGGCGGCCTTCGACGGCTTCGCCAGCGGGACACGGACGAACGCGCTGCGCAGGTGCCGGGACCAGCACACGTACGCGGGCGCCTCGTAGCCCGGGATCAGCCGCTTGTAGGAGTTCACCCATTGGTTCAGCACCGCGGTGATCTCGCGCGCGTGATGCAACAGGCCGGCGACGAAACCCTTCCCGACCTTGGACAGGCGCGCGGGGTCCTTCGGATCGAAGAACGCATTGCGGTCGCCCTCGAAAAGCGACACGTGGGAGTGCATGCCGCTCCCCCACTCACCCTGGATCGGCTTCGGCATGAACGTCGCGTGCACCCCGTGCTGCTGAGCGACCTCCTTCACCACGAGCCGGTACGTCATGATGTTGTCCGCCATCGTCAGCGCGTCGGCGAATCGGAGATCGATCTCGTGCTGCGACGGCGCCACCTCGTGGTGCGAATACTCGACCGAGATCCCCATCTCTTCCAGGGTCTGGATCGCCTGGCGGCGGAAGTCCTGCGCGGTGTCCAGCGGGGTCATGTCGAAGTACGAGCCGTTGTCGAGCGGCTCGGGCGCGTGTGGCGAACGGAACAGGAAGAACTCCATCTCTGGGTGGACGTAGAACGTGAAGCCTTTCTCGCGCGCGCGCTCGAGATTGCGGCGCAAGACCAACCGCGGGTCACCGGGGAAGGAAGACCCGTCCGGGTAGGCGATCTCACAGAACATCCGCGCCTCGAGCGCGCCAGGGGTCGGGGCGGGCAACGTCTGGAACGTGGATGGATCCGGGATCGCGACCATGTCGGATTCGGTCACCCTGGCGAACCCCTCGATCGCGCTGCCGTCGAAGCTCATCCCCCTCTCGAAGGCCGTCTCGAGCTCGGCCGGGGTAATGGCGAAGGACTTCAGCAGCCCCAGGACGTCGGTGAACCACAGCCGGATGAACCGCACGTCTCGCTCTTCGACCGAGCGCAAGACGTAGACGATCTGAGCTTCCCGCTGGTCCTCCATCCGGCCACAGGCTACCTGCTAGTGTTCTCCACGTGCGGTCGTTGCGGGTGGCGATGGCCCAGGTGAACCCCACCGTGGGCGATCTGGCGGGGAACGCAGCCTTGATGGAGCGGTGGTTCGCGAAGGCCGTCGAGGCCGGCGCGGAACTGATCCTGTTCCCCGAGCTTGCGCTGACCGGTTACCCGCCTGAAGACCTCCTGCTGAAGCCCGCGTTCGTCAATGAGAACCTCGACGTGTTGCGCGAGCTCGCAAAGCGCCTGACCGGCGCGGTGTCGGTGGTGGGGTTCGTCGATCGCACCGACGAGGGCCTGTTCAACGCCGCGGCCGTGCTCGCCGGCGGACGCGCGCGCGGCACCTACCACAAGGTGCTGCTCCCCAACTACGGGGTCTTCGACGAGAAGCGCTACTTCCGGACCGGCTCGAGCTTCGACGTGTTCGAGGTCCGTGGGGCCCGCGTCGGCATCACGATCTGCGAGGACGCGTGGCTCGGCGACGGCCCCGTCCGTATCGTCGCCCGAGCCGGCGCCGAGGTGGTGTGCAACATCAACGCCTCGCCGTACCACATGAACAAGTCGTTCGAGCGCCAGGTGTTGTTCCGACAGCGGGCTCGGGACAACAAGGTGTTCTTCCTGTACGTGCAGTCCGTGGGCGGGCAGGACGAGTTGGTGTACGACGGTGACTCGCTGGCCTACGACCCGTCGGGACGACTGATCGCACGAGGCTCGCAGTTCGGCGAGGATCTCATCCTGCTGGATCTCGAGCTTCCGGAAAGAGCGCGGGCCGTGCGCCGGGGCGCAGGCCTCGTCGCGATATCGAAGGCACCGGCGCGCGCGCCCAAGCGTCCCCCCATCCCTCCGAGGCGGCCGCGCATCGCAGCTAGCCCCGTCGAAGAGGTGTACAGCGCCCTGCTGCTTGGGACACGCGACTACGTGAGGAAGAACGGATTCGAGCGCGCGTTCATCGGGCTCTCCGGCGGCATCGATTCCTCGCTCACGGCGGTGATCGCCGCCGACGCGATCGGCCCCGAGAACGTGACCGGGGTCGCGATGCCCTCCCGGTATTCGTCGACCGAATCCCTGGAGGATGCCAAGGAGCTCGCGACGAACCTGGGCATCGACTTCAGGGTCGTGCCGATCGACGACGCCTTCCAGGCGCTCCTGGACACGTTGGCCGAACCTTTCGCCGGGACCGAGCCGGACGTGACCGAGGAGAACCTGCAGGCGCGCATCCGCGGCACGATCCTGATGTCGTTGTCGAACAAGTTCCGGCCCTCGCTGGTGCTCACGACGGGCAACAAGAGCGAGCTCGCGGTGGGATACTCGACGCTGTACGGCGACATGGCAGGCGGGTTCAGCGTGCTGAAGGACGTGCCGAAGACGCTGGTGTACGAACTCGCCTCGTGGCGCAACGCGTACGGCCTGACGGCGATCCCCGAGCGCGTCTTCACCAAAGCGCCGACGGCGGAGCTACGGCCCGGTCAACGAGACGTCGATGCCTTGCCGCCCTACGAGACCCTCGATCCGATCCTCTCCGCCTACGTCGAGGAGCAGCGCTCGGTCCGCGAGATCATCGAGAGCGGGTTCGACGAGGCGACCGTCCGGCGTATCGTGGACATGATCGACCGGAGCGAGTACAAGCGGCGGCAGGCGCCGCCCGGGATCAAGATCACTCATCGCGCGTTCGGGCGCGACTGGCGCCTGCCGATCACGAACAGGTTCCGGCACCACCCTCGACCGATAAGGAGGAAGCGGTGAAGGTCGCCGACGTCATGAGCAGCAACCTATGTGTCGCCGGGCCGGAGTCGACGGTGGGAGAAGCGGCGACGCTGATGGGAGAGCATGCCATCGGTTCCGTCCTCATCTGCGACGAGGAGCAGCTCGTAGGGATCTTGACCGAGCGCGACATCGTTCGGGCCCTGTCGAGCGCGCACGACGCTCCGATGCGACCGGCCGAGGAGTGGATGACCAAGGGTCCCACGACGATCACGCCCGACCACGATGCGCGCGAGGCGCTGCGAACGATGGTCCAGGGAGGGTTCCGGCATCTGCCCGTGCTCGAGGGCAACAAGGTGGTCGGGATGGTGAGCATGCGCGACGTGGCGGGGAAGCTGGCGGAGTGAGGACAGAACCTCCGGCACATCCTCCTGGCGCGCGCGGACTTGGTTTGGCAAACTTGATCACACGAGCCCGGGGACCCGGAAGGGCCCCGAGGAGGAAGGAGCCGGCTGTGGCCGTTTCGATCCACGACCTCGCGTCGTTCAAGGAGCGCGGCGAGCGCTTCGCCATGCTCACCGCGTACGACTTCCCCACCGCACAGATCCTCGACGAGGCTGGGATCCCGGTCTTGCTCGTCGGCGACTCGCTGGCGCAAGTGGTGTTGGGATACGACACAACGATCCCGGCCTCGGTCGACGAGATGCTGCATCACACGCGCGCGGTGGCGCGCGGCGCTCGCAACGCGTTGATCGTCGGCGACATGCCGTTCGGTTCGTACGGGACGTCGCTGGACGATGGCGTCCGCAACGCGGTGCGCTTCATGAAAGAAGGCAACGCCCACGCCGTCAAGTTCGAAGGGCCGCAGATGGAGTTGGCCGAGCGTTGCTCGGCGATCGGCGTTCCGGTGATGGCGCACCTTGGACTGACGCCGCAGTCCGTGCACCTGTTCGGCGGCTACAAGGTGCAGGGGCGCAGCGAGGAGCAGGCGACCAACATCCTTCGCTGGGCCAAAGAGCTCGAGGAGGCCGGCGCGTTCGCGTTGGTTCTCGAGTGCGTGCCGTCGGAGCTGGCCGCGCGCATCACGGCGGCGCTGTCGATCCCGACGATCGGGATCGGAGCGGGGCCGGATTGCGATGGGCAGGTGTTGGTGATCAACGACTTGCTCGGGCTGACCGCGGGCAAGGCGCCGAAGTTCGTGAAGCGGTATGAGAACGTGCGCGAGATGATCGGCGAGGCTGCGCGGACGTACGCGGGCGAGGTCGCGCGGGGGGAGTATCCGGGGCCCGAGCACAGCTACTCATAGCGGCTCAGGTCGCGGCAAGCGTCCATGCCCTCCGGTTCGCCCTGTCTGGAAACGTTGACGCCGTTCGATCAACACGCGACATCTAGGTGTGGATACCGTTTCCGCCCACAGCCTGTGGTGGTCTCTTGGAGAGCCGTCACCCGTTGCAGACAGGGAGATGGAGAAACAGGTCGACTCGGCCCGCCACAGGATCCATCCGATCAGCGCACGATGACGATCAGCACGATCCCACCGATCATTATGATCGAACCCACCACCCACCACGCGGCGTGCGCCCGGGGAGTCAGCGGCGCATCACGATGCGTCCGATGCATCGGGTAGAGACGGTAGTCGTCTCCGTAGCCACCTTTACGCGGGACGTACCGCTCGGCGACCCGGGGGAACAACGCCCGTCTGACCCGGCGCCACCGCGTTCCCCGGCGCGCGCGAGCGCTACCCATCCGACTTCCGCGGCGTGAAGCCCCGCTCCTCGAAGCGCGCGAGCACGAACAGCAGATCCGCGAGCCGGTTCAGGTACCGGACCGCTTCGCCGTCGGGCAGCATGCCCTCGCCCGCCATCGTGACCGCGCGCCGCTCGCACCGGCGGACGATCGCGCGCGCGAGATCCAGCGCCGCGCTCGAAGGCGAGTTGCCCGGGACGACGAACTCCTTCGGCATCGCCGTCTCGGCCTCGAAACCATCGATCAAACCCTCGAGCGCATCCACCATCGGTGAGGTGACCTTCGTCTCCTTTTCCGCAGACAGCTTCGGCCAGTTGTCGGGATTGGTCGCCAGCTCCGCGCCGACGATGAATAATTCCCGCTGCAAGCGCAGGATCGTCGCGGCGAGACGTTCATCGGTGGTGGCCGCGCGCGCGAGGCCCAGCGCAGCGACCGCTTCATCCGATGTGCCGTACGCCTCGACCCGCAGATCGTCCTTGGACAGCCGGCCTCCGTACAGCAAACCGGTCGTGCCGTCGTCGCCCGTGCGCGTGTAGATCCGCATCCGCCCGAGTGTAGCGGGGGTGGACGCGAAAACCGTGGCGGCGCCCGGACCCAGAGGGGTAGGCTCGGCGCCGCCATGGCTGCCTGGACGATCCGCGCGCCCCGCGACGAGGACTTCCCTCGGATCGCGGAGATCCTCCGCGCCCAGAGCCGCGAGGCCGGCATCGAGCCCACGGGCACGGAGGCGAGCCTGCGCTCGGCATGGTCGGGCCCACGGTTCGATATCACCCGCCATGCACGGGTTGCAGAAGTCGAAGGCGAGATCGCGGCAGCCGGCAGGATGCACTTCGAGGGCACCTTCACCGACGCGTCTTCGTACGTCCTCTCCGAGCACCGGGGCCAGGGCATCGGCACCGCGCTCCTTCGCTATTTCCTCGACACCGCGCGCGCCGAGCCCGGGATCAACGAGTTCTACACCTGGGCCAGCGCCGCGATCCCGCCGGCGATCGCATTGCTCGAGGCGTTCCCCGGCTCGAGCCACGAGCGCACGTTCCACAGGATGCTCAACGCCTCCCCGGCCGGGACCCCGGAACCGGCGTGGCCGAAGGGGATCGCACTTCGCGCGCTCGAGGGTGATGAACTCATCGGGGCGATGCTGGAGGCGCACAACGCGTCGTTCATCGATCATTGGAACTTCCACCCCATCACCGACGAGGAGATCCGGCACTGGCTCGAACAGCCGACGTCCGATCCGTCGTTGTGGTTCATCGCGACCGCCAGCCACGCCGTCGCGGGGTTCTGCGTGTGCACGGTGCTCGAGGGGGACGGATTCCTCCGCGGCGACCTGGGTCCGATCGGCACGACGCGGCCGTTCCGACGCATCGGGCTCGGGCGCGCGTTGCTGCGTCACGGCGTGCGCGAACTCGCCGCGCGCGGGGCCAAAGAGGTAACGCTCGGCGTGGACAACCAGAACCCGAACCAAGCGCTGCGGCTCTACGAATCGGAAGGCTTCGTCCACACGCACCAAGGTCACGTCTACCGGATCCAGCTGTGAGCTTCACACTCCGTGCCCCACGAGACCAGGACCTGGACGCCCTCGTCGCGCTCGTCCGAGCGTCCGAAGCCGAGAACGGCGACGGCGCCACGACGTCCCCCGACGACATCCTCAACGAATGGGGATTCCCGCGGTTCGATCGCGATCGCCACCAGCGCGTCGTCGAGGCCGACGGTCGGCTGATCGCGTGGGTCGACCTCTGGGTCCGCGAGGGCGAGGCTCACGCCGGCGGTTGGGTCCGGACCGAGCATCGAGGCAGAGGCATCGGCACCGCGCTGATCGACTGGTCGATCGAGGCCGCGCGCGTCGAGCCCGATGTGCTCCAGATGTTCACCGGGAGCAACATCAGGCGTGAGGACGCGATCGCCCTCATCGAGGGCTACGGCGGCTTCGAGTACGCACGCTCGTTCTTCCAGATGATCCACCGCTCCCCAGGCGATGCCTCGGCGCCCGACTGGCCGGAGGGCGTGGCGCTCGCGCGGCTCGACGGTGAGGAACTGGCGCGCGCGTCTGTCGAAGCACACGACGGGTCGTTCATCGACCACTGGAACTACCACCCCGTTCCGATCGAGGACTACGTGCACTGGCTCCGTCATCCGGATACCGACCCCGACATGTGGTTCATCGCCCGCGCCGACGACGGCGCGGTGGCGGGCTTCTGCTTGTGCTTCGTGGAGCGAGCGGCCGAGACCGGCAGACGCATCGGCTGGGTCGCGCAGCTGGGCACCACCCGGCCGTTCCGGCGGATCGGGCTCGGGCGCGCGCTGCTCCGCCACGGGTTGCGCGTGCTGGCCGAGCGCGGGGTCGACGAGGTGCGCCTGGGCGTCGACGCCGAGAACCTGTCCGGCGCGCTCGGCTTCTACACGCGCGCCGGCTTCGAGGTCATGCGCGAGTCGCGCGTGTACCGCTTGAAGCTGTAGGCGCGCGCGACGCCGGGCACAGCTCGGACACCGAGCACTCGGTGCAGCGTGGCGCGCGCGCGAAGCAGATCGCGCGGCCGTGCTCGATCAACAGGTGGCTCACCTTGAACCATTTCGAGCGCGGGAACACCCTCATCAGGTCCTGCTCGACCTTGTTCGGGTCGTGGTGATCGCTGAACGCGAGCCGCCACGACAGCCGGTGGACGTGGGTGTCGACCGCGATCCCGACGTTGACGCCGAACGCGTTGCCCAGCACGACGTTGGCCGTCTTGCGCGCCACACCCGGTAAGCGCACCAACTCCTCCATCGTTCGGGGCACCTCGCCGCCGAACTCCTCGATCAGCATCCGGCAGATCCCGCGGATCGCTTTCGCCTTCTGATTGAAGAAGCCGGACTGGTGGATGTCCTCCTCGAGCTCGCCGGGCCTGGATGCCAGGTAGCCCTGCGGTCCGCGGTACTTCGCGAACAGCGCCGGCGTGATCTCGTTGACCTTCTTGTCGGTGGACTGCGCCGACAGCACCGTTGCGATCAGCAGCTCGAGTGGCGACCGAAAGTCCAATGCCGTGTGGGCGTCCGGATACAGCCTGTCGAGCCGCCGCAGAACCTTCAGCGCGCGCTTGCGCTTGTCCTCGGGCGACTCCGGGTCGGCCCATGCCGCGCGCGGCTCCCCCTTCGGTTTTCCCACGCGCCAGATGCTACGCCGAGACGAGCAGGTCGGCGATGCGCGCGCGCCATGTGTCGGCGTCGCCGAGGTAGAGTTCGCAGAACTTCGCGCGCCGGTAGAGCAGGTGCATGTCGTGTTCCCACGTGAAGCCGATGCCGCCGTGCACCTGGATGCCTGAGTTCGACACGAACTTCGCCGCTTCGGCCGCAGCCGCCTTCGCGCTCGCCGCCGCCAGGCGGGCGTCGGGCGAGCCCTCGTCGAGCGCCCACGCCGCGTAGTACACGTGCGAGCGCGCGGTCTCGGTCATCAACATCATGTTCGCCAAGCGGTGGCTGATCGCTTGGTACGAGCCGATCGCGCGCCCGAACTGCTCGCGCTCCTTCGCGTAGGTGGCCGAGACTTCCAGGACGCGCTCGCACACACCCAAAGCCTCCGCGGCCAGCAGCACCGCCGCGCGGTCGAGCCCGCGCTCGACCACCGGCCACGCCTCTCCTTCGGGCGTGATCAACGCATCCGACGGCACGCTCACACCCGACACCCGCACGTCGGCAAGCCGGCGGGTGCCGTCCAGCGACGGCTGCGGCTTGGGCTTGGAACGCAGGGCGTCGGCGGGCACGATGAACAGCGACAGGCCTTCTTCCTTGTTCCGGGTTAACGCGGTGCGCGCGACCACGACGAGGTCGTCGGCGAGGTGAGCCTCCGGCGCCAGCGACGCGGTTCCCGACAGGGTCCACCCGTCGCCGTCACGCTTGGCCTTGACGGCCACGCCGGGCGCGTCGAAGCGTCCCTCCTTCTGGCCGAGCACCAGCGTGGCTCGACGCCCTTCGGCGATGCCGCGCAAGAACCCGTCGCGGCGCGCACCGTCGGGGGCTTGGGCGACCACCTGCTTTGCAAGGCCGACGGTCGAGAAGAACGGGACCGGCGCGACCGTGCCACCGATCTGCTCGGCGACGATGGCTTCTTCCACCAGCCCCAACCCGAGCCCGCCGTGGGCTTCGTCGATACCGACGCTGGGCCAGCCGAGCTCGACCACCTGCTTCCACAGGCCTTCGTCGGTGCCGGCCTTGGACTTCATGGCCTTGCGGATCACCTGCGAGGTCGAGCGCTCGGACAGTACCTCGCGAGCCGAAGCGTGCAGGGCTTCCTGGTTGTCGTTGAAAGCGAACTCCATGTGCCGTCTCCTATCGCAGCCGCGGAAGGCCGATGACGCGCTCGGCGATGATGTTGCGCAGGATCTCGGACGTGCCGGCCTCGATTGTGTGGCCGCGCGCGCGCAGATGCGCGTGCTGCCAGCGCTCGATCTCCGAGTCCTTCTTCGAGGACTCGAGCAGTCCCGCGGGCCCGAGCAGCTCGACGGCCAGATCGGTCAGCCGCTGCATCGACTCGGACCACAGCAGCTTGCCGAGCGACCCCTCCGGACCGGGAACGCCGGTCTTCATGATCGTGGACAGCCCGCGGTAGGCGGTCAGGCGCAGCGCCTCGATCTCGACGTGGAACTGCGCGATCTTCTGACGCACGACCGGGTCCTCGATCGCCGGCTTGCCGCCCCGCTTCTCGCGCTTCGCCAGCGCGATCAGCTCGTCGAGCGCGATGCGCGCGTTGACCGACAGCGCGAACCCGAGCGTGCCGCGCTCGTGCATCAGCGTCGTCATCGCCACGCGCCAGCCGTCGTTCACCTCGCCCAACACGTTCTCCCGCGGCACGCGCACGTCGGTGAAGAACATCTCGTTGAACTCGGGAGTGCCGGTGATCTGGGTCAGCGGCCGGACCTCGATGCCCGGCGAGATCATGTCGACCAGGAAGTAGGTGATGCCCTTGTGCTTGGGCGCCTCGGGGTCGGTCCGAGCCATGAAGATGCAGTGGCCCCCCTGGTGCGCGAGGTGCGCCAGCGATGTCCAGACCTTCTGCCCGTTGATCACGTAGTGGTCGCCGTCCAGGACCGCGGTCGAGCGCAGCCCGGCGAGGTCGCTTCCGGCGCCCGGCTCGGAGAAGCCCTGGCACCAGATCTCTTCGCCCGAGAGGATCTTCGATAAGTACCGCTGCTTCTGCTCCTCGGTGCCGTGGGCGATGATCGTCGGCCCGGCCATGCCAAGGCCGATGACGTTGATCGCCGGCGGCGCCTTCGCGCGCGCCATCTCTTGGTAGAAGATCGCCTGCTCGATCAGGCTCGCGCCGCGGCCGCCGTACTCCTTGGGCCACGAAACCCCGGCCCAACCGCCCTCGTAGAGCTTGCGCTGCCACGCTCGCAACACTTCCACGCGCTCCTCCGCCGGCCCGACCGAGATCTGGCCACCGCGCATCGAGTCCTCGAGGTTGGCCTCGAGCCATTCCCGAACCTCTTTGCGGAACGCGGCTTCTTCTGGGGTGTCCCTGAAATCCATGGCCCCTCCCGGAGGCGAGTTACCAGGAAGTAACTTCCGGAGAAGGAGTCTAGCGCCACGCGCGCGGGGGGAGCCAACGGCACGAAATACCGATCGAGACCTCTGAGGAGGGCATGAGCTTCCCCCAATCATTGGATGTTCCGGCCGAATCGGTACTTTCGAACCTGGGAACATCGGACGAAACGGCAGGAAGCGGGCGATGGTGGTCGAACACAACCTAACGATAGAAGCGTAAGGACCGAACCAAGCAGACGTAGCGAACTGTCTGGACAAAGCGGTCCGCCGCCAAGCTTTGAAAGGAGCAGCGATGATCCGGTCGCGCAAGCGCCTGACCTTCCTCATCCTCCTCGGCGTCGTTGGGACGATCGCAGCCCCGACGATGTCGCAGGCGGCCGTGGCCGCGCCGACGGTTACGGTGTTCGGGAACAAGAAACCGGGAGACCCGGGCTGCGACAGCGCAACGACCGGATGCGGCGTGCTCTTCGCCACGTCGAAGGCATACGGCGCCGGTGAGGCTGGTCAGCTCTACTACAAGGGCGTCGCCGACCCCGGGGTGTTGATCGACATCGTGGTCGACGACGAGCTCGTCGACTCCGACGGCATCTACGTTGTGAGTCGCGTGGCGACCGCCTCGGCGAATGCAGATCCGGATATCGACGGCTACGGACCGGGCGAGTTCGGCGCAGGGGTGCCGGGAGGCTTCAGCCAGGACACGCTCAACGGCTTGACCGTGACCGCGCTCGGAACGCACATGGCCAACGTCGAGGCGGGTCCGTCGAGTAGCGATCCGGCGGACTGGGGCGGCTCGACGCTGTACGCGACGTTCACGGCCCGAGACAGAGGAGCCGACGGACTGTTCGACACGGCCGACGACGTGCAGTCCGACCCCACGACCGAACCGATCACCAAGTACGCGGGTACACCCAATGACGCTCGGGCGCCGGCTCTGTCGAGGACGATGTGGCCGCCCGCGCATTGGTGCCACCTCGCCGGCAAGGGCGCCAACATGGGGGGGTCGGCCTTCGGAGGCCCGAGCATGGGAGGCCAGAACGACGGCAAGTGCTCGGACTTCGCCCAGTCTCCGTTCGGCGCCGTGCCCGACGTGACCTGGATCTTCTGCACCAATGAGGTCAGCAACCCACACAAGTTGATCGTCCCGGCCCTGCCCGACAACCCGTTCCGTCAGGGCTACTGCAACGGACCTCCCGGCCGGTATCCGCCGACGGGTGAGGCTTACATCCAAGGCATCGCCACCGATGACTCACCGAGCTCACTGGGCGTCGCCTCGGAGGTCGGCTCGATAAAGATCCAGGTGACCCAAGGCAGCGACGTCTACTACACGTTCGACAGCGAGGACGCGATCGTGACGCGCGAGCACGCGCACATCACACGGGTGGGCACGCGCTTGTATTGGAGCATGCCGATGAAGATCGGCGAGTTCGAGGTGAATTGGCCAAACGGCGTTCCCTACAAGGTCACCGTCACGATCACCGACGCCTGGGGCCACACCAGCACGGCGTCGTCACCCGACATCATCGTCTACCCCTACTGACAAGCGGCTCGAGACCGGAGGAACAAGCCATGACTAGGAAGCGTATCCGCGGGAAGTTCGCAGCCGCGGTGACGACGCTCGCCATCGCGGCGACCTTGCCGGGATCGGCGCTCGCCACCCACGGGAACAAGATCAACCCTCACACGTGCGATCCTCAGGTCGCCCCGGGTTGCCCGGCGTTCGACGTGAGCATGAGCGTCGGTGTCCAGAACGCCGTCGCCGGCTCCCCCACCGCGATCCAGTTCAACTTCGGTCAACCTGACCGGTCCATGCCGGTGATGAAGGCCGACTACTACCTGCCGAAGGGGTGGCGTTTCGCGGGACTCAGCGACCTCGACGCGGCCGGGACCGCCCAGAACTGCAGCGATCTCGCGCCCACCGGGATGTACAACGCCACCGGAGGCTTCTCGCAAGCCGAAGGGCTCGGCGCCGACACCGGGATGCGGGTGATCCACAACACCCCGGACGATCTCGGATTCTCTCAAGACGGCTACATCTCGCGGAACAACCCTCGCGACGAGTACGAGGACACGTACATCGAGCTCTATGATCCGGCCGCCGAGAACGGCACGGTCAGAGACTACGGCGTTCGTAACCCCGGGGGAGCCGAAGGAACCAGGGCGCCGAGTGTGGTCTTCTTGGACTGGAACGGAACGACAGCCCGGATCTGTTACTACCACCGGAACAACCCGGTCGACGCGCGCGCGCGCGACTACCGGCAGACCGCTCTGCTGACTCGCCTCTCGGATGATCCCTTGTTCGATTGGAAGTTCTCGGTCGACGTCGGCAACGTCATGACCAACGCGTTCATGCGGGAAGCCGAAGGCAGCCTCCTGTCGCACCACGTCGGGCTCCCGGCGCTGACCGCGGGAAACTGGAACCGGCACCCCGTCACGGGCACCTTGTCGCGCGCGGCGTTCAGCACCGCACCGGCCACCGCCGGGACGTACACGATGCGGGGGGTCTTCTCGACCTGCGCCGAGAGTCTCGACCCGACCACGGCCTCAGGGTGCACCAACGATGCGCTGGTCTCACGAACCATCGATCAAGCCACCAACATCCTTCCGGCGGAGGATGCGCTCCGTCACGAGTACGGCGTACTCACCGGCCCGAAGACCGCCGGACTCTGTAATAACTCTTTGTGCCCGATGGGCTTGCTGCTCGGCGAGGATGCCTTCATGACAACCTGGTCGCAGCCGTTGGTCGCGGCAGGCACAGCGGTCAAGGGCTACGTGCTCGTGATCGCGGAGCCGGGCCAGCAGGGAACCAGGGTCTTCAAGCGGATCATCACGAACCCGGATCTCGCTTCGGATCCGGATTACGACGCAGCGGCCTGCGCCGAATCCGGCTGCTCGCTCGATCTATCGTTCCCGATGACGAGCAGCGACGGATCCACCACCCTTGCCGCCGACCGGAAGTACAGTCTTGCGTTGGTCACCATGTACACTGACACTCCCCGCAGGTCGGATGGCGTGTGCGACAACCCGACCGGCGCGACCGAAGCCGATCGTGGCGCGGGGACGCCCTGTCCGAGCTCGGTGCCGGAGATCAAGGTGTTTTCACCGGGCTACAGCGCATTGCAGGTTCTGTTCGTGAAGCACGCGTACCCCCACGTGTTCGTCGAGACTTGGGACGACACCAACAACTCGACCTACGATGGGCTCACGAACCGGTTGCTGCTGGTGGACTTCGACCTGAAGCAGACCGAATTCATCCTCTGGAACACGAACGACCAGGTCACCCGGTACTTCGCGCGCACCAACACGATCGTGGGTGCGAACGGGATCGGCGGCGTCGTGGTCGCCGGGAGCCAGACGATCGGGGGCCCGACCCGGAACTGGCAGATCGCTGTCGAGGTCGGGGACCCGTTCTTCGGAGCTGTCGGGACCGTGCTGTTCTACGATCTCAAGAACCCGGGTCTGACACCGCCGGCCATCGCTGGTCTGCCGGAGGTCGAGGGCATCGACGACTCGACCTTCCTCTTCCTGGGATCACCGCTGTAGCCACGCAATCAGCTGACGACCGAGGAGCGCGCGCACGCGCTCCTCGGTTGCGTTTCCCCCGCCTGCTCCCAGCTTGGATACCCACGAACCTGCACCTTCACGACGATTCGGGTGTTGCGGCACCCAGAGAGGGAAACGATAGAGGACGGGGAATACACTTGAATGGGGACAGGGCAGTACCAACGGCAGGAGGGGGGATATGCGGTCTGACGATCACCTCGGACATCTCGTCCCACCCGGCGAGATGACCACAGCCGACCTCGAGCGCGCGCTGGTCGAGGCGATGGATCGCAGCCGCTTCGCGGCCGGCCTCGGCATCCCGTCGATCCCGACCCGCTACGTCGTCCGTCTCCACCCCGCCGATCGAGCGTGGCTCGACCCGTCGACCGAAGATGCGCTGGCGCGCGCGCTCGGACGTCACGCGGAGGCCGCAGGGCACCTGATCGTCGGAGACCTCGAGGTCGAGATCGAGGCGCACTTCGGGACCGCCCTGCGCCGCCCATCGGTGTGGGCCGGCTTCGCCGAGACCGATCTGCTGGTCCTGGCCAGCCCGCGCGCGGCCGCCGATGTGTTCGCGGCGACGCACTGAGGTCCGCGCGCGCCCCACCCGCGCGCGCTAACGTCCGCCCGTGACTATCGAGCCTCTCGAGCGCGCCCGCTGCGGCGACCGCGACGCTTTCGCCGTCGTTGTGAATCAGTGGGGCGAGCCGTCGATGAGGATCGCCGTGCTGTTGCTGGGGGATCGCGCGCGCGCCGAGAGCGTGGTGCGAGACGCGCTCCTCGCGGCCTGGAGCGATCTGCCGACCCTCCATAGCGAGCGCGCGTTCCGGCCGTGGCTGTTCGCCCGTGTCGTCGACACCGCGCTCGGCATCGAGCCGGCCGGAGGGGAACCCCGGGCGCTCGACGGCCTGCCGCCCGAGCAGCGCGCCCTCGCCGTGCTTCGGTTCGGCCTTGGACTGGGACAGACCGAGCTCGCCCTGACGAGGCCAGGCCGATCCGCAGCCGCGACGATCAGGGACGCGCGCGCGGCGGAGAAGGCGCTGCAGGCGACGATTGGTCCCCCCGACGACGTCCGGCGCGCGCTCACCGAAGAGGCGACCGGAGCCGAGTTGCCTGCGACCTTCTTCGCCCAGGCGATCGCCCCGCGCCTGGAGGAGCCCGCACTGTTCGAGCTGAAGCGTTCGCTCCGAACCAACGCGGTCGACCTCGCCGGCATCACCGTCGACGACGTGCCGCCCTCCATCGGTGGACGGTTCGGGCGGCACGATGAGACCTTGGTCACCCGCACGCCGTCGACGTTGGCCTGGATCGAGCGCGTTCGGCTTCCGCTGATGCAGGCGATCGAGTTCCGCTGGGTCCTGGCAGCGACACCGGGGGATCTCCTCGTTCAGCGCCTCCGGGGAGCCGCCTTGCCCCTCGGTCCGACCGAGCGCGTGCTGCGCGGGTTGGTCGACCGGCACCGGGATGCGATCCGCGAGGCTGCGCGCTTCCGGCTCGAACACGTCGCGTCCGCGATCGAAGCGCGTGCGCAACGCCGGTGATGGGCGCGGTCCGTATGATGCCGGGATGACCACCACGCCGACGTGCAAGCGATGCGCACAACCGATGCGCCAGCCGGGCCGGTACGCCGATTGGCGGTGCGAGTGCTGCGACGAGAGCGCCAAGTGCCCGCACGTCGGGGGGTTCACGCGCCTGCTCCGCCGCATGGCCGGACGCCGCGTCTAAGTGGAGCTCGCAGGCGCGTCGGCGCTGGACATCGCGCGCGCCCTCGCCGCGCGTGAGCTGTCCCCCGTCGACGCCGTCGAGCACAGCTTCGCGCGCATCGACGAGGTGAACGAACGCGTCAACGCCATCGTGTGGGTCAGGCGCGCGGCCCTGGACGATGCCCACGCCGCCGAGGCTCGACTGGCAGGCGGTGAACCCGCTCGGCCCCTCGAGGGCGTGCCGCTCACCGTGAAAGACCTGTGCGCGATCGCCGACGGCCCCACGAACATGGGCTCACGGGCATTCGAGGGCTTCCGGTTCGAGCGCGACGCCGAGATCGTCACCCGCCTGAAGGCGGCCGGTGCGATCCTGGTCGCCACGACGACGACGTCCGAGCTCGGGAACCGCCCAACGACCGAGACCGAGTTGTTCGGCGCAACGCGCAACCCGTTCGATCCTGCCCGCACCAGCGGCGGGTCCAGCGGCGGCGCCGGCGTCTCAGCCGCCCTCGGCATCGCGCCCCTGAACCAGGGATCCGACGGCGGCGGAAGCGTGCGCGTCCCGGCCGCGTGCTGCGGCGTGTACGGGCTGAAACCGCAGCGCGCCCGCATCTCGCTCGCGCCGTTCATGGCCCAGGAGTGGGGTGGGCTCGACGTCTACGGTCCCATCACGCGCACCGTCTCCGACGCCGCCGCGTTCCTCGACGCCACGGCAGGACCGGCAACCGGCGAGCCATACTGGGCACCGCCGCCTGAGCGCTCGTTCCTATCGGCCGTCGATGAAGAGCCGCGGCTGCGCATCGCCGTCGCCTTCGAGCGCGGGGGCGAGGCGGTGGACCCGGAGGTGACCGACGCCGTGCGCACGACGGCGGACCTGCTCGCGTCGATGGGCCACACCGTCGAGGAAGCCGCGCCCGCGCTCGACGCGCTCGAGCGCGATTTCCTGATCGTGTCGGGCGTGGGCATCGGCCAGCACCCGATGACCGACGATCAGGTCGCCGAGCTCGAGCCCCGAACCCGCGTGGTGGTCGAGGCCGCGCGCCGGATCCCCGCACTCGCCTACGTGCAGGCGCTCGACCGGATGCACGCCGAGTGCAGGCGCGCGCTCGCGTTCTTCGACCGATACGACCTGCTGCTCACGCCGACGGTGTCGCGGCCGGCGCCGCCGATCGGCGAGATCGGCTCCGACGTCGAGGATGCGTGGGGATCCGGATACCGCAACTGGCTGTGCTGGACCTGGCCGTTCAACTGCACCGGACAGCCTGCGGCGTCGGTGCCCGCGGGGTTCTCGTCCGACGGCCTGCCGATCGGCGTGCAATTGGTGGGCGGCGCGGCCGCCGAGCGCACCGTGCTGTCTGTATCAGCGCAACTGGAACGAGCCCGGCCCTGGTAGGGTCCCGGCCCAACCATGCCAGTCATCGAGGTCGTCGGGCTCCGCAAGGAGTACCGGAAGCTGCGCGGGGGACGAACCCTCGCCGTCGCGGGGCTGGATCTAGAGGTTCCAGAGGGCGGCGTGTTCGGGTTCCTCGGACCGAACGGCTCGGGCAAGACCACGACGATCCGATGCGTGCTCGGACTGGCGCGCGCGACCGCCGGGAAGACGAGGCTGCTCGGCGCCGAGCCCGCTCGGCTGCACACCGTGATCCGCCGGGTGGGCTCCCTCGTCGAGACGCCCACGTTCTTCCCCAACTTCTCGGGACGGCGCAACCTCGAATTGCTCGGCGCGATCGACGGGGTCGGTCGGAACACCGTCGAGAGAGTGCTCGACCGCGTCGGGCTGGGCGCGCGCGGGCGCGACCTGTTCAAGACCTATTCACTCGGGATGAAGCAGCGGCTGGGCATCGGCGCCGCGCTGATGAAGGATCCCGAGGTGTTGATCCTGGACGAGCCGGCGAACGGGTTGGATCCGGCGGGGATCAAGGAGGTGCGCGAGCTGTTGCGCTCGCTCGGGCAGGAAGGGCGCACGGTCTTCCTGTCGTCGCACCTGCTGGCCGAGGTGCAGCAGATCTGCGACCACGTCGCGATCCTGTCGAAGGGCACGTGCATCACTTCCGGTCCCGTGGACGACGTGTTGACCGCGGGCCGGCAGGCCGAGATGATCGTGCGCGCGAAGAACTCAGCGCGCGCGGCCACCGTGCTGGAGGCGGCAGGGTTCGGTGTCCGAGCCGGCACCGACGACGCGCTACACGTAACCGCCGAGCGTGACGACGCCGAGAGGATCACGCGCGCGCTCGCAGCCAAGCGCATCTACCTGACCGAGCTACGGCCCGCCGAGGTGAACCTCGAGACGGTGTTCCTGGGTCTGACCGAGGGCGCCGAGACGATCTGCCCGAATTGCGGGAACCTTGTGCCGTCGGGACACAAGTTCTGCACCTCGTGTGGCGCGCAGATCGCAGAGGCGGTCGAGCCGTGATCCTGTACTGGGTCGAGATCAGGCGTGCGCTCGCGCGCCGGGTGGTGCGCGCGCTCGCTGCGCTCGCGGTGCTGAACTTCATCGTCGCGGGGATCATCGTGTTCGTCGTCACCGACTCTGATGCGGAGGTCGAACAGAAGCTCGGATCGTCCGCGACGTTCGAACAGGACTGCTTGGACGGCGAGGTGTTACCCCCCGGCCAGGAGTACGCGACGGCCGACTTCGGCGAGTTCCCGGTCGAGCAGATCCCGAAGCAGTTCCGAAGCACCGCACCGGAGATTGGGACCGACGAACGTGGCTTCTTCTGTGAAGAACAGGCGCTGTACCTGGAGAACCGCCAGGATATACGACGATTCGACATCGTCACGTTACGAGACGTCGTGGAGGGATTGACGCCGTTCCTGACCATGGTGGCGTTGTTCCTCGGAGCATCGCTGATCGGCGCCGAGTGGCACTCAGGGATGGTGGGAACCCTGCTGACGTGGGAGCCACGCCGCGTGCTGGTCTACCTGTCGAAAGCCGCCGCCGCCATCACCATCGGCGCGACCTTCTTCGTGTTCGCACAACTCTTGTTGACCGGTGCGCTCTGGCCAAGCGCCATGCTGCACGGCTCGACCCTTGCCGCGCCGGGATTCTGGGGGGACCTTCTGGGGACCATGGGGCGTGCAACCGCGGCCGCTGCCATCACGGCGGGCATGGGGTTCGCGATCGCGTCGGCGACCCGTAGTACGGTGTTCGCGCTCGCCATGCTGTTCCTGGTGAGCATCCTCGACGGGATCGTTACCGCGGTGATCTGGCGCGGATACCAACGGTGGTCGCTGTTCCAGAACATGGCAGGATTCGTCGAGGGAACGGGCATCTCGGAGTCCCGAGATCCGTTCAGGGATACACTTGTGCCGGGGCGCAGCGCGGGCTCGGCAGGCCTCGTGATCGCGATGTATCTCGCGGTGTTACTCGCCGCCGGAACCGCGTCGTTCCGCGCGCGCGACGTGAACTAGCCTTCCCGGCCTTCCTCTGTGCTCGGGTCGCCCTGTCTGCAAACGTTGACGTCATCCTGCCGACCCACAGCATCTCGTGGTGGACATCGGTGCACCGCACCACCGGTGGTACCCGCCGATCCGAGCGTCAACCATTGCAGACAGGGCGAAAGGGAGGGACCCTTTCGTCCGCACGTGCAGAACGAGATCATCAGCCCGAACCAGGTGCTGGGCCTTGCATCGCGACGCGCGCGCGGCCAGGATCGACAGATGGAATCGCGCCGGCCCACGAACCGCCGAACCCTGGAGCAGCGGCGTTTCCACGCGTGGGACGACCGCAAGACCGACCTCGAATGGATCGAAGAGCTTCTCCACGGCAACCTCACTGCCGGGCTGCGCGCCATCAGGCGCTCGAAGAAGGTCGTTCGGGACCGGGAACGCGAGCTGCTCGAGCGGGCGCGACAAAGCGGATGGAGCTGGGATCTGATCGCGTCGGCGGTGGGCACGTCCAAGCAGGCCGCGCACCGAACTTGGCAACGCGCGCGAAACCGGGACCGCTAGGCCTTCGCTCCGCGCAGCGTGCCCTCTTGCTTCTGGCTGATAATCGCGGCGTCGTCTCGCGCCGCGATCCGCCAGAAAGTCTTGAAGTAGGTGTCGATCTCCTTCAGGATCTCGCGCGCCCTCTTCGAGCCGGTCAACTCCACGTGCCGCTGGACCAACGCGTGCACGTGCGCGAGCTGCTGGTCGGTCGGGCGCTGCGACTCCACAAGCTCGGGGTTTACCAACGCGGGGAGGCGCGCCCCTGGGTCGAACACGTAGCACTCTCCGCCGGTCATGCCGGCGCCGATGTTCTGCCCAACCGGACCCAGCACGATCACGGTTCCGCCCGTCATGTATTCGCACAAGTGCTCACCGGCGCCCTCGATCACCGCGGTTGCGCCCGAGTTCCGTACGGCGAAGCGCTCGCCGGCTCGACCGGCGACGAACAACGCGCCCCCGGTCGCCCCGTACAGCACGGTGTTGCCGATCAGGTGCGGTGTCCCCGCGTCGTTGTCCGGCGGCCGGATGGCGATGAGGCCGCCCCCCATGCCTTTGCCGACGTAGTCGTTGGCTTCACCGGTCAGGTGGAACTCGATCCCTGCGGTCAGAAACGCGCCGAAGGACTGCCCGGCCTCACCATCGAAACGCACGATCGCCCGCCCGGGAGGATCCTCGGCCCCGAACTCGTGGCCGATCGCACCCCCGAGGCGCGCACCCACCGTCCGGTCGGAGTTGTGGATCGCGTACTCGAGCTCGACGGTCGCCCCGCCCCGGATCGCGCTGAAGGCGTCGGAGACCAGCTTGTCCCCCAGGGGGGAGCCGGGTTGCATCATCGGCAGCTTCTTACGGAACCGGCGTTGCGCGCGGGGCGACGCCAGCAGGCCCGACAGGTCGGCCTTGTCGGCGCGCGTGAACGAATGGTGTTGGCGCAACAGGTCGGTCCGCCCGATCGCGTCGTCGAGCGATCGGAGTCCGAGCGCCGCCAGCAGCCGCCGGACCTCCTCGGCAACGAACAGCATGTAGTGCACGACCATCTCGGGCGTGCCGGCGAACTTCGCGCGCAGCTCGGGCTTCTGGGTGGCGATGCCGACCGGGCACGTATCCAGGTGACACGTGCGGACCATGATGCAGCCTTCGGCCACCAGCGCCGAGGTTCCGAACGAGAACTCGTCGGCGCCGAGCAGCGCCGCGATCATCACGTCGCGCCCGGTCTTGAAGCCGCCGTCCACCCGCAGGCGCGCGCGGTCACGCAGTCCGTTGTCGACCAGCGTGTGCTGCGCTTCGGCCAGACCGATCTCCCAAGGCAGGCCCGCGTTCTTGATCGAGGACATCGGCGACGCGCCCGTGCCGCCGTCGGCTCCCGAGATGTGGACCACGTCGGCGAGCCCCTTCACCACCCCGGCGGCGATGGTCCCCACGCCGACCTCGGCGACCAACTTCACCGAGACATCCGCGCGCGGATTCACCTGCTTCAGGTCGTAGATCAGCTGCGACAGGTCCTCGATCGAGTAGATGTCGTGGTGCGGCGGCGGGCTGATAAGCGCGACGCCGGGCTGGGTGTGACGCAGACGCGCGATCTCGGTGGTCGCCTTGTGGCCCGGCAGTTGGCCGCCCTCCCCCGGCTTCGAGCCCTGCGCGACCTTGATCTGTAACTCGTCGGCGAACGAGCAGTATTCGGGCGTGACGCCGAACCTGCCCGACGCGATCTGCTTGATCCCCGAGTTCTTCTCGCTGCGGTAGCGCTTCGGATCCTCGCCGCCCTCACCGGTGTTCGCCTTGCCCCCCAAGCGGCGCATCGCGACGGCCAGCGTCTCGTGCGCCTCGGCCGAGATCGCGCCGTGACTGATCGCACCGGTCGAGAAGCGCCTGACGATCTCGGTCGCCGGCTCGACCTCGGCGAGCGGGATCGGCTCGCGCGCCGGCACCATCTCGAGCAGGTCCCGGATCGCGGCCGGAGGCCGGTCGTTCACCATGCGCGCGAAGCGCTCGTAGGTCTCGTAGTTCGGATCGGCGGTGATCGCACGATGCAGCGCGTGCGCTTCGGTCATCTCCTCGGACTGGTCGAGCACGACCACGCGATCATCCGCGGCCTCGTCCTCGTCGCCGGCCTTGGTCGACTGCAACCGCGTCAGGCCCGGATCCACGGTCTGATGCAGGGCGCGCACGACGTTGGGGTTCGTCTGGTGGTACTCACCGTCCTTGCGGAACTTCACGAACCCCGGGTTCGCCAGCGTCGGCTTCTCGGAACCGAAGGCCTCGGCGTGGCGCGCCAGCACCTCCTCGGCCAGCTCGACGAAACCGAGGCCGCCGATCGGCGAAGGGGTTCCCGCGAAGCAGAGGTCGATCACCTCAGGTCCGATCCCGACCGCATCGAAGATCTGCGCTCCGCGGTAGGAGTCCACGGTCGAGATCCCCATCTTCGACAGGATCTTGAGCACGCCTTCCTCGATCGCGTTGCGGTAGTTCAACAGGACCTCTTCGACCGAGCCCTTGTCGCGAGTGCGCCCTCTGCTCGCCAGGGACGCCACCGTCGCCAGCGCCAGGCGCGGATAGATCGCCTCGGCCCCGTACCCGAGCAAGCACGCGAAGTGATGCGCCTCGCGACAGTCGTCGGTCTGGACCACGATCGAGGTGCGCGTGCGGTGGCCTTCGCGCATCAGCGCGGTGCGGACCGCTCCGACCGCCAGCAGCGATGGGATCGGCGCGCGCTCGGAGCTCACGTTCTCGTCAGAGATCACCAGGATCGCGCTGCCGGTCACCGCGCCGCGCTCGGCCGCATCGGCGAGCGCCTCCAAAGCAGAGCGCAAGCCCTCGGGCCCGTCGGCGACCGGGAACGTGGCATCCAGGAACGTTCCCCCCGGCGGCTTGAACAGGAGGAAGGTTTCGTATTCGAGCAGCGCCCCGGCCTCGGGACGCTCCCACAGCACCGGGTCGCGCGGGCCGAGCAACGTCCGGATCGACATCACGTGGCGCTCGCGCAGATGATCGATCGCCGGATTGGTCACCTGAGCGAACCGCTGCTTGAAGAAGTTGTAGAGCGGCCGGCGGAACTCGCCGAACGCGGCAGGCGCGGTGTCGTCCCCCATCGAGAAGGTGGGCTCCTTGCCGTTGGTCGCCGAGGGCCGGAGCACCAAGGTGACCTCCTCGCGGGTGATCCCATGTGCGACCTGCAACCGCTCGAGCTCGTCGGGGATCTCGACCTCTGGGTCGCCCGGCGACGAGTCGGCGCGGAACTCCGACAGCCAGATGCCGTATGGGCGCTGGCGCGCGATGCGCGCCACCGGGTCGTCTTGGAACCCACCGTTGGTCGGGTCCACGAAGATCATCTCACCCGGCCCCAGCTTGCCGCGGCGCACGGAGCCATGGCCCCGCAGGTTGACCGCGCCGGCCTCGGAGCCACAGGCGATCAACCCGTCGTCGCAGACGTAGTAGCGCAGCGGGCGCAGCCCGTTGCGGTCGAGCGACGCTCCCACACGGATGCCGTCGGTGAACACCAAACCGGCGGGACCGTCCCACGGCTCCATCAGCGACTGGTGCCAGCGGTAGAAGTCGCGGACGACCGGATCCATCGTCGTCGCCTGCTCCCAGGCCGCCGGGATCAACATCGCCACGACGTGGCGGATGTCGCGGCTCTCGCCGGGCAGCGGCCCTTCCCGCGTGAGCAGCTCGATCGCGTTGTCCAGCATGGCCGAGTCCGAGCCGGTCTCGTCGATCACCGGGCGCAGGACCTCTTCCTCCAGCAGCGACCACTTCCCGAGCCGGCCCTCGCGCGAGCGCATCCGGTTGACGTTGCCGGCGATCGTGTTGATCTCGCCGTTGTGGCACAGCATGCGGAACGGTTGCGCGCGCGTCCACGACGGCGCGGTATTGGTCGAGTAGCGCTGGTGGTAGATCACGAACGGCGCCTCGAACAACGGGCTCGAAAGATCGCGGTAGAACTCGGCGAGCTGATCGGCCGCGACGAGCGCCTTGTAGGTGACCGTCCGGAACGAGAACGACGGGAAGTAGATGCGGCGGTCCTCGCGCTGGATGGCCTTCTCGGCGCGGCGGCGCGCGCGGTGGCACTTGCGCTCGGCCTCGTCGGCGTCGTCCCCGACGGGCTTCAGCAGGATCGCCTGGCGGATGCGCGGCATCAGGGCCAGCGCGCGCCCACCGAGCGCGTTGTGATCGATCGGCACGTCGCGCCATGCGAGAACCTCGATCGCCTCGGCGCGGCACGCGGTCTCGACGATGCGACGCGCGTCGTCCTCGGGGGTGTCGTCGGAGATGAAGACCATCCCGACACCCAGCCACTCCGGCTCGACGGCGGGGAGCCCGAGCCGCAGGACCTCCTCGGCGTAGAAGGGTCGGGGGATCGGCAGCAGGAGCCCGGCGCCGTCGCCGGTCTTGGAGTCGGCGGCGACCGCCCCACGATGGCGCACGTTGCACAGCGCCCCGATGGCGGTTTCGACCAGCCCGCGGCTCGAACGACCGGCGGCATCGGCGATGAAGCCGATCCCGCAGGCGTCTCGCTCGGCCCTCGGGTCCCAGGTCATAACACCCCTCCTGTGGGGAATGGTCTCGGGAACGCGAAGGGCGCTCCACGCGGAGCGCCCTTGCTCACAACGGCCATGATACCCCGAGACCGAGGCCCGGGCCAGGCACGAACCGAGAGGGAAAGCCCCCAGGGATGCCGAACCACCCCGCATGGGACGACTCTTGTTCGCCGTGCCCCTGCTCGCGCTCCTCGCTCTGCCCGTCGCGCGCGCGGCCGAGCCGGGCTCGAGGGTGATCGTGTCGACGACGCTGAACGACACCGTGCAGTTCTTCGACGCATCCACGCTCCAGCAAACCCAGCCGCCGCTGCCCGGCAAGGGCCTCGGCCCGGTGCGGCTGTGGGTCCAGGGCTTCGACGGCCGCGACTACCTGTTCGCCGCGAACCACGGCGTTGCGAACGGTTCGGTGGGGGTCTTCGACCTCTCGGGGGATCTGGTAACCGAACTGCCGCTGTCTCCATTCCCGGCTCGAGCCGGGTCGGTGGGCGTGGTGGCCGGTGAGGTCCAGGTCGACGGGCAGGCGCGCCCGATGGTGTTCGTGACCAACACGACGTTCGCGCTCGGCGGCTGCGACATGCCGATCGGGTCGTTGACCGCGTACGACGCCTCGATGCTGGGCAGCGCAGGGTTGTTGATCGAGACGAACACGGTCGAGCTGTCGGGCTCGATCCCGTACGCGGTGGCGCTGGCAGACGGGACCGATCGGGTCTTCGCCAGCTCCAACTGCGGGGACAAGCTCGACACCATCCAGATAGGCCCGGGTGGCGTCATGGGGATGCAAGCCTCCCTGACGGCGTCGCGCGCGACCGGCGCGGGCCCCGACGGCACCATCTGGGATCCGGCGCGAGCGCTGAACTATACGGTCAACATCGGCGGCGACAGCCTGAGCGTCCACGACCTCGACTCGCCCGAGCCGGTCACGACCGTGCCCCTCCCGGGTGGCGCCGGACCGATCGACATCGCGCTCGCGGACTCCCCGAGCGGCGCCTCGTGGGTCATCAGTGCCAACGGCGGGGACGACACCGTGAGCGTGATCGACCGGGACGCGATCGCTGCGTGTGTCGCGGCCTCGGTGGTGGAGTGCAGCGAGGCGTACGCCGCGACGCTGTCGGTCTCCTTCGACGGCGGAGCGCCCGAAGGCGTGGCCTACGATCCGGCGACCAACCGGATCTTCGTGGTCGAGAAACCGATCGGGAACCCCCACCTCACCGTGATCCAGGTGGTCGAGGAGCCGGCGCTGACGGGGTCGATCGTCGCGCACATCCCCCTGCGAGCACTGGGCGCGGACACCCCCGTCCCCTCCCTGATCGCCTTCGACGTCGTCGTCCAGCCCCGCACCTGACGGGCTGCGAGCCCGGATGGCCCGGCCAAGTCGGGACGAATCCACCCCATCGGCTCGAGACCGGGAAAGCCTGGTACCATGATGGCTACGGACCACATCCGTGGCCCCGTGAGGTTTCGCTTCCGGTCCTCCTTCGCAAGGCGATCCGGGTCGTGGACCTCTCCCGGTCGTCACACTTGTGACGCAGCGCGCGGCAACGTGCCGCGCAGAAGGAGTAGAACCGCATGTCGAACGCATCACCGGCGCGCACCGACGCGCCCGAGATCGAACATCCCGTCAACGTCCACGCGACCGACGCGTGCTTCAGCGAGTTCGGCGTATCGCCCAAGATCGTCGAGGCCCTGCGGCTGCGCAACATCACCGGCACGTTCGCGATCCAGGCGTTGGTCCTGGCGGACGCGCTCGCAGGACGCGACGTGTTGGCCAAGTCCCGGACGGGGTCGGGCAAGACGCTGGCCTTCGCGGTCCCCATCGTGCAGCAGCTCACGCACGACGACGGCAGTCCGTCGGCACTGATCCTGGTTCCGACCCGCGAGCTGGCGACCCAGGTCGCCGAGGAGTTCCGGGGGGTCGCCGACGTCCACCGCCTGGCCGTCACCACGGTGTACGGCGGTGTCGGCATTCCCGAGCAGGGCAAGCGCGCGCGCGGGGCGGACGTCCTGGTCGCGACGCCGGGCCGGCTGCTCGACCTGGTCGGACGGAAGCTCGTGACGCTGGACCGGATCCAGATCGCCGTGCTCGACGAGGCAGACCGGATGCTCGACATGGGCTTCCTGCCGGACGTCAACAGGATCCTCGGGATGCTTCCCGAGCAGCGGCAGACGATGCTGTTCTCGGCGACGCTGGATGGCACGGTCGGCGTGATCGCGCGCCGCTACACACACGAGCCGGTGCGCCACGAGATCGAGGACGCACGGCCGGTCGTCGAGCAAGCCGACCATCGCTTCATCACGGTTGCCCAAGGCGAGAAGGTCCAGGTGCTGGTTCGCGAGCTCGCGGGTGAGCGCGGTCTAACGTTGATCTTCTGCCGGACCAAGCGCGGCACCGATCGGCTCGCGCAGACCCTCAAGCGAGAGGGCTTCGCGTCCCAAGCGCTGCACGGTGACATGAGCCAGCCGGCACGCGAGCGCGCGCTGGCGAAGTTCGAGTCGGGCAAGTGCGACGTGCTGGTGGCCACCGACGTCGCCGCGCGCGGCTTGGACCTCGAGCACATCACCCATGTCGTGAACTACGACCCGCCCGAGAACGAGAAGGCCTACGTGCACCGCGTGGGCCGGACCGCGCGCGCGGGACGCGGTGGAACGGGGATCACGCTCGTGCTCCCCGACCAGCGCGGCGACATCAGCCGGATGGCCGCGCGCCTGAAGCTGCACACCGAGATCGAAGAGGCGGGCATGAAGGTCCACCCCCCCCGGATGGTGTACCAGGGCAAACGGGGCGGGGTCATGGGCCGCCGTCGCAAGCGCCGCTTCTAGTCCATCCCCCCGGATCGGGCCCCGAGCATGGTTGAAACCGGACTGTTGAAACCGGGAGGCCGGGCACCGTAGGCTTACGGATCGAGCACAATGCTCTTGGGGGCGTCGCGAAGGGGTGGGGACATGAAGCGCTCGGCTTGGATCTTCCTGTCGGTCTTCTCCATGATGATCGCACCGTTGGCCGCTGCGTCCGGCGCACCTGGTGGCCGAAGCCTGCAGTTCCTTGCGCAGCCCGCGTCCGCCGAGAAGGGCGCGACGATCAGCAGCTCGGATTACAGCGCGACGGGCGCACCCATCCTGGTCCAGGTGCTGGATGCGTCCGGCGCACTCCAGACGAGCTCGAGGGACTGGATCGTGATGTCGATCGCGCCGGATTCGCCGCAAGCCGATCCGTCCGCGCGCCTGACCGGTACGACGCGTGTGCGCGCGGTGAGCGGGGTCGCGACGTTCGGCGATCTGTCGATCACGCGTCACGGCATCTACAAGCTCCTCGCCGAGACGACCGGAGCGGCCCCGGCAACATCCGACGCCTTCACGGTGTGGGACGCGGTCGAGGTGTGTGCGTCGCCCGGCCAGTCCTGCAAGGAGAACGTCGGCCAGCTGCGACGGGACGACATGACCAGCAGCATCGCGGGTGCCTCGAACGGGAACGCCGTGATCGCCATGTCGATCGGGCTGGACAGCATCGATTGCGGCGACACCGGGAACCACGCTCCCACGACCATCACGTTCCTCGCCGAGAACCTCGGCGGCGAGAAGTACGAGACCACCACGATCTCGAAGTCGTTCGATCAGCGTCAGGCGAACAACGGCGCCAGCTTCTACGAGGTCTGCTTCGAGTCCGACACCGCGTTCCCTCGCAAGGGCGACGGTGCCTTGGTCACGCTGGGGCTCCTGCCGGACTGCGGGCCGATGGCCGGACCGCCTTGCGTGCACTCCCGCACCAAGGAGAAGGGCGGCAACGTCGTCATCGTGTCCCGGCTCGGCGACGGGGATCCGAAGCGGTTCTGAGTCCGCTCAGGCATCGATCGCGGACGGCTCGGGCAGCGGGATACTCGGTGTCGATCGCACCCCGAGCCGTTCCATGATCTGGTCGGCCTCGGCGGCCAAGCCGGACGGCTGTGGCTTTCCCTCGAGCCGGGCGAGGTCGACGAACCCGCGCAACGTCAGCGCCACCTCGTAGGTGGCGTTGCGCGCGCGCCCGGCGCGCAGGCTCTCTTCGAGGGTCGAGCGCGCCCCCGCGAGATCCCCCTGCTGCATCGCCGCGTACGCCTTGATGCGCTCGAGCATCGGATCCTGTGCCGCGATTCCGCCCATCGCGTGCGCACGAATCGACGCGTCCACCGCCAGCGCCGCCGCTGTCTCGGCGTCACCGCGCAGCAGATGGCATTCGGCGAGCCGGGCGGTTGCCTCGAGCGCCTCGGTCTCGGCGCCCACATCCAGGGACTCCGCGCGCGCCTCGGTGAGCAGCGCGATGCCTTCGTCGATGCGACCGGCGCGCGCAGCCACCCTGCCGAGGTTGCTCTTCGCGTAGGCCACGGCGGCTCGATACCCGGCCGCCTGGCACACCCGCATCGCATGACGGATCAGCGCTTCGGCCTCATCGAGCCGACCCTGGTCCGACAGGATCTCGGCGATGTTGTTGGTGTTGAGGGCGGCGTTGACCAAGTCGCCGGTCTTGCGAACGATCTCGGTGGAGCGCTGCCACAGGTCGAGCGCGTCGTTCCACCGTCCGGCCCAGTACGCGGTCGCGCCCATGTTGTTCAACACGGCCGATTTGCCCCCCAGATCCTCCAACTCCTCGTAGATCCCGAGGGCCTTCTCGGAATGGGTCGCCTCCGCCGGACGACCGAGGTCCACGTACGCCCAATCCAGCAGCCGGTACGCGTAGGCGAGCGCCTTCATGTTGCCGGCGCGGGATGCCTCCTCGACCGCCGCCCGGCACCACCGGATCGCCTGCGCGTACCTACCTTCTTCCTGCAAGAAGCGAGCGCGCCACACCAGCAGCTCCGCGCGCTGCTTCGCCGCGTCCTCGGTGTCGACGTCTTCGAGCGCGCGCAGCCCGCGCGTCACCCACCGCAGGGCTTGCGAATACCGATCGAGCCAGGCGCGGACTCCCGCGATCTTCAGGATCAGGCGCGCGTCGGCGACCGGATCGGAGCCGATCAGCGCGCGCACCGCACGGTAGGAGCGATCGGCGTCGGCGTAGGCGCCCATCCGGTTGCGCACGTCTCCCAGAGACTCCTGAACGCGCGCGACCTCGTGCGGGGTCAGCTCCTCGACCGAGCGCGCCGACTGCAGAGCCCGTTCGAAGAACTCCGTAGCTTCGGCGTTCGCGTAGATCGCCTTCGCGCGCTCAGCGGCGGCGAGCGAGTACCGCCACGCCTCCATGAAGCGACGCGCATAGAAGAAGTGCATCGACAGCAGCTCCGCTTCGTCGTCGGGCAGCTGCCCTGCTTCGCGCTCGATCGTCTCTCCGGCGCGCGCATGCAACGCCCGACGCAGCCGGAACGGGAGGCCCTCGTACGCGCCGTCGCGCATCAGCGCGTGCACGAACATCAGCGTCCCGCCACCATCGTGCTGTAAGAAATCCCCGAGCCGTTCCCACGTCGTCGCATCGGGCAGCGCATCGGGATCGAGCACGGCCCTCAGCAACGACTCCTTGAATGACCGCCCCAGCACGGCCGCGCGCCGCAACAGGTCGCGATCGACCGGTGCAAGCCGGTCGATGCGCGCCATGATCAGCGCCTCGACGCTGTCGGGTAGGGAGGACAGTCCCCCTTCGCTCCGCGCGGCGGCGAGGAGTTCCTTGAGGAACAACGGGTTCCCGCCGGAGCGCTCCGCCAGGGTGGCGATCTCGTCGGGCAACAGCGGATCGTCTTCGGAGGATCGCGTGAGCATCGTGACCGCAGCGTCCGCCCCGAGCGGCCCCAGGCGCAGGAGGGTCGACGTCGGCGCGGCGACGAAGCCGGCGTCGACCTCGCGACGGGTCGTGCAGATCAGCCAGGGAAGTCCCGGGGCGCGGCGTTCGATGGCGGCGAGGAGGTCGGCCGAGGCTTCGTCCATCCAATGCGTATCCTCGATCACGATCACCGACGGTGCCCGAAGCAAACCGGCCATCAGATCGCCGACCGCCTCGTTGATCCGTGCGCGCCGGAAGCGCTCGTCCAGCTGCTGCGTCTCGGGCGTGTCCGCCATCTGTGCGTCGACCACGATGGCGACCAACGGCGCCCACGGCTGCAGATCCGGAGCGACGGCGGCGACGACCTCGTGCACGCGCGCGACCGCCGCCGCATCGTCGGCATCTGCAGCGATCCCAAGCAGCGCGCGCAGCAAGCCACGGAAGGGGAAGTACGGACGGGACGACTCGTAGAGCTCGCACGCGGTCGCGTGCACCACCGCCTCGCCCGAGCGCGCGCGCAGCTCCTCGATCAACCGCGACTTGCCAAGCCCCGGCTCGCCCGAGATCTCGACGAAGCCGCCTTTCCCCTGGATCGCAGACGCCAGGTGCTCGAGCAGGACGGACACCTCGTGTTCGCGTCCGACCATGCCGCCGGTCGCTGAGACCTCGTGTCGCGTGCCCAGCACGCGACCCACGGCGAACGCCTGCACGGGACGCGCCTTGCCCTTGACGAGGAACGGCTCGAGCGCGGCGGTCTCGAACCGCGTCCGCGACGCATCCAGCACGGCGCCCGTCGCCAGGATCGTCCCCGGCTCGGCCTTCGCCATCAGTCGTGCGGCGAGGTTCACGGCGTCGCCCATGACCGTGTAGGTGCGGCGGTAGCGCGGGCCGATGTCGCCGGCGAACACGTGCCCGCGATTCACGCCGATCCGGATCGGTATCCGCCGATCGCCGTCCACGATCGTGCGGAGGGCCAGCAGCATGCTCTCTTCGTCGTTGCCGGTGGCCACCGGCGCGCCGGCCGCGAGGATGATCTTGCCCCCGTCGCGGTCGACGTCCGAGCCGAGCACCGCAACGCCGTGCGACTCGGCGGCCGCTTGCACGTCACAGACCAACGCCTCGATGTCGCCGGCGAGCGCGTCTGGGCCGTCGAGCGCCAGCAGCTCATCGGTTCCGTCGAAGTGCACGAACGCCACCGTGACGCGACGGTGCTCTGCTTCGTGCGCGCCGCCCACGAGCTGCTCGCGGATCGCGACCGGGATACACGGAAGCAGATCGATGCCTTCGACATCGATCTCGTGCTCGAGATCCTCGTGGCTCGAGCCGGGCGGCGAGCGCCGCAACAAGACGCCGGCGCCCTTCGACTTGCCGAGCGTCTCGAACGGGAGCACCTCGGCGGTCGCCCGGCTGACGCATATCTCGCCGGCCGACGCCGTCGCCTCCATCTCGACCGTCTCGGTGACGGCAGGGCCGGTGATGATCAGCTCTCGATGCTGGTTCCCGACGAGAAAGAAGTGGAAGATCCCCGAATGCACACCGGCGGACATCCTCAAGGTCACCGATGCGCCCAGCACGCCCGAGGAGCTGATCTCGCGCAGCGCCGCGCGCATGCCGACCGCCGCGCGGCTGGCCTTCGCGGGGTGGTCCTCGCCCCCGAAGAACAACAACAGAGCGTCCCCACCGAACTTCAGCAAGCCGCCGCCGTTCGCATACGCCACCCCGAGCAAACGCGCGAACGAGGTCTCGATGGCCTCGGTCAACTCTTCCGCGCCGACCTTGCCGTGGCGCGCGAGGCGCTCCGAGAGCTTGGTGAACCCCGACACGTCGATGAAAGCGACCGACCCCTCGAGCGCGCGCGCGCGGGCATGCGGCTGCTCGCGCAGCCAATCGATGAGCAGGCGCGGAACGTATGGCCTGATCAGGTCCGCAGCCAGTGACAGCGCCCCCATGACCTCCCTGGTGTCCGGTGGTCCCCGGGAAGCAGTGTATTCCGCCGGAGCGGACCCGGGGCAGGAACTTGATCCTGGCCCGGCGAAACCGGGCATATCGACGATCAGCCAGGGAGGGAGCCCCAATGTCGTTCCGTCGTCCGCTCGTAACCGTCGCGACCGTTGTCGCGCTGGCCGCCACCCTCACCCCCGTCCGCGCCGAGTCTGAGATCACCATCGTGCGCGACCGGTTCGGCGTCCCCCACGTCTACGGCGCCACCGCCGAGGACGTTGCCTTCGGCGGCGGCTACGCGCTGGCTCAGGACCGGCTGTGGCAGATGCATATCTTCCGGCTCGTCGCGAAAGGACGGCTGTCCCACCTGCTGGGGCCGGTGATCGTGGAGGACGACAAGGAGGTCCGCTTCTGGACCTACACGGCGCAGGAGCGCGCGCGCCGGTTCGAGACCTACAGCCCGGACATCCAGAGCATGTGGCTCGCCTGGGTCGAGGGCATCAACGCGTGGATCAACGACGTGCGCGCCGACCCCGTGAACAAGATGCCGCTCGAGTTCGTCGAGTACGGCGAGCCGCTCGACGACTGGACGATCGACGACTCGATCGCGATGAGCGACTACCTGATCTGGACTTTCGGCTCGGGCGGCGGCGCGGAGGTCAACAACCTTGCCGCGCTCAACGCCTACAAGGCCAAGTTCGGCGACGAGGACGGTCTGAAGGTCTGGGAGGACCTCATTTGGGTGAACGATCCGGACGCCCCGCTGTCGATCCCGGCGGACTACCAGTGGCGACAGATGGACAGCCTCGCGCGCCCGGAAGCGGACGCGAAGACGCTCGAGCCGGACGCGCGCATCTCGCTGCCCGAGGATCAGCGGGTGGTCGGGGCCGCCGCAGCTCAGTATCAAGCACTGCCCGACGCCGCTGAGCGGCTCGCGGACCTTCGGATCCCCAAGCGGGTACTGCGCGAGGTCGCCGACCACAACAGCATGTCATCAGAGCTGTCTAAGATCTTCTGGAAGTTCGGCTCGAACGCCCAGATCGTCGCAGGGCACCGCACCACGACCGGCAACACGGGCCTGCAAGCCGGCCCGCAGGTCGGGCTATTCGTGCCGCAGGCGCTGAGTGACTTCGGGCTGCACGCCGCCGACGGCTCGCTCGATGCCACCGGCATGACCTTCGCAGGCGTCGGTCCCGCGGTGTTGATCGGACGCGGCAACGGGTTCAATTGGACGACCACCACCGGCGCGAGCGATCTGACAGACACCTACGTCGAGACGCTCAATCCGGCGGACCGGACCCAGTACCTGTTCGATCCCGACGGGGAGGGCGGCGAGCCCGCGCGATGGGAACGCATGGAGTGCCGCATCGAGACGTACGAGATCAAGGGCATCCAGTTCGACGAGCAGGAGATCTGCCGCACGCGCCACGGACCCGTCCTCTCCTTCGACGAGGCCAACGGCGTCGCGTACGCGGTTCGGTACGGCTGGTTCAACCGCGAAGGCGGCACCGTCGAAGGTTTCTTCCGGTACAACTCCGTGACCTCCATCGAGGATTTCGCGACCTACGCCAACATGCTGGCGTCGAACCACAACATGTTCTATGCCGACGATCAGGGGAACATTGGCTATTGGCACCCGGGCAACTTCCCTCGCCGACCCGAAGGGGATCTGCGCCTGCCGTACGTGGGAACCGGCGAGCAGGAATGGCAAGGCCTGCTGACCGCGGATGAGGTCCCGCACGCCATCAATCTGCCGCGCGGGTGGATCGCGAACTGGAACAACAAGCCCGCCCTCGACTGGGATCGCGAGAACGGCTGGGGCGCGGTGCACGGCGTGCAGACGTTCCTGAACAACCTCGACGAGGACGGCCAGCCTTTGCCGGATCCCTGGGGCGGCATGGTGAACCCCGACCGCGACGTGTCGTGGCAGGACCTCAACGCCAACATCCGTTACGCGGCCTACCGCGACTTCAACGCCGACTTCTTCGAGCGGTTCCTCCCCGAGGGAGGACAAAGCGATGTGGAGGAGGCCGCGCTCGCGGTCCTGTCGGACTACGAGGGCTTCATCTACGACGACAACGGCGACGAGCTCGTCGACTCGGCCGGCTACACCATCCTCGGCCGGTTCGTGAACGAGCTGCGCGCGGCCGTCTTCAACGACGACCTGTCCGGCGTCTCGAACCGATCCAACACCTCGACGTTGATCCACGTGATGGATCCGGGCGCCGCGCTCCAACCGCAGTTCGATTGGCTCGGCGGCGAGACGCCTGAGGCGGTCGCTGCCAGCACGTTCTCGAAAACCGTCGCCGACCTGGCGGCGCAATTCGGCAACGACGACCCGGTCTCATGGCGATCGAGCCAGCCCACCCAGCACTACACGCGGCTGAACACCGATCTGGTGACCGACGTCGCGCGCTCGACTGCGAAGGCCGAGCTTGAGCGCCTCCTCGGCATGGAAATGACGCCACTCCGGACAGAGCACTGGCCGATGCCCGGTTCGGTGCCGGACCAGATGCGGATGAACCGCGGCACCTTCAACCACCTCGTGCTCTACCTCGACGAGCCGAAGAACGAGGACGGCAAGGGTCCGTTGGGCGACTCGCGCGTGCGCCACGGAAGCGTGATCGCCCCAGGCCAGAGCGGCTTCATCAACCTGCTCGGCCAGGAGGATCCGCACTTCTTCGACCAGTGGGACCTCTATCAGGAGTGGCGCTACAAGCCGATGCCGATGTCGCTGGCCGAAGCGCGCGCCGTCGCCGAGAACGAGATCACTTTGACCCGATAGACACTGGTTCGTGACCGGTCCCCTCCGGTAGGCTTCCGGCCGAGCCGATAGGGGGAGCCGTTGGCGGGGGCCGTCGTCACGATCCTTTTCACCGACCTCGTGGGGTCGACCGAGCACCTGCGCGCGCTCGGCGAGGACGAGGCCGGGCGCCTGCGCCGCAAGCACTTCGCCGCCCTGCGCGACGCGCTCGCCGCGCACGGCGGCGAGGAGGTCAAGACCATCGGTGACAGCCTGATGGCCGTGTTCTCGAGCCCTGCCGGCGCCGTGGCCGCCACGGTCGACATGCAGCAGCGGACCGATCAGCACAACCGATCCGGCGAGCATCCGCTGCTGTTGCGGATCGGCTTGAACGCCGGCGAGGCCACCCAGGAGGAGGGCGACTACTTCGGCACCCCGGTGGTGATCGCGCGCCGCCTGTGCGACCGCGCGAGCGCGGGCCAGATCCTGACGTCCGAGCTCATCCGTGGGTTGGTCGGCGCGCGCGGATTCACCTTCAACCCGATGGGCGCGGTCCCGCTGAAGGGCATCGACGACCCGGTAGGCGCATGCGAGGTGGCGTGGGAACCGGCGGAGGGCGGGCTCGCCCTCCCGCCGTTGGTCGCCGCGCTCGACCCGACGCCGTTCGTCGGACGCACCTCGGACCTGGAGCGGCTGCGCGCCGCCTTCGATCGCGCGCGCACCGGCTTGCGCACCACCGTGATGATCGCGGGCGAGCACGGCATCGGAAAGACGCGCCTCGCGTTCGAGGCCGCGCGCGCGATGCACGCGAAGGGCGCCGTGGTGATCTACGGGCGCTCGGACCAGGAGCCGCTGGTCCCCTACCGCCCGTTCATCGAGGCGCTGCGCTTCTACGTCGAGAGCCAGGAGCCCGACGCGCTGCGTCGTAATCTGGGCCCGACCGGCTCGGACCTGGTTCGGCTGGTACCGCAGCTGGCCGAACGCCTTCCGTCGCTCGGCGAGCCCGTGAGCGCGCGCCCGGGGACGGAGCGTTACCGCCTCTACGAAGGCGTCAACGACCTGCTGTCCAGCGCGTCGAGGGAGGCCCCCATCGTCATGCTGCTCGACGACCTGCAGTGGGCCGACCGGGCGACGCTCATGTTGTTGCGCCACCTGGTGCGCGCGCCGGACCCCGCGGCCTTGTTGCTGATCGGCACCTACCGCGACGTCGAGCTCGAGCGCGCGCATCCCCTTCTTGACACACTGGCCGACCTACGGCGCGAACGCGGGTACGAGCGCATCGCCCTGCGCGGCCTGTCGCTGCGCGACGTCGAGCGGCTGCTGCAGCAGCGCGCCCGCCACATTCTCGAGCCGCGCGCCCACTCGCTGATCGACGCCCTGCACATCGAGACCGACGGCAACCCCTTCTACCTCCGCGAGATCATGCGTCACCTCATCGAGACCGGCGCGATCTATCAGCGTGACGGCAAGTGGCGATCGGACCTGCCCGTCGAGGAGATGCGCATCCCCGAAGGGATCCGCGAGGTCATCGGCTACCGGCTCGGACGCTTGAGCGAGACGAGCAACGACGTCTTGCGTGTCGCCGCCTGTGTCGGGCGAGAGTTCGCGATCGACGTGCTCACCGAGGTCGGCGGTTGGGATATCGAGGACGTGTTGGACTCCCTGCAAGAGGCCGTCGTCGCCCGCGTCGTGAAGGAGGTCCCGGGGACACTGGACCGCTTCGCGTTCGCGCACGCCATCATGCGCGAAACGCTGTACGAAGAGCTGACCACCAGCAAGCGCGTGCGGCTGCACCGCCGCATCGGCCAAGCGCTCGAACTCCTCTGCGAGAACGAGCCGCCGCTCGCGGAGATCGCGCACCACTATTTCGAGTCGGCGGTGCTGGGCGACCAGGACGACGCGATCGACCGATGCCTGAAGGCCGGGGTCCGAGCGATCGACATGCTCGCGCACGAGGAAGCGGTCGGGCATTTCGAGCGCGCGCTGCAGATCGAGGAGCTGAAGGACGCGCGCAACGAGGCACAGCGGTGCGACCTGATGCTCGCGCTCGCGGCCGCGCGCTACATGGCCGGCGAGCTGTCGGAGTCGCGCGCGGCCTACCGGGTGGTCGCCGAGCTCGCGCGCGACATCGGCGACCCCTACCGCCTCGCCGCCGCCGCCCTCGGGTACTCCGGGCTGTGGATCGACATCGGCGTCACCGACGAATACTTCCTGAAGCTGCTCGAGGAAAGCAGGACTTCTTTGCCCGAGGACGATACATCGCTGGCAGCGCGGCTCCTCGGGCGCCTGGCGATGGAACTGTCTTATGACGGCGACGCCGGCGAGCGCGAAGGGTACGCCGGCGACGCGGTGGAGATGGCGCGGCGTCTGCGGGACCCTGCGACGGTGGCCTACACCTTGCTCGCGCAGCGACATGCGATCACCGGGCCCGCGGACCTCGAGGTCAGGCTCGCGACGACGCGCGAGGCCCTGACCGCGGCGGATCGAGCCGGCGAGGACGAGATGACCCTGCGCGGCCTCTCGTTCCTGCTCGTGGATCTGATGGAGGCGGGCGACGTCGACGAAGCCGACGCGACGTACGAACGCTTCGCCGGGCGCGCGCAGGCGTTGCGCCAGCCGCAGTACATGTACATCGCAAGCCTCGCGCGCGCGGCGCGCGCCACGATGGAGGGCCGGTTCGAGGAGGCCGAGCAACTGAGGCCGGAAGCGCTCGAAGCAGTGCAGCGCAGCGGCCGCCAGACCGCCGAGCTCGCGAACGCGTTCCAATGGTTACTGCTGCGGTGGGAGCAGGGGCGCCTCGACGAGGCGCGTGATGGCATCGTCGGCGCGCTGTCCTACATCGCCGAGATGGACCCGCGGTACCAGATCGGGATCGCGCAACTGCAGGCGCGGCTCGGGGAACACGGCGGGGCGCGCGAAGCGTACGAGCGCGCGATCGAGCCGGCACTGACATGGCATCAATCGTGGTGGAGTTATCTGATGTCCCTGGACACGCTCGTCGACGTTGCGGCATTCCTGGGTGAGACCAGACACATGCCTGCGCTCTACGACAAGCTCGCGCCGTACGCGGGGCTCCACGTGATCATCGGCGGCATCGCGCTCGTGCACTACTCCCGGCCCGTCGCAGCCACGCTCGGCGTGCTCGCGGCCGGGATGGAACGCCTGGACGACGCCGTGGCCCATTTCGACGACGCCTTGAACAAGGCTGAGCACATGCGCGCGATCCCGTGCGCCGCGCGCATCCGCACCCGGCTCGCGGCAACGCTGTTGCGGCGCGACGCAGAGGGGGACGACGCGCGCGCGCACGCCCTGATCGCCGAAGCGGCGGACACGGCGGCCCGCGTCGGGATGCCCGAGGTCCTCCGCGAGGCGCGCGCGCTGAGCGTCCGCGCCTGAGCATCGGATAGGCTCGCCACGATGACGCTGAAACTCGGGATCGAGATCCCCTATACCGACCTGCAGAACCGCGATGACCTGATCGCACTCGCGCGGGAGGCCGAGGACCTGGGCTACGACTCGATCTGGTGCTCCGAGGTCTACACGTACGACACGTTCACGACGCTGACGCACATCGCCGCGAACACACAGCGCATCAAGCTCGGCACGAACATCGCGCAGATCTACGCGCGCACGCCGGCCCTGCTGGCGACCACGGCCGCGTCGCTCGACCAACTGAGCGGCGGCCGGTTCATCCTGGGCGTCGGCGCCAGCGGGCCGCAGGTGATCGAAGGGTGGCACGGCGTTGCGTACGACCGCCCGGTCACGCGCACGCGCGAGATCATCGACATCTGCCGCATGATCTGGTCCGGCGAGCGAGTGAGCTACCACGGGAAAGTCTTCACCCTCGACAAGGGACTGAAGCTGCTCAACGCCGGCCATCGACCCGACATCCCCGTGTACGTGGCGTCCCTCGGACCGAAGAACGTGCAGATGACCGCCGAGATCGCCGAAGGCTGGCTGCCGTTCCCCTTCTCCAGCGAGAAGGGCGCCGAGGTATTCGCCGAGCCGCTGGCGGCGGGACGGCAGAGCCGTTCCCCCGAGCGCGGCCCTCTGCGGATCGCGCCGATGACGCCGGCATTCCTCGGCGACGAACGCCAGGGCCTCGATGTCGCCCGCGGCCTGATCGGGTTCTACATCGGCGGGATGGGTTCGCGCGAGCAGAACTTCTACAACAAGCTGGTCCAGCGCTACGGCTTCGTCGACGAAGCAAAGACCGTGCAGGATCTGTTCCTATCCAAGCAGCACGCCGAGGCGATCGCCGCGACCCCCGACGCGCTCGTCGATCAGGTGTGCGTCATCGGGGACGAGGCGCGGGCGAAGGATCGTCTGCAGGCGTTCGAGTCGGCGGGCGCGACCGAGCTCGTGGTGGCGTTCTTGGCCGGGGACGAGGCGTCGCGCTCGACCCCGTTCGCGTTCCTGGGGAGCGACCGCGAGGTGCGCTCGCAGATGATGCAGGCGCTCGCGCGCGCGAACGGCTGAGCGACGCTACTCACCCCGGTTCGGCTGCTGCCTTCGTAGTTCGCGCTGCTGTTCCCGCAACTGCTCGGCCAGATCGCAGTAGGTTTCCCCACCGATCACGGTGACCTTCGTGCTCCGGCGCGCAAGTTGGCTGAAGTTGAAGCTGAAACAGCCCTGTCCGTGCGTGGCTTGGAACTGCCGGATCGACTGCACGGGCGGGACGTGCACGTAGGTCCAACCTTCGGTCGAGCGGATCAGCGACCGGTACTGTTTAAAGGCTCGCTCGGCGGACTGGTTCACGTCGAGATTCGCATAGCACAGCGTCGTGCCATCTCCGCCGCCGATCGGCTGCCCCGAGGTGGGCGTGAAGCCGTCGGGTATCGGCACTCCTGCCTCACGAGCGCACGCCGGCAGGCCTTGCTCGAGCTTCGGTTGCGCGTACGGGTCCGTGACGCCGTTGAGGAACCCGAACGCCACGCCGACACCCGCGGCAACCAGCAGCAGCGCCGCGCCGATCATGCCGCCGCGCGCGCGCAGCCAGCCCGGTCGCAGCACCAGCGGCGCCTGGCGCGACACCATCCCGCCCAACAGCACGATGGCGGCCGCCACCAGAAGGGCGATCTGCAGCCAGCCTCGAACCGCCATCTCGGCGCCCCCGAGCTTCGGCGCGAAGAACAGCTTCACGAACAGGAAGCCCACCGAGAGCCATCCGGCGCCCTCGATGACCGTCGCGTGATGCACGGGGAAGCTCACCGGGCGCCGGAGGAAACGCAACAACACCGTGACCGCCACCAGGACGCCCAGGGCGAACACCGGCACCGCCCAGGTTCCAGACGACCATCCGCTCGCCGTGACCCTCAGGGAACTCTCGTACCAGGGCGCGAACACGAGTCCGGCCATCGCCAGGCCCAGCACACCCACCGCTGCCTCGATCAAGGGGCGTTCCATCTCGACCTGCTCGTCCCGGCGCGGGGGCGCCGTTTCTGCTCCGAACGCATCGACGTCGGCGACTTCGACAGGCTGCTCCCATCCGCGCGGCGCGCTCGCCGGACCCGTCGACGGCAGGTCCTCCTCGGACCCCCCGGGCCCAACCGCGATCGGGCGCGCGGGCTCGTCTTCGATCTGCTCCCAGATCGGCGGCTCGTCCGGCGGCTCCGAGGGCCCCTGGGACCTGCCGGTGCGTTCGGGTGGCTCGTTGCGGTCGGGCATCGAGCCCATAGGCTACCGGCTCTCGGCACGCCGGACGAGAGGGGTCAGCCCTCGGGCTCGACGTGCGCGCGACCGGGCTCGCAATCGCGCAGGAACGAGCACCGCATGCAATGCTCGGACGGGCTCGGCTCGAACACGCCCGATCCGATCGACGCCAGGGTCCGCTCCAGGACGGCGCGCACCTCGGCCGCCGGGCGCGCCTGGAAGCTGCGCTCGGCCGCCTCGCCGTCGCCCAGGTACAGGAACGTCAGCGTCAGGTCGTCTGGTCGCTTGCCCCAGATCTCTTGCGCGGCGAGCGCGTACAGGTCCAGTTGCAGCCGAGGCGGTTCATCGGGCGCGCGCCCGCTCTTCCAGTCGACGATCTCCCACCGGCCCTCGGCGTCCTCGAAGATCGCGTCGATCCTGCCCTGGATGGCGACGTCGCCGATCAACAGGGCGAACGGCTGCTCGATCCGGCTCGGCCGAAGCGTGGCGAACCGCGATGCGTCCCAGACCTTCTTCAGCTCGGTGACCCGCGAGTCTTCGGGCGGGCGCTCCTCGTAGTCCTCCGGATCGACCAGGGTGAACTGTCCCCTGCCTTCGCGCTCGATCCATGCATGGACGAGCGTGCCGATGCGCGCGGCCGGCGAGGGCTTGCGTGGGATCGGGCGGACCGCCGACCAGTAGAACTCCTTCGGGCAGCGCTCGTGGATCAGGATCGAGGACACCGACAGCGCGCGTGGCAACGCCTGCAGGTCCGACGATGACTCGGCCGGGAACAGGGTCTCGTCATCGCTCGAGCCGGCGCGCGCGCGCGCCACGGCGGCAGCCACGCCGTTCGGGAACGCGTCCGGCGGCTCGGGCACGGCCGGCAGCGGCCAGATCGCGCGCGCGGCGCGGCGCTCGATCAGCGGATTCTGGTCCGGCTGGCTCACCTCGTCGATCACCTCGATGTCGTCGAAGGCGCGGATCTCGTTCCAGTACTCCCCCGGCGCCATCGGGTTCTTCAGTGCCTCGCCGATCCCGGCCGGGTAATACCAGTAGGCGGCAGACGCGACCAGGCGTTTGCGCGCGCGCGTGACCGCGACGTAGAGCAGCCGGCGCTCCTCCTCGGCAGCGCGCCGCTTCAAGTCGTCGTTGAACTGGCTCAACACACCGCTGAACGTAGGCAGGACGTCGTGATCGCCGCGCAGCGGGAACGGGATGAAGCGCGGCGAAGTCAGCCAGTTCGCCTGTCGCGAGGTGTCGGGGAAGATCTTGGCGCGCGGCGCCGCCGCCAACCCTGGGATGAACACGACGTCGAACTCCAGCCCCTTCGCCTGGTGGATCGTCATCAGCTTCACCGAGTCGTCCTCGGATGGCTGCGCCGCCTCGATATCCTCGTCCGCCTCCTCGACCGCGTCGAGCCACTCGACCAGCGCGCCCAGCGTGGGCTCGCCGTCGAGCGGGGTGAACGAGGCGATGCGGTCGAGGAAGTTCGCGAGGTTGCGCCGGGCAGCCGGGGCCGCGGCCGACGGCGAGGCGTCGAGCTCGCGCAGGATCCCCAGCGTGTCCAGCGCGGCGGCGGCGAGCTCGGGCAGGGGCAGATGCGTCTTGGTCCGCAACGCGGCAAGTTCATCGCCGAATCGCCGGAGCCGCCGCCGGGCCTCGTCGCTCAGGTCCTCGATCTCATCGAGCCGCTCGATCGCCTCGGCCAGCGAGAACTCCACGTCGCCCGGGGACTCGACCTCGCCGGGGAGCGACGCGACCAACTCCTTGTTCAGGATCGAAGCGTGGCGCGCGATCAGCGCCAGGTCGCGATGGCCGATCCGCCAGCGCGGCCCGCGCAGCAGGCGCGCGAGCGCGACGTTGCGCATCGGGTCCTCCAGCACGCGCAGCAACGCAACAAGGTCGATCACCTCGGGCATCTTCAGCAGGCCGCCGAGCCCGATCACCTCGACCGGGATGCCGCGGGAGCGCAGCACCCCGACCTGCACGTCGAACAGCCGCCGCTTGCGGCACAGGATCGCGATCTCACGCCAGGGGGTGCCGGCATCGTGGGTGCGGACGGCTTCGTCGGCGATCCGCTCGGCCTCGGTCACCTGATCGGGCGCCGAGAAGATCGCGACCTCGCCCAACCCCAGCGGCGGATGGTGGCGCAGGATCTTCCCCGGCGGCCGTCGCGAGGGATGGATCCCGTCGATCAGGCCGTTCGCCAGGCGCAGGATGCGCTCGCCCGAGCGGAAGTTCACCTCCAGCGGCATCACGGTCGCCTCGGAGCCGTCGGCCTTGCGGAAATCGGTCGGGAACGCCAGCAGGTTGCGCAAGCTCGCCCCGCGCCAGGCGTAGATGTTCTGGTCGGGGTCGCCCACCGCCATCACCGGGTACCCGGCCGGCATCAACGCTTGCAGCATCGTGGCCTGCGCGATGTTGGTGTCCTGGTACTCGTCCAGCAGCGCGAACCGGTAGCGCGCGCGGAAGTCCTCGACGACGAGCGGATCCTGCGCGATCCCGTGCGCGAGCCGGATCTGGTCGCCGTAGTCGATCACGTTGCGCGCGCGCTTCGCATCGCGATAGCGCGCGACCACGCGGGCGAACTCCATGCGCTTGCGCGCGGTGTCCTTCACCTTGCCCGAGATGGAGTCCTTAGGGTCGATCTTCTCGAGGAAGGCCAGGTCGTGCTCGGCCACCTCCTCGGGCTCGCGCAGGTGGTTGGCGCAATCGTCGGCGAGCTGGCGCAGCCAGCCGACGTGCCAGAGGGTGCGCACCTCCATGTGCTCGTAGGTGTCCGACGAGTACAGCTCGGCCAGCAGCTGCCACGCCTGCGCCTCGCTCAACAGCGACGCGCCCGGCTCGATCCCACCCCGCAGCCCGTAGTCGGCGATCAGCGAGGAGGCGAAGGCGTGGTAAGTCAGGATGGTGGGCTCCTCGCCGTCGGGCAGCCCCAGCGGCGCGATCGCCGCGCGCACGCGCTCGAGCAGCGATTCGGCAGCCTTGTTCGTGAAGGTGAGCCCCAGGATCTCGTTGGCCCCGGCGTGCCCGGAGATGATCAAGTACACCATCCGCGCGGCCATCACCGCGGTCTTCCCCGAGCCGGCCCCGGCGATCAGCACGGTCGGCTCGAGCGGCGCCGAGATCGCCGCCCACTGCTGAGGGGTCGGCTCCCGGTCGCCGAGCGCCTGGACGACCTCGCGGGGGATCACAGTCGCACCTCGTCGCCTTCGGGCCACACCGGGCACAGCGACTTGAACCGGCACCAGCGGCAATCGGCCGACGGCGACGGCGCGAACTCCTCGGCCTTGATGCCGGCGACGAACCCTTCGAGCCGCTCCTGGGCTTCGGCCTCGAAGTCCTCGCGCGAGGTCGGGTCGAAGCCCGCGCGCCAGAACCCGCCGTCACGCGTGAACGATCCCAGGTAGGCGAGCTCGAGGTATTTCGGGGTGCCGAGCGTGGATAGCTGAGGGTCGCGCTTGAGCGCGAGGTAGTACGAGGCCAGCTGGAGGTCGTCTCGAGCCTCCTCCATGTTCTTGCCGTTGCGCCCGGTCTTGTAGTCGATCAGGCGAACCATCGAACGGCCGAGCCGCACCACCCGGTCGATCCGGCCGCGCATCACCGCGCCGTCGATCGGGAACTCGAAGGCGACCTCGCTGACGAGGGTGTCCAGGGACCCGTCCTTGTCGAGCCAGCGTCGCAGCATCTCTTGGGAGTCGAGCTTGCGGCGGTGCTCGATCGCGATCGAGTCGAACACGCTCGGGTCCCAGACCTCGTCGAGCGATTGCAGCAACGCGCCCTCGGTGGCCGCGATCTCGCCGCGCGCGCACCGGTCGACGATGTCGTGCACCCAGGTCCCGACCTGCATGTAGTGGCTGGTCTCGGTGTCGAGCCCGAGCTCGACCTGGTACAGGTACTGCAGCGCGCAGTTGTCGTAGGCGGTCAGGCGCGAGTAGCTGGTGCGCAGCTCCTCGGGCGCGATGGGGATCCCGGGGTCGGTCCAGTCCTTCTCGAACCACCAGGCGTCGGGGTCGACACCCCGAAGGCGCGCGAGCAGGTCCAGCGCGCGCGCGCGTTCAGCTTCGGTCGCGCCGGGATCACGCAACGCCCGGCGCGCGCGCGCCTCGGCCTCGTCGCGGGTAAGCGGCTCGTCCAAGCCGATCGCCGGCCCCCACGTCAGACCGAGCCCGCCGATCAACGGCGACGGGATCAAAGCCTCGCGCTGCGAGGACTCGCGGGCGGCCGTCAACACCAGGCGCCGGCGCGCGCGCGAGGTCGCGACGCCGAAGAGGCGTCGCTCCTGGTCGAGGCGGGTCCGTTGGCGCTCGAACGGCGTGGCCGGCTCGAGCAGGTCACGGAGATCGAGCATGGCGCGCTTGTCGGCCGGGTCGGGGAACTCCCCTTCGACGCACCCGGCGACGAACACCGCGTCGAACTCGGCGCCGACGGCGTGATGCGCGGTGAGGATCCGCACCGCGTTCGGACGCCGTTCCTCCGGCATGTTCCAGGGCTCGGGCCCGAACTCGACACCGGCCAGAACGTCGAGATAGTCGGCGAAGGTCGCGCCCGGGCGTCGGTCGCTGAACCGCTCGATCGCGCGCGCGAACGCCGCGATCGCGTCGAGCTCCTCCTGGTCGCCGCGCGCGACCACGTCGCGGAAGTAATCGAGCGATTGCCACAGGAACCAGAACACGTCGTCGGGTCGCTCGGCCTCGCGGTTGCGATCGGCGATGGCGTCCAGCAGCTCGCGCAGGCGCGTCAGCGCGGCGCGCATCAGCTCGGGGAAGTCGTCGGGCGGCGCGACCACCAGGTCGGTCAGCGAGATCACCCGCAGGCGGGCCTCACGGCGCAGCATGCGCACCTCGTAGGGGTCGAGCCCACACACCGGGGAGGCCAGCAGCCCGGGCAGGTGCTCCTCACGCTCGGCGACATCGGTCGCCGCGCGCGCGAGGTGCAGCATCGGGCGCAGGATCGGCTCGTTGTACAGCGGCCGGTTCTCGCCGACCACGACGTAGGGCACGTCTGCGGCCTCGAGCGCGCGGCGGATCGCGCGCATCGACGGTCCGTAGCGCCGCACCACGATCGCGATGTCGCCGTAGCCGATCCCGTCGCGCGCATGCAAGCGGCGCGTTTCCCGCGCGATCGCGCCGGCCTCCTCGGTCAGATGATCGAACAGCCATGCCTCGGTCGCCGGCGCGCCGCGGTGATCACCGTCCAGCGCGATGCGCTCGGCGCCGACGTAGCGTTGCGCGAACCGGTCGAGCGCGCGCGGCGAACCTCCTCGGAAGCCGAACACCCCGGCATCGGGGTTCGCCGCGACCCACAGGCTCGCACCGGGCACGAACAGACCTGCCAGGAGCTCTTCCTGTGCGGGCGTCACATCCTGGTAGTCGTCCACCAGGATGTGGCGGGCCTCGGCGTGGACCTCGGCGGCCGTTTCGTCGTGCTCGAGCAACTTCACCGCCTGGGCGAGCGCGTTGGCGTGGTCGACCATGCCGCGGTCGTCGAGCTGCGACAGGTACCGGCGGAAGAACCGAGCGGCCTCCCCCAGCTCGGGTCGCTGCACGAACCGGGCGGCCTCCTCGAGCTCTTCGGGCGACTTCAGAGCGTCCTGCGCGCGCAGCACGAACTCGCGCAGCTCCTGGACGAAACCGACCAGCGCGAGCTGGCGGGGGAACGCGGCCCAATGCGCTCGCTCGGTGGGGCCTTGGAGCATCTCGCGGACCAGGTTGTACTGCTCGGGACCGGTCAGCAGGCCGGGTTCGCGCTGATGTCCGAGCCGGTCGAAATAGGTGCGCAGCAGGCTGAGCGCGTACGCGTGCCAGGTTGTCACCCGAACATCGCCGGTCGAGCCACCGACCTCGCGCAGGATGCGATAGGCCAGGGCGCGCGCCGGGCGCCGGCTCCCGACCAGGAACAGGATGCCGGTCTCACCGGCGCGGACCAAGTCCACGTACCGCTGGACGAGCCGGGTCGTCTTTCCAGAGCCGGCGGGTCCTTGGATCAGCCGGACCCCCGGCGATGCGTTATCCACGAGCACTCAGCCACCCTCTGTATCGACGCGGCGACTATAACCCGAGGGTCCGACAAGGTCCTTGGGGTCGAGCCGCGTTCGCGCCGATCGGGGCGATCCTCAGGACGCCTTCGACACGATCTCGAGGAGCGCCTCGCCGTACCGCTGCATCTTCAGGGGTCCAACGCCGGCGATCCGACGCAGGGCAGGCAGGTTCTCGGGCCGGGACTCGGCGATCTCGGCCAGGGTCGAGTCGTGGAAGATCACGTACGGCGGGAGCCCGGCCTCGGAGGCCGCGCGCCGACGCCACACGCGCAGCGCCTCGAACAGCGGGGACCCCTCGGTCGCGGGTGGACGCTTCCCGTTCTTCCCGTTGCGCGCTTCCGCGGACGCGGCAGCCATCACGTTCGCTGCTTCCGCCGGCGCCACCTCGCGCAGGAACCGGGACGGACGCGGCTTCGACCGCCGCTCCCCCGGCCGCGCGCGCGCGCACGACAGGAACAGGAACCGCTTCGCCCGCGTGATCCCGACGTAGAGGAGCCGGCGTTCCTCGGAAACCTCGGCGTCGGACTCGGCCATGGCGAAGGGCAACTCCTTCTCCTCGAGCCGGGGCAGGAACACGGCCTCGAACTCCAGGCCCTTCGCACGGTGGTAGGTCATCAACTGCACGCCGCGGCCCTCGTCTTCGGTCGCGAAGCGCGCGCGCAAGTCGGCGCAGAACTCCTCCACCGTCGAGCCCGGGAACTCCCTTCCGAGCTGCACGAGCCGGAGGAGGTCCGCTTGGCGGGTGGCTTCGTCCCCGTCGTCGTAGCGGGCGGCCGGGTCGTAGCCGAGCTCCCCCGCGATGCGCGCGACGGTCTCGGCGACCGGCTCGATCCCGGCGCGGCGCGCGCGCGCGAAGAGCGCCTTGGCTGCCGCTCGAGACAGGAACGAGCCATCACGCACCTGGTACGGGATGCCCGCCGCGGCGAACGCTTCCTCGAAATCCTCCGAGCGCCCGTTGATCCGGTACAGCACCGCCATCTCTTCCCAGGCAACGCCGTCGGCGTGCAGCGCCTTGGCGCGCTCGACCACGAACGCCGTTTCCTCGCCTGCGGTCGCGAGCTCCTTCAGCACCGGGCGGGCACCCGATGCCTTCGCCGCGCGCAACGTCTTGCGCACTCCGCCCAGCCGGGGCGCGAGCCGGTTGGCGACCGCGAGGATCTGGGGCGTCGACCGGTAGTTCTGTTCCAACTTCACGACCAGGGTGTGGTCCCAGCGGCTCGCGAAGCGAAGCAGATGGTCCGGCGTGGCGCCGGTGAACCCAAAGATGGACTGGTAGTCGTCGCCGACCACGCACACGTCGTCGCGTGCGCCCACCCACAGGTCCAGCAGGGTCTGCTGCAGGAGGTTCACGTCCTGATACTCGTCGACCGTGAACGCGGCGTAGCGCGACCGGATGATGCCGAGCGCGCGCTCGCCGCCTTCCAGCGCGCGGATGGTGTGCTCGAGCAAGTCCTCGAAGTCGATCATCCCGGCCGCGCCCTTGCGCTTCTCGTAGGTGATGAAGACGCGGTGCATCAGCTCGGGCGGGATCGGTGGCTCGTGGCCTTCGAGCCGGTCTAGGTAATCCTTGGCGCCGATCCGGCGGTTCTTGGCCCGCTCGATCTCCCCGGCGAGGTCGCGCAGCGCCGTGAACCGGTGGGGCATCGGCAGCGCGCGCGCGATGCCGTGCAGGACCTGGCCCTTGTGGGGCAGGATCTCGGGCTGTTCGGTCGCGAACCGGCGGAACTGCGCGAGCGCCTCGGCGTGGAAGGTGTTCGCGCGCACGCCGGTGACGTGCAACGCGGCCAGGCGCTCGCGCATCTCGCGCGCCGCCTTGGTCGTGAAGGTGACGGCCAGGATCTGGCTGGGATCGAAGGTGCCGCTCGCCACCTGGTTCGCGATCCGGCGGGTGATCGTGGTGGTCTTACCCGAGCCCGCGCCGGCCAGGATCGCGACCGGCCCACGGACGGCCTCGACCGCCTCGACCTGGGCCGGATCGAGCCCTGCGAACACGTTCTCCCCCATCGCGCGCCACTGTAGGCCCGGGGTCTGACAGCATCGTGGAGCCGGGGAACCGGAAGGACGCGCGACCAGGACGAAGCTCCCGAGTTGGTGTAGACTTTGCATTGTTCTTGTGTATCGTGAGGTGTATACAGATGCGGACCAACATCGACATCGACGATCAGGTCCTCCGCGAGGCGCAGCGGCTCACAGGCGCTCGCACCAAGCGGGAAACGGTGGACATCGCCCTCCGTGAGCTGGTCGCCAGCCACAGACGAGTGGGAATCCTCAAGCTCCGCGGGAAGGTCCGCTGGGAAGGCGATCTCAACTCGAGCCGGCAGGGTCGCGAGTGATCGTCGTCGACACGAGCATCTGGATCGGACTACTCAACGACGACCGCTCCCCAAAGGTGGAGCGCTGTGCTGCACTCATACGGGACCGGGCGCCCGTCGCGATGACCGACATCGTCTTTACGGAGATCCTGCAGGGCTTGCGTTCCGACCGCGAGGCGTCGAAGGTCGAGCGTTACCTCCGAGCGTTCCCGATCCTGCGGCTCGAAGGTCTCGAGGACTTCGCGCGCGCGGCGGAGCTTTACAGGACCGCTCGCCACGCCGGCATCACGATCCGCAAGACCCTCGACTGCTTAATCGCGGCCCCCTGTATCCGAGCCGATGCTCCCCTGCTGCACGACGATGACGACTTCGACCGGTTGGCGTCATGCACGCCGCTGGAAATCTTCAGCGTGGTTTAGGGGCGGCGGCCCGGCCACCCGTATCGTGAGCCCGACCCTTGCTGCCGCCGGTACGTCAGATGACGGCTCGGGATCGACAGCGCTTGTACGCATCGGTCACGCTCCATCGGCATCGAGGGTCCTCGGATCGAGCCGCTGAGAAGGCAACTCCTCGGCCCCCCGCTGCATCCATGTCACGACGATCAAGCCTTGGCATCTCCCGGATCTGTTCTTTGGAGTCTCAGCAACCGCTGAGGTACCTCAGACTCCAAAGAACGGGATACACTCCGGCCCCGATCGCTCCGCGCAATCGCCCGGTCTGGACCGAGCGACCGTCTGCGGTTCGATCTGACCGGTGGAAGACGCCTTGATCACGACGCGCGAGCGCCCTGGCTCGACGTCGTCTTCCATGGCGTTCGCGACGGCCAATGTGTTCGAGTCAGGCGAACGCTTCGATGGCGGCGTCGAGGACGGCCACCAGGCCCGCGCGCGTCTCGGCGGAGTCGAAGTGCGGGCTCCAGACGAGCTCGGCCAGCGAATCGCTGATCGAGAACGCGGCCGCGGCTTCGATCCCGCGCACCCTGGCCACCGCGAAGACCGCCGACGCCTCCATGTCTACCGTCGCCACCCCTTCCGTTTGGTAGTGGCGCGCCTCCTCGACGGTCTCGCGGTACGGCGCGTCGATGGTCCATGTGCGTCCCCGGTGCACCGAGCGCCCCTGCCGGATGATCGCCTCCGCCAGCGCCTCGGTCAGGGCTCCGGACGGCGCGGCCGGCTCGTCGTGTGAGAGGTAGTGGTACGAGGTGCCCTCGTCGCGCACGGCGCCGGTGCACACGACGATGTCGCCGATCGCGAGATGCTGCGACAGCGTCCCTGCGGTGCCCACGTTGATCACGCGGCGGACGCCGCACGCGGTCAGCTCCTCGAGCGTGACCGCGGCGACCGGCGCGCCGATGCCGTTCGCGCGCGCGACCACGACTGGCCGCGGCTCGTCGATCACGTGCACGTCCCCCGCGAGCGAGCTCACCGCGCGCGCGCCGTAGGTCTCGGTCAGGTGTTTCAACGCGCTCGACTGGTAGATCAGCAGCGCGTCCGGCGGCAGTTCCGTCTCGGTCTCGAGCCCGGCTCGACGCGCCCATGCCAGGAAGTCCTGCGGCGTGATGAACGCGTCGTGGGTGTGCTTGCCTTCGAAGTTCGGGAACGGCATGTCGCCGACGCTACCAGCGCTCCCCGGCACGTGCGTCCACTTTCTCGTCATGGATCGCCATGGTCCACCCCTGCTGTCCATGACGAGAGGCCGGCCGCATCCCGGCTCGAGCCGTTCCGGTGTAAGCCTGCTTGCGTATAGGACTGCTCGTTGACACCGGAAGGCGTTCGCCGCCGTCGGCTCAGCGCGCGCGGTAGAACAAGCGATCCAGGTTCACCGGGCGCAGGTTCTTGGCTGCCAGAGCATCCAGCATCGCCGGCAAGGCACGCGCCGTCTCGGCGATGGTGTGCAAGACCACGATGCTCCCAGGGCGCGCACCCCCGGCCACCCGCTGCACGAGCGCGGAGGTTCCCGGGCGTTCCCAATCCCGCGGGTCCACGTCCCACAGCATCACCCGCGGCATGGACGTCTCGCCGGCGGTCCGCACGACCCGGTCGTCGTAGGCCATGTAGGGCGGACGGAAGTACGGGGCCGAGGTCGCACGGCCGTACTTCCACCACGCGGCTCGATCCTTGAGCATGCGGGAGCGCACGAACGAGTCGCTCTGCCCGGCCAAGTTCGCGTGATCCCACCCATGCGCACCCACGCTGTGGCCGTCGTCGACGGTGCGCCGCGCGAGGCGCGCGCGCGACGACAGCAGCGATCCCGGACAGAAGAACGACGCCTTCAGCCCCCGCGCGCGCAGCACGTCGAGGATCGTCCGCCAGGCATCAGCATCCCCGCAATCGTCGAACGTCAGCGCCACCACCCGTCCGGTGTCCTCGAGCCGCTGAACGATCTTCCCGGTCATCGATCGATGAACGCGCCACGGCTTCGCGCGCGACCAGCCGACGTTGGCCGCCTGGTCGACCAGGCGGACGCGCGTGCGATAGGTGCCGGGGTACAGCGCGCGTCGCGGTTTCCACGAGACGGTGGCGTCCCGCAAGTCCAGCGAGAAGCGACTTAGCCCCACGCGGCGCACGGTGCTTCGCACCGCGAGCCGGCCGGCGAAGAAACGATCGGCGTCCCGAGCCTTGAACGAGAAGTACTGGCGAACCCTGCCGCTGGACGGTTCGGGCGACACTCCGTCCCAGGCGATCCGGGGAGCGACGGTGTCGATCACGACGCGACGAGCCTTGCCCTTGGTCTTGTTCTGCGCGAGATCCCAGCCGACGGTCAGGACGCGGTAGCTCCCGTCGCGGAGCAGCCGCCCGCGCGCGCTGCGTCCGCCCCAGCGCACGCCGACGGACCCCAGCGTCGAAAGGCTCTTCTCCCACGTGCGCCGAACGCGCCCGTCCGCGTCCACGACCCGGATCCGCACTCGGCCCGCCTCGTTCAGGGAAGCTCCCAGATACGCCGTGTCGCGACGTCCGTCGCGGTTCGGCGAGAAGTGCGCGCGCCGTACCCACGTCTTCACGGTGGGCGCATTGCGCAGAACCACATCGATGACCGTGCTCTCTGCGCCGCCGGGCCTTGCCGCGGTGGCACGCAACCAGACGGTCCCATCGCGCGCGCCGGTGTCCCACGCCGCTGTCCAGCCGTCGGACCCATCCTCGTCGGTGGCTATCGCGTTCCAGGTCGCGCCGTCGTCGGACCACTCGAAGACCATCGACGTGGTGTCCGCAGGGGCGACGGCGACGACGGGAACGACCCCGCCGACGACGGCACCCGGCGCGGGCAACGTGATCGCCACCGAGTCTTCCGCCGCGGCGGCCACCGACGTGCCGAGCAGGACCGCGATGGCGGTCAGGCCGATGAGCAGCGCGCGCGCCACTTAGCCAGACTAAGAACGTCCCGGGTGGTCGCCTATCGGTAGATCGCACATCTTCGACCGGACCAATGGCCCTATCGACCGGTACGACCCAGATGCTGGGAACGTGGAATAAGGGAGGGGCCCCTTGCGGGGCCCCTTGATCTCGAGCCGGCCTGTAAGCGGGATCCTGTCCTCGCCTTTCGGCGAGGGGCGGCCATCCATCTGGGACCGGTGTTGCCACCGGCCTCGTGCGGGCTACCCGGGGACGTTGGGCGGGCCGCCCATCCCCTGCTTGCCCTTGCTCCGCGCGGGGCTTGCCGAGCCGCGACGGTCACCCGCCGCGCTGGTGAGCTCTTACCTCACCGTTCCACCCTTGCCCGCACCGCCGACGGGGCCTGGCCTTACGCTCGGCCCTCGCCCGCGGCCGTTGGCGGTGCATTTCCTGTGGCGCTTTCCCTGGGTCACCCCAGGTGGGTGTTACCCACCGCGCTGCCCTATGGAGTCCCGACTTTCCTCGACCGGGTCACGCCCGGCCGCGGCCACCCGGCCGACTCTCGTTCAGTGTAGCGCGCGCTCGATATGCTCGGGTCTTCTTCAGGCAGAAAGGACCCACCATGGCGAACCGCGTACTGATCCTCGGCGGGGGCTTCGGCGGCGTGGCCGCCGCGCGCAGGCTCCGCGATCTGCTCCCGGCCGGCGACGAGATCGTCCTGGCCGACCGCGGCACCCATTTCATGATGGGGTTCCGCAAGATCGCCGCGATCGTCGGGCGCGCGCCCCTGGAAGACGGCATGCGCCCGCTGGTCGCGCTCGAACGCTTCGGCATCCGCGTCCTCCAGGGCGAGATCAACACGATCGAGCCGGGCGCACGCGCGGCAGAGATCGACGGTGAGCGCATCGAGGCCGACGCCATGCTGGTCGCCCTGGGAGCCGAGACGGTTCCCGCCGCGATCCCCGGCCTGGTCGAGCACGGGATCGACGTCTGGTCGGGCGCCGGCGTGGCGCGCGCGGCCGAGGCGCTGGCCGCGATCGATAAGGGCAAGGTCGTGATCGGGATCTTCGGCGTCCCCTACAAGTGCCCACCGGCGCCGTTCGAGCTCGCGCTGCTGGCGCAAGAAGCCACGACCGCGCGCGGCGCGCGCATCGCCTACGAGGTCTTCTCGCCGCTGCCGTCGTCGCTGCCCGTCGTCGGACCCGCCGGCTGCGAGGCGATCGAGGGCCGCCTCACGGGCATGTTCATCGACTTCCGTCGCAACACCAAGGCCACCCGCGTCGAGCCCGGCTCGGTCGTGACCGACCAGGGCGACATCGCGTTCGACCTGCTGTTCGCGATCCCGCCGCACCGGGTTCCGCCGGTCATCACGCAAGCGGGGCTCGCGCCCGAGGGCGGCTGGATCAAGGCGGACCCGCGCACGCTCGCCACCTCGCACGACGGGGTATGGGCGGTCGGCGACTGCATCGCACTGCAGATGGCTGGGAACAAGCCCATGCCGAAAGCCGGCGAGTTCGCCCAGCGCGAAGGCACCGTCGCCGCCGAGCACATCGCCGCGGGCTTGCTGGGTGGCTCGAGCGAGGCGGAGTTCTGGGGCGAAGGCCGCTGCTTCCTCGAGACCGGCGACGGCGAAGCGATGATCGTCCAGGGTCGTTTCCTGATCGAGCCGGAACCCGAGGTCGAGCTCACCCCCCCCAGCGCGGCCAACCTCGACGAGAAGCATCGCTTCGAGCGCGAACGGCTCGACGCCTGGTTCGGTCCCGAGTGAACGGCTAGGTTCCGGCGGCGTCGAGGGCGCGGTTCACCAGCTCGTCCGCGCGCACGTTCTGCTCGCGTCGCACGTGCTCGAACCGGCACGTATCGAACGTTCGCGCGAGCGCGCGCACCCGTTCGTACAGCGGCCGCAGGTGCGCCGCGCGCACCTTGTAGTTGCCGCGCACCTGTTCGACCAGCAGCATCGAGTCCGAGCGCACCACGACCGCGCGCGCCCCCAACTCGCGCGCGCGCTCGAGCCCGCGCACCACCGCGGTGTATTCCGCCACGTTGTTCGTGGTCTCCCCAAGCGTCTCTGAGAGCGAGGCGATCTCATCGCCGTTCGGTCGTTGGATGGACACGCCCAACGCCGCCGGGCCGGGGTTCCCGCGCGCGCCGCCGTCGGTGCACACGATCAACTCGGTGTCGGGCCCGAGCCAGAGGGTCCCCTGCTCGGGGCTCACGAGATGACGAGCAGCCGGCGGCAGTTCTCGCACCGGATGAAGGGGTCGTCCGAGTGCTTGATCTCGTCGAGCGCCGCGGGCGACAGCGGCAAGCTGCACGCACGGCACGTCCCATCCTCGAGCGCCCCGACCGCGACCCCGCGGAACTTCTTCCGCAGGTCCTCGTAGAACTCCAGGAGCTCCGGATCGACGGTCGGCACGATCCCGTCGCGCTTGCGGCGCAACGCGCCAAGCTCGTTGTCGATCTCGACCGTCGCGGCGTCCCTTCGCGCGGTGGCCTCGGCGACCTCAGCCTCGGCTTCATCCATGCGCTTGCGCAGGTCGCCGACCTCGGTCTCGAGCGTCTCTCGCACCTCCATCGCCTCGAGGTCTTGATCCTCCAGGTGGGCCTTGCGCCGCCGCAGCGCGTCGAGCTCGGCTTGGATGTTCGCCAGCTCGCGCGGGCTGGAGACCTCGCCCGAGTACAGCCGCTTCGTCTCCGACTCGATCTTCGTCTCGACCTGCTCGACCTCGCCGTCCAGCTTCGCTTGCTCCCGCGACGCCCGTTCGAGCTCGGTCGCGCGCTCGGTCAGCTCGGCGCCGATCGCGTCCCGCGCCGCCGCGCGCTCGTCCAGTTCGCGTTGTTCTGGGAGGTCCGCCCGGCGCGCGTTCAGGCGATCGATCGTGCCGTCGATCCGCTGCAGCTCGAGCAGCGGTTTGGTCGACTCACGCGTCACCCCTTCCACGATCGCGCGAACCCTAGCAGCGGCCCGAGACCGCGCGCGACCCTCCCACGCGGACTATCGTTACCGACGATGGCCGAGCGCATCCTGCTCGTCGAGGACGACCGCCGCGTGCGTCGTGCCACCGCGCTCGCCCTCGCCGACGAAGGCTACGAGGTGCTCGAAGCCCCGGACGGCGAAGCCGGACTGTCGATGATCGCCGAGCACCGCCCCGACCTCATCGTGCTCGACGTGATGCTGCCGGGCCTGGATGGTTTCGAGCTCGCGCGCGAGATCCGCCGATCCAGCGACGTCCCCATCATCTTCCTGACGGCCAAGACCGATACCGTGGACGTCGTCGTCGGGCTCGAATCGGGGGGAGACGATTACCTGACGAAACCGTTCGCCGTACGCGAGTTGATCGCACGGGTGCGCGCGCTGCTGCGTCGTTTCCGCGCCGAGCCGCGCGCCGCCCGGGTGCGCATCGGTGACGTCGAGATCGACGGGGCCGGCGGGGTCGTCCGGAAAGCAGGTCAGCAGGTCGCCCTCACCAAGACGGAATTCAAGCTGCTTCGCACCCTCGCCGAACGTCCGAACCAGGTTCACTCGCGCGAGGCACTGCTCGAGAACGTGTGGGGCTACGACTACCTGGGAGATTCTCGCATCGTGGACGTTCACATCCGCCGATTGCGGGCCAAGATCGAGACGAACGCATCGAACCCGACCCTGGTCCAAACCGTCCGCGGTCTCGGGTACAAGGTCTCGACAGAACCGTGACGAGCACCGGTTCGTTCCTTCGGCGTAGGAGCCTTCGGGTCCGGATCACGCTCGCGTTCGTCGCAACCGGGGTCCTGCTGGCCGGCGCCCTCGCGACGGCCACGTTCTTGGCGGTGCAGCAGTTCCTGGAAGCTGAGCGCGTCCGTACCGCCACCGACGACACCATCGTGGCCCTGCAGCTCGGGCGAGAGTTCTTCCTCCAGGAAGACGTCGAGCCGGACCTGTTGGTCGCGCAGCTCCAACTGCGCGGAACATTCGAATCGATCGTGACCCAGCCCGACGACTTCTTCCGATCGACTCTGTCGCTCACCACGCAGGCGATCCCGCTCGAACTGCGGGACCTCGTGACCGGCGAGGATGCCGCCTATCAATTCACCACCTTGGACGGTGCGCGCGCGGTCGTGTTCGGCGCCCCGCTGCCACCCGAGCAAACCGACCTGTTCCTATTCTTCCCGCTCGGAGACCTGGATCAGACCTTGTCCGTTCTGCTGCGGGTGCTGATCGTGACCGGGCTGGCGATCGTGTCGATCGCGGCGATCATCGCGCAGCGCGTGGCGGGCAGGATCCTTCGCCCGGTCGGCGAGATCAGCGCTGCGGCTCAGCGGGTCGCCGAAGGTTTGCTCGAGACCCGCGTGCAGACGGCGACCCCCGACGAAGTCGGCGTCCTTGCCGCATCCTTCAACCAGATGGCAGAGGCCTTCCAGGAGATGATCCAGCGCGAGCGACGGTTCGTCGCCAACGTGTCCCACGAGCTGCGAACCCCCATGGCGACGCTGCGCACCGCGAGCGAGCTGCTGGCGGGCCACCGCGACGAGTTCCCGGCCTCGGCACGCGAAGCAGTCGATCTGATCGCCGAGGACGTGGCGAACGTTCGCCGGTTGATCGAGGAGCTGATGGAGGTCTCCGAGGTGGACGCGGGCCGCGCCATCATCCGCTGGGAGGAGCTCGACCTGGGGTCGCTCGCGCGCGCCGTCGTGACCAAGATGCGGCGGAACGTGCCGGTCACGGGCCACAACGTCGTCACGGTATCGGACAAGGCACGGGTCGAGCGCATCCTGGCGAACCTGATCGACAACGCGTACGAGCACGGCCAGGGCCTGGGGGTGCAGGTCGAGGTCGCCCACGACACGACCGAGTGCTCCATCTCGGTCTCCGACGACGGACCCGGGATCTCCTCCGAGGACCTCCCGCGGTTGTTCGATCGGTTCTTCAAGGCCGACCAGGCACGCACGCGCGAGCGCGGCGGGATCGGTTTGGGGCTGGCGATCGCGTTCGAGAACGCGCGGCTCATCGGCGGCCGGCTCGACGCGACGAGCAAGCACGGTCGAGGATCGACCTTCACCCTGCACGTCCCGGCCCGTTCCGAGATGCCGGAGGACGATCGATGAAGCGCTTCGTCGTCGTCGCGCTCCTGCTCCTGCTCGCATGCGGCAGGGGCGGGGAACCCGTCGCGATCCCGCCCGACCGCATCCCGTTCCCGTTGTCCCGGTCGATCCAGCCCGAACCTCCCGGCGCGCCGACCAAACGCTTCCGGATAACGTTCGTGCGTCGCGGCTTCCTGACGCTTCTTCCCCGCGAGGAGTCCAGCCGGCTGCCACTGGAGGAGGTCGCGGTGCGCGCGCTCCTGGACGGCCCGACCGATCCGGAACAGGATCGAGGCAACTCGACCGAGATCCCGCCCTCGACGCGTCTGCTCGGGTTGGAGGTGGTGGACCAGGTGGCCGACGTCGACCTCAGCCAAGAATTCCAAGGTGCGGCGTCGAGCCGAGGCTTCCAGTTGCGCGTCGCTCAGGTCGTGACGACCCTGGTCCAGATCGAAGGCGTGATCGCGGTCCGCTTCGCGATCGACGGCCAGGTGGTCAGCGTCCCGACCGGGAAAGGCGAGATCGTGGATCGGCCCGTGACCGCCGCCGATTACGCCGGTTTGCGCCGCAAGCCCGGGGGCTGAGCAAGGGCGCCTCCCGATCGTTACTCAACCGTAACGCTTCCGACGGCAGACCGAAATCGACCCTGCGCCATGATGGGGCCGCTAGCGTTTCCCCCGCTCGGCGCCCTCGCCTCGGTCACGTGGGGCGAGGGCCCCCGAGCACCTCCTACGCCAAGCCCAAGCGGTCGAGGATGAACGCCGAGATGAAGGCGGACTCCCGCAGGGCGTCGTACCTGCCCGAGGGCCCGGCGTGTCCGGTCTCCATCAGCGTCTTCAGCAGGACGACGTGGTCGTCGGTCTTGAGCGCACGCAGCTTCGCGACGTACTTGGCCGGCTCCCAATACTGCACGCGCGGATCGTTGAGACCCGAGGTCACCAGGACGTGCGGATAGGCTTTGGCCTCGACGTTGTCGTACGGCGAGTAGGACAGCATCGCCCGGAGGTACTCCGGATCGGAAGGATCCCCCCACTCGTCGTACTCCCCGACCGTCAGCGGCAGGGACGGGTCCAGCATCGTGTTGACGACGTCGACGAACGGCACCTGGGTGATCACGACAGCGAAGAGGTCCGGTCGCATGTTGGCGATGGCGCCCATGAGCAGTCCCCCGGCGCTCGCGCCCTGGATCGCGAAGGAGCGCGGCGCCGTGTAGCCGTTGCCCACCAGCCACTCCGCGCACGCGATGAAATCCGTGAACGAGTTGGGCTTCTTCAGTTTCTTACCGTCCTCACGCCACCGCTCGCCGAGCTCCCCGCCCCCCCGGACATGAGCGATCGCGTACACGAACCCGCGGTCGAGCAACGAGATGCGGTTGGAGTTGAACGTCGGATCGACCGAGATCCCGTACGCGCCGTAGCCGTACAGCAACGCCGGTGCCGAGCCGTCCCGCGGGCGATCCTTGCGGTACACCAACGACATCGGTATTCCCACGCCGTCGAGCGCCGGAACGAGCACTCGCTCGCTGGTGTAGCGCGACGGCTCGTAGCCGCCGAGCACCTCGCTTTGCTTCACCAGGGTCCGCGCACGCGCGGCCATGTCGTAGTCGAAGTGTGAGGTCGGCGTGACGAGCGAGGTGTACACGAACCGCAGGGTGGACGTGTCGTAGGTCGGGTTCGGCCCGGGGGCGACCACGTAGACCGGCTCGGGCATCTCGACGTCGTGCGCGTCTCCCGTCGATGTCTCCTCGACCCGCAGGTGTGTCAGGCCGTCGCGGCGCTCGAGGATCACGATGTGGTCACGGAACGTCTGAACGGTTTCGATCTTGGTGTCTTCCCGATGCGGGATCAGTTCGCGCCACGATCCTGGACCGGGGTCGTCGATCGGCGCCTCCATCAGTCGGAAGTTCTTCGCGTCCTCGTTGGTCCATATGAGGAAGCGTTCCCCTTGATCGGCGACGTAGTACTCGACCTCGGGCGCGCGCGGCGCGATCAAGCGGAACTCCCCGGCCGGGTCGTCCGCCGAAGCGACGAAGGTTTCCCCCGCGGTCGACGACGCCACCATCATGAACAGGAAGCGTTTCGATGTCGAGCGCCACACGTGGCACCAGAAGGCGTCGTCGGTTTCGTGATGCACGAGCGCGTCGGCCGTCGCGGCGGTGCCCACGGTGTGACGGAAGACCTTGTAGGCGCGTTTCGCCGCGTCCAGGACCGTGTAGAGGAACGTCCGGCCGTCGCTGGACCACGCGAGCGAGTACGAGGTGTTCTGGATCACGTCGTCGAGCAAACGGCCGGTGGTCAGCTCCTTGATAACGAGCCGGTACTCCTCGGACCCGGTCACATCGGTCGAGTACGCGAGCAAGGTGTGGTCGGGGCTCGTTTCGAACACGCCGAGCGAGAAGTAGTCCTGCCCGTCGGCCAGCTCGTTCTCGTCGAGCAAGACCTCCTCGTCGGCCGCCATCGACCCGTGCTTCCGGCAATGGATGGCGTATTGGAGTCCCTCCACCGTCCGCGAGTAGTAGAGCCAGCCGTCCTCGCGAACGGGCGGACCGGTGTCGGTCTCCTTGATCCGGGCGAGGGTCTCCCGGTACAGCGTGTCCTGGAGGTCGACGGTGTGGGCGGTCATCGCGTCGGTGTACGCGTTCTCGGCTTCCAGATAGGCGCGCACCCGGCCGTCGTCTCGCTCGCGCAGCCAGAAGTAGTCGTCGGAGAGTTCGATGCCGTGCACGGTCTGGACGTGCGAGATGCGCTCGGCGGTCGGCGGTTGCGGTCGAGCCTCAGTCTTCAAACACCCCTCCTGATCGGTTCCCCGGGGCGATATCCAACCACCAGGACGGCTCCGCCGCCAGGTTCCGCTCTTGCCGCTTCGTACAGAAGGTCGCGCTATCTCGGCCGCTCCGGAAGCAGGGCAGCACGCGTAGCCGTCGAATACTTGATTCCGAAGCAAGGTTCAAAGGGTTCGCGTGGGGGGAGGGTAACGATGCAGCATCCCGATCACCCTGGGAGGGGGGATCGCGGCGGATGTGATCATCCGCCGCGGCTGAGGGTGAGACGCCGCCGCGCGCGGGGGTGCCGCTGGGCCCTCCCCCTGAGCCTCGCCGGCCACCGGGGGCTCCGCACGCTGGTCTTCGAGCGCTGCAGAGGCCTCGACCCGCATCGCCGGCAAACCCGGCTGCGCGCTCCCAGGTAACGCCCCGGCTGTGTGATCAGCCGACGAGCGCGCCCGCTTCCTTGAGCAACCCGAGGCTGCGCGCGGCGTTCTCGTAGCCCTCGTACCCGCCGACCACGCCGACGCCGGGCATCGTGCATCCCGCGCGCACGAACGCGTCGATCGTCGCAGCCACCTCGTCGTTCGAGCCGGTCGTGGCGATCTCGTCGATCATGGCGTCCGAGAGCCCGGCCAGCGCCTGCGGGAGATCCTGCTGGGCCACACCGGCGTCGAAGGCCACCAGGTCGTCGACGAAGCCGCTCGCCGCGACCATGTTCCGGTAGAAGGGCAGCTGCAGGTAGGCGAACAGCTGACGCCGGATCGCGTCGCGCGCGCTGGCTCGATCCGGCCCCGGCGCCGCGAACAGACAGGCGAACACCTCGAGGTCCTCGACGCTGCGTCCTGCGCGTGCGGCCCCGATCGCAAGGTTCGGCATGACGATGTCGCGGATGTGGCTGGGGGAAGACAGCCACAGCACGATGCCGTCGGCGAGCTCGCCGGCGAGCTGGAGCATCTTCGGGCCGAGCGCCCCGATCAGGATTGGCAGCTCGGGCGGCGGCCGGAACCCGAGGAAGCCGAAGTGGGCGCTGAACACTTCGCCGTCGTGAGATACCTGGGCGTCGCGGAACGCGGACCTCAGGATGGTCACGTAGTCACGCATCGCAGTGACCGGCTTGGTGAAACTCGTCCCGTGCCACGATTCGATCAGCGGCGCGTGGCCGGTCCCGATGCCCAACATGAAGCGGCCGTCGGTCGCCTCTGCGATGACCCCGGCTTCCTGAGCCAGGGTGACCGGCGTGCGCGTCCAGATCGGCACGATGCCGGTCGCGAACCGGATCCGCTTGGTCTTGGGAGCGATGGATGCCACGGTCATCATCGCGTCCCGCCCCGCGATCTGGGGGAACCCACAGGCCTCGTAGCCCAGCTCCTCGGCGGCGAGGACGCGCGCTTCAAGGTCACCGATGCTGCGTGCGGTCATGAAGAAACAGCCGATGCGATCCAATGGACTCCCCTTCCGGTTCGCGGACGGCCTTGTCTACCACCTGGTAGATGAACCGTCTAGCTACCGGCGGGTAGGCCGGATCATCAGGGCGAGCCCGACGCGCGGCGGCGCATCCAGAGGCCACCCCCGGCGAGCGCCGCCACCGCTAGCGCCCCGATGATGATCGGGACGACCGGCGCGCCGGATCCGTCGTCGCTATCGGCGACGGCTCGCGGCGACGTGCGCGGCGTCGGGCTCGCCGTCACATCGTCGTCGTCGGCGTCTTCGGGCGATGTGGTTTCCGCCGGTCGCTCCTCATCGTCGTCGCGGATCCTGACGGTCGCGGGTGTGCCGTACTGCTGGATGGTGCCGGGGGTCGAGCCGGGGCTGAGGCGCACCGTGAACTCCTCGACATCCTCCGCCTCGTCGTCGTCGAGGATGCGGATGGTGAACGACTCCATCCGGTCGTCCCCAGCGACGAAGCGCAGCTCGCCCTCCGCCGCGCGGAAGTCGCTTCCCGCCAAGGCCGAGCCCTCCTGGGTCCGGTAGCGGACGCTCCCCGCGCACGACGGCTGCCCCCCGACCAACTCGACCGTGATCCTGACGCGCCCAGCGTCCTCTCGCACCCTGTGGTCGGTCTCGGTGAACGCGGCGATGTGGCATGCGGCGTGCGCTCCGGTCGAGCCCAGCACCATCCCGGACAGGACGGCGGCAACGAACAGGGCCGCGCGGCGCACGGATCGAGCCTACACCCGCAGAGGCGTGTTACGCCTTGACGAGCACCAGACTCGTGGACACCGAGCGCTCGTACCCAGAGCTCGGCCGGTTACGGACCTCGCCCTTGATGACGAAGGTCGTCGAGCCACCGCCGTCGAGGTTGATGGCGTCGTGGACACCGAGCGCGCGCATCAGCCGGGCCGCTTGCACGAGGTTCATCCCCGCCGCCGAGGACCGCCGACCGTCGATGGTGACCAGGAACAGGTCCCCTTTGGCGTTCCAGCCCGCGACCGTGCGCGGCGCGCGCACGCGTGAGAAGTAGTCGTCGGAGGGCGCGACGTTCTTTCCGTCCCGCACCAGAACCGGCCGGCCGCCGATCGCGTGCGCAAGGTCGCGATCGGTCCGGAAGCGCAACGCCACCTTCTTGCGCGCCTTGCCCGAGCGCACGTCCTTCCAGATCGTCCGGAGCTTGTCCGCACCGTTGCCGCGCGCCGACAGCACCGCCCCCCGCGTGGGGATCTTCGCGTTGCCGTCCTTGTCGAGCCGAGCCGGCTTCAGGATCGTCTTCTGCCCGATCTTGATACGTCCGGATGGCTCGACGATCTTCAAGACCAGATCGACCCCGCTCTTGCTCGTCGCCGTCCGCTTCCCGAAACGCTGCGTATACAGCACGATGTTGTTCTTGCCCCTGCGGACGTTGACCCCGGACACGGAACGCTTCACGCGTTCATCCCGCGGCTTGGCCGGTGCCTCCTCTTGGCCCAAGACCTCCTCCAGATCGGGCACGAGGGGCGGCTGGGTCGACGACAGTGGAGGGGGGTATCGGATGACGAGCCTCGACCGCAGATCGGGACGTCCGAAAGACAGACCCCCGTCGCGGGCGATCAGCAGGTGGGGCCGGTTGTAGCTCTGGGAAACCATGGGTTCACGGCCGCGCACCAGCGCGCCGCGAGGCCACCCCGCACTCCCGTAGAAATCCCCGTTCACGGCCAGCAGGCAGTCGTCGGCGCGACACATCGACGACGTCGTCTGCATCCGTGGGCTCGGACCCGCGACGCGGTTCCGCGACAGGCGCGCGACTGGGCGGACCTTGGCCTCCGCCGTCGCGACGGCCACCCAGATCCGCTGCCTTGGGCTACCGCCCTCGAGGAGATACGACGTGAGACCGGTGGCGATCGTGCGAACCTTCACGACGCGGTACCCGGCGAGCTTGCGAGGCCCACCCGCGGTTCCTGCGAACCCCGACAGGCCCGTCGCGACAACGACCAGCGCCACGAGCGCGCGCGCGACCGGGGTCCGCTGAGGAGTTCGGGTGCTGCGCAACGCTGAGGCCTCCGTGCTCGTGAACCCCCTACTTCGTCCGAGCCTGGAGCCGTTCCTTCAGGGCGGGGCGGCTTTGTTCCGGTTCGGAAGAAAGAAGATGCAACCATCTCGGATAACGAACCGCAACCCACGAGGCAACGGCTGGGAGGTTCCTCCACCACGGCTCCGTCCTGGCAGCGTTCGTGCGCTAGGGTCATCCATGTTCGGACTGCTATGAAGAAGCATGTCGTGATTCTCGGCGCCGGCTTCGGGGGCTTGGAGCTCTCGACGCACCTGTCCGCACTCGCCGATGACCTCCACATCACCCTGATCGACCAGAGCGATTCGTTCATCTTCGGGTTCTCGAAGCTCGACATCCTGTTCGGGAAGCAGAAGACCGACGACGTCCGCGCGTATTACCGAGACATCCATAAGGACGGGGTCGAGTTCCGCCAAGAGCATGTGACCGCGATCGATCCCGCTCGGAAGCGCGTTACGACGGATCGGAACACCTACGAGGCGGACATCCTCGCGATCGCCCTCGGCGCGGACTACGATCCGGCGGCGACGCCGGGCTTCGTCCAAGGTGGGTACGAGTACTACTCGGTCGCCGGGGCGGAGCGGTTGCGCGACACCCTTGCGACGTTCGCCGGCGGGTCCATCCTGATCGCGATCCTCAGCGTTCCGTTCAAGTGTCCGCCGGCGCCGTACGAGGGCGCGTTCTTGTTGCACGACTACCTCGTGGATCGAGGACTGCGCGCGACGTCAAGCATCCATGTCATCAGCCCGATGGAGTCGCCGATCCCAGTCTCCCCCGACACCTCCGAGGCCATCGTGCGCGGTTTGGCCGAGCGTGACATCGAGTACACGCCCCGCCGGCGCATCCGATCGATCGATCCCGCGCACCAGACCGCACGGCTGAAGGATGACGAACTCCCCTACGACCTCTTCATCGGGATCCCGGCCCACCGCGTACCCGACGTCGTCGAGGCGTCGGGCCTGACGAAAGGCGGAACCGATGGGTGGATCGCGGTCGATCGGCGCACCCTGGCGACGCCGTTCGAGGGCGTCTATGCGCTCGGCGACGTCGCAGATGCGCCCGTGCCCAGAGCGGGGACGTTCGCGGAGGCCGCCGCGCGCACGGTCGCCGAGGGCATCATGGCGCGGCTGCGCGACGACGGATCTCCGAAGCCATACGACGGCGCCGGCGTGTGCTTCATCGAGTTCGGGGGCGGTCTGGTGGGGAAGGTCGACGCCGACTTCCTCTCCGGCTCCTCCCCGAAAGCGCCGTTCGTGCCGCCCTCGGCTGAGGGGGCGAAGGATAAGGAGCGCTATGCTGCCAGCCGTCGCGCGCGCTGGTTCTCGTAAGCGTGCTCCGGCGGGTTCAGCGTGCAGCCGCGAGCGCGACGAGCCGCGCCAGCCGCTCGAGGTGTTCTATGCGGTCCAAGCGATCATCGCGCGCGCGCAGGACCAACGTTCGGGTGCCGGCGTCCACGATCAGCGCGCTCCGCTCGGCGTCGAGCATGAACAGCCCGTAGAAGGGCTCGTACACGACCTCCGCGTAGCCCGGCCACGACTCAGCCTCCGAGGCGTAGGCGCCGGGGTACGCGGCGTCTATGATCTCGACCTGCACTTGTGCGCCGGCGCTGGCGTACGAACAGCCACCGTCGCCGAGCGTCACCGTGAAGTCCGCCCGATACACCGCCTCCACCTCGCCCTCGTCCACGATCACGCAGGCTTCTGCGTCCGGTAGCTCCAACCGACGGATCGGGGTCGCGTCCGTCGCGTCATCGAACGGAGGGACGACCTCGGCCGGCGGCGGACCTGCCCCATCGTCGAGCGCGATCGCGCCCGGCCCCCCTATCCATCCGATCCAGTAGGCGAAGCCGAGGAGCAGCAGAACCACGCCGACGCCCGGGGCGATCCACCGCGGCGTGAGGAACCGACGCGCTCCGAGCGCGGGCCTCTGCGTCGTCACGGTCCCGCCATGCATTCCAGCGGCACGGGGCCGACCCCGTTGGTCTCGGCGATCTGACGATCCTTGGCCCAGTCAACGGCTTGCCACCACTGGGCCTGGAACGCCGTCCGGTAGATGCTCTGAGGATTCGGGAATTGGAAGTGCATCCTCACCGACGTCCAGTTGTTGAAGTGGGTCCCACCAAAGTACTTCGTCTCCCAACCGGTGCTGTGGATCAGCTGGCCGTCCTGGTAGTAGTGCCCGCGCACCTTCACGTAGTCGGCGAGGCCTTTCCGGATGTAGCCGTAGGTGGTCATGCTGCCGTAGCGGCTCCGGCCGAAGCTGATCCTGAAGATGTTCTGGTTACAGCCGTAGTACGGCGGCATGAAGTAGCCCCACAGACACGTGTTCACGGTGCACCGAGCACCGCGTGGAACGCGCCCGGCCAACACATCGCCGACTGTCATCCCGACGCCGATCGCGGCGAAACGTGAGAGCGCCCCGAGAGACGAGCCCGGTGCCAGCGCGCGAGACGCCACCATCTCATCGGTCAACTCGCCCTCGCCATGTTCGACCACGAACTCGAACAGATCATCATCGAGGGGCGGCGTGCGGCATCCGTCGCCCTCGACGACCGTAGAAGGGTCGTCCGCTCCTCCGACCGAGATCACCACCGCGACCGGAGCCGAGACCGCACCGCTCGGATCGCGCGCGACGTACTCCACGCACAGCATCCCCGGCTCGTCCGCGCGCGCTTCGAGCGCGCCGTTCGGCCAGAACCGCGCGGAAGCAGCCGTCGTCGCCATCCTCGCCTGAACCACGGCGACGATCTGATCGCCGTCGGGGTCCCGGTCGTTGCCGAGCACGCCCGGGGCCGGGATCTCGACTCGCTCGTTCGTTCCGGCCTCATACGCATCCGCGACGGCCACCGGGGCTCGATTGCCCGTGGCTGTCGGCTCCGGATCTGGTGACCCCGCCCCCGTGCCGAAGGTGAACGGGCCGTAGCTTCCCACGAAGTCAGGGGGACCGAACTCGTCCGTGAACCTGCAGAGGGCATAGAACAACGGCTTCGCAACACCGGGATCGGGGACCACGATCTGGACCTCGAATCGCTTCCCCGGGGCGACGGTGGGACGGTGCAGAACCGTTTCATCTCCGGTCAACGGAGTCCTTTCGGGCCTGGACATCCGCTCGCTGAACTCCTCGAAAGAGGCTGTAGAGAAACCGACCTCAGCGCTGCCGGGATCGCATTCACTTCCGACCGTCCCGGTCAAGGTGACCGTATCACCGGGAGCCGTTCCGAACGGCAGATCCGCCGACATCACCTCTTGCTGCGCGCGGACGGACAAGGGTGCTGATGCTAGAAGGCCGGCGACGATGACGAGGCCCATCCCCCGCCTACCGGAACCGCGCACATTCCGCATCATCCCCGTTCACGACGCAAGCGAAACATCGTCTCCGATGCCGCCAGCGCTCGATGGGAGGAGCTTGCAGTCGCACGACCGGCCGGAGTAGCCCGGCTCGCCGGCTAGATTCGTCCCAGGGCGATCTCGGCGATCCGTCGCATGGCCCGCTCGGGACTGCCTCCGAAGACGAGAAGGATCCCTTTTTCGAGGACCCATATCTGGACGCTCGACGAGGCCGCGTGCGTGGACATGAATGCGGCTTCGCCGAGCCCCTCGATGGAGTCGCTGACTTCGTCTTCCCCGCGTGTATTCGCCACCACGAAGTGATAATTCGCCACGAAGTCGTCGTGCGAGATCGTCGGAGCCAGGACCCCGAGGTTGAGCTCACCTAGCGCCTGCCCCGAGCGAGAGATCCTGCACTGCCGGATCGTGTGATCCTTCAGCTGCGGCGGAACGGGCTCCCCACCGCTCAACTCCTTGATCGTCCTGGCCGGGTCCGACACGAACAGGTCGACAGGGCCTCCGAAGACCTCCCGGGCCTCGGCGTTGGTCACCAGGTTGCAGGGATCGATGGAAGCCGGGTCCGTTGTGGGCTCCGCCGGACCGCCCGTATCTCCGCCGTTCTGCGTACCGGAACCGGCGGTGCCGCCGCCGCCACACGCCGCGAGCGCGAGGCTCGCGAGCAAGAACACACACACTGAACGCCGCATTCACCACCCACTTGAGCTGAGGGAATCACCCCTCCTTCTTCCCTTTCCACCCCATTTCAAACACTGGTGATGGGCGGGCATGTGAGCCGCTGGAAGAAACTGGGCCGATGGGTCCGCGAGGCCACCTTCATCCGACGTCAAGAAGAGGGTCCCGTTCGAACGCGCGGAAGCATCCGACTCCCGATGGAGCCGAAGTTGGAAGGACATCACGCCCATGCCGACGAATCTCTCGCGTGTCCCGAAGGTTGGACGGCATCGGCAAGGTCGAGAGAGGCCGCTTGCGCGCCATGGAGCACGCTCAACCAACGTATCTTCGCTCGCGAACCGCTCTTGCGTCCGTCGGCGTTCTGCTCTCGACGCTCGTCCCGCTAAGCGGGCCTGCCCACACTCCTGACGACGAGAGACTGCCGTCGGTGTTCAAGGGTGTGCGGATGACCGTGAACAAGGGCGATACGTATCGCGCCTCGTGCGACACCTTCACCGACCATGGGCAGAGCAGCAACATCGAAGTTTTCCTCCTGGAGTCTCCCTCGGGCAAAGTGACAGGCGAGACAACCTGGGAGTGGGCACGACGCGACGGTGACTTCGCCATCGTTGCTGGAGATATGAGATGGCACACCAAGCTTGATGAAGGAGCAGGAGCGGGCCCAGGCGGCACCGGAACGGATGGCGTCGTCAAGGTTCGTGAGAACGGTTCTGTTCTGAGGGCCGCGTGGGCGGGATGGCATGATGACGTGACGTGTCGGGTGTGGGTGAACGGCAAGAAGGTGACCCCCGTTTCCTATTCCCCCAACCGAGCGAGCCGTCTGTGGCTCACAGATCTACGTGGAGGCGCAGCCCTGGATTCGCCCTTGGCGGGCTTGGCCGTGGCGCAGTCCTATTCGCGGAAGGTCACCGGATTCCTCTTCTCGATCACCGATCTCGCTCAAGGCGTCGCGGAGGTCACAGGTCCAGCAGGGGAAACCCACCGGGGCGGATACTTCACCATCAATCAAAGGACGAATGGCCGGTGGCGATACTCCATCGAGCACGAAGTAGACGGATGGACCGGCGATCACCCCGTGTTCTGGATACTTGAGCTACCTGCCTGAAGCAAGACGTTCGTGCACGACGCAATCCGCGGATCCCGTCATGCATGATGGCGAAGACAATCCGCATGGCCGGGAAGCGAACGATGGCGGCGGCGGCCCTGGTGCTGACGCTCGCACGGGGTGCGGCAGGGGTCGAGCCGATCCCGCGGGCGTCGCGGAATGGCCGCACCACACCCGCACGTTCCACAGCACCACCAACCCGGGCACGACAGGCATCGGGTACCTCAGCTGACATGCTTCGCTGCGATGGGGCAAGGGAGCAGCCCGGGTATGGCACGATGACCCCATGAAGCGACGCGCTTCGGCGATCCTTGCTCTCCTCCTGGGATGGGGAGCCGCCTTCGGGATCTGGTTCTCCTATCCGCGACGCTGCGCCCCATCTGCGGGAACCCGGGTCCGGATGAGTATTGCCCGGCGATCTGCATCGTGCTCGGACCATCCGTGCTGCGGTGGTCGATCGCATCCGCCCTCGGTGTCGCGGTAACCGTTGCGGTTTCCGCCTGGCTCCGTCGTACGGGGGCGATGTCGTCGAGCAGGACGTAGCGGGTCGCGCCTGGAACATCCGATGGTCCGACGTGAGAAGAACAGAGGCAGTTGATGTGACCTCACGGACACCGGCGATAACCACTCTCTCGGAAGACTCGAAGCGCTGGATCACCGACCTCGTCGGGTATCCGCCTCCGCGGAGAGGCGAGGCACACGTATCCGGGATAGCGTGCTAGGCTTTAGCCTAGTATGAACCCACAGGCGATCCGCGCCCTGAGACGGCGACACCAGTGGACCCAGTCGGACCTGGCAGCGCGCCTCGGCACCGATGCCGTGACGATTTCACGCTGGGAGCGAGGGGTCGCCCATCCGCGCCCTTCCGCGCAACTTCGTTTGCGCGGCCTTGCGAACCTGGTACCCGACGTTGGCTCCATGATCGACGAGATCGGCGCTGAGCGAGTGACCCGCCTCTTGAAACGAGAGCTTCTCCTCTCCAGGGTCGCTCGGCCGCCACGGCTTGCGGTCAAGCCGAGCGAGCGCTTCGGAGAGGTCGATCGTATGCGTCGAGAGCAGACCAGGCTGAAGTCGGCAGCCAAGCTATGACGGGGACCCTCGTTGAAGCCCTGCTTGCCGTCCACGAGATCTTGGCCAAAGCACGAGTCCCCCATGCGCTCTGCGGAGGGCTGGCCGCGAACCTCTACCGCAACGAGGTGCGCGCGACCTCGGACGTGGATCTCGCAGTCTCGGTCGGGGCCGCGCGCCTGATCGACCTCGTGAGGATGTTCAGCGATGCGGGCTGGCGCGCCGAGCCGTACTGGCGCAAGGGCGAACAGCTGAGACTGTCACATCCAAACTTGCCCCGGGTCGACTGCATCATCGCCACGACGGACTACGAGGAGGCAGCGCTCGAGCGGGCGGTTTCGATAGAGGTCGAGGGGCGCTCGCTTCGGGTCCTCACGGTGGAAGATCTGATCGTGTTCAAGCTGGTAGCCGGCAGGGCGCGCGACTACGAGGCCGTCGCTGCGATCATCAACGCGCGGGGAGAAACGCTCGACACCGAGTACGTGACTGGGTGGCTCGAGCAGTTTGAATTCGAAGAACGGTGGGAGCGCGCGCTGGAGGAGGCGCGCCGGGAAGCCGAGTAAGGTGGGAGGTGTTCGAAGGCCCAGTCGATCGGCCTCTTCGCGCGGAGTATCACGATCAGGTCATCGGTTACGCGAGCGGGCCCGCGCGGCGGGGCCGGTTCCTCAGCGTGACGGACGATCGGCGTCGCGGGTGATCGGCGTCGTGCAACACACTGTTGACCGCGCGAGAAAGGGCGGAGCGAACTCCGGAAGACCTCCAGATACGCTTCGAATCGCAAGTCCGGGATACTGCCCACGATCCGTCCGCCCTTGGTTAGCCTTATGGGCAGTTGGGTGGGCGCGGGAGGTATCGAACCTCCGACCTTCTGCTTGTAAGGCAGACGCTCTCGCCACTGAGCTACGCGCCCGTGCCTCATAAGAGTAACCCCTTAACCCTCGCAGCCGTAGCCGTCGCCGTTGCCGTCGAAGCCGTGCGGGTCAGCACCTTCGACGCGGAAGTTGCGCTGCGAGATGTCGGCGCAGTCCAGGTCGGGCGGCGGCGGAGGGATGCATACCCCCGGGTACGACGCCTCGCACGATCCGCTCGCGCGCACACCCCAGAAGCCACGGCCGGCCGCGCGCGCATCACGCTGCAGGTCGATGAACAGTTCCGCGTAGCGGCTGTTGGGCTGGATAGTCAGCGTGGTAGCGAGCCCGGAGAGCAGTACCCGCGCGTTCACCATGTGCGTGCGCACCTCGCGCGCACGACGCGACGCCGGTCGCTCGCCCCACACGTACGCCAGCAGCCGCCCGTACCGATCCCGATGCTCGAGGTCCAACTCGAGGAACACCCGCCAGCCGATCGGGGCGAGCGCACCGGTTCGCCGCGTCGCCTCCCAGAAGTAGGCCATCCCGCGCTCGGGCGTGTCCATGCCTATCAGTCGGACGCGCTCGGTCCGCGAGCCGAGCCGGACGTCGATGGTGTCGCCGTCCACGATCGAGGCCACCGTTGCCGCGAGCACAGGGATGGACCGATCGGCCTTCGGCCGGCGGCCGTCCAGCGCGCGCACCGCAGGGGCATCAGCCTTCGGCTGGACCTGCGTTCGGGTCGGCCCAGAGACGGCCGGCGGCGAAAGGTCGGCGCACGCCGCCGCGAGCAGCGCCAGCACGGCGAGGAAGACGCGGGCATGAGGTCGGGGAAGGAGCATCACGGTCAGGGTATCGGCGACAGGGGACAACCGCGTGAGCCTTGCGTCCCGGGGGAGGAACCGAAGGGATCTACGCAGAATCCTGCGACATCCGGGAAGGAGATCGCCATGCGCAACGTTCGCAACCGTGCCCTCGCCATCGCCCTGCTCGTCGCCATGCTGGCCGCGCTCGGGATCGGAGCGCGCGCAGCCGATGCCACCGTCGAGGCCCGCAAGCGGTTCTTCGGCCCCGAGAACGTGTCGGACACCGGCGAGGTCCGCGCCGATCGCGTGATCCTGTCGTGGTTCGGCGTCACGAACTTCGCCGCCGCGATCGGCGGGAACGTCGTGTTGCTGGACGCGTGGGTGCCACGCGGCGAGTACTCGGGCTACGTGCCGACATCGCCCGGAGAGCTGGCAACGCTCGAGCCGAGCCACATCTTCTTGGGCCACGGCCACTTCGACCACGCCGCCGACGCCGCCGAGATCGCGCTCGCATCGGGCGCCACGATCGTCGGCACCCCCGAACAGTGCGATCAAGCTCGCGATCAGGCGGGCGCCGAGCTCCCATGCGTGACGCCGGTCGAGCCGGGCGCCCCGTTCGGCGCAATGGCGACGCTGGATGACCTGCTCGACGGTGTCGACATCACCGTCGTCAAGCACGTGCACTCCGCGGCCGAGCCGCCCGACCCGAGCGATCCGCACACCCCGACGGCTCCCCCACCGGATGCCAAAGCGGTCGTGTTCCACCTTCCCGCACCGCAGGACACCGCACATCTGCTCGAGCACCTGCCCGACGCCGAAGCGGGGACGCTGCTGTGGCAGTTCCGCGTCGGCGATTTCTCACTGACGTGGCACGACTCGTCCGGGCCCTTGCCCGAGCAGGCGCCACACGTGCTGGACGTGCTTCGTGACGATCTCCCGGCGACCGACGTCGAGCTGGGCGCGATCATGGGGTTCAACCAGATCACCAACGGGCTGCGCGATCCGAGGCTGTACACCGAAGCGCTCGCGCCCAAGATCTTCGTGCCGCAGCATCACGACAACTGGGCGCCCGGGGTGTCGACGCGTGGCGAGAATTACCAGCCGGAGGTCGAGGCGGAGCTTGCGAAGATCCCGGAGGACTCGCGGCCGATCCTTCGGTTCATCTCGGATCCTCAGGACTACGTGCGTCCTGAAGTTCTGACCTTCGACATCGATTCGCCGTTCTGGGACTAGCCTCCTTGCGCGGCGCGCGCGCGCCCGATTAGATGGGCGCCGTGCATCCAACCCTTGCGCGCCGAGCGCGGATCCTGGTCGCCCTCATCCTGCTGGCTGCCGGGCTCGCCCCGGTGAACGGGGCGCGCGCGGCCGATCCCGACGACGTCGTGGTCAACCTCGTGCAGCAGGCGTCCGGCCTGACCAGTCCGATCGCAATCGCGGCGCCCAACGACGGAAGTCGCCGGATCTTCGTCGTGGAGCAAGCGGGGCGCATCCGCGTCTGGAAGGCATCCACAGGAGTGCGCAGCAAAGCGTTCCTGAACATCAGCGGCCGCGTGAACAGCGCTGGGTACGAACAAGGGCTGCTGGGGCTCGCGTTCCATCCGAATTACGAGAACAACGGCAGGTTCTTCGTCGCGTACACGGACGGCCAGGGAGACCTTCGGATCTCGCGGTTCCGCATCGCCGATCCCTCTCGCAACAACGCGCCGGAAAGCAGCGAGCGCATCCTGCTGCAGGTGCGGCACCGCGCGAACACCAACCACAACGGCGGCCAGCTGCAGTTCCGGGGCGATCTCCTCTATATCTCGACCGGCGACGGCGGCGGCGGCAACGACCCCGGGAACAACGCGCAGGACATCTCGAGCTTGCTCGGAAAGATCCTTCGGATCAACCCGAACAAGAGTTGCGGCTCCAAGCGCTACTGCATCCCCAAGGGGAATCCGTTCCGAGGATCGACGCCTGGCAGGGGCGAGATCTGGCACTACGGTCTGCGCAACCCATGGCGGTTCTCGTTCGACCGGTCGAACGGGGTCATGTTCATCGGCGACGTCGGACAGCAGGCGCGCGAAGAGATCGATCGAGCCGGCAAGCGCGCCAAGGGATTGAACTTCGGGTGGGATTGTCGCGAAGGGGACATCGCCGGTCCGGGCTGGGGGCAGGACTACTGCACCGGGAAGTCCTTCCGCGGACCGATCTGGAATTACAGCCGATCGGGGGGACGGTGCGCCGTCATCGGTGGCTACGTCTACCGCGGCAGCGACTACGGCGCGCTGCGTGGGCTCTACCTCTACGCCGATCACTGCTCGGGGGAGGTCTGGGCCCTGCGGCGTCGTTCCAACGGCACCTGGGACAACGGCAAGGTCGACACGCACTCTGGCAACATCACGTCGTTCGGCGAGCGGCCGAACGGTGAGATCTACGTCACGACGTTGGATGGCCGGCTCTGGAAGGTGACGGGACGCCGGCGGTAGTCACATCCGCGCGCGCAACCGCTTCCGGGTGAGCGCGAGGCCGCTGCGCGCGCCCGGTGGGGATCGGTCCGAGGACCACTGCGCGTAGGGCGCGGCGGTCAGCAAGGCGAGCCCGAGCAGCACGGTGTCGTAGTTCACCCGCCACCCCGCGAAGTCCCGCCATGCCTGATCGCGATCGACCTTCAACGGCACGCCGGATCCCTCGAGTTCCGCGCACACCCGGTCGTACTCCTCGCGCGTGATCGAGATCGGATCCGTCGACGCGGGATCGGGATCGAACGCGATCCCGAAGAACGAAGCGATCCGCCGTAATGCGAGGAACCCCGAGCGGATACACAGCTCGGTGTCGGGGTCGCGAGGACGGTCGATCGTGGACGCAACCAACGACGCAGCGTCGAGAACCGTCCCCGCGGCTGTCACCCATGAGTGCTCCGGCTCGGGCGACCGGAAGAACACCAGCGCGGGGAACGACACGTGGCTCTCGGCGAGGTCCGCGAACCAGGTCTCGGCTCGCTGCCACAGATCCTCGAGCCGGTCTTTGGGACGTCCCAGGATCCAGAAGCGCCGAAGCATCATGCTCGAAGAGGGCGGTGAGTCGGCGCGCACCTCCAGGAACGTCACGAACTGCTCGCGCCGTGAGAACAGGCCGTAGATCGTCGGCAAGTACGCGATCAGGAGCGCCAGGATCAGCAACCCGAACGCTGCCTCGCTGAAGGCCAGAGCCGTGTTCGGGATGTCCGGTGGCCTGTCGAACCCAAGGGTCAGCAGGGAGGAGCCGCTGAAATGGAACGCCTCGGACCATGGACGTACGCCGTTGGCCCAGAACATCGCGGTGTAGCCACCCAGCAGGATCAGTTCCCACGTCAGGATCAGCACGAGCAGACTCAGCGGCGCGTAGAGCGCGAGGATGCGATCACGCCGTTCGAAGGGCGCGCGTGGCCCGACCCGCAGATCGAACAGTGCCCGCATCACACGGAAGACCCGCCTGGTGATCTTCGAGGGCACGGCGCGCGGCAGGATCACCGTCCGCACGGCCGAGCCAAACGTCGCGGCGACGCAGAACGCGCCCACGAAGAACACGCCGACCTCGACCCCGATCACGGGCGGATCCTTACGTCAAGACGTGAGCTTGCCGCAACTCCGTCCGACCGGGATGCGCCCCGTGGCCGATTATCCCCTGCTGAGGAGCTTCGTGGGCCCAGCCTTGCCTACGACCATGTAGCCGAAGTCGAATCCGGTGACCTTGACCCGCACCCTGTTCGGCGCCTTGGGGATGCACTCGCGCGCGATGACCGACTTGAAGAAGCCCTTGTCGGCGTTGTAGCGCAGCTTCCCCTTACACGGAGCGGGCTTGCCGTTGCTCCCGGTGGTGCGATCCGGCAGGAAGTACAACCCGTACCCCCACTCGTTCGAGATGCAGCTCGCCTGCTGCTGGTAGGCCTTGGAGGTCCCCCAGCGGATCTCGATCACGAGGTGCTGCGCCCCACCGCACGGGGCCCCGAGCCCCCACACCTTCGTAAGGACGGAGCCGGTGCGGTTCGATGCGAACATCTTGGTGATTCCGTTCTTCCCGGCAACGGTGACGGATTCCGCCCCGGCCGGCGCGACGAGCGCGAGCGTCACCACCGCGGCGACGGCGGCAAGGAACAAACTGCGGCGCATGTAGGTCCTCTCGTGATTGCGACGGCCGTAGGCCGATCGACGTTGCACGAAGCAAGCAGAATGTAATTGCGCGCACTCCTCACGTCTATAGTCCGTTTAGGTGCACTTACAGGGCATGTCTTCCAGTATGGCACCGTCACAGAGCGACGGTCACAGAGAGATCCTCGCTACCGCGCACGACCGACAAGACGATCGAACCGGTCGCCGTGGCAAGCACCTCTTGAAGATCGTCTCCGGTCGCGACGTCGCGGTCGCCGGCGCGCGTGATCAAGTCGCCTTCGCGGATGCCCGCGCGCGCCGCCGGCCCATCCTCCTCGACGCCACGGACCAGCACGCCATCGCGCTCGTCGAGCCCCACCGCCGCGCGCATCCGCCGCGCGATCTGGTTCGGGACGATGGCGATCCCGAGGCGTGGGCGTTCCGGTGCTTCTCCGCGCCCGAGCTGCTCGACGCGCGCGCGCAGCGCTGCGTCGGCGGGGATCGCGAGATAGAACCCTTCGCCGAGACGGTTCGTGTTGATCCCCAGGAACCGTCCCCCCGGGTCGACGACGGGGCCGCCTGACGACCCGGGGAGCAACGGCGCGGTGTGCTCGATCGAGCCGGCGATGCGCCGGCGGCGCGGTCCGCGGAAGGAACGCTCGGTGCCGCTGACCAACCCGAACGTGACGCGCAGGCCGCGTCCGCCGGGGTTGGACAGGGCGAAGACGGGCGCGCCGATGCCGACGGCGTCGGTGCCGTCCCAGGTGATCGCGGGCGCGTCGCCGGTATCGACTTCGAGGACCGCAAGGTCCCCGTCGAGGTCCGCGCCTGCGACGCGCGCTTCGACGCTGCGCCCGTCGCCGAAGACCACCGTCACCTGCTCCCCGCGCAGGTTGTGCGCGTTGGTGAGCACCTTGCCCGGCTCGAGCACGACGCCCGAACCCATCCCCCACCGGTTCGCGATCCCCACGATCGAGCCGCCGACTTGGCGGCTGATGGTCTGGACCGCGCTCTGGAGCTCCTCGATGACCGCCATGCCCTTGCCCTCCTTGGCTAGTTACTAGTAAGTTGCGACTCGCAAGTTACTATGATGCTGGCAGGAGGTCAAGTGGAAACCGGTACGATGACGTTCATGGCCGATCCCCCGCTCGCGAGCGCGCTCGAGGCGGTCGGCGATCGCTGGACCCTGCTGGTCATCGACGCCCTGCTAAACCGCCCGATGAAGTTCGGCGAGCTCCAGGCGGCCATCCCCGGAGTGGCCCCGAATACGCTCAGCCAGCGCCTCCAGCATCTCGACCGAGAGTCCCTGGTCGTCGCCCGGCCCTACCAGGAGCGCCCGCCGCGATTCACGTACGCGCTGACCGAGCAGGGTCGTCAGCTCGCCGGGGCGCTGCACATGCTGGCCGAGTGGGGTGCGCGCCGCTCGGGCGCGGAGCTTCCTCGTCACGCCACCTGCGGATCGCAGATGGAGACGCGGTTCTGGTGTCCCACGTGCGCGCGGGTGGTCGAGCCGGACGAGGCTTCGGACGCGCGCGTGCTCTAGCCCTCCGCGAGGGATCGGCGAACCGGGTGACCCGCATGGCCACAGAGCGGATCGGTGAACGAACTCCCGAACCCGGCAGAGGTCGCCGTCCACCTGGCTCGAGATCTTCCCGGCTGACGCGCATGCGGACGTCAGCACCGGGTGGCCAAGCCTTCGCCCTCGAGTTGCATATCTCGCACGCGCGTCCCAGAACGCGCGCGTCTCACCACGGGAGCGCGTACACCCGATGCTCGCCCCTCAGGCCCTTCAGCTCGACGTCCATCCCGTCGCTCCACGTGACGGAGTCGGGGAGCGCAGCTCGGACATCCGACGACACCAGGATCTGGCCGCCGCGCGCGCTGTCGGCGATGCGCGACGCGACGATCACCGTGCGCCCGAAGAAATCGCCTGCCTCCTCGATCACCGGGCCGGCGTGCAGTCCGATCCGGACGCGGACCGGCTCGCGCGCGCGCTCGTTCCGCTCGGCGAGCGCGCGCTGGATCCCCACGGCGCACGCGACGGCCGCGCCCCGATCCGCGAACGAGGCCATGAAGCCGTCACCTTCGGACTTCACCACCGTGCCGCCGTGCGCGCCGATCTGCGCGCGAACGAGCTCGTTGTGCTCCCGGAGCACTTCCATGAACGCAGCGTCGCCGAGGCGCTCGGCAAGGACGGTAGATGCTTCGATGTCGCTGAACATGATCGCGACGGTGCCCGCATGCACGCCGACGTCGGGCCGATCGCGCGCGACCGCCGATGCGACGAGCGCGATCGAAGTGCTGACCGAGGTCGGCGGTTCGATCCCGAGGGCCCGAAGCTTCTCGTCGAGCGTGCGCTCGCTCCAGTAGGCGGGCGCGCCGATCCGCTGATAGAGGTCGAGCGCGTGGTCGTAGAAGCCGGTCGCCGTGGCCGGGTCACCGGCCGCTGCCAGCACCGCGCCGGCGTCGCGCGCCGCGGCCGCGGCCATCCACGGGATCGGGACCGATCCGAACGTCCGGACCGCCTGATCGAATAAACGGGTCGCGTCTTCCAGGGCTCCGGTCGCCGCATGGACGAACGCCGATGCCCACGATCGCCGGGTCTGCAGCGCCCGCATCGGTTCGGCGTCTCGGAACGCTCGATCGCCGCGAGCGATAGCCGCTTCCGCATCTTCGATGCGCCCTGCGCGTCCCAGGAACACGGCCAGATCGAAGGCCGCACCAGCCATGAACAGCGGGCCGCCGCCTTCCTCGGCCAGGCGGACCAACCGTTCGAGCGGCTCGATCGCGGTCGCGGGGTCGAGCTCCTGGCGGATCAACGCCTCCCAGAACAGCGTGTAGAGCACGTAGAAGTTCGCGCCGATCTCGGTCGCATAGCGATGCTCGATCTCGAGGTCGCGAAGGGCGCCCGTCATGTCACCCGAGAAGTACGCGGCCATCACATGGGTGGGGTAGCCCGAGACGATGCTTTCTGCGATGTGGTCCAGCACGTCGAGGTTGCCGGTCAACATCTCGATCTCGTTGAGGTACGTACGCAAGGCGCGCGAGCGCCCAGAGGACTGCGCGCCCCGCGGCCCCTCCAGCTCACGGAGCAGCCAGGCCTTGCCGCCGAGCGGATCCTCCCACCAACTCATGCCCGCGGCCGAGCGGATCCAGGACGCCACGAATGCCACGAAGCCCAACCCCTGTTCCTCGGCGACCCCGTGCGCTTCCTCCACGAGTGCCAGGCCTTCGCTCACGCGGCCCGACTGATACATGAACCATCCGTGAAGCGCCGCCGCGTTCGCCCACAGCGAGCGATCCCCGAGCTCGTCGGCCAGCGACATCGCTTGCCTGGACACGGAGAACCCTTCTTCGGTGCGGGCCCCGTACAGCGCGGCCGAGGCGAACCCGAGCAGGACGTGGACCAGCGGCTTGCCTCCTTCCGGCTCGAACACCGCGCGCGCGACCTCGAGGTGCCGTCTCGCCGAGGCCAGGTCCATCGCTTCGGGGAACGTCGCCTGAAGGAACCCGAGACGCGAGTGGATACGCCCTGCCCTGCGGCGATCGCCCGCCGCTTCGAACAGGCGCAGCGCTTCGTCCAGGAAGCCGATCCCGCGATGGAGATCCAGCGCGGCCATGTACATCACCGTGCCGAGCGTTTCGAGGAGGTCGCCGCGGCGCCTCGCGGGGGCGTCGTCGGGGAGCATCTCGAGCGCGACCTCTAGGTGCGCGGCCGCCTCGTCCCAGGCGAACACCTCGTTCGCGAGCGCGGCGGCACGAAGACACGCCGCGATCGCCTTCTCGGGGTCGGCGGCCGCGCCGGCCATCCGATAGTGCGCCGCCAGGATCGCCGCGTGCCGCGGTGAGGATCCGTAGACCGACTCGATCGTCTCGGCCGCGCGCAGGTGCGCGCGCTGCTTGCGCAGCGCGCTTAGCTCGCCGTACAAGGTCTGTCGTACCAGCGCATGGTTGAACGCGTAGGTCGGTCGCTGACGCTGCGGCACCTCCACCAGGATCTGCGCGTCGAGCGCTTCCTCCACGGCGGTCAAGACGTCGTCCTCCGGGAGGTCGCTCATCGCGACGAGCACGCCGAAGTCGAGCTCCGCCCCCAGGACGGAGGCCAGGGTGAGCACGGTGTTGGTTCGCTCACCGAGCCTGGACAGACGGCGCCCGAGCACCTCCCGGATGCCCTCAGGGATCTCGAGCTCCTCCAGCGCCGAGGGATCGATGGTCCACAACCCGTCGTGGCGGAAGAGCTTGCCGGTCTCGAGCAGATGGCGGATGACCTCCTCGATGAAGAACGGGTTTCCTTCGGTCTGCCGATGCAGGACCTCCGCGAGCCTGGTCCCGCGCCAGCCGATGTCGTGCCCCGCCGCGACCGCCAACATCGTCCGGACCTCTTCGGGCGTGAGTCCACGCAACAGGACCCGCTCGTAGAGGCGCTCACGCCGCAACGCGCCGAGGGTGTCGGCGAGCGGATGTCGCCGGTCGAGCTCGACGTCCCGGTACGTGCCCATCACCAGCAACCGGCAGCCCGCCAGGCGGCGCGCGAGGTGCTGGAGCAGCAGCAACGTCTGGCGGTCGGCCCAGTGCAGATCGTCGAGCACCAGCACGATAGGTTGCGCGCGCGCCGCGTTGAGCAGGAAGCCTGTCACGCTCTCGAACAAGCGGAACCGTTCCTGCTCGGGGTCCGAGCGCGGCGGCTCGGGAACGTCGGGCAGCGCTTCGCGCACCTCGCTGACCAGCCGGGCGACGTCGCCGGCGCCCGAACCGAGCTCGCTGCGCAAGGTGTCGGGATCGCTGACGGCCACGTACGACCGGATCGCCTCGATGACCGGGATGTAGGGCAGGCCGGACTCGGACTCGTACGCGTGGCCCCACAGCACCTGCGCGCCCCGCAGCCGGGCGTGCACGCACACCTCTTCCACCAGCCGCGTCTTGCCGATGCCGGGCTCGCCGGCGACCAGCAGCAACGCACCGCGTCCTGCGACCGCCTCGTCGGCGGCGACCTTCAGCCGGTCCATCTCGGCGGAACGGCCGACGTATCCCGCCCATGCGGCGCGAGCCACGTCGCGACGCAACTCCGTCATCGGAACCGCGCCGCCGGGCGCCGAGCGCGTGGCCTCGAGGTGCCCTCGCACGTCGCGCGCCGAGCCGGGACGATCCTCTGGCGCCTTGGCCAGCAGGGCGACGACGACGTCCTCGAGCGCTCCCCCCACGTCTGGGTTCAACCAGCCGGGACGCACGGGCGGCGTGTTCAGGTGCTGGCTGATCACCCCGACGGCGTCGTCCCCGACGAACGGAGGCCGGCCGCAGAGCATCTCGTACAGGACGCAGCCGAGCGCGTAGAGGTCGGCGCGCGCGTCCGCCTCGCGCCCCGTCGCCTGTTCCGGCGGCATGTACGCGACCGTCCCGATCATGGTGCCTTCGGCAGTAAGGCGGGATCGATCGAGCGCGACCGCCAGGCCGAAGTCCCCCAGCGCCGCGGTGCCGTCGGTCGTGAAGAAGATATTGCCGGGCTTCAGGTCCCGATGGATCACGTCGTTCGCGTGGGCGTGCTCGAGCGCGCGCACAACGTGCTCGGCGACCTCGATCGCGCGCTCGACCGGCAGGCGGTGGTCGTCCGCCTGCTGGAGCACGTCCGCGAGTGACCCGCCGCCCATCAACTGGCTGACGACGAAGGGCTGCCCGTCCTCGTCGCCGATGTCGAAGACCGTGACGACGTTGGGATGATCGCCGAGCCGAGCCATCGCCTGGGCTTCGCGTTCGACTCGTACACGCGACGCATCATCGAGCCCCTCGATCCGGATCAGCGCCAGTGCGACGTCGCGGTCCAGGCGGGTATCGCGCGCCAGGTAGACGCGTTTGCGTGCGCCTTCACCCAGAAACTTCTTCACTTCGTAGCGGCCGCCGTCGAACGAGGACGGGAGGGGCACGGCCGCCTCGGGCCGGACCGCCTCGACCGGTGTGCCGCACGCGTCGCAGAAGCGCGCGGCCTCGCGCAGCTCGGTCCCACACGTGCGGCAGGCGGTGATGATGGATGCCCCCTAACCCCGTTCGCGTCAGGATACCAATCACCGGGTCAGCCCCCGGGGTCGGTCCCTACGACACCTCCTCGTCGTTGACGACCTCGAGCCCCTCCCGCCGCAGCATCGACGCCGTCACGCCGTCACCGTCGGTCAAGGCCCCGTCGAACGTCCCGTCGTAGATCCGCCCGCACCCGCAGGACGGGCTGCGCGCCTTCAGGATCGCCAGGATCGCCCCGGCCGTGCGCGCGGTCTCAGCCGCGGTGCGCGCGCCCCGCAGATAGTGCTCGGTCACGTCGGTGCCGTGCTCGTCCACCACGCGCGCGCGCCCCTCCAGCACGTCATCGCCGTCGCCGCCTTGGATCTCGGCCGCCGGACGTGGGATCGGCAGCCCGCCGGCGACTTCGGGGCACACCGGCACCGCGCGCCCCTCGGCGACGAGCCGAACGGCCCAGTCGCGCGTCTTCGGCTGCGCTTCGTGTGTGCACGCCACGCCTGCCAAGCAAGCGCTGACGACCACGCGACCCTCCTCAGGCACCTTCACCGGACAACTCCCGGTCGTAGCCGCACTTGGTGCACACGATGAAGCCGAGTTTGATCGCGAGCTTGGGATAGCCGCAGCGCGGGCATCGCTGCGCTTCGTCGAGCCAGGCGGGATGCTCGGTCTGGCACACCGGGCACACCAGCACCTGCTCGCCCCCGATCACCGCGCGCGCCCACGGCGAGGGCTTCCCCTGCGGAGGATCCTCCTGCACGCGCCCGCACCGGTAGCAGGGCATGAAGCGAGTCTACGCGCTCAGCGGATCGCGGCGAGCGCGTCACGCCAGCGCGCCTGATCGCGCGCCTCTACCACGTTCTGGAGCGTGTTGTACTCGGCGAACCGAAGGATGCCGTCCTTGTCGATCAGGAACGTGCATCGCATCGGAGTACCCACGATCTCGTCGAACGCATCGTAGGCCTTCGACACTTCGCCGTGTGGCCAGAAGTCCGACAGGAACGTGTTGATGTAGGACTCCTTCTTCTTCCACTCCCGCAGCACCCATACCGGGTCGCACGAGATCCCGAGCACCTCGACGTCCGGATCGTTCACCATGTCGGCGTTCTCGTCGCGCAACTGGCAGAACTCAGCCGTGCAGGTGCGGGTCAGCGCGAACGGCACGAACACCACCAGCACGTTCTTCGTACCTCGGAAATCGCCGAGCCCCACCGTCGCGCCGTCGGTGTCGCGCAGCGCGAAATCCGGCGCTTCCCGTCCGATCTCGAGCCCCATGGTTGCCTCAGCATAGGGAACGGGCATCACGGTGACGAATCAGAAGAAGCGCGCAGCATGTCGTGCCAGATGGTCCGCCGTCCGTGTCGCCAGCGCCATCACCGTGATCTGGGGCGGCACGGTCGCCGAGCCCGGCAGGACGCTCGCATCGGCGACGAACAGCCCAGGGACGCCGTGCACCTCTCCCCAGGCGTCCACCACCGACGTCGCCGGGTCGGCGCCCATGCCCGCGGTGCCGCTCGGGTACCAGCCCGAGAGCCGCAGCAGGCTCGGCTTGACCGAGCCTTCGTCGAACGCTTTCGGCACCCCGGCACCGTCGAAGCCGGGCAATCCCGTGACGACGGCGTGCGCGCCCGCCGCCAGGAAGATCTCAGCGGTGTTCAAGATCCCACGCACGAGCCGGCGCGCATCCGCCTCGTTCAGCGCGTAGGACACCTGGGGCTCGCCCCCCCGTCGCCTGGCGACCGCGCCGGTCGAGGAGTCCGCGACGACGACGTGCGCCGTGGCGTAGTGCGGGAACCGCGCGACCATCTCTTTCAGCTCCAGACCCGCGCCTGGGAAGTCGCCGGCCACCGCCGACGGGACCGGCGCCGTCACCTCGATCAGGGTGTCGTGGGACGACAACCACTCGTCGACGGCGAACGGTTGCATCGTCCCCCGCCACGCATGGATCGGCTCGTCGAAGAACGCTCCCACGGTCGCACGCGGCCCGACACGCAACCCCCGCCCCAGCAGGCCCGAGCGGTTGCCGAGCGCGTTGTCCGAGAGCAGGGCCGGGGTATGGATCGCGCCGGCGGCGAGCACGACGACCTTCGCGCGCACGGTGAGCGTCGCCTTCGCCTCACGCGTGCGGGGGTCGAGCACCGCCGCCACGACGCCGCGCGCGCGCCCGTCGGCGATCACGATGCGATGTGCGCGCACGTTCGCGTAGATGCTCGCGCCGGCCCGCTGCGCGCGCGGCAGGTAGGTCAAGTGCGTCGAGAGCTTCGCGTCAGACGGGCAGCCGTAGGAGCACACGCCGCAGCCGCGACAGCCCTCGATCTGCCGCTGCACCAGACCGGCGTGCACGCCGAGTTTGTCGACGCCGCGACGGAACACCTCGGCGTTGGGTCCCAGCAGCGACTCGGGGGTAGGCCGAACCGACTGATTGCGCTCGACGCGCTCGAAGAACGGACGCATCGAGCCGGGATCGATCTCGGGGAGGCCGAGCCGCTTCTCCCACGAGACCAGCACGTCGTCCGGCACGCGCATGGCGGTTCCGGCCGACACCAGCGTCGTGCCTCCGAGCCCGCGTCCCAGCGGCAAGGCAACCGGGGGACGGCCGGCGGCCGAGGTGGCGCCCTGGCCTCGGAAGAGCTTGTGCATCCGTTCGAACGGAGGTCCGCCGAGATCGGCTCGGGTGAAAGGCGATCCTTCTTCGAGCACCACGACCGTGTGGCCGAGCTCGGCGAGCTCTTTCGCGACGACCGATCCGCCGGCGCCGGCGCCGACGACGACGACGTCGCACTCTTCGGTGTGATCGCGCGCGATCTGCGGGTACCGCACGACCTCCAGGCGCGCGCCGTCCCGCGGCGGCTCGTCGGTGACGCACGCATAGGTGAACCCGACGGCCCCCTCGACGGCCGGCGTCGCCGCCCACTGATTCAGACAGAACCATGCCAACAGGTCGGCGGCGCGCTCGACCGGCCGCAGGCGGCTGCGACGCAGGCGCGCGACCAATGCGGTGCGCGCGCGCCCCTGCATGCGAGAGAACGGCCGGAGCGAGCGCGAGGCGATCCCCGCCCACTCGACCACGCGCAAGGCTCGCTCGATCGAAGCGCGCGTGCCGGCATCGAAGGTCGCGAGCGCCGCGTCGATCCGTTGCGGCACACCGCACTCGGATGCCGCGGGCGGCAGCGTTCCCCCCTGCGGGATCAGCGCGTCGGCGAACGCCACCAGGGTTGCCATCCGTTTCCGCGACAGGGTGCGCGGCACCACGACGTCGGGACGCTCGAGCGCGGGCCGGGGAGCCACCGGAGTGGGTTCGGGCTCGGGGGCCGGTCGGCGCGGAGCGGTGACCGCCGGCGGAGCCTCGTCGCGCGGCTCGAACGTGATCTCTTCCAACGGTGGAAGCTCCACGCGTCGCTCCGGCTCGGGCGGCGGCTCCGGCTGAGGATCCGGCTCGACGACGTCGGGTTCTTCGAGCCCGGGGACGTCCGCGGGCGGCGCGGGCCGCGACGGTCGCGTCGTCGAGCCGAACGGGACCGTGGGATCGGGCTCGGGGAGCTCGATGGGTTCGGTGCGATGCGTCTCGGATGGCTCCTCGCGCGGGGACGCCTCGGTCGGGTCGAGCCCCTCATCCCGATCGTCGCTCACGCGCGCACCTCAGAGCTCTTCTTCCACCGACGGCTCGACGAGCCGCTCGATCGCCTCCTTCGGCGACATCCCATAGTGGATCACCTTCGCGACGATGTCGACGACCGGCAGGTGGAGCCCGTGCTTCTCGGCCAGCACTACGGCCGCGCGCGCGTTCGCGTACCCCTCGACCGTCGTGTTCATCTCGGCGAGCGCCTCCTCGGGCGTCATCCCACCGCCGACCAGCCGGCCGAAACGGCCGTTGCGCCCGCCTGCCACGGTGACGTACAGGTCGCCGGCGCCGGCGAGCCCAAGGATCGTTTCGGCGCGCCCGCCGAGCACGCGAGCGAGCTTGGCCATCTCGACCAGGCCGCGCGAGAACACGAACGCCTTGGCGTTGGTCATCGTCTCGACGCCGAACGCGGGAGCGAGCCCCTCGCACATCCCGACCCCGATCGCGACGACGTTCTTCATGATCGCGCCGACCTCCACGCCGATCACATCGTCGGACGTGTAGGTGCGGAAGCGCTTCGATTGCAGCAGTTCGGCGATCCGGCGAGCGGCGTGCGCGCTCGCCGACGCGCACACGACCGCGGTCGGGACTCCGGCCGCGATCTCGTTCGCCAGCGAGGGCCCGACGACGGCAACGACCCGGTCGTCGCCGATCTCGTCGCCCACCATCTGCGCGGCCGAGCGCAGCGTCTCCTCGTCCCAGCCCTTGGTGGCGATGGCGAACAGGCACCGCGGTGAGACGTTCGACACGACCGCGCGCACGGTGTCGACCAACCCCACGGTCGTCACCGCGAGGACGAGCACGTCCGCGTCCGGCAGCACGTCGCCCCAGGAATCGGGCTCGACGATCGTCACGTCGTCGGGCAGGTGCACGCCGAGCGCGGGATGCGGCTCGCCTTTGACGTGCGCCTCGACGAAGGGTCGATCGAACGGCGTTGCGAAGATCGTGACGGCGTTCCCTGCGCGCGCGAGCTGCACCGTCATCGCGCCACCCATGGCGCCCGCCCCGATCACACCGATCATGCGCTACTCATAACACATGCACCGGCCGGGGCCGGCTGTGTGCCCCGATGCAGACCGCTGCTATTGCACCGAGATCACGTATGGGAGAGGAGCACCAGACTTCGGCAGCCCACATTCGCTCGCCATGCAATGCAAGACGTGGATCTGGAACGTACCCGGGCCCTTCAAGGGCGGACCGGCGCCTGGCCATCCGTCGAGCCCCTCAGCGATACACAAGTCCCAGCCGCCGGGGTTCGTCGATTCGCAAACCTGCGTCCAGCCGATCTTCGACTTCTTACAAGCCTTGAGGTCGACGTCTCCGGGACTCAACAACTCAACGTAGTGCTCGCCCGCCCCGAGTTTGACCGTGTACACGTCTGCCTTGTCTTCCTCGACGAGCTCCGCGGCATTGCCGTCGTCGAGAACCTTCTTCACCGTCGACACCCCGAAGCCGCACGTCGCCGCGGCCTGGGTCGATCCGTAGGGGAATGCCGCGAGCACGCTCAGCAAGACGCATCCGACCCTCAGCATCCTCATCATCCGCTCCTTCATCGAACCCCTGAGCCTCGGAACTACACTTCTTTCCTGGGACGGGCGTTCCTGCCACAGGCGCGGGCCATTCCTCCCTTTCACCCGATTACCTCCCTTTCACCCGATGTACCCTGGATATACCCGGAAGCACCTGGGAGAAACCACGCATCGCCGGACTAGTCATCTCGGACCATCTTCGGGAACCACCCGCTCGGCCACCGAACGGACGAACCGGGCGGGCCGTTTTGCCTCCTGATGAACGACCGCGCTCGCACCGAGATGGCCCGCCGCATCCGCCGCTGGGCCCTGTTGATCACGATCATCGGGGTCACGACCAGCAGCGGGCACGCGCGCGCGCAGGCCCCCGTCCTCCCGTCGGCCCGAACGGTCCCCGGCCAGGCGCTCGTGCGGTTCGAGCCGGGCACGACCGGCACGCTCCGCACCCTCGCCCACGCGCGGGCGGGCGCCGAGTTGATCCGGCGCATCCCGGTCATCGGCTACGACCTCGTTCGCTTCCCGACGGGGTGGCCGCTGGACGCCGTGCTCGCGTCCTACCGCTCCGACCCCTTCGTCGTCACGGCCCAGCCGAACCACACCGGTTCGATCGCGCTGTCGCCCGCCGACGCGTGCCACGCCGAGCCCTGCGCGTCACCCGGCCAGTGGCACCTGCGCATGACCAACACCCCTTTCGGCTGGGACGCGTTCCCCGGCACGACCTACACCCAGGCCGACAAGCGCACCTTCGAGCCGGTCACCATCGCCGTGCTCGACACCAAGATCGACGCATCGCATCCGGATTGGATCAACGCCGGCGGCTCGAGCCCCGATGCCGCCCACGGCGGGCAACTGGTCCTGGCCGACGCGCGCGACTGGGTGCCGCCGTCCAACCAGTCGGGCGCCGCGCTGTACCACGGCACGTTCGTCGCCGGGCTGGCGGCTGCATCGGCCAACGGCGCCGACACCGTCGGCGTCGGCTACGCCGCGCGCGTGCTCCCGCTCACCGTCGTCGACGGCAGTGGCATGACCAACGCGGCCGACCTGGCCGACGCGATCGTGTACGCGTGGCGACACGACGCGCGCGTCATCAACCTGTCGCTCGGGATCGTCGGCGACGCGGCGGCGGTGCAGGATGCCATCCAGACCGTGACCGCGGGGACGGCGAGCAGACCACCTTCGCTCGTCGTCGCCGCGGCCGGCAACAACACCGGCAGCGCGCCCTTCTATCCCGGCTCGTACGCCCAGTCGATGTCGGTGGCCGGAACCGATGCCGACGACCGGCCGGCGCCGTGCTCGAACCACAACGCGAACGTGTCGGTGTCGGCGCCGGCCGACCGGCTGGTCGGGCTCGCACACATGCCGGGACGGATGATGCGCGCGGTCTGCGGGACGAGCGCGGCGACCCCGCAGGTGTCCGGCCTCGCGGCGCTGCTGTTCGCGCAGGATCCCACCCGAACGCCGGCGCAGGTGCGACGCATCATCGAGCGCTCGGCCGACGACCTCGGCGCGCCGGGACGCGACGACCGGTTCGGACACGGCCGCATCAACATCGAGCGCGCGCTGCATCGCGATGGGCCTGTCGCCACCGGTGCTACCGGCACCGTGGTTCCGGGTTCGGGGGGCACGAGCACGATCACCGCGATCGCAACATCAGCGCGCGGTGTGCGCGCGGCGCACGTGATCTTCGATCGCCCCGATGCCGCCCCGGTGACGATGAAGCCCGCCGACGGATCGTTCGGCGGAACCACGGAGGCATTGCAGGCAACGGTGGCGGTCCCCGCCGGGACCGCCGCCGGACCTCACGCGATCTGGGTGCGCGCATTCGACGGGGAAACGTGGGGTGCAACGACCGTCGGGGTCGTCGCCGTCGATGCGCGCGCACCGACCATCTCGAGCGCCGCCGTCAGCGGCGGACCGCGCCTCACCGGAGAACCGATCCGGGTGACCTTCACCGTGACCGACGACTACTCGAAGACGTTCGCGCACGGGATCGAGATCCGTTCGACCGCGACCAACGCCATCGCGTACCGAGCGATCACCGAACAGACGATCGCGGGAGGCCAGATCTACGAATGGCTCCCCGGTCTCGAGGTTCCGGGCGGCCACTACACCGTGAAGATCGCCGTAGCGGATCAGGCCGGCAACGTGTCGACCACCCAGATCGGCGCCATCATCACGTGAGATCCTCGATGAGGTTGCGCGCCGGGAGGCCCGAGCCGCCGCACGTGCCGACCGGCGCGCGCCCTGCCTGAGCGCCCCCAGGAAACCCTCCAGCGCTCGGGGGCGCGTGTCCGGCGGCCGCGCTCAGGTTCGGCGCCGGGCCCGCCTCTTCAGGAATGTCCGCACCGTAAGCAGCGCGATCCCCGCGAGGATCTGCCCACCGAGGATGGCGCGGTTGGCGTCGATCGCCGGCTGCCACGTGACGTTCCCGTCGCGGATTACGAATGCCCCGATGGGACGCGCGCTCATCCCGAAACCGCTTCCGGAGCCTCCGCCCATGCCTTCGGGCCCCTCGCCCTTGCCGCCGCCGCCGCCTCCACGGACCGCCGCCGCCGGGATGACCGTCGTGCCATTGCGCTCGAACGGGGTGCCGAACACGCGCTCGGTCGTCAAGACGTCCTTGGCGTCCTGGAACGCTTCGAGTTTCATGGTCCACCTCCCTCGTGTGCAGGTTGCGCCTGTGCGATGCTACGCCGATGGAGATCCATGGGTTGGTCGATCTGCTGGCCGACGCCGGCAGCGTCGTCGCGTTCACCGGCGCCGGGATCTCCACCGAGTCAGGGATCCCGGACTTCCGCGGGCCGCAGGGGTTGTGGACCAAGATCGATCCCAGCGAGTTCACGATCGAGAACTACGTGAACAACCCCGAGCACCGGCGTCGCGTGTGGCGGATGCGGATGGAGCGAGCCTCGGAGCGTTACGAGCCCAATGCAGGGCACCTCGCGCTGGCCGATCTCGAACGGGTGGGCAAGCTCGGATGCGTCATCACCCAGAACATCGACGGGTTGCACCAGGCCGCGGGGAACACCGCCGTGTTGGAGCTGCACGGGACGACGCACCGGGTCAAGTGCCTGGGGTGTGACGCGCGCATGCCGAACGACGCCGTCTTCGCCCGCATCCGCGCCGGGGACGACGATCCGCGCTGCGAAGATTGCGGCGGCCTGCTGAAGTCGGCCACGGTCTCGTTCGGTGAGATGCTCCCGACCGATGTCGTCGAGGAGGCCTTCATGCGAGCGGAGAGTGCGGATACGGTCCTGGTGGTCGGCTCGAGCCTGGTGGTGTATCCGGCCGCGGGGATACCACTCGCGGCGACACGCATGGGCGCGCGCATCGCGATCGTGAACGCAGAACCGACGCCGATGGACGACCTCGCTTCGGTCGTGCTCCGCGGCGCTGCGGGTGAGATCCTTCCCGCCGCCATCGAAGGGTTGCGGGCGCGCCTATCGCCGGCGTTCTACGGGGAAGGCGTGGTCCAGGTCGACGACGATGGGCTCGAAGACCGGAACGGACGACGCCCGTAGGCGCTCGGCCGTCTCGACCGACCAGATCAGCAATCCGATCCCGAAAGCAGCGAGGGCCAGGCCGACCACCAACAGCGGCGACACGCCGGCGAATTGGATGCCGGCCAGCACCGCCCCAACGATCCCGCATGTCACGGCGTAGCGTCCCACAGGGCCTCCTTCATGGATGCCCCCCATTGATGCATCGGTTCCGGTGCGCCCGCCACGCACCCCTAACGTTGGGTGTGTCGCCATCAGCCGGCGCGCTCGGTTGCCTCCGGCAGATCGCGCTCGTGCAACTCGGCCGCGACATACTCGACCGGCGGAACCATCGTTTCGAACACGATCGGCGGTGGACCGCCGGGCGTCATACGGCGAACCCACAGCATGACCCCCACCCCGATCGCAAGGACGACGATCCCGATCGGCACGAGCGGCAGCCCGGCCGCGACCGGCTTCGTCTCGGCCCGCATCGACACACGTTCGGCAGCCGTCGGATCCATGCGCCAGACGAAGGTCGTCCGTCCGCCGTCTCGAACCGTCTTGGTCGCATCCGTGCCGACGGGCTCGCCCGGCAGCGTCACGCGGAACTCGAACGAGAACAGCTGCTCGATCCCCTCGAGCGGGCTCTGAGAGCCGAACGGGTCGGCGTCGGCGTCGGCGCCGAACGGGTACTCGCCGGCGAAGGGGTCGCCGAAAGCATCGTCGCCGAACGAGGGGCTGTCGGGGAGCGACGGGATACTCGGCGCTCCCCCGGTGGCGTTCAACCGCCATCCGCCGTCGGGGGTCTTGTCGAGCTCGAAGATGTCACCGCTCGGCGACTGCTCGAGACTGCCCAGCAGGGTTCTCAGCTCCTCCAAGGAACCGAACGGGACGCTCGCCCTGAGGCCCTCAAGGCCGGGCTCGGTGAACTCCTCGAAGCGCCACGGGACGCTTTCGGAGGCCATCTGGTTCCGGAACCCCTCGAAGATGTCCTCGTCCTGCGGGAGCTGCGACAGCAGCAGCTTGTCCATCGCCATGACGAAGCCCAGGGTCCCCGATCCGTCGTCGTTCACGCGGATCTCCGCGCGCATCTCGCACGCCGACAGCGCCACCGCCAGCAGCGCGAGCCCGATCGTGATCCGTCGCATCCGTTTCCTCCTTGGAAAGCTCTTCCGGGGATGAATCGGACCGAGCGGACGCCGCCTTGAGAGCCCAAGTGGATGGGAGACACCAGCCCAGATGGGCCAGCGGGGCGCGTGGAAGGTTCGAGCGATCACTCGTAGAGTTACGGGTCGTGGAGTACCGGGTCGAACAGTTGGCAGCCTCTTGCGAGGTGTCGGTGGACACCGTCCGCTACTACCAGTCGATGGGGCTGCTTCCCCCGCCCCGGCGCGCCGGCAGGGTCGCTCTGTACGACCGCTCGCACGTCGAGCGCATCCGCCAGATCCGGGCTCTCCAGCGGAAAGGCCTCACCCTCGCCGTCATCGACCGGATGATGAACGGGAGGCTCGGCAAAGCCGACGCCGACCTTGCCGCCGCCGTCGCCGCCGCGCAGGGCGACGACGAGGACGAGTTCCTGACCCTGGAGGAGGTCGCCGAGCGCTCTGGGGTCCCCAGCGCGCTTCTGCGGGCCATCGAGCGCGCCGGACTGGCGCTCGGCCGGAAGATCGACGGCGAGGAACGCTACTCGGCGGCCGACATCGAGGTCGTCCGCCAGGGACTCCGGCTGCTCGAGGCGGGCTTCCCGGTCGCCGACCTCCTCGAGTTGGGCAAGAGCTACGACCAAGCCGCGCGCGTCCTCGCGACCCATGCGGTCGAGATGTTCGACGTCCACGTCCGCGAACCGATCAGGACCTCCGACGCAGACGACGAGGCGAAGGCCGAGCGGCTCGTCGCTGCCTTCCGGGACCTGTTGCCGGCGGTCACCGCGCTCGTCACGCATCACTTCCGGCGCGTGCTGCTCGCGGCCGCGGAGGATCACATCGAGCGTGCCGGCGATGAAGCCGCGCGATCGGCCCTGCGCGAGGTCCACGGATGACCCCCCGCAAGCGCGCGTCGGCCCTGCCGGGCGCGAACGAAAAGGCGCGCGCGGTGCGCGGGATGTTCGACGCCATCGCCGGGCGATACGACCTGGTGAATCGCGTGATGACGTTCGGACTCGACGCCGGGTGGCGCAAGCGCGCCGTGCAGGCGATGGGATTGCCGCCGCGCGCGCGCGTTTACGACCTGGCATGCGGCACTGGTGATTTCTGCCGCGAGCTGTCCGACGCCGGGCATCGGCCGGTCGGGTTCGACTTCGCAATCGAGATGCTGCGTGCCGCAAGGACCTCAGCGCCGCTGGTGCAGGCCGACGTGCTCCGTCTGCCCGCGCGCGACGCCAGCGCGAACGGCGTCACCTGCGGCTTCGCGCTGCGCAACGTCGTGGACCTGCCGGAATTGTTCGCGGAGTGCGCGCGCGTCCTGGTCCCTGCCGGCCGGATCGCGCTGCTAGAGGTGGGAGAACCATCGGGGCGTTTCGCGAAGGCGGGCCACGCGCTGTATTTCAAGCGGATCGTGCCGGTGATCGGCGGCGTCCTGTCGGACCGGCAGGCGTACCGCTACCTCCCCGAGTCGGTCGCGTACCTGCCGCCGCCCCATGAGCTGCTCGAGATGATCCGCGGCGCCGGCTTCGCTCACGTCGTGCGCGTACCCCTGACGCTGGGGGCGGCTCAGCTGATCGTCGGGACGCGACGATGAAGGTGTCCGTCGACCGCGTCGAGCCGACCGATCCGGCTCGACATTGGGTCCCCGGCGACGGGTTCTTCTTCGAGCATGCCGGACGAACGGTGTGCGCGCTCGGCTCGGCGTTGACGCTGACGATCCCCGGCGGTCCGGACCAGGTCGCGCGCGCGGCAGCTCGCGCATCCGAGGCGCTCGCGGCCTTGGACGCGCCGTCGGACGGGCCGGCGCCGCCGGTGGTCGGCGCGCTCCCATTCGACGGCTCGGCCCAAGCCGTGCTGGTCGTGCCCGCGGTCACCTACCTGAAAGAGCGAGACCGAACGTGGCGCATCACCGTTGGCGACCCGGTCCCCGCAGAAGCGCGCGCGCCCGCTCGCCCCGGGTTCGAGCCGCTTCGGATCCACGAGGTGCCCGCCCGTGAGTCGTACGTGGCCGCCGTCGAGAAGGCGCGCGCGCGCATCCGTGCCGGCGAGCTAGACAAGGTCGTGCTTGCCCGCATGCTGATCGCCCAGGCGACCCATCCGATCGATCGGCGCGCGCTGCTGGCCCGGCTGCGCGAGGCGGAGCCCGACGCGTTCGTGTTCGCCGCGCAAGGGTTCATAGGCGCATCGCCCGAGCTGCTCGTCGCGCGCCGCGGGCGCGCCGTGCGCTCGACGCCGCTGGCGGGGACGATCGCGCGCGCGGCCGAGCAAGCGCGCGCCCGCCTGTTCGGCTCGGCGAAGGATCGCCACGAGCACGCGATCGTCGTCGATGCGGTTCGCGATGCGCTCGAGCCGGTATGCGACAAGCTTTCGTGGCCCTCGGAGCCGGGCTTCGTCGGAACGAGCACGGTGTGGCATCTCGCGACGCCGTTCGACGGGCGCCTGCGCGACCCTGTGCCGCACGCTTTGACGCTCGCGGCTCGGCTGCATCCCACGCCGGCGGTCTGCGGGACCCCGCGCGAGCCCGCCATGCGCGCGATCGGGGAGCTGGAAGAGATCGACCGCGCGCTCTACGCCGGTTTGGTGGGATGGATGGACGCGCGCGGCGACGGCGAATGGGCCGTGGTGCTGCGATGCGCGGAGGTCGCCGGGCGCATCGCGTTGCTGTTCGCCGGCGCCGGGATCGTGGGCGACTCGGATCCCCACACCGAGCTCGCCGAAACCGATGCCAAGTTCACATCGATGTTGGAGGCGTTGGGACGCGCATGATCGTCGGGATCGATCACGTTCAGCTTGCGATGCCGGCCGGCGGCGAGGACGCCGCACGCCGGTTCTACGGAAGGACCCTCGGCCTCCGTGAGGTGCCGAAGCCGCCGGGGCTCGCGGCGCGCGGAGGGCTGTGGTTCGAGACCTACGGCACGGCGATCCACCTCGGGCTCGAAGACGGGTTCCGGCCCGCCCAGAAGGCGCATCCCGCGCTGCTGTGCGAGGACCTCGGCGCGATGACGTCGGCCCTGCGCGACGGCGGATGCGACCTCTCGTGGGACGAGAGCGTCGAGGGCGTGCGCCGCCTCTACACCCACGATCCGTTCGGCAACCGCATCGAGATCATCGCCGACGGCGACGGCTTCTCGCAGCGGAGCCCGATCGTACGCGGCGATCCGACGGACTGACGAACCCTCAGCGCTCGGCGAGCGCGCGCGCCACGGTATCGCGAACCTGCGCACGCATCGCGACGGCGCGCGCGCGGTCGATGGGCACCTCGATGATGCGCACGCCGGGTCCCGGCTCGAGCGCGCCGAGCAGATCCTGCGCGCGGTCGACTCGCGCGTACGTCGCTCCCGCGGCCCGCGCGAGCGCCTCGAGGTCGATTCCGTGCGGAGTGACGAACAGCGCTTCGTGCTCGGGTAAGGTCGCGGACGGAAGCAGGTCGAAGATCCCGCCGCCGTGATTGTTCACCACGACGATCGTGGCGTCGAGCCCGCGCCCCGCTGCCCACAGCAGCCCGCTCGCGTCGTGCAGCACCGCGAGGTCCCCGAGCAACGCGTAGGTCTGCGCGCCCGACGCCGCGATGCCAAGCGCCGTCGAGACCGTCCCGTCGATCCCACTCGCTCCCCGGTTCGCGAGCACGCGCAGTCCTTCACGCGGACGCATGAACAGGTCCAAGTCGCGGACGGGGGTTGAATTGCCGACGAACAGCGTCGATCCGGCCGGTACCCCATCGGCGATGTCGCGCGCGACCCTGCCCTCGAACGGCTCGTCCCACGCGTCGAGCAGCGCGTCGATGATGGCGCGCGCGCGGGCGTCGGCTTCGGTCCATCCCGTGGTCCAGGCCGTCGCCGGGGCATCGCCCGCCAGTCGGGCGATCGCGCGCGCGACGGCGGCGATGTCGGTGCGCACGTGGCGATCGACCGACCATCCCGGCATGGGCACGCGATCGAACGGCGAGATCGTGATCACGCTCCCGGCGTCGGCCACCAACGCTTGCGTGGCGCGCGTCGTCGGCAGCCCTCCCAGCAAGAGCACCAGATCGGCGCTGCGGCCCTCCACCACGAACTGAGGTGCGGTGAGCGCGCCAGGCCGTCGCGCGTTCGAAGCCGGCTCGGCGACCAGCGGCCACCCCGCCGCGCCGGCAAGTTCGAGCACGGCGTCTGGGTCGTCGCGCATCCATCCCGCGACGATCACGCCGCGCTCGGTCGCGGCCAACCGCGCTGCGACCGCGCGCGCATCCGCCGCGCACAGCGACTCGATCGACGGACCCGCCTGGGCGCGCGGCCCGTCGTCGGTCGCGACCTCGACCGGTTCGCCCGCGGGCACCAGCGGCTCGGCGAACGGGAGGTTCAGGTGCACCGGCGCGGCGGGGTCGCCCGGCCCTCCGCGCGCGGCGTCCAGCGCGCGCGCGGCAAGCGCCCGCCACGGTCCCCGCTCGAGCGACGCCACGGGCGCCTCGACGAACAGGCGCGCGTACCGCCCGTACAGATCCACCTGATCGATCGTCTGGTTCGAGCCGGTCCCGCGCAGCTCCGGCGGCCGGTCGGCGGTCAGAAGAAGCAACGGCACGCCCCCCTGACGGGCCTCGACCACCGCGGGATGGAGATTCACCGCCGCGGTGCCCGACGTGCACGCGGCGGCGACCGGTCGCCCCGAAGACGCGGCAAGCCCGAGCGCAACGTATCCCGCGCTGCGTTCGTCCAGATGCACGTGCACACGGATACGCGGTTCCCGGTCGAGTGCCAGCACCAGCGGGGTCGAGCGCGACCCCGGCGAGATGCACGCGTCGGTCATCCCGCCGTCGGCGAGCGCGCCGACGAAGGCGCGCATGCACCCGAGCGCGATGTCGCCCGCGTTCGGCTCAGTCAACGGACGCCTCCGACGGCGCGACCCGGCGCGGCGTCAGAAGCCCGTCGACGGGCACGAGTGGATCGTCGGTGACGTCGGCGGCAAGCAGCAGCGCGGTTCCCACGCCGTGGGCGAACGGAGCGTTCGGAAGCGCCGCCGCGACGGCGAGCACCATGGCGAGCCCCACGCTGGTCTCCAGCGCGCTCGAGGCGATCGCCGGCAGGCCGGCGGCCTCGGCGGCCCGGAGCGCCGCGGTCGCGCCGCCGATCCGCTGGGGCTTCAACACGATCACGTCCGCTGCGCCGAGCCGGGCCGCGCGCGCGGCGTCTTCCACCGTGCGCACCGACGACTCCACCGCGATCAGCACAGACGATCCGCGCCGGAACGTCGCCATCTGGTCCAGGTCGGCCACGGGATCCTCGATCAGTTCGATGTCGTACGCCGTCATCTGCGCGAGCGCGATCGCTGCGGTGTCCAGATCCCACGACGCGTTCGCATCGAGCCGGATCCTGACCCCGGACCCGACCGCATCGCGCACGGCCGCGACCCGGTCAATCGAAGCCGGGTCGCCCACCTTGATCTTGACGGTTCGGCAGCCGGACGCGCGCGCCAAGTCGGCCGCCACGGCCGGCGATACACGGGGGATCATCGCGTTCACCTCGACCCGAGCGCGCAGCGGCGCGGGGAACGGCTCGGTCGCGGCCTCGATCGCCGCGCGCTCGGCCGCCGCGCGCTCGGCCGCCGACCACGACGGCAGCGGCGAGTATTCACCCCACCCGGCGGGGCCTTGGACGAGCCATCCGCTGCGTTCGGTCACGTCGCCGACCGGCACCCGCAAGGGCACCGAGAACGGGACCCGCCTCAGGTCAGCCACAGCATGAACGCCATCAGCAGCCCGAAGTGCGCGTGCAGCAGCGCGGTCCCCTGCAGCACGCGGACCATCTCCGGACCTTCGGCCGTGCCGACCGAGCGCAACGCGTTGGCGGCCACCGGAACCGCGGTCCACGCGACCAGTACGGCCAGGGGGAGAACGTCGGCGACGACGGCGCCGATCGGCAGCAGCAGGGCGAGCACCACGATCGACCGGTAGAGGGTTCGAGCCTTCCGATCCCCGAGCCGGACCGCAAGCGTGCGCTTGCCGACCGCCGCGTCGGTGGGGATGTCCCGGATGTTGTTCGCCTCCAGGATCCCGACCGCGAGCAAACCCATCGAGGCGCTCGCCCACCAGGCGCCGTCGGGCACGTATCCGGCCTGGACGTACGAAGAACCGGCCGTTGCGACGAAGCCGAAGAACGCGAGGACGAAGACCTCGGCCACCCCGAGCGCCGCGTAGGGAACCGGGCCGCCGGAATACCCGAGCGCGGCGACCAGGGCGGCGGCGCCGACCCACAGCAACCGCATGTCCACCGTGATCGCCAGCGCCAACCCCGCCACCCCCGCGGCTGCGAGAGACAACAAGGCCGCGATCAGCACCGCGCGCGCGGACGCGAGGCCACTCGCCACGAGCCGGGTCGGACCGACCCGCGCGCCGGTATCCACCCCGCGCGTCCCGTCGGAGTAGTCGTTGGCGAAGTTGACTCCGACCTGCATGCCGAGGCCGACGGCGAACAGCCCCAGCGTCCGCAGCGGCGTCGCCGTGCCGGCGATGGCCGTGCCGAGCACGACCGGCACGACCGCTGCGCCCAACGTCCGAGGGCGCGCGCCGGCGACCCAGACGCGCGCGCGGGTCACGGCCTTTTCGGGAACACGGAGAAGTCCGGCGCCCGTTTCTGGAGGAACGCGTCGCGCCCTTCTTGCGCCTCGTCGGACATGTAGAACAGCAGGGTCGCGTCACCGGCGAGTTGCTGGATGCCGGCCAGCCCGTCGGTCCAGGCGTTGAAGCCCGCCTTGCACAACCGTAGGGCAAGCGGTGACATCTGCAGCATCCGTCGACAGACCGCGACGGTCTCTTCCTCGAGTCGGTCCAACGGCACCACCCGGTTCGCCAACCCCCACTCCAACGCGGTCTGCGCGTCGTACTGCTCGCACAGGAACCACACTTCCTTCGCACGCTTGAGCCCCACGGTGGCCGCCAGCAGCCCGGCTCCGAACCCCGCATCGAACGAGCCGACCTTGGGTCCGGTCTGGCCGAAGCGCGCGTTGTCCGCAGCGATCGTCATGTCGCAGACGAGGTGCAGCACGTGACCCCCGCCGATCGCGTAACCCGCCACCATCGCGACCACCGGCTTGGGCAAGCGGCGGATCTGGATCTGCAAGTCGAGCACGTTGAGGCGACCGATGCCGTGCGCATCCTTGTAGCCGTCGTCCCCGCGCACCCGCTGATCGCCGCCGGAGCAGAACGCCTCCGGTCCTTCGCCGGTGAAGACGATCACGCCGACGGACGGGTCGTCCCTGGCGACGTCGAAGGCCCGAGAGAGCTCGAACAGCGTCTGGGGCCGGAACGCATTGCGGACCTCGGGGCGGCAGATGGTGATCTTGGCGATGCCCTCCGCCGTCTCGTAGCGGATGTCCTCGTAGTCCCCGGCACCTATCCACTCCACGACCATCTACTCCTAGAGCGTCTACTCGAATCGTGGGAGTAGCCTAGCCCAGGTGCTCGAACTGAGGGAATCGGACCTGCTCGCGGTCCGGCTCGCGCCGGGGCCGGCCTGGCTCGACGTCCTGGATGCCGCGCGCGACGCAGGCGCCTCGGTGATGCCGATCGACGTTCGACTCCCGAGCCCCGAGGTGGATGAGCTCCTGCGGGCCGCGCGCCCGTCCGCCCTGCTCGACGACGATGGATCCAGCAGGCTGGACGGCGTCCCGTGCGAGGGCGACGTGGCGTTGGTGATGGCGACGTCGGGCTCGAGCGGCCGGCCCCGGCTGGTAGAGCTGACCCGCGAGGCGGTGAGCGCGGCCGTCGAAGCATCGCTCGCCCGGCTAGGCCCGCGGGTGGACGATTCGTGGCTGTGCTGCCTGCCGGTCGCGCACATGGGCGGGTTGCTCGTGGCGCTGCGCGCGCGCGCAGCCGGCGTTCCGATCACGTTCGGTCCACTCGAGCCGGGCGCCACCCTGACCGCGGTCGTCCCGACACAACTCGTGCGCGCGCTCGACGCCGGCACCGATCTGTCCGGATTCCGTGCCGTCCTGGTCGGGGGGGCCGCGCTCGATCAGGCCGTCGCGGCGCGGTTCTCCATCGTCAGGACCTACGGCATGACCGAATCCGCCGGTGGCGTGGTCTACGACGGCCTTCCTTTGGATGGGGTGGAGATCAGGATCGCATCCGAGGACGAGATCCAGCTGCGGGGACCGATGATTATGCGGGCGTACCGGCTCGACCCGGAAGCGACCGCGCGCGCGTTCACCGGCGACGGCTGGCTCCGAACGAGCGATGCCGGGCGCATCGCCGACGGCCGCTTGCAGGTCCTCGGTCGGCTCGACGACGCGATCGTGACCGGGGGCGAGAAGGTGTTCCCGCTCGAGGTGGAAACCGTTCTGCGCGCGCACCCCGGCGTCGCCGACGTCGCGGTGGGGGGACGACCCGATCCCGAATGGGGCGCGCGCATCGTCGCATTCATCGAGGCCGCGGGAGAGTCGCCGAGCCTCGAGGAGTTGCGTGCGTTCGCGCGCGCGCGACTGCCAGCGTTCAAGCTGCCGCGCGAGCTGGTGGTAGTGGATGCCCTCCCCCGCACGCCGCTCGGCAAGGTGCGGCTCCGCGACTTGCTCGATCGCGGAGCCTGATATCGCCCAACCGTCCCGGGGGCAAGACACGGGAGGCCGGCGGGTCGCCGGCCTCCGCGTGGAAACACGGTGGATCAAAGCGTCGCGTCGTTCACCAGATGGGTGGGCTCGATCGTGAGGGTGCGGTTCCCCACCGTCGCCTGCGCTTGACCGCCCGAGGTCGACGTTGCCTCGAGCTGCGCCTTGACGACGATCTCGTGCACGCCGCTGCCCACGTCGAGCGCGATCCAGTTGAACGCGTTCGCCGCGCGCGTGCGCAGGTACTTGTCGAACTTCGCGTCCTCATCGTCGAGGTCGGTGATCACACTGCGGAAGGCCCGGTTGCAGAAGACGACCTCGCCCCGGCTCTGATCCGCGGCGGCGATCGGCACGCGGTCGCCGTCGATCTCGACCCACATCTTGACCTGGGCGACCGCCGACTCGTCGGAGTTCCCGACGTTGAACAGATCGGTGACCAACGCGCACTCGGACGTGGCCTGGATCACCAGATCGGCGGGGCTCGACGTCCGCATCTGCACGCTGAAGAGATCGACGGTCTGGGATTCGCTCCCATCCACCACGAGCGCGGTCATCTCTTCCATCTCCGACGACGCCACGGAAACCTTGTCCGCCGGCGTGTGCTCGGCAACCGCTGATCCAAGCAGGTTGCTCACGAGCAATGCAGCTACCGCGGCCGTGACCGCGACCAGCACGTTCCTGCGCATGTGCCCCTCCCTCTCCCGTCCTGCCGACCTAACAATCACCTCCACCGACTACCCGAAATGGTGCGAAACGAAACCTCCTCGCGAAGGCCGCAGACCGCACATCCTTCCCCTCGACATGCGAAACGAGGGGCCCGGATGGGCCCCTCGTTTGGTCGAATGCTCCGGCTAGATAGTGGCGTCGTTCGCGAACTTGCCCGGCTCGATGACCATCGTGCGCTTCCCGATGGCGGCCGCGGCCGGCTCGACCGTACCGTCTGAGTGCGCTCCGAATGGCGCGTCGAAGCGCGTGACCTCCGCCTGCAACTCCGCCCACACGTTGATCGTGTGGATGCCGTTGCCCACGTTCAGCCTGATCCACTCGAAGCTGTTGGACGTGCGCGTCTGGAGGTACTCCTGGATCATCAACTGGTCGTCGGTGTCGTCTTCACCGTCGGTGTCGAAGAACTGGACGTCCATGCGGTGCGCGCGGTCGCAGAACACGACCTTGCCGGTTTCGAGGATGTCGTTGGACGCGACGGGGATCACTCCCGTGTCGGGGTCGTTGCCCCCGTCCATCGTGACCCACACCTTCACCTGCGCGCGCGTCTCAGACGAATCGATCTCCTCCGAAAGTTCCTCGCTCGCGGTCGACGTGGCGGTCCAAAGAGCGCATTCGAGGTTCACACCGATCACCAGGTCGCTCGGGCTCGACGAGCGCAGCGTGCTGGTCATGATGATCTGACGGTCGACGGCCGGCTCGGCCTGATCGTCTGCCCCCGAGCCCACCCTGAAGGCCTCGATCCCGGAGCCGGTGGCGATGATCTTGTCGGCCGGCTGATGCGTCGCGATCGCGCCGGGGCCGACGAACACGCTGACGAGCGCGGCGGTCACTACCGCCGTGAGAAGCACGGTTCGGATCCGATCCATCCGGTCCTCCTTGTGGTCCGAGCCGGACGCGCCACGCGTCCGGGTGCTACGAGCTGGTGGAACCTTCCAGACTTGGCACATGTACCCCAAAGCGGGGCAAACTAAACCCTAACTGGTCGACAAAGGTTCGAACGAATGACCCCTCGGGGTGTTCGCCGCGAGAGCGCCCTTTCCTGCTTGTCCGAACCTAGGAGGCCGCGCGCAGCATCGCGATCGCCTGAGAGCGCAGCGCTACCAGCTCGGGCTCGAGGGGAGCGATCCCGAGCGATCCGGCATGCGAGTCGAGCCACGCGCCGCGGCGCTCGACGAACTCAGCCACCGTGCGCGCGGTCTGCAGGTCTGGCAGGTCTATGACGGGAGTGATCCACTCCTGATGTTGTTGCTTCGCGGCCATCGCGAGCTCAACGATGGTTCCGACGGTCGAGGAGATGAAGGTCGCCACCTCTCCGCGCAGGAATGGAGCCGCTTCCCGCGAGGCGACCTCTTCAACGGCGGGGTGGGCAAGCATCTGCGACTCGACCTCACGCCAGTACGCCATCCAGCGGAGATACAACTCAGGCTGCGCATCGGGAAGCGCGAATCCACCCAATGGTCCCCTTTCGCCCTGATCATCCTATCCGCAGGGTCGGTTCGTCGTCCCTCTCCCCTGCCGCGCGGCTTGAAGGAACCGGCATGGCGCACCGCGAAGCCCTTCGCGAGTCCGGAATCGCGGGAGAGAGAGGACGTTCATGAAGCGCGCCATCGTAGCCACCTCGCTGCTCGTGCTCATGCTGGGGACGGGCGCTGCCTCGTCCCAGGTCGAGCCGGTCGACGACCCTGGTGGGTTCTGGAGCATCCTGCCCCCGGGACAGGAGGGCCACATCGGGCTCCTGGAGGCCGCCGATTTCTTCGGGCAGGGGAACATCCCACCGACGTACGTCGACCAGCGGCCGATGTACGACCGTTTGGCGCGCGAATGGCCCTCACTGACCGCCGAGACGATCTCGGACTATTTCAAACCCGAAGCGTTCGGGCTCGCGCCCGGTGACATCGTCTCGACCGAGGAACCCAAGCCCGGGGTGACGATCGCGCGCGACCTCTACGGTGTGCCGCACATCTTCGGCGCCACCGACCGCGACGCCGTGTGGGGCGCGGGGTACGTCACCGCCGACGATCGCATGTTCTTCACCGACGTGCTGCGCCACGTCGGGCGCGCGCGCCTCGCCGAGTTCTTGGGAGCCAGCGAGGGCAACATCAACGAGGACCTCGCGGTCGCGCGCGTCGCCGGCTACAGCGAAGAAGAGCTGCAGTTGCAGCTCGACCAGCTTCCCCTGAAGTACGGCGCGCTCGGCGAACTGACCATCCAGGCGCTTCACGCATACACCGAAGGCATCAACGCATGGATCGCCCAGGCTCGGCTCGACCCCACGTTGATGCCGGCTGAGTATCCGGCGCTGCAGGTGCCGTTGCTGGACTGGAAACCGACGGACAGCGTCGCCGTCGCGGTCCTGGTGCAGGCGACGTTCGCTGCGTCCGGGGGCGGTGAGGTCCGCAATGCCCAGTTGCTCCAGGCGATCCAAGAGAAGTTCCCCGGCGACCCTGCGAAAGCCGAGCGGCTGTTCCACGATCTGCTCGTCCGTGAAGATCCCGAAGCGCGCGTGTCGACCGAGGCCTCGTTCCCCTACCAGCCCACGCCCGCCGTGGTGGACCCCGAGGCAGTCGCCATCCCCGACGCGGGCTCGGTGACGCTGGCCGATCCGATCGTGACGTTGCGGGAAGCGCTCGCCGAAGCGGGGATCACAATCCCCGAACGCATGTCGAACTGGCTGGCCGTCGACGCCGAGCACGCCGAGGGGGGCATCCCGATCGGCGTCATGGGTCCACAGACGGGGTACTTCGCCCCCGAGATCCTGATGGAGATGGCGCTGCACGGCCCGACGATCAACTCGCGCGGCGCCGCCTTCCCGGGCATCAGCCTGTCGGTGCTGCTCGGCCGCGGCATCGACTTCGCATGGAGCGCGACCTCCTCGGACGCCGACAACGTGGACGTGCGCATCGAGCGCCTCTGCGAGCCGGACGGCTCGGATCCGACGGAGGCGTCCCAGCACTACATGCTCTACGGCCAGTGCACGCCGATGTACACGCGGACCGACCGCTACGTCGCCAAACCGACCGCCGGCTCGCTCGAACGCGACGGCTTGCCGGCCGAGCCCACCGTGGTAACGCTGCCCATCGAGCGCACGACCCACGGTCCGGTGTTCGGGCGCGCGACCGTGGACGGTGAACCCGTCGCCCTGTCGCTGCAGCGCTCGACCTTCTTCGGCGAATTCGACTCGGCGGCGGCGTTCCTGTTGCTCAACACGAACCGCGTGCACGATCCCGAGTCGTTCTTCGAAGCGATGAACTACGTGACCGGTTCGTTCAACTGGCTCTACGTCGACCACACCAACGTCGCGTACTACCAGTCGTGCCTGTGCCCGCAGCGCGCCCCCGGCGTCGACCCAGAGTTCCCGACGTGGGGAACCGGCGAGTGGGAGTGGGAAGGGTTCCTGCCGCTCGACGAGCACGTCCACGTGACGCTCGGTCCGGGCACCGGAACCGGTGACGGCTACATCACCAGCTGGAACAACAAGGCCGCGCGCGCCTGGACCGCGTCGGACTCGAACTACTCGTACGGTTCGGTCTATCGCTCACAGTCGCTGGACGAGGGGATCGAGGAGCGCCTGGCGATCGACGGCAGCCTTTCGGTCGTCGAGATGATCCAGGTCATGGCCGACGCGGCGACGATGGACCTGCGCGCGCGCCAGCTCTTGCCCGAGATCTTCGAGCTGCTGGCCGACGAGGGGTCCGTCGCGGACGAGGTGGGGTTGCTCGAGGCATGGCTCGCCGACGGCGCGAACCGCGTCGACGTCGATCAGGACGGAACCTACGAGCACGACGCGGCGATCACGTTGTTCGACGCATGGTGGAATCGCATGCTCGATGCCGTGCTCGACGAGATCATCGACCTCCCCGTGCCGCTCGGTCGGGACGACGGGAACCGGCTCGGCAACGTCGGTTCGGCGTTCCAGGGCGGGTGGTACGGCTGGATGGACAAGGCGCTTCGCCAGGCGCTCGGCCAGGCACCGGCGTCGCCGCTCGATGAGATCGATTGCGGCGACGGCACGGCGGCGGGGTGCGCGTCGGTCCTGGCGTCGTCCCTGCAGGCCGCGGTCGAGTCTCTCGGCGGGGACCCGTCGACCTGGCACACCGACAAGGCGTCCGAACAGATCGAGTTCCGCGCGGTCGGCGTCGTGGCGGTCGACCCGATCGACTGGCAGAACCGGCCGACGTTCCAACAGGTCGTCCAGGTGCAACGGGAACGTCTGAGCTAGCGCACGATCTTGATGTTGAACGCCGGCGAGCCGACGGCGCCGAGCACGCGCGTCCACAGCGCGAGGTACATCTCAGTGCCGCGCGCGGTCGTGATGTCGCCGAGGTCGAGGACGTGCCTCCAGCCGAGCCAGTCGCGGAGGATGCCGGCGACCTCGTCCTTGGCGGCCTGGTCGTTGCCGCCGACGAACACGTGATGGTCGCCGTCGCCGAGCGCGCCCGGCTCGACCATGACGGCGGCGTTCACCGTGTTGAGCGTCTTGACCACGCGCGCGCGGGGGAAGGCGCGCTGGATCTGCTCGCCGAGTGAATCGGTGTTCGAAACCAGGAACGTCGGCGGGAAGCCTGCTGAGAAATCGAGCGGGTTCGAAACGTCGATGAGGATCTTTCCATCCAGGCTCGGTGCGCCGGCCGGTCCCAGCGCGGCCAGTGCCGCGTCTCCCGAGGTCGCGTTCACGACGATGTCCCCGTGCTCGGCTGCGGCAGCGAAAGGCGCCGGCGTCACGCCGGGATTGCGCTCGAGCCATCCCGCGAAGCTGACGGTTTCTCCCCGACCGAGGTCGGCTCGAGCCATCAACGTGTCCACGTTCCTGGTGCCGAGCGCGACCTCGTTCCCGAGGGACGCCATCTTCGCCCCCAGCGTGCGCCCTACGACGCCCGAACCGAGCACTCCGATCCTCATATCCACCCCCGTCTTCTAGTTCCGAATGTCTATAGACCAGTCGGAAAAGTCCCTCTACCCTTTGGTCACCAACGCCCTCCAGCGGAGTAGTCATTCGATGCGGATAATCCGAGCTCTCTTGATCGCCGGCATCTTGGCCGCGCACACCGCGCCGGCCATGGTGGCCACGCACGCGCCCGAGCCTACTCCGGAACCGATCATCTCTTGTGAATCGCAGCCGGCCGAAGACACCGATGATGTGTCGATCGGAACCGCGCTCCGCCTCTACCGTGGCGCCGACGCCGAAGACATCGACTGCGACGGCACGCTGACCACGCTGTAGCCACACTGCGGACCTCCCTCCAGCAGCAAGACAACGGTCCGCCGTCGTCCTCTCCCACGGCCGTACCGGTAGCCTGAGCCTCACCGACTTCGGCTAGCCTGGGATCCGGTCGCCCCCGAAGAGGGAACGGGATGCGCGTGGCGCGAGAGATCACCTGCCCTGCTTGTGCCGAGAGCGAACACCTCCGCGGCGAGCCGGAGGACGGACTCATCATGCTGACCTGCGATGCGTGCGGCCACCGGTGGGAACGGGACCCGAGCCCCACCTGTCCGCAGTGTGGAGGCCGCGACCTGCTGGAAGCGCCGAAGGTGGTCATGGAAAAGGTGCGAGGTGACCAAGCCTCGATCGTCGGCTACACGAAGGTCCGGCTCTGCAGGAGCTGCGACGCAGAGCTCATCGAAACACTCGCGCGTTCGAAGGCGCCACTGCCGCCCGACGCCATGCCGGTCGTGAGCCGGCACGCGTGGCGGGTGGACACCGGTCGGCTCGGCTCGAGCACACCCGACCCGACGGACTGAATCAGCCGCAGCGAGACTCAGTCCCGCGAGCCGCCGAAGGGGATCCGCAGCCGACGGCGAAGATCGGACTGTGGATCGAGCGCGGGAGGGCCATGTGAGCAGACCCATCAGAGCCATGATCGGAACCGCGGTGTGCGCCGGGTTGCTGATGACGGCCGGCGCGCGCGCGGATCACGACCTCCCGGCGCTCCCCGACGTGTTCCCCAAGGTCCGCGGGATCCTCTCCCCGCTGCATTCGCAGCCGGCGATCATCATCGACGGCTCGACGCTGCGGATCGAGCTCGATCCCGCCGTTGTGGGAACGCCGGACGCGGTGGGAGCCGAGTTGATCGCGACCTTCGGAGTCGCGCGCGCGCCTATCCCCCTGACACCGGTGGACGTGGGAACCGACGCGTCCAGCCGTCTGTGGCCCGGCAGGTCCGTCCAGGCGTACACCTTCTCGGTCCCGACGTTCGGCGGCGTGTTCGTCGAGGACCTGTACGACCTCACCGTGTCCTACGACGGCCAGACCGACACTCAACATCGGGCGGTCAAGGTGATCGACGAGTATCCCGAGGACTTCACCTTCGTGATCCTGGCGGACCCGTCGGTGGGTGATCCACGGCCCGTGCAGGAAGGCACCGAGGATCTGGTGGCCACGGGATCACCCGACTCGCTGCTCGACAAGACCCTCAAGACCGTGGGCAACCCGATGGACGAGGATCGATGGGCGGCCCTCGGTCGCGCGATCGAGGAGATCAACCTGCTGCAGCCCGACTTCGTCTTGGTCGCCGGCGACCTCACGTTCGCGATCTATCCCCGTCCGTTCAACGTGGAGTACGAGGATGCCTACCGCATCCTGTCGCGGCTGAAGGTTCCCGCGTACCTGAGCCCCGGCAACCACGATCTCTACGACTTCGACTATGACGACCTCGATCGGCCGCACACCACCGACGGCAAGCAGCTGTGGCCGCTGTACTTCGGTCCGCTCTACTACAGCGTCGATGTGGGACCGGACCTCCACGTGCTCGGACTCAACACGTTCGACTGGGGGGATCCTCAGCGGGAGGCATTCGACGAGAACGACGAGTTCTCGACGCGCGCGGGCGGACAGATCGACGACGAGCAGTTCGCATGGCTCGAAGCAGATCTCGCCGACTATCGCGCGCGCAACCTCGGCGGCCAGATCGTGTCGTTCGCGCACCACGACCCGTCGTGGATCAGCGCGCGGCACCCGTGGCCGGGCAAGAACAAGCTCGAGACGCGCGACCTGCTCGCCGACCTCGGGGTGGGCGCGCATTTCGCCGGCCATACGCACGAGGATCGGGTCGCGCGCTACCACGAAGGCAACATCGTGGAAACCAACGGTCGCAAGGGCACCCACGGCGAGCTTCATTACCTGCTGCGCGACAACTCCCTGGATCCGAGCTGGCCCCAGGACGTGCTGGGCCAGATCATCCACGATCCCGCGCACGGGCCAGCGTTCGTGACGACCACCACCGTGTCGTCGGTCTTGAAGGGTCCGGACTGGGGGCAAGGAAGCTACTGGGGCTACCGCTTCGGGGTGCTCGACGAGAAGCCGTCTGGAGGTTACGACCCCGCGGACTTCGGCTATCCAGTCACGCGCGAGTTCCTCGATGCGCACGCCGAACGCCCCGAACGGTGGAGCGTTTCACAAGCCGAGTACGGCGTCTTCAGCCATCCGTCATACTTCATCGAGGGCGCGCGCGCGCAGGACTCGACCGGCGCGATCACCTACACGGTCGGGAACGACCTGCTGGTCGACATCACCGTGGAGGTCGTGCTCTCGATCCCGGCGCCTGAGGCGACCGTGGAAGGCGGCACGCTGCTGTGGACCCGCACCGTGGATGAGTCCACGGATGCGAAGGTCCGGATCACCGTGCCGAGCGGGGGAGAAGCAGGCGTGGTCGTGCGTCCGGCCTGACGGCGGACCATCCGCACGGTCGATGGGGAAGAACGGGGCCATCGGTGGAGGTGACCCGTGAGTGGCGAGGAGCGAGCGGCGAGCCAGATGGTGGAGCCTAAAACCCTCTAGCAGTGCCTCGAGAGACCGACGGGGGTTGTCGGCGCGACCAGGTCCTCAGCCCACGACCACCCCGAGCATGCTCCCCGCTTCGCTGAACTCGACGGTCGCCGTACGACCGCCGGTCATGCAGTACGAGAACGTGATGCCTGCTCGCTGGTTCGGCTGGCCGACAGTCTCCAGAACACCGCGGGGGGTCATCCCAACGGTCAACGCATCGACCTGAGCGTCCGTCAGATCGGGGACGTCCGAACGACATGCGTCGGGTGCGATCCCGATAGCCCGCTCCCACATCTGCAGGTAGGCCTCCGGGCCGCGCGCCATATCCTCGATCGCCTCGTTGCCGGCGAGGATCCGCAGGTCCTCGATCCAGTCGGGGTACATGCCGTAGTGCGCGACGCCGTCGGCGTTGAAGTCGTAGGTGCGCGTTCCGGCCACGTTCTGGTGCACGGTGACGCCGCCGAATCCGTTGAACGGGTAGGTGACGGGGTTCGTCACGTCGGCACCGCGCGGACCGCCTTGGCGGCTGAACCCGTTGATGTCCGAGCCGAAGCCGATGCCCCAGTAGTAGCGCGGGTCGGCCCACGCCTTGTGCTTCTGCCACTTGCCCACGAAGCTGCTCGAGCTGCCCGCGTGCGGCGTTACGACGCCACCGAGCTCGTACACGCGCGGATAAATCGTGTCGTCGGCCCACGAGTGACTCGACATGACGCCCGAGTACCCCAGTTCCTCGATCAGGTCCATCGCCTGGGTGCGCGCGCGCGCGCTCATGTGATCGGGGTCGAAGATCATGCCCCGCTCGACCAGGCCGCGGATCATCTGTTCACCGAGGTCGCTCAGCCCGAGCATGTTGCAGTGTGGTCCTTCGGGGTATAGCGGCGCGACGCCCGACGTCCCGGTCGCCGCGAGGATCTGGCCGACGAGCGCGTCGCGTCCGGTGATCTCGTCGGGTGTGCCGGCGTCGTCGTGGAAGTTGAGCTGGCGCTTGTCGTGCGCGTGCCCGTCCTCCTCGGCGCACGTCTCCATGCGCCAGTAGCGGCCGGTGTCCCCGAGGTTGCCCTGGTTCACGACGATGCCGGTCTCGCCCCCGTCGCCGGTCACCCCGCTGAAGGCGTTATCGAACTTGTTGACGAGCTCCATCTGCCGCACGCCGAGGTCGTAGACCTCGTCCAGTCCGGTCTCGATCTGTTCCAGGTCGCACCGAGGCAGGTCGAGCGTGAGACCGCAGTCGAGCGGCACCGAGACCTCGATGCCGAGCACGACGGCGAGCTTGCCCTCGTTCATGACCTCGCGCGCGGCGAACGGGTCGGTGACGATGCGGAACCAGCCCTCGCCGGGACCACCGCTCTGTGCGTCGATGTAGCGCTCCAGCTCACGGATCCGCTGTGCCTGCAAGCGCACGCCGTCCATCTCGTTGCAGCTGTTGCGCTTGAACGGATAGATCTTGCACAGTTGGTTGTTGTCGACCAACAGGTTGACGAACATGCGCAGCCCGCCGCGCCACGCGCGCTCGAGCCACTTGTAGTAGACCTGTTCGTGGGCGAGGTATTCCGAGCGCGGCCATCCTTCGAACGTCGGCCACCCGTCGGTCGAGTGCTGGCCGAACTCTCCGCTGAGCACCATCTCGAGCACCGCCGCCTCGCCGTTGGGGAAGTGATCCGGGCAATCCACCATGGCATAGGCAACGCCGTAACGGTGCCATGGGCGACCGCAGCGCGCGCGGCCGCCGAGGAACTCGAACGCCATCATGTGCAGATGCGCATCGAGGTAGCCGCGCACTTCCCCGAACGCCGTGCCCCCGCCGACGATTGGGCCGTCGACGTTGACCTGGATCTCAGGGTAGACGGCGCAGCCGCTGGTGAGCTCGAATGTGAAGCCGCTGTCGGTGTCGCCCGGCGCCAGGATGAGCGCGCCGTCGGCGTCGGTGGTCAGCACCTGGCTCGTGGAGGGAAGCGCGATCGAGTACAGGCCGCCGCCCGCGTCGTCGATCACCCAGTCGGCGAGTTCGCTGGGCGCGGCAGCCGCTACGACCGAGGCGCCCCGCCCCGTCGCTTCGTTCGCGGCGCTGCGCGCGACCTCGTCGGCAACCGCGTCGGTCTGCTCGAGCGCGACGCCGCCCACGATCTGGCCGGGGATCGAGTCGGTCACCCCGTACACGGTTTCGCCCAGCAATCCCTCGCTCGCCGCCAGGAGGTCCTCGGCCGACCCATACAACAGGTAGCTACCGAGGTCTGTCGCCTGGAACGTGAACGGCTCGGCGTCGCCGAGATCGCTCGCGGTCGCGGCGAAGCCGGCGGCTGTGCGGGTCACATAAACGGATCCGGCCTTGATCGCGTAGCAGCCTCCGGCCATCGCGTAGCGGTCCTCGGGGAACTGCGCGCGCACGGTCTCCCCCGTGACGCTCCCGGGGGAGAACAGAACCGAGGACACAAGGACGGCGAGGCCGCCGATGAGTGCGATGGGTGCGCGCGGTCGTGGTGTCATGTCGGATCCGTGTCCCCCGGTCGTGGATGGCGTCGTGGATGTTCTTCGCCACCGGGAGCCCTCATCCTGCTCGGGGCAAGGCCGGCAGGAAGCCGTGGCTCGGGTTGAGTCACCGCATGCGGGCGCAACCTTCCACGCCCCTAGCCCAACGAGGAAGCAAGGCCCCTCATGGCAGGATCGGCGGTGAAGAGGGGGCGTCGGGTTGGGCAATCCACCCGGCACCCCCCAGATCGATCAGCTCTCATGCGCTGCCTGCAATTCCAGCTCGATCTTGATCGTCTTCCCGACGAGCACTCCGCCTGTCTCCAGCGCCTGGTTCCAGGTGAGCCCCCATTCCTCACGGTCGATCTCGGTCGTTGCGGCGAAGCCGACTCGGGTGCCTCCCCACGGGTCGGGCGTGATCCCCTCGTACTCGACCGCGAGGGTGACCGGGCGCGTCACGCCGCGGATCGTGAGCTCCCCGGGAAGTTCGAACGTCGTCTTGCCGGTGCGTCGAAAGCCCGTACTGCGGAAGCTGAGCGCCCCATAACGCTCCACGTCGAAGAAGTCCGGCGAGCGTAGGTGCGCGTCGCGCTTCTCGTCGCGGGTGTCGATGCTCGCAGCCTCGATCCCGACCTCGACCAAGGAATCTTCGAGGGTCTCCCGCACGTCGATCGTGCCGGCGAAGGACCCGAAGCGTCCGCGAACCTTCGCGACCATCAGGTGCCGGACGCTGAAGCCGACGACAGAATGCGAGGGGTCGATCTCCCACTTTCCGGGCGCGGGGATCTCCACCCCGTCGACCGTCCTGCTTGCGACTGCCAGTGCCATCTCAAGACCTCCCTTGCGACCGACGCGGCCCTCCCGCGCCATCATTCGTCCCTTAACTATTTGGTCCCAAATTATATTCCCGCCCGGCGACCCCTCTTCGCGGATCTTTGGTTGCTACCGCAACCGACGGACGGCCGCGGGCTCGGGAGGCTCCGATCTTCCGCTTAGGTACCCCTGGATCTTGCCGAGGAGCCGCACAAGCGTCTCCTTCTCCCTCGCCGACAGGACCGACACGAGCTCCGCCTCCGCCGGGAAGTGCTCGGGGAGCACCGCGGCGAGCAGCTTCTGCGCCCTGGCCGTCGCCTCGATCAGGAGCATCCGGCGGTCTTCGGGATGAGCACCCCGGGTGACGAGGCCCTGCTTCTCGAGGGAGTCGAGCAGCCCAGTGACGGTGCCCCTGGTGACGAGGAGCCGCTCCCCGATCTCGTAGGGACAGAGCGGGCGGCCGGCGCCCTCGAGGATCATGAGCACGTTGAACGTCGCCAACGAAAGGCCGTACCGGCGCAGGATGCCGGTGAGCGCCGCCGACACGAGACTCTCCGTCCGGAGCAGGTTCACAACCGCCTCGGTGGCCAGTTTGTCGGCGCCCGCGTACCGTTTCTCGTGGTCCTGGGCGACTCTGATGGGGCTCTTCCGTTGGGTCATCGTGGTCACAGTATAGTAAGGACCCATACCACTTGGGCACCATCTAGAGCTCCAGCTGGCGATCTCCTAGCTCGTCCCCGCTCTCCGGCGCGCGCAAGATGGTTTCGCATGTGGCCCAGATGTGGCCCAGGATTTCGTGCGCGCTCGAGCCGCGCGCGACACCCACTCTGACCTGCGCTTTCATCTAACGCCCGACGCTTCAGAGCAAGTCGGCGGCTGAGCGGACCGACTCGATGCATTCGGTAAATGTGGGAACCGGGCCGTAGATCAGGTCACGCGCCGCCTCATAGCCCGCGCGCAGCGACCTGGTGCAAGGATGACCGAGATCGAACGCTGGACTGTCCGCGAACCCGCCCTCTGGCCTCGGAACGAATGCCAGGTTCCAACGCCTGCTGTGCTCATCGGCATCCGCCGCCAGCTCTGCAGCCAGTGACGAGCCTCTGCTCATGACGGCGACAACCCCTCCGTCGCCTAGGATCTGATGGATATCGTAGAGGTGTCGGCCCGCACGCGTGAGGTCGGTTTCAGACTCCGGGAACGAGCTCGCAAGACGATGGAGCAGCGCGAGCTTCTCGATCAGGGTACGCTCTGGGGCGAGAACATCTATCTCGAAGGGCGCGAGTTCTTCGAATTCGGTCTCGTCTGCGATGCCGCTCACGCGTGCGAATCCAGAGATGATCGAACGGATCTCGCGCGACGCTCGCGGCGTGGGACCGCCTCGACACCCCATCTCGAGAAGGACACCTTCTTTCAGAGCGCCCGACATGACCTGGGCATCGTAGACGTAGCGAACATCGCGACGAACCCCTGTCTTCCCGAAGGTCTTCTGTCTCTCCGGCGGGATGTCCAGATCCCGACCGGCGCGCGCGCAGATCCGCTTCAAAATCTTGTCGATGCTTCCCTTGCCGAAGCCCTTGCTCTCCTCGCGGGTCACCAGCAGCAGGATATCGACGTCTTCCGAGAACCGTTCGATCAACCCGTAGGCCTTGGACAGGCTCGTCCCGCCTTTGAAGATCGCGATGGCGTCGTCGCTGGGCTTCGCGACGCTCCGCAGGAGCTCTGTTACCCAGTAGTCCTTCTCAACGAAGGCCTCCGGGATGCCAAAGTGCTCGCCTGCCCTTGCTGAGAGCGCGGCAAGGTCGTCGAGATCGTCGCGCAGCCGAGTCACCGATCGTCTGCACTTTCGACATCCTCAACCAGCCTGCCCAGATGGGTTCGGAGGTTGCGAGATGGATCCTTCCCACCAGCCTTGAGGACCGGGGCCAGACGGATCTCGCCTTCGTTGACGAGCCCCTCGATACGTCGAACGAACTCATCCCAGTCCACCTCGCTGAACGTCGGCCACGAGCGCAGCGCCTCTAGGAGGGCGATCTCGAGTGGCCGCAGGTCGATGCGCGCGAGGTTCCTCCGAGATACGAACCGCACGTTGCCCAGTCCGGAGGGCGGGGCCCCCACCACGGCGTACTCCCGATGAGCTGGCAGTTGCGTCGACACGCCGAGCGCGTACGTGGCAGACCAGCCCGCTGGGCCCACGCCCCGACCCTTGCAGAGCTTGTAGACGACCTCGTCGATCGGTGGCTTCCCCGTGCCGAAACGCGACTTCAACCCCTTGAAGTAGACGCCGTTGCGAAGGCGAGTCAGGTCGCCCCTTCTCACCATCCGGGAGATCGCCGTATCGACCGCCGACGTCGACCCTTCGAACTCGCCTCTGGACAACACGGTTCCAGCCCGCGCGCGCGCGACCTTCGATCGGACCTTCTCCGCGGTCTTCATGACAAGAAATTGTATCGAGATTCTAGCGCTCTGAAAAGGGCCAGATGCGAACCCCTGTTCCTTCTCGGTCTAGTCGCTGCCCCTCGTGTTCCCGGGCGCACCGTCGGTGAGCACAACGACACGTTGGATGGACCCAACTACATATAACTGGACCACGCTGACCAGGTGAAACTCTCCCCCACCCGAGCTGGAGATCCCCTGGGAGCGACGGTCGGAAAGAGACACTCGCCCGCGCGAAGCACGCCGACGCCGGCAGACGGCGCCATGAGGATCGTCTCCACGCGCCGTCACTGCTCCTCGGAGGCCAGCGCGATGGCGAGGTCGCGGAGGGCTTCGGCGTCCATCGCGGCCCCGGCATCCACCGCCTGGTCGAACTCCTCGCCGAGGGCGGCTCGCAGGCGCCCGCAGAGGGCTTCGTGCGCTGCGGCGTCCCAGGGGTCACGGCGCGCAAGGTAGATGGCGCGGATCCGGTCGGCCGCCCCCAGGAGCACGGCTGCGTCGCGCGGTCGCTCGGACGCGACGACCTGCGCCAGTAACTCCAGGAACGCGTACAGCACCGCCTGTCCCCATTTGCGCGGGATCCCGCCCACGCCGTCGCTGATCCAACGCGTCGCTTCAACGAAGTCGTCCTCTGCGAGCGCGAGTTTCGCGCGCTCCGCCTTCCACGCGAGCCTCGTGAGGCCACGCGCGCCGTGAGCAAGTTCGGGTATGTCCTCGACGATGGCGAGGAACCGGCTCGCAGCCGCCAGATCGCCGCGGGCGATCGCCACGTCGGCTCGGCCCAACAGTCCAGAGCCAGCTTGGGCGGTGCCAGCGCCGAACGCGACCGCGCGTTCGTAGCGGCGGTCGGCCTCGTCCAGGTCGCCGGCGTCCATGGCGATCGCGCCGAAGGTCGCCGTGACGGGCCCGAGCATCCGCTCGCTCTCCGTGCCGAGGAGGAGCCCGGTGAGCTGCTCGTAGATCTGCTCGAACCGATCGAAGTCACCGAAAGTCCGTGCAGCCATCGCGAGGTTGCCCAGCGTGAGCGTCTGACCGAAGGCCGAGCCCATCTCGATGAAGATGGCCGCTGCACGCTCCAGCCGTTCCTGCGCATCGCGAAGGCGGCCCTCGAGCCAGTCCTCAGCTCCGAGGTTGTTCGATGCCATCGCGATGTTCCAGATGTCCCCGCGCGACTCTGCGATCGCAAGTGCCTGGTGGACGTGTCCTGCCGAAGGGTCGTAGTCAACCTGGCTGCCGAGCAGCAGGAGCGACCACGTCTCGATGAGAGGATCGCCCGCCACGCGCGACTGCTCCAGCGCGGCGGCGAACCGATCCGGGTCGATCCAGCCTTGGATCCAGTAGACGTAGGCGAGCCCGGCCTCATCCCCGAGCGCGCGGCAGACGCGCTCGGCTTCCTCGGTGATGCTCGCCAACGCGGTGAGGTCGCCGCTGAAAGCAAGCAGGAAGCCGCGACGCCACCGCGCGCTCGCGCCGGCCAGATCCTCCGGCCAGCCCAGCGCGTCCATCGCCGCACCGATGCGCTCGATGCCCTCCCGGTACAGGCCTCGGAGCCACCAGAACGACCACAGGGATGACGCGATCCGAAGCGCGGTCGCGCCGTCGCCCCCTTCCAGCGCCCACGTGAAGGCCGCGCGCATGTTGTCCAGCTCGGCGTCGAGCACCGCCAGCCACGACAACGTGTCGGGCCGGAACAGCTCAGGCTCCGCGCGCTCGGCGAGCTCGGCGAACGTGGCGGCGTGCCGGTCGTGGTAGGGAGCCGGATCGCGTTCCAGCAGTCGTTCCCCGGCGTACTGTCGGATCGTCTCCAGGAGCGAGTAGCGAACCCCTTCGCGTGCCCGGGTCGCGACCACGAGCGACTTCGACACCAGAGCGCCCAGCACCCCGAGGACGTCCAGGTCCTGGCCGCACACGGCCTCGGCCGACTCGATCGACCAGCCGCCCACGAACACCGAGAGGCGGTCGAGGAACTCGCGCTCGTCGCCGGTGAGCAACTGATAGCTCCAGTCCACCGCCGCGCGCAGCGTCTGCTGCCGTCCCACGGCGGTGCGCCGCCCGCCCGACAGCAGGCGGAACCGGTCGTGCAGGCGCTCGGCGATCTGCGCCGGGCTCATCATCGCGACGCGCGCGGCGGCCAGCTCGACGGCGAGGGGGATGCCGTCCAGACGCCGGCAGATCTCGGCGACCGCGACGGCGTTGTCGGGCCCCAGCACGAAGCCGGGCACGACGGCCGCCGCGCGCGCGACGAACAGCGCCGGGCAGTCGCACGCGGCGATCTCGTCGGGGTCCGACACGTTCTCGCCGGGCGAGGTCAGCGATGCGATCCGATGCGCGATCTCGCCGGGAACGCCCAAAGCCTCGCGCGTGGTCGCGAGGATACGCACGTTGGGTGCGGCGTGCAGGATCGACTCTGCCACCGCGGCTGCCTCATCGACCAGGTGCTCGCAGTTGTCCAGCACCAGCAGCAGCTCCCGCGGCGCCAGGTAGCGGCGCACGGTGTCGGCGAGCGGCGTGCCATGCTCCTCGCGCGCGCCGATCGCGCCGGCGACCTCGGTCATCAGGCCGTCCACCTCCTTGACCGGTGCGAGGTCGGCGAGCCACACGCCGTCGGGGAACCGCGGCAGCGTGCGCGCCGCGATCTCCAGCGCCAGTCGCGTCTTGCCGACGCCGCCGACTCCCACGATGGAGAGCAGGCGCGCGTCGATCAGCGCCCCGACGAGTTCCTTCACCTCTTTCTGGCGTCCGACGAAGCTGGTCAGTTGCGCGGGCAGGTTCGTCCGGTCGCGCTCCATCGTGCGCGGCGGCGGGAAGTCTTCGGGCAGGCCGGCGCCGGCAAGCTGGTGGAGCGCGACCTCGTCGGGGATGTCCTTCAGCCGGTGCTTCCCTAGGTCCCTGGTGTCGAGCGTGCCTCCGAGCGCCTCGGCCCCCAGCGTGCGACACGCCTCAGTGAGCAGCACCTGCCCGCCGGCCGCCGCGGCCGACACGCGCGCCGCCAGGTGCACGGACATGCCGGTGTAGTCGCCGTCCTCCAGCGAGGCTTCGCCTGCGTGCAGGCCGATCCGCACGCGGACGGGCGTAGGGCCCCAATCGTGCTCGGCCAACGCCATCTGCGCGTCGCGTGCGGCCCGGATCGCGTCCGACGGCCGCGCGAAGGCGACGAAGAACGAGTCGCCCTCGGTCCCGACCTCGACCCCGTCGCGCTCGGCCCATACCGCGCGCAGCAGCCGGCGGTGGTCGGCCAGCAGGGGCTTGTAGCCCTCGCCGAGCGTGGCCAGCAGGCGAGTCGAGCCCTCGATGTCCGAGAACAGGAACGCGACGACCCCGGAGGGCAACGCGGGGCCGTGGCCGGCATGCTCCTCAATCACCACGCCAGCCCCTCAGCCATGCCGCGACTCTATCCGGGCGATCAGCTCCGAGGGGGTCCCGGGTCTCAGCGGCGGCGATGGAGCAGCGCGAGCTTCTCGATCCGCGTGCGAACGTGCTCGACGATTACGAGCGCTCGGCGATGGCGCGCCAGGCGTTCCCGCCCATGACGACGCCTTCGGAGCATGCGTAGGGCGCGAGCGCCGTGCGCACATCGGCGGGTGCTGCGGCTACCTTCTCCTCTGGATGCTGCGCGGACCACCTGCTCACGATGTCAGTGGAGGTGAAGAAGCGCACTCTCGACGTTGCCGAACCCGCCGCCCTCGTAGACACGCGTGAGCCGCTCAGGATCGGCCAGACCGAACGGCCCCGGGGGCTCCTGGGGCACCGAAATCGGGAAACCCAGGTGGGCTGCCGCCGCGGCGCCCGGCACAGCGTTCCATTCGCTGTCAACCTCCGTAGACATCGGGCTAATGCTCGCACCAGGTTCAAGCGCGGGGCAAGGTCGGTCGTGCCGTACATCGGTCCCACCCGCAGGGTCGTCAGGGCGCGGGCGTCCAGCCGTCGAGCGGCCGCAGGCCGAGGAGCCCCCGCGTCGAGCACGTACGCGCGCATCGACCGGTTGGCGTCGCGCGCGACGGCGCTCCATGCGAGCGGGCCGTCGGTCAAGCCGATTTCGATCGGCACCGAGCGTCGGCTGGCAGGTCTCCCGTTCGCTGCGTGCCGACCTGGCGCTTGACGCGCTGGAGATGGCGATGTTCTCCCGGCGCGACCTCGACGGGCTGGCGCATCACTCCGACAGAGGCGTGCAATATCTGTCGCCTCCGCTACACCGAACGACTCGCCGAAGCCGGCGCGGTCACCTCCGTTGGCTCTCGCGGCGACTCCTACGACAACGCGATGACCGAGTCGTTCTGGTCGCGGATGCAGGTCGAGTTGCTCGACCGGCAGCGCTGGCGAACCCGCGTCGAGCTCGCGAACGCGATCTTCGAATATCTCGAGATCTTCCACAACCGCCAACGACGCCACAGTGCGTTAGGGATGCTCACACCGATAGAGTTCGAGACCAAGCAACTTCACGTCGTGGCATGAGGAATTCGATTAATGCGACTCCACAGAACCGGGGGAAGACCAGAGCTTCCGATAAACCCGGGGCGATTCACAATGTCTTGTGGCCCAGATGCGGCCCAGATTCCAGGTTGGGTGGCCCCGCCTGGGTTCGGCCCAGGAACCCGACGATCAGGACGCGAGATACTGTTCGAGAGCCTCGCGCGCGACGTCTGATACCCGCTTGCCTTCTCGCTTGGCGCGCGCCTCAACCTTCGCGCGCAGATCAGGCGGAAGCCGGAACGTAACCTGTGGAGAGCGGGCCGCCTGTCCGGTCAACGACGGCCTGCCTCGACCAATCTTCGCACGAACATCAGCGACCGCGCGGTCGGCGTAGTCTTGCGTGATCCGTCGTCCCCGTTTGTCACGCACGACCTTCCGACGAAGATCGACGTCGGGACCGGGGGCAAGTTCGTACTTGGTTCTCTCCGCCTTCTTCTTCGAGCCCATCACTTCCTCCGATACGCATAGGGCATGACGTGGATGATCAACAGGTACTCGGGCAACTCGATCCCGATGATCTCCAACACCACACCACGGTCGTCCTCTCCAATCCACAACAGACGCTCGTCGAGGTCACCCTCGGCCGAAAACCGTTCAGGGTCGCCGGCGTTGTTCATCGCGGCGATGATGTGCGCCTTGCCGATCCGTCGCTTACGCGCCGACTTTGTGAGCTTGACCTTGCGCATGGATTATTATTGCACTGCATTAACGCGTGGTCAAGGGTCAGGCGGGATCGGGATCGCCCCTGGTCCTGCCGCGATACGACAGGTCCAGCATTTCTTCCACGCTCTGCTCCTCCCGCGGAGGGTAGTAGGAGGAGCAGAAGGTGGGTCGCTGTGGGCCCGCCTGGGCTCGAACCAGGAACCGACGGATTATGAGTCCGTCTAGGTGGGTGTTCTCTGGTGTCGCCCGGTGCCGGCAAGTTCGCGGATTCGCTGGTCAGGGCACGGATCTCGTGAGCTCGGGGATCGTGGAGTATCGTCGAGTGACGGCACGTGTGCCGTCAAATTGCCGTCATCGGTTTTCGAGCAGCGAAGGCCTCAGGGTCGCCGTCACTCATCACGTAGATTCGTGGTGGGGTCAAGCTTCTCGGCGATGGCAAGCAGCGCCTCCTCCCATGAGAACGCTTCCGTCATAGCGATCTGCTCACCATGGCCATCGAAGGCTTGCAGTGTCCAAGACCCGTTCTCGTCGGTCGGCTCTAGCCATTGGAGCGAATGCACGATCGGCTCGAGCGTCTCGATCGCCTCTTCGACCTTAGACTCGTCCGATGGGCCCTCAGGCCCAACGACGATGGTGGGCGGATACACCGTTCCTTTCCCTCTGATGGTTGGTGGCGCGACCGTGACCGATCCTCCACCGGTGCTTGATCTTCCCAGTACCACACGGAAGGTACGAGCCAGCGAGTCACACTTCGGGCACGGTTGTCGTCGATCGATCGGCGTGTTCGACGGCTCGTCAAGCTTGGTGCCGCATTTCTTGCAGAACACCTCGGTCATCAGATCATCCTTTGCCGTAACAGACCACGATTACTTCCCGCGGTTCCTCGTGGTTCCCTCTCGTGCCCATTCAGCAGGGAGTTTACGCCAAGGCCCTTCCCTCTGGTTGCCTGTGAGTGACGGTGAATACCCCGCAGTTCCTGCGAAGTTGGTTACTCTTTGGTTACTCCGCTGGGGTCGCGCGACACACGCCGAGGGTGTTCAAAGGCTTCCTCTCGGAACGGGCGCGACCCCCCCCGCCGCAAGGCGGACGAGGGCCGTGACACTGAGGCACAGCAGCTACTAGTCGGTCTACCGCATGCCGAAGGGAGTTCCGCAGGCACGGGATGCCCCTCTTCGTGCGGGTCCGGAGGCTCAGGCTCCACCCTCCAGTTCTGGCCCCAAGCTTGGCACGTCCCTCCTCTGCTCATAAGGCATGGAGGGGTGAATACCGTAGCAACGTGGGGATTCGCAGGTGCTCAGGGAGCGGAACGTGGGGAGTTATCGGCCTGTATCCTGCGTCCGTGCGGATTCGGAAGGCGGTCCCATGAGCGTCCGCGTGCGCTTCCTGCTAAAGGCAGACGCGGCTCCGCGGGAAATGATCCAGTTGACGCTCGCCGAGGGTGACGACTCGCTCGACATCGACGCGAACGAGTTGAACGAGGAGTGCCGACGAATCGCTGCGGAGCAAGCCCACAGATTCACGTTCAGTGATACGCGGACGGGAGGAGAAGAGGGGGCCAGCCTCCTTCCGGAACAAGACATCGTGATGTACCTCGCAGACGCGGCGACGATACTAGGGGGAGTCGCAGTTGTTGCGGATCGTTTGCTCTCTAGATTTGGGAGACGCCGCGAGAAGTCAGTTGATCAGCAGGAGGCTACTACCCGCTTCCTCGGAGCCTTGATGGAGACGATGGCAGCGAAGAACCCAGTCGCGCAAGAGGTAAGGCAGAGCGGCGACGGATGGGAGATCTCCGCGCGCGATGAAACCAGGACGTACAGAGGTCGCGTGTCCGAAGACGGAAGAGTTATCGAAGCCAGTTCGCGCACGCGGCGACCCGGTCGGCCGAAGCTTCAAAGCAGGCGACTCCGAGGAGGACGCGCGCCGAACCCCTAGGGCACCTGCAAGAAGCCCATGGGATTCTCCCGGATCAGGGCGATTGCGGTCTCAATCCGATAGGCAACGATGATTCCGGTGTTGTACGAGTAGGTTAGAGTCGTCTCTGCACGGCCTTCGTAAACGGGCGACTGCACGGCCCGATAGCCGGATATAATCGCACCTACATTTTGTCGCTGCCTCACCGGGCTTACCGAACACAACGGGACCGCCAGAAAAGCCAGGGTTGTCGTGCCCATCGAGGAGAAACACGTCGTCCACGATGCAAGAGAGCGTTGCCCTCTTTACGAGCGGGAGGTGAAGGCCTTCCTCACCAAAGACCACATGACCCACTAGTCCGTACGGATAGCCCAGGAAATGCACGTTACAACAGCCGTGACTATCCCAGATGTAAGGGAGGACCGATTCCGCCGAGGAACCCGGCGTGGGAACGCGACGAACTGATCCTGGCGCTCGCGCTCTACCGACGCTACGGCGCCCTGCCTGCCACCGATCAGCGCGTTCGCGACTTGAGCGAGACGTTGAACCTTCTTCCACTTCACCCCCTCCGAGGCGACCCGACGCGGTTTCGCAACGCGAATTCAGTTGCCTTGAAGCTCGCGAACTTCCAAGCACTCGATCCCACTTATCCCGGAGCCGGGATGTCACGCGGCGGACGCGGCGATGCCGAGGTGTGGGACGAGTTCAGGACCGACATCCCGGGTCTACAGACATTGGCCGCAGCCATCGAGCGTGAGGGAGTGCTTCAGCGAACCACGCCTTTGCCGCCCCTAGGGGATGATGCCGAGCATGCCGCGTTCGAGGGACGGCTGCTTCTCCGGGCGCACGTAGCCCGCGAGCGCAACCCTTCGCTTTCCCGAAAGAAGAAACAGAACGCCGCTGCTGACGATCCACGGCTGCCATGCGAGGTCTGCGGCTTCAGCTTCGTCGATCGGTACGGCCCGGGCGGCGAGGGCTTCATCGAGTGTCATCATGTCGTCCCCCTCGCGGCTGCCGCGCCGCGCCGCGTGACCCTCCGAGACCTGGCCTTGGTATGCCCCAACTGCCATCGGATGCTTCACAGGGGCAATCCGCCCCCCTCGACCACCGAGTTACGAGCCGCTCTCCAAGAAAGGTGAAAATCTTCCATCGAAAAGTACCCAGGAGCACCCGTGTTGATGATGTTCGAGGTCAGGAGGTGTGACGGCGGACGCAGAGGGAAGGGCGAGGAAATGAGTTACCTCCCGTTGTACTCCCCATTCTGCTCCCCACGACCGAGGATCATCTCTTTCAAGGCAGAGCCGTGGCGCTGCATCAATTGCGCGAGACCAGCTTCGCCCACGCGTTGAGCCCAGTAGCCCGCGTGGATGCAGTAGTCCTTGAACCGGCTGTACCGGTCGCTCTTGTCCTTGAAGAAGTCCAGCGCGAGAGTACACATGGCCGTGTGAATCACCGAGTCCACTCGACCATGCTTCTGCCAGCCGGCCGCGTACTCCGCAGCAGCGAACCCCATCCCCATCACGACCGCCTTCGTGATCTCCTCCATCTGGGCATCGGACGGGTCCTCCTCGATCCTGCTCACGAGCGCGTCGGCGATCATGCTCGCGGGAACGCCGAAGGTCTCCATGTTTCCCCCAACAATCTCATCGGCCTCCCTTGTGGCGGCTTCCATCTGCCCCCGGAGCTTCACGTTCCGCCAAACCACCGGATCCGGGATTCGGAATTCGAGAGGTGATGGCATCCCTAGAGCGATCGCCCTGCGACCGAAAAGACCCATCCTTCTCCCTTTGAAGACGCCGGTGATGCGGACTCCCTCGTGAAACACTCCGCTTGGTCGAAGTCCTCCTCTGCGTCACGAGGCGTCAAGCAGGTCACCAGGTTTCCACACAGCCTAAGCCTGGCTCGACTTGGAGGTCGAACTGTGGCTTTGGTATGGGTGATAGAGGCTGAACGACGCAAGTCATCCATTGTGTGGAGGGAGGCATGGCAGGGAGACCAAAGCCAACCGCGCGCCAGGCGTTCGAGGACAACGTAGACGACGCTCGGACATTGGTTGCGCTCGCAAGAGCGCTGAGGAATCGACGGCTACGCCGCATGCGTCGAGAACTCCGCGAGAAAGTCGGCACGGCCCTGTCAGTTCGGAGGAGGGACTGGCCTCAGCTGGAGTGCCTGGAGAGCGAGGATCTCTTCGTGGTCTTCAAGCCTGGGGCAAGGCTCACCCGTGAGGACCTCGACGCTGTTCGACTCCGGTCCCTTCTTCGGCAGGCGGTGGTGGCCGGATGCACCGCCATCGAAACCTTCGCCGCGGACCGCGTAATGGAACGTATGGGAGACATCCTGCGTCAGGAGGACAAGCCCCTCCGCCTCCTGGATCTCCCCATGACTGTCGGCGATTGGCTCACAATCGAAGAGCAGTACGAGCGACGAAAGTGGGGCCTGCGGCAGATCATCGAGCTGGAAGTCCGAAGGATGGCCAGCCCGGCCCCGGCCCAGATCGGGATCCTGTTCAGTCTTGTCGGGGAACACGATCTCTGGAAGAGAGTCAACCAACGTCGAGGCATATCCCGTTCCCGTTCGGAAGGGCGCCTCGAGGAGATCTATGAAAGGAGGAACACGATCGCTCACATGGGTGACCGTGACGGAAGAGGACGGGCTTCCATTACGATCGAGGAGGTTGAGCACTTGCTGGATGATGTTCACGCAATCGTGGACGCCCTGGACAAGGAAACAGTGGCCTAACCAGACCACGCAGCGAGGTCGGCCATCCCGACCTCCCGCATCACAGCCCGGTGCTCCACTCCGGCCATCTCGGCGACCTCCTTCCACGGCATCCCCTGGCGCAACACCGGGACCAGCTTCCTGCGCCGCCCCCACACCCTCGCCGTCGAGTCGCCGATGCCGACCTCGCGCCGGCCGCCAGCACGCCAACGCCGTCGGCGGATCTTCTCGAGCGTGCATGCCATGTCCTGGGGTTGCCGGCCAGCCATATTTGGCGGATAGGTGCTTAGTGACGAGGCCGCGGAATCTCGCCCCGTGAGCGTCGCTCGAACGATTGGCAACCCACTCCTCGCGGGCCGCTGCTACGGCGTCATCGCCGAGAGCTTCCTTCCACGCAGCTCGGGATCGCATCCAATTGCGCATGAGATCAACCCACTCCTCAATCTACTGGCGACTCACGAGGCCTGGAAGCATGCAGCCTTGACCTCGGGGGTAGGCTAGAAGCGTTCCCTCATCGTGGCACACGTCGTGGCGGGATCCGCAGCCTTCGAGAAGGAGGGGTGAGGCCAATGGGATTCCGCGCCTACAAGAGCTTCAAGGTCTCCAAGGGCGTCCGCGTGAACGTCTCCAAGACAGGAATTGGAGTGTCCGCCGGCGTTCCGGGACTGCGAAAATCGGTGCACTCATCGGGTCGCACGACATCGACCGTGGGTGCTCCTGGCACCGGCCTGTACTACCGCAAGGATCGAATGACGGGTGGTTCCCGATCCCGTTCGTCGTCGGCTCGGTCGCAGGCTTCCAGGCCAGAGGTCGTGTCGGCGCCTGCGAAGCCGGGCCTGTTCGCTCCGAAGGGAGAAAAGGCGCTGTACGGCGCGGTCAGAAAGCAGAGCATGAACGAGATCGCGAAGGTCGGCGCCGATCATGCAGACCAGCGCCTCGTCGCGTACTCGCTCGCAGGCTTCATGATGTCGAGCGCGAAGCCTGACGAGGCCCAACGGTTGTTGGGTGAAGCCTTTGCCCACGGCGGCGAGCCTGCCGACGACCCGTTCACGCGCAAGTACCTTGGCGGCGCGAGCAGGATGGAGGTCGGCATCGCCGCCGGCGTCACGGCCGAGTTACCCATCTCGCGCGATGGCGTCGGCCTGTTGCTCGCCGAGATGCACCAGGAGCGCGGGGAGCTCGACCGGGCGATCGACATCGTCGAGCAGCTCGACCCGAGCGCATATGCGGCCCTGTCCCTTGCCGAGCTCTACGTCCAGGCGAAGCGATGGAACGACGTGATCGAGGTCACGGAGCAGGTGAAGAACGAGGACGACCTGACCGCGCTGCTGCTGGTCTATCGAGGCGCGGCGCTGCGGGAGCTCGGCCAGCACGGAGCCGCGTTGGAGGCGTTCAAGGAAGCCCTGCGGTCGCGTTCGCGCGCAAGGGAGATACGGCACTTTGCGCTGTCGGAACGGTCGCGGACGCATGAGACGAAGGGCGACAAGAAGAAGGCGCGCAACGACCTCGAGAAGATCCTCGCGGAGGACTCGACGTTCGAGGGGATCAAGGAGCGAATCGCAGCGCTCGAAGGGGCGACGGCATAGGAACGCTGTGGCGGAGCGCCTCTTCTTCGATGTTCGGCTCCAGGGAGAGCCCAGCGTCGAGTATGTCGCCTGGGTCGATGTGATGGGCACACAAGGAGCGCTCGAGCGCTCCACGAAGGTTGCGGCGAACTTCATCTACAAGCTCCACATCGCCGTTCTGAGGAACCAGCAGGAAGGGGTGGGCTTTTACCCATTGATGGACTGAGTGTATGCCTGCTCGGTCGATCGCGGCGCTCTCAGAGTCTTCCTCCGCGGGGTATTTCGGGACCTGGCTCACGAATTCATCAACCAGCCGAGGGACGAGTTTCGATTCATCGCCAGGGGCGCCGTAGCGAAGGGGAAGATTTACCGCGGGAGCGGTCTTGAGGACGATGCGTCTTGGGTGCTTAGGGACCACCCGCAGTACAGGGACGCCCTGTTCGTTGGGAAAGCGATGGGGCGTGCAAACGCAGCGGAGCGCGACGCTCCACCGTTCGGTGTGTTCTTGCATGACACCGCCCAAGATGTTGGCGACACGGGCGAGCCGTTTCCCTTTGACTACTGGTGGCGGTGGTTTACAGACGAGGACAGCGAGCTAGTCGGTGGACTGCGGAAGGCGATGAACTCCTACTACGACTGGTGTGCGCGTGCGGCGGGGAATATCCACTACTCCGTCAGCCGAAGCCGCTATCACCGAGGGCAGGCATCGCTGTACTTTGGGTCGAGCTGACACGGTCAAGCAAAACAAGCGGGTGGCCCGCAAGACGGTGCAATCCAAGGGGATTTCGGTGAGCGGCATCTCACCCGCCTTGGTCGTCCCCGTCCCGACGGAAAGGGCGCTCCGAGCGGTCGAACCCGCGAAATCTTCTCATGGAGACGGATAGCCGCGTTGCTTGGGCGCTCAGGGGCTCCTTGAACTCGAACGGAACTCACCGAGTCAGACAATCCAAAGCAAGGCTGTCTGCACCCGGCGTTAAGCTGCCCCTATGACTCTTCGACTACCTAGAATCGAGGCTCTCCTCGGGGTGGCGTTGGACGCGGCTGCGCCTAACCATGTGAGCCGACTCGTCGAAGGTCGGATCCCCGAGGATCAAGACTTGGAGTTCAAGGAAACTCTGTATGGGTCCTCTGATGCCGAGAAACGCAATCTAGCCGTCGACATAGCCGCAATGGCAAACGCCGCTGGCGGCGTGATCTTCTTGGGTATCAGAGAGGAATCGGGCGCCGCCAAAGAGCTCGTGCCCGTGGAGCTCGCTGGGGATGAAGAGGTTCGCATGCGCCAGGTCGTTGCATCCCTAGTTGCACCTGTTCCGATGTGCGAAGTCCGTCGCATTCACGGCGCGGACGCGAACCGGGGTTTCTTCGCTCTTCTCGTGGCCAGAAGCCCGTGGCGCCCACACGCCGTGCGAGTCGGAGAAGGATTTCGCTACCCGCGACGGGATGGCCCTCACATCCGCTATCTCTCGGAGCAGGAGGTCGCCGACGCGTACAGGAACCGGTTCTCCGAGGCACGCATCCAACTGGATCGACTCGACATCGTTCTGAACGAAGGGATCGATCGCCTCGAGATGACTGACACGATCTGGTTGTGCACGGCAATCGTTCCAATGCTGGAAGGCCGCATGGAGATAACCCTGCGCGAGATGAAGGAGGTTCGAGGATGGGCTCTTCAATACCAGTCCAGGATCTTGGGTGGTGGCGCATGGGCTGCCGAACGGCCCGAGCCCGGCGTAGGCATTCGCCGCCTAACACTTGAATCGGCGCCGGATAGAGAGACAGGAAAGCAGCGGTCCGCATATGCGGAACTCCACAGGGATGGGGCGGGGTTCATGGCGCTGCCTGTGTGGCGAGGGTGGGGTAAGGACGAGTCCCCGAGGATCCGCGATCAACGTCTCGTCGAAGGAGCGGCGGATATGCTTGGTTTCCTTGTCCATCATCAAGCCAGGAGCGGCGCTGCAGGCGACGCCCTCGTCGCGATGGCCATCATCGGCACCCGACCAGTTGAACTCGTGCACGACCGACACATGGGGCTCGTTCAAAGAGTCTCCGGGAGCCGTCCTTTGGCTGAAACAATCACCAGCCGTCACAGCATCGCCTCGGAGGCAATTAGGACCGATCCCCAGGAACTCGCAAGCGCCGTGAGAGTTGTCTTGGCTGATCTTCTTCAAGGATTCGGAGTCCCGGAGTGCCTCCACATCACTCCGCAGGGTGAACTGCGCCGCCCGATGTTTAGATTCGCCCAGCCGATCAACTGGGATACTTGGGCTCCCGGGTTCCTTTTGTCGGAGGAAAATCCCGGATGAAATCCGAGGATCACAGCGGCTGATCTGGCGGCTCCTGCTCACCTCCTACATTCCTAAAGTCAGCTTCACAGGCACAAAGGAGCTTATAGGCGCCTAGTTGGATCTCCTCCAACACTGCGATTGCATCGATCTCGTCGTCAAGCAAGAGTCGCACAACAACGTGGGGATCCTCAATCACATCCTGAACCTGTTGGATTTCGCCCTGAGAACCACCCGGCTTCGGCGGGCCTGATACCCGAAACTCCCTCACGAACTCCAGACCCAGCTTCGTTAGATGGCGATGCTTGTCAAGATTCGAGAGAGTCTGCATGTTCTTGGTCCAGCCGCCCCCCGGGGCGTAGGGCTGAACCGCTTCGAGCAACTCGATGTGCTCCGCACTGAGCCCGCGCAGATGAGCGATCTTCAGCCGCTCGAACTCTGCCCTTGTCTTCGCGATCGGAAACTTGGTCCGCCGACTGTAATGGCCCGAATCGAGACGCACGAGTTCATGCACGAGATAGTCCAAGGCTGTTCGGAAGTCGTTCGCGGCGTCCCCGATGAGAACCTTCCAGGTTCCGAGATCCGGCAATCGTGACCGCTTCACAACGGGGCCACCATCGGGGGTAGGGAGAATCCGGATGGGCTCCGGATTCTGGCTGATCCACGCTCGCAAACGTCGCTTCACCTCCATGACATGTTCCCGCCCCCGATTAAATCTGAGGTGGGAATCTTGGAGGTACACCACACGTCCGCCACCCAAGATTCGCTTCTCCCTGTCTATTCGGAGGCAACGCTATCTCATGCCGTCCTCCCGCGCCGAGCCTTTTCAGGTCCGAAGGAAGGCCAGGAGGGTGTGGCATGGAGCACCGTTCGCGCTCACATGGCCACGACGCCTTGAAGCGCTATGCTGGGAACAGGTCGGCCGCACCAGGTAAGGGAATGGCCCACTCACCTCATCGAAGTGAGCAGGTCAGCGATCGCGTTCGCCGCGCGCCGCAGCTGACGCTTCGTGATCCGGTGGACCGTCGTGTTGTAGCCATTGTTGTCGTGGGCGCGCACGAGCTTCCAGTAGTACTCGTGCGCCGCTCGAGCGACCTTCCTCGTCCGGGCTGCAGGCTTCGCAGCGTCACGGCCGTCGTAGCGGAACGGGTAATCGGGGATGCGGCAGATCCCACACGGTTCGACTTCGTCCTGCCGCCGGTGGCGAGTTCGCGATGTCTGAGGTGGTTGCTCGGGACGCGACCGTTGGGTTCCCGGCCCAGCGTTCCACTCGTCAGCCGCCTCGCGGCAGGCACCCCAGCCGCCGCCTGATCGGGCTTCCTTGAGGCGGCAGGTTTCTACCGTGATGGCCTCGCAAGAACGTGCTCAGCGCGCGTCGGTAGGCATCTCGGCCCGCGTAGTTTCTCGCGACGGCTTCCACCACCGCCATCGAAGCGTCCGTCAGGAGCAGGAGGTCCTCGACGAACTCGCGCGCCTCGAAGTCATCGGCGGGGCCGACTTCGAATAGGTCCGCGTCGCCGTAGTGTCCGCGGAGTCGGAGCTGGTGGAGAACGTCGAACAGCGTGGTCGCCTCCAGCTTGTTCGAGATTCCCCGGCGGGCATCGGCCGTTAGGTTTCGTCTGGTCCTACCTTGGGCCGGCGGGTTCTCCCTGCGCCACGCGTCTATGAGCGGCTGGGCGCGCGCCTTCGCTGTCGTTCGGAGTATCAGCCAGGCCCAATCCTCGAACGAACCGCGGTGAGCCCCACTGAGTGGGCTTAGCGGCTGTGGGTGCCGCTGGAAGCTGCGAGCGACCGAATCCGCCCCGAATCCTTCGATGTAGGGCGAGAACGGGTGAGGGACCCTCCCCCCGACGACGAGCCGCATCGCCTCGTCCCGCGTCCGGGCGTGTGTCCGACGGGCTGTCGGGGCGACGAACTGCATCAACGCTGAGAAGGCGCGGTGGAACGCGAACCACCCCTCCGTCGCCGTGGCTGCCCTCGGCTGGACGACGGGTGCATCCGCCAGGCGCCACAGCGACATGAGCCGCGTCCACCCTTCGCCCAGTGGAGCTGCGAGGCAGTCCACTGGAGCCCCCCGCCGTCTTTGGATCCGCGTGCAGCTTTGTTTCGTGGCGTCGAAGACCGCGTCGAAGACGCCGGACCGCCCACCAGCGATGCGGGACAGCTCGACCGCAATCGCGCGCAGATAGTTGCGGTGCACAAGGAATCGCTCGCGTATATCACTCACGAAGGGATACTACCGACTCGGAGAGGCAACAGAACCAGGCGCGGCATGAAGGATGCGACAGACAACCCTTATGGACAGCTCGGGCCGACGCCATCGGGTCAACAGACACCCAGAAGCGACTTCAAAACCGAAGATTTTTTCACGGGTACCTGATGGTGGTTTCGAAGGAAGTCTCAATCCGTGGATCCGCCCCCCACCCCCTCGCCTGTCCCTTTACCCACAGCTCGCCTTCCTTGGCGGAAGGCTCGCAGGACGTCGTTGGGTGAGTGGAGACATGAAGTCTCCCCACAGCACCTGAAGGGAGGTGATGTAGATGTTCTTTCCGATCAAAGCACTGACGCTGGGAGCCATCCTGGTCGCGGTGGTCGTGAACCTCATCGTGTTTTCGCCGGCGATCGTGGGCGGGATGCTGCTGTACCGGGCGATCGTCGGTACCCCCGGACACCCCGGCCTCGCAGCGCACGTGAGGGCACGGCTGGAGGCGCGCAAGGCGAGGCGTTCGATGGACTCGCTGGACCGGGCCGCGTAGGCCGACGTCGATCAAGAAAGGAGGTGACCCATGCAACGCTCCAAAGCAGAGGTGCTCCACGTCCGCGAGGGTCAGATCACGATGCAGCTGTGGCCGACCGAGAGCGGTGCGATCCTCGGAACGATCCGCCAGCAGGTGAGCGTGGGCGATCAGACACGGGTCGAGGAGATCCCGGTCGTCGTCCCCGCTTCGCAGGTGGGCGATGAGCTCCGCACGCTCGCGGCCCGGGAGCGGAAGTCCACCTACCTGGTCGCCGCGTGGCTCGGGATGCCAGCCGAAGTCGGTGAGCCCCAACCGGTGGAGGGAACCAACCGCGTCCTTCCGCTCGGCCAACTCCCCTACAAGGGCGAGATGCGTCCGGTGAGGGCGTTCCTCAACAGCTTCCTACCCTACGGCGATCGCGTCTACTGCACGACGGGCAGGGCCGACAACGGCTCCTCGGCCGTCGCGTAGCGCACCAGCTCCTCCCGAGGGGAGGTCGGGTGATGCATCCACTGGTTGCCCGACCTCCCTTCTCTCATTTTGCGCACACGTCGGTCTGCGTCTCAACCAGGCCAGCGAACCATCGGTTTTCGTCGTCTTCTTCGAAGGAGGTTCTTCACCATGATCGGAGCCAACCTCACAAGCGGGCTCGTCATCGCCGGTGCCTCGACCGTGATCGAGGGCTACCTGCTTCGCCAGCTCCCCGCGCTCAGGCGCACCTGCATCGACCACAAGACCCTGGCGCTGTGCCTGACGCTTGCCACAACCGCGGTCGTGAGTGTCTCGGCTGGAGCCTCCGGGGTGATCGTGCTCGTTGCCCAGTCGGTCTCGACCGTCGTTAGCCTCACGGTGCTGTACCGCAGGAAGCGAAACGGAGGTCGCCTCACGAGCCTGTTCCTGTCGCTCGCGATCTCACTCGACGACTCCGTCCCCGAGCTCAGGCCGGTACGGACCTGAGCAACATCTGCTCGGTCGCATCCAACTCGCCCCTTCCGACGCTTGTACGAACCGCGGTTCGCCTCGAGTTGGGAGGGGCTGACACGACTTAGGAGGTCCTATGAACCCTTAGGAGGTCTTGAGAGACCTTCAACACCTCTTGCTCCACCCGTCCGCAGCCGCCCGCGCAGGGCGGCTTTCTTTGTTTCTGGAGGAGGTTCACATGCACCTCGACGTCATCACCAAGGATCTGCTGAGAGCGATCAAGACGGTCTCCCCCGCCATCTCGAACCGGGCAGCGCTGCCTGCGTTGACCGGGCTGAGGCTTCAAGCATCGGAGGGTCGCCTTGATCTCGCTGGCACCGACCTGGACCTCACGATCACCGTCGTTGTCGATGCAGCAGTCTCAAGCGCCGGAGCCACCCTCGTTTCTGCGAAGACGCTTCAGAAGGTGGTCTCGGCATGCGTGAGCGAACGCATCGCCTTCACGACGACCGATACCGGTGGCATCTCGATCGAGGACGGGTCGCGAACCATCTTCCTGCCCCAGCTGCCGCTGGAGGACTGGCCACGTCCTGCGGCCGACGATGGCTTCACACTTCTAGGATCGATTCCGGCGGTGTTGCTCGTCGATGCCTTGGCCAAGGTCGTTCTGTGTGCGTCCGGAAACGAGGCTCGTGCGGTGCTCACCTCCGTCGTATTCTTCATCACGTCGGGGTCACCGGTCGCGCGCCTGGTCGCCACGGACTCCTACCGCCTCGGTATCGCAGAGATCCCGCTGGAGCAGCCCGCGGATGCGTCGCACACATTCCTGGTCCCCGCGCGCACGTGCGCGGTGCTCGCGAAGCTCCTCGGTTCAGCCGATGGCTCGGTCGAACTCTCCGGGCCTGCCGACGGCTCCGCGCGCGCTCAGGTCAGGTTCCAGGCTGGGAACCTGCGCGTGGAATCGGGCCTTGTCGAAGGCGAGTTCCCCAACTGGGAAACCATCACGCCAACCCCCGGTGCCAGCTACCTGGACGTGGACGCGGCCGAGCTCGCGTCGGCGATCAAGGCAGCGGATTCGGTCACGCCTGCGGGTGCACCGGTTCGCCTCGAGCTCGACGGCGAGTGCACGCTCGTCGGAGGAACTCCTGAGACCGGTGAGTTGCGCGCGCGGCTCACCACCGCGTCGTTCACGGGCGGAGACACCGGCGAGCTCGTCGTCGGGTTCAATCCCGGGTTCCTGGCCGATGCGCTGCGGTTCGTCGACCAGCACCGCGTCCGCGTCTACATCGTCGACGGCCTCAAGCCCGCCCTGTTCGAAGCCCCGGACCGCAGGCACGTCCTGATGCCGGTGCGACCTCGATGAGGATCGCCATCTCCACACCGTGGCGCAACGCCGGGCCATTCGGGTTCCTGGCGACGCTGCGCCTTGCGGGTCGCGGTCTGGCACGCGTGCTCTGCGACGGGAAGGGCCACTTCGTCTTCGAGGTGCGCCTCGACGGAGAGCCCACCAAGCGCACCTACTCCTCCGACCCCCGAAGGTTCCACGACTTCGTCCGCTCCCTCACCACCCGCGGCTGGTGCTTCGAGTGGGCGCCGGTCGAACCGGGTTGCGAGCCAAGCGAGCCCGAGTAGCCCGCGTGCGGATCCCCTATCCACCCACACCGTCCGCAGCGGCGGTGCCCGTAACGAGAGGAGGACCTCGTGCCCACGACCTCGCTTGGAAACGATCCATCGGTCATCGCCGAGCCCGTGCTCGGACCCGGCCGGGTGGCCATGTTGTTCGGTGTGAGCCGCCGCACCGTCTACGAGTGGGTGCGTCAAGGCAAGCTCCCCACCCTCAACCCCGGCGGCTGCGCGCGCATCCCCGTGCACGCGGTCGAACAACTGCTTTCTGCGAGAGGAGGTGAATCTTGATGCATCACAGGTTCCTCGCGAGCTCCGATGTCGCCCGGATGCTGCACGTGTCGCCCAAGACCGTGAGCCGCTGGGCCAAGGAGGGCAAGCTGCCGTTCATCCTGACCCTCGGCGGTCACCGTCGCTACCCGCAGGGAGAGATCGAGGCGCTTCTGCCCTCCCTCGGTCACAGCACCAACGGCATCGGCCCCCGCTAGCAAACCGCGACGAGGGACCGGGTCTGGCCTCGTGCCGATCCGGTCCTTCGTCATTTGCTCCCCAGAAAGGACTCCACCGTGAACCCCGAGCGATACCGTCTCGCCCTGGTCCGCGAGCCCGCGGATCCCCCGTTCGGATCCCAGATCGACGCTCCCGCGGACATCGCCGCGATCGCCTGCGGCCTGCTCGGCCTCGAGCCGCAGGAGGTCGTGCTGGCGTTCCACCTGGATCGCAAGCATCGCGTGCGCGGGTACCAGGAGGTCGCGCGTGGCGGCCTGCACGAAGCCCCGGTCGACCTGCGGGTCGTGTTCGGGGCTGTCCTTGTCGCCGGCACTCCCGCCTTCGTGCTCGTGCACAACCACCCCAGCGGCGATCCCACGCCCAGCGTCGATGACCATGCCCTGTCCCGCCGCCTCACCCGCGCCGCGGAGCTGCTCGGCGTGGAGTTCGTCGACCACCTGGTCGTCGCCGCACACCGCTGGACCTCGATGCTCGGCGGGACCACCGGGGAGGCCCGGCGATGAGCGTGATGAAGGAACGCGACGTCGCGCGCTCCCACGGCATCGACCCCAACCGGTGCCTGCCCCGCACAGCCGCGGACTTCTATCTGCTCGAGACGATGACCGCCCTCGGCGTCCCAGGGGCCGGCGGCATGCTCGGTGCCCTGGAAGACGAGCTCGCTCCGGAGTTCGCCTCGTACCTGAATCTCGCGATCGGCGGCGAGCTGCGCTACGCGCGCGACTACATCCCCGCAGAGGAGATCCCGGTCGAGCTGCGGCCGTTCACCAAGGCCCTGTCGGGCTCAGACCGGGGCTACGCCTGGTGGTGCTGGTTCAACGTCGGCAAGGTCCTCGGCCCGAAGGCGCTCGAGCTCGCGGAGGTCACCTTCGACACCGGGACGTGGAACCGCAACTTCGGCGGAGAGCCCTGGGCGGGCATCACGCGGCTGCTCCGGCGCTACCTCGGACTCGAGATCCCTGCTCGCGTGTTCGTCGACCAAGTCTTCAACGCCGAGCACAACTCGGGCCTGGTGCTGAACAAGGTCTACGACACCGGCAATCTGCCGCCGGTCCTGTGGGCCCACGGCGAAGACAACTACGCCACGTTGTGCGCATCCGCCTCGGTCGAGGTGGCCAGCATGTGGCGCGCGCACCAATGGCGGAAGCGTCGTGAGCACGACCCCGTGTGGCTGGGCGTGCAGATCCTGGACTCATACCCCGACTCGCTCGCGCAAGGAGCTTGACATGCATCCATCGCCTGAGGATTGGTTCGACGACGTCTCGTTCCCCGACTTCGAGCCATCCGTTGCCCCCTACGGTCTGAGACGCTTCGTCCGGGGACCGGTGTGCACTCACTGGCGCCAGCCCTTCGATCTCGTCGCGGGCACGGTGCTCGCCTCGGCGTGGTTCGACCGTCCGGGCAATCCCGATCGGTGGACTCCCGACGTCGGGTTGTATCTGGACGGCGACTGGGCCGGCGGGCGGATCTTCTCCACCCCCGGGTGGCGACCGCCGTTCGTCCCACGGCCCGATGCCGAGCTCGTGCTGTTCCCGTGGCCTGACTTCGGCCCGCCTCGGGAGCCGCGTCGGTTCCGAGCTGCCCTGTTGTGGCTCCTCGAGCGACTGTCGGCCGATGCGGTCACAGAGATCGGCTGCGCGGGCGGCCACGGTCGCACGGGCACGACGCTCGCGGCGTTGCTCGTGCTCGAGGGCACGTCGCCGGTAAGAGCCGTCAACCGCGTCCGCTCGACCTATTGCTCCGAGGCGATCGAGTCCGAAGAACAGCTCCGGTTCATCGCGAGCCTCGCGTAGACACACTTCCAGGCGCCACGTCACGCCCCCGCTCCCCAATCCATTTCTTCGACAGGAGGTTCCGTCATGTCCATCACCGGTCCGTTGCGCGCGGTCGGGTATGCGCGCGTCAGCCTCGAGGAGCAGGCGCGCGAAGGCCTTAGCCTGGAAGACCAGCGCTCCAAGATCGAGAAGTACTGCAGCCTCGTCGGGCTCGAGCTCGTCGAGTGCTTCGAAGACCCCGGCGTCAGCGCAACCAAGCCTTTGGGAACCCGTCCTGCAGGCAGTCGCTTGCTCCAACGAACCAGCGCTGATGCCACCGAGATCGTCGGCGTACGGCTGGACCGGCTCTTCAGGAACTCCGCCGACTGCCTCACGACCATCCAGACCTGGGACAGGTCGGATCGTCACTTGCATCTGATCGACTTCGGAGGTTCGGCAGTGAACACCGCGACCGCGGCTGGGAGGTTGTTCATCACCATGCTCGCAGGCTTCGCAGCGTTCGAGCGCGACCTGATCGCCGAGCGAACAGCATCGGCCATGGCCTACCGTCGGGCGAGCAGACGTCCGTACTCGCGAGACCCGTTCGGTTGGAACCGCGATGGGAACCTTCTCGTCCCGGTGGACAGCGAGCTCGCAGCGATCCGATACATGCGTCGGCGTCGGGCTGAAGGACTGGGCTACCAGAAGATCGCCGCCGAGCTCAACGAGCAAGGCATCCCACCCAAGCGGGGACGCACATGGTACGGAGCCTCTGTACGTTCGATACTTCTGACGAGCTCGCGCCAGGAAGAGGACGCGGCCGAGCACTAACACCCCCCCTTTTTTCGTCCCCGGAGGGGTCCTGCCTCAACGAGCCGAAATGAGCACAGCTGCAGGCGTCGCTTAGCCGATCACGCCAGCGGCTACCTGTGCGGGGGTGCGCAGGCAGGTCGACGCGATCGGTAGAGCGCGTGCGGACAAAGTGGGGGTGTCTCTTCCTCTCACCACAGAGGCTCAGCGGACAGGGCAGACGGCTGCACCTCGATCTTGAGGTCCAGCGATTTCACGACAGCCTTGACGACATCGATCCAATGGGTGCTGAGCGGGCTGACGACCACTTCACGGACCAGCCTCTCGATGTCGACAGGGACCAAAATGGCCTCCTCAAGTCCTGGACCAAAAGGAGCGTCATAGTTCACCTTCATGACCAGCGCCCGGACCTCGTTCTCATGACGAAAGCTGGTCCGCTTGACTAGAAAGGGCGCCAGTGAGTTCTTCGTCTCTATCACTTCGGTTTCGTAATCTGCGTATCGCACACGACCGATATGCACATGCCTTTCACCTTTGAGACTGTCCCTTAGCCGACCGAAGGATGTTGTGATCGCCACCGAGCCCTCGCCCTGCGCGTACAGCTCCCACATTGCCGCCGACTCGTCCGTCCCTTCGTGCCAGCAGTTCAAGAAGACCCACCGTGGCATGGCCCTAGACAACTCCCGCATCTTCTCGACCAGTTCTGTCGCCTTTTCCTCCGAGGTCCCAAGATCTATGAGATGGGCCACCATCGCCTTGCGGCCTTCAAGATTCACCTTGGTTGTTGAGCCCTCGAAACGATCACCCAGGAGATCGGCGCGTCGGAAGTAAAGGGTCCTGGTCGTCAGCAGGTGCATGAGCTTTGCCAGCGAGAAATAACGACGTAGAACAGCATCCTCCGCTGGAGCCTCGAACAGCTCGTGTTCCCTATACATGATGATGCGAGTTTACGACGACGAAGGTAGGCAAATCTGCCTTGAGCCCGGCGCGTACAGCCGTTGGGTCAGGGCTTTGCGCATGCGATACGTTAAGAAGACCGCCGTGGTGTGAGCGTCAGGTCTCCTTCATTCGCTCCGAGTTTTTCCAGGACGGACGGCGACTTGTTGCCCGAGCCGGGGAAGTCCGCATCCGGCGCGACGGTTCGGCAACTACGCTGCGTGGCCGCTTGGATTTCTCGCCATCGTAAACAACGGTTCCCTTGTTGATGCACGGAGGCCGGCAGTCTGCCTTGACATGAGACCCAGCCTCTTTCGATATATGAGAACAGGGCCCGCGGCGATCAATTGCGCACGCATGACGGCGGCATTCACAACCGCAGGAGAAACAGCGCCGGGAAGTCCGAATCCGCGGCGAGCATGTCCGCGTGAAAGATCCATTCTCCTTCGAGCGGACTCGTTATCGCGAGGCGGGGTTCAAGACCTGCCGATTGAGTCGTGTTCCCATCCGGCGACGAGGCTCGGAGGATTCCTGCGTCGCTGGCCAGAAGCCCGAAGAGGAAGTGGGGGACTTGTCTCGTTGCGCTTAGAACTGCTCCACCCGACGCACTCTTGGCAGGAGCGGGCCCTACAACTGCACCAACACCGTCGGAGAGATCCGATGCCAGGAAGTACTCCGCCCGCGAACTCGCTTCCTCTCGCGGAGCATGAAGCTGTCCACCTATCCGAACGTCACACGCAACGGGGCGTCCCCAACCGGCCCAAACAACCCGGAGACGCCCGTCGCTGCTCGACTCTCCGACAACTCGGGAGCAGCACTCAGGACCGGTCGATTGGTTCCCATCTCGAAACGACATGGTGGCCCCCGCCGGCCCTACTCTGTAGCCAACGTAAGAATCGGAGCCGCCATACCCCGCTGTCATGCCCCAGGACGTTACCTTTCCGGTTTGGCTCGTTATCGAGTGGGCCACAAACGTCGCGGTGGAGCCGCTTGAGGCGCCCGTCGAACACTCAATTCGATAGGTCTGGTCTTGCTCTATCGGTGCAGAAACCGCCATGAAGCCGCTCGCATGACGGTCCGGCGGACTCGCTGCGGCAGGCTGGGGGTGCGACTGTGAGAGGCCGACGGCCAGGGAGACAAGGATGGCGACGGGTCCTCGAGTGGTCTGGCCCATAGGGCTAGGTTTCGTCCCGGCAGTGAAGAATTCCTGCTGCGTTGGGCCGGGCCCCAGATTTGCGCCCGCCAGGGCAGAGGACAGCCTGAAATCAGCAGGGGGCTCGTCAAGGCCACGGGTCTATCTGTCGCCTCGGCCTTGATCCGTCCCTGTTGCGAGCGCGGCGGCCCCATAGGTACCAAGCAGCAGCCCCGATGGGCGAAGACACGATGGCCCAATACCAGCCGCGTTCGCCTTGGTGCTTGGCCTCCCTCGCGGCTGAGGCTGTGAGCAGGATCATTATCGGCAGGAGCAGCAGGACAACTATTGATTCAAAGGGCATGAAAACCGCTCCTCACGGTCAGGCAAATCTTACTCCCTGTACTCTCTACCTGAGGCGCCCCGGAGCGCACAAGCGCGTGGTCACCGTCCGCAAGCTGCGAGGGACATGAATCGCGACGGGTTTTCCGGAGACTCCGGATTACCCGTCCCGATTCATCATCGCCCATGGTTGTCCCCGCGCTACGAATCGCAACGCAATGCGAATCAATCGTAGAGATAAAGATCGCAGTTCCCGTTTTCCGCCCAGTAGCGACCCTGAGGCAGCCACACGTCCACCGCAGAGATCCACAACGCAGCATTGGGCTGGTCATGATTTGCGTTCCAGAAGTCGCTCCATGCCTCGGCAATGCCATTCGAGGTCCAACCGAATGAGCCTGTATGAAGCTCAGCATAGAACAGATAGCTCTTCCTCTCTGATTCGCTGATCGCTCCGTCACCATCAGTGTCCTTGGAGACTTTCATGGTGACGTCCTTCCACGCCGTCTGCCCAAGCCGGTTCGTGGTCCGTTCGCGGTCGGCCGGGTTGAGATGGCTTGTGGTCTTGTAAGCCAACCGTTCGCTGCTGTAGAGCAAACGCTTCCCCTTGATGTCTCCGTTCGGCTTGGTATATCCCCGCCTGACGCTGGGTTCGAAAACTGTGTCACCCTCCCATGTCTCCGGTGGACCGGCCCAGAATGTCCCTGCATGTGCAAAGTCGCCGCTCAGATCTTCCAAGGCGCAGCCAAGAACGCTGTACATCCCGATGCATCCTGCAAGGGATCCCATAGAGACATTCACATGATCGGTGCCGGTGAGGCCCCAGTGCAGCCGCACAGTCATATCATAGGAGTCCGGAACATTGGATCCTAACTGCTCGACCCCCACTCGCATCCCGATTCGGGAGCGTTGAAGCGTCTGTACCAGTCCGGGATTCGGCGGCTCGCATGTAATACCCATTACCTCGACACACGGCACATCATCACTGACGTATATACTGCTATTGCTATGCGTCTCCGGCCGAAAATAGCCAGGTTCGGCCGGACTCGCAGAGCTCCAAGAGTACCACCGCGTTCCGAAGGTGGCTGGTGGGTTTTCCTCCGGCAACCGGTAGGCTCCGTCTCTATCGAGCCGTCGCCACTCGCTGTGTTCGGGGCTCCAGACCCGACAGCCGCGGGGGCCACCGCTAGATCCCGCAGCGCTGACAGTCCCGGTCACAACCGTTCCAATGACGTCGTCGGGCGGGGGGTCGGCAGTTCCATTTGGGATCTCGCAGGGTGTCGGCGACTGAAACACTGCGGCACAGATCTCTTGGGCACTCGGGTCGCTCGAAAGTGTTGGCGTCCATTGCGCGTTCAGCCACGCAGTCTCGCCAACGTGCTGGAGTTCGTCATTGCCCCAGTTTACGTCTCCTGTCGCAAGCGCTCGGAAGCCGAACCACGCCGGTGACTGCGCGGCGGCCCATGAGCTGCAATCCGGATCGGCAAAAGAACCCATCACAGTAAAACCGTAATCAACGGCAGTTCCCTCACTCAGCAGACTGGCCGGAATCGTAAAACTGTACTGCGTGCTCCCACCCGCCTGCTGGGCAAGCTGCACTGGTTGGCTCTCTTCCCCGATCTGATAGTGGAAGAGCAACTCCGTGGCGGAAAACCGCTGAGTATCCACCGATACAGAGAGTTGCAAATCTTGACTGGGCGGGACTGCAAGTGGCTGCTTGTGACTCAACACAGTGTCACAGGCCTCAAAGTGGGGCGAAGTTGCTGGAGGTCGCCAATCCGTGTGGACGGGGGTGACAGGATTGGGAGTGCACTTTCCAGACCTCGGGTCTGCACACCAGGAAGGCTGGAGGGGGACACTGATGGGCGCCATCTCGATTTGGGCGCTCGTCCAGTGAGCCGGAACCGTGAAGTTCAGCGAGCCCCCCAGAGCGAGATCACTAGCTCCATAATCAAATGCCGATCCAGAAATCGGATCTAAGGTTGGGGTCTTCACGAAGAAGTTGAATCCCGTTTCGACTGGGTCCCAAGACCCTTGCGCAGCCGAACTGGCCGGCAGGCTCGCCGGACCAGCTGAGCTCTCTCCCGAAAGAATGGCTGACTCCAAGGGAACCACGATCCTCGCGAATAGCTGTCCACTGTTCTTGGACCCCTCAACGGTTACGCTGGCTGGAGAGAGCGTGAGCGGGACCGGCCCGCATGAGGCAGTCCTCGTCTGAGTTTGTGAGTCGATGGCAGAGAGGTTGCAGGACCTCGCTGGGATCGAGGCGCTTGTTGAACCCAAGGAAACTGCTGTGGCAAGAAATCCATCCACCTGTTGTTGTCCTGGGGTGACCGCGTTCCCGACCAGATCTTTCGCTGTCACGCCGATTGAATAGACGTGCCCCGCTTGAAGCGTCGCGGCAGGGGTGGACATCCATCCCGTTTCAGAGTTGAAGTCAATCATGGTCGCGGTGTAGTTTGTGGCAGTACCAATTGTCTCATCCGTCAACGAGATGGCAAGAGTCTGAGGATCAACGCCCGCTCCCCGGTCAGTGACCTGGGCGAACACCGGCTGTGAGGTGTAGGCGGAATTCTCCCCATCGGCGGGATAGACCCTTTCAACAATCGGCTCGCGGGTGTCGACAGCAATCTCTCCCACCCTGGTGGCCGTGTTGCCCGTAGGGTCAGTAGCCGTGACCTCAATCGTGTAAGTTCCGTCAAGAGCCCACTCAGTTACTACATCACCGGGCGACATTTCGATGTTTTCGATAGAGCCATCCCACTCGACGCTCATCGGAGAGCCCGCCGCAGAAAGAGTTCTGACTACAGAACCGTCGCCCTCCAAGAGCCCCATGGCATCGATGATCTTCACATCCCAAGTGACGAAGGATCCGTCCGGAGCTGACGTTGCGGTAATTGTGGTTGTGTCTTTGCTGCCATCTCCGTTCGGGCTAATCACGGGCTCGCTTATCTCCACGAGGGCGATGGTATCTCTGAGCTGAGACACCAACTGCAGCACCGATGCGGCCAGACGGCCCTCTCCACCGTTGGACAGCACGGGCTTGCTGTCCCAAGCAGTCCCCCCCAGCGCGCCCAGGGGCACACTTGAGGAGAGAGTCACGAGATTGCCACTACTCGTAGGCTCTCCCGGGATAACCTCGGCTCCGGTTCCCGTCACAAGATCAGCTCGGACTGAGCCCAGCGACGACGTTCGCCTTATGGTGGTGAGCCAGTGCGCAGTCAGGTTCTCCACTGAATAGGTCGGCGGCGAGAACGCGAAGTTGAGCTTCGAGCTGTCAATCAATTGGACAGGAGTCACAGTCGATGGGTACCAGGAGACTGCCCTCTTGAGCCCGTGTTCCTCGGAGGTTGACTGAACGAACTCAAGATCGGCGCTGAAAATCGTCCAGCTCGGCTGCAGAGCCTGAGCCTGTAGCCTGTATGTTTCACCATCCTCGAGGTTCAACGGTGCGGAGAGACGAGAACTCGCGCCGCCGGCACCCCAAAACTCCATGCCTCCCGCGTAGCTTCCTGAGCTATCTACAATGCGTACAGTTCCATACAGTGGATAGGAGGTCTCCTCAGCAGTCACCCGGAGTCTTATCGTTGGAACGGGATCGAAGTCCCCGGCGCGATGAGTATAGGCAAGAGCGTCCTCAAGGTCCTTCCAAGTGGAATTTGTCACAGTCTGTTGGGGTGCCAGGGGGAGCCGCCCCTTTGACGAGGTAACTGTTCCCCCCTGAGCGAGACGCAGATGGGCCTTCCTCAACGTGAAAGTCCCTGTGAGGTTGCCAATCCCATTCGCCGCGGGAACGATGCGTAGGCTTAGCAAATCCGTCGCTTCGCTAGGCCACGACATCGGGGCAGCATTCGGTTCAAGAGTAAACTGGTCGTCCTCCGCGCCGAATACCACGGTTCCCAGGACGGCATTAGGCGATCGAAGCTCAACGCTCCACGTTGCGTCGCCCGTGGCACCTTGAACCCGGCCCACCGCCTCCATCGTGACCGAAGGCGCAGGCGAGAAGCTCGCTCCTCCGATGGCGCCGCGGGAAATCGTTACGGTCTTCGTTGAGGTTACGACCTGGGGGGCTGAGACCAGTTCCCACTGCTGCTCCAACGAGGAGTCACCGGGATGACTTCCACCGGCAGGGCCGAACTGAAGGGCCGCGACCGCCGCGACCAGGACGGCAGTTCGCACGCGCCGGGTGCTAGTGATGAACGTGGTCCGCACGAGTTGGCGGTGGGCAGAGCTATGTGCCATGGCCAGTTCCCCCCGAGCCAAGAGGATTCGGCTGCGGTGCCCACATCTCCTCAAGGCGTAGATAAGTTCCTTATGTCACCTTTACCGGATTCATCCCTGTTTGGCAACACCCAAAAGGGTACTTTTCGACACCCGATTGGGTGAGTCCGGTCGAGCGCACCGGACGCCGAGTCGGCTTACGTGACCCAAGCCCGGGGCCGTCACGACCGCCCACCCGAAGTCGGACCGGACGGAGGCCCGACAGCGTCCGCTACCCGAGGACGACCTCGTCGATTGCCCCCCGTGCCTGGGCAAGGTCCCAGGCGATGCGCGCGGCGAGCACGGCCGCCTCCGGAGGGTCCGGCGCTCCGGCCCACTCGCCCTCCCGCGCGGGCCGGGTCGAGGTCGGGCCATCGCTGCAAGCACGCCGGGGGCGAAGGTTCGAGCGCTCGCGCGCGATGCCCAGATCTTCCTGAGCCTCGCGAGTTCCTCATCAACCGGGACGGTGTACGTGCGGAACTCGGCAGCACTTCTCCGCAGGGCCGCCGTCGTCTTCTCGATGAGCCGCTCGATCCTGACCACCTGCTCACCAAGCTCCAGGAGCGCCTCCTTTGGCGTTCTGCTCACCGGATGCGCTTCGCTAATCGACCCGCGAGCTCGGCCTCCCGGCAACCTCAGGAAGGTTTGGTGAGATTGTCTATGGATGAAACAGGCGAGTCTGCTCAGCCACCCGCGCGATTCAAAGGCGGCTTGTACTCTCGGAGCAACGCAGCTTCGAGTTCGGATGCGTTCCCGACCGAACCGCAGGCGACCCAGGCGACGTCGCAGGAAGCGACCCACGAGTTCACCCGCTCGACCTGTTCAGGTGTCAAGACTGTCGGGCGCTTGCGTGCCGCCGCGACGGTGCCTGCCCCAAGATGTTCGAGGACATTCCTCCTGAACGCTGATCGGGAAAGGTCGATATCGGTCTTGAGGTGCGTCCTCAGCCGCGTCTTTAAGTTCGTAGCCTTCCCGACGTATGTCGCTTCTCCTTCGAGGAACCATACGTAGACGCCCGGAGAGTCCGGGATGGCGGCTCGGTCGAGTTCGGTGGCGCGCACCTTGGCAGCGGCATGCACCCGAGCCCACTCGGCCCGCCCATTGCCCTCTGCCACGGGGGTCAAGGCTCCGGCCAGACTATCGTCCCGCGCAGGCGCTTCGGGTCGATCAGGACGACGCCCTTCGACGCGAGAGCGCGCTGACTTCCCGTCCGGTCCTCATCCAACCATCGACATAGTGCCTGGACGGGATCGGCGCGGACCGACGCGTCCAGGTCCCGGAGGAACAGGTCGACTCGCCGGCCCGTGAAGTGGCGGAACTCCGGGCGCTCGTCCCGCCACCGTCCGAACGTCGACGGGCCGAAGTCGACGTGGACGTGGCGCTTGTAGGCCGGGAACTTCTCCCCGGGGATCTTCGCGAAGAACGACCAGACGTCGAAGTCCTTGATGCCGTTCGGTCCCTTCCGCCCACGGGCGAGATCGACGAAGTGCTGGCCCGCTCCCTGGCAGAGAGCCACGCACACGAGCCGTCCCCGGTAATCGGGCCGGGAAGCAAGGAACCGGGTGCGGTCCGCGCGAGCGAGGACCCCGAGGCGCCCCAGCGTCTGGTTATCGATCGGCTCGTAGGACCGGCCGGTGTTTTTCCGTGTCACCGCAGCTCTCAACTTGGATCTTGCTCGAGCTTCCAGAACCGCTCCGCCGCTCCCAGCACCCTGTTGGTTTCGTCATCAGCGAACTGATACCCGTGAACCCGCATCCACACCACGATGTCAACGCATCGAAGAACGCTGACCGCCCCCGCACGCCCAGTCTCCTGGAGAAGCCCATCACATGCTGCCTCGAGAGTGGCTGCGTAAGCGGTGTCAGACGTTGCGGATCGCCAGATCTCCCAGTCGTTGGCGTCACGCTCTCCGAACAACGCGCCAGCCACGTGGCGATCGTAGATCGGGATGAGGCCCGGACGCTTCGCCGCAAGCAGCTTGCTCGCGATCACACGGCCGACGCCGTTCTTCCCCGTCGTGGTGGCTCGGGGCCATCGACCACTGCGAACCAGGTCCCACAGTTCGTAGGCCGGGCCCAGATCGGTGTCGCCTGAGAGCTGCGCGTCCGGTTCCCCGAGCTGTTCCAGCAGCGGTCGAACCTGCGCTGTGCCGTCCGGCCCAACGAGCCAGATCGCCACGTTCGCTGGCACGGTCACGCTGAGCGTGCTGACAGCGAGGATGTCGCGCGCGGTGAACTCGTTCGGTGAATCCCAATCAGACAGCTCCTCGAACTTCGATCCGGTGAACGAGCTGAAGTACGCGGTGAGCGACGCCTTCGCCAGTTCGCGCTCATCGCCCTCCATAAAGACGAGAGGATCCACGCGGAAGCGGGCGTCCATCTGGCCTCCCCTCATCCTTGAAGTTCCTCCAGCACCTCCACGATGGTCGGATTGCGCTGGTCGTCGTTGAACCGGACCCGATATGTGTCCGGCGCTCAACATGAGATGGGAGAAGACCTTATCCACCCGCTCGTGGTCCGGGCTCTCACGATCCATGACCTCGTAGATGTAGTGGAACATCTTGTGCGACCGCAGAGCCTTGTCGGTCACGATGCGAATAACCTCCTCCTGACCCCGCATCCGGACGCAGCCGGGCTCGACCTCACGGGGGCTCTTCTTCCTGCGAACCCTCTTGGCGTCGAGGTCCGTCCTGAGCGGGCTCCGCGCCGACCTCTTGGCAAGCTTGTCGACGGCCTTTGTGTGCTCGTCGCTCTTGCCCCTCACCCATCGAACATCCACTCGGATCCGGCGCTCTCGGTATAGGCGCTCGATGAGCCTAATCAGTTCCTTCCACTGTGGTTGGTTCAGCACGGGGCTGCCGTCGCGCGTCCGCCATCCGCTCTTGCGCCACGCGAACTTGGCGTTGTCAATGTTCTCGGAGAGATATCGAGAGTCGGTGTGGATCACAACCTTGTGGAAGCTATCCAGGTGCACTGGCGACGAGCGGCCCATCACCAGCTTCAGCCCCGAGATGGGCGCGAGCAACTCCATCTGGTTATTCGTCGCTCCACGGAACGCGACCGAGGGCACGTCGTCGTATTTCTGCTCGATGCCTGCCTCACCGACCCAGACGACACGGACACCGATGCCGCCCCGGCGGGGTCCTGGCAGCGAAGAACCATCGACCACGATGTTGAGGGCATCGTCGTCCAGCTTAATCACGCGGGCAGCTTAGTTCCGCTTCTGAACCGAGGCTCGCGGTTATGACGCGAGGATGAGCCAGCGAATCAGTAGAGCTCTCGCTGACGGATCGTTCGGACCGCTTGCTCAAGTTCATCAACGGGCTTCTTCTCGATACCGTCCCCGTAGAGTGTGAACAGTGCCTTGCCCAAGCGCACCGCGTCCTCGGCCTCTACCCGGTCGTCGGTGTCAGCAAGGATGAGCTGCGTCCCTTCGTCGTCGCTTTCGATGCTCACGACATCGTGGGAATTGAATCGGTCGTGGGTGTGTTGCAGGAATCGTCCGTCCAGCCTGTCGTCCTTCGCTGCCCACAGCCGATAGGTGCGCTCCTCGCAGAGTTCCCCGCGTTCGTCCCACGCCCGCTCCACGCTTTCGCGCAGCGGGTTCGGTCCGTTGCCAATCTGCATCTCACAGTGATAGTAAGGATGCCCATAGGCTTTCGCCGGTAGACAGGGGACGGTGTGGACCGGACGCTTGAGAGATTCCGTGCCATCAACTGGCGCTTCGCGGATCGCGACCCCGACGCACTCGGCAAGCTGCAAACCGGTATCGACCAGGCAGGCAAGGAACGCTCACTCATCACCTACTCTGAACTCGTCCGTGATGTCGAGTTCAACCTGCCGAACGTCAAGCGATCTCCATTCAAGATCGACGTCGGTAACTGGATAGACTTCGAACGAACGGTGGTCGGCGACTTCCTCGGCTACATCAGCTTGCGGAGCTACGAGCGCCACGGCTTCTTTGCCAGCGCCCTCGTCGTGGGCAAGATGGACGGGTCGCCGGGATGGGGCTTCTACAGTCTGCTAAAGGACCTGCAGCTTATCCCGAGGCTCCAAAGCGAGAGGGCACTGGACATCTGGGCGGAGCATGTCGCGAAGGCGCACACGTGGTACGCCCATCATCCTGACCGCTTGCCGTCTAGGCGCAACCCCTAAAGACAACACGTTAGATCTTATGCTTCTACTCTCTCTGCTCTTGCTCGTCGATCAGAGGAGCTTGTAGCTCTTGCCTTGCTTCCCGTCGGGATCCTCCTCGAGCACGCCCTCCTCAACGAGTCGGTTCACGTGCTTGGTGGCGGCTTGGCGGGAGACACCGAGCTGATCTCCTAACCACCGCATCGACGGGATCCTTCCACCGTTCTTCTGCGCGATCTCGAGGATCTCCGGAAGCTTCTGAAGCTTCTGATCTCGCTTCGCCTTCTCCCGCAGCTTGTAGTAGGAGCGGACGCGTGCGATCGTCCGCTCCAGGTATGGCAGTCCTTCCTCCCGGGTCTTCGCTCCGATCGGGTTGTTGACGAAGATGTCGATGATCGCCTCGTCGCTCATTCCCGCGCGCACGAGAGCCTTCACGGCTCGCCAGTCGGTGCCGCTCCGCCTCCCTCGGGCAGCACCGTTGAGGATGTAACGCTTATTGGTCCGCGCGATGTCCAGCTTCGCGATGTCGGGACCGGCTTTGGCCGTGGACAAAATCGTTCCCGCTTTGGCGCCGGCCGCCGGTGCTGGAGGAGATCCCGCCTTGCGTGGCGAGGGCGAGCTTGGAGCGGTCGCGCTCGGCAAGGGGAACGCCCCGAGTTGCTTCAGGGCGTCCTCGACCTCTTCGATCGTGTACCGGCGGTCGGGGTGGATCTCGAGCAGGACGATGGGCCTCGCCGGCTTCGTCTTGTGGTTTTTGGTCCCCGGGATGCGCATGATGCGGGGGAGATCGAAGCCTTTGTCCCCGTCGAGGCCCTGGGCCAACGCCTTGTTGATGAGCTCCCACCGCGCGCGCTCGCGCGGATCCGTGGTGTCTACCGGCACGCGCAACAGCCAGTAGCGCTGCTCGTGTCCCGGGGTACCGGATTCCACGGTCATTGAAGGAAGGAGCGAGAAGCGGTCGGCCGAAGCCGTGCCCTTGTCGAGGTCGACGAAGAAAGCGCCGATCGAGGACACGTCGTCCGCCTTACCGGATCGATGAGTGCTGCGGATGCCGACGCCGAAGAAGACGTCGTTCCTCTGCGCGAGCATTTCGGCGTCCGTTGCGACTTGGTCGAGGTCCCCGACCGGATACGAGCGATGGCGTCGGACCTGCCTTCCCCCGGCCGGCTTCCGTCGAACCTCAACGAAGCCAAATTCCCCAGAACCTAAGAGGGTCCTGAGGAATCGGGCTGTATTTGCTGTCACCCGGCGAGTCCGCGCCGGCTACAAGGCTCGGCGCTTCGCTTAGCGCTCCACCGCAACGGTGTAGTCGTGGTACCGCTTGCCCTCAGGCATGCCGAGGTACAGGACGGCGATGCGCTCGCCGGGCTTGGGATCGAGCCTGTCGAACCAGTCCTTGAGGACGTCCCGGCTGAGGTAGAAGAAGGCTAGAGTGTCATCGCCCTTCCGGACGATGCATCGTCGGGTCAGCCCGTGCGGCGCGTTGAACTCCTCGAAGTATTCGATGATCCCCTCGAGGCCCTCTCCCGCCTGTTCAGGCCTCCACTCCGGGATTGGCCCCTGCGCCGCTTGCTCCTTGAGGTGATCCAGTAGCTTCCCCATCATGTACTCCCTCTTTCATTCGACGTGACGAGCGGGACTCTGGCCGGCCCCTCGCTGCATGTCTCCCGCGCCGATCAGTTCTAAGACGACTACGCCGCTCCTTCCTCGGCCGCGTCGAGCCAAGCGAGGAGCTCACGCACGGTGGCGCGCAAGTCCTTTGCTGCGACGCGAAGTCCTTGACGCTCCTCGGTCTCGAGGTCGCTGGGCGCCCCTATCATGAGGTCCTCGAGGGCACCCACGAGGTCGTAGATCGATTCTCCGATCGTGACATCCTCGGATTCTCTGGGCTCTTTCGCACCGGTGGCCGGCGCGGTGGCCGCCTTGCTCGACTCGGTAGGCCTCTTGGTCTTCAACAAGGACTTCGCGCTCGTGACCGCCGCCTCGATCTCCTCGCCTTTCCTGGCATCGGTGGCCCCCTCCGCGTGCAGCTGGGTGAGGCGTTCGACCAGGGCATTGAATGAACCAGCAGCGTGAAGGGCGCGTGTGTCCGCCTCCTTGAGGTCCACAATTGTGGACCCCGCCTCGGCGAGCTGTTCGTTATCGTCCGCGTTTCGGAGGAGCTGGTAGGCACGCGAGCGCTTCTTCCCGAATACCTCCCGCACCCACGCCTCGAACGACGGCAGGCCCATGGGCTCCCAGACCCGACGCGCTCGACCGACCCGGAGGCAATCCGCGAGGTCGCGTCCAGCCTTCCGAGTCCGCTGCGTGTGCCTCTTCGCCTCGCCATGCGTGAACGCCGGCGGGATCTTCGACGATGGGGCGTCCTCCGTTGAATCAACTCCACCGCGCAAGATCCCATCCAGAATGGCTGCCCCTGGCTCGTCGTCGTCGAGCCGCGCGCGCAAGCGCTTCGGTGCGCGCTGACCAGAAGAATCAACAGGCGAGGCCTGTTTGTCACCCAACGGCTTGGCGGCTCGGCGACGTACAGGTGCTGTCCTATCGGTCGCGAGTGCAGACTTCTTGGGACTCATGAAATGACACCGCTCTGCGTTCTACGGTCTGAATCCCGAAGCCCCAGAAGCTCTTCGAGTCGCCGCCGAGGCACGCGGATGCATCGGCCGATGCGAACCGAGGGCCACGCGCCCGTCCGGACAAGCTCATATCCACGGGTGCGGCCCACGCGCGCGAGGCTCGCCGACTCGGCGACCGTGAGCAGAGCTGTGGCCGCGTTGCCCTGAGGATCGTCATCCGGTCGTGTCATGGGGTTGCACATTACGGGCAATGCAGGTAGCTTTTCAAGGCTTGCATTGACTAGCATTGGCCTTTGACAGGAACGGTGGACCGTGCCGAGACTCTTCTTACTCCCCGAGACAGGTCGGATTTCCGAGGACACACGGCCGAGGCGGCCGAGGAAAGACGACTGGCTGGTTTGGCGCGCGACGGTGGTCGAGGGGGAACGCACAGCGGTCTTGCAGCATCAGGCCGCCGATATCGTCCACGGAACTCCGTGGCCCAAGCCGCCCGATGCCGTCATCCGTGTGGCAAGACGCGACTCTCGCGTCGCTGTGGACGTGGAGATCACTTACGTGGAAACAGGCGAGTACTGGAGGCCGCCGCCAACGTTCACCTCCGAGGGCGTTGGACGGAGGGGGCAGCTATTGGCCATCGGCGAGCCCGGTGCCATGCCGGTGTCTGCGCCGGAGGTTACGGGCATCGCAGTTAGGGCTCGCCAGCGAGTGCGACCTCAGGTCGTCCCTCCTGAGCGCATGATCGCGTGGGCGCGGCCGGTCCTGGGAACGGATGGCGATATCTACGAAGAGGACGCACTCGACTTCCCAGACGACCTAATCCCCGCCTGGGACGACACCGCTCCGCTCGAACATGTCGAGATTACTCGGGACATCCGCCGTTTGGACTTCGCCAAGCACGTCGAACTAGCTCTTGCCGCGTCTTACTTCGACATGTGGGACACGGACCCAGTGAGCGTCCCAAGCAAGAAGAAGATGCCGCCCAAGAGAGGCCATCCCCGAAAGGACGATCTCTCAGGAGACGAGCTCTACAAAAGCGTCGCAAACGAGTGGTTGGCTCAAGAAGGAAGAGGTCTCTCCAGGACTGAGATCTATACTCACCTCGCCGAACTGTTCGGGGATGAGCGAGGACCTGCTAAGCGCGGACGCGTTCACAGCTGGGTAACTAGGGCGCGCAAGAAGGGATTCCTTCCGCCTGCGCCACAGACCGTGAGGAAGGCAAGACGCTCGCCTTGAAGGTTTGATCGACTTGATGAAATCGAGAGAGTCCCAAGCAATGAGAGGTCTCGCACCGGGCGGCCACATTAGCGAGGAGGAAGGAGGGATGACCCACTCCGCCTCGTTCATCGAGATGGGGTGGTTGTTCGTAGTCGCGGAACTATATGCAGCCTGATGCTCGCATCCTCAAGGAAGCTCTGGCAGGAACGACGGAGCACCGAAGATATTAGCGGGTGAAGGATCGAGGACTTCGAGAACACAGGCGTACCCGCATCGGGAAGGAGCAGGGATGAGTGGCTACATCCGCAAGCGATCAGATGGCTCCTGGACCATCGAGGCATCTGCGGGGTTCGACCCCGTTTCCGGTAGGCGTCAGCGCACGTACCGAACAATCCGTGGCACCAAGAAGGAAGCCACCCGAGCGCTCGCGGCGCTCGTCGCCCAGATCGATAATGGAACCGACCTCGAGCCAGGCAGGGTCAAATACGCGCAACTGGCGGAGCGGTGGCTCTCGCACGCTGGCACGCGCGTACGCGCCACCACCCTCACCCGGTACGAGCAGCTTCTGAGGCTTCACGTCATTCCGAGGATCGGGGCCCTTCCACTCGCTAGGCTGAGGCCAGCGCACCTGCAGTGGGTGATTGACGCCATGGTCGAGGCCGGGCAGTCGCCACGCTCCATCATCCAGGCCTACCGGGTGGTTAGCTCCTCGCTTCGCCAGGCCCGGCGCTGGCAACTGATCGCGACCAATCCCGCCGAAGCGATCCAGCCACCGCGCGCTTCCCGACCGAACTTGCAAATCCCTGACGCAGCAGACCTCTCCCGACTACTGAACGCCAGTGAAGGTTCAGTGTACGAAGTGCCCCTGACGCTGGCGGTTGCCTCAGGCCTCCGACGTGGTGAGCTTCTCGCTCTTCGCTGGCGGGATGTGGACCTCGATACCGGGCGTATCACAGTGAACGCGTCGCTTCAGTGGCACAAACGCCGTCAGCGGGATGGGTCATCGACGAAAGAGCTGGTCCTTGTCGAGCCGAAGACGGATCGCGCGCGCCGAGGCATCTCGCTCCCCCGCTTCGGCCTGGAGGCTCTGAAGGCCCATAGGAGGGCTCAGAACGAGCGCAGGCTCGCCTTGGGTGAAGCCTGGATAGACAAGGGGTTCGTGTTCGACCGTGGCGACGGTCGGCCGATCGAGCCCGACACGTTCGGTCATGCCTTCGTCCGGATCGCGTCAAAGGCTGGGCTCAAGGGCGTCCGCTTGCACGACGTTCGACACGGCTACGCTTCAACGCTCCTCCATCAGGGGGTCCATCCGAAGGTGGCATCGGAGGCACTCGGGCACGCGTCGGTTGCATTCACGCTCGACATATACAGCCACGTCGTGCCGGGCCTGCAGGAGGCTGCCGCGCAGGCGCTCGATGATGCCCTCGGTAATCGGAGTGCCGTCAAATTGCCGTCAAGCGAGTAGGGTCTCACGGGGCGCAGCGCATTTCCGCTGGTCACATCGTGGGCCCGCCTGGGCTCGAACCAGGAACCGACGGATTATGAGTCCGCTGCTCTGACCGATTGAGCTACGGGCCCCGCGGCGAAGGGTATCAGTCGCACCTCCTCGGGATCGCTCATGGCACAGCTCGAGCCGGGGGCATTTCAACCGCTCCCGGCTCGAACCGAAGGAACGCTACCCGCAGTCCTCGGGTGTGTTCGTGGACTGATCGGCCGTGGAGTCCTGGTTCGTCTCGTCCCCACAGTGCACGCCGCCGGGATCCAGGCGCGCATAGCCGTTCGCCGGGGCCGGGTTGTCGGCGTCCCCATCAGCCGCCACATACCCACCGTCGTCGCTCGTGACGAAGATGCGTCCGTCCACCGGAAGCTGACCCGCGTCGGCGCACGTCTCGACGCCGTTGGCGCCTGCGTACACGTAAGCCAGACCTCCGACGTCGGTCGACGTGGCCTCGTTGCAATCGACCTGGTTCTCACCCGGATCGTCGGCCGCGTCGCCCGGCGGATCTTCATCCACCGTGCCATCGCCGTCGTCGTCAGGGTTCCCATCCGCGTCCGCGTCGCCGACGGGATCCTCATCGACCAGACCATCGCAGTCGTCGTCCTGCAGACTGCACTCGGTCGAGCCGCTCGGACCGTCGGCGAGCGCCGCGTGCGAGGCTGCCCAGAGGCAGCCGAAAACGAGGATGGCCGCCAAGACCGCTTTCCGCATGCGGTGCTCCTTCCCGACCTGGCGCGGCCCCGACCGGGTTTACCCGACATGCGGAGAGCCCAAACTGGAAGATGGGCCCTGTTCGAGGCTCTCTGATGACGTTCGGGGCGCAGCAGCTACTCGAGAGCGAGCGTCGCCACTACCCCCGCGTGATCCGAGGCCACAGACCGCCGACCTTGTCGCCGACATCCTCGCCCACGCGGGCGATCTCACCGGAATTGAAGCCGAAGCCGCGCGCGAACGTTCCTTTGAACAGCACCAGATCGATGCGCGAAGCGAGCAGCGATGCCGCGTTCATCAGGTTCGACGCCTGACCGCACGTCGGAGCGATACCTCCGGGCCAGGCGTCCGAGAACCCCGCTCCGATCACCACATCGTAGGTTCCGGTGAACCCACCCGGACCCGAGTTCAGGTCGCCCACGATCACGACCGGCATGGACGTGTTCGCCGGGCCGGCGAGGAGCGCAGCCGCCTGCGCCATCTGTGCGAGTGGGAAATCATCGGTCTCGAGATGCGTGTTGATGAACCGGAACTCCTGTCCGCGCACCTGCACGTCCACCGACGTCCAGCCGCGTACGATCGTGAGCGCGCCGATGATCGGATGCTGGAACGACACCAGCGTCTGAAACTGGGAAGCTCGCGTTCATGGGGTTCGACACCTGCACGCCGTGCCGCGGCACGCGCGCGAGAATCACATCGCGATCGGTGAGCCGTACATCTTCGAAGCAACGGCGGGCACGGCCGTGACGACAACCAGCACGGGCACGAGCCCGAGAGCGATCGATACCCGGGACCGGACGGTCATCGGAACCCCCTCCTTCGGAACAAGCTCCCGAGTCATCTTTGCTCTCGTGGACCGGCGTGGCCATGGCGAAACAGGGGTGGCTCGATCAGGCCGGGTTCGAACGCACCGCTGAAGATCGGTGCCGCTCCCCCAGGTGCGGTCCCGCGGTCGGTCCACCCTCGACGAGGCTGCTCTTCCCCTCGGTCTCGAACCGCTCGCGGTCAACCGCACCTCGGACGCGCGCGGAGCTATCCTTCGTGCACGGCTATGCGGAGAGCCCAGACTGGAAGATTGGCCAGGTTCGAGGAACCCCGTTGGCGTCACGCGATCGCGACACGGGAGCGACCGATCTGCCGCTCCAGGAGTGCGCCGACGGCACTCGGCTCCATGGGCTTGTCGAGCAGATACCCCTGAACCATGTCGCAGCCGAGCGCCCGCAAGCGTTCCAGTTGCGCCGGCTCCTCGACGCCCTCTGCGACGACGCGCAGGTCCAGCGCGCGTGCCATCGCGATGATGGCTCGAACCATCTCGCCGTTGCCGTCGTGCTCGGCGAGCTCGTTGACGAAGCTCCGATCGATCTTCAACCCGTAGACGGGAAATCGATGCAGATATGCAAGCGACGAATAGCCTGTCCCGAAGTCGTCCACATAGATCCGCGCGCCCCAGGCGTTGATGGCCTCCATGATGCGCCTGCCGCTCTGCCCGTCCCGCATGAGTGCGTGCTCGGTGACCTCGAACACGAGCGAACGACCGGCGTTGGGGCTCTCGGCCATCATCCTCTCCAACAGCGCCAGCAGCTCAGGATCCTCAAGTTGAGCCGGGGAGAAGTTCATACCGACGCGCAGCGCATCGCCGAATGTGGCTCCCCACTCGGCGACCTGCCTCATCGCCGTGACGAGGGTCCACCTGCCGAGCTCCTCTTCCAACCCGGCCCGCCCCATTGCTTCCAGGAAGGCCCCGGGCATCACGAGACCCCGCTCCGGATGCCGCCAGCGGACCAGCGACTCGAAGCCTACGATTGCACCGTCGGCGATCCGGACAACCGGCTGATAGTGCAGACAGAACTCGGACCGCTCGAAGGCGCGCCGCAACTCGGCTTCTAGTCGCACGCGAGCGATCGACCGGTCCCGTAACCCCGCGTCGAAGACCTGCCAGCGACCAGGCCCCGCCTCCTTCGCGACACATTCGGCGGCGTGCGCATCCTGGATCAGCCCATCGACCTCGACATGGTTCGGTCCGGCCACGACGACGCCGACGCTCGCCGTCAGGTAGACGTTCTCGCCGTCGGCGTGGGCGAACGGTTCGCGCCACGCGGACCGGATGCGGTTGACGACGGCCTCGACGTCGACCATCTGGACACGCTGAACGAAGATGACGAATTCGTCGCCGGAGTACCGGGCGATGACATCGCCTTCGCGTAACAGGGCGCGCAGCCGCTCCGCTACCTGACGCAGGATCGCGTCGCCGGCCAAAGGTCCCAGCAGATCGTTCACATCCGAGAACCGGTCCACGTCCAGGAACAGGATCCCCGTCGAGTGACCGTCGGCGTTGGCCGCACGCAGGGCCGCCTCGAGCCTGCTACGGAACTGCGCTCGGTTCGGTAGACCCGTCGTCCCGTCGAACAGCTCCTTATAGCTCAGCCGCGACGTTACTTCGCGCAGCTCGGTCAGATCCTCGATCGCCAGAACGATCATCGCCGGCTCTTGATCTGCGCCTTTGATCGTAGAGGTAACTGCGCGCCCGACGGCCACGGATCCATCTGGGCGCGTCCAGACCTCCTCGGTCCATATCTGAGCATTCGGACTCCGCGCGTGCTTGGAGACGCGCGCCCCCCAGGACTCACGGTCGGTCTCACCGAACTCCGCAGGCGATGCGCCGAGGAGTTCGGCGCCGGCACAGCCGGCGAAACGTATCAGGGCTTCGTTGCCCTCGATGATGCACCCGTCGAGACCCAGGATCGCCATGGGTTCGAGCGCTTGATCGAACACGGCTCGAAAGCGGGCCTCGACCTCCAGTAGCGTCGCCGCCGCCTCGACGCGCTGGGTCACGTCTCTCGTCGTCACGACGATCGCCTTCAGGGACGGATTCTGGAGTTGATTGGTACCGATCGTTTCCACCCATCGCCACGAGCCGTCCGCCGCCTGGATCCGGAAGGTCTCGGGAGGAGCGGTGCCGGGTCGGCGAGCCGTCTCGAGGAAGGCCTGGACGACCCGGAGGAGATCGTCCGGATGGATGAGCTCGAACGGGTTGGCGCCGGTCTTGGACTCGTTCTCGTAGCCCAACAGCGAATAGAGCCCAGGACTGCCGTACAGGATCGTGCCGTCCCCAGCATGGAGGGTGACAAGGTCGGACGTCACCTCCTCGGTGATCCTCATCCGCTCCCGCAGGTTATGGAGATCACCCCTCCTGCGCTCGAGATCCAGGAACAGCAGGATGATCCGCGTGATCACCAAGGTGCCCAGCACCGCCCCGCCGACTATCGTTTCCGCCGAGATAACTATGTCGTGGTCGAGGGCGCGCGACACCAGTCTGATCGCAGGGATCGCGAGCAATCCGACGCCGTACACGGAGATCTGGAAACCAGGCAGCGCGCTTCCGGCCGGTCCGCCGCCGTCACGGGCGGCGGCGGAGGCCGCCAGCGCTCCCCCGACGTACAGGAAAAGGTGCCCGAGGTCCAATGCGAGATCCGGCGGGGCGATGTCGTGGATCAGCAACACGATCCGGCTCCCGTCGGCGACGGTGTGCATGAGTACCGCGGCGCCGAAGATCACAGCCGCGCGTCGATGCTTCCCCGGCCGAAGGATCAGCGCGAGCGTGAGCACGACCAACGATGCCCCCAGGAACGGCTCGGCCAGGCCGAAGACCGTACCGTCGAACCGGTGGTCCGCGTGCGGCGACAGGACCAGTTCCCACAGCGCAGTGGCCGCCACCGTCGCCCCGATCGCAAGGTCGATGATGGTGTCCAGGATCCGCTCGGAGGTCGTCCGCCTCACCAGGAACCAGAGCCCTGCGAACAGCGGGAGATAGGGCGCGAGCGCGAAGACGTCAATCACAACGTCGGCCAGTTCACCGCGTCCGTCCCAGGAATGGGAGATCCCGGTCGCGATGACGTGAAGGACCAGCCCGGAGGCGATCATGCGCCACCCACGGCGGATCGAGGGCGCGACGGACCGGACCCGGTACCAAGCCCACACCGCGAGCGAGGAGCTCGAAACGGCATACAGAGCGGCATCGACCCGCCACCCCGCAAGCATCAGTGTCGAAGCCGCAGCCGTTGGTGCGGCTACGAAGAATCCTCTTCCGAACGCCTCCCGTAGAGACATGCCCCGCAGATTGTCATACACATGACGACACCGACGGGGGCTGGGTGGCCCTTCCTTTGAGGGTCGATGGACCTAGGCAGCGGTGACAGGGGCTGGAGCCTGGCGTGGTCGGGTGGTCGGGACCCCTCCTCAGCCCTCGACGAGCTGACTCTTCCCATCGGTCTCGAACCAGCTCGCGGTCAACCGCACCTCCGGCGCGCGCGGGGCCATCTCTTCGTACACCCGCTTGTAGCCGGTGTGACCGAACAGCCACGAGCCGTCCGCCTTCACGTACTCGTCGCTATAGAACGAGGCACCGCGCACCTCGAACGCGCCCTCGGTGAACACCACGACGTCGGACAACGCCCACACACCGCGCGCGCGCTCCGCCGACAACAGCTCGATCTCGGGCTGGCTCATCGTGTGGCGTGTCAGCACTTGGGTCGAGCCGAGCGCATCGCGCAGGAACATGACGATGGCCTCGCGCCCCTGCAACGACAGCTGCCCGCCGCTGTAAGACGCCGTGGCGTCGGGAACGAAAAGCGCGCCGAGCTCGTCCCATCGTTTGGTGTCCAGCAAGCGCGCGTACCGATACTTCAGCTGCTTGATCGCCTCGATGTCGACCAGGTCCTCAGGGGTCACGCTTTCCTCCTTCCAACGACCTCACCGTACACTGGCGGCTCGCATGTCCGTCCTAGACCGATTCAATCTGACCGATCGCGTCGCGATGGTTACCGGCGCCGGCAAAGGCATCGGCGCCGCGATCGCGCTCGCCTTCGCCGAGGCCGGGGCAGACGTTGCCCTGTTGGCGCGCACCGAGTCAGACCTCCAACAGGTCGCCCAAGGCGTCGAGCACCACGGCCGGCGCGCGCTCACCCTCCCGACGGACGTCGTGCAGCTCGAGCAGCTCGAACCGGCGGTGCAACGCACCGTCGAGACCCTCGGCAGGCTCGACATCCTGGTGAACAATGCGGGGGGCGCCATCCCCGCGCCGTTCATGGACACGCGTGCCGAACACCTCGAGTGGGCGTTCCACTTCAACGTCTCGTCCCCGGTCGAGCTGACCCGGATCGCGGTTCCCCACCTGCTCGAGCGCGGACACGGCGTGGTGCTGAACATCGGCTCGATGGCCGGCGTTCACACCTCGCGTGGTTACCTGGCCTACGGGACCGCGAAGGCGGCGCTCGCCCACGCCACCACGCTGATGGCCTCCGACCTCGCGCCGCGCATCCGCGTCAACGCGATCGCGCCGGGAGCCGTCGAGACCTGGGCCCTGAACTGGTTCCTCGGGTACAAGGAGGGACAGGGCACCCCTGTGCGCCCGACCATGATCGAGCGCACCCTGCTACAGCGCAACGGCGTGCCCGAGGACGTCGCCGCGGCGGCCCTGTACCTGTGCTCGGACGCCTCCGCCTGGGTCACGGGCAAACTGCTCGAAGTGGACGGCGGCTGGACCTTCGAGCTCCTCCCCCGCGAGATCCCCGACCTATAGGGACACGGCGGGGGGGACCTTCGGCCCTGCCCGGCTCGCGCGCGTCCACGTAGCGTCGCAGGCGTGAGTCGAATCGTAAGGAGGGGAATCCCATGACAACGGCCGGGAGTACACACGCGCCCTATCCCGTGCGCGTCGAGGGGCATCTTGACGACCACCTGTCGCGATGGCTCTGGTTGGTCAAGTGGTTCTTGGTGATCCCGCATTACATCGTGCTGTCGTTCCTGTGGATAGCGTTCGCGGTCGTCAGCGTGATGGCGTTCTTCGCCATCGTGTTTGCCGGGCGCTACCCGCGCGCGCTGTTCGACTTCAACGTCGGCGTGATGCGCTGGACCTGGCGCGTCTCGTACTACGCGTACGGAGCGCTTGGAACGGATCGGTATCCGCCGTTCACGCTCGCCGAGGTCGCCGACTACCCGGCGCACGTCGAGGTCGAGTACCCCGAGCACCTCTCACGCGGACTCGTGCTTGTGAAGTGGTGGCTGCTGGCGATCCCGCACTACATCATCGTCGCGGTGTTCGCCGGCGGATGGCGGTACTGGGGCGGCGGCATCATCGCGGCCCTCGCGCTGGTCGCAGCGTTGATGCTGGCGTTCACCGCCACCTATCCGAAGCAGTTGTTCGACGTGATCCTCGGGATGAACCGTTGGGTGCTGCGCGTGGCCGCGTACGCCGGACTCATGACCGACGAGTATCCTCCGTTCCGGCTCGACATGGGTGGTAACGACCCTGCAGGAAGGATCGTCGTCCAGCAACCAGCAGTGCCCGTCGCGCATCGTTGGACGGCTGGGCGGATCGTCGCGCTCGTGATCGGCAGCTTCATGGTGCTTGTGTCTCTCGGCGTGCTCGCCGGCGGCGGCGCAGCGACCTGGGCAGACCGCGCATCCCGCGATGACGCCGGCTACGTCACAAGTGGTCTCCACACGATCACATCGGATCAGCATGCGATCACCGCCGAGGGCATCGACCTGCAGACGGACGGCCCGGACTGGATCTACCCATCGTCGATCTTCGGGACCGTTCGTATCCGCGTGACACCGATCGCTGAGAACGCCCCCGTATTCGTCGGCATCGGTCCCAGCGACGACGTGAACGCGTACCTGACCGGCGTCGGACACGCCCAGCTTGGCGGATTCACCACCGAGCCGCGTCGCATCCATCAGGGAGGAGCGCCGGCAGCACCACCGGCCGAACGCGGATTCTGGACGGTTTCTCGCAGCGGGATCGGTGAGCAAACGCTGACATGGCGGCCCGAGCGCGGATCCTGGTCCGTGGTGATGATGAACGCCGACGGCAGCCGCGATCTGGCCGTGCGCGCGGACGTCGGAGCGACCGTTCCGTCGCTGGGCGCATTCGGGATCGGGCTGCTGGTCGGCGGCGGCGTCATATTGATCGCCGGAGGCGCGTTGATCGCAGGCGCAGCCGCGCGCGCATCACGCGGCGCACAGAGCTAGGAGGGGATTAAGATGCCGCCGCGCGCTGCGTATCTAGCGACGCGCGAGGTCGTCGAGGAACCGACGGATCGCCCCGCGCGCATCGTCGGAGTGCCAGATGCGCGCTGCGTCGGGATCGTGCTTGGGCGCGTCGCGTTCGATGCGCTCGAGCACCGGCCGGCGCAGCTGCGCTTTCACGTGTGAGAACGACGCAGTCGGGATGTTCGCCATCCGCTCCGCCTCCTCGAGCGCGCGCGGCAGGAGCAGGTCGGGCTCGACCAATTCGTCCACCAGCGAGCGACGCCAGGCCTCCTGGGCCGGGTAGTTCTCACCGAAGTACACCGCCTCTTGCAATCCCTTCGCCCCGAGGGCATACCGCACGATCTCGATCGCGGCGACCGGGAAGGGAACGCCCACACGCAGCTCGGCGAGCCCGAACATGCCGCCCGACATGATCCGGTGATCGCAAGCGAGCGCGAACACCGCTCCCCCGGCGATGGCATGACCGTTGATCGCGGCGACGACCGGACGCGGGAACGAGAACACCGACAAGAACGCCGCGCTCAGCACCGGCAATGACTCGCGGACGTACACCTCGCCTTCGTTCAGCACCCGGATGAGGTCGGCGCCGGCCGAGAAGACTTTCCGCGTGCCGGTCAGCACCACCGCGCGCGCATCCTCCTGGGCCAGCTCCCCGAAGCACTCCCCGATCGCCAGCAGCAGCTCCAGATCGAGCTCGTTGACCTTCCCGTGCTCGAGCCGGACGACCTCGATGTCCCCGTGGCGTTCGCGCGCGATCATGGTCGGTGAGGATACGCGCTACCATGGCGCCATGCCGCTGTACGAGTACGAGTGCCGGGCCTGCGAGGGGCGCTTCGAGCGCCTGACCTCCCATGCCCAGGCCGACTGCGCGGAGTGCCCGCGCTGCGGCGGCGGCGACGTTCGACGCCTGCTGTCGGTCATCGGCGGCTTGAGCGGCGGGGCCGAGCCGGGCGGGTGCGGCGGCTGCGGCGGCGGCTGCGCCTGCGGCGCGCACGCGAACTAGCGCGCAGTCCGACCAGCGGGTCTCTCCGAGGGCTCGATAGGTTCTCCGAGGGCGCTGGAGAGTCTAGGCTGCATCTATCCACAACAAGATGTTGTCCCCGCGGAACCAGATGTTGAACAGATCCTGTGGACGAGAGCAGGCCAACCTCCACCGTGCCCCCGGGAGCTCATCAGCCCGCCGGGAGGCTCAGCGCGCGCCGATCCACTCCTCGATCCGCCGCTCGAGCACATCCAGGGGAACCGCGCCGTGGCGCAGGCACTCGTCGTGGAACGCGCGCACATCGAACGCGTCGCCCAGCGCCTCGGTTGCGCGCGCACGCAATGCCTTGAACTTCAGCTCGCCGATCTTGTAGGCCAGCGCTTGCCCGGGCCACGCGATGTACCGATCCACCTCGACAACGATGTCGTGCAGGGGTTTGCCGGTATTGGATTCGAAGAAATCGATGGCTTGCTGGCGGCTCCATCCGAGCGCGTGCATCCCAGTGTCCACCACAAGCCGGATCGCCCGCCAGATCTCGAACGTGAGCTGTCCGAACTTGCCGTGTGGGTCGGTGTAGAACCCCATCTCGTCGCCGAGGCTCTCAGCGTACAGGCCCCACCCTTCGATGTATGCCGTGAAGCCTCCGTGCCGGCGGAACATCGGCAACTCGTCCCTCTCTTGCGCGAGCGCGATCTGCAGATGATGACCTGGCACGGCTTCGTGCAAGCACAGCGCTTCCATCTCCCATCGCGGGCGCGACGGCAGATCGTAGGTGTTGGCGAAGAAGACGCCGGCTCGACCCGCCTCTGCGCTCCCCGGGAGGTAGTACGCGGCCGGCGCGCGCGCCTCCATGTATGCGGGCGTCGGCTCGACCGCGTACGGCAAGCGCGGCAGCGTTCCGAACAGCTTGATCAGCTCGGGATAGGCACGCTTGCCGATGTCGCGATACGCCGCCAGCAGATCCTCGGCGCGCTCGAAATAGAAGCGAGGGTCGGTGCGCAGGAAGGCGGTGAACTCGGCGAACGTGCCCTCGAAGGAAGCCGCGCGCATCGCCTCGTCCATCGCGGCGCGGATGCGCTCCACCTCGTCGAGCCCGATCTGGTGGATCTCCCTGGGCGTCAGGTCCGTGGTGGTGAAGTGGCGCGCGCGGAACGCGTACCACGCCTCGCCGTCGGGCAGATCGCTCATCCCGATCGAGTCGCGGCATGCGGGAACGTACTCGTCGGTGACGAACGACAGCAGCCGCCCGAACGCCGGCGTGACCTCCGAGGCGATCAGCGCGCGCGCCTGCTCACGCGATGCGTCCGCGTCGGCGACATCCGAAGGGATGCGCGCGAACGGACCATACTCAGGGCCCTGTTCGGGGTCATCGGTGACGTGCGCGCGGATCTGATCGTCGACCCCCACCATGACCGCCTTAGGCATGGTGATGCCCGCCTCGATGCCGGCGCGCAGCAGGTCGACCGTCTGGTCGAGGACCGTCGGCAGCCCCTCGAGCCGCGCGAGCAAGGCATCCACCTTCTCGCGCGTGCGCGCCTGCATCGCCTCGAGCACCTGCGTAGCTTGGACCTGCGGCCCGGTCATCGGCGAGATCGCCAGGTACTCGTCCTTGAACCGTGTGGTCTCGAGCGCCTCTTCCGAATGCCGCGCGAACAGGTCGAGGTTCAACCGTCCGCCGTCGTCGAGCGCATCGCGGTCGAACGAGCGGACGGCATCCACGAGCGCGGCGACATCGCCCTTGCGGCGCTCGATCGCCTCCAGCGACTGATCCGTCCAGCGATCGTCGTGCCCGGGCTCGCCCACGAGCGTGCCTAACTCTGGGTACTCGTCGAGCGTCCACTCCCAGTCGACATCGAACAGCGCCTCGAGCCGTTCGGGCTCGGGCGTCCGGACCTTCGACTCGATCAGCTCACGACATCGCGCGCGGATACCCATCAGTGGCGCATCGTGTCGGCGAGCCGCTTGGCCAGCACGCCGAGCATCGTGATCGCGATCCGCGGCTGCTTCTCCAGCAGGTTCGCGAAGTCGTTGCGCGCGATCGCGAGGCACCGGATCGAGGTCGTCGTGCGGACGCGCGCGGTGTGCGGCGAACCCGACACGAGCAACGCGATCTCACCGAAGAACTCGCCGGGACCAAGCTCGATGTGGGTGTCGCCGCGCTCGACCATCACGGTCCCTTCCTCGAGCACGAACAGCCCCGCGCCTTCCAATCCCGGCTGGATCAATACCTGGTTCGCCGGCGCTTCGAACTCCGTTGCGATCCCCAGGATCTCGTCCAGCGCCTCGTCGCCGAGCTCGGCGAACAACAGGATCGATCGCAAGGCCTCGAGACGTTCAGTGGTCATGTCTTCCCCTCCCGACGCGGCATGCTAACGCCTCGCCGCGCAGATTCATTCCACGCGCGCCAGAACCTCCGGGCTCAGCTCGGCTGGCGAGGTGAAGCCGCTGAGCGCGAAGGTCAGGTCGAGCTCGGCCAGGAACGAGCGCAGCACGGATCTGACGCCCTGCTCACCGGCCAAGGCAAGGCCCCACACCCAGGGCCGCCCCAGCAGCACCGCGCGCGCGCCGAGCGCGATCGCCTTGAACGCGTCCGACCCGGTGCGCACCCCGGAGTCGAACAGCACCGGGATGTCGCCCCCGACCGCAGCGACCACACCCGGCAACGCGTCGAGCGCACCGATCGAGCCGTCCACCTGCCGCCCGCCGTGGTTCGACACGATGATCCCGTCCATCCCCAGCTCGACCGCGCGCCGCGCGTCGCCTGGATGCAGGACACCCTTCAGCAACACCGGAAGGCTGGTCGCCTCCTTGACGGCAGCGAGGTTCTCCCACGTCTTGGTCGGATCGCCGAACATCCCCACGAAGTGCATCACCGCCGCCTGCTGATCCTCCTCCGGTGACTTCTCGAGCCCCGCTCGGAACGCCGGGTCGCTGAAGTAGTTGGCGACGCCCTCCGCCTTCAGGAACGGTAGGTACGCGGTCTGAAGGTCCCGCGGCCGCCAGGCGAGGATGAACGTGTCGAGCGTGATCACGATCGCCGAGTAGCCGGCCTTCTCCGCGCGCTGCACGAAACTGGTCGCGACCGACGGGTCGCGGGGCCAGTAGAGCTGGTACCAGCGCGGCACGTCCCCCATCGCGTCGGCGACCTCCTCCATCGCGAACGACGAGGCCGTCGACAGGATCATGGGAACGCCGACCGAGGCAGCCGCGCGCGCGACCGCGACCTCTCCCTCGGGATGCACGATCGATTGCACGCCGACCGGCGCGAGCATCACCGGCGCCGGCAACGTGGTTCCCAGGATCTCGGTGGACAGGTCCCGGCTCGAAACATCGCGCAGGAACCGTGGAACGATCCGCCACCGCCGGAATGCCTCCCGGTTGGCGCGCATCGTGTCCTCGCTCCCGGCCCCGCCGGCGACGTAGCCGTAGGCGCCCGGGGTCAGGCGCTCGCGCGCGGCTGCCTCGAGCTCGTCGTAGGCCACGGGCAGGTCGGGGGTCTGACCGCCGAGGCCGCCCAGGTAGATCTCGTACTGGTAGTTCGCGAAGGGTGCGTCCGCCATCGGCCGAACCCTACCGGAACGAGGCGACACGCATCCGCGTGCGCGCGCCGGTACTCTTGGCCCGCACACCACGGAGGAACCGATGGCCCTGGACTACGAGATCACCGACGTCCGCGTCGAGCCGGCCGGCAGCGCCGGCCATTTCCACGTCGTGCTGATCGGCTACGAATCGCCCCACACACCCGGCGAACCGATCACGATCCCGATCGAGCGCGCGATCGAGAAGATGGCCTTCGGCGAGCGCTTCCACGTCACGATCGGGGACGAGCGCGCCGAGGTGAAGGCCGGGAAATGCCCCGTCTGCGGGGACGAGCCGTACCTGGTGACCGACAAGGACCAGGCGAACGATCAGGTCATGCTGCGACTGCCGCAGATCTGAGACGGAAGGCTAGGCCGGTGGGCATCCGGGCGCCGGCGGCCACGACCCTGCGCGCGTAGGCGGTGGTGAACCACGAAGGCGCATCCGCGCGAAACCAGCACCCGGATTGGTCGAACGGACCTTCGATAGGCAAGGATAGGAAGGACCGACAGAGGGAGGATCGCCATGGCCGAGAGCATCTATCGGGTCACAGAAGTGATCGGAACGAGCCCGGACTCGTGGGAAGCAGCGGCGAAGAACGCCGTCGAGACGGCGGCGAAGTCGCTACGGGACCTGCGGGTCGGAGAAGTGATGAAGCTCGACGTGACCATCGAAGACGGGAAGGTCACCGCCTACCGCGCGCGCGTCAACATCTCGTTCAAGTACGAGGGCTGACCCCTACCGAGCGTCCAGCAACCGCGCGAACGATCGCGGATCCATCACCGGCGGAACGATCCGCAGGCTCGTGAGATCCTTGTCACCCGAGATCAAGACGTCGGCTCGCCCTGCTCGAGCCAGCGCGATCAGATAGTCGTCGTTCGGATCACGGCACACGGTTTCCACGCCGGCCGGATCCTCGGCATGGAACGCGCGCGGGCGCAGGCGGGCCGTCATGGCTTCGGCATCGGCGTTGCCGACCCGGCTTCGCAGCTTCGAGCGAGCCAGGACGCCTCGGAACTCGTCCAGGAGCTTCGCGGAAACGACGAGGTCGAACTCCCCCGCGTCCCATCGGCGAAGGAGTTCGGCGCAGACCCCCCGCGGACTGATGACGGCCGATATAAGGACGCCGGGGTCGAGGACGGCTCGGATCACGCACCCTTGGCGCGCTTACGACCGCGCTCCCTCCGGAGGGCCTTCAACTCTAGATACGCGAGCGCCATCGCGTCGTCCTCGTCCATCCCTTCACCGAGCCTCGCCCAGACGCGCTCGAAGACGTCGAGCCCGAGATGCGCGCGCAGCGCATCCTCGACGATCCGGTACTCCGGCTTGTCCTCGCGCGCGGCCGCGATCTTGATCGCGCGCAGCAGATCCTCATCGAGGGAGAGGGTGGTCTTCCGTCTTGCCATATATCCATAATACCAGCTTCTCGCATCGGCGACACGACGGCACGTACGCAAACGTGCCTGCTAACGCTTGATCGCGCGCAGATCCATGAAGAGGGGTATCCGGTACCACTTGTCCGCAGGATCGGGCTCGGTCACCTCGCGGATCCGCTCGACGAGGAACCCGGAGTCGGCCAAGGCGTCGACGTAGTCCTCGAGCGACCGGTGCTCGCTGTGGAACGTCATCCCGAGGCCGTCGCGCTCGCAGCGGTCTGCGATGCGCCGGCGCTCGAACCACGAGCCGGTGATGACGAACGGTCGATCCGGGTCGCCGTGCTCGCCAACGAATCGTCCCGCGGAATTCAGCGGATGCACGATCGCCATCACGAGGTACCCACCGGGCTCCAGGATGCGCGCGATCTCAGCCACACTGCGTTCCAGATCGTCGACGTCCTGCAGCGACATGTGCGCGACGACCCGGTCGGCTGCGCCGGCCGGGATGGGGAGCGTGGCCGCGTCTGCGACGATGCCGGTCAGCGGCCGCTCGGGGTGCGTCACTGCGGCGTGCACCATCGCGTGCGACGCGTCGAGCGCGAACACCCGGTGCCCGGCTCTGATCAGGTCGCGTCCCACCCGTCCCTCACCGCACCCGACGTCGACGGTCAGGCGGCCTGCCGGCGGAACGAGGGAGAGGAACTCCTTCCGGTGGAAGCGCCAATACGAGTCGTGTCCGGGGGTACGGGCCCATTCCACCCACTCATGGGCGTGCTGGTTCCATTCCTCTCGAAGAGTCATCGGTCGCGCTCCTCGCGAAAAGCTCCGGGGGTGGGACTCGAACCCACAACCAACGGATTAACAGTCCGCTGCGCTGCCGATTGCGCTACCCCGGAACGGGACGGCCGAGTATAGCAACGAGGACCATCGGCTTCGGTCACCCCTTCCGCGCGGTTGCTCCCGCGGTTCACACAGACTTTACGAAACGGACGAAACTTACCCGCCGGTATCCATTACCTACCGGCCGGTAGGTGTGTAGCATGCGCCTGGCTTGGGTGAGAGAGGGGTAACCAACTCCTGCCGCCGAGGTCGGAGGGAGCATGGAGACACAGATCGGGAGGTTCATCCGCTGGGGTCAGACCGTCACGGTCGACCAGGCGCAGAAGATCCTCCGGTTCCTCCCGCTGTCGCGGGAAGAGGAACTGGTCGAGTTCGACACCGAGCGCACGCCGGAGGACGAAGAGCTCGACATCCGCATCACGTCTTACTGAGCCAACCGAGCGCGAACGGCCGGTCGAAGACCGGCCGTTCGTTTCGTGTTCCAGCCTTCATTGCAGCGCCGACGAGACGACGTTGACCAGCGCCTCGAACGTCGCGCTGGCGCTCCCACCCAGACGGGGGCCTCCGACCGCCACGTACAGCGTCGGGCCGATCGTGACGGCGCCGACCCCATGTCGAGGGCTCGGCATCTCTATCCCCTTCAATCGTTCCCACCGCTGCGCGCCGATGCTGAACGTTTCCACCTGCGAGTAGACGCCGTCGGCGTTCGCGCCCGCGCGGCCCTCGCCCCCGACCACCAAGAGCTTCCCCGACACGACGCCGACGCCGATCCCGCCGCGCGCGGTCGGGGCGTCCGCCAGCCGCTCCCACCGATCACGCCGGGGCTCGTAGCGCTCGAGCACGGGCACAGCGCTCTCGATGGACAGCCTCCGCCCACCGACGGCGAAGATCGACCGGCCGTCGGTGGCGACGCCCAGGTGGTCCCGCGGCGTCGGGAGCGGCGTCCGGTCGCGCCATACCCTGCCGTCGAAGCGCTCGACCTGCGAGATCAACCCTCCGCCGCCCTGGCCGCCCACGACGTAGATGCGGTTCCCGACCACCGCCGCTCCCCCGGCCGCGCGCGCACGCCGCAGCGCCGGCAGCTCGGTCCATCCGTCCTCGCCGAGCGCGAATGCCCGGCTCGAGGCCTGAGAGAAACCGCCGTCGGTGAAGCCACCCAGCACGACGAATCGCCCGCGCCACGCGACCCCCATCGCGTGGTGGATCGCGATCGGAAGGTCCGGGCCGGCCGACCAAGCGTTGCGGCTCGGATCGTAGATCTCCACGCGCGCGGTGGTGCCTCCGCCGGCGTCCAGACCGCCGGCCACGTGGATCAGCCCATCGACCACGGCGGCCGCCACCTCGAGCCGGGCCGTTGGGGCATCCGCGAGCCGCTCCCAGCGGGTCGTGGCGTCGGTGACCACCGGCGGGGTCGGGGTCGGTGTCGGCTGCGGCCCCGACGACGTGCACGCGGCGGCCGCGATCAGCAGGGCGGCGCTAGTCCTCGTCCAGGTAGTCGCGAAGCTGCTGCGACCGCGACGGGTGGCGGAGCTTCGACAAGGTCTTGGCCTCGATCTGTCGGATGCGCTCGCGGGTGACGCCGAACTCCCGACCGACGTCCTCGAGGGTCCGGAGATGCCCATCCCGGAGCCCGAACCGCATCTCGATGACCTTGCGTTCACGATCGGTGAGTGTATCCATGACTCCCTCGAGCTGTTCCTGAAGCAAGATGAAGCTCGCGGCGTCGACCGGCACGATCGCGTCGGAGTCCTCGATGAAATCGCCCAGCGAGGAGTCCTCCTCGGTGCCGATCGGCGTCTCGAGCGACACTGGCTCCTGGGCGATCTTCAGGATCTCGAGCACGCGCTCGGCCGACAGGTCCATCTGCTCGCCGATCTCCTCGGGAGTGGGATCCCGGTTCAGGTCCTGCATCATCGAGCGCTGGATCCGGATCAGCTTGTTGATCGTCTCGACCATGTGGACCGGGATCCGGATGGTGCGCGCCTGGTCGGCGATCGCGCGAGTGATCGCCTGACGGATCCACCACGTCGCGTAGGTCGAGAACTTGAATCCCTTGGTGTAGTCGAACTTCTCGACCGCGCGGATGAGTCCGAGGTTGCCCTCCTGGATCAGATCCAGGAACAGCATCCCGCGGCCCACGTACCGTTTGGCGATCGACACCACCAACCGCAGGTTCGCCTCGATCAGTCGCTTGCGCGCCTGCTGCCCCTCGCGCACGACACGTTCGAGCAGTTCGTGTATCAGCACCGGCGTGACCGGCTCGGCATCGAGCCGCGCGCAGTCCCGCTGCAAAGCGGCCTTGTCGAGCAGCGGCCGCAGGTGCTCGGCGGCGGTCAGGCGTCGGCGCGCGATCTCCTCCTCGGCCTCCAACCCCGCCTCAACCTTCTTCGACAGAGCCACCTCGTCGGCGGCGGTGAGCAGGGCCACCTTGCCGATCGACCGCAGATACATCCGCACGGGATCGGAGGTCTGCGCCGGAGCTTCCTCGGTCGGCTGGGACTCGGGCAGCGTCCACATCGCGGGGTTGAAGTCGTCCTCTGCCTCGTCGCGGACCTCGATGCCCGCAGCCTGGAGCGCGGCGTACGCCGCGTCCAGCTCCTCGGGCGACGCGTCCTCGCCCACGAGCTCGTCGACATCGTCCGACGTTGCGAAGCCGCGCGCTCTGGCGACGGCGATCAGCTCGGCGAGCACGTCGGGTTGCTCTTTCGGAAGCGCCATCTACAGGTTCCCCTCATCGCTCAGGCGTCGCTTCCTGCGCTCGAGGTCCATCAGCTGGGCGAACATCGCGGCGTAGCCTTCCGGATCGGAGGTCGGGTTCAACGACTGCAACCGCGGTTTGAGCTCATCGATCTGACGCGAGATCACGAACGTCTTCAGGCGCATGAACACCTCTGCGGCGAGCCGTTCGTTGACCTCACCCTCGGGCGGCTGCACCGACAGTTCCGTGTGCGCGCGCCGGGCGTCCTCGTCCAGCGTCGAGACGAACGTGTCGAGGTCCGTTCCGTCGGCGATGGCGGTCCACAGCGTTCGGTGCGCGGGCACCGAGAAATATCCGGGACCGCATTCCTCGAGGTGGACCTTCACCAGCACTGGATGCTGCAGCGCGATCTTGATCGCTTCCTTCTCGAGCCGAACCTGCGCGCTCGAACGCCTCAACACTGGTTCGGTCGTCGCGCGCGATGTCGTCCCTGTCCGCATGACCTTCTCCAACTCCACGAAGATGACGTTCGCATCCACTTTGATCCAGTCGCTCAGGCGCCTGGCGTACTCCATCCGCACGACTTCGGCCTCGGTCTTGGCGAGGATCCGCAGCCCGGCGGTCAACGCGCGCGCGCGCACCTCGGGATCGCCGACGGTGTAGCGCTGCGCTTCACGGCGCAGGACGAACTCCAGCAGCGGGATCGCTTGATCGACGAGACCGCGGAAGCCCTCGGCGCCGAGTGAGGCCACCGAATCGGCAGGATCGCTGCCGCGGGGCATCAGGACGACCTTCAACGACAGTCCGAGCGCCTGCGCGTCGCCGATCATCTGGTCGTAGGTGCGTTCGGCGGCCTTCCCGCCCGCCTCGTCGGCATCGAGGGACAGGATCACCTCTTGGGCGAACCGTTGCAGCGTGCGCAAGTGATCGATGCCGAGCGCCGTGCCGCACGTGGCGATGGCTTCGGTGAGCCCCGCCAGGTGCAGCGCGATGACATCGGTGTACCCCTCGACGATCAGGGCGCGCTGCGCCTTGACGACGGTGCCCTTCGCCCAGTTGAGCGCGTACAGCACCTGTCCCTTCTTGTAGATGGGACTCTCCGCCGAGTTCAGGTACTTGGGGCCGTCGTCCTCGTCGCGCAGCCGGCGCGCGCCGAACGCCACGGGATCGCCGGTCACCTCGAAAATCGGGAACATCACCCGCCCGCGGAACCGGTCGATCGCGCGCCCGTCCTGCGTGCGGGCCGCGAGCCCGGCACCGTGCATCTCGTCGTCGGAGAACCCCTTCGATCGTAGGTGCTTCACCAACCCGTCCCAGCCGCCGGGCGAGAAGCCGACCTGGAAGCGCTCGGCGACCTCGCGCCCGATCCCACGACCCTTCAGATAGGTGCGCGCGTCGGCGGCCTCGGGTGCCTCGAGCAACGCGCGGTGGTAGAAGGCGACCGCTTCGCGATGCGCGTCGATCAGACGCAGCCGGCGCTTGTGCGCCTTGCGATCCGACGGCGAGACTTGCTCGTAGTGCAGCTCCACACCGGTTCTGCGCGCGAGGCGCTCGATCGTCTCTGCGAACGACAGGTTCTCGAGCCGCTGGACGAGCGAGATCACGTCACCACCTTCGCTGCAGCCATGACAGAAGTAAAAGCCCTTGACCGGATCGAGCATGAACGACGGCGTCTTCTCTTGATGGAACGGACACAGGGACTTGAACTGACGGCCGGCGCGCTTCACCTGCATGTACTCGGCTGCCACATCGACGATGCCGGCGCGCCTGCGCACCTCGTCGATGTCTTCGTCGCGGATCCGTCCCGGCGCGCTCACGCGGCGATCTCCTGATGACGCTTCAATGCGTAGCCGTCGGTCATGCCGGCGACGTAGTCGGCCGCGCGCGTCCGATCGTCGCCCGGCATCGCCTGGTACTCGGTCGGCAACTGGTCGGGGTGGGTGACGTAGAAGCTGAAGAGATCCCCCAGCACGGTCTTGGCCCGTTCGAGATCCTCCCGCGCGACCGGCGTGAGGTACACGCGCTCGAACATGAACTTCCGGAGCGCGTCCATCGCCTCGAGTGGCCCATGGGCCATCTGGACGACGTCGGTCCGTTGGCTCGCCTCGACCACCCCCATCACCAACGTGTTGATGCGCTCGGCGTGCGAGCGGCCGAGCACCTCGGCGACCGCTTCGGGGATGTCGTCTTCGGTTAGCAGACCGGCTCGAACCGCGTCGGCGAGGTCGTGGTTCAGGTACGCGATCCGATCCGCGAACCGAACGATCCAGGCCTCGGGGGTGTCAGGCGCCGGCTGCGCCCAGGAGTGCCCCAGGATCCCGTCGCGCACCTCCCAGGTCAGGTTCAGCCCTCGGCCGTGGTTCTCGAGCACCTCGACCACGCGCAGCGACTGCTCGGCGTGCTTAAACTTCCGGCCGAGCATCTTCGACAGCACGCTCTCGCCGATGTGGCCGAACGGCGTGTGGCCGAGGTCGTGGCCGAGCGCGATCGCCTCGGTGAGGTCCTCGTTGAGGCGCAGGGCGCGCGCGATCGTGCGACCGACCTGCGCGACCTCGAGCGTGTGGGTGAGCCGCACCGTGAAGTGGTCGCCGATCGGCGCGATGAAGACCTGCGTCTTGTGCTTCAGACGGCGGAACGCCTTGCCGTGCATGATGCGGTCGCGATCACGCTGGAACGCGGTGCGCAGCGGGTCACGCGGTTCTTCGCGCTCGCGACCCTTCGACTCCGCCGCGCGGGTCGCGTGCGGCGCAAGTATCTCGTGCTCGATCCGCTCGGTCTCTTCGCTGATCGTCGTGGTCACCAAAGCTCCTGCCACACGATACGGACGCGTAGGGACACGATGTCCCGAGGAGCGCGCGGAAGAAACCGGGATCGATCGATCCACGCTTGCTTCAGCATGCTCCCGAGGAAGGTGGCACAGGATAGGTTCGCCGCCCGCGCTGCGGCAAGGCTGGGAAATCTCGCGTGAGCGTCCCGAGCCGGGCGCAGCGGCCACCGGGTTCGTTCATGCCGTTCTTGCCGGATGTTCCATCCCCGCCGTCGGCGTCGGGACAGGGAACACAGGCACTCCGATCGAAGCGTACCGACAGGACGAAACGGCACAACCGGAGGTCCCCATGCGTTCGAGCCTCAGGCGCACAGCCGCAGCGCTGACCTTGGCCGCGCTCACCTTCGCGCTCGCCCCGGCGCGCGCGGCCGACGTCGCCCCCCCACAGTCGCTGTTGACCTCCGTCCCGGGATCACCGCGCATCCGCCCCCCGATCGATGGACTCGGGGCATTCGAGGGAGACACGATCGACGAGGAGAGCTCGCTGGTGTCACTCCGGGTCGAGGTGCTCAACCCGCTGGGGATGAGCAAGACCTACGAGGTCCGCGCGCTCGGCTCCACCTACTCGAGCCCGTCCAACGGATTCGTGATCCTTTCCAACTCCGACGGCGGCAAGGCCTGGACCTGGCGTTGGATCTCTCCCTCGCTCGATCCCCATCTCGTGGTCCCTGGTCGCTACGTGGTCGTCTTCCTGGGCATCGATGCGTCGGGGAACCGCGAGGGTCCCGTCGGGGGCCGCAACACCGCCGAAGTCGTCCTCCTCTGAGGATCCGGGCGTCGACCGCGTCGCCCGCCTCCGTGGCCGGGTACTGATTCGACCGGATCTGCCGGATCTCCCTCACGTTTCCCTCCCGACATTCGGGAGGAAACGGTAATCCCTGGTCGAATCGGTACTTAGGGAATCTCTCCCCGAACCGGAACGGGAGGAAACGAGATGCGACGCAGTCATCGAGGACGGCGGGCCGTCGCGGCCGCCGTGGGGGTCATCGCGCTCGTCGCGGGCGCAGGAGCGCGCGCGGCGGATCCGAGTCCCCTCTGGATCATGCAGGACGGCAACGGCAAAGGTCAGACGGCGCCCCTGATCGAGGGGTTCAACGTGCGGACCGTCCTGTTCAACGGAAGCAGGTTCCCCCTCAACAACGGCCAGACCCAGCGGCCGCACTTGAAGAAGTACCTGGCTTTCGGCACGCTCCTCGAGCCCAACCCGATCCCGGCCGACCAGATCCTGGCTCGCGTCGCCATGTCCACGTCGGATGACGGAGCGACCTGGACCGACCCGATCGGGATCACGGTCAAGGATCCCAACGGCATCCCCGTTCCGCTGATCGTCAACGATCCCACGGATCACTTCGACGTGGCGTTCGGGAACCTGCCGCAGTTCTTCGGCAACGGTCCCGAGCACTTCAACTTCCAGTTCGCGATCTACTACCGCGACCATCTGGCTCCCACAACCGACCCGAGCTCGATCCACGTCGCCATCTCGGCGGACGCGATCGATTTCGAGCTCGACCAGTCGATCGCAGAGGGCAACAGCCCGATCCTTCCACCCGGCGTGGCCACGTTCGGGCCGACACAGGTGATCTATCAGGCCGGCGGCTCCAGTAGCTGCGCCGCGACCGACGGGAACTTCCCGTGGAACTGTCGCGCGATCATGCTCCACACGCGCAACGACGGCATGGAGCGCATGGCGATCGCCGGCTCGGGCGACGGGTTGACCTTCAACGGTCGCGCCACCCCTATCCTCGAGCCGGGCCCGGCCGAGTCGTGGGACGATCGGAGCGTCAGCCTCGCCAAGATCCAGCGGCAACCCGACAACTCCTACGTCATGTACTACTCGGGTCACCGGACGGAAGAGTCGGGCCAGTGCTTCGGCGGCTTGTCGGGCTGTTTCTCGCTCGGGGTAGCCGTCTCGACCGACGGTCTGAACTTCATCAAGGCCGCGCACAACCCGGTGACGCCGCGCGCGCTGTTCGAGGACGCGGTCGCTTTGCCCGGAGACCTTTCCAACGCGAGCCTGTGGTATCCGACGCCGGTCAAGGATGGACACGGCCGGGTGTTCCTCAGCGTGATCCGTGGGAACGAACTCGTCGCGCCCGAGGATCTGCGGCGTGACTTCTGGCTCGCGCGCATCACCGAAGCGCCCGGGCAGGAACCGCAGATCAGGATCGACAACCCGATCCCGCCGTTCACGGCCCCGAACGAGCTCGACCTGGTCGCCTACGTGACCGACACGCTGGGGACGAACATCGGCGTGAACCTGGCCACACTCGCGGTCACCATCAACGGGCAGCCGATTGCCGGCGTCGGCGCCGAGGTGTCGATCGTCGGCGCGCTCACCCATCGCGCGTACAAGGTGACGCGCGAGAACATATTCGCCGATCTCAACGACGGGACCCACATCCTGATCCTGTCGGTGGCCGACCTGGACGGCAACGTGGCGTCGAAGTCGATCGAGTTCGTGCTCGACCGGACGCCGCCCGAGACGGCGATCACGTCGCCGGCGCCCGAGATGGTCGTCGGGGTGCCACTGCTCGAGAGCCTCGGCACGTTCGTGGGCGACACCACCGACGAGCTGAACCCGCTGTTCCAGCTCAAGGCCGTCGTGACAAACCCGATCGGGCTTCAGAAGGTGTACGAGATCCGCAAGGTGGGCGCGCAGTTCTCGTCACCGCGCAACGGCTTCGTCATCCTGTCCGAGCACGACGGCGGCCGGACGTGGAACTGGAAGTGGATCGCGCCGACCCTGGATCTGCACCTTGCCCTCCCTGGCCCATATTCGATCCAGTTCCTTGGCGTTGACTCCAACGGGAACACGGAACAGCCAGACACCGACAACACCGCGAGCGTCTTGCTGATCTGAGGAGTGAAGCGACATCGAAGGGGCGGCCTGAGCCGCCCCTTCTGCTCGTTGGGATGTGCGCGCGCGGGCGCTTGGATCCACCCGCTCGTCGGATGGCGGGAGGCCGGAGCGCGGGGTGTTGGGGTGTCAGGCGGATGCGCGCGCGAGCCGCCGCGGCACCACCAGCACCGCGGTGACGCTGAAGATCATCAGGCCGGCGAGCGCGAGCATCACCTGCGTCCCGTCCATGGTCCAGAAGACCCGGCCGGCGCCCATGGCCTTGGCACCCCAGGCAGCAAGCAGGCCGACGCCGACGGCGCCGACGCGCAGGCCCGAGTGTGCGAGCGCGAACGCGCGTCCGCGGACCGCGTCGTCGACGCGCTCCTGCAGGATCGTGATCCCGCCGAGGAACGTGGCCACGAACGCTCCGCCGAACACGAAGCCCATCACGTAGCCCACGGTGGTCGACGGGAAGACGGCCATCGCCAACAGGATCGCGCCCATCGAACCGGCGCCGATGTGGAAGATCTTGTGAAGCTGTCCCTTGGCCCGCTGCAGCGCCACGACACCCGTGAGCGCGCCCGCGCAGAAGGTCGTCAGCAGGGCGCTGTACGCGGTCGGACCGGCGTGCAGGGTCTCGTTGACGTAGGTCAAGCCGAGCGTCAGCAGCGAACCGCCACAGCACGCGACCACGATCCCGCCCAACACGACGCGCCGCAGGATGGGGTCTGCCTTTAGCACCGCCCGGAGGCTGATCTTGTTCTCCCGGAGGTCGCCGCCCTTCGCGACAACCTCGCGCCGTCCGCAGTCGGCTGCGAGCCGCCCGAGCATCAGGGTCGACACCGCGAACAGCCCGCCGGCCCCAAGGAGCGCCAGGTCCACACCCGGGTACCCGGCGGCGCCCTGGATCCAGACCAGGCCGGCAAACAGGCCGGACCCGAACGGCATCGCGGCGAAGGCCGACGCCATGGACACGGCGTTCGCCGTCGCCAGATGCTTGGCCGGAACCAGGCGCGGGACGGCTGCATCGCGCGCGGCCGCGAAGGCCAGCGTCCCGATCTCGGCGACGAGTGCGAGCGCCAGGACCGGCGCCACGCCCCCGACCAGCGGCAGTGCACCATAGATGCACGCGCGGCCGGCGGTGCAGGCGACCAGGACCCGGCGCCGGTCGAACCGGTCCACGAACGATCCGATGGCTCCGGTGACGACGGCGGCTGGAAGGATCCGAAAACCAAGGACGATGCCCGAGGCGAACGCGGAGTGAGTGCGGTCCCAGACCAGGGCGATCAGGGCCAAGGTGGCAAGCCACTCCCCCAGGCCGCCGACCACCTGAGACGTGATGAGTCGACGGAAGTCGTGCGCCGATACCAGGGCACGCAGAGTGGTGAATCGCCGAGTGATCTTCACAGGGGCTTCCCTCCGGTGGCCGCGTCCCTTGGGGCAAACGATTCCCCTAGAGGTTTCGTCGCAAGCTCACGGGAGGTTAAGTCACAGTACCCCTCTGGGGGGCCCTTGGCGAACCGTTCGCCACAGAACGCGATGGAAGTCCCGTCTGGGGGGTGGGTTCCGGACCCACTCGCTGTGACCAGGGCCTGACTACTTCGAGGCCGCCTCCGACCCGCCGAGCGCCGATTGGGCGGCGGCGAGACGCGCGATCGGCACCCGGAACGGCGAGCAGCTCACGTAGTCGAGCCCGAGCCGTTCGCAGAACTCCACCGAGTCGGGATCCCCGCCGTGCTCGCCGCAGATGCCTAGCTTGACATTCGGTCGAGCCTTCCTGCCTTTGGCGACCGCCATCTCCATCAGGACGCCGACCCCGGTCCGGTCCAGGCTGGTGAACGGATCGACCTTCAGCACGCCGTGGGTCACGTAGACGTCCAGGATCTTGGCGACGTCGTCCCGGCTGAAGCCGAAAGTCATCTGAGTCAGATCATTGGTCCCGAAGCTGAAGAACTCCGCGTGGGCGGCGATCTCGTCGGCAACCACAGCCGCGCGCGGCACCTCGATCATGGTCCCGATCATGACCTTGACCTTCGTGCCGGTCTCGCGGATCACCTCGGCCACGATCTTCTCGGCCTCGAGCCGCGAGCGCCGCAGTTCCTCGGCGATGCCGACGAGCGGGATCATGATCTCGACCCGCGGATCCTTGCCCTGCGCTTTCAGCTTGCACGCGGCTTCCATGATCGCGCGCACCTGCATCGCATACAGCCCGGGCTTCATGATGCCGAGCCTGATGCCGCGCATCCCCAGCATCGGGTTCTGCTCGTGCAGGCGCTCCACCGCGGCGAGGAGCTCCCGCTTCTCTTGGGGGATCTTCCAGCCCTTGGCTTCGGCCTTGGCGATCTCGCGGGTCAGCTCGACGAGGTCGGGCAGGAACTCGTGCAGCGGCGGATCGAGCAACCGGATCGTCACCGGAAGCCCGTCCATCGCCTCGAGGATGCCGTAGAAGTCTTCGCGTTGGAGCGGCAAGAGCGAAGCGAGCGCGGCATGCTCGGTCTTCTCGGTCTGCGCCAGGATCAGCTTCTCGACCAACGGCCGGCGATCGCCGAGGAACATGTGCTCGGTCCGAGCCAACCCGATCCCCTGCGCTCCGAACTCGCGCGCGCGCAGCGCGTCCTCGGGCGTGTCGGCATTGGCGCGCACCTTGAGCCGCCTGATCTTGTCGGCCCACCCCAGGATCGTGGCGAACCCACCCGAGACGTCGGGCTCCTTCAGCGGCACCTCGCCCATGTACACCTTGCCCGTGGTGCCGTCGATCGAGATCAGATCACCCTCGTTGACCGTCACGCCGTCCACCGAGAAACGCTTGGCCTGGATGTTCACGTCCAGCGCTTCGGCGCCGCACACGCATGGCTTGCCCATACCGCGCGCGACCACAGCCGCGTGCGAGGTCTTCCCGCCACGAGAAGTCAAGATCCCCTGCGCGGCGATCATCCCGTTGAGGTCGTCGGGGTTGGTCTCGCGGCGTACCAGGATCACGTGTTCGGACTTGGCGCGCTCCTCGGCTCGATCCGAATCGAACACTGCGACGCCGACGGCCGCGCCCGGCGAAGCGTTGAGCCCCTTGCCGATCTGCCGCAGGCCGGTCGCGTCCTCGTCGACCATCGGGTGCAGCAATTGGTCGACCTGCTCGGGCGTCACGCGCCGCACGGCTTCTCGCCGGTCGATCAGGCGCTCGTTCACCATATCCACGGCGATGTCGACCGCTGCGGCCGCGGTGCGCTTGCCGACGCGCGTCTGCAGCATCCACAGCTTCCCGCGCTCGATCGTGAACTCGATGTCACACATGTCGCGGTAGTGCTTCTCGAGCTTCGCCATGATGCGCAGGAGTTGCTTGAACGCCTTCTCGTTGAGGCGCTCGAGGTCGTCCAGAGGCAACGTGTTCCGGATGCCGGCAACGACGTCCTCGCCCTGGGCGTTGACGAGATAGTCGCCGTAATGGCCCTTGTGACCCGTCGCCGGGTCGCGCGTGAACGCGACGCCGGTTCCCGAGTCGTCCCCGTAGTTGCCGAACACCATCGCCATGACGTTGACCGCGGTTCCGAGCTCGTCGGAGATCTTCTCTTGCTTCCGGTACAGGCGCGCGCGATCGCCGTTCCACGAGTCGAACACCGCGCGGATCGCCATCTCGAGCTGGCGGCGCGGGTCCTGGGGGAATTCGCGACCCGTATCTTCCTTCACGATGCCGCGGAAGTCCTCGACCAGTTCGCGCATGTCGTCCGAGTCGAGCTCGACGTCGTCGGCGACACCCTTGGTCTTCTTGCGTTCCTCGAGCGCGTGCTCGAAGCGCTCGCCGTCGGCGCCCATCACGATGCGCCCGTACATCTGGATGAAGCGGCGGTAGGAGTCGTAGGCGAAACGTTTGTTGCCGGATTGCCGCGCGAGCCCGTCGACGCTGGCCTCGTTCAGCCCGAGGTTCAAGACCGTGTCCATCATCCCCGGCATCGAGAACTTCGCGCCCGAGCGCACCGAAACCAGCAGCGGGTCGTCGGCGTCGCCGAGCGCGCGCCCCATGGTCGCCTCGAGCTTCCTCAGGTGCTTCTCGACGTCGTCCATCAGCGTCGGAGGGAGCTTGGAATGGTGCATGTACCAGCGGCACGCGTCGGTCGTGATCGTGAAGCCGGGCGGGACGGGCAGCCCCAGGTTGGTCATCTCGGCGAGGTTCGCGCCCTTCCCGCCGAGCCGGTCCTTCATGGCCTTCGAGCCCTCGCTGAATCCGAAGACGAGCTTGGCCTTGCGCGGTGCCGCCTTCTTGCTCGCTCGCTTCGGTGCAGCCTTCGCGCCAGGCTTCTTCTTCACCCTGGCCGGCGTGGCCTTGCGCGCGCTCTTCTTGCTCGGCATGCTCGCGTCCCTTCCGGATCGACTCCGTTGCACTCTAACGGAGGGCCCATGCAGCCGACACCCCACGTCGGGTTGGTTCTTGGGCGCTCGAACAGGCAAGATTTGGACATGGACTGGGGGTTGTTCGAGGGACTGGCGGCCGAGGACGTGCGCCGCGTGATCCAGGCTGCCCGCCGCCGGCGGTTCACACGCAACGAGGTCCTGTTCCACGCTGAGGACCCGGCAGACACCCTGCACCTCATCGCATCGGGCAAGGTCGCCGTCAGCCACAGCACCGCGCTCGGGCGGACCGTCACCGTCGCGATCCTGGGTCCCGGAGAGGCGGTCGGTGAAATGGCACTGCTGGACATCGAGCCCAAGCGGACCGCGACCGTGACCGCGATCGAGCCCACCGAGACGATGGCGCTGCACCGCTCTGACTTCGAGGCGCTTCGCAGGGAGCACCCATCGGTGACCGACGTGCTGGTCGGGATCCTGGTGGCGCGCGTGCGGGAGTTGTCCGAGCGATTGACCGAGGCGCTGTTCGTCGGAGCCGACGTGCGTGTCCGACGCCGGCTGCTGTCCCTGGCCGAGCACTTCCGTGACGGGCCCGGCGCACCGGTGATCCCGCTCGGGCAAGAGGAGCTGGCGGAGCTCGCGGGGACCACGCGCGCGACCGTGAACCGCGTGTTGCGTGACGAGCAGGAACGGGGAACCGTGAGGCTCGGGCGCTCGAAGGTCACCTTGGTCGACACCGACGGGCTGGCGAAGCGCGCGCGCGGTTAGGGATCGACCGGCCCGTGTGACTTGGCCTACGCGCGGGAAAAATGACGACCCGGCGCGCGAGCGCCGGGTCGTCCCCCAGATGAAGATCCCTTACGGGAGCGTCCGCCTTTCGATCTCCACGAAGAGTTGCGAGGGAGCATCCTCGGGAGACGGGAGGGAGACGCGGATGGCGAGGCGCTCGGCGGAAGCAAAGTTCCCCGTTGCGGCGATGGACCCCATCGGCACCCCCAGGGCCGACGCGATCACCAGGGCCCCCATCACCCTGGCCCAGCGCCCGGTCGCCATCTGCATCTCCCTCGTGCGGATCACGCCACAACGGTACGAGGCGGACCAACCACTCGTCGCGCACGCAGGACACACTCAGCGTGTAAAGCTGGTCACACAACGGAGCGGCCGCGCGGCGCTACGAAGCCGGGTGCTGCTCGAGCGCGAAAGCCATCGCGGTCTCCAGGTTCATGGCACCCCCGGCCGCCCACTCGCGCTCGAACTCCTCGGGCGTCAGCGCCGCGCGCGTGAGCCCGATATCCGTCTCGTACCCGGGAGCGTCGGTGACGTGGACCACCTCACCGAAGGAGGCCCGCAGGGCATCGGCCGCTCCGAACAGGCGGGCGGCTCGGGCGGCGCGTCCCTGCCGCGCGAGGCAACCCGCGACCAGCGTCATGGAGTCGGGCAGCCCGGTCCGCACGCCGATCTGCGACCAGGCTCGGATCGAGTCCCGTGCGAGGACGAGGGCTTCGATGGTCCGGCCTTGCCGGTGAGCGATCCGGGCCAGGCCTTCGAGCGCGCTCGCGCCAACGCCGGGCAGCCCGCGCTCGGCCGCCTCGCGCATCTCGCGGTACAGGCGCTCGGCCTCCTCGAAGTTGCCTTCCGCCTCCTCGACCTTGGCCAGCTGCACGGCCCACACCTGCGGTGGCAACATCGTCTCGACACGCATCGTGCTTCCCTCTTCGATCAGAGCTCTGGCGCGCCCGGTGTTCCCGGTGTTGCGAGCTTGGGCCGCCATCCCGAGGAGCGCTTGGCCGACCAACGTGTGATCCCGTAGCCTCCTTCCGAGCTCGAGGCATTCACCGAGGTACCGCTCCGCGGCGGCGTATTCCCCCGCCGTGCGCGCATGCGAGGCCAGCGAAGCGCAGACCGACGCGATCGCGGACAGGTCGCCCGAGGTGCGCGCCAGCGCCAGCGTCTCTTCCAGCATCGACTGGGCGGCGTCCCTGTTCCCGTCGAAGGCCTCCAACTGGGCGAGTAGCTGCAGCGCCGCGGTCACGGTCGGGACGTCGCCGACCTCGCGTCCGATCGTAACGGCCTGATCCCAGGCTTCCCGCGAGGCGACCAGATCGCCACGCAGGCGCGGCTGATAGCCGGCACCGATCAGCGATCGCGCGATCCGGCGGCGGTCTCCCGAGGCGCGCGCGGCCTCGATCCACGCCTCGGCGAGGCCGGTCGCCGTCACCATGTCCACGGCTGCCCACGCCAGCACGGCTGCTCCGCGCAACAGGTCGCATCGCAGCGCGTGCTCCCCGGAGGCCAGCACCTCGAGCGCCGCCGCACACCATGACCGTCCCTCGGTGATGTGTCCCCGAACGAGCCAGAAGGGCCACAGCCCAACGGCCAGACCGGCGAGCGCCCGGCCGTGGGGCTCGGATCTGGACCAGTCCAGAGCGGCCCGCAGGTTGTCGTGGTCCGCCTCGAGCCGGTCGAGCCACTCCACCTGGTCCCTGCCTTCGAGCTCGGGGGCCGCGCGCGCTGCGAGGACCAGGTAATGGTCTCGGTGCCGGGCGCGGTAGTCGGCCACCTCGCCGGCCTCGAGCAGGTTCTCGCGCGCGTACTGTCGGAACGTTTCGAGCATGCGGTAGCGGATCCCCGCCGATCCCGGCTCGACCTCGACCATCGACTTGTCCACGAGCTGGGCCAACACGTCCAGCACGTCGGCGTCGCAGACGGCCTCGATCGCCTCCAGGGTCGAGCCGCCCGCGAAAACGCCCAGGCGGCGGAACAGCGCTCGTTCCGGCTCGGACAGAAGGTCATAGCTCCAGTCCAGCGCAGCACGAAGCGTCTGCTGGCGCTCCATCGCCGTGCGGCTGCCGCCGACGAGCAGCCGGAATCGCTCGTCGAGCCTCTCGGCGATCTGCACCGGCGTCAGCAGCTTCACGCGCGCGGCGGCCAGCTCGATCGCCAGCGGGATCCCGTCGAGCCTGCGACAGATCAGCGCGATCGCTTGCGCGTGCTCGGGGCCGATGTCGAGGTCGGCACGGCGCTGGCGGGCGCGCTCGACGAACAGCTTGCACGCCTCGTACTGCGACAGTTGCTCGAGCGAGGGTCGGTCGCCGGGGTCGGGCAGCGACATCGACGGGACCTTCCACGCGATCTCGGGATCGATGCCCAGGGTCTCGCGGCTCGTCGCGAGCACGCGAACCTCCGGGCACAGCCGCAGGATGTCTTCGATCAGGTGCGCCGCCGGCGCGATCAGGTGCTCGCAATTGTCGAACAGCAGCAGCAGGTCGCGCGCGCGCAGGTGATCGAGCACGCGATCGCGCAGCGCGCCGCTCGACGGCGGCGAGGCCTCGTCCACCAACATCCGCGTGTGCTCGGTGACGCCGAGCGCGGAGGCGACCGCGTCGACCACCAGACTCTGATCTGCGACCGGCGCGAGGTCCACGAACCAGACCCCGTCGGCGAACGAGCCGAGCAACTCGTCGGCCACCTCGAGCGCGAGCCGCGTCTTGCCGCATCCGGCCGCGCCCTGGAGCGTGACCAGGCGCGCGTCCCCGACCAGCTTCTTGACCGTCTGGACCTCGTTCTGACGGCCGATGAACGAGGACAGTTCGGTCGGCAGGTTGTTGCGCCGTTCGTCCAGCGACAGCAGCGGCGGGAACTCGCCCGGGAGATCGGGATGGCCGAGCTGGAACACCCGCTCGGGGTGGGCGATGTCACGCAGGACGTGCTCGCCCAGGTCGGCAAGGAGGGCGCCGTCGATCAATGCGTCCGCCACCAGCTCCGCGGTCGCGCGCGACAGCAGCGTCTGCCCGCCGTGGGCGATCCCACGGAGGCGCGCGCACCGATTGACAGCTGCGCCGTAGTAATCGCCGGCCCGCAGCTCGGCGTCACCCGTATGCAACGCGATCCGCACGCGGAGCGGATCGGGGAACGGCCACGCCTCGGCGACCAGCGCGCGCTGCATCGACAGCGCGGCCGCGGCCGCCTCGCCGGCTCGCGTGAACACGCAGAACCGCGAATCGCCTTCACCGCGCGGCCGCACGACCGCACCGCCGTATCGCGCGGTGGCGGCCTCGATGATGTCGTCGTGGCGCGCGAGCGCCGGACCGGCCTGGTCTGGGAAGCGTTCCCACAGCTTCGTCGAGCCCTCGACGTCGGTGAACAGGAAGGTGACGGTGCCGGTGGGAAGCTCGGCCCTCACCCGGACCTCAGTGCGTCGAGGTGTCGGCGGCCCTCACGCGCGCGCAGAGGTCGGCGAGGACCTTCTTGGTCATGGGCCAGTGCTCGCGCAACAAGGACAGGAACGCGGTCCGGCCCAGCCACACCGCCTTGACCTGCGTGTCGGCGCGTACGGTCGCCGCACGCGGCGAGTCGTCGATCAACGACATCTCGCCGAAGTAGTCTCCCGGCCCCACGATACGCACTGATCGGTTCCCGATGAGGACTTTCGCGCGTCCTTCTGCGATGACGTAGAAGCGTCCACCTGTGTCATCTACTCGGACGATGTCCTCGCCCTCGTTGAACCACTCCTCGTGGAGCTGCGACGCGATCAGCTTCAGCTCCTTGGACGAGAATCCCTCGAACAGCGGGATCGACTTCAGCAGACCAGTCTCTGATCCTTTGGCCATCCAACGCCCCCTCTCGGACGGGCCATATCCTAGAGGCCCTGGACGCATCGTCGCGCCAGCACCACCGCCGCCTCGGCGCTCATGGCCCGCCCCGCGGCAACCCCATCGTCGAACCCCGGCTCACACGCCGCCCGTATCTTCGCCACGTCGGCTTCCCATGCCTGCCGCCGGTGGGGTTGAACCGGCGCCCCCGTCGCGGACCGCAGCCCGTCGGCGGCCCCCAGCAGAACAGGTGGATCCTCTGGGGGCGCGACCAGGCACGCCAGGGTCTCGAGCCCCTCCGCCAGCACCGCGGGGTCAACCTCGGCCGGCGCTTGGGCGAGCGCATCGGCCAGGACCTCGAGCGCGCGCGCCGGTCCCCCGAGCGCGCGCTCCTCGCGAGCCAGCCCGACGAGTGCCTCGAAGCGACGCCCGGCCGTTCCGGCTCGATCCGCGCCCTCGGCCGCTTCGATCAGATGGTCGCGCGCGGCGACGTGATCACCCTGCAACGCGCACACCTCGGCCAGCATCGGAAGCAACGTCACAACGTGGCGCTGCACCTCGGCCTTCTTCAACAGCGCCAGGGCCTCTTCGAACCGAGCGCGCGCGGCCCGAAGGTCGCCGTCGAACATCGCGACCATCCCCTCGAACGACACCGCGTGGCCGGTGCGCGCGGTCCCCCCCAGCGTCCGCTGCATCACCGCGAGCTCGGCGAACAGTCGGCGCGCCTCGGCGTGCTCGCCCCGGCGGAACGCGGCGTGCGCCGCGACGCGCATCCCGGTGACGATCAAACGAGGATCGTGGAGCGCGCGAGCCAGGTCGAGCGCGTCCTCGGCCAGGGACGCCGCCGTCCGGTAGTCGCCGATGAGCGCCTCGTGCACGGCAAGCTCGTTCAGCATGATCGCGGTCGTGAAGTGGTCGCCGGCCGCGCGCGCCGCCTCGATGGCCTCGCGCAGCAGCCGTCGCCCCTCGACCGCGTCGGGCGCGACGGTCGCCTGCTCGCTCACGATGTGCGCGATCTGGCGCAGATCGCCCAGACGCCGCGCGATCTGCAGCGCCTCCGCGGTCAGCGCGCGCACCTCGTCGGCCCTGCCTCCCTGCGAAGCGACCTCGGCGAGCCCCGACAGCGCGCGCACCTCCAACACCTCGTCCCCCAGCGCGCGCGCTCGCTCGATCAACTCGGTGTACGCGCGCTCGGCGGCGGGCAGGTCCAGCTCGAGCAACAACTGCAGCGCCAGCGCCTCGGATGCGCGCGCCGAACGATGCTCGTCGGCGCACCCGGCCGCCAGGAGGTGCTCCGCCCAGCGCCGCCCCTCCTCCCAGCGCGCGCGCACGATCCAGAACCACCGAACGCCCGCGACGATCGCCATACCCGCGCAGGGATCGTTGCTCGTCGCCCACTCCAGCGCCGCGCGCAGGTTGTCGTTCTCGTCGTCGAGCCGGGCCAGCCAGCGCGCTTGCTCGGGCCCCTCCAACCCGAGCTCCGCCTCCGCGGCGACCGCGGCGCACCATGCGAGGTGCGCATCGCGTACCTCCGGCGCCTCGCCGGATTCGAACAGCTTCTCGCGCGCATACTGACGGATCGTCGCCAGCAGCCGGTAGCGCGCGCCGTCGGACCGCGGCTCCATGACCACCAGGGATTGGCGCACCAGCCCGGCGATCAGATCGAGCACCGCGACGGACTCGATCTCGCCGCCTGCGCACACGTGCTCGCACGCCTCCAGCGTGAAGCCGCCCGAGAACACGGCGAGGCGGCGGAACAGGATGCGTTCATGGACGTCGAGCAGCGTGTAGCTCCAGTCGACCGCCGCGCGCATCGTCTGCTGGCGCTCGAGCGAGGTCCGGCTGCCACCGGTCAAGAACCGGAAGGAGTCGTCGAGGCGCGCCGCGATCTGCCCGCACGTCAACACGTCCGCGTGCGCCGCCGCCAGCTCGATCGCCAGCGGCAGCCCGTCGAGTCGCTCGCAGATCTGCGCGATGGCGACGGCATCGCCCTCGCCCGGCTCGAACCCCGACGCGACCAAGCGCGCGCGATTCAGGAACAGCCGTCCGGCATCGGAGGACTCGACCGCCGCGAGCCCTCCCCGCCCCGGCAGCACCAAGGACGGAACCCGCCACGAGGCCTCGGGCGCGATCGCGAGCGCTTCCCGGCTCGTGGCGATGATCCGAAGGTCGGCGCTGCGCGCCAGCAAGGCGGTCGCCAGGCGCGCGCACTCGGTGAGCAGATGCTCGCAATTGTCGAGCGCCAGCAGCAGCTCGCGACCCGAGACGGCGCCCAGGACCGTATCCAGCAGAGGCTCGCCCGGCTCGGGCTGGATGCCCAGCGCGTTCGCGATCGCGTCGAGCACCTCGGCCGGATCGTCGAGCGGCGCCAGATCCACGAACCACGCTCCGCCCGGGACGTCGGCGACCACCTCGGCCGCCACCTGCAGCGCCAGGCGCGTCTTGCCGACGCCGCCTGCACCGGTGAGCGTCACGAGCCGGTGTTGATCGAGCAGCATCCGGATCTCGGCGATCTCGTGCTCGCGACCGACGAACGCGGTGAGCTGGACCGGCAGGTTGTGCGGGCGCGCGTCGAGGGACCGCAGCGACGGGAATGTCTCGGTGAGCTCGGGGAAGCGCACCTCGTACACGCGTTCCGCGCGCGCGAGGTCTCGCAGGCGATGCTCCCCGTGATCGAGCGCGGCCGCGCCCGCCGGCAGCCGGTCGCGCACCAGGTCGTGGGTCGGACCGCTCATGATCGTCTGCCCGCCAAAGGCGATCGCGCGCAGGCGGGCGGCGCGGTTGACGACCGGGCCGAAGTAATCGCCGCCGCGGGTCTCGGCCTCGCCGGTGTGCAGGGCCGCGCGCACGCGCAGCGGCGTCGGCGTCGGCCACTGCTCGCGCAGCAGCGCGCGCTGCAAGGCCATGGCGGCCGCCACAGCATCGGGAGCATGCGGGAAGACCGCGAACGCGCTGTCCCCCTCCCCCTTGGTCTTCATCAGCACGCCGCCGTGGCGGCCGATGGTGGTCGCGAGGATCTCGTCGTGGCGGGCCAGCGCGCGCGCCATCGCCTCGGGCGCGTGCTCCCAGGACCGCACCGACCCCTCGACGTCGGTCAGCAGGAACGTCACCCGCCCTTCGGGCAGCGCCGGCGCGAGCCAGGCGCGCAGCTCCTCGACGAACGCCGACGCCGAATGCGGTCGCTTGGCCGGGTCGGTGGAGAGCGCGCGGCGGATAGTGCGCTCGGCGACCCCGCCGATCGGCAGCCGGTCCCAGGCCGTCGTGCCTGCCCGCGGGCGCTCGCCCGTCAGCAGCGTGAACGCCGTGGCCGCGAGCGAGTACACGTCTGCGCGCGCGCCGGGCGACGGCTCGTTGGCGAGCTCGGGCGCGCGGTACCCGGGCGTACCGCCGGCGTAGGGCTCCGAGGCGCGCGCGCTCGAGATCCCCAGATCCACCAGCACCACGGTCCCCTCCGCTGTGCGGATGAGGTTCGCCGGTTTCACATCGCGGTGCACCACGGGCGGTCGATGCGTGTGCAAGTGATCGAGCGCGGTCGCGGCTTGCTCGAGGTAGCCGAGGACCTCGTGGGGGGGCAGGCCGTTGCCTTCCCGGGATAGCCCGCGCGCCAGGTCCTCGCCGTCGATCCAGTCCATGACCAGGTAGTAGCGGTCGCCCTCGAAGAAGTCGTCGCGGACCAGGGGAAGGTGCATGTGGGGGGCGATGGACAGCAGGATGCGCGCCTCGGCCAGCAGCCGGTCGCGGTCGACGCCGGAGCCGGCCTCGCGGACCTTCAGCGCGACGATGCGTCCGTGCTGGTGGTCGCGAGCCTTGAGGACCTCACCTTGTCCACCGCGACCCACGAGCTCGATCGGCTCGTAGCGCGCGCGGATCAGGTCCGACACGCCCGGCCCTTGAGTCAGGGCGTCCCGAGCCGGTCGGACAGATACCCGATCAGCTCCGCGATCGGCAGGCGATCCTGGGTCATCGCGTCCCGGTCGCGCACCGTGACTTTCTTGTCGTCGAGTGAATCGAAGTCCACGGTCACACAGAAGGGCGTCCCGATCTCGTCCTGGCGCCGGTAACGCCGCCCGATCGAGCCGGCGTCGTCGTAGTCGATCATCCAGTGCGCGCGCAGGGATGCCGCCACATCCTTGGCGGTGGGGACGAGCTTCTCGTTGCGCGACAGCGGCAGCACCGCGACCTTGCGCGGCGCGAGGCCGGGATGGAGCTTCAGCACGGTCCGCTTCTCGGTCTTGCCGGCGGCCGTTGGCGCCTCTTCCTCGGTGTAGGCGTCGATCAGGAACGCGAGCGTCGCGCGGTCGGCTCCGGCTGCGGGCTCGATCACGTAGGGCATGTAGCGCGAGTCTTTGTCTTGGTCGTAGTAGGTCAGCTCCTGGCCGCTGAACTCCTGGTGGCGCTTCAGGTCGAAGTCGGTGCGGTTCGCGATCCCCTCGAGCTCGCCCCAGTCGGTGAACGGGAACGCGTACTCGATGTCGACGGTCCGCTTCGAGTAGTGGCTGAGCTCGTCGGCGTCGTGCTCGCGCAGGCGCAGGTTCTCGTCGCGGATCCCGTAGCGCGTGTACCAGTCCTTGCGCTCGTCGATCCAGTACTGGTGCCAGCGCTCGTCGGTGCCCGGCTCGACGAAGTACTCCATCTCCATCTGCTCGAACTCGCGCGTGCGGTAGATGAAGTTGCCCGGCGTGATCTCGTTGCGGAAGGACTTGCCGATCTGGGCGATCCCGAAGGGGAGCTTCTTGCGCGTGGCGGCCTGCACGGTACCGAAGTTCACGAAGATCCCCTGCGCGGTCTCGGGGCGGAGCCACGCGACGGACGAATCGTCTTCGACCGGCCCGACGAAGGTCTTGAACATCAGGTTGAAGTTACGGGGATCGGTGAACGTGTCCTTGCCGCAGTTGGGGCACTTGGGCTTGTGCGCCATGTCCAGCGTGGTCTCGTCCTCCTCGTGGCCGGACTGGGGCGCGTGGAAGCCGGGCAGGTGGTCGGCGCGGAAGCGCTGGTGGCAGTTCATGCACTCGACCAGCGGATCGCTGAACGTCTCGATGTGGCCGGAGGCCTCCCAGGTGCGCGGGTGCATCAGGATCGCCGCGTCGAGCCCTACCACGTCCTCACGCAACTGGACCATGTGCCGCCACCAGGCCTGCTTGACGTTGCGCTTGAGCTCGACCCCGAGGGGCCCGTAATCCCAGGTCGATCGCACGCCCCCGTAGATCTCAGAGGACGGGAAGATCAGCCCTCTGCGCTTACAGAGGTTGACGATGGTATCCATGCTGGCCCCGGCCACGGTCGGAGCATGATAGCGGCTCGGTGCGTTCGGTTCCCCGCAGTCACCCTCGGCGGGCTCGAGCCGGCGTCCGTCGCGCGGCGCGCTTCGCAGGGGCGCTCGTGCGCGCGCTTCGTCCGTCCCCCTCCTCCATCAGGGACCACCCGCGGACGCCCCCGCCCTCGTTCCCTTGTAAACGAGCAGTCACATGCGTAAGCAGGCTTACACGAGAACGCACCCGACACGCGTTCGAGCCCTGCGCGCTCAGCGGATCCCGGTGTCGCAGGAGATCGTGATCGTCGTGGTCGCCTGGGGCGCCACCGTGACGCGTTGAGGATCGCAGGACATCGCGCGCTCGCTGGTGGCGGTGACCTCGTAAGTACCCGGCGCGACCTCGAGGCTGAACCCTCCGTCCGCGCCCGCGCGCGCCGAGTATCTGCCGGCCGACACCTCCGCGGGGATCGGCTCGTCTGGACACGGTTGGCCTTGCTGCATCACAGGACACTGCGGTCCCGCCAGGACGACCCCTTCGATCACTGCGCTCGCGTCGGTCGATCCGCCGCACGAGGCGGCGGCGATGATGGCCAGAACGGCGAGGATCGCCCGCATACACGTTAGACGAGCGCGGTCGTCCGGTGGTTCCTCAGATCCTGCCCGGCGTCTCGATCAGTCCGCGACGCATCGCGGCGAACACGGCATCGACGCGGTTCGTCACTCCGAGTCGGCGGTACATGTTCCCGACGTGGGTGTCGACGGTGCGCTCACTGATCCCGAGCCGTCTCGCGATCGTGCGCGACGTCAATCCCTGGCCCAGCAGCCCGAGCACCTGGTGCTCGCGGTCGGTGATCGTGTTGTGCCCATTGGGCTCGCGCCCGTTCTTGCTGCCGCCGTTGGCAACCGAGGCGATCATCTTGCTCGCGATCGAGGGCGACATGTATACGCCGTCCGGATCGGACTCGCGGATCGCGCGCTCGAGGTCGTCCGCGCTCGATGCCTTCGACAGGTAGCCGGACGCGCCCGCTTTCACGGCCTGCATGATCACGTGCTCGTCTTCTTCGACGGTTAGCACGAGCACGCGAGTGTTCGGACACGCGGACTTGATGCGCGCGATCGCCTCCAGCCCACCCATCTCGGGCATCTGCATATCCACGAAGGCGATCGTCGGCGCGTACTTCTCGCAGAGTGCCACGGCCTGCATGCCGGTGGCCGCCTCACCGACCACCTCCACACCGCTCAGTAAGCTGAGCATCGCGCGGACCCCCCGTCGCGTGACGACATGATCGTCGGCGACGATGACGGTTATCACATCGGTCATCATCATGCGCTCCTCCTAGTCGCGTCGTCCCCCACCGGCTCGAGCCCGGCGGTGAGCTCACGTACGAGCCCATCGAGGTCTCGAGCCTGACGCCGGATCACTTCCAGGAGCGCGAGCCGCGTGTGCGCGCTGATGCGCGCATCGTGTTCGAAGAGAGTTTCGGCACATCCAGCGATCGATGCGAGCGAGTTGCGAAGTTCGTGTGCGATGTCGCCGACCATGCCGGATAAGAGCGCTTCGCTCCGGCCCATCAGTTTTCCTCCAGCGAAGGGACCCACCTCGGTCCCGGGAACTACAGACTCAGGCTACGGAGTGTGGCGGCAAACGTCTATGGCACATCGAGACCAGAACGTCGCTTGGACGTCCCGCCTGCACGCGGTCGAGGGTCCCGAGTCCTCCCCCCGATGTGAGGGGTTGACATAGAAGAGGCGCGCGCCGGCCGCGGACCTCCATTCCTCCGCGGATCGATCGGTGCCCTCGCTGGGGGTTGATCCCGGCACCGTCGACGCGAGAAGACCCATCTCGTCGGCACGGCGCGCGCGCACCCTCAACTATGACCTCCCGCGCAGGCGCGCGCATCCGCTGAACCCCGCAGCGGGCCTGCGCACTTATGCGTAGCTCCATGACGCTTGGGGCAGATGCGCTCGGCGCGCGGAGAGCGCGAACCGGTCCTTTGGTGCGTTGTACGCGCGTTCCTCTGCATAGCTAAGGACGGTGCGCGCGCGCTCCGACACTGAGAGCGAACAGCACCTGCGAACGGGCAAACCCGCCGGGAGGCGGGGACGCAAAGCTCCAGGACCCAGAACGGGCAGCCGGGCTACCGAACAGGTGCGCGCGCGACGCGCACTCACTCCGTTCGTTTGTTGCTGCGGCGGCCGAAGGAGAGGGGTTCAGCGTATGTCGCGCAACAGAACCGGTATCGTCAGGAAACCGAAGATCGTAACAGCCGCGATGATCGGACTCGTCGCATTCACCTCATTGGCCGGGATTGCCACTCGGGCAGACGCGACGAACCGATCCGCCCACGAGCTGGTGGTCTTGCGCTCGGCGCCCCCGGCGGCCCCCGATCATTCCAGCGCGTCGGATCGAGCCCGAGGACTGGTGTTCCAGGGCCTAACCCCCGGCAAGGCGAGCTGCGCGCCGGGGCTGGCGGTGAACGGGAACCCGGGTGAGTGCACGCACGGACCCGACCCTGCCCCCGCGAGCGTCGACGTAACTCAGCCCCGCACGACCGAGGAGCTGGTTGCGACGACCGATGAGGGCGCTGCCTCGAGCTCATCGAGCACTTCGTCGATCCCGTGTTACGGGGACGGCACTTCGGGCCGGCGCGTCCAGGTGGTGTACGCGCACGCGGCCGATGTCCCCGACCGGTTCGCCGAGCTCGCTTCGTCGTTCGTCTCGTGGGCGGCGCACATCGACAAGGTCTTCAACGACAGCGCGGCACAGATGGGCGGCATCCGGCACGTGCGCTACGTGACCGACCCGGGATGCAATCTGGTCGTCCAGCGCGTGCAGTTGACGACCTCGGGCGACGACAGCTTCAGCAACACGATGAGCGAGCTCAAGTCGGTGGGCCTGAGCCGGTCGGATCGCAAGTACCTGGTGTGGACCGACGCAACGAAGTACTGCGGCATCGCCACCCTGTACCGCGACGACAGCCCCGGAGCGACGAACGCGAACAACGCCAAGGGCGGGTACGCCAGAATCGACAGCGGCTGCTGGGGCCTGGGCAGATCGGTCGAAGCGCACGAGCTGATGCACATGCTGGGTGGCGTCCAGTATACGGCGCCGCATACCAGCGGCGGCGGTCACTGCACCGACGAGTACGACCGCATGTGCTACACGGACTCCCAGAGCGTCACGATGACCTATCCCTGCAGCACGAGCCAGGATTGGCTGTTCGACTGCAACAAGGACGACTACTTCTCGACCAGCCCGGCGGCAGGCTCGTATCTGGCAACCCACTGGAACACCGCCACCAGCGGTTTCCTCGAGCCGGACGAACCGCCGGCCTGGTCGCCGAGCACGACGACGACGACCACGTCGTCGCCCAGTCCAAGCCCGTCGCCATCGCCATCGGATCCCGCTCCAAAGTCCTCGACTTCGACCGAATCGTTCTCGGGCAAGCTGAGCCGCAAGACGCCGTCCGCGACCTATGCGCTCGCGCTCGGCACCGGGACGCTCGATGCCTCGCTCAGCTTAGGCAAGCGGGTGTCGAGCCTGACCCTCACGCTCGTGGATCCGAAGGGGTCCACGGTAGCGTCGAGCAGCGGGCCCGATCCCGTCACGCTCACGGCGGCCGTGTCGAACGGCACGTATTCGCTGGTGGTAAGCGGCTCGAACAACGCCTCGTTCACGTTGACCGTGACGTATCCGAGCCCATAGTCCCAGATATACGGGAAGGCCGGCCCTTCGGGCCGGCCTTCCATGCTTGGTGCGGTTAGCTCGGGAAGTCGTACTGGACGTCGGCCACCTCTTCACCGCAGAACGAATCCGAGGGATTGTTGGCGCTGTCGCCGGAGTACTCGACGACCCAGCTATACACGCCCTCGTCCTCGACAACGAAGGAGCCATCGGGGTTGTCACCCTGGGCAGTGCTCCACGGTCCGGCGTCATCGATGTCTTCGATGGTCGTCTCGTAGACCGGGTCCCCCTCGCAGTCCTCATCGTCGGGACCGTACAGGCTGAACGTCAGCGTGCCGGTGTGGTCGCCGGTGAAGTCCGCGTCGAAGCCATTGATGGTGGCGTGGTCGTCCAGGCTGACCTCCGTCGTGATGGTCGTGTTCTGGACGCAGCCGGGCAGCTCGAACGTTGCCGGACCGACCTTGTCCTTCATCTGGGCGGTGCCGGAGCTACCCGAGGACCGGGCTACCCCAGTGACCTTTCCAGAGAAGTCGCAGATGTCGAGGTCCAGTGAGGGGTGGCTCAGGTTGATCCCGGCCTCTCCGAACCGAACTGGGCCGAGGCTTTCGTTCGCGATGGCATCCTGCACGACCCCACCGTTTGCCTTGTCGGTCGTGTTCACCGCCCCGTCCGAAACCCCTGCGGTTTGGAGACTCTTCGCGTCGCCCCAGCACGGACGGCTGCTGGAGACCTCGCAGCTACCGGAAAGCGTGTCCCCGGAGGTCAGCCAGGTCAGCAGCTTGAGCGATGGCGCCGTGCTCGTGCCGCTGCCGCCCTCGAAGTCGTAGACCAGAAGCTTGTCGCCCGAGGTGCGGCTGATCAGCGGAGCGCCGCCGTTCTGGGCTTCGGTACACGGCGTCCCGCCCGTGTTGAACTCGTAGGCGATGTGCGCCGAAGCGGTGGTCGAGTTCTGCGGCACCCTCACCCAGGAGACGAACAGGAAGTCCTCGTCGCCGTCATTCAAGTGTGTGAGGTAGAGCCGGTCGAGGTCGAACTTGCTGTTCCCGCCGCCGAGGCTTCCCGTCGTGGTCGCCGGGCAGTTCTTGTCCTGCTTGACCCCGCCACCGAAGATGTCGTCGGGGTTACCGGTCCGGTCCTGCACCCAGGTCAGGTCGCCCGTCCCCGTCGTGGTTGCAGGGGAGACCGTCGTGTCGATCTTCGTCGTATTGCCCACGTAGTCGTTCCAGTCGGTGTTTCCCTGATTCACGAGGTTGCCGTCGGCACTCTCGAAGCCGTCGAGCGCGTAGCTCGGCGATGCGATCATCGTCGCGGCGATCAGAGCCAACGCCGAAACGAGCGCCACCCGGCGCGCGCCTCTGCCCCGGACACCCCCTCCGGACGAATCGACCTTGTTCCCTAGCTTTCCCATCTCGTGCCCCTTCTCTTCTGCGCGTCGTGCGCGCGCTTGCCTACCAGTCCGCCGGGCCTGTGATGTGCCCAAGACTTTTGGATTCGGTGTGTGGCCCCAGCGTCATGTGCAGTCTGCGCCCTACGGCAGCCCCAAACATCCAGTGAATAGCCGAGGCCGTTCTACGCATTTCCACGGAGGCGCCCCGGGATTTCCTCAACCTGACACTTCCGAAGGAAAGGGAAATGGTTGTGGGGTTTCCAGAAACTCGGTGAGCGGAGGCTTAGGAAGTCAGCTCGGACGGCACGACGGTCAGCGCGCGCACGTCCCCACGGCGCGCAACCGTGACCTCGAGCGCGCGCCCGATCGCGTCGGCGTCCATCACGCGCTGGATGTCCTCCATGCCCGCTATCGCCTCGCCGTCGATCGAGAGCAACAGATCCTCCGGGCGCACGCCTGCCACGGCGGCCGGGCTGTCCGGTATCACCTCGACGATCTCGACGCCGCGCTCGCGCCCCGACGCGCGCGCGACCTTCGGCGGCAACGGCCGCGGGCCGCCGACGATCCCGAGGTACGCGCGGCGCACGCGGCCCTCACCGATCAGCGAGGCCACGATCTTGCGTGTGGCGTCGTTGATCGGGACCGCGAAGCCCAGTCCCTGACCGATGCCCGGCGTCACGACGGCGGTGTTGATGCCGACGACGCGCGCGCCGCTGTCGACCAGCGCGCCGCCGGAGTTCCCCGGGTGCAACGCAGCGTCGGTCTGGATCACGTTCTCGATCACGCGCGTGGCTCGACCATCTTGGGTCGGGAACGAGCGCCCCAATGCGCTGACCACACCGGCGGTCACCGAGCCCGAGAAGCCCATCGGGTTTCCGATCGCGACGACCAGTTGCCCGACGCGCAGACGCGCGGCGTCGCCCAGGACGGCCGGCGTCAGCTCCGCGCCGGTAGCGCGCACCACGGCCAGATCGCTCAGCGCATCCGCGCCGACGACGTCGATCGGCAGCTCCATGCCGTCCACGAACGTGGCCGAGCCGCGCTCGGACCCGAGCACGACGTGCGCGGACGTGATGATGAACCCGTCGGGCGTGATGACGACGCCGCTGCCGCCGCCGTCCACGCGGCCGCGGCCGGCTCGACGGGAAACGCGCAGGTTCGCGACCGAGGGCGCGAGCGTCTCGGCCACCGTCGTCACCACGCGCGAGTATGCGTCGAGGGCCTCGGACTCGATCCCGGCAGGGGTGTCCGGCACGGACGGCTCGCCGCGCAGGATCGCGTCGATATACCGAAGTTCCATCGCCATGAACACTACGCCCCCCGGTCCAGCGATATTCCCAGGGCGTATAGTTGCTTCGTGGCTTTCACGCCGCGCGACCTCATCTATCGGGCCTACGAGCGCAGGCTCGACCACGAGGTACGCCGCAGCCCGCTCCCCCAGCACGTCGGGGTCATCCTGGACGGCAACCGGCGCTGGGCGCGCGCGATGGGCTATGCCGACGCCGCCGAGGGCCACCGCCGCGGCGCCGCCAAGATCGACGAGCTGCTGGGCTGGTGCACCGAGCTCGACATCCCCGTGGTCACGCTGTGGCTGCTCTCCACCGAAAACCTCGCGCGCGACCCCGAAGAGGTGGGCGCGCTGCTGAAAGTCATCGAGGACAAGGTCACGGATCTGGCTCGAGCAGGCCGGTGGCGGATCCGCGCGCTCGGATCCCTCGAGTTGCTGCCCGCCAAGACCCGGGATCTGATCGAGCGCGCCAGCGAGGCATCGCTGGGCCGCGACGGGCCCCTGCTGAACGTCGCGGTCGGCTACGGGGGCCGCCAAGAGATCGCCGATGCCACGCGTCGGTTGCTGGAGGCCTACACCGAGGAGGGCATCGACCTCGGCGAGGCGGCGAAACGCATCAACCCAGAGGAGATCGCGAAGTACCTGTACACAGCCGGCCTGCCCGACCCCGACCTGATCATCCGGACCTCGGGCGAGGTGCGCCTGTCGGGGTTCCTGCTGTGGCAGAGCGCGCACTCCGAGTTCTACTTCTGCGACCCGTACTGGCCGGATTTCCGCCGGATCGACTTCCTGCGAGCGGTCCGAGCCTTCCAGCAGCGCCTCCGCCGCTTCGGTCGCTGAGCCGGGCAGGAATCCAGCCAAACCGTACCGAACCTTCCCCAATACCCAGACACCTGCGGGATCGGAGACTTCGTCATGCGCGCGCGTTCACTGCTGCTCGTCCTTGCCCTCGCCCTCGTGCCGGCGGCCGTCCGGGCGGAGCCGGCTCAGCCCGGCTCGCCCCAAGATCGGTCCGTCGAGCCGGTCGTGCTGCGCGGGTCCCAGTTCGCGAGCTGGTCGGCCGGGCCCGACCCGACCTTCCGCGAGCCCTCGACGCCTCATGGATACGACGTGGGCGACGTGGAGCAGTATCTGCCCGAGCCCTTGCAGAGCGACTGCTACAGGAAGGGCGAGTACTACCCCAATCCCTACGATCCCGATGACAACGGCGACCACAACTGCTACCAGTCCTCGCGGTTGCCGCGGAACCCGGTCGAGGGTGCGCCGGTCGACCAACTGCTGGGGTATGCGTGGGCTGAGGGCGGATGGACGCAGATCCCGTTCCAGGTCGACGAGCGCTTCACCCGTTACCTGTCGAACAACGTCTCGGGCTTCGCCTTCTACTCCGGCACGGACTACCACAACACCTACGCGTTCGACCGGGAAGGCTTCCGCTACCACTGGGACGAGTCGCGCACAACCGAGGGCGGGAACCCGTGCCTGGCCGTGCCGTCGCCGAGCGCCGAGATGGTGAACGGGTACGGGACCACGACCGACCCGGTCATCGGGCTCGACGACGACGACGAACTGGTGTTCATGTGGAGCGACGCCGGGATGCAGGCGCCGCCGGGTACGCCGCTTCCCGACGGGATCGACGGGTCGTACGAGGTCGCGATCGCGGATCCGAGCAACCCGGCCAACGTGGTGTTCGCGTACGTGATGCTGGCCGGCGAGGACGGGCCTGCACCGCAGTACGACGCCACCAACGGGTACGTGCGCTACGAGCGTGACGCCAACGCCGACCTGTTCGTGTACTCGCAGTCGTCGTACGGCGACTACGGCGCGGCGCCGAAGGGGCCCCACTGCACCGAGGACGGCACGCTGGTCACCGACGGGGACGGCAACAGGGTGATCGCCCAGCGCCGGCCGCTGGATCGCGCGACGGTGCGCAGCGATCGGTACGCCTTCCGGTACGAAGGTCGGTGGCTGATGACCGAGTTGCGCATCTCCGGCGACGACACCGGCCTGAGCACCGGCAACTATGGGCTCGACATCATCGACCAGTGGAAGGCGCGCGCGTTCCAGCAGCGCCCCGGCGGGCAGACCCCGTGTTGCGGCTACGAGGAAGAGGTCAACAACTGGGGCGGCTCGTCGATCCTGTTCGGTGAGCTGTGGGGGCCGGTGCGCGTGGTGCGCGCGGCATGGGGCGCCGACTCCTCGACGAACAACATCAAGACCGAGGTCTTCTACCGCGACGAGATCCGGTTCGACGACCACCTGCGCGTGCACGTGATCCCACCCTTCGACGGGATCTACGTGCAGTGGGACTACAACGCCGGCACGGTCGATCGCTACTACAACCCGTGGCGTCCCGACGGCGTGGCCATCGACGGACAGGACGACGAGGTCATCGGCAACTCGAACCTGCACGTGGCCGGCGACCGGATCTCGATCCAAGACGGAGACGTCGACGTGACGGTCCCGCTCGCCGGAGGAGACCCCGAGAGCTGCGACCTCGGGGACGAGGACGGCATCTGCAACGACGTGGACTCGCCGGATCCCACGTTCTCGGGACCGTTGGCAGCGCTGAACTGGGAGCAGATCGACGGGCCGAACGGGTCGGTGGTGACGCGATGGACCATCAAGGAGCACACCGCCGGCGACGTGTACTCGTTGATCGCGCTGCCGTACTACCGCGACGACTCGTGCTTCGACGACGGGACCGGGAGCGACCCGGGACCGCACCTGCGAGGGCGCGCGGTCGACCTGGGCGGGGCGCGGGAGAACCGCGGCGAGACCTTCGAGGGCGACGCGTCCGAGTACTTCGACGTCGGCACGGAGACGTGGAAGCCACGTGAGTGCTGGACGCCCGAGCACGGCGACCCCGCGCTCGACCCGTCCGGCGCGCGCCGCTTCTGGCAGGGCGACATCGCCACCCACGGGCTCCACCTGCAGCTGATCGCCGACTCGGACAACGCGAACCTGACCGCGCCAGTCGACGAGATCGTGAGCGAGCAGCGGATGGTCGTGCTGCCGGGCGACCAGGGCAACGTCGGCGAGATCTACGGGCGCGGGACGGTGGAGTTCCCGCTGCAACCTCTGGTCCGCCCGTTCGTTTAGACCGCTTAGTAGTCGAGCCGCCGGTCTCCATCCGTCCCGCAGGGCGCGTGGGCCGGCGGCTCGCCCTTTCTGCGCGCGGGTTGTTGCGCGCCGTTCGTCCGGTTCCGGTCCCTCTTCCCGGACGTGTGTGCGACCGGCCGCCGGTCTAGTCTCGCGGTCCTCTTTCCCGTGTCGGATAGCAGTCATGGGCGCAAGCAGATCGACACAGGAACGTCCGGACCGGCGGGTGGCGGAGATCGCAGCCGGCCGGCATGGCGTGTTCTCGCGCGCACAGGCATCCGGACTCGGATTCACCGACACCATGATCAAGCGCCGGCTCGACGCGGGGCGCTGGCGCGCGATCCACCCGGGCGTCTACCTGCTGGCTGGAGCCCCGCATACATGGCAGCAGGACCTGATCGCCGCGTGCCTGGCGTGGGGACCCGGCTCCGCGGTATCCCATCGCGCCGCGGCTTCCCTGTGGGAGCTGTCCGGGTTCAAGCCCGGTCTCGTCGAACTCATCGTTCCGCGCGGACGACGACGGAGCCTGCCGGGGATCCTACACCGGCCCCTCGACGTGTTGCCCTCAGACGTGACGATCCGCGACCGGATCCCGGTCACGAAGCCCGCCCGGACGCTGCTGGACCTCGCATCGGTGGTGCCGTCAACCCTCGTCGAGACTGCTTTGGACGACGCGCTGCGCAGGGGTCTGGTCTCGGTCGCTTCCATGCGGCAACGGCACGACATCGCGGCCAAGAACGGGAGACCGGGTATCGCGGTTCTGCGCCGGCTCCTCGACGAACGGGCCGGAGCATGGGTCATCACGGACAGCGATCTCGAGACACAGCTCCTGCGGCGCGGGAAGCGGGCCGGTCTTCCGGATCCCGTCGTCCACCACAAGATCCGCGACAACGGTCGCGTCATCGCGGTGGTGGACTTCGCGTATCCGGATGCTCTCGTCGCGATCGAGGCGGACGGCTATCGCTGGCACTCGAGTCGCTCCCAGTGGGAGCGAGACCTCGCGCGCAGGAACGCCATCACCGCGCTGGGCTGGCAGGTCATCCACGTCACCTGGGCCGACGTGATGATACGCCCTGCCGCCACCGTGGCGCTCATCGCGCGCACGGTTCGAGCCCGTCTTGGCGACCCGGCTCGCCACCTTCCTGTGTAAGGCTGCTTTCGCATGTGACTGCTGGATGACACCGGAAGGGCCGCGCGCGGGGGGGGCGCGGGGGGCGCGGAGGGCGCGGGGGGGTGCGCGCGGGGGTGTGGCGCGCGCGGGGGTGCGCGCGCCTACGCGACCGGCGCTTCAGCCACCACGCGGTACCAGAGCGAGCCGGCCGCGCGCAGCCTGAACCGCGCGAAGCCCGCGTCGGCCAGCGCCGAGCGCAACTCCCCCATGGAGTACGTCCGCTCGGGCGGGAACATCTTCGCGACGGGCCCGCGGAAGAACCCCGCGAGCAGGTCCACCAGCACGAGGTGCCCACCTGGCTTCAGCACCCGGCGCGTCTCGGCGAGCGCGCGCTCCCATTCCCCGACCGCGTGCCACACGCCCAGGGACAACACACGGTCGAACGACCCATCCTCGAACGGCAGCTTCGTCGCGTCCACGACTTCGCACGTCGCGCGCGCCCCGAACCGCTCGAGCCGGGCGTGCGCCTGCGCCACCATCTCGGGGTCGTAGTCGGTCACGGACATTGTCCAGCCGGGGAACCGGTCCAGCAAGCGCTCGGCGCTGAAGCCCGCTCCCGCGCCGACCTCGAGCACATCGGCCACCATCGGCAGGTCGTCGAAACGCAGGATCCACGGCAGCACGGTCCGCTGCGTGAGCACGCGCCACACGTTGGACCGCATCACGCGCTTCTCGGCTTTGTCCATCACACCTTCCCGAACCGCCGCCTCCGGCGAGAGAACTCTTCGAGGGCCCCGGCCAGGTCGCCTGCTTCGAAATCGGGCCACAGCACGTCCAGGAACACCAGCTCGGCGTACGACGACTGCCACAGCATGTAGTTCGACACACGCTGCTCGCCCCCGGTCCGGATGAACAGATCAACGTCGGGCAGCGTCGGATCGTAGAGCGCGCGCGCGAACCGCCGTTCGTCGATCCGGGACGGATCCAGCTTTCGCGCGCGCGCGTCGGTCGCGAGCGCACGGGCCGCATCCACGATCTCGGCTCGACCCCCGTAGTTGAACGCGATCGTCAGCGTCATCCCACGGTTCGAGCCGGTCATCGCGATGGTCTCGTCGATGATGGTGGAGATCCGTTTGGGCACGCGCCAGTCCCGCCGACCGATCCACCGCATCCGGATATCGCGCGCGTGGAACTCGGAGCGCCGCTGCGCCACGAAGCGCTCGGTGTCGTTCAGCAGCCAGCGCACCTCGGGCTTGGGGCGCCGCCAGTTCTCGGTCGAGAACGCGTACAAGGTCAGGTACCCGATCCCGAGGTCCACCCCCGCGTGCACCGCGCGCGCGACCGCCTCCTCGCCGGCTCGATGCCCGCGGTTGCGCGGCAACGCGCGCGCGCGCGCCCATCGGCCGTTGCCGTCCATCACGATCGCAACGTGGTTCGGAACGTCTGAGGGAGCGCTCATCAGCGCGGAACGTGCGCCCACGCGCGCAGTGGACGATCCAAGTGGTATTCCAGGTACGCCCGCACCAGGTTCGAGCCCTCGACGCGCGCGCCCTCATCCGGCTCGACGAACACGTCCTCGAGCAGGCCGGTCAGGTACGGAACCGTTCCCTCGCCCACCCGGATCGTCCCGCCGGTCCGGCACGAGTCGCACACCATGCCGCCCTGCTGGATCGAGAAGCGCGTCACTTCGGTACGGCCGCACTCGGCGCACGCGGTCAACGCCGGCCGGAACCCCGCCAGCGACGTCAACCGGATCAGGTACGAGTCGGCGACCATCGAGGGATCCTCCTCGACGTCGATCAGCCGGCGCAGGGACGTCAGCAGCAGCATGAACATCCGCGTGTTGCGGTCGCGCTCGGCCAGCACCCGATCGGCGGCTTCCAGGATCATCTCGCCGGCCGCGAATCGTCCGTAGTCACTGCGCACCTGGTGGAACGAGGTGATGATGTCGGCCTGCGTCACGATGTCGAGCTCTCGCCCCTGGTACAGCAGCAGATCCACGTGAGTGAACGGATCGAGCCGGGCCCCGAAGCGGGACCTCGTCTTACGGATCCCTTTGGCGACGGCGCGGATCTTGCCGGTGCCCTGGGTCAGGATGGTCACGATGCGGTCGGCTTCGCCGAGGCTCATCGTGCGCAGGACGATCCCCTGCTCCTTGTAGAGCGCCATGGTGCGGTCATCCTACGGCCCGCCGCCGGCCTGCGAGCGCACCACCGACAGGAAACAGCCTTCCGCGCGCAGGTCGCTCCCCCCGGTGTAGCCATCGGCGTCCACGCGTATCGCGTGCGCGTGCCCCATCTGCGAAGAGCGCGCGGCCACCACGCGCACGCGGTGGCCGCGCGCGCGCAACTCCTCGGCGAACCCCGCCAGCGGCTCCTCGACCAGCACCGAGCCGTCGGCCGGAGAGACGACCCAGCGCGGCGCGTCGATGGCGTCCTGCGGATCGAGCCCGTCGTCGATCATCCCGACCAGCACTTGCAGGTGCGTCTGCGCCTGGCCGTCACCGCCCATGGTCCCGAAGCTCAGCCACGGCCGGCCCCCTCGCAGCGCGAGCGCCGGGATCAACGTGTGCATGGTCAGCTTCCGCGGCCCGATCACGTTGACGTGGCGAGGGTCCAGCGAGAAGTAGTTGCCGCGGTTGTGCAGGTTGATGCCCCAGCCCGGAACGGTGACGCCCGAGCCGAACCCCATCCAGTTCGATTGGATCAAGCTCACCAGCATCCCCCGGGCATCGGCCGCGCACATGAATGCCGTCCCACCGCGCGCGGGGCGCACCGGCTCCATCGCGCGCGCGCGGCCCGGCTCGATCAGCGACCGGCGGGCATCCACCCGTTCGTCGTCCAGCAGCGAGGCCGCTTCGATCGTCATCGCGGCGGGATCGCTCACGTGCGCGTCCCGGTCGCCAAGCGCGAGCTTCACTGCCTCGATCATCAAGTGGTGCCGATCGACGCCGCCGGTCGGTGGGAAGCCGTCCATGATCCGCAATGCCTCGAGCGCAGTGACGCCCTGGGTCGGCGGCGGAAGCTCCAGCACGGTCGCGTCCCGGAACGGCGCGCGCAACGGCTCGACCCATCGGCCGCTGTGCGACGCCAGATCGTCGGATGTCATGAAGGCGCCGCGCTCGGACAGGTGCGCCACGATCGCGCGCGCGATCGCGCCGCGGTAGTACGCGTCTGGTCCCTCCGCACACAACGCCTCGATTGTTCGAGCCAGATCCGGCTGGCGCAATACCTCGCCCGCGCTCGCGGCTCCGTACACCGCATGCCATGCGGTCTCATCAGCGAAGCGCGCGGAAGCCCTGCCGATCGCCGAAGCCGCAGCCTCGCTCACCACGAACCCGTCGCGCGCGACCGCCAACGCCGGGCGAGCCAGATCCGCGAACGACCTCGAGCCGAACCGCTCGAGCAACGAGAACCAGCCCTCCACCGCGCCGGGCACGGTGACGGTCAACGGCCCGGTCTCGGGCATCCGGTCCGAGCCGGCCGCGTCGCGAACCTCATCCACGGAGGCGGCCGCGGGCGCGCGCCCCGGTCCGAGGTAGCCGTGCGCGCCGTCGGCCCACACCAAGGCGAACAGATCCCCGCCGAACCCACAGAGATAGGGCGTCACCACGCCCAACACGAGGTTGGTCGCGATCGCGGCGTCGAGCGCGTTGCCCCCGGCTCGCAGCACCTCGACCCCGGCCTCGGTCGCGAGTCGATGGGGCGACGCGACGCCCGCGCGCGCGCTCACGACGTGGTGGGCGATGGAACCGCGTCGGGCATCGGAACCGGGTTCAGGCAGAACGAGGCCCGCGTGTCGCCGCGGCGGAAGGAGTCGTACCGCTGCCCCGCCTCGCCCGAGATGGTGCCGGCGCTCCTGCGTTCGGCGCGCGCCACAACCTCGACGTCGATCGTGATCAGGTGACGCTGATCGATCTGCGCTTCGAGCCGGTCGAGGTCGCGACGCGCCGGTCCGGCGACGTACTCGCCGCGCTCGTTCCACAGCGACATGTCGTTCGGAGCCACGAACGCGCGCTCCGACGGGCAATGCACGATCGGCTCCCCACTATCGGTGGACCGGCCGAGGAACGCGGTGACGACGCTGCCCTCGCGCACCAAGAACACGCGCGCGCCGTCGATGTCGTGCACCGAGGCTCCTTGCGGAACCGTGACCAAGGGGATCCCATCCGGGGGGGGATAGGCGAAGAACAAACCGATCAGCGCGACGACCGACGCGGCCGCCGCAGCGATGCGCATGCGCTCAGTAGCCAAGGCGCTCGAGCAGACGCGGGTCGCGCGACCAGTCCTTCGCCACCTTCACCCGGAGATCCAGGTAGACCTTCGCCCCGAGCAGCCACTCGAGCTCCTCGCGCGCGCGCGTCCCGATCTGCTTCAACATCTGACCCCCCTTGCCGATCACGATCCCCTTCTGCGAGTCGCGCTCGACGTATACCACGGCGTGGATCTCGATCAGTCCATCGTCACGCTCGATCACCTCGTCGGTTAGCACCGCGATGGAATGCGGCACCTCCTGACGCGTCAACTGCAAGGCCTTCTCACGGATGATCTCGGCGAGCAGGACGTCCCGAGGCTGATCGGTCGGCATGTCGTCGGGGTAGTACTTCGGCCCCTCCGGCAGCAGCTCGACCAGCATCGCCTGCACGTCCCCGACCTTGGTCCCGTCGCGCGCCGAGATCGGGATGATCTCTTTCCACTCCCCGAGCTCCTGCGCGGCCGACAACGCCGGAACCAGCCTGGCGTTGCGCGCTGCGTCCATCTTGTTGACCGCGCAGATCGCCGGCGTGCCGCTCGCCAGGACCTCGCGCGCGACGAACGCGTCCCCCGAGCCCACCTCTTGGGTGGCGTCGAGCATGAACACGACCACGTCGACCTCGCGCAGGGTCCGGCGCACGATGTCGTTGAGGCGCTGGCCGAGCAAGGACTTCGGCTTGTGCAGCCCCGGCGTGTCGATGAACACGATCTGGTAGTCGTCACCGGTCAGCACACCTCGGATGGCGTTGCGCGTCGTCTGCGGCTTCTCGGAGGTGATCGCGACCTTGCGTCCGATGAAGGCGTTCAGCAGGGTGGACTTGCCGACGTTTGGACGCCCGATCAGCGAGACGAAGCCGGAGCGGAACGCGTCCGTGCTCACCGGGAGACGGCGTGGCCGGCGGCCGACTTGGTCACCAGCACCTTGGCGATGCGGCGGCCCTGCACTCGCTCGGTCTTGAAAAGCAAGCCTTGGTAATCCACCGCCTCGCCCTGCTTCGGCAGATGCCCGAGCAGCCCGGCGACGAGCCCGCCGACGGTGTCCCACTCGGTGTTGGGAAGCTCGACATCGAGCACCTCCGACAGCTCGCCGATGGGCAGCGACCCCTTCACGCGGAACGACCGTTCGTCGACCTGTTCGATGGGGGGTTCGCGGCGGTCGTACTCGTCCTCGATCTCGCCGACGATCTCCTCCAGCAGGTCCTCGAGCGTGACCAGGCCGTCGGTATCGCCGTATTCGTCGACCACGATCGCCATGTGGGTCTTCTTCGCCTGCATCTCGCGCAGCAGCTCGGAGACCTTCTTGGATTCCGGCACGAACATGGCCTTGCGCACCAGGTCCTTGAGGGACGGCTTCGCGCGCTTGCCGTTGCGTCCGTTGCGCGCGCCGTGCAGCTTGCGCACCACGTCCTTCATGTAAACGAGCCCTTGGATCTTGTTCGGGTCGCCGTCCTCCCAGACCGGCAGCCGCGAGAAGCCGTGCTTCTGCATGATCTTGAGGCCGTCATCCAGGCTCGCGTCGATGTCCGCGCCGATCATGTCCGGCCGCGGCACCATCACCTCACGCACGACGGTGTCGCCGAACTCGAAGATCGAGTGGATCATCTCCTTCTCTTCTTCCTCGATCGCACCCTCTTCGTGGCCGACAGAGGCCATCGTGCGGATATCCTCCTCCGAGACGAACGGGCCGGTCTTCAAGCCCTTGCCCGGCAGCAGGACGTTGGCAAGACCGATCAGCCCGCGCGTGGGAAGCGACAGGGTCCGAGCCAGGACCACCACCACCGGCGCCAGCGCCAGGGCAACGCGGTCGCTGCGCAGGATGCCGAACGTCTTCGACATCGCCTCGACCGACACGAAATAGGCGAGCGTGAAAGCGACCGACAGCAGCACGACGCCGATGCCGCCGAAGGTCCGTTCGGCCAGGATCGCCACCATGATGGCCGAGCCGTTCTGCACCAGCATCACGCAAAGGTAGATCGCGTTGAGGTACCTGGCCGGCTGTTCCTCGATCTGCACGAGCTTGTCGGCGTTGCGACTGCCTTCCTCTCGCAACGAGAGCGCGCGCACGCGGTTCATGCGGCTGATCGACGCCTCCGCCATCGCCAACACCGAACCGAACGCGACCAGCACGCCAACCACGATCCACAGCCAGGTCATGCCGCCGTCCCCCGGATCGCCGAAAGGATCGCGCGTTGCTCGGCCGCCATGGCGCGCTCGGACACGGGATCGCCGTGATCGCGCCCCAAGATATGCAGCAGCCCGTGCACCACCAGGTGCGCGACCTCGTCGTCGAGCGCGCGCCCGAGCGCGCGCGCCTGCCGCTCGGCGACGGCCGGACAGATCACGATGTCGCCCAGCATGACCGGACCCGGCGATGGCGCGCGCGGATCGTCCAGCGGGAACGACAGCACGTCGGTCGGCGCGCGCACCCCGAGCGCCTGCTCCTTCAACGCCGCGATCGCGTCGGGCTCGACCAGGGATAGGGACAGCTCACCGGCCACGCCGAGGTGTTCGAGCGCGCGCGCGGCGACCTGGCGCAGGCGTCGGCGATCGACCGCCGACCGGGCCTGGTCCACGACGACGATCGCGTCAGCACTTCCGCCAGGATCCGGGTCGTCCATCATCTGCTCTCGTCGAAGCGTCGGTACGCCTCGACGATCTCTTGAACGATCTTGTGTCGCACGACGTCCTTGGCGCTCAAGAACTCGAACCCTACCCCATCGATCTCGGTCAGGATCTCGCGGGCGGCGTTCAGGCCCGAGAACTGCCCCGACGGCAGGTCGATCTGGGTGACGTCGCCGGTGACGACGACCTTCGAGCCGAACCCCAGGCGCGTGAGGAACATCTTCATCTGCTCCGGAGTAGTGTTCTGCGCCTCGTCCAGGATGATGAACGCGTTGTTCAACGTCCGGCCGCGCATGTACGCCAGGGGCGACAGCTCGATGGTGCCGCGCTGGATCAGCTGGGCCATCTTCTCGGCATCCATCATGTCCATCAAGGCGTCGTAGAGCGGGCGCATGTAGGGGTCGATCTTCTCGTACAGGGTGCCGGGCAGGTACCCGAGGCGCTCACCCGCCTCCACGGCCGGCCTCGTCAGGATGATCCGCGAGACCTCCTTACCAAGCAGGGAACGCACCGCCATCGCGACCGCGAGGTAGGTCTTCCCGGTCCCGGCGGGGCCGATCCCGAACGTGATCGTCTTGGAATGGATCGCGTCCACGTACCGCTTCTGCCCGGCGGTCTTCGGACGCACCGCCTTGCCCCGATGCACCAGCGCAGCCTGGGTGAGGACCTCGGTGGGCTTGCCCCCGTCGGTCTTGACCATGTCGATGGTGCGCTCGAGGCTGTCGAGCGTGAGGGTCTGCTCGGCGTCGAGCAACCCCAGCAACTCCTCGAACAGGTAAGCGACCTTGTCGGCCTCAGCCGACTCGCCGTGGATACGGATCTCGTTGCCGCGCACCAGGATCGCGGTCGAGAACGAGGACTCGATGAGCTTGAGCAACTCGTCGCGCTGCCCCAGCAGGCTCACCATCTCGTGGTGGCCGGGGACCAGGATCTTGACTTCAGTCGTGTCGCTCGTCACAGGGGTTGGTTCGTACCTCCGCGCGCTCACCACGCGGCCTCGGCCCCCCGACGGGGCCTCCCGCGCTCGATTATAGCGGGGCCCAGCGCCTCCTCGGCTGTTCACCTCAGCGCGACGCCATCGGACCGAGCGGCCTCCCGCCGAGGACGTGGAGGTGCAAGTGGAACACCGTCTGCCCCGCGTCCGGCCCCACGTTGAAGATCAGCCGGTATCCGGATCCGAGGCCCTCCGCCTCGGCGACCTCGTTGGCCGCCATCAGCAGCTCGGCCAGCACCTGGCCGTGCTCGGGGGTCACGTCACGCGTGTCCGAGATGTGCGCCTTCGGAATCACTACGACATGAACGGGGGCGGCCGGCGCGATGTCGCGGAAGGCATACACCGATCCCCGGTCGAGGACGGGCTCGCTCGGCATCGCCCCCGAGACGATCGCGCAGAAAATGCAGTCGTCGGACATGGCAGAACGCTACGAGTGCTCGCGTGCCGGACGCAACCTGGTCTCAGGCCGGCTGCGCGATGCGCAGGCCCAGATCCTCGAGCCGGGACGTCAGCCCATGCGGTGTCGTCTCGAGGACCGCGGCGAGCGTTCGGACGTCGTCGGCTCGAACCGTGAGGATCCGCCCGTTGAAATCGCCGCGCGCCATCTGGATCATCTGAACGTATCGGCCGATGACCGGTACCTCCGGGCCCTCGATGCCGTCGAGCTTGGTCAGGTCGATACAGACCCCGCCCTCGAGGGTGATGGCACGGTGCCCGTCCTGATCCGGCAGGTCTTGGGGCTGCGGAAGCAGTCGATCGACCGGAACGCCGTAGAAGTGCGCAAGGCGCTGGAGTCTTGGGACCGAGATGCTGCGCTCTCCGCGCTCGTAGGCGCCCAGGACCGACGCCTTGAACTCCTTCGTCGATGCTTCTTCGACATCGTGGAGCGACAGGCCCTTCTGGAGCCGGATACTTCGAAGCCGCTCTCCCACGCGCGCTGCGTACTCAGAATTCAAATATGCCCCCTTCACCTCCGGTCGCCGCCGCCGAGGCGAGTCCCCCATGTATGAAGGTACACCTCGCCGACCACCTACCGCAATGGTGTCGCCCCGGCCGTGGCCGGCCCCCGTTTCGGTTGGTCCAGTATCTCCCGATCGATCGCCTCGATCCAGACGTACCAATCTTATCCTACGAGATGGTAGCGCCCCATGACCAGTATCGGGGCGACGATGGCGGCCGTTTCCGCTCGCAAGATGGGGGGTCCGAGCCCCGCCACGACCCCGCCGGAGGCCACGAAGCGGTCGATCTCGGCCTGGGTGAGTCCCCCTTCCGGACCGGTCACGACGCCCACCTCGAGGGGTGGTTCCCCCGGAAGCCGCTCCTCGAGCCTCGCGTCGGCCGTTTCGTGTAGCACGACGATGAACCCGGGAAGGACGGGTTCATCGAGCGGCTCGGCGATCGACGGCAGCCACGCGCGGCGGGACTGCTTCGCGGCCTCGTGGGCGATTGCGCGCCACCGCGCGGCGTGGGCCTGCCGCTTGCGCTCGTCCCAGCGGACGACCGAGCGCTCGGCCACCCACGGTCGGATCTCGTCGACGCCGATCTCGGTCAGCTTCTGCACGACCATGTCGAGCTTCCCAGACTTCGGGACGGCCGGCAGGACCACGATCCGTGGACGCTGCTCGGGGACCGTGCGGCGCGCGCGCACCCGCACCGTTATCGCGCGCGGCTCGACCGATGCCACGTCGCCCTCGGCCACCGACCCTCGACCGTCCGACACCGTGATCGCCTCACCGGGCCGAAGGCGTAGCACCCGCGCGGCGTGGTATCCCTCGTCGCCCTCGAGCCGGATCGGATCGTGTTCGATCGAGGGAACGAAGAAGTGCGCGGCGGTCACGAGCCGCGCAGCGTGTCGCGGATCCGGCGGAAGATCCCCGGCACCTCGCCGCCGACCTCCTCGCCGCGCACCTCGGCGAGCTCTTCGAAGATGCGTCGCTCGTCGGCGGAGATCTTCTTCGGGATCTCGACGCTGACGTGCACGCGCAGATCGCCACGGCCGCGTCCGTCGAGCCTGGGCATGCCGTGCGCCTTCAGGCGCAGCACCGCGCCGTGCTGGGTTCCCGGCGGGATCGGCAGGCGCTCCTCGCCGACGAGGGTGGCCACGGTCACGTCGGCGCCGAGCACCGCTTGGGTCAGCGGGACGCTCAGCTCGCACGCGAGGTCGTCGCCGTCGCGCTCGAAGATCTCGTGCGGCTCGACCCGGATCTGCACGTACAGATCGCCGTCGGGACCGCCGCGAACGCCTGCTTCGCCGCGGCCGCGCACGCGCAGGGTCATCCCGTCGGCCACCCCGGGGGGGATGTCCACCTTGTCGGTGCGCGCGGTACGCGTCCGGCCCGTGCCCCTGCACTGCGTGCACGGCACGGTCGGCGCTTCGCCGGTGCCCTCGCAGGTCGCGCACGGGCGAGACGTAACCACGGTGCCCAGGATGGTCTGCCGGCTCGCGCGGATCTCGCCCTGCCCCCCGCACCGCCCGCAGCGTCCCCGGAACGTGCCGGGCTCGCACCCGTCGCCGGCGCATCGTTCGCACACCCCGACCGTGTCGAGCTGCACCTCGTGCGCGACGCCGGTTAGGACGTCGTCGAGCGTGAGGACGGCCGTGACGCCGATGTCTTGCCCGGCGACGGCGCTGGTTCGTGGACGGGTCCGCTGGCGCCCGAACGGGGAGCCGCCGAAGAACGTCTCGAGGATGTCACCCAGATCGCCGAAACCACCGGCTCCGAAACCGCCGGCGGCGCCCGCGTCGCCGAAGGTATCGTAGCGCTGGCGTGCCGCCGGATCCGACAGGACATTGTAGGCCTCGCTGATCTGCTTGAACCGGTCCTCGGCATGCGGGTCGTCGGGATTGGCGTCGGGATGCGACTCGCGCGCGAGCTTGCGGTACGCGCGCTTGATGTCATCGGGCGCCGCGTCGCGCTGAACGCCCAGGATCGCGTAATAGTCCGGCACTGTCCTTAACGGTTCTCGGACCGGCCGAGCGCGCTCTCGAGCAGTCGCGCGACCGCGTTAGCGGTGGCGATGACGCGGTCGTAGTCCATGCGCATCGGACCGATCACGCCGACCGAGCCGTACGCGTCGGAGGGTGCGCCGAAGCGAGCCACCACCACGCTGCAGTTCGCGAGGTCGGCGTCGCCCAGCTCGGAGCCGATCCTCACGGTGACCGCCTGGTCGTCGAACGCCGAGGCGAGCAGCTCGAGCACCGCGGTCTGCTGCTCGAGCGCCTCGTACAACCGATGCAGGACCTCGCGTTCGAAGTCCGACTCGTTCGCGAGGTTGGCGACGCCGCCGACGACGACGTGGGATTCTGCGTCGCGCAACGCGTGCAGGGCCTGCCCGATCCCCTCGAGCACGGCCTCGTCGGTCCGCTCGTCCTTGACGGCGCGCTTGGTGAGGTTGGTGGCCGCCTCGTCGATGTCCATCCGATGCAGTTCGCGGTTGAGTTGGTCGCCGAGCCGTTCGAGCTGCTCTTCGTCGGCGTCGGTGTGGACCATGCGTTGCTCGACGCGGCCGTTCTCGGCGATGGCGACGACCATCGCGGTCTGGTCTGCGATCCGTAGGAGCTCGAGGCGGCGCACTCGGGTCGAGCGCGCACGCTGCGCGAGTACGGCCGCGGCGTGGTGCGTGAAGCGCGAGACGACATCGCTCGCGCGCCGCAGGAGGTCGTCGATGGTGCCGGGTTCTTCGAGCTGCTCGGCGAGCGCGCGCTGCTGGCCCTCGCCGAGCGAGCGCGGCTTGAGTTGGTCGACGACGAAGCGGTAGCCGGCGTCGGTGGGCACGCGTCCGGCCGAGGTGTGCGGCTGCTGCAGGAACCCCAGCTCTTCGAGGCGCGCCATCTCGTTGCGCACCGTGGCGGGGGAAACGTCGAGCCGTGAGCGGTCGACCAGGAGCTTGGATCCGACGGGCTCGCCTGTGCGGATGAACTCGCGAACGATCGCGCGCAGGATGGCAGCCTGCCGGGCGCCGATCCTGTCCGCCATGCGGCGATGTTAGCACTCGGGGTGTGCGAGTGCTAAGGATGTCCGCCGGTGCGCGCGCGGGGTACATGCGCGCGCGGTTTCGCGTCGGAAGAGCAGCAACCGGACGGGTCGTATCAGTCGGTCGCGATCGTTCCCTGGGCTCCCCGGCCGACCCACGAGATGGTGTCCCCGTCGATGGTCAGGGTCTTCAGGTCGGAGCGCACGCCGTCGCGCTCGATCCACCCGCCGACGTAGGCAGGCTTAGCTTGCTCGAGCACCGCGAGGATGTCCCAGCGGTGGCCGTGATGGCCCCCCGGGGTCGTCAGCCCCTGTAGGAAGGTGCGAGGTGAAGCCGATGAACCCTTCAACTCGATCCGCACGGTGCCGACCCCGGGGAACGCGAACCGGATCACGCCACCGGTCTGCGGATCGATCGTCACGCGATCCGCCGGCCGCACGGTGAAGTGCGTGCGGTAGCCGTTCCCCGAGTACGGGTAGTACATCGCCGCCACCCAGGGCTCGGCGATCGTTTGCGGGACCGCGCCTCTCGGCGCCGCTTCGACCACACCCCCGCTCGACTGCGCGTAGAACTCGAAGAGCGCAACCGGTCCGAAAGCGGACCAGACGACCGCGGCACCGAGCGCGAAGGGGGTTCCCGCCACCGTGTAGTCGCGGGGCTCCGCGGGGTGGGTCGATGCAGGAGCGGCGCACAGCGCGATCGCGACGGCCGTCGCCGGCAGCGCGCGCGCGTCCCACCCACGTCCCGTACTTCCTGGTCCCAGGCGCGCGGGAAGCCGGATCGCGGGGCGCGGGCCCCCTGTGCGCGCCCCATGAGGGCACGGGCCCCGGCAGGGCGCACCTCACGGCTTTGACAAGAACCTGAGCGCGACCTCGTTCTCAAGCAGCATGCCCGAGATCGTCAGGCGCACGCGTCCTTCCGTCACGACTGCGAGGCCGTCGGCTTCGAGCGCGCGCGCGACGGGCGCGAGGTCGCGGCCGGTGTGCGCGCGCGCCTCGGCCAGGTCCATCTGCTCGAGCAGACGCAAGCGAAGTTCGAGCCATTCGTCGGCGCGCTGCGCATCGTTGAGCGTTTCGGAGCCGGCGCGCGCGGTGGCGGGATCGGCGAGGTAGTCGCGCAGGCGACGGGTGTTCCACCATCGATGGCCGGTGCGGTGGGAGTGTGCGCCGAGCCCGAGCCCGAGGTAGTCCCCTTGGGTCCAGTAGACGAGGTTGTGCGCACACGCCTGCCCCCGCTTGGACCAGTTCGAGATCTCGTAATGCTCATAGCCCGCAGTGCCAAGCAGGTCGCACGCGAGTTCGAACCGTTGCGCCGACGCGTCGTCGTCGGGCGCGCGCATCGAGCCGCGCTCAACGGCCGTGCCGAACGCGGTTCGCGGCTCGATCGTGAGCGCGTAGCACGACAGGTGCTCGGGCTCGAGCCCGATCGCGGCTTCAAGCGACGCGCGCCAGTCGCCGGTCGTTTCCCCGGGGCCGCCGTAGATCAGGTCGAGGTTCAGGTTGTCGATCCCGGCCGCCCGCGCCGCGCGCGCCGCATCACCGATCTGGGACACGTCGTGCGTTCGCCCGAGCCCGCGCAGCACGTGCGCGCGGAAGGATTGCGCGCCTATCGACACACGGTTCACGCCGGCATCACGTAGCGCGCGCAGCCCGTCGGAGTCCAGCGACTCGGGATTCGCCTCCATGGTCATCTCGGCATCGTCGGCCCACCCCACGATCCCACGAAGCTTGTCGATGGTGCGCGCCAGCAAGCCCGGCTCGATCAGCGAGGGCGTGCCACCCCCGATGAACACGGTGCCGACCGGACCGTCGAACGCCACGGCCTCGGCTTCGGCCACGAGCGCGTCGCAGTAGCGCTCGTGCTCACCGGCGCGACCGACCACGACGGCGAAATCACAGTAGGGACACAGCGCCGAACAGAACGGCACGTGGAGGTACAGCCCGTTCACCCCGAGTCCTCCATCTCGCGGTTGACGATCGGCAGGTAGGCGCGCCAGGGACCGATCTCGTCGCGGTAGCGCTTCGCCATGGCCTCGGTGATCTGGCCGAGGTGGTTCAGGTCGTGCACCGCCCACGTCGCGATCAGTTGTCCGAGCGACACCGGCCCCAGGGAAGGGTGCACCCAGTCAGTCCGCTCGCCGTGGATCAAGTGGCCCAGCACGTCGCGCGCGCTCCACCACCCCGGGTCCGGCTCGTGCGTCGACCACGCGTCCGGTATGCCACCGAGCAAGGCCCGCAGCACGCCCGGCGTGCGCCCGAGCACCTCGACGGCCTCCTCGACCTTCATTTGTCCTCGTTTCCCACCTGCAGCGCGGCGATGAAAGCCTCCTGGGGCACCTCGACGCTGCCGATGTTCTTCATCTTCTTCTTGCCTTCCTTCTGCTTCTCGAGCAGCTTGCGCTTCCGCGTGATGTCGCCGCCGTAGCACTTCGCGAGGACGTCCTTGCGCTTGGCTTTGATGGTCTCGCGCGCGATGATGCGGCTTCCGATCGCGGCCTGGACCGGAACGTCGAACATCTGGCGCGGGATCAACTCGCGGAGCTTCGAAGCCATCGCGCGCCCGTAGAACTGCGCCTTCTCGCGATGCACGATGGCGCTGAACGCGTCGACCGGCTCGCCGTGGAGCAAGATGTCCACCCGCACCAGGTTGGCGCCCTGGTACCCGGCCGGCTCGTAATCGAGCGACGCGTACCCGCGCGTGCGCGACTTCAGCTGATCGAAGAAGTCGAAGATGATCTCCGCCAGTGGCATCCGATACCGAAGCTCCACCCGTTCCTCTCCGATGTAGTGCATCCCGTCGAGCACGCCACGCCTGCCCTGACACAACTCCATCAGCGGCCCGACGTACTCCTTCGGCGTCAGCATCAACACGGACACGACCGGTTCCTCGACGCGCTCGATCGTCGACGGGTCCGGCATCTCCGACGGATTGTGCACGATGACCTGCTCGCTGTTGGTCGATCGCACGCGGTACGCGACGTTGGGCGCGGTTGCCACCAGCGCCAGATCGAACTCGCGCTCGAGCCTCTCGCGCGATATCTCCATGTGCAGCAGCCCGAGGAAGCCCACTCGGAACCCGAAGCCGAGCGCGCGCGACGTCTCCGGCTCGAACGTCAACGCGGCGTCGTTCAACCGCAACTTGTCGAGCGCGTCGCGCAGATCCGGATAGTCCTCGCCGCTGATCGGGTACAGCCCCGCGTACACCATCGGTTTGGGCTCGTGATAGCCGGGCAACGCCTCGCGCGCCGGGCGCGCGCCGTCGGTGACGGTGTCGCCCACCTTCGCGTCGGTGATGTCCTTGACCCCCGCGATCAGGTAGCCGACCTCGCCAACCCCGAGCTGGTCGACCACGCGCGGCTCGGGCGTCAGCACCCCGACCTCCTCGACGTCGTGCTGCGCGCCGGTCGCCATCATCTTCACCAGCCCGCGCTTGCGCAGCGTCCCATCGACGAGCCGGATGTAGGACACGACTCCGCGGTACGGGTCGTAGGTCGAGTCGAAGATCAGCGCGCGCGTCGGGCCCGCCGGGTCGCCGACAGGCGGCGGGATGCGGGCGACGACGGCTTCCATCAGCTCGGGCACGCCCTCGCCCGTCTTGCCCGACACGAACAGGATCTCGTCCTCGGCGCAGCCTAGGACGCGGATGATCTCGAGCGCGACCTTCTCGGGCTGCGCGGCCGGCAGGTCGATCTTGTTCACGACCGGGATGATCTCGAGGTCGGCCTCGAGGGCCAGATGCAGGTTCGCCAGGGTCTGGGCCTCCATGCCCTGCGCCGCGTCGACGAGCAGAACCGCGCCTTCGCATGCGGCCAGCGCGCGCGACACCTCGTAGGTGAAATCGACGTGTCCGGGCGTGTCGATGAGGTTGATCACGTAGTCCTGGCCGTCGGCCGCCTTGTAGTCGAGCCGGACCGCTGCGGCCTTGATCGTGATCCCGCGCTCACGCTCGAGGTCCATCTTGTCGAGGAACTGGTCCCGGAACTCGCGGTCGGACACCGCCCCGGTCAGCACCAGGACCCGGTCGGCCAGGGTCGATTTCCCGTGGTCGATGTGAGCGGCGAACACGATGTTCCGTATACGGCGTGGGTCGGTCAATGCAGGTGGACTCCCAGATGGGGTGCAACCAGCCAGGATACCGGCCCGGGGGCCCCAGGGGACGCGTCTCGCCGGGAAGCGTCTGGGTTGCTACAATCCCACACTCCCGTACGAGTTGGGACCGGGCATGGCCAACATCAAATCGAAGAAGAAGCGGATCCTCACCAACGAGAAGTCGCGCTTGCGCCACCTCGCCACACGCTCGCGCCTGAAGACGCTCGCGCGCACGTTCCGCGAGACGCTCGAAGCCGGCGACCGCGAGGGCGCGCAGAAGGCGCTGCTTGACGCCTGTCGCGCCTACGACAAGGCGGCCGAGGCCGGCGTGATCCACAAGAACAACGCCGCGAACCACAAGGCGAAGCTCTGGGCGCGCTTCAACTCTGCGGCCTGAATCTCTGCAGCCTGAATCAAACTCTGCAGCCTGAATCTCTGCAGCCTGAATTCAAACTCTGCATCTGAATCAGCCCCGCCGGACCGCCGACGCCGGCTCGCCGCACAGCTCCGACACCAGCAGCTCGACCACGATGTGGTCGGGATAGTCCGTCCCTCGCTCCCCACCCTTGAGGGTGTCGTCGGCGTCGGCGATCGCTCGGAACGCTCCACGGATGTCCTCGGCCGCGAAGTTCCGCCCATGTTTGTACGCGCGGTTCACGTATCCCACCGTTAGGTCCAACTCCTTGGCGAGCACGGCCGCGGGCTGGCGCGCGGCGTCGCGCGCGGCCGCGATCGCACGGAACTGCTTGGCCAGCGTTGCCGTCAGCACCAGCGGGTGGTATTCGCCGCCGCGCAGCAAGGCGCCGAGGTGACGCAGCGATCCGGCTCGATCACGCTGCACGAGCGCGTCGAGGAACGTGTACAGCTGCGCTTCCATCCCACGGAACATGCGTGCGACCGCATCGGGGCCGATCGATCCCCGCGTGGCCGTCATCACCTGCTCGGCGGCGGTCGCGAGCTCGCGCAGGTCGGCGCCCAGCGCCTCGACGAGCGCCGCGGCACCGTCCTTGGACATCGAGCGACCGGCGCCCTTCACGTGCCGGACGAGCCAGTCGGCGGTCTCCCACGGCTTCGGCGCGGTCGCTTCGATCACGTCCGCGCGCGCCCCAAGCACCTTCTTCAGCTTCGCGGCGCGCGCCGCGACGACTGCGGCCGCGATGCCGGTGGGCGGATGCTCTGCCCACGCCGCCAGGTGCTCGCCGATCGCATCCAGCGCCGAGGCCGGTCCGCGGATCACCACGAATCGGCCGTCGCCGAACAGCGATTGCGTGTCGAGCGCGTAGGTCACCGCCTGCGGATCCTCGGCCGCCACTTCCTCGACGGCGTACCCCTTGCGCTCCCAGTAGGCGCGCGTTCGCTCGAGCTCGGCCGCTGCCAGGAACTCGCTCTCGGACAGGATCAGCGTGAGCGCCCGCATCGTGCGCACAGCCTACCCGGCGGGCGGGATGCTAGACGATGTTGAACGTGTAGAGCGCCTGCGCACCGGCGTTCAGCAAGATGCGCGCCTTGGTCGCCTTCGACGGGACCGTGCCCGAATCCGCTCCGGCCTCGGTCGCGCAGCGCAACAGCTTCGAGCCCTCGTAGAAGCAGACGTTCACGTCCGGCACCGGCAGCGCTGGGACGCGCGGAAGCGTCAGCATGAAGGCGCTGTACGCGAGGTAGTCGGACGTGGCCGTGCCCACCGGTCCCGCGTACTCGTCGGGAACCGCTGGCACGGCGGACAGGCCGAACTTCCGGCCGCGACAGGACGTCGGCACGGAGTAGGTCCGGGCGGAGACCGCGTCCCAGGACCCCGTCGCCTCGGCGATGGCGTCGTCGACGTCGACACCGCTCACGCCGCTGCCGTTGCCGGCCGTGAGGACCCCGGTTCGGTACGAGCAACCGGACACAAACCGGTTGAACGGCGATCCGAGGTTCCAGTGCGTTGCGAGGTAGCTGCCCTTCTTCGGGTTGGGATTGAAGTAGTCGTTGTGGTTGCAGTCGAAATGCAGCGCGTCGCGGCACGTGGTCGATCGGTAGTTCGACAGCGCGCCCCCGTCCGGATAGCACATGATGTCGAGCCCGTCGTTGCAGTGCATGCCGCCGCCCTGGCCGTTCGAGCCACCCGAGCCGTTCGGCGAGCTATAGCCCTGGACCGCTCCCATGGTGTGGCCGATCTCGTGCATCCACACGCCCGCCCCGCCCTGGGTGGACGACTGGCCGAACGCGACCGCGTAGTGGCTGCCGAGGTTGTTCGGGTTCTCGGGGGTCGGCCGGTCGTCGGGTAGCACCGTCCCCACGCCTGCTGCGCCGGCGTTCGGTGGCTTCCCGTCGAACCAGATCCAGTACTTCGCCAGCAGGCTGGCGTAGCCCGCGGCGCGCAGGTCGCCGACGATCGTGGCGAAGTCCGTCTGGGCGAACGGCGTCGGAAGCTCGACATGGGTGACGACGGGATCGCCCCGGGAGCACAGCACGCGCAGATCGACGCGCCGGTTGAACTCCGACGCCTCGTCGCGCAGCTTGCCGTTGATCTGTTTGACGATCGTACGGATATCAGTCAACCGAGATGAGTACCTATTGGGCTTGTCGGCCGCGCGCGCATAGATGATGTGCCCGTGGAACTCCTCACCGGGGTTCGTCACACACTTCGGCGCAGCCTTCGGGAAATCATCGGTCGGGCCGAGGTGACCGAGCACCGGATCGAGCCCGTGCGTGAAGACGCTCGTCCCGTCGGCCAAGAGCACCTGGTACCCGAACGGAGTGGGACACGCGAGCCCGAGGCCCGGCTCGACCGAAGGACGGGCGCAAACCGCACCCGGGTGCGTCTGGGTGGCGAGGCCGGGATGCATCGACGCCAGGATCCCAACCACTGCCCCGATCGCAAGAGCGGCTCTTCTCATCATCCCCCTCACATCACGTTGAAGATGTACGTGCCGGTGATGCCCCCGTTGAACATGATCCGCGCCTTCGTCGCGCTCTTCGGCACCCTCCCTCGGTCCGTACCGACGTCGTCGTAGCACCTGAGCGCGCGCTTCCCAGCGAAGAAGCACACGTTGAAGTCGGGCGCCGCCACCTGCGAGATGATCGCGTCTCGAGGCGGCACGCCGAACAAGGAGAGATCGGGCACGTAGGGATCGACCGGTAGGCCCTGCGACGACACGAACCCCTGCAGGGCGAACCCGTGCCCGCGGCATCTCTTCGGGATCGTGTACGAGCGCGCGGCGACCGGGTCCCAATCGTCGAGCGTCTGCTCGATCTGCTTATCGGGATCCACGCCGGCGGTGCCCACCAGCAACTGCCCGATCCGGTAGCTACATCCCGCGAAGTACTTGTTGAGGGGCGACCCCAGGTTCCAGTTCCTGCGCAGGTAGTTCCGCTTGCCGGGTTTCGGGTGGAAGTAGTCGTCGTGACCGCAGTCGAAATGGACGCGCGCGCAGACGTTCGTGCGGAACCGCGACGCGCGCGGTCCCCCGTCCGGGTAGCACATGATGTCCAGATCGTCGATGCAGTGGCCGGCGCCGGACGTGTTGGGCGCGGAGTTCTGCACGGCGCCAAGGTTGTGCGCGCCTTCGTGCATCAGCGCCTCGATGCCGAAGTTGTTGGTGTAGCCGTAGAAGACGCCGTAGCTCGGGCCGAAGTTGCTCCGGTTCTCGGCGACAAGCCGGTCATCGGGCAGCAGCGTCGCCACGCCACCCAGGCCGCCGTAGAACTCGTCGTAGAAGATCCAGTACTTCGCCAACGGGTCGACGAAGCCGGCGCGGCGCACCTCGGTGACGACGTTGAAGAAGTCTCCGGTTTCCCGGGTCAGTGGGAGCTGCCGGTGGATAACCGACGGCTCGCCCTTCGAGCACGCCATGCGGTAGCGCGCCGTGCGGTTGAACTCCCTGGCCTCCTCGTACAGCAGCCCGTTGATGATCTTCGCCATCCTGCGGATCTTGTAGAGCATCTTCGGGTAGCGGCTGGCTCGATCGACGCCGTGCGTGTACAGGAGCTGGACGTGAGGTTGGGTGTCTGTGTCCTTGACGCACGACGGGTTCCGTTTCTTGACCTCGAACAGGTCGTTGCCGCGATGGGTTGCGATGGGATCGGCGCCGTGGGTGAGCAGTCGCGTGCCGTCATCGAGCGTAAGCTCCAGCAGACCGTTCGGACGGCGACAGGCCGGTCCGACGAACCTGATCTCGCTGCACTCGTCGGGAAGAACGCTTGCCCCCGAGGGCAGCAAAGATGCGCCGATCGCGAGAGCGAGCAGCGCGGCCGGGGCGACCCGGCGGACCATCATCGGCGCAGAAGCCTCCTATCAGCAGGCAACGGGCATGGCAGACATGATGTCACGTTGCAGCCTTCGTCGCAGGGGCAGCCGGCCCCTGCCTCGTGAACACCCATCTATCCTGGTCAACGAGCCTTCGAGGGGGCCGATACGGGGACGGAACACCCGGAAGGGATGATCCGATCCTCATGCGGCGGCTGTGGCCTGGGGATGCTCGGTCCTGATCTCGAGCCCGCCCCTGCCGTCGAGCACGACCGTGGACGTCCCGTGGACGTCGCTGCGGAGCACGCGCATCCCGGCAAGCGCCGCGAGGGTCTGGGCAGTTGGGTGGCCGTAGCTGTTGTAGCCCACGGGGATCAGCGCCACCTCGGCCCCGCTCGCTTCGTAGAAGGCCGGCACCATCCTCGCCGATCCGTGGTGGGACACCTTGAGGACGCGCGCCCGCAACAGCTCCGGACGCGCGAGCAACTCCTGCTGCGCCGCCTCCTCGGTCTCGCCTGCGAACAGCACCACATCCGCGCCGAATCGCAGGCGGAGCACAACCGAGTTGTTGTTCAGGTCCGATCCCGTCCCGGTCAGGTGCTCGCGCGGCGGCCACAGCACGTCGACCACGGCCGGCCCCAGCGCGTAGGAGGCTCCGGCGATCGCACGGTCCCGCGGCAGCGCTCGCGCCCGCACCGCGGCCAGGAACTCGGCGTAGCTCGACAACGGATCCTCGAGTCCGGGGTCGAGTACGCGGCCGACCGGGATCCCTTGTGCGACGGGGACGAGGCCCGCCACGTGGTCTTCGTGCGGATGCGTCAACACGAGCAGGTCGATGCGGTGCACTCCCGCCCCCCGAAGGCCTTCGAGCAAACGCGCCTCGTCGGGCCCGCCGTCGATGACCATCGTGCGTTCTCCCGCACGCACCACGATCGCCTCCCCCTGACCGACGTCGATCATCGTGATGACGACCCCCGCCGGCAGGGGCGGCCCGGTGAGCGCGCGCCCCCACAGGACCGCGGCTGCGACGAGCGCGAGCACCACGACGAGGGAGCCGGCACGCACGCGCCCGCGGATGCGGAGCGTGCCAACGGCGATCCCGATCAGCACCAGGGACACGACCAGGCCCATCGCGCCGCGCGGCGTCCCAAGCGACGCGTACGGCAACTGCGCGAGCGCGCGCGCGACCAACCGCATCCAATCCAGCGCAGGTGTCGCGGCCACGGCGAGCCGCGCCAGGGGAGGCCAGATCGCTCCGAGCGCAGCCGCCGTCATCCCGATGATCGTGGCGGGTGCGACCGCCGGCTGGGCCAGCAGGTTCGCCGCGATCGAAGCGATCGACAACTGATGGAAGTGCGCCACCAGAAGCGGCGCGACGGCGACCTGCGCCCCGAGGGTGACGGCGGCCACGCCTGCGATCCGTCCCGGCGGTAGCGCCGATGCGATCCGCGGAGCGAGCACGAGGATCCCGAGTGTCGCCAGGGCCGACAGCTGGAACCCCGCCGAATGCACCAGGAACGGATCGTGCACGAGCAGGATCAGTGCAGCTACCGCGAGCGCGTTCGTGGCCGCGCGCCTCGCGCCGAGCGCGAGGCCGGCGATCGCGATCGCGGCCATCGTTCCGGCTCGAAGCACGCTCGGCTCGAAGCGCGTGATGGCCATGAACGAGATCAGGCAGGCGGCGAGCACCGTCAGCATCGCGCGCCGGCCGACGCCCAGCGCGCGCAACACCAGCACCACTGCGCCCAGCACTATCGCCACGTTCGCGCCGCTGACCGCGAGCAGATGGGTCAGACCGGTGACGCGGAAGTCGAGCGCGAGCCGCTCGTCCACCAGCGACACGTCGCCGATCGTGACCCCCAGCAGGAGCCCGCGGTCGCGCGCCGGGACGTGGGCCGCGGCGCGGCGCACGGCGGCCCGTCCCGCATCGGCGATGCCGACGATCGGGTTTCGCGACCGGCCGACGACCTCGAGCCCGTCGGGACCCGCGAACGCTCGAGCCGCGATCCCTCGGTGCAGCAGGCGCCGCGCCGATGCGTGGCCGGGTCGATCCATGTCGTCGAAGAACAGTGGGGCGAGGCGTGCGTCGAGGCGCAGGATGTCGCCGACGGCCGGCAATGTCTCGGGCGGCGGACGGATGGTCACGACCGCGCGCTCGTTGATGCGGACGGGCGCGGCGTCGATCTCGGCGCGCGCGACCCGGACGACGAAGCGCGCGCCGCCGGCGTCGACCACCGCGTCGGTCATGGCTTCACCCTCCAGCAGCGCGTCGGCGGCGGCTGCGGCGCCGCGTGCGAGCGCGGCGCGCTCCAGGGTCGCGAGGCTGAACGTCGTCAACGCCAGCCCCAGCGCGAGCCCCCCAACGAGCACGGGGACCACCGCGCGCCTCGCGAGCACCGCTGCGGCGAGCGAGGCGGCTGCCGCCCACGCCGCAGCAGGCACCGATGGCGTGGCCGCCTCCGCCACGAGCACGCCCGCCGCGTAGGCGGCCACGAGGGCCAACATGCGCGCGGCCGTCATACGGTCACGTACGGCTCGATCGACTCGAACGTCTTGGGGCCGATCCCCGAGACCTTCTGCAGGTCGGCGGTCGTTCGGAACGGCCCGTGCTGCTCGCGATACTCGATGATGCGCTGCGCGATGACCGGTCCGATCCCGGGCAGAGTCTCGAGCTCGGATGTGCTCGCGAGGTTGATGTTGACCTGCGTGCCGGTCGTTCCGGTCGAGCCGGTCGTTCCCGTCGTGCCGGAAGCGGTCGGAGCGTTCCCCGACCCGCGCTCGGGCACCACGACCTGCTCGCCGTCGGCAAGCGCGCGCGCGAGGTTCACCGCGGCGGCGTCGGCCTTGCGGGTGAAGCCGCCCGCCGCGCGCACCGCCTCGACCACGCGCGCGCCTTCGGGGAACTCGTACACGCCGGGATCGCGCACCGCCCCCACGATGTGCACGACGATCGTCGTCGTCGCAGCCGACGGGCCATCCGTCGGGGCGGTGATCGCGGGGACCGAACCCGCCGCCACCGGGCGCGCGCGAACGAACGCCATGACGCCGCCCGACAGCAGCAGCGCCCCGAGCACCGCGAACACGACCACCTCCCGCGGTCCGAACCGCAGCGCCGACATGATCCGTTCTCGCGCCTCGGCGAGCCGCGAAGGCGCGTGCAGGATGGGCGGCTCATTCCCTCCATCGGGCATGGTCGTGGCGGACACGTCGGGGCGGGAAGGCGGGGCGGACGACGATACGCGCGCGGGCGTCGCGCGTCACGGATGGGAGGAGCGCGCGGAACGGAGCGGACCGGTCAGTGCGGGTGGCCGTGGTCGTCGCGCGGGACCGGCGGATGGTCGGCGGTGGACGGGTGTGCGCGCTCGGCATGCGCGGCCCACGGATCCACGTGGACGTCCACCTGGGCCACCCCGGGCAGGTCGTGGATGATGTGATGATGCACGGCTTCGGCCACGCCGTGCGCATCGGCCAGCGACAGCTCCCCGTCGGCGGCGACGGTGAGCGAAACGTACAGCGAACGGCCGGCCCAGCGCGCCTGGATCCGCCCGACGTCCATCACGCCTGCGGTCTCGCGCGCGCAATGCTCCACCTGGCCCACGATCTCGGGGTCGACGGCGTCGAGCAGTCGCGCGAACACATGCCGGCTCGCATCCCAGGCGATCGCGAGGATCGCGATCGTGATGACGAACGCGGCGATGGGGTCGGCTTCGACGAACCCCACCTGCGCGCCCAGCAGCCCCGCGAACGCAGCGACCGACGCCAGCGCATCGGTGCGCGCGTGCCGTCCGTCGGCGATCAGCGGCTCGCTGCCGATCCGCCGTCCCATCGAGATCTTGTAGCGCGCGACCGCCTCGTTGCCGACCGCACCCAGCGCCGCCGCTCCCATCCCGAGCGCGATGGCGCTCACCTCGTGCGCTCCCAGGAGCTTGCGGTAAGCCCCCCACGCCGCCAGCCCCGCGCTCGTCCAGATCACCAGCACGATGAAGACGCCGGCGAGGTCCTCGAGCCGTTGGTGCCCAAACGTGTAGCGCTGATCGGCGGCGCGGCGCGCGGCCAGGAAGGCAAGCGCGAGCGCGATCGTGGTGATCACGTCGCCCAGGTTGTCGAGCGCGTCGGCGAACAGCGCGGCGCTGCCCGTCAGGGCGACGACGACGAACTGCGCTGCCGCGGTGATCGCGAGCACGACGGCAGAGATCCAGATGACCCGGAGGCCGACCCTGGTTCCCTCGGGTCCTGCGACCGGGGCGACGCCGTGACGTCCGCCCATGTCTTTAGCGTACGACGAAGTTGATCAGCTTCGGCGGGACCGTGATGACCTTCGCGACCGGCTTGCCCTCGAGGTGCTTGGCAACCTTGTCGGACGCGCGCGCGATCTCCTCCATGCGCGGCCCCTCCACTTCGGCCGGCACGTCGAGCACGTCGCGCGTCTTGCCGTTGACCTGCACGGCCATCGACACCGTGCCCACAGCGGTCAAGGCCGTATCGGCCACCGGCCACGCCGACTTGTGGATCGAGCCCTCCCGGCCCAGGCGGTGCCAAAGCTCCTCGGTTATGAACGGGGCGGTCGGCGCCAGCATCTTCAGCAGTGACTCGATGGCCTCGGCCACGTCGTCGTCGCTCACCTCGGACTGCAGCTTCTGCAGGTCGTTCGTCAGCGACATCAGCTTCGCGATCCCGGTGTTGAACTTGAAGCGCTCGAGGTCCGCAGTGACGCCGGCGATCGTCTGGTGCGTCGCCTTGCGCAGGTCGCTCTCCCCCGCCGCGGCGCCGGCGGGCGCGATGCGCTCGGCGTTCTCCATCGTGATGCGCCACACCCGCGACAGCCAGCGGAACACGCCCTGTGCCGACACGTCGGCCCAGTCGACGTCGGCCTCGAACGGACCGGCGAACAGCATGGTCGTGCGGGCGGTGTCCGCGCCGAACTCGTCGACGATCTCCTTGGGCGCGACCAGGTTGCCGCGGCTCTTCGACATCGCCGCGCCGTCCATGATGACCTGGCCCTGATTCAGCAGGTTCGGGTACGGCTCGGTGAACGGCACCAGGCCGAGGTCGTGGAGCACCTTGGTGAAGAACCGCGAGTACAGCAGATGGCCGGTGGCGTGCTCGATCCCGCCGCAGTACTGGTCGACCGGCATCCACCGGGCGACGCCGTCGGGATCGACAGCCTGCTTGCCCGACGGACCCGCGTAACGGAAGAAGTACCACGACGAGTCGATGAAGGTGTCCAGCGTCTCGGTCTCGCGCCGAGCCGGCCCGCCGCAGCGCGGGCACACCACGTTGACCCACTCCTCCACCTTCGCCAGCGGCGACTCGCCGGTGCCGGTCGGCGTGTAGTCCTCGAGCTCGGGTAAGACCACCGGCAGATCGTCCTCGTGCACCGCGACGTCCCCATCCTTCGGACAGTGGATCATCGGGATCGGGCACCCCCAGAAGCGCTGCCGTGAAACGTTCCAGTCCCGCAGCCGGTACCGGATGCTCTTGGTGCCCAGCCCTTCCTCCTCGAGCCACCCGATCACCGCACCGATCGAGCCGGGCGTGACCGAGCCGTCGAACGGTCCCGAGCGAACCATGCGGCCCTCGCCCTCGTAGGCCTCGGTCATCGTCGAGCCGTCCAGCGCTTCACCGTCGGGCTGGATCACCGGTCGGACGGGCAGCCCGTACTGGCGCGCGAACTCGAAGTCGCGCTGATCGTGCGCCGGGACCGCCATGATCGCCCCGGTCCCGTACTCCATCAGCACGTAGTCGGCGACCCACACCGGGATGCGCTCGCCGTTGACCGGGTTGATCGCGTGCGCGCCGGTGAACATCCCCTCGCGGTGGTGACCCAGCGCGGTACGTTCAATCTCGGTCTGCGAGCGGACGGTGTTCACGAACACGTCGTACTCGCGCCTGCGCGCGGAGGACATCAGCCTGGCGGCCATGGGGTGCTCGGGCGCGAGGACGAAGAACGTGACACCCCACAGCGTGTCCGGCCGCGTCGTGAAGATCGTGACCTCCTTGCCGGTCTCGGCGATGGTGAAGGTGACGTCGGCACCTTCGGATCGACCGATCCAGTTCCGCTGCATCGTCAGGATGCGCTCGGACCACCCGGTCAGCTGCTCCATGTCGTCGAGCAGCCGGTCGGCGTACGCGGTTTCCTTGAAGAACCACGCCGGCAGCTCCCGCTTGGTGACCGGCGTGTCGCAGCGCTCGCACAGGCCCCCGATCACCTGCTCGTTGGCCAGGACAGTCTTGTCGTTCGGGCACCAGTTGACCTGGGCAGTCTTGCGGTAGACCACGCCGTGCTCGAGGAACTTCAGGAACAGCCACTGGGTCCAGCGGTAGTACTCGGGGTCGCACGTGGCGAGTCGCCGGGTCCAGTCGAAGCTCATGCCCAGCCGCTTGAAGCTCTCGGCTTGTTGATCGATGTTCGCGTAGGTCCAGGATCGTGGGTTCACGCCGCGCGCGATCGCCGCGTTCTCGGCCGGCAGCCCGAAGGCATCCCATCCGATCGGGTGCAGCACGTTGTAGCCCTGCATCCACCGGAAGCGCGCGACCACGTCGCCGCCGGTGAAGGCTTCTAGGTGCCCCATGTGGAGATCGCCCGAGGGATACGGGAACATGTCCAGGGCATAGAACTTGGGGCGGTCCGAGTCCTCCTCTGCGGTGAACAGGCCGGAGGAGACCCACTCTTCTGCCCAGCGGGGCTCGATGGATACCGGGTCGTACCGTTCGGTGTCGGGCGCCATGGTGCGCGCCAGTGTACCGAGCGGGAAAGGTTCCCCATCGAAATCGGAGGCCGAGCCCGGCCCTTGCTAGAATCACGCGACCGAGGGGCTGTAGCTCAGTTGGTAGAGCGCCACGATGGCATCGTGGAAGTCAGGGGTTCGAATCCCCTCAGCTCCACCGAGTTTCGAACACCTTCTGACCTGCGTCGCGAAGTTCGAGAGGTAACGGGATTTCGAACTTCACCCGTAGAGGGCAGCATCTTCGCGAACGAGACGAGCAACCTCTTCCCTTTCGGACGCGCGCTCGATCCTGTCGGCCATCCGCCGCACCTCGAGCGCACCGTTGAGCGCCGAGATGAAGTCGGCCTCCTTGAGCGAAGGATGTTCCTCACCCAGTTCGGTGAGGAACCATCGGGCAACATCCGTCCACTTCCAGATCCGGCCTCGAGACCTCAAGTGTGAGATCGGAGGAGGGAATCTCCCGGGACCGCGCTCCCCGGCGATGAGCAAGCGAACGCTTTCACGCGTTCGTCCAGTTCGATCGGCGATGTCGGCTGCGGTGACGAGGTCCTCCGGCTCGACACGGATCACGCGCACTCCCGGAACCGCCGACTCGATCGCTCGTTTCGCCGAGCCGATGGCGCTCGCCAAGGATCGGGCCCTTCGCGTGAAGTCGGCGTACTGGGATCCATCGACTTCACCGAACGTGGCATCTGCGCATCCCGACTCGAACAAGGCGTCCACCGCCTCGTCGCCGAAGACATCCGGCCCTTCGAGGATCAGCGTGAATTCGTATGTGCCCATCAGCTATCTCCTGGCCCGAGGTGAGGCGCCCGTGTGGGGGCACCGCTGAACGCGCCGGCGGATGTCCTTCGCGTGATCGCCTGCGTTTCGAGGCGTCGACCAGATCGAGACTCGGCATCCCGCCCGTTCCCGGTGGCCGCATCTGATCTCTCCCCACCGGTGTCCCGATGCTGTTGGCTCGACGCTCCAACCGCGGAACTCCGCGAAACGCAGCGCCGCCTCGACCTCCTTCTTCGGATGCTTCGGTCGCACGGCTCAGGATACCCGGGCATGTTGGCACTTGTCAACGGCCTGGGAGGAAGGCCCTCAACTGGTCGAGCATGTTCGAGGAGTGACCCGTTCGCTCCACTTGACCTTCCGGTATCCGAACTCGCCGCTTCACCGCAGGTCATTCTGGGTCACCTCGGTAAGCATTTCGTACCCTCACCCCAGGCCCGGTCCGGATCCCGAGCGCGAAGGGCCAACAGATCAGGCCCAGGATCTCAGGCTGCCCCGAGGCGCGCGCCCCCCGATGGCTCGCCTTCGATCGCGACGTCGTCACGTCGCACGTAGAGCGAGCCTTCGGCGCTCAGGCGCGCGCTCGAGCCGAACAACACGGTTGCCGAGCCCGCGTCCCGCATCCCGCGCCGGTCGTCACCGGGCGTACCGATCGCGAGGTCGTCCACGCCGTCACCATTCAGATCCTGAGCGTTCAACGCGTAGGCGAACGCGTCGCCGGCGCGCATCCGCCCCCGCACGCCGGGCATCCCCCGACGCCACAACTGGTCACGCCTGACGTCGAGCCCATTCCACCGGCCGTAGATCACGTTCAGCGAGCCCGCGCCGCGCATGCGCAGCACCCGATCGCCCGGAGCGCCGATCGCGAGGTCACCGAAACCGTCGCCGTCGAAGTCGCCGGTCGCCAGCGCGGAGCCGAATGCGTCGTAGCGCCCCGAGCGACCGGCGATGCCGGCCACGTCGCGATGCCACAACTGATCGCGCGTGGCACGCACGCGCCCGTCGGCTCCGTACAGCACGTTCAAGGCACCGGCCCCGGACCTGCCGCTCACGCGGTCGCCCGGAACACCGATCGCCAGGTCGGCGAAGCCGTCGCCGTTGAGGTCGCCGGTGGCCAGCGCGGAGCCGAATGCAGCGTCCGGTCGAACCGATCCGTTCACCCCACCGCTCGCGCGATGCCACAACTGGTCACGGCCGACCGAAAGCCCCCGTGCGCGGCCGTACAGGATGTTCACCGAACCCGCTCCTGCCTTTCGCCGTACCCGGTCGCCGGGCGCGCCGATCGACAGGTCCGAGAAGCCGTCGCCGTTGAGGTCGCCGGTGGCCAGCGCCGCCCCGAACGCCGCGCCGTTCACGGGCTTGCCCGCCAGGCCCATCACGGCCCGATGCCAGCGCTGATCGCCCACCGGCGTCAGCCCACTCGTCGAGCCGTAGAGCACATGGGTTCCCCCGGCTCGGATGCCGCCGTCGACGATGTCTCCGGGCGCGCCGATCGACAGGTCGGCGAAGCCGTCGCCGTCGAAGTCGCCGGTAGCCAGCGCCGCCCCGAACGCCGCGCCGTCGCGAAGACGTCCTTTGACCCCCGGCGTCCCGGAGTGCCAGAGCTGGTCGCGCGCAGCATCCAGCCCACCGGGAGCGCCGTACAGGACGGTGACAGAGCCCACGTCCCGTGTCTGCTTCAGGTTGTCACCGGGAGCGCCCACTGCCAGGTCCGCGAACCCGTCCCGATCGAAGTCTCCCATCACGATCGCGGTCCCGAACGCGTCACCACGGCGCGCGCTACCCCGCACGCCCGGCTGATCACGGTGCCACAGCTGGCTCGATCCGCTGCCGCCGTAGATCACGCTGACCGAGCCGGCGCCGGCTCGACCGTTGATGGTGTCGTCGGGGGCACCGATCGCCACGTCGGCTATGCCGTCGCCGTTGAGGTCGGCGGTCCCCAGGATCGCGCCGACGATCAGACAGTCCTGGCACACGGCGGGCGTACCGCCGTCCGGGTTCGTGACGATGATCGAGCGCGGGCCGGGCGACGCCGAACGATCGACGTCGACGGTCGCGACGATCTCTTCGGGTCCCACGAAGGTCGGATCCGACAGCGTCAGTCCGGCGGCCGACAGCTCGACGATGGCGCTCGGCTGGAAGTGTTGTCCCCGGATGTGGATCGTGCGCCCGCTCGCGCCTTGGCCGAGCACGGCGGGGTCGGAGCTGGTAGCGACCGGAGCCGGGTTGACCGTGAAGCATGACGTGCACGCCGCCGTCTCTTCCAGGGCCGGGTTCGTGACGACGACATCGCGCGCACCCGCTATCGCGTCGGCCGCGACATCCGCCACGACGGCGAGTTCGGACTGGCTCACATAGCTCACGGATCCGACCGAGACGCCCGCATCCGAGAACGCGACGGTGGCGTCGGGCTCGAACCCGAATCCGATGATGGTGAGGTCGGCGCCGGTGGCTCCCTGTCCCCGGCTGTCGGGAATCACATCGCTCACCACGGCCGAGGTGGCCACCACGAAGCAGCCCGCGCACGACGCGGTCCCGTGGTCGGGGTTGGTCACGCGCACGTCGCGCCCGTCGGTGGCGGCTCCGAGCGCGATGTCGATCTGCGCCCGGAGCTCGTCCGTGGCGACGAAGGTGACCTCGTCGACGGTGATGCCCGAGCCTGCGAACGCGACCGACGCGCCGTCCTGGAAGTCGGCGCCGGTGATGGTCACCACCAGGTCGCTCGAGCCGGGCCGCGCGCCCCCGGGTGAGACCGTCGTGATCGTCGGTGCCGCGTTGACCTCGAAACACGCTTCGCAGGTCGTCGTGCCGAGATCGGGGTTCGTCACGGTCACCTCTCGCACCCCGATGGGTGCGTCGGGGGCGACGTCGATGACCGCGATGAGTTCGGAAGCGTCGACGAACATCGTGTCCGCGATCGTGATCCCCGAGCCGGCGAACGACACGATCGCGCCGTCCTGGAAGTTCGAGCCGGTGAGCGTGAGCGAGCCGCCGATCACGCCCTGACCGAGCGCGTCGGGCGAGACGGCTTCCAACACCGGAGCGGCGTTGATAGAGACACATCCCGCGCACGAGCCGCCTACGCCCCCGTCGCCGTTGTCCACCGAGACGTCGCTCGCTGCGACGCTCGCCGCCGGATCGACCGACACCGTCGCGGTGAGGTGCTCGGCGTCGGCGACGTGCACGGCGTCGAGCGCGATGCCTGGGTGCGAGAACGCGACCGTGGTCGCCGGCGTGAAGTTCGCCCCGGTCACGGCCAGATCGGTCGTTACTCCCTGCGCGAGGATCGACGGGCTGATGCCCGTGAGCGACGGCGCTTGGTTGACGATGAAGCAGGCAACGCAGGACCCTGTTCCCCCGTCGGGGTTGGTAACGGTCACGGTGCGCGCGCCCGCCGGCGCTGCGAGGGCCACATCGACGTTGGCGATCAAGGTGGCAGCGTCGGGCCGCGAGACGGCGTTGACCGAGATCCCGGTTCCGTCGAACGCGACGGTCGCACCGTCGACGAGATGGGCGACGGTGATGGTGACGTCTTGTGCCTGCGCCCCCTGGCCGCGCGCGCCCGGCGTGACGGCGGTGATGTCCGGAGCCGCGCTCACGGTGAAGCACCCTACGCACTCACCCTTGCCCCCGTCGGGGTTGACGACGGTCACGGTCCGCGCGCCCGCAGCAGCATCGGCATCGACGGCGACCGAAAGCGCCAGATGGGACGCGTCGTCTACCGCGACGTCCAGCACGTCCACCCCGTCGCCGAGCGTGACGGTCGGCGTCCCCTCGAAGCCCGATCCGACGATCGCCACGTCCGAGGAGAGCATCCCCTGGGGCAGCGCCACGGGGATCGCCTCGACCACCGTGGGGCCGGCCGTCACCGAGAAGCAAGCCTCGCATACGACGGTTCCCCCGTCGGGGTTCGTCACCCGCACGTCGCGCGCGCCGATCGGGGCCGCGCGCGCGACCTCGATCGTGGCCTGCATCTCCGCATCGCGGAGCACCGCGGTCGAGGTCGTGGAGACGCCGGAGCCCGAGAACGAGACCGAGGCGCCTTCTGCGAACGCCGACCCGACGAGCGAGACGACCTGGTTCGTCGCACCTTGCCCGCGTGTCGCCGGGGTCACCGCATCCAGGGTCGGGGACGAGATAACGGCGAAGCAGGCAACACACGCGCCGCTCCGTCCGTCGGTGTTGATCGCTGTGATGGTGCGGAGCGTCTTGGGCGCATCGGCTGCGATGCTGATGTTCACGATCAGCTCGGTCGTGTCGACGTACGTGACGTCGTTCAGGGTGATGCCGGTGCCCGAGAAGGTCACGTCCACGCCGGGGAAGAAGTTCGTGCCGCGCAGCGTGACGTCGCGCGCGCTCCAACCGCGCTGCAGCGCCTCGGGAGCCGGCACGGGCGCGCCCGGTGCGTCCGCGGTAACCGTGAAGCATCCCGAACACATCCCGCTTCCATCGGGGTTGGTCACCTCGAGGTCCCATGGGCCGGGCGACTCATCCGTGACGGCGAACGAGGCCAGGATCGTGGTCGGCGACACGACCATCCCCGTGGCCGGGATGTCGGGCCGGCCCTCGCGCTGCAGGCGCATCCCGGTGACGGTCAGCATGTCGGTGCCGGTGACCGTGACGAGCGCGGCCTCGGTGTTCGGTGCGCTCGACGGGAACACCAACAGCGTGCCAGGCGCATCGGCAGCCGCGATCGCTGCGAGGGGTCCCGCCAGCGCGGCGACGCCCAACACGGCGCGCGCGGCGAGCTTCCTGATCTTTGTCACACTCATCAGCACTCAACTCCACATGCGCGAACACGCCCCGTGGAGGCGGGCGGCTCGCGGAACGAGGTCGCAAGGCCCGGCTCGTAGCCCGAAAGGACTAGCCGGTCGCTTAGCCAACGGACCCCGACCACACAAAGTGACGGCTTGAACGCGGGACGGATCTGATGAAGGGCGCCCAGTCTCGCGATCCCGGCGTTCTAGGACAGGAGGGCCGTACCGGGTCGGAACGGCCTACCGGCGCGCGACCCCCAGGCCCTCGATGACGACGCGCTCGTCGCCGGTCAGGACGCGGATGACGACCCGGCCAGTGCGCACCCGTTCGAACGGCCGCAGCTCGATCAGCATGCGGGTGCGGACAGTGTTGCCCTCCAGATCGATGCGAGCGAGCCGCCTCCCGTTCCACAGCACATCCACGACGCCGCTCGTCGGGAGCCGGCTCGCGACAAGGGCCAGGCGCTTGGCGCGGATCCGGCCGGTACGCAAGGTCGATCCCTCGAGCACGCTGACGCGCGCGGCGTTCGCGTAAAACTGGGGACCGACCGCAGGAGCCCAGAGCTCCCCAGCCTTCAGATCCGACGCGCGCAGCGGCGTGGTCGTGCAGACCTCCCGGCTCCAGCCTGACCGGTTGCCGGCTCGATCCGTCGCGCGCGTGATGAAGCAGTAGGTGTGTCCCGGCGTTCCCTTGAACGTGGCGTCCCGGGCCTTGATCCCGTTCTGCCAGGTCTTGAACGGACCGAGCGCTCGATCGAGTTTCGCACTGCGCCACCGGACGTCGTAGGACGCCACCCCGCTTTGCCGGTCGACGGCGGTCCACGCCACGCTGAAGTCGGGGCGGTCCTGGAACGCGCGCGAGGCGACGCCGCCGGTGATCCGCGGATCGACCGGAGGCTCGACCTCGCCGACGGTGAAGGTCCAGTCCTTGCGACGGCCATCGCTCAACGCCAACGACACCGAGTACGCATGGAGATCCACGAGGGGGCGCTTCGGCACCAGCACGACGGTGTTCCTGGCGGCGAGCGCCTGCCTGCCGAGCTGCTGTTCGGACGCGCTGCGGCTCGTGTAGGTGTACCGGTCGAACACGCAGTGCTCGAGCGCCCGGCCCCCCGAGCGGATCGAGGACGCCCGCACCCGCGCATCGCGGTGGAATGACGCGATGATCGGCAACCCGGCGCCGTCGTCGTAGCCCTTGCATGAAGCGATAGGGTCGGGGCGCTCGCCGCCCGCGTAGGTGCGCAGCGGAACCTGCATGCCGTCGGCAGGCCACAGAACGGTCTTCTGTGGGCCCACGTCCAGGCCCCTGATCACGTCGAGCGTGGCGCCCACCCACCAGCTGCCGCCTCGGCGCTCGGCATAGGTCGCGTACGCCGAGCGTTCGAGCCGGGGATCGAGCATCGCCGCCGCGTGGAACGGCGATGCCATCAGCCGCTCGACCATGCCGCGCTGGGTCCAGTCGCGCTCGAGCTGGTTGGCCAAGATCACGTTGCTGCTGCGGCCGGCGGCGTCGCCGGCGGCCGTGAAGTAGGGCCGCGACGGAGACTCGTCGTGGGTGAGGAGCCGGTTCTTGACCATGTACCGGGAATGCAGGCGCGCGCCGTCGCGCCACGAACGCTGCTCGCGGACCGGCTCGAGCCCGGCGGTACGCCGGTAGAAGTTGAGGACCGATCGCCAGCCGAACCGGGTCATGACCGGACGCTCGTTCGCGCGCGCGGCTGCGACAGACGGCGTCGCCGGCTCGGTTCGGCCGGGGGCGAGCCCGGCCACCACGACCGCGGCCAACGCGCAGGCGAGCGCGCGTCGGACGCCCACCGACCGGGGAAGCGAACCCATAAGGATCGGATTCGACGGACGGAGCATCTTCCCTGCGGCAGGAACCGGCTTGAACCGGAATCGTCCGGTTACGCGCCCAAGGCCCGGCGGCGGCTCACGAGCCCGAGCCAGGACGCCACGGCCAGGTGCACGGCGGCCGCTCCCGCGACGGGGAGGGCCCGGCCGGGATGGGGAGGTGGACCGGGCAGCGCCGCGACGATGGCAGGCAGGGCGGCGTGAGGGTTGGACGCGGGATCGGTGGCGACCGGGGTGGGCGCCGACACGGTCTCGGCCCCCGGGACGTCGATGTCGAGCCCCGGCGAGCCCGGCGCGCGCAGATCCACCGCGCCGACCGGGACGACGACCAGGGCGTTGGCGACCGGACGCTCGACGTTGCGCGCGCGCACCCCGGAGGCGATGTTGGGAACGATCCGCAGACCGTCCGCGGTCGAGATCGCCCGGTCGCTGGGCCGGTTCTCTACTTCTCCGCGGACGATGAACGTGCTCGAGCCTCCCCCGTCCAGGTTGATCGCCTCGGTCGCGCCCAGGGAGCGCATGAACTCCGCCGCCTCGGCCAGGGTGAACCCGGTGCTGTATCCCGGCTGCCGGCCGTCGGCGGTCACCAGCCACAGATCGCCGCGGCGGTTCCAGCCGACCAGCGTTCGCGGATGACGCCCCCGCACGAAGTCGTTCGGCGCATCGGCGAACCAGCGCTTGCCATCCCGCAGCAGGATGGGCGTTCCGCCGATCGCGGCGATGACGCGCGGTGTGGTCTCGACGCGCAGCAGCGCCTCGCGTCCGGCTTCGCGCGTCTCGATGCGTTCCCACAACGCCCGGAGCGCGCGCGCTGCCTTCCCGTGTCCGGACAGCACGGCTCCGCGCCTCGGGATCCGCAGGTCGCCTTCGCCGAACCGAAGATCCATCACGCGCACGATCGAGGTCTGTCCCGCCTTGGGGTTGCCCCCGCGAGGCTTCACGAAGCGAACGATCATCTCGGCTCCGTACGGATTGGTCCCGGTGCTGGCCCCGAACGCGGACGTGTACAGCACCAGATCGTTCCGGCGACGCGTGGTGTTCACTCCGTCGAGCCTCAGCTGCGACAGGTCCGTCGCGACCAGCTTCCCGCTCCACTGCAGCGGACCCGCCTGCAACCGACCCCTTGGATCGACGTAGAGCTGGTGGTGCTTCGGATTCGGCGAGCGCAACAGCTCCCCGTCAGCCGCGACCGCTCCGACCGGGACCTCCTCCCGGAAGAAATCTCCATTCACGGCCACCAGGCAGTGTGCGCGGCGGCACATCGAGCTCGTGCGCTCGAGCCTCGGGCCTCCGCCGGCGATCCGGTCGTAGGACGAAACGGTGCGCAGGGCGACCGGTGCGTCGCGATCGATGCGCGCCACATTGATCGCCACGTCGGGATCATGACGCTCGAGCCGGAGATGCTCGACGCCGTCTGCGATCTGCGTTCCGGCGACGCGGTCGTACCCGTCCGGAGCGGCAACGGATGCGTGCGAGACCGCCGGGACCAGGAGTCCCAGGACGGCGAGCGCTGCGGCGAGGCGTCTGAGCATGGTGTTCGTTCCGATGCTCCCGGTGAGGACAACGAGATCGACCCACGTTCGGGTGTGGGGCGCTTGTCCATGATGCCCGGAGTCGGATGAACTCGCCGCATCGATCGTGTAACGATCCGGTGACGATCGGGCGCGCGTCGCGGTCGTGGCTCGAGCCGGACCAGACGGCAGAGTCGGAACCTCGTGACGATACGGCACTTCCGGTCCAAAGGACCGGACAAGCGAGGACGTTCGCCCGTACGGGGCGAAGAGGTCCGGAGCGGAAGAACGTTCCACGGGGAGGAGAACGTCATGCGACGCACGATCGCAGTTGCAGTCGCGATCATCGGAACGCTCGTGCCCATCGGTGCGAACGCGTCGGTCGATCTGTCCTGCACGGCATCGGCCACGGCCGCCGTCACGGGAAGGGTACAGAACACCCTCGGCCAAGCGCTCGCCGGCATGCACGTCGAGCTGTTCGCCACGAACTCGCAGCGCGCGGTGGGAAGCGCGATAACCGACGCCGGCGGAGCCTACAGGGTCTGCGCATCGGCGCAACAAGGAGTGGGCGGTCACGATACCTACGACGTCCACGTCAGGGATCTGCGCTCGGCGCCCGAGTACGCAGCGGCGAACCAGCCCTACACCACCTTCACCAACGTCACCGGGACCGTGGACTTCACCCCCGCGTCCGGACTCCCCATGCAGTACCAGCTGAACCTGACGATCACGCCGGCGGCGATCTCGACCAAGGACTCGGCGCGCACGGCGACGTGGCTGGTGCGCTCGAAGGCGCCGTCTGGGACGACCATGCGGCTCGCACTGGGCCACAACAGCACCGAGGTCTCGATGGCGTCTGCCGGGACCGAGGCCGGCGGCCCCGCCGCAGGCGGGTGGAACCGCTGGACATACTCCTTCTCGTTCCCGAAGAACAGCGCCGAGACCCTCTGGTGGGCGACCGCCCGCGGCCGATCGAGCGGGACGGTCATCACCCAGACCGATCGGCGCCCGTATGTGATCGACAACCGTGGACCGCTGTTCGGCTACGCGGGCGCCGACCTGTGTGGACCCGGCGTGGTCGCGAACCCGATGTCGCCGGCGGCGCCGGCGGGCACGACCAACCCGCAGCCCGTGGTCTTCCACGGCGTCTGCGACCATTGGTCCTCGGGCGCGCGCTCCGGGCTCGATCCGTTCTCGCTGACCGGGACGCTGTGCACCAACAGCGCGATGACCGCTGACTGCCGGACGATCGACCCCGTCCTCAACGTGCACTACATCGTGTGGTGGCCCGAGGAGCCCTTGGCGGTCGGCGACTACTACATCCGCTGGCACATCGCCGACCTGGCCGGCAATGTCAGTCAGAACCAGACCCCGGTGAAGCTCGTCATCGCCGACCAGGGCGGCCAGACGCCTGTGATCGGCGCGCTCCAGCCGGGCAACCTGGGGCAGGGCACGACGTTCGGCATCGTGGCCGGCTCGACGCTGACGACCCCCATATCGAATCCCTACGCCGGCTTCCGCGTGACCGACGCCGACGGTTACAACGACCTCGTGCCCGGATCGCTGCGGGTGCGCATCTACTACAACGACGAGCGGACCTTGGTGTACGACTACGACCCGACCATGGGGCCGACCGCGTACGACCCACTGACCAAACGGGGCGGGGCGACGTTCGACATGGCCGGCGGCTGGTTCAACGCTACCGGGTATCGCCTGCAGGGCAAGGCTCCCGGTCGCTACATCGCCACGGCGTCCATCAGCGACCACGGCGGGAACAGCGCCGTGACGACGTGGCACTGGCTGCTCGTAGCCGCGGCGTGATGCACCGGGACGGCGTTCCCGGGAGCCGTCCCTGCCAGGGGTTACCATCGCCCTGATGGCGTTGACGTACGGCGAGCAACTGCTCGCGCAGGCGGAGGAGCGTGTCCGCGTCCGCACCCATCGGCGGCGGAGCGTGATGCTGATGATCCCCGCGGCGGCGACGATCCTGTGGGCGCTCGCCGACCTGCTGGTCACGCGTCACACGCGCTTGTCGACGGCCGGCGCAGGTTTCGTCCGTTACGCGATCGATCACGTGCAGGTGCTGGCATGGTCGCTTCCGCTGGTGCTGTTGCCGGCGGTGTGGGCCCTCAAGCGCGACCCGGTCCCCGGCGGCATCGTGCTCAGCGCGCTCGCCGGCCCGGTCGTGTCCCCGACGCTGTTTGGCCCCGGCGGATGGACGAAGTGGCAGATCGCTGTCCTCGTGCTCGTGACGTGGCTGGTGCTCGCCGCGGCATTCGCCCGCCGGACGGCCCGCCGGCTCAACTGACTGGGATCAGGGCTCGGCGCGACGCTCCCGGCCTTGCGATCCCGCTTTGGCCTCCCAGGCGACCGACGGGGCGTCCTTCCACAACCGCTCGAGCTCGTAGAAGGCCCGCTCCTCATCATGGAAGATGTGGACGACGACATCTGCGTAATCCAGCAGGAGCCATCGCATGGAGCGCTCCCCCTCGCGGCGTAGCGGTTTGACGCCGGCCTCGCGAAGCTCCTCCTCGACCGCCTCACCGATCGCCCTCACCTGCCGGTCGGTCGCGCCCGACACGATCACGAAGAAGTCCGTGATCGCGATCAGCTCGCGAACCTGCAGCACGCGGATGTCGCGACCGAGCTTCTCGGACGCCGCGCGCGCGGCCCGCACGGCCAGCGTGCGAGGCTGGGGCACCTTCTTCGCCAGGCTAGACCTTCCCGCCAGCGTAGTCGCGTCCTACCACGATCGTCAGGTCTACCACGGTCTGGGCGCGCGTGCCGACCTCGATCCGCCCCAAGCCCAACAGGGCGCGCGCGCGCTCGGCCAGCGCCATCGCCTCGGCGTCGTCCCCGTAGACGACGATCCTGGTGACGTCTTCGTCGAAGCGCCCGGTGTTCCCGGTCACCTCAAGCTTGAACCCGGCTCGGATCAACGTCTCCGCTGCCGGCGCGCCGGCCTCTGGGATGCCCGAACCGTTACGCACCTCGATGGCCGGGCGCGCGTCCGGATCGGTGACACCGGGCAGCAGCGATCCACCGAAGTGCATCACGATCCTGTCCGCGAGCGCTTCACGCTCGACCTCATACACCTCGTCCAGGCTCCCGGCACCGACCGAATCCACCGGTAACACGTCGTAGCTCCGCTCATCGGCGGCGGCGGAGGCGAACGCGCCCAGCATGGACGCCAGCACTTGGGCATCGACGTCTGCCAGGGACGCGGCTTCATCGATCGCCGTCGTCAAGACGCTCGTCGAGCCGGCTCGTTCGAACACCGCCTCCCACACGTCCTGCGCACGCACGAAGCGGTCGAGCTCAGTCTCACCCTCGGCTCGGAACGTCAGGTAGGTGACGGCCTGCGCACCCCTCATGTGGACCGAGCCGGTCGGGAACGCAGGAACGCGGCTGCCGGTGCCGTCGGCTTCATACAGTGTCTCTCCCACTACGATATCGATGCCTCCGAGCTCCTCGATGATCTGCCCCAAGGCGACGTCGGTCAGCACGACCGTGTCGTCGATCGCGATCCCGAGCAGGTTCTCGACCGAGGTCTGTTGGAGCGCTTCCCGCCCGAACGTGAGGGCCTTGCCGATCGATTCGATCGAGCTCTGCCCCGGGATCTGTCCGAAGGTCCCCGCGGGGATGAACAGCATGATGGGCTCGGTGGCGTCCGGCTCGATGCCGAACAGGGTCAGCGAGTCGGCCTGCTGGGACAGGTCGTCCACGACCGTTCCCGCGACGAGCAACGTCCGCTGCCGGCCGGCCGGCGCATCGCCGGCCGGAGCGTTGGGCGCGGGATCGCGCCTGGCCACGTAGGCAACGCCGCCCGCGATCAGCGCTGCGAGCACGAACAGCACCACCAGGCGGCCGGCAAGGCGGCGGCGCGCGCGAGATCGCCTGCGGCCGCTACGGCTCCCAGGTTCCCGTGTCATCACATTCGTCATCGGTACAGCCCTCGCTTCTCGATGTAGGCCGCCACGCCGGCCGGAACCAGGTAGCGGATCGGACGCCCTTCGCGCGCGCGCGTTCGGATATCGGTCGACGAGATCGCGAGCGCGGGGATCTCCATGATCGTGACGCGATCCTCGAGCCCTGTCGGAAGCTCCTTCTCGAGCCGGTCGAGCTCATACCCGGGTCGCGTCGCGGCGATGAATCGAGCCTCGGCGAGCACGTCGCCCGGATCCTTCCAGGTGAGGATCTGTAGGATCGCGTCGGCGCCGGTGATGAACAGGAATTCCGTTCCCGGCATCGCATCCTTCAGCCGGCGCAACGTGTCGATCGTGTACGTCGGCCCCTGTTGGTCGATCTCGATCCGCGAGACCGAGAACGCCGGGTGGGACGCCGTCGCGAGCACGCACATGAGGTACCGATCCTCGGCCGAGGCAACGTGGCGATCCTCTTTCTGCCACGGGGACCCGGCAGGGACGAACATCACCTCGTCGAGCGACGACGCATGCAACGCTTCGTCGGCGGTGACGAGGTGACCGGTGTGGATCGGATCGAACGTCCCGCCCATCACGCCGACGCGGCGCGGAACAGATCGGTTCATCGCGGCCGAGTGTAGCAACGAGGGTCCCCGTTCCCGGGGACCCTCGTTGCCGGGATCACTCGTTGCCCCGCGGCGATGGGGCGCTACTCGACCGTCACACTTCCCGTCATGATCCCGGACCCCCCGGGAGCGTGGACTTCACAGTAGTAGTCGAATATTCCCGTATCGTTGAACTCGAACGACGCCCGTCCGTCTCCCGTCGGGTCCCCCGAGCGGTACAAGTCGTTATCGAATACGACGTTGTGTCCGCCTACGGCGTCCTCCCACTCCCATTCCACGGTTGTGCCAGCGGCCACGACGATGTGTTTGGGGGACCACAGGTTGCCCGTGGTCCCAACGACCTCATCAGTCGCAACCGCGCCCGCAGGCGCGCCACCGGTCGCCGTCGGCGACGTGATCGCGCCGCCGTCGTCGGTGCCCGAGCACGCGGCCCCGGCAAGGGCAAGGACCGCGATGGCGATGGAAAGCTTCTTCATCCGTTTCCCTCCTCAGGTGATGATGACGACGCCGGCCATCCCGACGCCGCGCGGCGCTCCGTGGAGCTTGCAGTAGTACGGGTACTCGCCCGGCTCGTCGAACGCTTGCGTGAAGTCGTCACCCTGGTTCATGCACTCGCTGCTGGCCTGGAACGTGCAGTCCGGATGCGAATCATACGAGCCGTCGTCGGCCGTGACCGTGTGCGGAGCCGCACCCGTCTGCGACCACTCGATGTCCCCCGCCTCGGCGGTGACGAAGCGCGGGGCGAAGAAGTTGTCGCCGACGTCGATCGGCTCGGTGTACTCGGCGGGGTCTTCAAGCGTGCTCGTGTCCCCGCCCGACGGTGACTCTTCGGTCGTAGGCGTCGGCGTCGGCGGGAAGCCGGTGTCGGTCGTGGTCGAGCACGCACCGGCGACCAGCGTGAGCGCGCCGAGGAAGGCGAGCAGGGTCAAGAACCGTCGCATCCGTTGAACTCCTTCGCCGCAGTGGAGGCGGCCCATCGCCGCCGGCGCCCTTCCTAGCAACCGGCGGAAACGCGCGCAAATCGCGCGTCGCGGTGGAGAGCTTGCGGTCGGCCCATCACCTCGACTGCTAGCCTCACCGGTTGATGGACGAACGATCGCGCAGGCTCGAGCATGCCCTGGGGTCGTCGACCGAGATGCTCGATCTCGTGCTGGGTGGACGGCCATCCGACCCTCAGGCGCTCTCGGCGCAGACGGTGTGGGACTTCAACCACCACTTCACGCCCGGATTGGTCGCGTACCGCAAGTCGGTCACCGAAGCCGGCGATTATGCGGCGCTGGAATGGAGCGGGCAGGGCTCGATCATCCGCGACGTGCTGGGACGCGAGTGGATCGACTGTCTCGGCGGGTACGGGATCTACAACCTCGGGATCCGCAACGACGAGGTGCTCGCAGCCGTGCGCGCGCAGCTGGACCGCAACCCGATGCCCTCCCAAGAGCTGCTGGATCCCGTCAAGGGGATGCTTTGCCGGCTGCTCGCACAGATCGCGCCGGGCGACCTCCCGAACGCGTTCATTTGTAACTCGGGGACCGAGGCGATCGAGGGCGCGATGAAGATCGCGCGCGTGGCGACGGGTAAGCAAGGGTTCGTGTGCGCCGAGGCCGCGTTCCACGGCAAGACGCTGGGCTCGTTGTCGCTGATGGGCAAGGCCGCGTTCCGGGGTGCGGTCGAGCCGCTGCTGGGTCCGGTCTACCGACTGCCCTTCGGCGACGCCGAAGCGTACGAGCGCACGCTCGCCTCCCGCGGCACGGACATCGCCGCGGTCGTGCTCGAGCCGATCCAAGGCGAAGCAGGCGCGGTGGTGCCGCCGGAGGACTTCCTGCCTCGGGTGCGCGCGGCATGCGACACGAACGACGTGCTGTTGGTGGCCGACGAAGTGCAGACGGGACTGGGACGCACCGGCCGTCTGTGGGCCGTCGAGCATTGGGGCGTCGAGCCCGACATCCTGTGCGTCGCGAAGTCGCTGGGCGGTGGCGTGATGCCGGTGGGCGCGATCATGGGGCGCGCGCACATCTGGCACGCGCTCGAGCCGAACCCGTTCCTGCACACCTCGACCTTCGGCGGCAATCCGCTGGCGTGCGCCGCGGCGATCGCGGCGATCCATGTGATCCTGCGCGACCGGCTCTGGGAGACTGCAGCCAAGAAGGGCGAGCGGTTCCTCGACGGGCTCGCCGCGCTGCACGAGCGGTACCCCGACATATTAGTCGGCGCGCGCGGTCGCGGGCTGCTGCTCGGGATGATGTTCCCCGACGACACCACCGGCTACCGCGTGGCAGCGGAACTGTTCCGTCGCGGCGTCCTCGTCGCCGGCACGCAGATCTCGGCCACGACCGTGCGCATCGAGCCGGCCCTCACGATCGGCGACGACTTGATCGACGAGGTCCTCTCGCGGCTCGACGCCTCGCTCGAGGCGGTCGCTCAACCCGACCCTTGACGCCGTCCTTCGCGTGAATACAGGTCGCGCACGCGCGCGGCCCCGAGGAGCTCGGCGACGCAGTCCATCACCTCGTCCGAGAACCGGTGGTAGGCGGCCGCGGGGTCTTCGTCGTGGCGTTTCTCGAAGAACATCGGCTCGCCGAACGCGACGCTGCACGGCACCGGCCGGGCGAAACGGCCGCCCTTCTTGTGGGATAGGTTCGATCCCACGACCGCCGCCGGGATCACCGGCCGGCCAGAAGCCTCGGCGATACGGGCAACGCCGGTGTGGGCTCGATACACCCGCCCGTCCGGGCTCCGGGTCCCTTCGGGGAACGTGCCGAAGAGGCCACCCTTGTCCATGCATGCGATGGCCGCGGGGATCCATGAGGTGTCCGGTTCCTCGCGATCGACCGGGATTACCGCGGCACCGCGGAAGAACCACGCGATGCGCTTGGTCTTGACGAGCTCGACCTTCGCCAACCACGACACCTGTCGCCAGAAGCACGCGCAGATCAGGATGGGATCGATCGCCGCCACGTGGTTGCTGGCGATGATCGCTCCATCTTCCGGGACGTTGTCCCTCCGGATCCATCGCACGCGCCAGTACAGCCGGATGAGGGGCACGAGCGTGATCCAGAACACGCGGTAAACCATCGGCGCGCAACACTACCCGTGCGGCTCGATCGGCACCACGCAGGACCGGCTCGGTTAGACTCCCGACGGTGGACGTCCTCGTGATCGTCGGCGATGCCGCGCCGCCAGAGCGCTTGGTGGCGCGCGCGCACCACGTCGTGCGAACCGACGGCGTCGATCCCGCGCTCGTCGCCGACCTCCGCCCGCGGATCCCTCGAGAGGTTGCAGTCACCGGCTCGCCCCCCGACGCGGTCACGGTAGCGCTCGAGCTGCACCGGGACGGCTTCCCGGTGACCCTGTATGTCGACGACGATCCGACCGATCCCGCCGCGCTCGCAGCCGCGGGTATCGCCATCCGGCCCCTGCGCGACCGCGGCCCATCGATGGAGGTCGTCGACTCGCTGCTCGACCTGATCGGGAACACGCCGTTGGTGCGGCTCGACCGGGTCGGACGCGATCTACCGTGCCAGTTGCTCGGCAAGCTCGAGTTGCTCAACCCCGGCGGCAGCGTGAAGGACCGGATCGGCATCGCGATGATCGAGGCCGCCGAGCGCGACGGCCTGCTCCAGCCCGGCGGAACCATCGTCGAGCCCACGAGCGGCAACACCGGTGTCGGCATCGCGATCGCCGCCGCGCGCAAGCGCTACCGCTGCGTGTTCGTCATGCCCGACAAGATCTCGGCCGAGAAGATCAACTTGCTGCGCGCCTACGGGGCCGAAGTCGTCGTGTGCCCGACGACCGTGCCCCCCGACCACCCGGATTCCTATTACACAGTGGCGAATCGCATCACCGCCGATACCCCAGGTGCGTTCCAGCCCAACCAGTACTACAACGCCGCGAACCCCGAGGCGCACTACCGCAGCACGGGTCCCGAGATCTGGCGCCAAACCGCGGGGCGCATCACGCACTTCGTCGCCTCGATCGGCACGGGCGGCACCATCTCGGGCATCGGCCGCTACCTGAAAGAGCAGAACCCCGCGGTCCAGGTGATCGGCGCCGACCCGGAAGGCTCGGTCTACTCGGGCGGATCGGGTCGTCCGTACCTGGTCGAAGGGATCGGCGAGGACTTCTGGCCGAAGACCTACGACGCGTCGGTCGTCGATCGCGTCGTGATGGTGTCTGACCGGGACTCGTTCTCGACCGCGCGCCGCGTCACGCGCGAGGAGGGCATCCTGGTGGGCGGCTCGACCGGGACCGCGATATGGGCGGCGCAGCAGGTCGGCCGCGAGCTCGGTCCCGATGACGTGATGGTGGTGATCATCCCGGACTCCGGCCGCGGCTACATCTCGAAGCTCTACAACGACGACTGGATGGCCGACTACGGGTTCCTGCGTGCGAGCGGCCAGACCGTGGCCGACGTGCTCGCACGCAAGGCCGGCGCCGTGCCTGCGCTCGTGCACGTGCATCCGGACGAGACGGTGCGCGCGGCGATCGACCTGATGCGCGAGTTCGACGTTTCGCAGCTGCCGGTGGTCAAGGCCGAACTCCCGCTTGCGTTCGCCGAAGTGGCCGGCTCGATCCGCGAGCGCGCGATCATGGAGAAGGTGTTCAACGACCCTGGCCTGCTCGAGCGCCATGTCGCCGAAGCGATGGATCCGCCGTTGCCCGCGATCGGCATCGGCGAGCCGGTCGACGATGCCGTCGAAGCGCTCGAGCGCGGTCCTGCCGTGCTGGTGGTCGACGCCGGACACCCGGTGGGGATCCTGTCGCGCTCGGACGTGCTCGACTTCCTCTCACATCGGAAGCGCTGATGGAGTTCGAGACGCGCGCGATCCACACGGGGCAGGATCCCGATCCGACGACCGGCGCCATCGTCACGCCGATCTACCAGACCTCGACCTACGTCCAGGAGGAGGTCGGCAAGCACAAGGGCTACGAGTACTCACGCACCGGCAACCCGACCCGCACCGCGCTGCAAGAGTGCCTCGCCTCGCTCGAGAGCGCGGCGCACGGACTCGCGTTCGCATCCGGTCTGGCGGCGTCGGACGCGGTCCTGCGGTTGCTGTCGCCCGGCGATCACATCCTGATCCCGAACGACGCTTACGGCGGCACTTTCCGGCTCGTGGACAAGGTGTTCGAGCCGGCCGGCTACGCCTACACACCCGTGGACATGACATCGTTGCACAACGTGCGCGACGCGTGGCGCGACGAGACCCGCATGATCTGGATCGAGTCGCCGACCAACCCGTTGCTCACCGTGGTGGACATCGCGGCGCTGTCGGACCTCGCGCGATCGCGCGGTGCGCTCTGCGTCGTCGACAACACGTTCGCGACGCCGTACCTACAGCAGCCGCTCGCGCTCGGGGCTGACATCGTCCTGCATTCGTCCACCAAGTACCTCGGTGGCCACTCCGACGTGGTCGGTGGGTTCGTAGCGCTGAACGATGTCGCGCGCGCGGAACGCCTCGCGTTCCTGCAGAACGCGGTCGGGGCGGTCCCGGCTCCCTTCGATTGCTGGCTGGTGTTGCGCGGGGTGAAGACGCTGGCCGTGCGGATGGATCGGCACTGTCAGAACGCGCGCGCGGTGGCCGAGATGCTGGCGTCGCATGACGCGGTCGAGCGCGTCCTCTACCCCGGCCTGCCGGGACATCCCGGCCACGAGCTCGCGACCAAGCAGATGCGCGATTTCGGCGGGATGGTCTCGTTCCTCTGTCGCGGTGGGAAAGTGGCCGCCCTGAAGGTGGCGGCGTCGACGAAGGTGTTCGCGCTCGCGGAGTCGCTGGGCGCGGTGGAGTCCCTGATCGAGCATCCCGCCCTGATGACGCACGCCTCGGCGGAGGGGTCGCCGCTGGCGGTGGATCCCGCGCTGGTGAGGCTGTCGGTCGGGATCGAGGCTGCCACAGATCTCGTCGAGGATCTGGCGCGAGCGCTCGACGCGTCTCCCAGGTGATCTCCCCCTGGTTGTCGGGGATGGGGTGCGCTGATGACGCCCGCTCCCGACAACTTGCCCGGCGTGAGAACTACACCACGCGGGCGATGAACTCCTCGAGCTGGCGCAGATTGCGCACCTCGATCATGCCGTCCGCGTAGCGCGCGTACTCGCTCGCGACCGAGTCCCCGGTGTCCCAGTACATCTTCGGCTCGGGGTTCAGCCAGAACACGCGCTTGGCTGCCTTCTGTAGCTCCTTGACCACCCACGCGGCCGGCTCGCGGTAGTTGTTGCGCGCATCCCCGAGGATCAGCACGCTCGCCTTCGGTCCGACGTCGCGGCCGGCTCGTTCCATGAACCGCTTCAGCGACGTGCCGTAGTCGGAATGGCCGTCCAGCCAGACGACGTCGGCTTCGGAGTTCATGCGATCGACGGCCACCAGGAAGTCCTCGTGCTCGAACAGGTGCGTCACCTCGTCCAGGGTGTCCACGAACACGAAAGAACGCACGCGCGAGAACTGCGCCTGGAACGCGTGCACGAACATCAGCGTGAAGCGCGCGAAGGCCGCCACCGACCCCGAGATGTCGCACAGCAGGAACAGCTCGGGCTTGTGGACGCTGCGGTGCTTGTAGCGCGTGTCGAACGGCACGCCGCCGGTCGACAGCGACGCGCGCACCGTCTTGCGAACATCCAGCCTCCCTTTGCGCGCGTGCTTGCGCTTCATGGCCAGGCGCGTCGCCAGGCGCCGCGCCAGCGGGCGGATCGAGCGCCGCAGTTGCAGGATCTCGTCGCGCGTCGCGCGCACGAAATCGAGGTCCTCCGGCAGCGCGCGCACCGCGTGGCGCGCGACCTGCTCGGGACCCTTGTGCTCGGCCAGACGGCGCCGGACCTCGCCCTGCACCTCCTCGCGGAACCGGCGCAGGCGCTGCTCGAACTCGTCGCGCCACAGCCGTTCCTCCAGCGGGCTCAGGTCGGGATCCTGCTCGCGCATCATCCGGCCGAGCAGGACGTTCATATCGATCACGCGGAACACGCGGTACTCGAAGTACGGACTCCCCGCCCGTTCGGACTCGACCCGGCCGAAGCGGGCGACCGCCTGGCGCGCGAGCTCGCGGATCCGATCCCCGTCGCCGGCCAGCAGCGCACCGAACAGGTCGTCGAGGTACTCGTCCTCGGAGCCCTCGGGCAACTGGCTGTCGGCCTCCGCGAGGGCCTCCGGGCCGCGACCGGTTCCGAAGTAGAGATCGAACAAGGTGTCGAACGCCGGACGGTGCGCCTCGTTCTTTAGCATGGTCGTCGACAGCGTGGCGCGGAACGTGTCGCGATCCTCCATCGGCACGTGCGCGAGCGCGCGCATCGCGTCGAGGTCTTCCGAGATCGCCACCGGTACCCCCGCGTCGCGCAGCGCGCGCGCGAAGGACAAGAACCGGTTGAGCATCAGTTGAGCCCGGGTTTCGGCGGCACCTTCAGGTGCGCGGCGACCTTCTCCATGTCGGTCCGGAACTTGATCAGCGCGCTGAGCGTGATCTGCGCCGCGTCGGCGTCCAGTTCGCTGATCCCCAGGTGCACCAACGTGCGAGCCCAATCGAGGGTCTCGGCGATCGAGGGCGCCTTCTTCAGCTCGAGCTGGCGGATCGAGCGCACGATGCGCACGATCTGGTCGGCCAGCGTCTCGGGCACTTCGGGGACGCGGCGCAGCACGATCTCGCGCTCGCGCTCGATGTCCGGGTAGTCCAGGTACAGGTACAGGCAGCGCCGCTTCAGAGCCTCGGACAGCTCGCGCGTGTTGTTCGACGTGAGGAACACGAACGGGTGCGCGCTGGCGACGATGGTCCCCATCTCGGGGATCGTCACCTGGAAGTCGCTCAGCAGCTCGAGCAGTAGCCCCTCGAACTCGAAGTCGACCTTATCGATCTCGTCGATCAGCAGCACCGTCGGATCCGGCGCCCGGATCGCGGCGAGCAGAGGACGTTCGAGCAGGAAGTCCTCGGTGAAGATGTTCGTCTCGACGTCCTCCCAGGACATCTCGCGCCCCTGCTCGGCCTGGATCCGCAGCAACTGCTTCTTGTAGTTCCACTCGTACAGCGCCTTCGCTTCGTCGAGTCCTTCGTAGCACTGCAGCCGGATCAGGTTCGCGCCGAGCGCGCGCGACACCGCTTTCGCGAGCTCGGTCTTACCGGTCCCGGCCGGACCCTCGACGAGCACCGGTTTGCCGAGCCGCTCGGCGAGGTACACAACCGTCGCGATCGATTCGTCGGAGAGGTACTCGGCTTTGCCGAGCGCCTCCACCACCTCGGGAACGGAGCCGAACCGGTAGGTCATGCGCTCCCCAGGAGACGGTCGAGGTCCGGGATGTGCTCGTCGTAGTGGCCGTGCGCGTTCGCGGCGATGATGCGAGCCAGGTGCTCGTCGATCGGCTCCTCCACGAGGGCTACCTCTTCGCGGAACCGGTGGCGGGCCGCGCCCGACATGACGCGCACGTCGTGTAGTGAAAGGTCCTTGCACTCCTGATGCGTCTTGTCGTTGAAGGCATCGACGTCGGGGGCCTTCCCGAGGTCACCAACCGACCGCAAGCACTCGAGCCGGTCCGTCGTCACCGCGTGCCAGGCGGCCACGTGGGCAAGGAGGTCCTTGACGCTCCAGTCGCCGTTGAGGCCGGGCGCTTCGGGATCGGCAACCCGGTCGATGCGCTCGGCGAGCGCGTGCCAGGACTTGTCTTCGGCCTCCACCAGCTCGCGTTTCGTCGTCATGCCCGCACTTGCCCTGTGCCCTGCACGACATACTTGTAGGACGTCATCTCGGGAAGGGCCATCGGTCCCCGCGCGTGCAGCTTCTGGTTCGAGATGCCGATCTCGGCACCGAAGCCGAACTCGCCGCCGTCGGCGAAGCGGGTCGATGCGTTCACCATCACGCACGCGCTGTCCACGGCCATGGTGAAGGCTCGGGCCGCCGAGTAGTCCTCCGTCACGATCGCGTCGGTGTGGTTCGAGCCGTACGTGTTGATGTGCTCGATCGCTTCGTCGAGCGAGTCCACCACCTTCACGGCCATGATCAGGTCGAGGTACTCGGCGCGCCAGTCCTCTTCGGTCGCCGGGGTCACGCTGGCCGACGCCTTCTGCGCCGTCTCGTCGCCGCGCAACCGCACGCCGTAGCTGACCAGCTCGGCGATCGCATCGGGCAGGAACGTGTTGGCCATTGAGCGGTGCACCAGCAGCGTCTCGGCAGCATTGCACACGCTCGGGCGCTGCGTCTTGGAGTTGACCAGGATCTTCATGGCCTTGCGTGTGTCGGCCGCCGCATCCACGTAGACATGACAGTTGCCGACACCGGTCTCGATCACCGGCACCAGCGATTCTTCGACCACCGTGCGGATCAGGTCGGCGCCCCCGCGCGGGATCAGCACGTCGACGTATTCGCGCATCCGCATCAGTTCCTTGGCGCTGCCGCGCTCGGTCGAGCGGATCAGCTGCACCGCATCGGGCGGAAGGCCGGCGGCGGTTCCGGCTTCACCGAGCACCCGTTCCAAGGCGGTATTGGACGAGATCGCGCTCGACGAGCCTCGCAAGATGACCGCGTTGCCGCTCTTCAGGCACAGGCCTGCCGCGTCCACGGTGACGTTCGGGCGGGCTTCGTAGATGATCCCCACGACACCGAGCGGAACGCGGATCTGGTCGATGTGCACGCCGTTCGGCAGCGTCCAGCCCCTGATCACCTCGCCGACCGGATCCTTCAGCGCGATCAACTCGCGCAGGGCCTGCGCGATCCCCCCGATCCGCTCATTCGACAACCTCAGGCGGTCGATCAGCGCGTCGGACAGACCGTCGGTCCGGCCGCGTTCCACATCGTCGGCGTTGGCCGCCAAGATCTCGTCGGCTCGGCCCTCCAACGCGTCAGCGATCGCACCGAGCGCGGCGTCCTTGACGCTGGCCGGCGTCAACGCGAGCCGCGCAGCCGCGACCTTCGCCCGCTTGCCGATCTCGAGGACTTCGCTCATCCGAGGCCTTCCAAGAACTCCAGTAACCCTTCAGGGTACAGCGGCTGAGCGCCTGGCGCGCCGAACTCTTCGAGCCGTTTCCAGACCGCGCGACCCGTGAAGGCTGGGTCATCAGGAGCGACTCCGTCCTCGACGTAGTCCAGATGATCCCGCTCGTACATCCAAGGATCGGGAAGCCGTCCATCGAAGACGAACACGATCTCGTGCCCCGTCGTGCCCCGGTAGGAGAAGATGTTCTCAAGGGTTCCCAGGAGCCGCGGCTCCACCAGCTCGGCCCCGAGCTCCTCGCGGATCTCCCTGACGATCGCATCGCGCGCGGTCTCGCCGAACTCGATCGAGCCCCCGAGCGGCCGCCACCCCTTCTCGTCCGAGTCAGGCACGTGGAAGGCCAAGATCCGATCACCGTCCCGGAAAACGCAGATCGCCAAGGCTCGAGGACCCATGATCACAGGATCACCAGCGAGTCCCGGTGGATCACCTCGCGGCCGCCTTCGGTGATGCGCGCGCCCTTGATCCCGTCGATCTCGTCCGCAGCGTAATTGGTGATGCCCTTGGCGAACACGGCGCCGTCGGGGCCGGCGACCTCGACGGCATCCCCCACCGCGAAGGAACCCCGATGTCCGGTCACGCCGACCGGCAACAGCGAGGTTCCGCGCTCGACCATCGCGGTCTTCGCCCCGGGATCTACCGTGATCATGCCGCGGGAGTTGCCCGCGAACTCGATCCATAGCTTGCGCGACCGACCGCGCACCCGGTGCGGCGGGAAGAACGTCCCCAGCTCCTCCCCCGCCAGGATGCGCTCGAGCATGCCTTCGGCGCGGGCGTTGGCGATCACGACGCCGGTCCCGCTCGCGCCGGCGACCCGAACGGCTTCGACCTTGCTCGCCATGCCGCCCGACCCGAGCGACGAGCCACGCTTGCCGAGGTGGAGGTGTTCGAGGTGCGACAGGTCGTCGACGCGCGCGAGCAGCTGCGCCGTGTGCTTGGCGGGGTGCTCGGTGTAGACGCCGTCGACGTCGGAAAGCAAAACCAGCAGATCGGCTCGGATCATCATCGCCACGAGCGCGGCGAGCCGGTCGTTGTCACCGAATCGGATCTCGTCGACGGCGACGGTATCGTTCTCGTTCACGATGGGGAGGACGCCGAGCTCGAGCAGGCGCTCCAACGCGTTGTGCGCGTTGAGGTAGCCCTTGCGCCGGACGAAATCGTCCTGGGTCAGTAGCACCTGCCCGACCTGGATCTTTCGCCTGGCGAACGCGCGCTGGTATGCGTGCATCAAGATCCCCTGACCCACGCTGGCCGCCGCCTGCAGCGTCGCGATGTCGGTGGGCCGCCGCCGCATCCCCAACGGATCGAGCGCGGCCGCGATCGCGCCCGACGACACCAGCACCGTTGTCACGCCTTTGCGCCGGACCGCCGCGAGCTGACCCGCGAGCCCGCGCACCTGGGCATCGTCGAGGTGTCCGTCGCGATGTGTCAGGCTCGATGAGCCGATCTTGACGACGACGCGGCGCGCTCCGGCGAGCTCCCGCCTCAAGGCGCCTGCCCGGCGGCGCGATCCGGCGTGAACTCGAACGCGATGTCTCCGATACGCACCTCGTCGCCGGCTCGAGCGCCCGCGCGCGCGAGCGCATCCTCCACGCCCATCGCGACGAGGCGTTCTTGGATAAACGCGAGCGCATCGGGGTTCTCGATGTCGAAGCGCTCGAGCAGTCGCACGGCGCGCGCGCTCGTTACCCGCCACGCCGCGTCCTCGCGCGCGACCTCGACCTCCTCGGACCCGGGACGCAGCCGGATCAGTCGGTGCGAGGGCTCGGGCGGAGCGGCCGTGCGCGCGCGCTCGACCGTCGTCCCCAGCAGATCGAGCAGTTCCTCGATCCCGTCGCCCCGGACCGCCGACGCGGCGACGAACGCGAACCCCGCTGCGCGCGCCGCCTCCTCGGCTTCGGCGATCATCGGAGTCGCGGCATCGAGGTCGACCTTATTCGCGACCACGATCCCCGGCCGGTCGTCGAACGCCGCCAGGTGGGCGCGCAGCTCCGCGCGCAACGCCTCGAGCGCGCGCGCCGGCGAGGGCTCGCCGCCGAGGTCCAGGACGAAGCACAGCACGCGACACCGTTCCAGGTGGCGCAGGAACGCCAGACCGAGCCCCTTGCCCGCGCTCGCGCCCTCGATCAAGCCGGGCACGTCGGCCACCACGAAGCGGGTGTCGCCCGCTTGGGCGACGCCGAGGTTCGGCGACAGCGTGGTGAACGGATACGCTGCGATCTTCGGGCGCGCGGCCGACAGGCGCGCGACCAGCGACGACTTCCCGGCGTTCGGGAAGCCCACCAGCCCGACGTCGGCCAGCATCTTCAGTTCGAGCCGTATCCAGCGCGCTTCGCCTTTCTCGCCGCGCTCGGCGAACCCCGGCGCGCGCCGACGCGACGTCGCCAGCGCCGCGTTGCCTCGACCGCCGCGGCCACCGGGCGCCACGACCGCTGCTGCCTCCTCGCCGACCAGATCCGCGATCACGGTTCCGTCCTCGGCGGTGACCACGGTGCCGTCGGGGACCGCCAAGACCCTGTCGGCTCCGGCAGCCCCGTGCTTGTCGTTGCCCGAGCCATGCCGGCCGCGATCGGCTTTCTGATGTGGGTGGCGGGCCAGTTCGGCGAGGGTCGCTACGTTGGTATCGACCTGCAGGATCACCGATCCGCCGTCCCCGCCGTTGCCGCCGTCGGGCGGCCCCTTCGGTCGATACTTCTCGCGGCGGAACGACGTCGCACCGCCGCCCCCGTCGCCGGCGGCGACATGGATGCGCGCTTCGTCGATGAACGTCCGTTCCATGGCGGGCACCTTATCGCCGCCCGTGCGCGCGGCGGTGCAGAACTACGGGGGTGAGTGCTGGATTGGATCGAGCGCTAGGCGCTCGGAACCACGTCGACCAGGCGCCGGTTGCGGCGCTCGTGGTAGCGGACCCGGCCGGTGACCTTGGCGAACAGGGTGTCGTCGCGGCCTTTGCCGACGTTCGAGCCGGGGTGGATCTTGGTGCCGCGCTGGCGCACCAGGATCGAGCCGGAAGGCACGACCTGCCCGGCATAGACCTTCACCCCCAGGTACTTGGGGTTCGAGTCGCGCCCGTTGCGCGAGGAGCCGACGCCCTTCTTGGATGCCATATCGAAGGATCAGGCTACCAAAGGACCGAGCGCCCCGCGAGGCGCTCGGTCCGTTGTGTCCGGTTCTCTAGCGCTTGGCCTTGGCGGAAGGCTTCTTGGGAGCTGCCTTCTTCGGCGCCGCTTTCTTCTTGGGGGCAGCCTTCTTCTTCGACGCGGCTTTCTTGGCCGGCTTGTCGTCGGCCGAAGGCTCCGCCGCCTCGGGGGCGGGCTCGGGTTCCTCCACCTTCTCGGGCGCCTTGACCACCTCACCGCCGAAGCGGATCTCGGCGATCTCGAGCAGCGTCAACGGTTGCCTGTGCCCGACGTGGCGCCGGTATCCGGTCTTGTTCCGGTAGTTGAAGATGTCGACCTTCGAGCCCTTCACGTGCTGCAGAACGGTACCGACGACCGTCGCCTCCCCGTCCTCGAGGGCCTTGCGATCGGACACGACCGTGCCGTCGTCCCTGTGGATCATCAGGGGGGTGAAGGTGACCTCCGCCCCGACGTCCTCCTTGCGACGGTCGACCGTGATCTGCTCGCCGGCGGTCACCTTCTCTTGGTGACCCCCGGCTCGGATGATGGCGTACATGTCGTCTCCTTGATCAGTCGATCTCGTGGGTCAGGACGATACCGCGTCCTTCGCAGTTCGGGCACGGTTCGCTGAACGCGTCCAGCAGCCCTTCGGACACCTTCTTCCGTGTCATCTCCACCAGCCCCAGGTTCGACACCTCGAAGACCTGGGACCTGGTCTTGTCGCGCGAGAGTGCTCGCTTCAGCGTTCGCAACAGCTCCTTCTGGTGGGCGGGGTCGATCATGTCGATGAAGTCGATCACGATGATCCCGCCGATGTCGCGAAGGCGGAGCTGTCGCGCGACCTCATCGGCGGCTTCCAGGTTGTTCTTGAACACCGTATCCTCGAGCGTCGTCCCCTTGCCCGTGAATTTCCCGGTGTTCACGTCGATCACCGTCAATGCCTCGGTCCGATCGATCACGAGCGAGCCGCCCGAGGGCAACCACACCTTGCGCTCGAGCGCCTTGTGTAGCTGCTCGGTCACGCGATGCTCCTCGAAGATCGGCAACGCGCCCTGGTACAGCTCGAGCTTTTCGAGCAGATCGGGACCGGTCTCGTCGAGATACGCACGGATCTCTTCGTAGACGCCGCGCGCGTCGACGATCACGCGATCGAAGTCGCCCGAGAAGATGTCGCGCACCACGCGCATGGTCAGCTCGGGCTCGGAGTACAGCTCGTGCGGCGCCTTCGCGTGTTTGGCCGTCTTCTGGACGCCGGTCCAGATCTTCAGCAACTGTTTCAGATCGCGCTCGAGCGCGTCCTGACTCGCGCCTTCGGCCGCGGTGCGCACGATCACGCCGTGGCCGTCGGGGCGCATCTCGCGCAGGAACTGGCGAAGGCGCGCGCGCTCGTTCTCGGCGAGTCGACGTGAGATCCCCGTGAGCTGCTGCTCGGGCGCAAGAACGAGGTACCGGCCAGCGAGGGAGATCTGCGTGGTCAGGCGCGCCCCCTTGTTGCCGATCGGATCCTTCGTCACCTGGACCATGAGCGGCTGTCCCGGCTTGAGCACCTTCTCGATACGCGGGCTCGCGTCGCCCTCCAAGTCCTCCGGCGAGTAGTTGACCTCGCCCGCGTACAGCACCCCGTTCCGGCCTCGGCCGAAGTCGACGAAGGCGGCTTCCATCCCCGGCAGCACGTTCTGCACCTTGCCGAGGTAGATGTTGCCGGCGATCGAGGTCTTGGCGCCCCTGCGAGCGACGAAGTGCTCGATCAGCACGCCCTCTTCGAGGATCGCGATCTGGGTGCGCTCGTCGTGCTCGTGGACGAGCATCGTCTTGGCGCCGCCGCGCAGCGTGCGCGCCTCCTCTTCGGTCAGCTTGCGCCTGGGCCTGCGCGGCCGCTGGGCCTGGCGCATCGCACGCGCCGCCAAGCGGGTCGAGCCGGCCGGTTTCTTCTCGTCCGGCTTGGCCTTGGGCTTCTCGGGAGCCTTGCCGTCGGCGGCCTTCTCTGCCGGCGCGGTCCCGGCCGGCTTGCTGCGGCCTCGCCCGCCGCGGCGGCCTCGGCGACGACGCTTCGCAGCCGCTGTGCCTTCGCCAGACGCGGTCTCCGGTTCCGCTGCTCCCTCGGTCGCCGCTGCAGGCGCCTCGCCACCCTCGGCCGCCTCCGCCGGCGGCTTCTGCTGCGCGCGCGACCGCGGTGCGGCGGCCTTCGCGCGCGGCCTGGGCGTCGGGCGTTCCTTCGCGGGCTCGCCCTCCGCCGGGGCTTCCTTCGGCTGTCGCGCAGCCGTCGTGCGTTGCGGGCGAGGCTTCGCCTCCGCCGCAGGGGCCTCCCCTTCGGCGGGTTCGGCCTCGGCCGCGCCTCCCTCGGAGGGCTTCTTCCGGTGGCGTCGACCCCCTCGGCGGCCGCGGCGTCTCCGCTTCGGCCCCGTGCTCGAGCCGCCGTTCGACGTCTCCGTCGAGGCGCCCGAGGTCGGGGTCTCTTCGTTGGGCTGCTCAGACGCAGCCCCGCTCTCGGAAGCGCTCGCTGAGCCTGCCTCCGTCTTCTCCTCTGTTGTCTTACGTGGTTCGTCGTTCACGGCTGATTCCTTCCTAGATGAATCGTCGCATGTGCACGTTGAGCAGGATCCCGGTCGCGGCGTAGGTCGTCAGCATGGACGAGCCGCCGAACGAGACGAACGGCAGCGGGATCCCGGTGATCGGCGACACGCCGATCGTCATACCGACGTTGATGAACATCTGGAACGCGATCATCGCGACCACCCCCGACGCGAGGAGCGTTCCGAACAGATCCTTCGACATCATCGCGATGCGTACGCCGCGCCATAAGAACACCGCGAAGAGGCCAAGGACGGCCACAGCCCCCACGAACCCAAGCTCCTCACCCACCGCGACGAAGATGAAGTCGGTGTGCGCCTCCGGGACGAAATCGAGGTTGGTCTGGCTGCCGTTGAACAGCCCCTTGCCGAGGATCTGGCCCGATCCGATGCCGATCCTGGCCTGGTTCAGGTTGTAGCCGGTGCGCTGCGGATCCTGCGCTGGGTCCAGGAATGCAGTGAGCCGTGCCACCTGATATTCCTTCAGCAGGCCGAGCTGTAGGACGCCGACGACTCCAACGATCCCCAGCAACAACATCACCATCAGCATGCGCGCGCGCATGCCGGCCACTACCAGGATCCCCAAGGTCAGTGCGACGAACACCAACAGTGTCCCGAGGTCGGGTTGCAGGTAGATCAACACGCCCGGGATCCCGACGATCACGATCGCGCGCACGGCGTCGCCCCACGACGGATGCCCCCTGCGCTCGGAGAGCATCAAGGCGAGCACGACCAACACGGCCAGCTTCATCAGCTCCGACGGCTGGAACTGGAAGAAGCCGAGGCTGATCCATCGTTGCGCCCCGAGCGCCGAGGATCCGAGCCCCGTGAGCACCACGAAAAGAGCGGTCAACCCGGCCACGTAGGCGAGCGGACCCCACGCCCGGAAACGGCGGTACGAGAACACCGCGACCAGGATCATGATGCCGACGCCGAGCGCCGAGAACATGACCTGCCTGTTCAGCAAGAATCGCTCGGGCAGCAGCTCGTCCCGCAGCCTCGAGCGGGAGGCCGAGTAGACCATGATGTTCCCGAGGGCGGTGAGCGCGAACGCGCACAGCACCAGGGTCAGGTCGAGGTGGCGGATCGGAGCCTTCGCCGAGATGAAGGTTCCGATGCGTTCGCGGCCGATCCGTTCGACACGCCCCAGCGACCCGTCGACCATCAGTCGCTCCTGGTCCCGAACACGATCGGCAGAGGCGGTTGATCGAACAGCTCGTCCATGACCCGCCGGACGATCGGCCCCGACACCTGGCTCCCGAACCCGGCCTCTTCCACGACGGCGATCGCCACGTACCTCGGGTCGTCGAGCGGCCCGTAGGAAGCGAACCACGAGAACGGCTGCTTGCCGGCGATCTCGGACGACCCCGTCTTTGCCGCCATTGGGATCTTGCCGAGCGGCCAATAGCGGTACGGGAACACCGCCGTCCCGCGCTCGGCCACTTCGCCGAGCGCGCGCTGAACGTACGAGATCGACCCAGGATCAGCCTTCACCCGCTTGACTAGCTTCGGGTCGACCTCTCGCTCGACGATGCCTTGGGACGAGACGATCTTGCGCACGATCAGCGGCTCGAGCACGTCGCCGCCGTTGGCGATCGCGGCGTAGCCGACGGCCATCTGGAGCGGCGTTGCCGCCACATCCCCCTGGCCGATCGACATGTTGACGGCGTCCCCGCCACGCCACAGGAAGCCGTTCTCGCAGAGATCCTTGAACAGCGCGTCGCGGGTCTCGCGGTAGGTCTCGCAGTACGCGTCCTGGTTCGCCTCCCAGACCCGGCGTTTCAGCTCGCGCGTTGGGATCCGTCCGCCGGCCTCACTGGGCAGGGCGATCCCGGTCGGCGACCCGAGCCCGAATCGTCGTGCCCATCCTTGCATCACCTCGTCGGGCTCGCGGCCGGCCTCGATCTGGTTCTGCTCGCGGTACCACCACAACCGGGCGAAGTGGTAGTAGACGGTGTCGCACGACTCGATGAGAGATTGCGCGACGGTGATGTTCTCGTCCCGGGGCTGCCAATTACGGAACACGGTGTCGCCGAACCGCCACGTCGTCTGACAAGGATACGTGCCGCCGGGGGTCGCGGCACCCGTGGCCAGCGCACCGGTCGCGAGGAACGGCTTGAAGGTCGAGCCGGGCGGGTACGCGGACTGGATCGCCCTGTTGAGCAAAGGGTTGTGGTTCGCGGTGTCGTTCAGGAACCCCCAGTAGTCCGGATCGACGCCGCCGACGAAGCGCCGGGGTTGGAAGGTGGGATGGCTCGCCATGGCGACGACCTCCCCGGTACGCGGGTCAAGCACCACCACGGCTCCGGCCGGCGCGCGGAAGCGCTCGCCGGTCTCGGCGAACGTGCTCGAGCGGGCCCGCTGCATGCCCTCGACGAGCGCGCGCTCGGCGACGCGCTGCACCTTCGCGTCGATGGTCAGGTAGATGTCCGAGCCGGAGATCGGCGGCCGGCTGTTCGCGCCGGACAAGGATCGGAGCACGCGCCCGGTGGCATCGACTTCGAGCTTGTCGAGCCCCGATTGCCCGCGGAGGAATCGTTCGAACGTGGCCTCCACGCCGGTCTTGCCGATGGAATCGCCGAGCCGGTAGCGGCGCGGGTACCGATCCAGATCGGCTTCGGTCGTCTCGCCCACGTATCCCAGGATGTGGGCCGCCAACGTCCCGCGCGGATACGTCCGAACCGGCAGCGGGAACGTCTCGACGCCGTGGAAGGTCGTGTACTGGCGTTCGCGGATCGTGAAGATCACGTCCTCGGGAACGTCCTCGGCGATCACGACCGCCTTGTACGGAGACACGCGGACATCGGCCAACCGGCGATCGATCTCCTTGACCGTGATCCCCAACAGGTTCGCGACACGGCGCTTGATCCTGAGCGCCTCCTTCGGATCCTTCGGGAGGCCGTCGCGTCGGATCCCGACGGCCTGCGCGATACGGTTGTCGACCAGGACGCGGCCCTTGCGATCGAGGATCCGGCCGCGAGGGGCTTCGCGCGACACGATCCGAACGGAGTTGTTGCGGGCCGCCACGGCGAAGTCCTCGCCGGCGAGCACCTGCAAGAACCACAGACGCGCGACGAGCACGCCGAACATGGCCAACACGATCAGACCGATGATAACGATCCGAAGGCGGATACGATCCTCGATCCCGCTCACCGGATCACCTCGGTCATGCGTGGACGCAGACGCGCGGCGAGTCCGCGCACGAGCGGGAACACGAACGGCGTGAGCAGCGCGTTGTACCCGGCGGCCAGACCCGCATGGCGCAGCGACCGGAACACCGAGATCGGCTCTCCGAGCAGGAAGCTGATCCCGCCGTAGAACAGCACGGCCGCGAACGTGGTCACCGAGACCAGCGCCATGGGCAACCAGGCGGTCGGTGTCTGCACGTGCATGCGCACGCGTCCGACCGCGTAGCCGGCCAGGGTGAAGGTCAGCGCACTGAGACCCTGCGGCAGCTCCAGGACCAGATCCGTCGCGAGCCCGAGCGCGAAGCCCGCGGTCGCCCCCAATGCGGGTCCCTCGCCGATCGCCAGCGCAACGGTGATGAGCAGTAACAGCTCGGGCTTGGTGCCGGTCAGCGTCAGCGACCCGAACAACGTCGTCTCGAGCGCGAGCCCGGTGATAGCCAGCAGCGCAACGAGCAGGGAGCGCTTCCAGATCATCGCTCGCGCTCCCTCCTGCCCTGGCCCACCACGATCAGGACGTGATCCAAGCTCGAGAAATCGACGAAGGGTTGGACCGAGACCGCGCGCGACAGGTTCGTCCCAGGGGGAGGAACGTCGACCACGCTCCCGACCGGGATCCCCGATGGATACAGGCCCCGATCGTGACCGGAGGTGACCACTTTGTCGCCCAAGCTGACCAGCGTGGCCGGGTCCAGGAGCTCGAAGCGAAGGATGCCGGTGTTCTGACCCTCGATGATGCCCGTCCTGCCACTGGAGGACAGCCGCGCAGCGACGGCGCTCGCACGATCGGTGATCAGCAGCACCGTGGCGCTCGAGCGACCTACCGAGACCACGCGCCCGGCCAGTCCCTCACCGGCGAGGACCGGCATGTCCTTCCGGACCCCCTCCGCTCGGCCCTGATCGATGAAGATCGTCCGTTCGAAGTTGGAGGGGCTGACCCCGATCACCTGTGCGGCAAGCGTCTCGAACCCAAGCCGCTCGTTCAGATCCAGCAGGGCGCGCAGACTCTCGTTCTCGCGCTGGATGTCCTGGATCAGCTCGCGCTCGTTCCGCAGCGCCGCCTTCTCGCCTTCGAGCGCCGTGATGCGCTCCTTGAGCGAGCCGACCTGGGTGAACCCGGCGAAGAAGTTCCCGATCGGGCGCCCGATCGTCATCAGTCCTTCCTGGATCGGACCCAGGACGGTCAGCGCGGCTCGACCCACCTTGTCCAGCGGACCGTCGCCTTCGGTGCGGAAGTCGATCGTGACCACCGTCACCGATGCCAACACGAGCAGGGTGATCAGCAGGCGAAGCCTGCGGGTGCGATCGAACATCTTGATCATCGAGCCGGCACGGCCAACGCCATGCCTGCCGAACCTCCTTCCCAGGGCCGCGCTCACGAGCGCGTCGCCCTGCTCAGCCAGCGCGAACGTCGTCCGCGCGCGGCGAGCCCAAGTCTTCCGTCAGCGACGCGACGACGAGATCAACACCCGTCGTAGCGCCTCGAACTCCTCCAAACACTTGCCCGAGCCGACGGCCACACATGAGAGCGGAGCCTCGGTGATGTGCACGGGCATACCGGTCTCGTGCTTGAGCCGATCGTCGAGCGCCCGCAGCAAGGCCCCGCCCCCGGTCAGCACGATCCCCTTGTCCATGATGTCCGCGGCGAGCTCGGGCGGCGTCTTGTCGAGCGTATTCTTCACCGCATCGACGATCTGATTCACCGGCTCTTCCATCGCGCGCCGGATCTCGGCGGCGCTGACGATGATCGTCTTCGGAAGCCCCGTCACCAGGTCCCGTCCGCGGATCTCCGCGTTCGGCTCGTCCGGCAGCGGGAACGCCGATCCCACCTTCATCTTGATCTCTTCCGCGGTGCGCTCCCCCAGCATCAGGGAGTACTCCTTCTTGATGTACTGCACGATCGCGTCGTCCAACTCGTCGCCGGCGACGCGGACGCTCTGGCTCGTGACCACGCCTCCCAGTGAGATCACGGCGACCTCGGTCGTCCCGCCGCCGATGTCCACGATCAGGTTGCCGGTCGGCTCGTGGATCGGCATGCCGGCGCCGATCGCGGCCGCCATCGGTTCCTCGATGATGTGGGCGCTGCGGCCCCCGGCCGCATAGACGGCCTCCTCGACCGCGCGCTGCTCGACGCTGGTGATGCCGCTGGGGACGCAGATGATCACGCGCGGCTTGGCCAGCATCCGCCGACGGTGGACCTTCTGGATGAAGAACCGCAGCATCTTCTCGGTGACGTCGAAGTCCGCGATGACCCCATCCTTGAGCGGGCGGATCGCCTGGATATGGCCGGGGGTGCGGCCGATCATGCGCTTGGCCTCGGCCCCCACGGCCAAGATCGCCCCGTTGTTGGTGTTGATGGCCACGACCGAGGGTTCGTTGAGCACGATGCCTCGACCGCGCACGTAGACGAGCGTGTTCGCGGTTCCGAGGTCGATCGCCATGTCGCGACCGATGAGCTGGAACGTTCCGTTGAGCATGGGGGTAAACGGCCCCTGTCGATCGAGATGGTGCGACCGCTAAGATGCGGCCCAAGCCTCGAGCGATTCTATCAGCGACGTCGGGGGGCACCCAATCGGGTCAAGGCGCCCGGTCTGGCAGCGGAACGAGGGGGGAGATGACGGTCAGGTCCGGCTCGCGGCCGCGCTCGCTCGCGGCGTTCGCGCTGGTCACAGCTCTGGCGGTGGTGGCGCCGGCTCGGGCCGACGTGGTCGTGCTCGAGAAGGTCGCGAACCTCGACATCGCGCGGCGGGTAGCCGAGCGCCTCCGTGACGCCGGGGTCAAGGTGTCCCTGACCCGGTCGACCGATCGGACCTTGGAACCGTCGGACCGGTACGGCCTCGCAAACCGCAAGAAGGTGGACGCCTTCGTCTCGATCCACAACAACGCCTCCACCTCGCCCGATCCCTGGGGCACATGGGTCTTCCACTCGCTCCGGCGGGACGGCTCGGACCGGCTCGGCGCCAAGATCCGCGCCCGCTTCGCCGGTCGGTTCCCGTCCGAGCGCCCCGCGCTGCTGAAGACTCGCCGCGGGAGCAACGGCGACTATTACTACCAGCTGCGCGAGCCCATGATGCCAGCGGTCTTGGTCGAGTGCGCGTTCGTATCGAACCCGACCGAAGGCCGGAAGCTCGTCACGAGTCCGAAGTTCCGCCAGAGGATCGCGAACGCGATCGCGGACGGGATCCTCGCCTACCAGAAGACCTTGCGCACCGCGAGAGCGCCGAAGCGCGACCCAGGTGTGGTCGTGCCTGGTCCATTGCCACCGCCGGTGGATGGAACCGCGCGCGCGCTCGGCGCCACGCGCGTACGACTGTCGTGGACGGGCGTCCCCGGCGTGGATCGGTACCGCATCTATCGCGGCGACCGGTTGCTCGCGACGCGCGTGGTCGAGCCGGGCGCGCGCGCGCGCTTCACCGACCGATGGGCAGCGCCCGGGCAGACCTATGCGTACGAGATCCGCAGCGCGTCGGGAGTCGAACTCCCCGGCGTCGGCGGCGCCTGGTTCGAGTCCGTCGGGATCCCGGTGTCGGCGCGCACGCCGGCGATCTCGATCGTGCTCGACCCCGGCCACGGCGGCCGCGACCCGGGCGCGGTCCGCCGCTACCGGTAGTCGCGGTCGCTCCACTTGTCACCCGCTTCAGTGTTAGCGGCGCGACGCTGTTGGTGTTACCCGGAGACCGGCACAACCGTCAGTCAAGGGTGACCCCTACGCCGCGCCATCCCGGTCGAGAACTCACCAGAAGGGGCTGCGTCGCTTCCGTCGAACCTGCTCCATATGACGGACCTTCGAAGCACGCGCGCGCGCTACACGGTGACCGCGCTCGCTCTCGTCGTCCTGGCGACGAGTTGCACGCAGGCTGTCCTCCGCCCGGAGCCTGATGCCGATGCGGCGCTCAAGCTGTACGAGCCGGAGCGTGTCGGCCGGATCCGCGTCGGGACGGCCCAGATCGTGGTCACCGGCCGGGTGACGGCACTGGACGGCACTCCGTTGGCGGGCGCGCGGGTCGGGCTGTCGGAACAGGAGTCGAACCAACAGGGCCCCCGATGCCCCGACGACCACCTCGGGGCGTTCTTCGAAGCCTTCGGCGACGCCCTCTCCGACCTCCCGGGAGCCCTCCTGGGGGCGGAACCGATGGAGCGCCGGCGGGTATGCCCGAACGGCGTCACGGCCCGGAGCGACGAGGAGGGTCGCTTCGAGCTCCGGCTCGAGGATCCGATCGGGACAGCGTTCATCCATCTCGTCGGGAAAGACCCTCGAGGGGCCGTCACCTCGCTGTCGCTGGCGGCAAGACCCGGCAGGACCCCGAGGCTCGAACTGACAACGACCGCACCGCGGATACACGTGGAAGAAGGGCGTCTCAGGGTCGAGCCCGAGACCCCACCCTGGGCGCACGGGACCAGCATCCTGATGCGACGGGGCTGGAACTATGTTGCGGAATGGGAGATCGACGATCCGATGGATCCCCGGATGATCGAAGACTTTCACCCGACCGCCTGGGTGACTCTGTTGCCCCTCGTGAGTTCTTCGTCGGTCCAAGCCAACATGACTGCTCCCCCGGTGCGCGTAAGCGGATCCGGGCCCCGTGCTTCGTCGCGCGGGCTCACATGCCGCGTCGTCTATCGCGAAGGGAGCCAGACCCTCGATCCGTGTCCCTACACAGACGGGTCGCTGTCGTCGGTGATCGATGCGCCGCCGTGCGACACGTGCGCGGGAGACATCCGATGGGTCGAGGTCGATCTGGGTCGCACACGCACGCTCACGGGCATCGCCTTGCGGGGATGCGTGTTCTGCTCGCTCCGCGTCGGCAAGACTGCTCGGGGTGGATGGAGGAAACCGGCGCTCACGTGGGCGTTCGTCGGAACCGAGCTCCAAGCCGCCGGCTTCGACGAGGAAGGTCCCCCGGCCGACTCGATGGGGAAGCGGTTATCTTCGATCCGCAGGATCAGGTTACGCGAGCCCGAGGGCGCAACCGAGCTCTCTCTGTTCTGGTAGCGATGGGATCCCTCGAGCAGGTCAGCCCCGGAACCGGAACCCCACCCTATTAGGGACCTGTCGTCCTCCTTGATGACGGGGGGACGCCGCCTGGCCGGCTGTGGCTCAGGGTCCTTGACGAAGCACGCACGCCTGCGATCTCGATCGTGCTCGACCCCGGCCACGGCGGCCGCGACCCCGGCGCCGTGCGCCGGTACCACTGATTCGTCAGTCGACGGCCCCGAACACCGCGATACTGAACTGGTTAGTCTGGTCAAGTCCCGTGGCGATGTCCACGATGGCGATTTCGAATGCTGGGAGTGAGTCCCGAGTAATGGCTTGGACATTGATCGATCGATACCCTGCTTCGGCGTTCGCCATCACCACGTAATTGTCGGTCTCGGGGTTGAGGCTGCCCATGAGCCCCGGGAAGCGGACGAGGATCACCCCTTCGACCTCTGACATGACCACTGCGGACCCGCCCATGCAGTCGAAACTCTGACTGACGCCCGTCGTCGAGAAATCCTCTGTGCTGAGCGTTTCATTCGGGTCGATCCGAGCGTAAGCCAGAACCGCGCCACGCTTGCACCGCTTCTGGAACGCGCTCAGATCGAGGATGTTGGTGGGTAGCTTCCCGGTCGTGCCGCGGGTGGCGACCAGCTTCCCCTTGCGGTTCTCGACGCTTGCGCCCGCGCCGACCGCGTGCTTGCCATCCACCTTGTCCGCGTTCTTGGCGTAGTCCGCGACCGTTGCCGCGATCGTCGGCGCGCTCGCCGTCACGGCGGCCGTGATCATCGCGACCACCATGGTCTTGCCGTGCTCCCTCAAGAATCTCTGCATCGAACCCCTCCCTTTCCTCAGGCCCCATCCGGGGGCGGACGGGAATGTACCCCCAAAGTCGGTGCCCCACCATCCCCAAACCGGGGGTTTCTCAAGGCACGACGTCGAACCCCTCGCGCGCGAAGTCCCGATCGAGCGTGAAGGCCCGCCGGACCCCGCGATCACGCATGAACGCGAAACTGACGTGATCCACGAAGGAGTCCCCGCGCCGATCCGCCGCAAGGAAAGACGAGAGCCCAAGCTCGTGCACGCGTCCGTCGACGAACTCCACCGTGATCGGAGCGAGTAGGTCTTGGAACATCCGAACGCTTCCGAGCGGATACCTCCTGTGGATCAGGGACAGGCACTCGACGACCACGTAGTTCGTGGTCACGATCGGGTCGGTATCGCGCATCCGGATGAACCGATCCACGCATCGCTCGTGGTGCGGATCGGTGCTGTCGAACACAGCGATGAGCGCGGATGTGTCGGCGAGAATGGTCAAACCCTTACCGCCGCTGCTTCCGAGCGCGACCCGTCCGGTCGATCTCTTCGCCGATCGCGTCGGCCCATTCGGCGTCGAGCGGCTTCATCGGCTCCGGCTCCGCCAGCCTGCGAGCCGTCCCAACCGCCTCCAGCGCCCGTTCCCATCGGACCCGTCGATCGTCGATGGTCAAGATCTCGTCCGCAGCCTCGCGGATCAGGGCCGCGAGCGAGACGCCGCGCACGGCCGCGAGCGCGCGCAACCGCTCGAGCTGTTCCGGCTCGAACTGGACGATGAGCCGTTCCTTCATGCTGATATCACTTCTGAACATCATGATATCAGAGCGCCCCGGCCTCGACGAGGCTCGTCCAGCCGCGCGCGGCCACGATCAGGTGGTCGATGAACTCGATCCCCAGCAGGTCGGCGCCGCGCGAGAGCCGCCTGGTGATCGCCACGTCGTCGGCGCTCGGGGTCGCTTCGCCGCTGGGATGATTGTGGGCCACGATCACCGCGGCGGCGCCCGGCTCGCGCAAGGCGGCGGCGAACACCTCGCGCGGCTCCATCGGCGAGTGCGCCACTCCCCCGACCCCCACGATCGCCTCCCGGAGCACGCGGTGCCGCTGGTCGAGGATCAGCAGCACCGACTCCTCGTGCGGCAGGTGCGCCAGTCGCGGCGTCAGCAGCGCAGCCGCATCCGCCGGGCGCCAGATCTGGGTGCGCTCGGCGACGAGCGCACGCGCGGCGCGGCGCCCGAGCTCGAGCGCCGCGACGATCTCGGCTGCCTTGGCTCTGCCGATCCCTTGAACGCGCGCGAGCTCGCGATCGGACGCGCGAGCGAGCCCGCCGGGACCCCCGACCGAAGCCAGCACACGCGCCGCCAGCGACAGCACGCCGTCGCGGCCGCCGGTTCCGAGGATCAGCGACAGAACCTCCGCGTCGGAGAGCGCGGCGGGTCCGAGTGAGATGAGACGTTCGCGCGGGCGGTCCGCGGGCGCGTAGTCGCGCACCCGCGGACGCTCGTTCACGTCGGATCGTCGAAGAACAAGCCGAGCTCGCGCGCGGCAGACTCGGGACCGTCGGAGCCGTGCACGAGGTTCTCGGTCGTGATGATGCCGAACTCCCCGCGGATCGTCCCGGGGGCGGCCTTCTTGGGGTCGGTCGCGCCCATCATGTCGCGCACGACCGTGATCACCTCGTCGCCCTCGATGCACATCGCGACGACCGGACCGGACGTGATGAACGACAGCAGCTCGGGGAAGAACGGTTTCTCGAGGTGCTCCTCGTAGTGCCGCTTGGCCAGCTCCTCGTCCACCGTCAGCATCTTCATCGCGACGATGTCGAGCTGCTTGTTCTCGAAGCGGCGGACGATCTCACCGACGAGCCGGCGGCGGACGCCGTCGGGCTTGACGAGCACGAGTGTACGTTGGGTTGCCATCGTGTGATCCCTTCGCGAAAGGCTATGCGCGCGCGCAATCCTACCGATGCTCGGCGTCGCGCGCGCCTGCGGAAGCAGGGTGCGCTCCGAACGGGAAGCCTGTCTCGAAGGTCCGGCCCGGCGGGTTACGATGACGAGCGATGATGACGCTGTTCGAGCGACTCCGCCGGGATCAGCGGTCCGGCTCGGTGACGACGCTGCGGTCGTGGCTGCGCGCGCATCCCCCACGCCCGGAGGCCTTCACCCAGACCATCGCCGGGGTCGCGACACGGACGACCCGCGGGGAACCTTTCATGCCGGCCGTGCGCGAGTTCCTCGACGAGTTCGACCTGCGGCCACCAGATCTCCGCGACGTCGCGATCGCCGAGCGTCCCCCGTCCACCGGCGATCCACGGTTCGACGCTTTCCTGGCCGGTCTGGCTGAACATCTCTCGCTCCTCGAGCGGGTCGATATCCCGCTGTGGGCGCTCGAGCCCGAGCGGTTCCTCGATCGGTTCTGGTTCGTTTCCGACGTCGAAGGCTTCCGAGCGATCACCCTCGCGCGCGCCCCGGCTGCGTTCCGCCGCAGAGGCGTGCTCGTGCATCCGGACGCTCTTGTGAGGGTGTGATGGATCGCGACGAGATCCTTCGTGCGCTGCGCGCGCTCGGGGAGCGGCTCGAAGCGAAGGGCATCGTCGGGGAGATGTACGTGGTCGGCGGAGCCGCGATCGCGCTCGCGTACGCCGAGCGACGGTCCACCCGCGACATCGACGCGGTGTTCGAGCCGAAGACCGCGATCTACGAGGCCGCAGCCGTGGTCGCGGAAGACCTGGCCCTGCCGCCGGGATGGCTGAACGACGCGGTGAAGGGATTCCTTGTGGAAGATCCCGATGCGGTCCCCGTCCTGGAGGCTCCCGGGATCCGCTGCATGGTGGCATCGCCGCGCATGCTCCTGGCCCTGAAGGTGCTTGCTCATCGCGTGGGCGAGGACGAAGACGATGTCCGGATGCTCGCGGATCTCCTCCGTGTCCGCACCGCGCGAGAGGTCCTCACGATGGCCGAGGAGGTCTTCGGGGACCGGCTCGAACCTGCCGCGCGCTTCTTCGTCGAGGAACTGTTCCGGGACTAGCTCGCCACCAGCTTCGCGCGCGCCTCGCCGACGGTATAGAGCGAGCCGGCCACCAACACGGCGTCGGCGTCCTCGCTTCGTTCGATCGCGACCGATACAGCGTCGGCAACGCTCGCGACGATCTGCGGTTCCTTCCCGAGCGCGCGCACCGCACCTGCGACCCGGTCGAGCGACCCCGCGCGCGGCGAGTGGTTGCGGCACACGATGACCTCGTCGGCGAGCGCGACCAGCGGCGACAGTGTCCCGGCGAGGTCCTTGTCGTCCATGATCGACACCACGAGCCGCAGCCGGTCCCACTGGAACGACGCCGCCATCGCCTCGGCGAGCGCAGCGGCCGAAGAAGGATTGTGCGCGCCGTCGAGCGTGACCAGCGGCTGATGGTGCGCCACCTCCATCCGGCCCGGCGTCGCGATCGACGCGAGGCCCTGTCCAAGCACATCGGCGGCCAGGGCGACGTCGCCGGTCAGCGCGCGCGCGGCCGCCGCTCCGAGCACGACGTCGCGCGCCATGTGCTCGCCGAACAGGGGCACGAACAGCTCGCCGTACCGATCGTCGCCGAGCCGGATCGCCACCTGCTGTCCGCCGAGCGCCAGCGACGCCCTCTCGAGCTCGAAGGCCTCACCTTCGACCCGCAGGTCGGCGCCGACCTCGTCGCAGCGCGCGCGCAGCACGGCGAGGACACCCGGCGACTGGCGCGCGCTGACGACCACGGCGCCGGGCTTGATCACGCCGGCCTTCTCGCGCGCGATCTCCTCCGGCGTATCGCCGAGCACGGGGTGGTCCACGCCCACCTCGGTGATCACCGCCACATCGGCATCGATCACGTTGGTCGCGTCCCACGTTCCGCCCATCCCGACCTCGATCACCGCGGCGTCGACCGCCTTATCGGCGAACCAGATGAACGCGAGCGCCGTGGCCGCCTCGAACCAGGTGATCGCGCTGCCCTGCCGGTCGAAGTGTTGCAGGTACGGGGCCAGTTCGCGCCACGCATCGGTGAAGTCGTCCTCAGGGATCGGCTGCGCATCGAACAAGAAGCGCTCGCGGATCGACGAGACGTGCGGCGATGTGTACGTCGCGACCCCGAGGTCGAGCGCGCGCAGCACCTCTGCGGCGGCGCGCGCAACCGTCGTCTTGCCGTTCGTCCCGGTCACGTGGATGGCCGGGTAACCGCGCTCGGGATGAGCGAGAAGGTCGACCAGCGCGCGCATCCGATCCAGCGTGGGCGCGACGAGGCGCCCCGTTCGTTCGTAGTTCGTGCGAGCGTCGAGCGCCGCCACGGCATCCGAGAACCGCATCACGCGCTCGATCCTTCGAATGGACGGAACGGTTCCGGCGGATAATCCGCGAGCGCCCGCAACCACGGTTCATCGAGTGCTCCGCGGATGTGCTCGTCGTCACGGGTCAGCCAGGACAGATGCCGCAGCGCATGTTCGACCACCTGGGCGACCCCGATCGCCGCCGGCGCGCGCAGGGCGCTGCCGCGCGCCAGGTCCCGCCGTTCCACCGGCCTGACGCTCAGCATGTGGGGCAGATCCTCGGGGGGCTCGACGATCGCTGCATAGGTCAGGATCACGCGGTGCGGCTCGTGCCTCCATGAGGTCGAGTGCGCGATCACCGGGGTCAAGCCGAACTCCGCCACGAGCCGACAGGCCACTTCATTGGGATGGACCTCCGCGTGCCACCCGACCTGGAGCGGCATGTCGGCGAGCAGCAACAACCGGATGACTCCATCCACGAGCGACAGGGGAAGGACCTCCATGATCGCCGCGGAACGCGGGAAGTCGTTCGAGGCCGCCGCGTCGGTCACTCGTCCGGCACGTCCTGGACCAGCGCGAGCGCTTGCTCCCGCGGCACATCCATCCCGTGAGCCTCTCGCCCGTGCCGCTGGATCAGATCGACGATCTCGTCCTCGGTTGTGGCCCGCAACTCCGCTCCGCACTGACACTTCACGTACTTCGTCATGTGGTCCTCCTAGCCGAGGTCCCGCGATGCTTCAGAGAGCTGGACGATCGCCGACCGTTCGTGCTCGAGCCGCTCACGTTGCAGCTCTACCACGTCCTCTGGCGCGCGCTCCACGAAGTTACGATCGGCGAGCTTGCGCTCGATGCGCTCGACCTCTGCCTCGTGCTTGGCGATCTGCGCGCGCAAGCGCTCGCGCTCGGCGTCGATGTCGAGCAGCCCCGCGAGCGGGATGTGCACGATCGCGGCAGGAAGGACCAGGCGCGCCTCTGCGGCCGCCTCCACCTCCTGGGCCGCCACCCGCAACTCACCCCAGTTCGCGAGTTTCAGCACGCGGTCCATCTCGTGCTCGAGCACGGCTCGATGCCCCCCGTCGGACACCACCGCCGTAGCCGACGGCTTCACGTTGTGGGCGATCTCGTGGTCGTGGCGGAACCGCCGCAGGGCGCCGATCAGATCCTGCGCGAAGGCCATCTGTCGCTCGGCCTCGGGGTCGTGGAACGCTTCGCCCTCGGGCCATGCGGTCGCCAAGACCGTTGCGCGGCCGGTGAGCGCGCGCCACAGCTCCTCGGTGATGAACGGCATCACCGGGTGCAGCAGCCGCAGCAGCCGTTCGAGCAGGTACTCGAGCATGGTGGCCTGATCACGTTTCTCGGCGTCGGTGCCCTCGTACAGCCGTCCCTTCGACCACTCGAGGTACCAGTCGGCGAACTCGGTCCACGCGAACTGACGTAGGAGCTGCGCCGCGTGCGCGAAATCGTACGCCTCCATGGCTCGGTCGGCTTCGATCGTCACCGCGTCGAGCCGCGACAGGATCCAGCGGTCGGCAAGGGTCCTGCGCTCCGGAGGTGGTAGCTCCTCGGCCGTGCCGTCCAAGTTCAGCAGCACGAACCGAGAGATGTTCCACAGCTTGTTGCAGAAGTTGCGGTCGCCCTCGATCCACTTCTCGTCGAGCGGAACGTCGCGCTCGAGCGTCGCCCCGCGCAGCAGCGTCATCCGCAGAGCGTCGGCGCCGTACTTGTCGATCATCTCGAGGGGATCCATCGCATTGCCGAAGGATTTCGACATCTTCTTGCCGCGGAAGTCGCGCACCATCCCATGGATGTGGACGTCGGCGAATGGGGCCTTGCCCATGAAGTGGATCCCCATCATCATCATCCGGCTCACCCAGAACGTGATGATGTCGTAGCCGGTCACCAGCACCGAGGTCGGGTACCACGTGGACAGATCCTGGGTCTGCTCGGGCCATCCCAGCGTCGAGAACGGCCACAGCGCCGAGGAGAACCAGGTGTCGAGCACGTCGGGATCCTGGGTCAGCTCGGCCGAGCCGCACGTCCCGCACGCGCTCGGATCGTTCAGGTAGGCGGCTTCGTGACCGGCCGCGCACGTCCACACAGGGATCCGGTGGCCCCACCAGAGCTGCCGCGAGATGCACCAGTCGCGGAGGTTCTCCATCCAGTCGAAGTAGTTGCGCTCGTAGCGCTTCGGCACGAACCGTGTCTCGCCGCCGCGCACCGCGTCGATGGCCGGGCGCGCGAGCGGCTCGACCTTCACGAACCATTGCTCGGACAGCCACGGCTCCACCTCGGTGTGGCAGCGCGAACAATGCCCCACCGCGTGCACGAACGGCCGCTCTTCCTTGCCCACCAGCCCCTTCGCCCGCAGGGCCTCGAGCACCGCCTTGCGCGCCTCGTAGCGATCCATGCCGGCGAACTCGCCGGCGTTGTCGTTCAGCGTTCCGTCTTCGTTCAAGATGTTGATCGGCTCGGATCCCACGCGTTGCGCGATCTCGAAGTCGGTGATGTCGTGGGCGGGCGTGAGCTTGAGCGCGCCGGTGCCGAACTCCATCTGGATCGCGGCGTCGGCCACGATCGGGATCTCGCGATCCATCAACGGCAGGATGACGGTCTTGCCGACCAGATCCTTGTAGCGCTCGTCGTCGGGGTGCACCACCACGCCGGTGTCGCCGAGCATCGTCTCCACCCGCGTCGTCGCCACCGTGACGTTCCCCGAGCCGTCGGCCAGCGGGTAGTGCAGCTCCACCAACTCGCCCTCGGTGTCCTGGTGCTCGACCTCGATGTCGGACAGAGCCGTATGACATCGAGGGCACCAGTTGATGATCCTGTTTCCCCGATAGATCAAGCCTTCGTCGTACAGGGTGACGAACACGGTGCGCACCGCGCGCGACAGGTCCTCGTCCATGGTGAAGCGCTCGCGCGACCAGTCGACGGAATCCCCGAGGCGGCGCATCTGTCGCGTGATCGTGCCGCCCGACTGTTCGCGCCACTCCCACACGCGCGCCACGAACCCTTGCCGACCCAGGTCGAAACGCGTCTTCCCCTCCGCGGCGAGCTGGCGCTCGACCACGTTCTGGGTGGCGATGCCGGCATGGTCGGTGCCGGGCAGCCAGAGCGCGTTGTGCCCCTGCATCCGTTTCCGCCGGATGATGGCGTCCTGGATCGAATGGTCGAGCGCGTGGCCCATGTGCAGCACCCCGGTCACGTTCGGGGGCGGGAGCACGATGCAGAAGGGCTCCCCGTCCCCGGGTGGGGCGAACACACCCGAGGACTCCCACCGCTGATAGGTGGAAGCCTCCACCGTGTGCGGATCGTAGGTCTTCGGCAACTCTCGACTCATGGCCTCTACCCCTAGAAACGAAACCGGGACCCGTCGTGGGGGTCCCGGAAGCCTACCTGCCGGCGCGCGCGCCTAGACCCCTCCGGGATCTCGGCCTACGACCACCTCGCGCGCCATCGCGTCACGATGGTAGCGGATGGACACGCGGGCGTCATCCATGATCCGTTCGGACCAGGACCGCGCGACAAACGCGCTACCGCCGAGGTGCGCCTTTCGGGTCAACTCTGGCCGGATCGCTGAAAGGATGACAAAGATCATTGCCCCGACCAAAGTCCTATGTGAGAGTACAGAGCCAGCCGACCAACGGGGTGAGGATGAATATCCGCGCGTTCCGGGTCCTCGGCATCGAGCCGACCACGAACCAGAAGGTTATCCGCCAGGCATACGTTCGCCTGTCGCAGATCTATCACCCCGACCGATACGTCGACGCGAGCGACGCTGTGCGCGAGGAGGCGGCCGGGCGCATGCAGAGCTTGACCGCCGCGTACAACGAACTCAGGCTCGCGGCGCGGCGCGGCGCCGGGGCCGGCTCGATCGAGATCTTCGGCGATCCCAAGGAGGAAGCGCGGCGGTGGCGGAAGGCCATCGCCGAGCGCGATCGCGAGGAGGCTAGGCGGCTCGAACGGTGGCAACACTGGGAGAGTCTCGAGCGGCAAGCGCGCGCGCGGATGCGCTGGGAATCCGACATCGCGGCATCGCTCGCCGAGGATGGATCGCATAACGGATCGACGCAGAACCGTTCCGAGCCGGCGAGTGGCCGTCGCGCTTCCCTCCTCGAGATCAGGCTGGAGGAAGCCCGTGGCCTGCGCGACGGCGCGCTCGTGACGCTGGACGGCGAAGAGCCCCCACCCCCGCGAGCACGGACGGCGAAACCAGCGCAGCGATCGAAGAAGAAGGTCCGGACCTAGCGGCCGATTCAGGCCGAGCGCTCGCGGCGCTGCTTGGTTTCGGTTCGAGGCACCAGCGTCGGCTCGGCGAGCTTCCCGACGGCGTCCTTGGTGATCACGCACTTGGCGACGTCGTCCCGGCTCGGCAGGTCGTACATCACCGGCAGCAGCACGTCTTCCATGATCGCGCGCAGCCCGCGCGCACCCGTGCCCCTGACCATCGCCGCGCGCGCGACCTCACGCAAGGCCTCGTCCTCGAAGTCCAGCTCGACGCCGTCGAACTCGAAGAACTTGCGGTATTGCTTCACCAAAGCGTTCTTCGGCTCGTTCAGGATGTCTACGAGGGCGTCCTCGTCGAGGTTGTGCACCGACGTGACCACCGGCAGACGGCCGACGAACTCGGGGATGAGCCCGAACTTCAGCAGGTCCTCGGGCATCACGTGCTGGAGGATCTTGCCGAGCTCCTTCTCTTCCAGCTTGCTGACGTCGGCGCCGAACCCGAGGCCGCGCTTGCCGACGCGACCCTCGATGATCTTCTCGAGCCCGGCGAACGCGCCGCCGCAGATGAACAGCACGTTCGTGGTGTCGATCTGGATGAACTCTTGGTGGGGATGCTTGCGGCCGCCCTGCGGCGGCACGCTCGCGGTCGTGCCCTCCAGGATCTTCAGCAGTGCCTGCTGCACGCCTTCGCCGGAGACGTCGCGCGTGATCGAAGGGTTCTCGGACTTGCGCGCGATCTTGTCGACTTCATCGATGTAGATGATCCCGGTCTCGGCCTTCTTGACGTCGTAGTCCGCGGCCTGGATCAGCTTGAGGAGGATGTTCTCGACGTCCTCACCGACGTAGCCGGCCTCGGTCAACGCCGTCGCGTCGGCGATCGCGAACGGCACGTTGAGCATCTTCGCGAGCGTCTGTGCGAGCAGCGTCTTGCCGCAGCCGGTCGGGCCGAGCAGAAGGATGTTCGACTTCTGCAGCTCAACGTCGGACGCTTGGGAGTTGCCGACCTGGATCCGCTTGTAGTGGTTGTAGACGGCCACCGACAGGATCCGTTTGGCGGACTCCTGCCCGATCACGTACTCGTTCAGGAAGTCGTAGATCTCTTTCGGCTTGGGGAGCTCCTCGAGCTTCAGCTCGGTGGTCTCGGCGAGCTCTTCCTCGATGATCTCGTTACAGAGGTCGATGCATTCGTCGCAGATGTAGACGCCGGGACCGGCGATCAGCTTCTTGACCTGCTTCTGAGACTTCCCGCAGAAGGAGCACTTCAGCAGGTCGCCGCCGTCGCCGAACTTCGCCACTAGGTTCGCTCCCCGGCTCTCTTAGCCCACCGCCGCGACCTTGTTGGCCGCTTCCATCGCTGCACGGCTCTCGATAATCTCGTCCACTATACCGTAGGCCTTGGCCTCTTCCGCGGTCATGATGAAGTCTCTGTCCGAATCTTTCGAAACCTTTTCGACCGGCTGACCGGTGTGGGTGGCCAGGATCTCATCGAGCAGCCGCCTGTACCGGAGGATCTCCCTCGCCTGGATCTCGATGTCGACGGCCTGCCCGCCCGCGCCACCGGACGGCTGGTGGATGAGCACCCGCGAATGCGGCAGGGCGTACCGTTTGCCGTTGGTGCCGGCAGCAAGCAGCACCGCGGCCGCGCTCGCCGCCTGGCCCATCACGATCGTGGACACGTCGGGCTTGATGTACTGCACCGTGTCGTACATAGCCAGTAACGCGGTGATCGAGCCCCCCGGCGAGTTGATGTAGATGAAGATGTCCTTATCGGGGTCCTCGCTTTCGAGGAACAACAACTGCGCGCACACCAGGTTCGCGACGTTGTCGTCGACCTCGGTGCCAAGGAAGATGATCCGCTCCTTGAGCAGGCGCGAGTAGATGTCGTAGGCGCGCTCGCCGCGGTTGGTCTGCTCGATGACCGTGGGGATCAGGTAGTTACGCATCGGGGGTTCCACCATCCTCTTCGAGCGCGGGCGAGCCGGCCTCTTCGGCCTGCTCGTCGCGCGCCTCTTCTTTGATGTCGGCTTTCTCGACCAGCAGATTCAGTGCCTTTCGGCGGATGATATCACCGGCCAGAGCCATCAACCGGCCTCCCTCGGAGAGTTGCTTGGCCAGTTCGGAGGGGTCCGCGCGCATGGATTCGGCGTGGTACCGGACCTCTTCGCGCAGTTCGTCCTCGCTGACCTGCAGTCCTTCGCGCCGGCCGATGTCCTCCAGGATCAGCTGCGCGCGCACGTTGCGTTCGGCCTGCCTACGCAGATCCTGCTCGACCTGCTCCTCGGTGAACTCTTGCGACTCCATGTACTGGTCGAACGTCATGCCTGCTTGCTTGAGCTGCTCGTCGAACCGCTGCAGCCGGTACGCCATCTCAGACCGCACGAGAGACTCCGGCGGCGTGAACTCGACCTCCTCGAGGAGCTGCTCGAGCAGGCGGTTCCGTACGTCGGCGTCCACCTGGATGGCCTTGACCTTCCCGATGCGCTCGCGGAGGTCGACGCGGAGCTCGTCCAGCGTCTCGAACTCCGAGGCGTTCTTGGCGAACTCGTCGTCCAAGCCGGGCAGGATCTTCTGCCGTGTCTCCTTCACCAGCACCTGGAACGTCACTTCATCGCCGGCGTGCTCGCCCTCGGCTTCGGCGGGCAGCACCGCGTTGAACTTCAAGATGTCCCCGGCGCGCGAGCCCTCGATCTCGGTGTCGAACTCCGGCACCGGCCAGGCCGAGCCGACCTCGTAAAGCTGGTCGGCTCCCGACAACACGTCGATCTCCTGCCCGTGGATCGTGCCGTGGATGTCGCACAGCACGTAGTCGCCCGCGCGCGCGGGGCGCTCGACGGTCTCGAGCGTCGCGAAGCGCTCCTGGAGGCGCTGAAGCTGCTGCTCGACCTCTTCATCGGTTGCCGCCGCATCGGGCCGCTCGACCGACAGGAGCTCGAAGTTCGGCAGCTCGATGTCGGGCCGCACCTCGACGGTCGCGTCGAAGGCGAGCGCGCCGTCCAGATCGTAGGACGTGACCTCGACCGCGGGCGGCGCGATCGGCGCGACGTCCTCCTGCTCGTCGAGCGCCTTGGCCAGGATCTCGGGGATCGCCTCCCGCAGGGCCGCCTCGCGCAACGCATCCCGTCCCACGCGGCTCTCGAGCACCTTGCGCGGCACCTTCCCCTTGCGAAAGCCGGGCACCTTGACCTCGCTGCCGAGCTTGCGCACCGCGCGCTCGACCGCAGGCGCGACCTCGTCGGCCGTCGCCGACACCGTCACCTTGAGGGTCGAATCGTTCTCGCGCTCGAGCGTGGTTTCCATGGCAGAGCCGCGAAGTATAGTCGCGTCCCCGGGCCCCGACCCGCGCCCGGTATCCTTGCGGGCACGGGGCGTAGCGCAGCTTGGTTAGCGCGCCTGCTTTGGGAGCAGGAGGTCGCCGGTTCGAATCCGGCCGCCCCGACACAGGGCATCGACTTCGAAGCGCGGGCACACCCAGATCACGGCATCGATTCAGCCATCCGCAGGTACTCAGAAAGAGGCAACGGTCCCGCGAGCACGTACTCGATGCCGTCCTCGTACCAACGCAGAACGGCCGGGGATCCTGTTTCGGGAACGCGCTCAGCCCCGTAACCGCTCAGGCCGCGCACGGTGACCTCCCTGCCTCGGCCTGTCTGCATCCGACCTTGATAGTCGGGGGCCTGCTCCTTGGGGATGTAGACGATAAAGGATCCCTGCCCCAACTCGATGCGAACCTGCATTCCTTGCCCGCGACCGACGCTCCCAACCCGATCAACGCGAAGACCGGCCGGCATGTAGGTCGGCAACTCGATGGGATACCCCGCTTCACGACTTGCGCGTTGAAGTGTGGTGTCGGAACCAACAGCACCCCTTCGTCCCGTCACGAAGGGATCCGGTGTACTTGCGCACGAGATCGTCACGGCAAGCATGGCTCCTACTGCGACAAGGGTTCCCTGGGAAGGTCTCATTCTTGGCTCCCAAACTGGGGTCAGGGTGCAAGCGGTGGAATCGGATCGAGGTCCGGAACACACGGATTCTCAAGCTGGCTGGATTCAATGTTCCAATGCGTAATGTCTGATCCTCCTTTCGAACAGTCGTATCCGGGATCCGTATTGCTCCCAGGTTGCATTTCCCTCCAACCGACCAAGCTGCCATTGCTGTCTCGATACTTCAGCAGCGACCATTTGCTATGACTGTCGTCGCACGTGTTGAAGCGCTCGGACAGCGTTCCGAATAGGCCCGAATGGAAACCGTGCTGGTAGTAGTCCCAATAGGAGCCGTCGATGAAGAGCTCCCAGTTCGACGCAAAGGGACTCACCTGAACAGCTCGGATCCCCATGGTGTAAGCCTGGTAGGGCTTATGAACTACATTGATCGAGAAGAAGGTGCCATCGACGCTGATCGCTTTGAAGAAAGTGACGTTGCTCTGACCCTTAGCCCGCTTCCAGCCCCACTCCACGAAGTCCAGTAAACTGGCGTCTTCGTGAGCGTCTACAGTACGGATGACAAGCCCCTCGATTTCACCATCCCCCAACAAGGTGCTCGAACGCGCTTCGCCACCTTTGGTCAACGCGGGGAGGTTGTCACTCAGCGGATCTCCGAAGTCATGGTCATCCGCCCACGGGCCTTCGTCGTTCAAGTGAGTCTCCATGGGGAGACAATTGTCGGCCGCCAGAGCCCCTTGGCCGGTGAACGCGGTCGCCAACAGCCACGAGGCGAGAAGCGGAACCTGCCAACGATTCTGAGACACTTCCGGTCATGAGTTTAGTGTCCTCCTTCCTCTGAGAGCATCTCTTGCGCCGGCGAGTTGATCCAGACGGCGGCCGGGACCGCCTTCGGGTCCGGCATCCCACGCACGAAGCGCTCCGGATGCGCGTTGAACGCCTCGGCCAGAACCTTCGCACGTCCCTCGCGCACGATCTCGGCTCGGCCGTAGTGCACCATCTCCGGGGTCATCATCGCGATGCCGGAGTGACGATGTTGGGTGTTGTACCAGTCGAAGAACGTGCGGCAGAACGAACGCGCGTCTTCGATGCAGCCGAACCGGCCGGGGAAGGTCGGCCGATACTTCATCGTCTTGAACGCGGCCTCGCTGAACGGGTTGTCGTTGGAGGTGTGCGGCCTGGAGTGGGACTTCGTCACGCCGAGGTCGGCGAGCAAGAAGGCGACAGGCCGCGAACGCATCGACGCGCCGCGATCGGCGTGAAGCGTCAGCTGGTCGCGAACGATGCCTTGCTTGCCCAGGGTCTCGGCGATCAGTCGTTCGGCGAGCGTGGCGCTCTCGCGATGCGCGACCATCCATCCCACGACGTAGCGGCTGAACACATCCAGGATTTTGTAGAGCTTGAATCGCGACCAGCGCACCGGCCCGCGGAGATCGGTGATGTCCCAGCTCCACAACTCGTTGGGCGCCTGGGCGAGCAACTCGGGTTTCGCATACGGCGGATGCGTGAGCTGGTTGCGTCGCTCGCGGACCTCACTGGAGGCCGAAAGCAGGCGGTAGAACGTGCGCTCCGACGCGAGGTAGGTGCCTTTCGTCGAGCATCGTGGCGACGATGGATGCGGGTGCGGCGTCCACGAAACGCGACGAGTGACAGACCTCCAGCACCTGAGCGCGTTCGGCTTCGGTCAAGGCACGCGGTTGCGGTTTGGGTTTGGGCCGTGGACCGTGAGGTCGGCCCCGCCGCCTGCGGTAGAACGTCGCCGGCGCCACGCCCAGGTGAGCGCATGCCCCACGCGCGCCGATCACAGGCGCCAGGTCGGCCGCGGCGTCCATCAGGACTCCTCGTCGGTCTCGGGGGCCTGCAGCTCGATCCCCAACAGCTTGGAGACTTTTTTTTGGACGTCGATCACGAGCTTGGCGTTGTCCAGGTCGCGACGCAGCCGCTCGTTCTCCCGACGCAGCTTCGCGACCTCGCCGGACAACGGGTTCGCCGTCGGTCCGCGCTTTCGTGTAGCGCCGGTGAGACGACCCGCGTCGCGCTGCTTGCGGAAGGCATCCAAATGCGAGGAATACAGCCCCTCGCGCCGCAAGATCGCCGCGATGCCGCCGGCCGGCGCCGCGTCGGTCTCGGCCAAGATTCGGAGCTTGTATTCGACGGTGAAGCGCCGCCGCTTGGGACGCTCGGGGACCTCGGGGTTGGGCACGGGTGAAGCATGGACCGGAACTGTTGCTGCTGTCATCGTGGCGGCCATGAGAGACGCTATCCCGTCTCGCCCTGCTTCTCGGTTAAGAGTGTCTAAGGTGTCTCAGGCCTGGTTGGCAGAGAGGGAAGTGCGCCACTCCGTCGAATCACGTCTGACCCTCACCCTTGAGAGCTTCATCCTGAATCTACCATTAGAGAGAAAGTGGACACAAGAGGTCAGGCTGGATCGAAGGGGATGAGCAACGAGGCCTACAGCGCGTCCGGGCCGCGCTCGCCGGTGCGGATGCGGACGACGTCGTCGACGGGCAGCACCGTGATCTTGCCGTCGCCGATCGAGCCGCTGCGCGCGGCCTTCACGATGGCGTCGATGATCCCGTCGACCGCGCTCTCGTCGCACATCACGTCGATGCCCACCTTGGGAACGAACTCGACCTCGTACTCGGCGCCGCGGTACACCTCGGTGTGGCCGCGCTGGCGCCCGAACCCGCGGACCTCGGTGATCGTCATCCCTTGAACGCCCACAGACTTCAGCGCTTCCTTCACGTCCTCGAGCTTGTGCGGCTTCACGATGGCCTTGACGAGCTTCATATGTCTCTCCCCTCGAGTTCAGTCACGTCGACCCGGTACCCGACGCCGGGCACCGTCAGGATGTGCGTGCCCAGCGACCCGAGCGCCTTGCGGATCCGAACCACGTGCACATCGATCGCGCGCGAGCCCCGCTTCATCCGGCGGTGGTGCGCAACCTCATACAGATCTGCGCGGGTGAGCACTCGGCCGCGCGCGCGCAACAACGCCGCGAGCATCCGCCGGTGTGTCGCCGACAGGTCGAGCCGTATCCCATCGACCCGCACCTCGCACAGCTCTTCCGGCGACACCCATACCGGTCCACACCGCACCTCGTCGGATGGGCGAATCTCTCCGAGCGTCCCGTCGGTTCGCCCGGAGAGATCCATCAGCATCACCCGTCGCCGCCTCGGCTACAGCGTCACCGTCGTCTGACTTCGCATCCCGGCTCGAGCCGCAGCGATCGTCTCGGGGGTCGGCAGGGAGTTCGATCCCAGGATCGCCTCGGGGTACCCGTACATCCCGTGCTCGCCGATGTCGAGGCCCTCGAGTTCTTCCTCTGCGCTTACCCGCAGGCCCATGGTGACCTTCAGGAGACCGAAGACGATCAGTCCGGCGAGCACGGCCCAGCCGAAGACCGCCACGACACCGATCGCCTGGATCCACAGCTGACCGACGCCGCCGCCGTAGAACAGACCCGAGCTCGTCCCGAGCCCGATCTCGGTAGTCAGTCGCGGGGCCGCGAACAGACCCACCGCGAGCGTCCCGAGCGCGCCGCAGACTCCGTGCACCGAGATCGCGCCCACCGGGTCGTCGACGCGGATCCGGTCGAAGAACAGAACCGAGAACACGACCACGATGCCGGCGACAAGTCCGATCACGACCGCCGCCCACGGCTCCACGAACGCGCACCCGGCTGTGATCGCGACCAGCCCCGCGAGCGCGCCGTTGCCGGCCATGGCGACGTCGGGTTTCTTCCCGATGATCCAGATCGCCGCGGTGGCCGCGATCGCGCCTGCCGCCGCCGCCAGGTTCGTCGTCGCGGCGATGTGGGCGATGTCCAGCGTCGCGCCCATGGTCGAGCCGGGGTTGAACCCGAACCAGCCGAACCACAGGATGAACACGCCGAGCATGGCCATGGGGATGCTGTGGCCGGGGATCGCCCGGGGTTTGCCGGTCTTGCTGAACTTCCCGAGGCGCGCGCCGACCATGATCGCGCCGACCAGGGCCACCCAGCCACCGAGCGAATGCACAACGGTCGAGCCGGCGAAGTCCAGGAATCCACGGGTCTGGAGCCAGCCGCCACCCCAGATCCAGTGGCCCGAGATCGGATAGATGATGCCTGCGATGAGGCCGCTGGCGAGCAGATAGGTCTTGAACTTCGTTCGCTCGGCCATCGCACCCGACACGATCGTCGCGGCGGTCCCTGCGAAGACCACCTGGAACAGCCACTTCGCGGTCAACGGCGGGGTGGCCCAGCCGAGCGAGTTCTCGAATGCCGTCTCGCCCCCACCGAGGAACCAGCCACTCGTGCCGACGAATGCGTTCCCAAGGCCGAACATCAGCGCGAAGCCGATCGCCCAGTACGCGATCGAGGCCATCGAGAAGTCGGCCAGGTTCTTCATCACGATGTTCGCTGCGTTCTTCTGACGGGTAAGACCCGCCTCGACCATCGCGAATCCGGCCTGCATGAAGAACACAAGGAAGGCGGCCACGAGCGTCCAGACCGTGTCCAACAGGATCTTGTTGTCGGCCACGATCTGCTCGATCGTCGGCTCTTCCTGTGCGAGCGCAGCCACGGGGACCGCGAGCACCAACCCGGCTGCGAGCCCCCCGACGAGCGCGATCCTTCCCCGTATCCGCATGACCCCTCCTACATCGTCCAACACTGGCAGCGACGGTAGCGGGGCCGTGTTGCGCGGCTGTACCCAGGAGGTAACCACCGGGTGACGACTTGGTTACGGCGGTGTTTCGGCGGTGCCGACCTGGCGTTTTCCCCGTCTTTCCCGCCGGGGGGTCCCGGCTACAATGGGCGCCTGCGCGGGCGTAGCTCAATGGTAGAGCTCGAGCCTTCCAAGCTCGTGGTGCGGGTTCGATTCCCGTCGCCCGCTCTCGGTTACGGCCCTGGTCGGCCCAGTTCGCTATAGAATCACACGGATGTGATTCACATAGGGGGAGGACACTGAAGGCCTACGAGCGGATCCTGGCCGTCGCCGCGGTGACGATCCTGGTCGCGGGCGTCGTCGCCCTGTTCGTCCGGCAGGGCGACGGCGAGCCCCGGGCCCTGCCGACCGCTTCGCCGAGCCGGATCATCGCCTCGCCTACCGAGACGGCCAGCCCGACACCAACCGGACAAGCGACGTCCACGCCCACCGAGGAACCGACCGACGAACCCACCCAGGAGCCGACGGTCGAACCCACGGAAACAGAGCCCGACGTGCCGGACCTCCCTCGGACCGGCGTCCTCGAGCCGATGCTCGTCGTGTTGGCCCTGTTCGCGAGCGCGATCGAACTCGGCCGGCGCACGCACCGCATCCGCTGAAAGCGGCATCGAGGGTCGCGCGCGCTGGTAAACTTGTTCGAGTCGCGCGCCCGTAGCTCAGTCAGGATAGAGCGGCTGCCTTCTAAGCAGCGGGTCGGGGGTTCGAGTCCCTCCGGGCGCTCGTCACGTGGTGGCGTTAGCTCAGGCTGGTTAGAGCGTCGGGTTGTGGTCCCGAAGGCCGGGGGTTCAAGTCCCCTACGCCACCCTCGCAGGTGCGACCGCGTGCTGGGCGCGCGCGGAGGCGCCGTTCCTCCGCGAGGTCTCCTATAATGCGACGTCCTTGGGCCGCTAGCTCAACTGGCTAGAGCAGGGGCCTCTTAAGCCCAAGGTTCGGGGTTCGAGTCCCTGGCGGCCCACGCAGCGAGAGGGAGCGCGCGCGCTCCCTCTTCGCCTTCTCGGCCCGGTGTTACGCTCGGAGCGCGCGCGAGAGTGGCGGAATTGGCAGACGCGCAGGATTTAGGATCCTGTGGGGTAACCCGTGGGGGTTCGACTCCCCCCTCTCGCACCCCTATCGCCGTTCGTGATGGTGGAGAACGGCACGCGAAACGGCTCGGCCAATTCGCGGGCGCCCAGTCGCTCCAACTCCCGCGGGAACGCTAGGCGCGACGGACCAGGCAGAGCGGGGTTTGCTGGCTCGACTGTCCGAGCGGATTGTCGCGGAAGACCTGTTCCGCGAACCGTTCGGTGACGCCGTCGGTATGTCCCAGCACGACCACGCCCAGATCGTTCGCGTCGATGATTACGACCTCGCAGCCGAACCGCTGCTTCAGCCTGCGCGCGACGCCGGGCGCGTCCGTCGGTCCGAGCGTCGCGTACTCGTTGAACGGCGGCAGCGTGTTGTCGGTCGGCCCGTCGATCGCGGCCGCATCCCGTCCTGCGATCCGATAGAACACACCTCGCACGCCGAACGGTTTGGTGATTGCGGCCGCCGCGGCAGCAGCGAGGATCCGAGGCTTACCGACCTCGCGCAGCGCGAGCTCCATCGTCCACCCGCTTCCGAGCCCGATCCCGTATGGAGACTTGTGCACGAACCGCACCAGGAACTTCGCGAGCCGCGACGGCTCGATCTCTTTGATCGGATAGGCGCGCCCTTGCGTCACAGCGACCATCCGCTCGCTCATGATCAGGATGTCGCCGGGCTGCAGGTGCGACGGCGCGTACTCGGCGATCACGGCCTCGAGGTCGTCTTCCGGCAGCACCAGGCGCGTCTTGATCGGGTGGCGCGCCCACGACTGGCCGGCGACGTCGATCGTGAGCGACTTGCCTTCGTTGGGCTCGAGCACGGAACGATGTTAATCGGCCAGCGCGCGCAGCGCGGGGATGAGCGCCCGGAACGCCTTCCCTCGATGGCTGATCGCTTCCTTCTCGGACGGCGTCAGCTCGGACATCGTGCGACCATCCCCTTCGATGGGAGCCACGATCGGGTCGTAGCCGAACCCACCGGTCCCCCGCGGCTCCCCGATCAGCGAGCCCTCGACCGTTCCCTCGGCGACGTGCTCGGTTCCGTCGGGCGCGACCAGGACGGCGACGCACCGGTAGCGCGCGCCGCGATCGCGTTCGGGCGTGCGCTGGATGATCTCGACCAGCTTCTGCAGGTTCTGCTCGTCGGTCGCTGCGTCGCCTGCGAATCGCGCCGAGCGCGGGCCCGGCTCGCCTCCAAGCACGTCGACCTCGATCCCGGAGTCGTCGGCCAGGCAGGCGATCTGCATGTGCTCGGCCAACGAGTGCGCCTTGAGCAACGCGTTGCCGCGGTAATCGGGCTGGGCCTCCTCGGGGGGGACCCAATCGTCGTCGGGCGCAACAAGCTCCACGCCGGCCGGCTCGATGATCTGCGCGATCTCACGCACCTTCCCGGGATTCTTCGTCGCCAGCGCGACGCGCGGCCGCTCGCTCACGCCAACGCTGCGCGCTGCGCCGCGATCAACTCGTCGATCCCGCGCTCAGCCAGGTCGAGCATCTGATCCAGCAGCGCGCGATCGAACGGCTCGCCCTCGGCGGTCCCCTGCACCTCGACCAGACCACCGTCACCGCGCATCACGATGTTCATGTCCACGTCCACAGCGACGTCTTCCTCGTAGTCGAGGTCGAGCACCGGCAGACCCAGCAGAACGCCGACGCTCACCGCCGCGATCTCGGTCGTGACGGCGTGCCCGAGCCCCTTCGACCGAAGCGCGTCGGATAGCGCCACGTATGCGCCGGTTATCGATGCGGTACGCGTTCCTCCGTCGGCGACCAGCACGTCGCAGTCGATGGTCACGGTCCGCTGCGGCAGCGCGCCCATGTCGGTCACCGAGCGCAACGAGCGACCGATCAAGCGCTGGATCTCTTGCGTCCGGCCGCTCGGGCGGCCCGACTTCACCTCGCGCGGCGTGCGCTCGACGGTCGAGCGCGGCAGCATCGCGTACTCGGCGGTGACCCATCCCTGGCCGGTATCCCGGAGCCACGGCGGCACGCCGTCGGTCACCGTGGCCGCGCAGACCACCCGTGTCTGGCCGAGCTCGATCAGACACGATCCTTCGGGGGAGGGCTGGAACCCACGCGTCAGCTTGATCGGCCGCAGGTCGTCCGGGCCGCGCCCGTCCGCCCGCTTCATACCGTCACAGAACCCGTCTCGACGGCGAAGGTCATGGGTCCGTCGAAGATCGCGCCCGCTTGCTCACGGATCACGCCGCGGTCGTTCTCGGGCCAGATGTGGGTGAGCATCAGGCGGTCTGCGCCGGCCGCGCGCGCGGCCTCGCCTGCTTCGGATGCGGTGAGATGGATGGGCTCCATGATCCCTTTCTGCTCGTTGGTCCACGACGACTCACACAGGAACAGATCAGCGTCGCGCGCGGCGACCGCGAGGTTCTCGTTCGGTCCGGTGTCCCCCGAGAAGCACAGCACCTTCCCATCCGCGGACAGCCGCATCGTGTTGTTCGGCGCCGAATGTGCCGCGTCGTACACCTCGAGCCGCAACGGCCCCACCTCGGTGACTGTGCCGGGCGAGATCTCGCGCCAGTCCAGCAGCGCGCGCCAGCGTTGCCGCGACTCTTCGCCGATCAGCGACTCGAGCCGCGCGCGCACGCCGGGCGGCGTCAAGACCGGCACCGCGCGCGCGAGTTGCGCGAACAGGATCGCGAAGAAGTACGGATACATGTCGGCGCAATGGTCGGGATGCACGTGCGATAGCAGGATCGCGTCGACGTCCCGGTACCCGATGTGCTGCTGCAGGCTCACCATCGTCCCGTTGCCGGCATCCATCCAGACGTTGTAACCGTCGTGCCGGACCAGATAACCGCTGCACGCCGCGGTCGCGCTCGGGTACGAGCCGCTCCCCCCCAGGATCGTCAGATCCACGGGTGCTCCTCGACCTTCGCGATCTCGGGACCGAGGAACCGCCGGCCGAGCGACTCGAACCGCTCGCGTTCGCCGCTGGACAGGAAGCGGTAGGTCGGCGGCGCATCGGTGCCGCGCGCCACGTCACGTTCGGTCAGCAGCGCGAACACGTCGCGCGCAACCTCCTCTGCGCTCGACACCAGCACGACATCGCGTCCCATCACGAACGAGATGACGCCGGTCAGCAGCGGGTAGTGCGTGCACCCCAGGATCAATGTGTCGACCTTCGACTCGACCAGTGGTTGGAGGTACTCGTGCGCGACGATCAGCTCTGCACCGCCGGTCTGCCCGCGCTCGACGAACTCGACGAACCGCGGGCAGGCGCGGGGGAACAGCTCGACGTTCTCGCGGGTGAGCGCGACGGCGCGGTCATACGCCTTGGACGCGATGGTCAGCTCGGTGCCGATCACGCCGATGCGGCGATTGCGGGTCGCGCGCACGGCCGAGCGCACGGCCGGCTCGATCACTTCCAAGATCGGGATGTCCGGGTAGTTGTCCTTGATGTGGTCGAGCCCCGCGCTCGATGCGGAGTTGCAGGCGACCACGAGCATCTTGACGCCGTCGCGGACCAAGGTGGACGCGATCTCGTCGACGAAACCGCGGACTTCGTCGCGCGCGCGAGGGCCGTAGGGGCCGCGCGCGGTGTCGCCGTAGTAGACGATCGACTCGTTCGGTAGCAGGTCGATCAGCGAGCGAACGACGGTGAGCCCACCAACGCCCGAGTCGAACACGCCGATGGGCCGGTCATCCATATGAGAGGAGTATAGGCGCGGCTCAGGCCCAGAGCGTGCCTTCGAGCCGCGAGACCGCTTCCTCGAAGTCGCCGGAGTAGGCGCCGGTCGACAGGTACTTCCACCCGCCGTCGGGCAGCAACAGCACGATGGTTCCGGACTCTATCTTCTCCGCGACGCGTAGCGCGACGTGCAACACCGCGCCCGACGAGATCCCGGCGAAGATCCCCTCTTGGTCGACGAGTTGGCGCGTGCGAAGCAGCGCGTCACGCGTGCCGACCTTGATCCGTCGGTTCAGCACGTCCAGATCGATGATCGGCGGGATGTAGCCCTCGTCGAGGTTGCGCAACCCGTAGACCAGCTCACCGTACTCCGGCTCGGCCGCGACGATCTGCACGTCGGGGTTGTGCTCGCGGAGCCGTCGTCCGCACCCCATCAAGGTTCCGCCGGTCCCGAGCCCCGCGACGAAGGCATCGACCTCGGGGCAGTCGGCGATGATCTCCGCGGCGGTGCCCTCCTGATGCGCGCGTGGGTTCGCCTCGTTCCCGTACTGGTACAGCATGTGGTACTTCGGATCCTCGGCCATCTCGAGCGCTTTGGCGATCGCGCCGTTGGAGCCCTTGTCGGCCGGTGAGTACACGATCTCGGTCCCGAACATCTCCAGGAGCTGCACGCGCTCGGCGCTGACGTTGGAGGGCATCACGCACACCAGGCGGTACCCCTTGCGCCGGCAGATCATGGACAGCGAGATCCCGGTGTTGCCGCTGGTCGGCTCGAGCACGATCTTGTCGGGCGTGAGCGCGCCGGAAGCTTCCGCTTCGGTCATCATCTTCAGCGCGATGCGATCCTTCATCGAGCCCGTCGGGTTGTGCCCCTCGAGCTTCGCGTACAGCTTCACTTCCGGGCGAGGCGCGAAGGTCGGGAGCCCGACGAGCGGCGTGTTGCCGATCGCGCCGAGGATGTCGTCGGCGCGCACGCTACCCGCCGGCCACGGCCGGCAGGATGCTGATCACGTCGCCGTCGGACACCGGCGTCTCGAGCGAGCCGAGGAAGCGCACGTCCTCGTCGTTGAGGTACATGTTGATGAAGCGGTGCAGCTCGCCGTCGTCGGTCACGATGGCCGCCCGCATGCCGGGGTGCTTCGCGTCCACGTCCGCCAGGACCTCGCGGATGGTCGAGCCGGCCCCTTCGATGGCCTTCGCGCCGTCGGTGTGCTTGCGCAGGATCGTCGGAACGCGAACTTCGACCGCCATCAGGCTGCGTCCTCCTCACGGATCACGGTGAGCTCCTCGATGCGGCCGTCCAGGATCCTGAAAGCGCGCAGGTCGGGGTGCTGGCGATCCTGCAGCGATACGAGGGTGTACACGGCCTCAGGATAGAACGCGCGGTCCACGTCGGTCGCCGAGGGGAACGCCGGGGAATGGGTGTGCGAGTGGTAGATCGACACGATGTCCCAGTCTCGGTCGTATACCTGGTCGGTGACGTGCTTGAGCTCCTTGGGATCGGCGTTGTACCGCATCACCGGGTCGGGATCGATGTTGGTCAGCCGGAACACCTCGCGGGCCTCGCCCGGTGGACCGGCGATGATGCCGCAGCATTCCTTGGGGTACTCGGCTTGGGCGTGCTCGATCAGCGCGCGCGCCATCGCTTCGGGGATACGGAATTCGCTCAATCTGATGCCTCCAGCAGGCGAAACGGCGTTGAGGATAGCAAGTATTTCCGATGGTGATCAGCGCTCGAGCCGGATGGTGCCCGGATCGCCCTCGATCACGCGTCCGATCTCGGCTCCGGGGACGCCGCGTGCGGTCAGGGCGGCCTGGAGGGCCTCAAGCGTGTCGGGCGGACTGGCGATGAGCAAGCCCCCCGAGGTCTGGGCGTCGCTGAGCAGCCACCTGGTGACCTCGTCGACGTCGTCGTCGAAGGCCGTGTAGGCCTCGATGGCGCGCCGGTTGCGGCGCGTGCCGCCGGGGAGATGGCCTGCCTCGGCGAGCGCGCGCGCGCCCGGCAGCAACGGGATCTGGTTCGCGTCGACCTCCGCCGCGGTTCCAGAGGCAAGGAGCATCTCGTGGAGGTGGCCCAGAAGCCCGAACCCGGTAACGTCGGTGGCTGCGCGTGTGTCTGTCGCGCGCATGGCTTCCGCAGCCCCCGCGTTGAGCGAGGTCATGGTTCCGACCGCGGCGGCCACAACCTCGGGCGGGGCGACGCCCGCCTTGATCGCCGTCGAGATCACGCCGAGGCCGAGCGGCTTCGTCAGGATGAGCGCGTCACCAGGTCGGGCTGCGGCGTTCGTGACGAGCCGGTCCGGCTCGACAAGACCGACGACCGCCATGCCGTACTTCGGCTCGTGATCGTCGATCGTATGACCCCCCACGATCAACGCGCCCGCTTCCGCGGCGACGGATGCGCCGCCCTCGAGCACCTCGGCGAGCATCTCGAGCGGAAGGGCGTCGCGGGGCCAGCCGGCGATGTTCAGGCACAGCAGGGGCCGGCCCCCCATGGCGTACACATCTGAGAAGGCGTTGGCCGCGGCGATCCGCCCCCAGTCGCGCGCGTCGTCGACGATCGGCGTGAAGAAGTCGACCGTGAAAACGATGGCGGTGCGCTCGTCGAGTTGGTAGACCGCCGCGTCATCGCTGGTGTTCAGTCCGACGAGGAGCGCGGGATCGGTCCCGATATGCGGTTGCAGGTGACGCAGGACCTGCGTCAGCTCGGATGGTCCGAGCTTGCAGGCTCAACCGGCGCCGTGGCTGTACCGCATCAGGCCCATGGGCCACCTCCTTCCACGCGTCGGGTTCCGTCTCTTAGCCCGCTGGTAAGTCTATGCAGTTAGGTGGAGTAGCATGCGCGCGTCGACCGACCGCGAGGGGAGACCATGCGTAGGACCATCAGGATCATCGTTGTTGCTGCGATCACCGTCGCGGCGTTCGCCGGGACCGCGCCGGCCGGCGCGACCGAGTGCACGCCCAAGGGTTGTACGGGAGGGTGCAAGCTCGGCAGCGTGAACGTCGACCCACATACGCTGACGATCGACGTCCAACCTATCCGCTGTTACTCGTAGCCTCCGTGTGGTGTTGCGCGCGCGAGCTGGGTGCGCGCGCGGTTGGGGCGCAGGGTCGGGGGGGCTGGTGCGCGCGCATGATGCCACCCCGTCCCGATCCCGGGCATGCTTGAAGGACCCCATGGTGGGTTTGGTCTCTTCGATCGGGGTGCTTACTGGGGGAAGGTCTCGGTCGTGGTCGATCCCGCTATTCGCGCGCGGGTCGTCGCGCGCGCGGGTAGCTGCGGTAGGTCCTGCCCCGGAAGCTGAAGCAGATCGCGCCGTCGGGCCCCCGGCCCGGACAGCTCAGATCCTCGGAGTCAGGCGCGCTCGAACTTGAACACGCGCGCGGCGAGCACGAACGTCACGGCTGCCCAGCCCAGCAGCTGAGCAACCTCGGGCAGATGCTCCGTGATCGCCGTCCCCTCGATCGAAATCGAGCGGATCGCGTCGATCATCGGCCGCAGCGGTAAGAACCGTGTAACGGTCGGAAGGATCCACGGCAGCGTTGCCGTCGGGAAGAACGTCCCTGCGAAGAACATCATCGGCATGGCGATCGCGTTGCCCATCCCGCTCGCCGCCTCCGGCGTATCGGTGCGCGCGCCCACGACGAACCCGAGGTTCAGGAACGTGAGGTTGCCCAGCAGCACGAAGATGTAGATCCACAGGATGCTCCCGCGGACGGTCCCTCCGAACACGAACACCCCCCAGAGGAGCACGATGGTCGATTGAACGAGCGCGAGCATCAGGTGCGCGAGCACGATCGAGGCGAGGAAGGTCCGCACCTTCAACGGCGTTGCCAGGATCCGGCGCAGGATCCGCTGCCCCCGATACTGCGCGATCGTGCTCCCGAGCCCGATGATGCCGTAGGTCATCACAGCCATGCCGACCAAACCGGGCAGCACGAAGTCGTAATACTGCACGTTGATCCCGGAAACACCTTGCTCGTCCATCGTGTACACGGGCGTGACGTCGGCAGCCGCGAAGTTGAGGACGCTGATCACCTGTCGGATAGTGGGAAGGAACACGCCGTTGCGATCGCTCTGGCTCTCGTTGAACAGGTTCGTGACCGTCCCGCCCGGCTCGACGATAAGGACGAAGTCCAGCTCGTCGTCCTCCAGCGCTGTCCGCGCCTCCTCGACGGTCGGGAACTCGGTGCTCAGCTCGAGCGCCTCCATCTCCGAAACCGCCTCTCGGACGGGTGCTGTCAGCGCTGGAACCTCTCCGAACACGGCGACCTCCGCCTCCCCGATCTCGTCGAACCGGAACAGCCCGAAGATGGTGGCGAAGATGATCGGGAAGAAGATCGCCCAGAACAGCGACTGCTTGTTGCGGACGATCATCTTGAGGTCGGCGATGAACAGGCGCCCGAGCACTACCTTTCACCTTCCTCGACGTCTTCGATCGTGCGGCCCGTCAGGGTCAGGAATACGTCTTCGAGCGTCGCAGGCAACACCTGCAGATCCGCGAGACCCACGGCGTTCCGCTTCACCCACTCCAAGAGAGGGGGCAGCGTCTCGGTCGGCTGATGCACGCGCAACTCGTGCGCACGCTCACGGCCGCGCGCCTCGGCGACCGACACCACCCCGGGCAGTGACGCCAAAGCCGAAGGATCGTACCCGTCGGTCGTCTCGATCACGATCCGGTACGAAGCCTCGAGCCGGGTCACGAGCTTCGGCGGGGTATCGAGCGCCACGATCTTGCCACGATCGATGATCGCGACGCGGTCGCATAGCACCTCCGCTTCCTCCATGTAATGCGTCGTGAGCACGACGGTCTTGCCGTCGTCCCGGATCGCACCGATCAGGTCCCACAGATCACGGCGCGCGCGCGGGTCGAGCCCGGTCGTCGCCTCGTCGAGGAACACGACCTCAGGGTCGTTCACGATGGACGCGACCACCGAAAAGCGTTGCTGCTGGCCGCCGGAGAGTTGACGCACAAGCGCGTTCGCCTTCTCGGTCAGCCGCACGCGCTCGAGCAGATCGTCGGGCGCCAGGCGTCGCGGATAGAACGAGCCGAACAGCTCCAAGATCTCGCGCAGCGTGAGGTAGTCGAAGTAGGCGGCGGCCTGCAGCTGGATGCCGATCCGCTTCTTCATCTCGTCGGATTGCGCCGTCGAATCGAGCCCGAGTACTCGCGCGCTGCCCGACGTCGGTGCCTGCAGTCCCTCCATGATCTCCAGCGACGTCGTCTTGCCTGCTCCGTTGGGACCGAGGAAGCCGAAGATCTCGCCCGGCTCGACCGAGAACGAGATGCCGTCGACCGCGCGCACCTCTCCCCCACCGCGCTGCGGGAACACCTTGACGAGGTCGCGAACCTCGACGGCGCTCAACGTCCCTCCGCGATCGCGTTGATGATCTCCCACTCCTCGTCGGAGACCTTCTGGACCGACAGCCTGCTGCGGTTCAGCAGATCCATGTTCTCGAGCCCCGGAGTCTGACGGAGCTCGGACAGCGGGATCAGGCGGTCGAACTTCCGCACGAAGCCCACGTCGGGCATGAACCAGCGGGGCTTCTCAACCGTGGCCTTCGGATCATGGTACGTGCTCTCCGGGTCGAACTGGGTGTGGTCGGGGTACGCCTCGCGCACGATGCGGCAGACCCCAGCGATCCCGGGCGGCTCCGCGCTGGAGTGGTAGAAGAACGCGAGCTCACCCACGCGCATCGCCTGCAGGTTGTTGCGCGCCTGGTAGTTGCGCACGCCGTCCCAGTGATCGACCTGGTTCTCCTTCAGGTGGTCGATCGAATACGTGGACGGTTCGCTCTTCAGCAGCCAATACGCCATGGCGGCCGACATCGTAGGCCGCGACACGCACCGCTGCGAACCGGGCTCGGTTTGCGCGCGCGCACCGGGTGCGGGTTTCCTTATCGCACGTACGACGAGCGAGGACCGGAACCATGGTGATCCCCGAAGGCGAGAACCTGCCCTCCCATGCCCCGCGCTGCTTCGGCTGTGGGGAGCACAACCCCTGCGGCCTCGGTCTGCAGGCGTGGCGCGAGGGCGACGATATCCGCGGCCGCGTCACCTTCGGTGAGCATCACTCGGGTGGACCGATGTTCGCGCACGGCGGCGCGGTGGCGACCGCGCTCGACGATTGCCTCGGGTTCCTGCTCTACGTCGTGCAGGAGCCGGCGGTGACGGCGAAGCTCGAAGTGAACTACCGCAAGCCGGTGCTGCTGAACACCGAATACTCGCTGCAGGCCTGGCTGACAGGACGTGACGGGCGCAAGGTCTCCTCCGCGATCGACATGCGCGACGGCGACGGCGAGGTCGTTGCCGAGGGCACGGCGCTGTTCGTCACCGTCGCCTTCGAGCACTTCACCAAGGACCTCCCCGCGGATTGGCGCGAACGCGCCGAGAAGCTCGGGCTCGAGCTGCCCTGGTAGGGGAAAACGCGGAGAGCCGGACCCCCCAGGGCCGGCCCTCCGCGCGTGTAGCCTTCCTATCAGGGTGTAGCGACTGCGGTTCGCATCTGGCCGATCATCGCCATCGTGTTCTCGAGGGTCACGTCTCCGAAGCAGGCGTCGATCGAGTACGCGTCCTCGTATTCGAACACTCCGAGCCCCGCGAACCCGGTCCCCTGGCGTGCCACGTGGTCGGTCTCGAACGACTGCGGCATGTACCCGAGCGCATCGTTCGTTTGCCCGAAGACCATCGCGCCGAGACTCGCCTGCTCTTCGACGGTGTTCGAATAGTTCGCGAAGATCTCGCCCGGCGCGGTCGTGATGAGGAAATCGGGCCATTGCGGATCGTCCACGCGCTCGAGCTGTCCGGTCTCTGGGTTCTCAACCATACGGAAATGACGGACCTGGCCGATGCGCGCCGCGGATGCCGACACATGCGCCGATACGGCCGACGCCGAGCGGCAGGGCTTCGACGAGCTCTTGCCGGCTTCCACCACGGCGGGACCGCTGAACGGCCGGTCGAAGAAACCGCCCGCACCGAGCGTACCAAGCGGCCCGTTGGTGACCGGCTGATCCCAGAAGGTCTGCCGCACCTGTACATCGGGTTTTGGGATGAGGCTCCCGCCGCCCTCCCCCGGTAGGAGGTCGGCGACCCGGGCCCCCATCCGGTAGCCGCCGCGGGTGGACATGTTGCCGAGCCCGGCCTCGAACATCAGGCCAACGCCGCCGAACCGTTCCTCCACCCTCTTCTCGAACACGCCCGGCCAGTCGGCGTGCGCAAGCGTAGCGCTACCGCCGAAGGACGTGGCGTGCGCGGCGAACGCGCCTACGGTGGCGACGACCGCCCCGTCGCGGTCATAGGCCCGAAGCCAGTTGACGGTCGGGTCCTCGGCGGATCGATAGGTGTCTCGTCGCTCCGAGTTGTGCTGGCGCGCCAGGGATTCACCGACCTCGAGCGTCGCGGGCACCATCGACGCGATCGCTTCACGCACCGACGCGCGGATCGCTTCCGCCACCTGGTCCATGTACCACTGCGGAACGGCTCCCCAACCACCGATGAAGTCCATCCCCGAGTGCGCATGTGTCGAGCCGACGACGAAGCTGTTCCTCGTGATGCCCAGCGCCGGATTCGCCGACCCGAGCTCGGCGGCCAACTGCTCTTGGAGCGCGTGGATACCACAGGGGGTCGATCCGCACAGACGGTTGTAGGCAGCGAAGTATCCCTCGCCGTCGAGGATCGTCATCACGAAGGTCTGCCCGCCGCGAGCCACGGCGAATGAGCGGGCCCAAAGGCCGTACCCACGGGGATTGATGTCCCCGGATCCCCCGTAGACGGGCGTTTCGGGCTCATACGCGTCCCACTCGATCACCGGCTGTGAAGGCCCGATCCCGAAGCCTCCCATGTAGATGCAGTTCGAGTTCTCGATCCAAGGCGTGCGCGGATCGGCCACGTGCGTCAGGGCTCGCTCTGGATCGACGCCACCCGTACCGGCCGGCACACACTCGTCCCGGTCACGCACCCAGACCTCGCCCGCCGACTCATCGGGAGTGGGTTCGAGATCCACCTTCGCGGCTCCGGCAAGCGCCTCGTCGTCTCCGAGTTGGACGTCATCGCCGATTCCGGCGGGAACCTCAGCGGTCAGGGCAGCGGGCTTGGTGGCGAGTCGCTGTGTGTCGACCGCATCGTCGCGGCGAACGGAGATCGGCGAGAGTCCGACGCCGGCCCAGACCGAGCCGACGATCAGCGCTCCGGTGAGCGCAGCAGTAAAGATGGCACGCAGCCGCATCGGTTGTTCCCTCCCCTGGAGAAATGGTTCCTGCTGGAAGGTTCGCGGCCACCCGGCCGACCTCCTGCTCGGCGGTGCGCGCGATACCCCAAGCAGGAAGGTCAGGATCTCGGAGGATCCACAACCGATGCGGCCGGGCGCGAACGCCCCTTCCGTTTGGCGACGACGACAGCCGCGACCACGGCGCCGGCCGCGAACAAGAACCATTGGATCGCGTACGCGAGGTGGGGCCCCTCGTCGAGAGGCGCCAGGTCGACCTGACTCGGCAGTTGACCCGGCTGCGCAGGTGCCTCGCGCTCGAGCAGCAGGTACAGCGGCAACACCTCGTATGTCAGTTGGTCCTGCAGACGCGGGATATCGACCCGGAAGAGGCTTTGGTGTGGCCCTTCCTCCTCTTGGGGACCAAAGCGCTTCCGGGTCTCGCTCGGGACGAGCACGCCCTCGACCCTGACGCTCCCCGACGGCGGCGCCGCCTCCCGTATCGGAGGATCGCGGAGCTGGAGCGGCACCCAGCCTCGATCGACCACGACCGCGCGCCCGTCGTCCAGCCGAAACGGCGTGACCACGTGATAACCGGACAGCCCACGGTGGGAGCGCGGGCCGACGACGAACTCGTGCGCGGTGTCGTAGGTCCCCCCCGCCCACACACGCCGGTACGCCGCGTCCGGCTCGAGCGCGACCTGTTGGACCGACTCGACCGGACGCGCGCCGCGCGCCAACAAGGTGCGGTTGAAGGCGCGCTTCTCGTCGAGCCGGTCGAGCTGCCAGAAGCCGAGCCCGATGAACACCGCTACGAGCACCGCGACGCCGAGAGCCGCGAGGAGCCTGCGCACACCCACACGATAGTGGCCGCCGTTGCCGGAAGTACCCAGACGCGGTTGAGCACGTTCACGCCACGGAACGGGGCACTTGTCGGCTACCGCCGCACGCCGGCCCCGTCGATGCTGGAGCCATGAACGACACGAAGCGTCTCTCGCCGTCCGAACTCGCGCGCGCGACACCGGCGACGCGTGATCGCTACACGGACTTCCTTCGCGCCTTCAGCATCGGGGTGGTCGTGCTCGGCCACTGGCTCCTCGCGATCATCACGCTACGGGACGGCCGGTTCGACGGCGCCAACGCGCTCGAGATCATCCCGGGCCTGTGGGCGCTGACCTGGGTCCTCCAAGTGATGCCGATCTTCTTCTTCGTCGGTGGCTTCTCGAACGCAGCCTCCTGGCGATCGGAGGTGCGCAAGGGAGGTTCGTACGGGAACTGGCTGCGCGCGCGCGTCGCGCGGCTCGTGGGGCCAACGATCGTGTTCGCCGCGGTATGGACGACCCTTGCCCTCGTGATGCGCGCGGTGATGGGAGCGCCCGGCCGAGGGCTCGATGCAGGGCTGGCGCTGCTCGCGATCCCGTTGTGGTTCCTGGCCGTCTACGTGCTCGTGGTGGCCGTCGCACCTGCGATGCATGCGCTGCACCGCCGGTTCGGGCTGCGCGCGCTGCTGGCGATGGCAGCCGGAGCCGCGCTCGTGGACCTGGTGCGCCTTACGGTGGCGCCGCCCGTCGGGCTCCTCAACTTCGCGATCGTGTGGCTGTTCGCGCACCACGTCGGGTTCTTCTACGAGGACGGTTCGCTGGTCCGTCTCGGCCGGCGCGCGCACCGGATCATGGCAGCCCTCGGCTTGGCGCTGGTCACGATCCTGGTGGGCAGCGGGATCTACGCCCCCAGCATGGTGGGCATCGAGACGGCGAAGGCATCGAACACGTCGCCGCCGAGTGTCGTTCTGGTGGCCCTAACGTTGTGGCTGGTGGGCCTCGCGATGTTGGCACGCCCACGCGTGAGCTCATGGATCGCGAACGAGCGGTGGTGGACGCTCGTGATCGTGGCGAACGCACGCATCATGACGATGTTCCTATGGCACATGACCGCGCTGTTCGTCGTCGCGGTGACGGCGTACCCCCTGGGCTTCCCGCAGCCGGGCGCCGGTTCGGGCACGTGGTGGCTGTCCCGGCCGGTGTGGATCGCGATGCTCGCCGTCGCGCTCGTCGCGCTCGTCGCGATCTTCGGGCGGTTCGAGCGCCCCGCGCACGCGGATGCTCCCGCGCCGGGACGCGCGCGCGCGATCGCGGGGATAGGGCTGCTCTGCGCTGCACTCGTCGGCATCACGACGAAGGGCTTCGCCGAGCCGGGATGGGCGGTCCTCAGCCTCACGGGTCTGGCCGGTGGCTCGAGGCTGCTCCGTGTACGGCTATCGTTGAAGGCATGACGATCTGGACCGTCGGTCATTCGACGCTCGACACCCACGCGTTCTTCCGCCTGCTGCGCACTCACGGGATAGCGATGATCGCCGACGTGCGGCGCTTCCCCGGCTCGAGGAGGAACCCACAGTTCGGCCGGGCCGCGTTGACCGAGAGCCTGCCCGAGCACGGGATCGGTTACGAGCACATCGAGGCGCTCGGCGGAAAGCGCGCCGCGGCACGGGATTCACCAAACACGGGCCTGCACAACGAGCAGTTCCGCAGCTACGCCGATCACATGGCCACCACCGTGTTCATCGCCGGGCTCGAGCGCCTGCTCGAACTCGGTCGGGCCGCGAGCGTCGCGGCGATGTGCGCCGAGGCCGTGCCGTGGCGGTGTCACCGGAACCTGCTGGCCGACGCCCTGGTCGCGCGCAGCGTCGAGGTGGCCCACATCATCGACGAGGACGAGCCCAAGCCGCACGCGTTGCACGCGAGCGCGAGCGTCTGGGACGGAACCGTGACGTATCCACCGGCGCAAACGGCACTCGAACTCTGAGAGGACTCGAGCCCGAAAGAGAAATGAAGAGGGGCCCGAAGGCCCCTCGTAAATGCGTGGAGGTTCTAGCCGCACTGGTCGGGGCCGTCGCCATCCTGTGGAGCGGTGACATCCCTGTTGCCGTTGGCCTTCCCGCAACGCAGGCCATTCGAGTCGAGCCGGGCCCATCCGTCGGCGGGAGCCATGTTGTCCTTGTCGCCGTCGGCGCCGATGTAGCCGCCCTGGTCCGTCGTGGCGATGATGCGCCCTTGGACCGGCAGAGCGCCGTCGCCGTCGTTGCAGATCTCCACCCCGTTGGTGCCGGCGTAGACCGTTGCGACCGGCGTGTCGGTGTTGCCGGCGCCGGTTCCGCACTTCACGTTGTTCGTGTAGCCACCACTGCTGTTCTTCTCTGTCGAGCCGCTGGGGCCGTCCGCCAGGACCGGCAGCGCGGCCAGGGTCGCCACTACCGTCGCTGCGATGAGCAGCTTGCGCATGAAGCCTCCTCCTCGATCGGTCGCGCAAAGGATCTCCAACCCGAGGGATTCGTCACGGGGGCGCTCCCTCCTGCCGGCAGGAAGGATGTGGAAGAACGGACTCGGGCGAAACGGAAGAATCGGTACCCCCGACCGAGTGGTGCGAGCACCCCGTTCACTCCGGAGGCCCTCCTCCCTGACGCGCCGGTCTGCTTCTCCTAGGGTGAGGCGGTGAACCGATGAAGGGGGTCCACATGGAGGCTTCGGTGCAGGCAACGGAGAGCGGCATGAAAGCACGCTGGACGCGGTTGGCGACGCTCGGATTCGCGATGGCGGCTGCCGCGCCCCTCCTGATGGTGATCGCCGGAGCGGCGTTCGGGTTGGACCTGAGCGATGCGACGTTCTTGGTGATCCCCATCGTTGTGCTCGGCATCGCCTCCTTCCTGGTGTGGCGCTTCGGGACGTGGGCGAAGGTCGTCGCGATCGCGCTCGGGGTAGCGGGGTTCATGTACTTCTGGCTGATCTTCGGGTTGCTCGTCCCGGGAAGCTTCTTCGATTTCGTGCCGGGCGTCTTGTACATGCCCGGCCTCCTGCTCGGCATCGGCTCGTGCGTGGCTGCCATGCGCGCCCAGAAGCGCGGCCTCGCGACATCGAAAGCGGCAGCGGGTGAGGCGCGGGGCATACGGATCGTTGCCGCCGTGGTGGCCGTTCTCGTTGTCCTGTCTGGGATCCTGACGCTCACCGGCCGTTCATCGGCCGACCCCGCCGGCGCCGACGCGCAGGTGGCGCTGAAGGACTTCGAGTTCGTTCCGGATGCCTTGACCGTTCCAGGCGGTTCCACCATCTACATCGAGAACGACGACCCCTTCTTGCACACGTTCACGATCGAGGCGCTCGGCATCGATGAAGCGTTCACGGTCGGGTCTTCCAAGCTGATCGATATCCCGTCGGAACCCGGGTCGTACGTCTTCCGCTGTGAGCCACACAGCAGCGATCCGCCGGATCTCGATGGCGAGGATATGGCCGGCACGCTCACCATCACCTAAGTGGTGGAGTCCCCGATGAGCAGCGTGATGGAGCATCTGCTCCGCCTCGGAACATCGCGGGACATCCGGATACTTCGTCCCGTCGCGCTCCTCGCCGAGATCGAATCCCGCTAGTCGTCGTACATATTCGGACACCTGATTCGGGCTCTGACCTAGGGCGCCAAGCGAGGCCCTTAGGGTGGAGCTAACGGATCACCATTCGAACCTTCTCGACCGGCTCGAGCGCCTGGGTCTACGGCAGGATCTCGAACGCTTCCACGTGCAGGGGACGCACGATGCTGAAGTGCCGTCGATCCAGCGTTGCGATGGCCATGACGCCGAGCCTTTCCGCCGAAGCGACGACTGATGCGTCAACCGTGCCGAGCGGGAGGTCTCGATAGTCCGCCACGAGCTCCGCTATCCGCAACCAGTCCCCCGGCGGGACGGGATCCGTCGTGAAATTGCCCGCCGTCAGATCTCCGAGGAACCGGACCTCAGCCTCAGGTCCGATCCTGGTTTCCAGGAGGTAAGCGACCTCCGTCACGACTAACTGCGGGACGACAAGGGGCCCTTCGTGCGACAGCAGCAAGTCGAGGCTCGGTTGGTGATCCCGATCGTCCTCGTCGACGTAGGCGTACAGGGGTCCTGAATCAACGAGAAGAGCTATCGGCGAGCCTCCCGCCGAAGGATCTGTTCGATCTTGCGTGCCGTGTCGCGGTGACCGCTGCGACCCGCCTTTGCCGCGATCAGACGGCGACGGCTCCCTCCCAGGTGCGACTCGATCGCCTCTCTCGTGACCTCTGAAACGGTAGATCCCCGACGCGCGGCCTCGTGCCGAAGCCGCGCGTCGAGATCATCCGAAAGCTTGACCGTGGTCCTCTTCATGGTATGCCAGCATATCCGCTCGACCGGGAGAGGTCCAGGATCGAGTTCGAATCCCCTTGGCTGTCGGGCCAGGCGATGCCGGTTACGGGGGCAAAGACCTTCGTGGAGCTAACGGGTCAGTATTCGAACCTCGTCGCACTTCGGGAAGCCCTTGGGCCGCTCATCGAGGCCGATACACGGTTCCGCGGTGAGCGGCGCGATGGATGATGACGGTGCGCGTCTCCTCCTCGATCTCGTAGATGACGCGGAAGTCGCCTCGCCGAGCTGAGAATAGACCCAGGAGTTCGCCTCGAAGCGGTTTCCCTGCACGCTGAGGGTTCTCCGCGATCGACCCAAATATGGTCTCGAGGACGGCGACCTTCACCTTCTCGGGGAGCTTAGGGACGTACCTGAGGCCTTCGGGAGTGATCTCGACCTCGTAGGCCACCTAGAGGTGGTCTTTGAGGCGCAGACGCTTCCCCGCGGCTGATTCACGACGAGAACGCCGAAGCGACTCGAGGAGCTTCTTGTCCTGAAGGATCTCGACGGTCTCGTCGAGGGACTCAAGCTCATCGGGGTTCACGAGCACGGCAGCCGGCCGCCCCTTGCGCGTGATGTAGACGCGCTCGCGCTCGCGCACGACGCCGTCGACGAGCTCGGAGAGATGCGCCTTCGCCTCGGTGAACGGTACGGTCTCGGCCATAACTGGTCAGAATTCTAACCAGTATAAGACCGCAGGTCAACAGCAGGGAGTTCGAACACCCGTTACCTCCGAAAGCGGATGAGGAGCTCCAAGGCCGTCCAAGATCTCGATTGACCGCCAGGGCCGGCTGTCATAGCCTGTATGACATGAAACGACCGAGCAAGGTCCTTTCAGTTTCCGTCCCACCGGACACGGCGAGAGACTTCGATCTCATCGCCGAACAAGAGGGTCGGAACAAGAGCGAGCTGTTCCGGGAGATGCTCAGGGTCTACAGGATCTATCGAGAAACTCGCGAGTTCGAATCGCTCCAACGGTATGGCGCGGCGACCGCTCGACGGAAGGGGATCCGGGATGAGCGCGACGTCGAACGCCTGATCCAAGAGGCCCGTCGGGAAACCCGCAAGGCGTGAAGGCAGTCTTCGACACGAACGTCCTCGTTTCTGCGTTCAACTTCCCCGGCAGCATCCCTGAGGATGCGTTCCGCCTCTGCGTCGACCGTCAGGTGGAACTCATCACGTCCAGGGCCCTACTCGCTGAGCTGGCTCGCATCCTCACCGACAAGTTCGGATGGGCCATCGACCGAGTCGCGCGTGTGGTCGATCAACTCTCGCGCTTGGGAACCGTGGTTGAGCCGGGAGAACACGTCGCAGTTGTCGAGGCGGATCCGGACGACGATCGGGTTCTCGAAGCGGCGCTCGCCTCCGACGCGGAGATCATCGTCTCGGGCGATAAGCACCTGCTCCGCCTCGGAACATGGACGAACATCCGGATACTTCGTCCCGCCGGGTTCCTCGCCGAGTTCGAATCCCGCTAGCTGTCGCACACATTCGGACACGTGATTCGGGCTCTGACCTGCGGCGCCAAGCGAGGCCCTTAGGGTGGAGCTAACGGGTCGGTATTCGAATTTCCTCGGGGTGCTGAAGGCGTTGGGACGGTCCTTCCGATGAACGGCTAAGCGCCGGTCAGGATCGAGTTTGTGTTGTGTGGTTTTCTCGGCGACCTACGACACGAATCCTGAGGACTGAAGAAGTTGTGTCGTGCGCCTTAATAAGGCTATAGCGTCACAACATCCTGATATCCTGTGAGCCTAATGGCCACAGGATCGAAGGGACGGAAGAGCCGGAGGGCGATCTACGACCAGCTCGCCCAGGGCGTCGAGGAGCTGCGGAGTCGCCTCGGCGGGCTTCCCTCCCCCGTCGAGGCCGAAGACATTTGGGGCGACATCTGGTTCCAGGAGGCTCACAACTCGACGGCGATCGAGGGCAACACCCTGGTCCCGCGAGAGGTCGAAGTGCTCCTGCGGGAGGGCCGAGCCGTCGGCGACAAGCAGCTCGCCGAATACTTGGAGGTTCGCGGATACGCGGACGCAGCTCAATGGGTCTATCAGCAGGGGCTGTCTCCCGGCGATTGGACGAGCGGTGACCTGATCACGATGACCGAACTGCGACACGTCCACACGATGGCCGTGTCGAAGGTGTGGGAGGTCGCACCCCACCCCGATGCTGGACCGAAAGAGGGTCCTGGCGCATTCCGGCAACACAACATCCATCCCTTCCCCGGCGGGATGCGACCGCCGGACTGGATGGAGGTGCGGTCGCTTACGACCGACTGGATCAAGCACGCGAAGGGACTCCGCAACGCAAAGGGTCCGCTTCCTGAACGGCTCGCTGAGCTGCACGCCGAGTTCGAGCGGATCCATCCGTTCCTCGACGGCAACGGTCGAACCGGGCGCCTGATCACGAATCTCATCCTGATCCGGCTGGGCTACCCGCCCGCGATCATCCGCAAAGCCGAGCGCACCCGATACCTCAAGGCCCTACGCCGGGCCGATGCCGGCGACCCCGCGCCGCTCGGCGAATTCTTCGCTCGGTCAATCATCGACACCTTGATCCGCTTCATCATGCCCGCCGTCGCGGGACCGGCGCGTCTTGTTCCACTCGCCGCGCTCGCTGATCGCGAAACCTCGGTTCGTGCACTTCGCGCGGCCGCCGAACGAGGACGTTTGCGCGCCCAGAGAGACGAGCGAGGACAGTGGCGCAGCACCCGCAACTGGGTTGAGGAATACCTGGCGCACCGCTACAAACGCGCGCGTTGAGGGCGCACGTCTGGAGCAACCGGAGCGTTCGACCCGTGCACCTGGGTTCGAATCCCGTTGCCACTGGCGAAGAGCCGGACAACCGATCGTGCGCCCGAGCAGCAAAGATGCTCGCCGAGCGGAAAGTGGAGGTGGCGGGAATCGAACCCGCGTGCTTCGGCCTCGTCACGGAAGCATCTCCGGGCGCAGCCGGCGGTTTGGATCTCGGATCGGCCGCGCGCGCCGGCGCGCTCGACCTCACCCAGCCCGGTTAGGTTTCCCCTCCGCTACCCAGGCGATCCCGAAGGGTGAGCCCACTGAATGACGCCGTATCCGAGGCCGTGGGCGGTCCTCGGGCGACGGCTACCGGTAACTAGGCAGCGAGTGCGACTGTGTCGTCGGCACTTGTGAATGGTTCCGGCTATTTAGCGAGGCATCCGGAGACCTCGGCCCGCTTCTTCCGCATCGATCGACCGAAGTCGAATCCATGCACCCCCTATGGAGTTGTGACATCCATTGTAACAAGGTCGGTGCAGGTGGCGTGCGTGCGCCCCCGAAGGGGGTGCCCTTGGCTCGAGCGGGAGCGCGTCGTCGCCGATAACAAGAGTGATGGAACGGTGCAAGGGGTGCCGCGCCCCGCTGTCCGAAGGAGCAACCTGGTGCCGGGTCTGCTTCCGACGCGTCCTCGAGATCGACCCGAGAGAACTCGCGGAAGAGCTGACGAGCACCTATCGCCCACGCACTCGTTGGGAACGTCCCGCGCCTGAGCCTCGCCCCGAACCCGCCTTCTCCCGCATCGTCGCCGGACCCCTGAGCTTCGGGCTGGCGGCCAAGGTCACGATGACGGCGGCGCTCGGAGCAATGCTCTTCCTCTATCTGGCCGGGAACGCGTGGAGCGACATCTACGCGATCGTGATGGGTATCCCCGGGGTCCTCGGCGCGGTGCTGCTCCTCCGCGTGATCTGGCGTCGCGAGCGCATCCGCTAACGGCGCTCACCGCGGCGCGCGGCGCCTGCGGCTCTTTGCATCTCGCGCTGGGCCTCGCGCTTGGCGATTGCCTGGCGCTTGTCGTAGTGCTTGCGGCCGCGCGCGAGAGCGATCTCGACCTTGACCCTGTTCTGCTTGAAGTACAGTTTCAGCGGGACCAGGGTGTAGCCCTGCTGTTCGGTCTTTACGGCGAGCTTGTGGATCTCGCCCTTGTGCATCAGCAACTTACGCGCGCGCGTCGGCTCGTGGTTCTGCATCGAGGCCTGCGGGTACTCGGGGATGTGCGCGTTGTACAGGAACACCTCGCCGTCGCGGATCGCGGCGTAGGCGTCCTGCAACGACGCCTTCCCCTGCCGCAAGGTCTTCACCTCGCTGCCCTGCAGCTGGATCCCGGCTTCGTAGGTTTGCTCGATCTCGTAGTCGTGCCGCGCGCGACGGTTCGTGGCGATGGCCCCGTCGGCGGCCTTCTTCTTGGCCATAACGCATGGCAGTCTAGGTGAGGGCTGGGATGCGCGCGCCGGCTACAGCCAGATCATCGGGTTCTGATGCTCGCCGTTGACCCGAACCTCGAAGTGCAGGTGGGGACCGGTCGACCAGCCTGTGGAACCAACGGCGCCGACCGATTCGAGCGTACTCACGTTCTCGCCCGTCCGAACGTAGGTCTGGCTCAGATGTGCATACAGGGTTGCGACCGCGTTGCCATGATCGATGATCACGACCAGACCATAGGCACCGTTGTAGCCCGTGTAGACCACTTCTCCATGGCGTGCGGCCTTCACCGTCGCCCCGGACGGCGCGCCGATGTCGATCCCGGTGTGGAAGCTCCGGTAGTTGTAGATCGGGTGGGTACGCCACCCGTATCCCGACGTGATGGTGCCGGAGACCGGCCATTTCAGCCAACCGCCTCGACCTTGGATCGCCTGCTGTCCGCTCTGCTGTCCGCGCAGGAAATCGGCGATCTTCTGCGATTCCCGTTCATAGGATCGCAGCACGTGCTCGTAATGGCTCTTCTGCTTCTGCAGCTCCGCTAGAATCGCGCGCTGGTAGACGACCTCCTGAGCGATCGCTGCATGCTTCGCCGCTCGCTCCGAGCGGATGTCGTTGATCCGGCTCGCCGTTTCGGCCGCGCTCTTGCGATCGGCCTCGAGCGCGTCCTTGCGTTGTTCGATCTCGGCTCGTTTGGCCTCGACCTCCGCCTTGGTGTGTTCGAGTTCGTCCAACATCGCGCGGTCGGCCGACACGACGCTGTTCACGTACGCCGTGGCGTCCACGACATCGGTGAAGCTCTGCGCTCGTTCGTAGAGGGACTCGTAGGCTGTGGGGGCTCCCATGTAGATCTCTGCGACGCGCGCATCGAGCCGCCGTTGCTGTTCCTGCAGATCGGCGATCGTCTGCTCGAGCTCGCGCGTCGCGGCAGTGAGCTGACCGGATACGACGTCGAGCCGACGCTCGATCTTGGCGAGCTCTCTGCGCGCGACCGCCAGCCTGGCCTCCGCGGAGCGAAGCTCGGACTCGAGGAGCGCCTGACGCGCGCTCGACTCGCTCAGTCGAGCCAGCAGCGTTTGCTCCTGCCCGTTCAGCGACGCGATCTGCTGCTGCTTCTGCTGGATCAGACGTTGCAGCTCACGTTGCCGGTCGGAGTGATACGCGCCCGCATCGGAGGAGATGGACGCGACGAAGGCGAGCGCGAGCGCGAAGCTCAGCAGCGTGCGACCTCTCGTTGCGCTCCCCCGCACCGTTCTCTCCCTTCGAGGCCGGCCGCCGGCCTCTCGACACCTAAATCAGAAGCATCCTATCTTCACAAGGGGCTCGTTTGTCAACACTAGCAACAACCGCCCCTCATGTAACATCGGCGCGCTTACGTGCACTCTTGAGCCTGCTGACCTGGGAATATGTTCCGACGAATCTTACTTTTCACCTATCAGACATCCAGGAACTTTCGCAATCCCACGATGGAGCCGAGCGCACCCACGAAGATCCCCGCAGCCAGCAGCCAGATCCCCTGCTCGATGACGTCCGGATAGGTCACGCGGAACCTGAACAGCTCGAACTGCGGGCCGAAGCTCGACAGGGCCGGCTTCGCAGGGATGAGCAACAGCACCGCGATCACCGCCCCAATCATCCCTTGTACGACGCCTTCCATCATGAACGGGATCCGGATGAACCAGTTCGTCGCACCGACGAGCTTCATGATCCCGATCTCGCGCCGTCGCGCGTAGATCGCCATCCGGATCGTGGTTGCGATCAGAACCGTGGCAGCCACGCCGACGACCAGCGACATCACCAGCCCGCCGGTTCGGAGCGAATCCGCGACCGAGAACAGCGCCTTCACTGTTTCCCGTTCGTCACGGATCTCTTCGACCCCGGGCCGGCCATCGAATCGATCGCGGATCACCTCGAACGTCCGCGGATCGGCGAGTTCGATGCGGAAGCTCTCGGGGAGCGCCTCGGGGGTCGTGTTCTCGATCAGCGCAGGCTGGTCGGCGAACAACTCCCTGAAGCGCTGGAACGCCTCTTGCTTGGTTTCGTACTCGGCCTTGGCGACCTCCGGCATCGCATTGACCTCTTCGAACAGCGCCTCGCGTTCGTCGTTCGAGATGTCGGCCGAAAGGAAGATGGTGACTCGGACTTGCGCTGTGAACAGGTTGGCCGTGCGCGCGATCGCATTACGAAGGAGGAAGACGCCGCCGAACAGGAACAGCGACAGGGACACGACCAGGACCGCGGCAAGGGTCATGAACAGGTTCCGCCGCATATTCGTGACGGATTCCTGGATAGCGTAATCGAGCTTGATCGCCATCAGCGTTCGACCTCTGCGCCGTATCCGTAGACGCCGCGCGCCTGATCTCGAACAACGATGCCTTTGTCGAGCTCGATCACGCGTCGTCGCATAGCGTCGACGATGGCGTGATCGTGGGTTGCCATGAGGATCGTCGTGCCGCGTCGGTTGATCAGATCGAGGAGCTTCATGATGTCCACCGATGTCGCAGGGTCGAGATTCCCGGTCGGTTCATCGGCGATGAGGATCTGCGGTCGATTGACCACGGCGCGAGCGATCGATACGCGCTGCTGTTCGCCGCCCGACAACTCCTCGGGGAGGTTGTCGCCCTTGTGCCCCAGGCCCACCAGCTCGAGCACCTCGGGGACTTGCCGGCGGATGACGTGTCGCGGACGCCCGATCACCTCGAGCGCGAACGCGACGTTCTCGCCCACCGTCTTGTTCGGCAGGAGCTTGAAATCCTGGAACACGCACCCCATGTTGCGGCGCAACATCGGGATCTTCCACGAGGAGAGTTGGTTGATGTTCTTCCCTGCGACGTAGATGTCCCCCGCCGTCGGCTGGATCTCGCGCAGCAGCAGACTGATCATCGTGGACTTGCCCGAGCCGGACGGACCGACGAGGAACACGAACTCGCCCTTCACGATGTCGATCGAGGCATCGCGAAGCGCGACGACGTTCCCCTTGTAGATCTTGCTGACGTTGACCGTTCGAATCATCGGTCCCTAGATGCGCCGACCAGCGCTCCCCTCCTCCCGAGGGCTCGGCTGAGGCTAGCAAAGGGCCCTATCCCTAGCAATCAGCTTCGATCAGTCGTCGATGTAGCCGCCGTCCCAGCACCGGGTGGGATCGTGACTCCGGACATCCACGTCGAAACCGATCGCCGCCTTCAACGCCATCACGACGGAGATCCATCCGGAGGAGGTATCAACCCATTCCCATTCAGGCCAGGAGCGCGCGCGTCGTCGCGGCGATCCCCGCAGCGTCGAGCCCGTACTTCGCGTACAGCTCGTTCGTCGACCCGGACTCCCCGAACGATCGAAGGCCCACGCGCGCGAGCTTGGCGTGCACACCCGACTCGAGGATCGCTTCCGCGACGGCGCCGCCGAGCCCGCCGTTGACGTTGTGATCCTCCGCCGTAACGACGAAGTGCGTACGCGTCACCGCCTCGACGATCGTCTCGGCATCGAGAGGCTGGATGGTATGGACGTTGAGGACCCCGGCGGAGATGCCCTCGGCTTCCATCGACTCCGCGGCCGCGAGTGATTCCTGGACCTGGGCGCCGGTCGCTACGATCGTCACGTCGGTGCCGTCCCGAAGCCGCTCCGCCCTTCCGAACGAGAACGAATACGATTCGTCGTGCACCGGCGCGGTCCCTTGCCGCATCAAGCGCAGGAACGCTGGGCCTTCGTGCTCGAGCAAGAGATCGACGGCGCGGTGGGTCTCGATCTCGTCGCATGGCTGGATGATCGCCATGTTCGGCAGCGCGCGCATCGCCGCGATGTCCTCGAGCGCCATCTGGGTGGCGCCGTCATCGCCGATCCCGATCCCGACGTGCGTGCCGACGATCTTCACATTCGCCTGGTTGTACGCGACGCTGAGACGCACCACCTCGAGCCGGTTCGCGACGAAGGCCGCGAACGAGCATGCGAACGGCACCTTGCCGGACAGCCCGAGCCCGGCTGCCATCCCGATCATGTTCTTCTCGGCGATACCCACGTCGATGAACCGTTCGGGGAACTTCGCAGCGAAGTCCTCGACGTGCGTGGAATTCTTCAGGTCCCCAGTCAGGACGACGACCCGCGGATCCTCACCGATGCGCAGGATCGCGTCGCCGAACGCTTTGCGGGTCGCGACGTTGCCCATCAGTTGCCCCCTCGGGTGATCTCGGCGATCGCGCGCTCGGCTTGGTCGTGATCGGGCGCCTTCCCGTGCCAGTTGTGGTCGAGCTCCATGAACGAAACGCCCTTGCCCTTCACGGTGCGCGCGATGATCGCGGTCGGGGCGCCCTCGTGCGCGCGCGCCGCGCGCAGCGCATCGAGACACTGCGCGTGGTCGTGACCGTCGATATCGATGACATTCCAGCGGAACGCGCGATACTTGTCGGCGAGCGGCTCGAGATCCTGGATGTCGCGCACAAAGCCCGTCTGCTGCACCTGGTTGAAGTCGATGATCATGGTCAGGTTGTCGAGCGCGGCGTTGCCCGCGTACATGATCGCTTCCCAGATGTGGCCCGACTGCGTCTCGCCGTCTCCGCACATGCACCAGGTGTGCCAGTCGGCGCCGTCGATGCGCGCGGCGGCGGCCATCCCAGCGGCCATCGACAGGCCCTGCCCGAGAGAACCCGCGGAGACCTCGACGCCCGGCAAGCGCGTCCGGTCGGGGTGGCCCTGCAAAGGGCTCCCGAGGGTCCGGAACGTGGAGAGCAGGTCGTGTTCGAAGTAGCCGGCGCGCGCGAGCGTTGCGTAGAAGCCTGGCGTGCAGTGACCTTTCGACAAGACGAAGCGGTCGCGCCCCGGCCATCCCGGCTCGTCCTTGCGGTAGTTCATGACGCCGCCGAAGAACAGGCAGGTCATTAGATCGATCTCGGACAGTGAACCGCCCGGATGACCAGAGCCGGCTGCTTCCAGCATCCGGATGATGTCCACGCGCAGCTCCGTTGAGATGCGCTTCAGATCCTCGACGTCGAGGGTCTCGGTGCTCGTCGCGGGCACGCCGAACCTCCTTGAGGCGCTGCGGGAGGGAAGGCGACTCATCCTATCAGAGCCGTCCCCCGGTTCTTGCCGGTGCTACACCCCGGCGGTGGCGGTGGCCTGCGCGCGCTTCCACTCCAGGAAGGCGCGGATGAAGCGGTCGATGTCGCCGTCGAGGACCACCTCTGTGTTCGAGGTCTCCACCCCCGTCCTGGTGTCCTTCACCCGCCGGTCGTCCAGCACGTAGGAGCGGATCTGGCTGCCGAAGTCGATCCCCTTCTGCTCGCCCCGCAACTGCTCGAGCCGCTCGGCGCGCTCTTGGCGCATCAACTCGGCGAGGCGGGCTTTCAGCACACGCATGCACACGGCCCTGTTCTGCAGCTGCGACCGCTCGTTCTGTGAGGTTGCGACGATCCCGGTGGGCAGATGCGTGATCCGCACCGCCGAGTCCGTCGTGTTGACCGATTGGCCCCCGGGCCCCGACGACCGATAGACGTCGATCTTCAGGTCCTTTTCGGGGATGTCGATCTGGACATCCTCGTCCTCGATCGCCGGGACGACGTCGACGGCGGCGAACGACGTATGGCGACGCTTGTTGGCGTCGAACGGAGAGATGCGGACGAGCCGGTGCACCCCGTGCTCGGACATCAGCATCCCGTACGCGAACCGGCCCTTCATCAAGAAGGTGGCGCTCTTGATGCCGGCTTCCTCGCCCTCGAGCCGGTCGATGACCTCGGCGGTGAATCCGCGCCGCTCGGCCCACCGCAGGTACATCCGCAGCAGCATCTCGGTCCAGTCTTGGCTCTCGGTCCCCCCCGCGCCGGCGTGCAAGCTCACGATCGCATCGTGCTCGTCGTAGTCGCCGCCGAGCAGCGTCCGCACCTCGAGATCGTCGACCTTGGCGCGCAACGCGTCGATCCCGGCGCGCACCTCTTGCTCGGTCGAGGCGTCCTCTTCGGCCACGGCGAGCTCGTTCAGGGTCTGGAGGTCCTCGACCTGCCGGACCAACGATCCGTAGTCCTTGATGTCGTCCTCGAGCCGGGCCAGGCGGCCTAGGAGCGTCTTGGCGGCGTCGGGATCGTCCCAGAGGTCGGGAGCGGCGGCGCGTTCGCGGAGGGTGTCAGACTCGGACCGTTTGCGGTCGACGTCAAAGATAGGCCCTGGCGTCGGCGATCGCCTTGGCCAAGACCGCGAGCTCCGAAGAGAAATCTGTGGTCATCGCCATCATCCTACCGCCTCGACGGGAATCGGCAGAACCGGAACTTCCGGAGGAATCCGGCGGAACGACGGCGAAGGCACCGGCGCCGACCCCCGAACCGGGGGCCGCGAAGAGGGAGGTTCCCATGAGGAAGATCATCGGTCTAGCCGTGGTCGCCGCGGCCGCGCTCACCCTGGTGCCCGCGCAAGCGGCGCCGACCAACGGAACGGTGCTGCTCCCCAGCGCAGGCACCGCGCGCGCGCAGCGATGCGACGGCGTTCCCAACGGAACCTTCGGCTACGTCCTGGATGTCACCGGGGGCGCGGACTTCACCTTGACGGCCGATGGCGGGGACGACGTGAACGACTTCGACATCGCCTTCTACAAGTCGATCACCGCATGCACCGCCGATGCGGACGCCGTGGCGGCCGAGGGTGACCACACCCCCGTGGCCGGCGACGAATCGGGCAATGTCCCGCCGGACGCCGAGGTCGCGATCGTGACCCTGTACGTGGGAACGCCGAACTCCGCGTTCACATACACGGAGAACTGATCGTTCAGAGACGGGGTCGGGGGGGGTGGCTTCGGCTGCCCCTCAGGCGTTCAGGCCGTGGCACTTCTTGAACTTCTTGCCGCTGCCGCACGGGCAGGGCGCGTTGCGAGGCACTTTGTCCGAGAACACCTGCTGCTGCGCGGGTGCCATCTCCTCGGCGAGCCTGCCCGAGCCGTCCGCCCCGCCCTGGCGGATGGCCTGCAACGCTCCGGCTTGCGCGGCATCGTCCTTCTGCAGCTGCATCCGCTGGGTCGTGGGGGCCTGCTCCTTCACGACCTGCACGTGCATCATGTACTGGACGAACTCGTCCTTGATGGTGTCCTGCATCGCCTGGAACATCGCGAAGCCCTCACGCTGGTACTCGATCAACGGATCGCGTTGGCCGACCGCGCGCAGCCCGATACCTTCCTGCAAGTAGTCCATCTCGTACAGGTGCTCGCGCCACTTCTGGTCGAGCACGGACAGCAGCACCCGCCGCTCGATGTTGCGGAACTCTTCCTCGCCGATCTCCTCGGCGCGCGCTTCGTAGTGCGCGATCGCTTCCTCGGTGAGACGCTCGACGACCTCTTCGGGGGTTAGCGTGGCCAGGTCGAACGACGCTTTCGACAGCTGCGTGGGGTACATCGTATGCACCTGCGTGAACATCGCCTCGAGGTCCCATTCCTCGGGCGGCACCTCCGGGTTGCACTCCTGGAGCACGATGCCCTCCACCACCTCTGCGACCCAGCCTTCGGCCAGCTCGGCCAGGTCCTCGCCGTCGAGCATCTGATTGCGACGCTCGTAGATGGCTTCGCGCTGCTTGTTGATGACGTCGTCGTACTTCAGGACGTTCTTGCGGATCTCGAAGTTGACCTGTTCGCGCTGTCGTTGCGCGCGCTCGATCGAGCGTGACACCATCTTCGATTCGATGGGGACGTCGTCGGGGATCTTCAGCGTGTTCATGACGCGCTCGACCATGCCGGTAGCGAACAGGCGCATCAGATCGTCCTGGAGCGACAGGTAGAAGCGGCTCTCACCGGGATCGCCCTGGCGCCCCGACCGGCCGCGAAGCTGGTTGTCGATCCGGCGGGAGTCGTGGCGCTCGGTCCCGAGGACGTACAACCCACCGAGCTCGAGGACCTCGTTGTGCTCCTTCTCCCACGTCTCGCGCTGCGCGTCGAGCCTTCGACGGAGCTCGCGCTCGTAGTCATCGGTCTCGGGCTGGAGCCCGGCTGCCGCGAGATCCAGCTTGATCTCGAACTCCGGGTTCCCGCCCAGGATGATGTCCACCCCACGTCCGGCCATGTTCGTCGCAACCGTGATGGCTCCCCGGCGGCCGGCCTGCGCGACGATGTATGCCTCTCTCTCGTGTTGCTTGGCGTTGAGCACGTGATGCGATACGCCACGGCGGTCGAGCATCCCCGACAGCCGTTCGGACTTCTCGATCGACACCGTGCCGACCAGGCAAGGCTGGCCCTTCTCGTAGCGCTCGGCGAGCTCCTGGGCGATCGCCTCGAACTTCGCGTCCTCGGTCTTGAACACGACGTCGGACGCGTCGTCGCGCACCACGGGACGGTTCGGCGGGATCTCGACCACGCCCATCTTGTAGATGTGCTCGAACTCAGCCGCTTCGGTCACCGCGGTACCGGTCATACCGGCGAGCTTGTCGTACATCCGGAAGTAGTTCTGGATCGTGATCGTCGCGAGCGTGACGTTCTCTTCCTTGATCCGGACGCCTTCTTTGGCCTCGATCGCCTGGTGCATCCCCTCGGAGTACCGGCGTCCCTCGAGCACCCGGCCGGTGAACTCGTCGACGATCTTGACCTCACCGTCTTTGACGAGGTAGTCGACGTCCCGCTTGTACAATTCCTTGGCGCGCATCGCGTTGTTCAGGTAGTGCACCAGCTGCGAGGACACCTCGTCGTAGAGGTTGTCGACACCGAGGACGCGCTCGACCTCGTGCACCCCGTCCTCGGTGATCGCGACCGTGCGCTTCTTCTCGTCGACCTCGTAGTGCACCTCGGGCCGGAGCCGCGGGATGATACGCGCGAACGTCTTGTACCACTTGGCCGACTCCTCGGCGGGGCCGGAGATGATCAGCGGCGTGCGCGCTTCGTCGATCAGGATGGAGTCGACCTCGTCGACGATCCCGAAATGGTGGCCGCGCTGAGCTCGATCCTCGGCACGCCAGGCCATGTTGTCGCGCAGGTAGTCGAAGCCGAACTCGTTGTTGGTGCCGTAGGTGATGTCGGCGGCGTAGGCCGGGCGGCGCTCGTCGGGACGTAGGCCGGACTGGATCACACCCACCTTGAGCCCGAGGAAGCGATAGATCGGACTCATCCATTCGGCGTCGCGCTTCGCCAGGTAGTCGTTGACCGTGATGACGTGGACGCCCTTGCCGGTGAGCGCGTTCAGGTAGGCGGGCGCGGTTGCCACGAGGGTCTTGCCCTCACCGGTCTTCATCTCGGAGATGTGGCCCTTGTGCAGGGCAGCGCCACCGATCAGCTGGACGTCGTAGTGGCGTTGCCCGAGCGTCCGTTTCGAGGCTTCACGCACGGCCGCGAACGCCTCGGGCAGCAGGTCGTCGACGGTCTCGCCATCGTCGAGGCGCTTGCGGAACTCATCGGTTAGCGCGCGCAGCTCTCCGTCGGAGAGCTCCTCCATGTGCGGCTCGAACTCGTTGGCCGCGTGCGCGAAGCGCGTCGCCTCTTTGAGGCGCGCACCTTCGCCGAGGCGGAGGATCTTCTGCAGAGGAGAGGCCACGCCAGACAGTATGCCTTACCGCGAACCAGACGGCGTCACTGGATCTCGAGGAGCTTCTCGCGCACCGCGTAGACCACCGCTTGCATCCTGGAGTGCAGGTGGAGCTTCTCCAGGATGTTTCGGATGTGGTTCTTGACGGTGTTCTCGGAGATGAACAGCTCCTTCGCGATGTCGCGGTTGTTCTTGCCCTTGGCGACGAGGCGAAGGACCTCCATCTCACGATCGGTCAGGCGAGGTTGCGACGCGACCGGCTTCTCGTCGCTCTTCTTGACCATGGACTGGAACTCGGTCAGGAGCTTCGAGGCCATCGACGGACTGATCGTGGACTGGCCCGCGTAGACCGATCGGATCGCGGCTGCGACCTCGTCGATCGGGATCTCCTTGAGGAGATACCCGTTCGCGCCCGCTTTGATGGCGTCGTACAGGTCGGCTTCCTCGTCGGAGATCGTCAGCATCAAGATCTTGGTGTGCGGAGCGATCTCCTTGATCTGCTGGGTGGCCTCGATCCCGCCGCGCCGCGGCATCCGCACGTCCATGAGCACGACGTCGGGCATGGTCTCGGCCCCGATCTGCACCGCTTCCGCGCCGTCACCTGCTTCGCCGACCAGTTCGATGTCTTTCTCTTGCTCGAGCACCATCACCAGGCCGCGGCGGAACAGTGCGTGGTCGTCCACGATCAAGACGCGGATCGGCTCGTCCGGGGACGCGACCGGTGCCTGCGGCTCGTCCTGCTCGGTCATCGCTCCATCTGTGTCGCTCACGCGTCTCCTCCGCTACTCCGGCTCGATCAAGCCGTAGGTGCCGTCGTTGCGTCGGTACACCACTCCGGCCTGCTCGCTCTCCGCGTTGACGAAGAGGTAGAAGTCGTGGCCAAGCGTCTCCATCTGCAAGACCGCTTCCTCGGCCGTCATCGGCTTCACTGCGAAGCGTGTGACCACCGTGATCGCGGGCCCGCCCGCTTCGTCACCTTCAGGCTCTTCCAGTGATTCTATCGGACCGCTTGACCCGTTCCTTGTGTTCTGGGTGAGGGTTTCCGTTGGGGCGCCTTCGCCTGGGAACGCCTTCGCGCCCCTATTGTTCCGGTTCCCCGTTCTGCTCCCCCGGCGGACGAATTTGCTCTTCAGGCGCTTGACCTGGGCTTCCACCTTGTCCTCGACGCGATCGACGGCGCTGGCCGGGTCGGGGCCGCTCGCATGCGCCCTGATCACATGTTGCTTGGTGGTAAGAGTTACCTCGACGGTGTGCTTGTCGGCGATACGCGGGTTGTGCTCCTCGGAGAACTCGATCTCCATCGTCTGGATCTTGCCGAGGAACCGCTCGACCTTCTCGAGCTTGCGGGTTGCGAGATCCTTGAGCCGCTTCGGGACGTTGGTGTTCCTTCCGTGAACGATGACGCGCATGCTCGCCTCCTGGCCCGGATTCCGACGCCCAGAGTAGATCCCCCGTTCGGCTGACCTGGTCTTTGACCCCACACTCGCCCGCTGGAGGGATCGAAGTCGCGCGCCCGGCTAGCAACGGCCCTCTCGGACCGAGGCGCGTCGGCCCCTCGCCCACTCTCGCACACGGACCCGACGGATCCGCCGCGGCAGGACTCACTCCTAAGTGGCACCATGCTCAGCAACCAACTGCTGCCTTACGTGGGTCGTTTCGCCTGCCACTGGCATCGACTTGGCGGAAGCATCCGCCGCAACCACAGACCCGAACGGGAAACCCACTCTGATCCAGTCTATGGGACACCCGCCCACTGAGGCTAGGGTCCACGGCCCTTTCCTCCCAGGGCCCATCCGCTCTAGGGGGCGCGCGCGAAAGTGACCACCACGACGTCGCCGACGCCGCCGTCCCGCAGGGCGCGCGCGCACGCGTCGGCGGTGGCCCCGGTGGTGAGGACGTCGTCGACCAGGAGAACGCGATGGATGCGCGCGTCCGGCTCGAGCCGGGCCCGGAACGCGCCCCGTTGGTTCTGCGCGCGTTGCACGCGGGTCAGCCCGGCTTGGTCGCGGGTCTCGCGCACCTTGGACAACAGGCCGAGCCCGGGCAGCCCGAGCCCCGAAGCGACGTGGCGCGCGAGCTCGGCGGCGGGGTTGAAGCCGCGCGCGGCCTCGGCCCGGCGCGTCGATGGCACGAAGGTGACGACATCGGCGCGCAGCCGGGCCGCGGTCGGGCGCATCGCGCGCGCGAGGTGGACGGCATCCCGGCGCTGGCCTCCCAGCTTGAAGGCCATGAGGGCCGATCGCGCCACGCCTTCGTAGATCGCCGCCGAGCGCGCGGCACTGAACGCCGGCGACAGCGACCGACAGTCTCCGCAGTCGGGGACGACCCGCGGTACGGGGCGCCCGCATCGCGCGCATCCGTGCTCGAGCCAGGGGAAGGCCGCCTCGCACGCGACGCACAACCACCGATGGCCGGGCGCCTCACACCCGGGGCACGCATGCGGGAAGACCAGATCGACGAGCGCGCGCACGCACCGACCGTATCCCGTGCGCGCGCGCGATGAGGATCACGGCGACCGGCTCGAGACGAACGGGGGGAATGACTAGCGGCGCTTGTTGGCGCGCCGGGAAGCGGGCTTCTTCTTCGCCGCCTGTTTCTTCTTGGCTTTCGTGAGGGCCGGCTTCTTCGTGGCGGCCTTCTTCACGGCCGGCTGTCTCTTGGCCGCCGGTTTCTTCGCCAGCTTCGGTTTGGGCGCAGCCTGCTTCTTGGCGGTCTTCGTGGCCGGCTTCTCCTTGACCGGCGCAGCGGCGCGGGCGCCGCGCGCGAGCGCGCGCAACGAGCGCTCGAACGGCGGCCGCGACACGCCGAGCTCGGTCACGATCGCGGTGACGAGCTCGGCCGGCGTGATGTCGAACGCTGGGTTCAGCGCCGTGGTGCCGGGCGGCGCCAGCTGCAAGCCACCCAGGATCGAGGTGACCTCCTCGGGCGCGCGCTCCTCGACCTCTATCGCCGAGCCCTCTGGGGTGCTCAGGTCGATCGAGGATCGCGGCGCGACGACGACGAACGGCACGTTCGCCTCGCGCGCGGCGAGCGCCAGCGGGTAGGTCCCGACCTTGTTCGCCACATCCCCGTTGGCCGCCACCCGATCCGCGCCCACGATGACCAGCGAGACGTCGTCGCGCGCGATCAGTCCGGGCGCGGCGCCGTCGACCACGATCGCGTGCGGTATGCCGAGCCGTCCGAGCTCCCACGCGGTGAGGCGCGCGCCTTGCAGCAACGGTCGCGTCTCTGTCGCGATCACTGCCGGCTCGAGCCCGGTCTCGTAGGCCAAACGGATGGCTCCGAGCGCGGTGCCGGAACCGCCGGTGCACAGGAACCCGGTGTTGCAGTGGGTCATGACGACACCGCGGTGCCTGAAGAAGCCTTGCGCATGCTTCGCCATCGCCGTGCATGCCTCGTCGTCCTCGACCTGGATCGCGAGCGCTTCGTCCGCGAGCATCTGCGCGAGGCGCGTGGCCCCAGCGGTCGCGACCAGCCGCCGGCCCTTGTCGAGGACGCGGTCGATCGCCCACCCGAGGTTCACCGCGGTGGGTCGCGTCGCACGGAGCGCGCTGCCTGCGTCGACGGCGGCGGCGAAGACGGCGCGGGCCGATGCCGACCGCGTGCGCAACGCCGCCTGGGCCACGCCCATTGCACCCACGATCCCGAGCACCGGCGCCCCGCGCACACGCATCGCCCGGATCGCTTCGGCGATCTGGTCGGTATTGATCAGCCGCAGGTACTCGACACGCTCGGGCAGCCTGGTCTGGTCGATGATGACGATGTCGCCATCAGACCACTCGACGGAACGCATGCTCCTGAGTGTAGCGAGGGCCGCCTGGAAGGATCACGTGCCCTCCTGCCAGCTGCTGAGGTACCGCTGTTGCTCGGCGGTGAGCTCGTCGATCTGGATCCCCATCGTCTCGAGCTTCAACCGCGCGACCTCCCGGTCGATCTCGGCCGGAACGTCGTACACGTTGGGCTCGAGGGAACCCGGGCCCTGCCGGACCAGCCATTCGGCCGTGAGGGCCTGATCGGCGAAGGACATGTCCATCACCGCAGCCGGATGCCCCTCGGCCGCCGCCAGGTTGACCAGGCGGCCCTCGGCGAGCAGGTAGACCCTGCGGCCGTCGGCGAGCACATGCTCGACGACGTGGTCCCGGACCTCGCGGGTCGAGCCGGTGAGCGCATCGAGGTCGCCCTTGTTGATCTCGACGTCGAAGTGACCCGTGTTCGCCATGATCGCGCCGTCGCGCATCGCCTCGAAGTGCTCGCGGCGCAGCACGTCCTTGTCGCCGGTGACGGTGATGAACACCTCGCCGATCCGCGCGGCGTCGATCATCGGCATGACCGAGAGGCCTTCCATCGCGGCCTCGAGCGCTTTCACGGCATCGACCTCGGTCACGACGACCTTGGCGCCCATGCCGCGCGCGCGAGCCGCCAGGCCGCGTCCGCCGTAGCCGTACCCGCCGATGACCACGGTCTTGCCGGCCCAAAGGATGTTGGTCGCGCGCGTGATGCCGTCCAGGGTCGACTGACCGGTCCCCCAGCGGTTGTCGAACAGCCGCTTGGTCGGTGTGTCGTTCACCGCGACGATCGGATACCGCAGGACGCCGGCCGCGGCCATCTGGCGGAGGCGGATCACGCCCGTGGTGGTCTCCTCGCTGCCGGCGATGATCTCGGACAGCTGATCGGTGCGTGCCTTGTGCAGGACGCTCACGAGGTCGGCGCCGTCGTCCATCGTGACGCCGGGATGACGGTCGAGCACGGCGTCGATGTGAGAGTAGTAGGTGTCGTTGTCTTCGCCTTTGATCGCGAACGTCGGGATGCCGGCCTCCACGAGGGACGCGGCGACGTCGTCCTGCGTGGACAGCGGATTCGACGCGCACAGTGACACGTCGGCGCCGCCCGCCTGCAGGGTCAGCATCAGATTGGCCGTCTCGGTCGTGACGTGCAAGCACGCCGCGATCCGCACCCCGGCGAGCGGCCTCTCCTTCGCGAAGCGCTCCTTGATCGCGAGCAGCACCGGCATGTGGCCGGCGGCCCACTCCACACGAACCGTTCCGCGCTGTGCGAGCGCGGGATCCTTGATGTGTCCGTCCACCCTCGTCATCCCTTCCTATCGGAGTTCGTTCTTCACACGCTCGAGCGCTTCGACCGGCGTCGGGTCCACCCCTCGTCGCAACGCGAGGTACACGCTGGTGAAGTCCCCGAGCAGAACCGCGCTCATCAGCCGCGCGAGCGGAGAGACTCCGGTAGCGTACGCCTCCGCGATGCCACCCACCCGGTGGCTCATCGCCCGCAGCGTCAAGCCGATCCTGGTGGCGACACGGGGATGCTCGTCGGTGTCTCGCAGCGTGACCAAGACGATGTCTTTCATCGCGGCGACGCCCGGATCCCATCCGGCGATCTCGTTGTGGTCGAGCTCGGGCAGCACGCTCGAGATCGCCGGCACCTTGGCGTTCTCGTTCAGCTGGGTACGCCAGCGGGCGGCCGCGGCCGCCAGGATCCCATCCTGTCCCCAGATCCACGGCAAGCCGCCGTCCAGGCGCTCGGCGAGCCGTTTCGCCTCATTGTCCGCGGTGGGCACGTCGCCGCCGAGCGCGCGCGCACGGTCCCGCAGGACGTGCTCGGTCTCGGCCACCTCGTCGGCGACGTCATCCAGGATCCCCAGCCGTTGCGCGACGATCAGGACGGGGGCGACCAGCGAGGCGAAGGCCGCGCGCGGCTGCAACCCGGCGACCGGCGTCATCACCGCGACCCCGCGATCGGTCGCCCGGGCCGCAAGCGCACCCCCGGTGGACACCACGACCAGGCGCGCGTCCCGAGCCTCGGCCTGCTTGAAGCACGCGAGAGTCTCTTCGGTGTTGCCGCTGTAGGACAGGAAGATGCACAGCGTGTCGGGTCCAACCCACGACGGGAGCTGGTAGCCCTTCACCACCGCCACGGGGATGCTCGCGCGCGGCGCCGCTATCGCTTGCAGCACGTCGCCGGCGATGCCGCTGCCTCCCATCCCGCACACCGCCACCGAGGCGATGCCCGCCGCGTCGGGCAACCCCTCGGCCCCGAGCGCGCGCCGGACCGCCTCGGCCCATTGCTCCGCCGTGCGCTCGACAACGCCGAGCATGCCGGCGGCATCGATGCGCGCGCGCGCGGCAGGGTCGTCGAGCGTCGACGTCAAGAGGCGGGCTTCTCCGCCTCGTCGATCAGCATGATGGGGATGTCCTCGCGCACGGGGTACACGTACTTGCAGTCCCCCAGGCAGCGGATCTTCTGGGCCGCCTCGTCGTACTGGATCTCCCCGTGACAGTTGGGGCAGATCAGGATCTCGATCAATTCCTTGCTGACGGCCATCCGTTCTCCTTCCGAGTTGCGCGGCCCCATCCTACGGGACGGTGCCGGTTCGACCCGCTCGAGCCGGCTCCGTACCATCTCGCGCCATGACCGAGCTGAAGACAGGAGACCCGGCGCCGTCGTTCACGCTGGCCCGGCAGGACGGCACCGATGTCACGCTGTCGGATCTCGCGGGGTGGAAGGTGCTGCTGTACTTCTACCCAAAGGCCGACACGCCGGGCTGCACGAAGCAGTCGTGCGCCGTGCGGGATGCGCGCGCGCTGCTCGAGGGGCGCGGCGTGGTGCCGCTCGGTGTCAGTCCTGACACGCCGGGGAAGCAGACCAGGTTCGACGAGAAGTACGAGCTTGGCTTCCCGTTGCTGGCCGATGTCGATCACGCGGTCGCCGACGCCTACGGTGTTTGGGGCGAGAAGAAGTACATGGGCAAGACGTACATGGGATCATCCGGTCGTCGTTCCTGATCGACGAGCAGGGAGGGTCGAGGAGGCCTGGTACGGGGTCAAGCCCGACGACACCGTGCCGAACGCGCTCGCCGCGCTCTCGTAAGCGTTCGACGTTAACCGGGTGGGGACTTGATCGCTACTCGGCCCAACGAGAGCAACCTATCGAGTGCTTGTGGGTCCCATGACATGGCTGGATCGCCGCTCACGCGACGCTCGAAGAAGACGTGACGTGAGCCGATAGAACGCAGCACCCACGAAGATCGTCATCACCACGCCGCGCACGACGACGCTGAGGGGTGAGGCAGGCACGGCGCCCTCAGCGGCTCGCAGCACCATGCGTGGGATGGGGAGGGCGAGGAGAATCACAAGGAGGCTGCCGATCGCGCCCGCGATCCATGCGGTCACCAGGAAGAAGCGCTGACGACCGCTTCGCGTGTGAGCTTGGGTCACCTTGCCCTCCTCGGGCACTCCGGGCGCCCCTGGGGCACTCCGGCTATAGCCTCCCTCGCAGAGGTTCGGCGAAGCCCCTCCTCGGTCCTGCCTGAGCCCTTTTCAGGGAAGCGTTTCCTCAACCGCAGTAACCCTCGATAACGGGGGAGAATTGAAAGGGCACGTAGCTTCACCTTGCTGAGACCAATCAGAAGGAGAGCTACGTGCCCGAGATCAGCGTAACCGTGAAGCTGTCTGTGCAGGTGGACGAGGTCATCGACCCGGTGGCCCTGGAGTCCAAGATCCGAGCCGAAGGCCTGCGGGCGGGGCGGGAACTCTACGTCGGGCCTGCGGCGTTATCGACGATCGGGTCAGCCGACGAGGTCATCAGCGCCTCGAGCCACGCTGGGTCGCAACGACGATGGGACGGATCCGCATCCACCGCTGGCGTGTCGGCAAGCGAAGAGAGCCGAGCCGGATCCCCCTCGATGACCTCATGGGATGGGCAGAGCCCGAACCTTCGGCCGGTCTTCGCGAACTCGGGTGTGACCTCGCTCTTCGGATGCCCTACCGGCAGGGTGCAGAGATCCTTGGTCGTTTCATCGACGATGCGTTCACGGCGAAGGGCCTTTGGAAGGTCGTGCAGGACGAGGGCGGCCGCATCCGCGGCGACCACCTGCGAATCGAACAAGACCTGTTGCATCACGGCATCGCACCACCGTATGAGGGTCCGGCACCCGAGCTGGTGGTGATCGAAGCCGATGGGACGTTCCTGCGCGCGCAACGTGAGGACACCAAGATCCTCAAGGTCAGAACGGCGGTGAGCTACCACGGCAAGCAGCGCGCTGGAGGCCGGCGACATAAGCGATGGCGCCTTACCGGCAAGCACTGTTATGCAACGACGGCATCGACCACCGCCTTCGGCAAGGCGATCGCCGTCGACGGGATCGCGCGTTACCGGCTCAATCGGGTGCGAACGATCCTTGCCTGCCACGACGGTGAAGATGAGTTCGGGCTCACCTTCCGGGCGTGGTTTCCCACCGCGATCCACCAGCACGACCAGTGGCACGTCTCGGCTCGCCTGTGGGAGGCCGTCGGCCAGGACGAGCGCAGGTTCAAGATCCTGCGCGAGCGAGCCTTCGCCGATCCGTTGCGCACCGCCGACTACCTGCGGCGCGACTTCTACGGGGTTCGGCCCGGCGATGCACAAGACCTCGCCACCTACCTCCAGAACGCAGCGCCGAACCTTTGGGGGATCAAGCGCGTGCCGGCGCACCTTCGCAAGGGGCGCATGTTCATCCGTGGCTCCGCGGTGGTCGAGAAGCATCAGGATCTGCTTGTCGGCCGCCGGATGAAGCGGCGGGGCATGCGCTGGACGCGCAAAGGCGCCGACAACCTGCTGGCGCTTCAGGCCTTGCGGTTCTCGGGCAAGTGGCCGACGCGCTGGGGGGTGGTTGCTGCCTGAAGTTCTCGCTAGACGTCGAACTTCCATCACGGGGTTCCGACGCGGTACCCTCGGAAAGACCGAGGGACCAACCAAGCAAGATGAAGCTGTCTCAACCCTTCCGATCAACTGCGGAAGTCGAAACGCTTAGC